>ENA-OWZA01000002-OWZA01000002.1-human-gut-metagenome-genome-assembly--contig:-NODE-2-length-427748-cov-18.955_pt1 | contig 427748 bp, 399 predicted proteins | sample MGYA00249757_ERZ652100 | MGnify/ENA primary metagenome ERZ652100 (study PRJEB26925, sample SAMN05827216) | human gut metagenome | biome: ENVO:2100002; feature: ENVO:00000062; material: ENVO:00002003... | reverse complement strand
TCATCTGGAGACTTTCCACACGCTCACACGGCCCACTTTCTATTGAACAGACACAGCCAGGCCGACAAGCCAGCGCCACGGCGAAGCCGGAACGCCGGAGCCGTCTGCGATGACGCGGAGGCGTCGCGTCGCGGGGTCGAGGAGTCGGGGCCGGAGAACGCGTTGATGCGGGAGGTGTCGGAGGTCTCAGAAAAAGACCCAGGCGCCGATCCGCGGCGCCTGTCGAACAGGGAGAAGACCCTGCCGGCCGACCGTCTGAGGCCGGCGTGTTCGCCCGGCTCGATGACATGCCTGCCCGGCATCGCGCCGGGCGGCCACCACTGCCGCCACGCCGGGCTGAGCGTTGACGGATACGCCGGGCTCGGGACGGAGGCGGAGGAGGCGTTCGCCGCGTCCAAGGGCAGGTACGGGTACCGCGGGATCAGGGCCATGCTCGGGACCGGCGTATCGGAGAAGGCGGTCCGCGGGATCATAGCCGAGGGCGATCCGACGGCGCACGTGCCGAGACGTCGGCGCTACGGCTCCCACGAGGGCGAGACCACGCCCGCGCCCGGCAACCTCGCCGACCGCGACTTCACCGCCAAGTCCCCGAACGAGAAGCGGCCCGCGGACATCACCCGGGATCAAGGCCGGGGACGGGAAGGGCGTGCCTCCCGCCGCCGGTCGACTGCCATGACGGCGGGATCGTCGCGTGCACCGCCGGTTCCGGTCCCGACGCCGGGCTCGCCGACGGGATGCCCGTCAAGGCCGCGGAGACGCTGCCGGAGGGGGCGAGGCCCTTGGTGCATTCCGACCGCGGCTTGCCACTGCCGGTGGCCCGGATGGCCGGACCTCATGGAACGGCACGGCCTGATATGGTCGACGGGCGCGAAGGGCCGTTCCCCGGACAACGCCGCCGCGGAGGGGTTCTTCGGCAGGATGAAGACGGAATCCGTCCATCCCGGGCATTGGGAGGAACGACCCCGCGGCGAGGTACTCGCCTTGGTCGGCGACTGCATCCGCTGGCACGACCACGGGCGCATCAAACGGTCGCTCGGTTGGATGAGCCCGGTACAATACCGCCAGAGCCAGGGAACGGCCGCGTGATCATCTCCAAGAAAACGCCCGCAGCCCCTTATCCCAAGGCTTATCTGAATATGCCAGAGATTGGGGAAATAACCTAATTCGAAATATTGGCATATGCGGTGGTGCGGCGCTCACGTATGCGTACGCCGCACTGGTCTCATCAAGCGTCGGCGGAGTGAAAGGCCTGCGGTTTAGTGCTCTCCGTAATGAGTTCGGCAGACGGCTATTTCTAGGTTTTGAACGTCGTTACCCGTAATGCGGTATACGATGCGGTTCTTTTCATCAATGCGACGTGACCAGTATCCGGTGAGATTGCCGCGCAAAGGTTCCGGCATGCCGATGCCGTCTGACGCGCCATTGCGTTGGATATCCTTGATTATTTTATTGATGCGTTTCAATGTCTTTTTGTCTTGTGACTGCCAATACAGGTAATCGTCCCATGCTTCGTCGGTCCAAATTAAGAGCATATTAGTTCTCAATCAGTTGGTGTTCAGTGCCTTTTCCTGCGTCAAGTTGCGCGGCGGCGTGACGTACCCTGCTCATGTTTTCCGCCGAATAGAACGGATCAGCGGTTACCTCGAATGGAATACGGCGTTCCCGGACAACGGTTTTGGCAAAGATATTGAATGCGGCGCTCATGCTGATGCCAAGTTCGCTGCATACTTCACTCATGCCCTTCTTGGTGTTTTCGTCAAGTCGAACGTTGACTAATGTTGATGTCATGTTGCGCTCCCTGTATATCGTTTGCGTATATATTCAATATATATCTGTGCGGTCTTTTGCACAATAGTGCCGCATCAGTGCATCTCTATAATGAGCGGACAGTTGGCAATGCGTCTGATATTCCCGACATGGAATACGAACAACTTGAATCCACCGGTATGTAGCCCAACGCTGATAGTCTGACAAGCAGTCTGATTTGTTTGCAATCCATGGTTTCAAGGAGCCTTCATGACTGAGAACAACGAACATCTGGCCCTGTGGGGTGGTCGCTTTACATCCGGCCCGTCGCCGGAACTGGCCCGACTGTCCAAGTCCACGCAGTTCGACTGGCGTCTGGCCGACGACGATATCGCCGGTTCCCGTGCCCACGCCCGTGCTCTCGGCCGTGCGGGACTCCTGACTGCCGACGAGCTGCAGCGCATGGAAGATGCGCTCGACACTCTCCAGCGCCATGTGGATGACGGTTCCTTTGCTCCTATCGAAGACGATGAGGATGAGGCCACTGCCCTCGAACGTGGCTTGATCGATATTGCCGGCGATGAGCTCGGCGGCAAGTTGCGTGCCGGCCGTTCCCGCAACGACCAGATCGCTTGCCTGATTCGCATGTGGCTGCGCCGTCACTCCCGTGTGATTGCCGGATTGCTGCTTGACTTGGTTAATGCCCTGATTGAGCAGAGCGAAAAGGCCGGTCGCACCGTGATGCCGGGCCGTACGCACATGCAGCATGCCCAGCCGGTGCTGCTTGCTCACCAGCTTATGGCTCACGCTTGGCCGCTGATTCGCGACGTGCAGCGCCTGATTGATTGGGACAAGCGCATCAATGCCTCTCCGTACGGCTCCGGCGCGCTGGCCGGCAATACACTCGGCCTTGACCCGGAAGCGGTGGCTCGCGAGCTCGGCTTCTCCCGTGTGACCGACAACTCCATCGACGGCACCGCAGCCCGTGACCTGGTCGCCGAATTCGCATTCGTGGCCGCCATGACCGGCGTGGACATCTCCCGTCTGTCCGAGGAAATCATTATCTGGAACACCCAAGAGTTCGCCTTCGTCAAGCTCGATGACGGCTACTCCACCGGATCCTCCATCATGCCGCAGAAGAAGAACCCGGATATCGCCGAGCTCGCCCGTGGCAAGTCCGGCCGTCTCATTGGCGACCTGACCGGTCTGCTGGCCACTCTGAAGGGTCTGCCCACCGCCTACGCACGCGACCTGCAGGAAGACAAGGAAGCGGTGTTCGATCAGGTCGACACGCTCGAAGTGCTGCTACCCGCGTTCACCGGCATGGTCAGAACCATGCGCTTCGATGCCGACCGTTTGGAAGCTGAAGCCCCGACCGGCTTCGCCTTGGCCACTGACATCGCCGAATGGCTTGTCAAGAACGGCGTGCCATTCCGCCATGCTCACGAGCTCTCCGGCGCCTGCGTCAAGCTCGCCGAAGGCCGTGGCCAGGAACTCTGGGATCTGACCGACGAGGACTTCATCGAGACCTTCGCCGCATTCCTGCCGGCCGGAAAGGCTCCGGGCGTGCGTGAAGTGCTCTCCAGCCACGGTTCGGTCGACTCCCGCAACGGCAAGGGCGGCACCGCCTATGGTCGTGTGCGCGAGCAGATTGCCGACGCCAAGGCCAGTGTCGAAGAGCTCAAGTTGTTCCCGGCCTCCACTTCTGACGGTTCCGCGTATAAGGCCCCCGGCACGTTTTAAACTGCGCTCCCGTTGGCGGGGGCTGTCGGCGAAGGCGACTGGGGGTGGTCGCGAAGGTCTTCGTCCACATGACCACCCTCAGTCTCGCTCCGCGATCCAGCTCCCGCCAGCGGGAGCTAGGTTTTGCGTTGTCATCGCAACGGCCTACACTGAATAATCGTAACGAACGGGAGCCGTAAGGCTGAGAGGAAGTTGCCAGACTTCGACCGGGGAACTTGACGCGGGTCATGCCGCCGTAAGGAATCGTTGTTCTTGATTTGTTAGGTTTCCTGCAACAGTCTTTCATTCCGTTTGCATAATTTAGCCGTATGACGGGTCGTGGTGTAGCCAATGCATCGCGGCGGCCACACGGTCGCATGATTGGGTTCATGAATGGGCGCACCACTTAAGGTACGGTTCGTTTCGTGCACCCTTTTTTACTATTCGGAAAGGTTGTTATGCAGGTCAACGGAGAGCAAGTCAAGCTCGATACGCCGGTCAGCGTTGCCGACTATCTCGAAGCACACGGATTCCGCGCCGAACGCGTGGCCATCGAACTTAACGGTGAGATTATTCCGCGCGACAAGCGTGCCGATGCCATGCTTGACGACCAGTGCGTTATGGAAATCGTACAGTTTGTTCAGGGTGGCTGAAAGGAAGAGCTATGAGCAATATCAATCCGGTTACTGAAGCATCCGTTGAGGCGACGCCGCTGCCGCCGCAGCCCGCCGTCACCAATCCGGTCGGTACCGCTGCGCCGATTCTGCCGGTGGAAGACAAGCCGCTGAATCTGGGAGGCCACGAATTCCAGTCGCGATTCATCTTGGGCTCCGGCCGCTATGACCTGAACCTCATCAAGGCCACGGTCGAGCATGCCGGTACGCAGATCGTCACTATGGCGCTACGCCGCGCGCAGACTACCGAAAACAGCGTGCTCGACTATATTCCCGAAGGTATCACGCTGCTGCCCAACACCTCCGGCGCGCGTAACGCTGAGGAAGCCGTGCGTATTGCACGATTGGCACGCGAAGTCTGCCACACCGACTTCGTCAAAGTCGAAATCGAACACGAGACCAAATACCTCTTGCCGGACAACGCTGAAACCATCCGTGCCACTGAAATGCTGGCCAAGGAAGGCTTCGTGGTCATGCCCTATATGTTCCCGGATCCAATCGCAGCCCGTCAGCTTGAAGAAGCCGGTGCTGCCGCAGTTATGCCGCTCGGCTCGCTGATTGGTTCCAACATGGGCTTGCGCATGCGTGATTTCATCGAGATCATCATCGCCAACGCGCACGTGCCGGTTATTATCGACGCCGGCATCGGCCGCCCGAGTCAGGCTTGCGATGCCATGGAAATGGGTGCGGATGCGGTGATGGCGTACACGGCTGTGGCCTCCGCTGGAAATATTCCGTTGATGGCTGAGGCGTTCAAGCACGCCATCGATGCGGGTCGTGCGGCCTACCTGTCTGGTCTCGGCAAAGTGACCGAAGGCCAGGCTGTGCCGTCCAGCCCGACCACAGGGTATTTGCACTGATTGGGTATTGGCTCCCCTTTCTGAGGGGAGCTGGCCGTGTAGCGGACTGAGAGGAATTCGCGAGGCAGCGTTAAAACTTCCTCTCAGTTACCTGTGATGACAGCGTCCCTCCGGAGAGGACAGAAACATGGAGAAAACATGGCATTGACGGATGAACAGGTGGAGCGGTACGCGCGTCATCTGATTTTGAAGGGCGTGGGTGTCAAAGGGCAGAAGCGTCTGCTGGCTTCCAGTGTGCTGATTATCGGCGCGGGCGGGCTCGGTTCGCCGGTTGCTCTGTATCTGGCGGCAGCCGGAGTCGGTCGCATCGGACTCGTGGATGGCGATATGGTGGATTTGAGCAATCTGCAACGCCAGATTATCCACACCACTGCACGGGTGAACGAGCCCAAGGTGGAGTCAGCGGCTGCGGCCATCCGTGAACTCAACCCGGACGTGACGGTCGACACTTACTATGAGCTTGTTGATGCCAACAATATCGCCGGCCTCATCGAGGCATACGATCTGGTGATAGAGGCCACCGACAATTTCGCCGCGAAGTTCCTTATCAATGACGCTTGTGTATTGGCCAATAAACCGTATATTCATGCGGGTGTGGTCGGATTCGCAGGTCAGGTGATGACCGTCATTCCCGGTGAAGGCCCGTGCTATCGCTGTATTTTCCGCGACATGCCTGCCGCTGGCGAGATTCCGACTTGCAAGGAAGCTGGCGTCTTGGGTGCGGTGGTCGGCGTGATCGGCAGTCTGGAAGCCACTGAAGCCGTCAAGCTGATAGTTGGCGTGGGGGAGCCGTTGGTGGGCCGCATGCTCACCGTGGATGCGTTGAACATGAATATTCGACGGGTGCCATTGCCGGAGCATGTGCCGGATTGCCCGGTGTGTGGTGAGCAACCGACCATCACCGCCATTGACTCGGCCAACTATATTCAGCCGGCCTGCGCGATTTAGAGCTATATGGCTCCCTCTCTGAGGGGAGCTGTCACCGTAGGTGACTGAGGGGAGTTGCTACGGTTGAGCAAGCCTCCCCTCAGTCCGCTACGCGGACAGTTCCCCTCCAGAGGGGAGCCAAGATCAGAACGAGAGGGGAAGAACATGCCTATTGCTTTGCATAATGTGGTTGATGCCGATGAGAGCGGTGAGTGTGCGTATCGTCACATCACGCCGGAAGAATTCGCCGAGCTCGACCCGAATACGGTTACGCTGCTCGATTTGAGGGAACCGGCCGATTTCGCCGCTCACCCGGTCGAAGGTGCCATCAATGCTCCTCTTGATCCATTGGCTCATGTACTCAAAACCGTGCCCAAGGATCGAACTGTTGTGGTCTATTGCGCCCAAGGTTGGTGGAGCGAGGAAGTGGCCGAAATTCTCGCCGATCGCGGTTACGATGTGGCCAGCCTCTATGGAGGCTTTCAAGGCTATCTTGATTATCTCGAATCCCACCACGATCAACAGCTCAACAGCCGATTGGCCGCAACGTATCTCTGACCTCTCGGCGCAAGGAATTCTCGTAATAATCCCTGATTTCGAGAGATCTTTGCACTGACTCGTGCTAAGCGCAAAGATTTCTCGAACAGTTCCTATTGTCGTTCTTTTGGATGAGTGTGCACGGTAATGTGCGTGCCCTACAATCGGTCACGGTGTTACCCGATAAATACTTGAATGTTGTCGGGTAATCACATGGAATGAACCGAACCAGCCCGAACGGGAAGGACGAAACCGTGGGACGCCTGCTCACTCGAGCGCAGATTCAACGCTTGGTCGCCAAGCATGGCCGTGAAGTCATCGAACATCAGCACATGCAGATCGAACGTTGCTGCTATCAGCACGGCAATGTCACCACATTCGAGCATTCCATACGTGTGGCGTGCCTCGCCGTTTGGCTGGCGGATCGCGCACATCTCTGGTACCACGTGAATCTCAGGTCTCTGATTCGTGCGGCTCTCCTGCACGACTACTTCCTGTACGACTGGCACGACTGGGACAACGGGCAACACCGTTGGCACGGCTTCACCCATGGCCATGCGGCCTTGATGAACGCTTTGAAGGATTTTGACCTCAACGACATCGAACGCAACAGCATCGAAAACCATATGTTCCCGATGACCCCTGTGCCGCCCGCCTATATCGAAGGATACCTTGTCACGTTGTCGGATAAGCTTTCGGCCACCGCCGAAACGTTCTCGTTCGACCGGTTCAACAAGCCACATCTGCCCTCGTTGGAGGCACACATCAAACACCGCGTTGCAAGGTGATTACCGCCGATGATAATTGCGCTTGAACACTACTTCCTCTGGTTCCTGTTCTACAGCTTTGTGGGCTGGGTCTATGAATCCATCCTTGTTTCTTGCCAAGAACGTCGCTTGGTAAACCGTGGATTCCTCAACGGTCCGCTGTGCCCGATTTACGGCACCGGTGCGGTACTGGGCATTGCCGTGCTCGGCAATCTCCATAATCCAATCATCATCTTTCTGATTTCGATGGTCGGCGCCACGATTCTTGAATACACGACCTCGTGGGTTATGGAGGAGCTCTTCCACGCACGTTGGTGGGATTACTCGAATTTCCGTTTCAATGTCCAAGGGCGTGTGTGCCTTTTAGGGGCGGTGATTTTCGGTATTGCCGGTGTAGTGATTGTGCTCGGCGCCCAACCATACGTGGCACAGTTCACTGACCTGATTCCTGTGCCAATGTTGCACACGTTGGTCACGGTACTGGCTCTGGTCACCATCATTGATTTAGCGGTCACGGTGGCAGGCATGCTCGAATTCGAGCAGGTGCTCGACTCCGTTACTCAAACGGTGCAGGATGTGGCTGCACGAGCAGGCGACACGTGGCAATGGGGTTCCAGTGCGGTATCCGATAAGATGCGCGAGCTTTCGCGGGATACGATTGAGCGTCTACGTTGGGCAGTCAACGGTGTTATCAACGCGCAGCAGAAGCGTATGCTCAAGTCCTTCCCGAAGTTCCAGGTGCCGGATCGTCAGGACATCATCGACTCTTTGCGCGAACTTATGGGCCCGCGCCGCTGATTGCAGGGTTTTTGCATGAACTATGACCCCGCGCCCTCAATGCCGTTCTCCTTGGCCACAGCGCGCAGATACGCATAGTATTCGGCGAAGAACGCCGCGTTGTAACCATTGGAATAGAAGATTCCGCTCAGGCCGACTGTGGCACCATTGAGCAGATACCAGCCGAGGAAGCTGACCTGCGCCACGAAGCACTCCCATTTGTGGCCCTTCATCATGCGCCGGGAGAGGCTGATAGCCTGATTGGCACTGATGTTCGGGTTCTCCGCCACGATGTACGGCACGAGGAAGTACGAATAGGTTTTGATGATGCCGCCCACGAAAGTCAACCACCACAGCATCAGGTACGCGTTCTCGACCATCATCGTCCATGCCATGCGCACCCAACGCTTGGATTGCAGCGGGTATAGGAACCGGCGCAACGGCACTTTCTCGTAGATTCGGGCCTCCAGCATGATGCGCCGCAGCACCACGCGGAAGACCTGCACTACGAACAGGGGGAATGCCACAGTACCCAGCAGTGCCACGATCACCAGAATGGATATGACGATGTTCTGCGCATGAATGACGGACGTGGCCGCATCCGCCACGGACAGGATGAACGATCCGGAGGAAAATGAGTTGAGTGCCGCGGAAAGTACGCCGCGGGAGCGGCCGAGCGCGGCGATGGCTTTCTCGTTGCTGTTGACTTGGTCGCGTGCGTCGCTTCCCTGCCCCGACGCTATCTCCATCAGAATGTCCAGCGGGCCGGATGCATAGTAGCCCTCGCCAGGGGCCTCGGCGGTGGTCTGTGCATCGGTTTGTACGGAAGTCTGAGCCGTGCCGGAATTGGTGTGGATGGCAATCAGCGAGGAGCCGTATTCCGCACCCAGAAACGCCGCGAACAGACACGCGATAACAATCAGCCAATAACTTCGCTTCAGAGTCTTCCGCGCCTGTGCCTTGAGTGCTTTTCTCTCTATCGCTGCTCCCCTGCTTAGTAGCCACTCCCAACTCTAGTGGAAATGTGACAGATTGTGGCGCATTGACAAGTTATGCACTGTCGCCATGTCCTGCGAAACTTGACTGTGCCCAATTGGGCGGTTTTATACACAATTCGATAGGGAGAAGCGACAGGCTATGGCTCACGTCACCGACTTCAAGGAAGCGGGTTTCAACACCCTGCTTGAGGAACTGGAATGGCGCGGGTTGATTTCTCAGTCCACGGACAGGGATCGACTTGCGGAAGCACTGAACGGCGAGCCCATCACCTATTATTGCGGCTTCGATCCCACTGCTGCATCCCTGCATATCGGCAATCTGGTGCAGCTCATCAACATGCGTCATCTGCAGTTGGCAGGCCATCATCCAATCGCCCTGGTCGGTGGCGCCACCGGTCTGATCGGCGATCCGCGCCAGTCAGGTGAACGCACGCTCAATCCGAAGGACGTGGTGGCCGGCTGGGCCGACCGCCTCAAGAACCAGATCGGCGGCATTTTGGAGACTGAAGGCGCCAACCCGGTGCGTTTCGTGTCCAACTACGATTGGACCGCTTCGATGACCGTCATCGACTTCCTGCGCGATGTCGGCAAGAACTTCCGCTTGGGCACCATGCTGGCCAAAGACACCGTGGCTCGCCGCCTGAACTCCGAGGAAGGCATCTCCTTCACCGAGTTCAGCTATCAGGTGCTGCAGGGCAACGACTTCCTCCACCTGTTTGACGAATACCACTGCACGTTGGAACTCGGCGGCTCCGACCAGTGGGGCAACCTCACCTCCGGCCTGGACCTGATTCACAAGGTGCGCGGTGTGGACGTCAATGTGTTCACCAGCCCGATCATCACTGATGCTTCCGGCAAGAAGTTCGGCAAGTCCGAGGGCAACGCCGTCTGGCTCGATGCCACGATGCTCAGCCCGTACAAGTTCTACCAGTTCTGGATCAACCGCCCGGATGTGGAGATGGAAAGCCTGCTGAAGGCGTTCACCTTCCTGCCCAAGGCCGAAATCGAACGACTGGTCGAGGAATCCAAGACCAACCCCGGCAAGCGCGAGGCCCAGAAGACCCTCGCCTGGGAGGTCACCAGCTTCGTGCATGGCGAGGCCGCTACCCAGGCCGCCATTGACGCTTCCGGTGCGCTGTTCGGACGCGGTGGCAACCTCGAAGACATCGATGAGGAAACGCTGGAATCCGTGCTCGACGGTTTCAAGGTGGTCGACGAGAACGGCGAGCACGTCTTCCCTGTCTCCAAGCCCGGTGATCGCGTAATCGACGCCGCCCAGGCTGCCGGACTGTTCAAGTCCGCTTCCGAGGCACGCCGCGCCATCAAGTCCGGTGGCGTGTATCTCAACAACAACCGTATCGAGGATGAGGAGCAGGTGCTGGCCGAAGCTGACTTCCTGGCCGGCCGCTTCGCGCTCATCCGTCGTGGCAAGAAGGCGCTCGGCGCCGTGGAAAACCGTTAATCAACAACGAATTAAGGAAAACAAGTAATGGCAGAAGGTAACGAGCGTTCCGGCAAGTCCTACGGCGGCGGCCATAAGGGGTATGGCGATCGCCGACCGGGCAACCGCGGTGGCAAGGGTTTCAAGCCGCGCGGCAAGGGCGGTTTCAAGCCGCGTCATGATGGTGAGGGTTTCAAGCCGCGTCGCCGCGAGGATGGCGAGGGTTACGCGCCGCGTCGCGATGGTGATGGTGAAGGTCGCGGCGGCTACCGCAAGTCCTACGGCAAGTCCGGAGGCTTCCACAAGGGCGGCTACCGCGGCAATGGTCCGCGCCGCGACGACGACGGTTTCAAGCCGCGCCGCGAGGGTGGCTACCGTTCCCACGAAGGCGAGAACGGCGAGAACCCGCGCTACCAGCACCGCGACAATGATCGCCGTGATTTCCGTCGCGATGGCGATCGTCGTGACTTCCATAGGGATGGAGACCGTCGTGACTTCCATCGTGATGATCGTCGTGACTTCCATAGGGATGGCGATCGCCGCAACTTCCGTCGCGATGACCGTCGTGACAATGACCGCCGTGACGGCTACCGCGAGTTCTCTCAGGAGGAGAAGCGCCAGTACCGTGAGGAGAAGCGCTCTGAATACATGAACCGTCCGCGCCGCAATTCCGACGGCACGATGAGCTTCCCCTCGCAGAACCCGTACACCGATCGTCGCCCTGACGAGCCGAAGATGCCCAAGGGTATGGAATGGTCGATGCTGTCCTCGGATGAGAGGGAGCGTCTGCGCGGCCTGTCCAAGGAGCACGCGGAGAACATCGGTCTGCATATTCTCGCCGCCTTTGCGCAGGAGGAGGACGATCCTCAGAATGCTCTCGAGCATGCCAAGTGGGTGGCTCGTCAGGCTTCCCGAATTGACTTCGCCCGTGAAACGTTGGCATTCATCGCCTACCGTCAAGGCGACTACAAGCTCGCCTTGCGCGAATTCCGCACCGCTTACCGCATGAACGGATTCCAGGACTACCTGCCGTTCATCGCCGACTGCGAGCGTGGTCTTGGCAACCCGAAGAAGGCCGTGGAACTGGCACTGTCCGACGAGGGCAAGGCACTGCATGGCTCTCCGAAGGTCGAGATGTTCCTGGTGTACGCTGGCGCTCTCGGCGATTTGGAAATGTGGGATAAGGCCATTGATGTGGTTCACGCCGTCGGACGTTCGCAGGGTCTGCCGGGGGAGTACCGCATGCGTGCGGTACAAGCCGAACAGTATTTCCTCGAGGAAGCCGGCCGCAACAAGGAAGCCGAGCAGCTTAACGATTTGCTTGACCGCCTTGAAGACCAGTACGCCGACGAAGACATCGACGAGGATAGCGATGACGTGGTCATTGACCATGATCTTGAGGACATCACCGACGACTCCGAAGTGATGGAAACCCTCGGTATCGACCCGTCCGAAGCACAGTATGCTCCAGAGCTTGAGCCTGAAGAGTCTGAGGAGCCTGAGGAATCAGAAGACGCCGAGGAACCGGAAGATGATGAAGCTGCGGAGGAATCCGACGTAGCTGAATCTGATGCCACTGAGGAGTCCGAGGAGAGCGACGAACCGGCCGAATCCGAAGAGTCGGCTGATGATGCTCCCGCCGAAGCCGAATCTGAAGAAACCGAGGAGTGAGCGGCGTAATGACCCGTTTTCTCAAAGGCACCGATCGTCCGCTTGCCGAGGCCTATCAGCTTGCGCTGCTGGACCTCGACGGTGTGGTGTACCGCGGCAAGAACCCGGTCGACTATGCGGCTGATTCCATCCGCGCTGCCGAACAGGCCGGCATGACTATCGAGTACACCACCAACAATTCCTCACGATTCCAGCATGTGGTGGCCGATCAGCTCAAGGGTTTTGGCCTGGATGTGGAACCGTGGCAGATCATCACCTCCTCGGTGGTGGCGGCCCGTATGGTAGCCAAAGCGTTGCCGGCCGGTGCGCGCGTGCAGGTATTGGGTGCCGATCATCTTCGTGATGAGGTCACGCGAAACGGTTTGACCATCGTGAATGGCCCGGAAGACCATCCGCAGGCGGTTATTCAAGGATGGTATCCCGAGATGACGTGGCAGATGATGGCTGAAGTCTCCTATGCGGTCGAAGCCGGAGCCACATATTTCGTGACTAACCGCGATCTGACCATTCCGCGTGAAATGGGCATAGCGCCCGGCTGCGGCTCGATGATTCGAGCCGTGATCACCGCCACTGGCGTCGAACCAGTGGCCTCCGCAGGTAAGCCGGAAGCCTATATGTACGATGAAGCGCGTGAACTCAACGCCGCCGAAGGTCATGACTTGGTGCCCAAAGAGTCGTCCATCGCCATCGGCGATCGTCTCGACACGGATATCGAGGCAGGCAACCGTGGCGGCTATGATTCGCTGGCTGTGTTGACCGGCGTGACCAACCCGACCGAGCTTATGCTGGCTCCCGAACACTTGCGCCCCACGTTCATCGCCCGTGATCTGCGCGAGCTTGGCGAGATTCAGAGCGAACCAGTGCGTTGCGAGGACGGTACTTGGGAGTGCCGCAAGGCCAGCGCATGGTTTGAAAACGGACGGGTTCAGGTCAGTGATCCCACGAGTATGGATGGTCTTCGTGCTGCGGTATGTGCCGCTTGGGAAGCCGCCGACAAAGGCGCGCAGATGGATGAATCCATGGTGCCGAACTTTGCCCTTGGAGAGCAGCGATGAACAGCGAACCTCAGTCAGCCGGCCGTACGCCGGTGTCGCAACGGTACCCGGATCTTGTGGATATTGACAATCAGGACAATGACCGCAAGCTCGAGATTTACCGCAATGTGCTTGACTCATTGCACAGTGAACTCGACGAGAGCCGTGACTGATTGATGTCAGAACATCCGATTGATCCCGCAATGCCGCTTGACCGTCTTGACATGATGCTTGTGGCCTCCGGTCTCGTTGAGTCCCGATCCAAGGCGCAGCGCCTTATTAAGGCCGGACATGTGCGTGTTGACGGAGAGACCATCACCAAGCCGTCATTCATGGTCAAAGCCGGTCATTGTGAGCTTGCCGTGGATAAGGGTGATGATTATGTCTCTCGTGGCGCTTACAAGCTGCTTGGCGCGTTCAAGGCCTTTGCCGACGATGGGCTGACCGGGCCGCAAAGTCTGGAATGTTTGGATATCGGCGCATCCACCGGTGGATTTACCGATGTGCTACTGCGCGGGGGAGCGGCCAGAGTCGTGGCCCTCGATGTGGGGCATGGGCAGCTTGACCCGCGTATTGCAGGAGATAGCCGCGTCATCGAAATGAGCGGCGTCAATATCCGTGAAGTCACGGCCGATGATTTGCCATATCGCCCGGCGATGATCGTGTCCGATGTCTCGTTCATTTCACTGACCTATGTGATTCCGGTGATTGCGCGCATCGCCGCTCCCGGCGCTCAGGTGGTGCTGCTGGTCAAGCCGCAGTTTGAAGTCGGTCGGCAAGGACTCGGCAAGCATGGCATTGTGGACGATCCGGCATTGCGCGAGCAGACCCTTGCCGATGTCGTCGCCTGTGCGCGGCAGCACGGGCTGCACGTCGTCAATACGGCCGACAGTCCCATTGAAGGCATGCACGGTAATGCGGAATATCTGCTTTATGCGGTTTTCAAATGATATCTTCGGCATTCTCGGTTGACCAGCATCACACAGGATGTTCGGTCAAGACCTATTGAAGTCGAGCAAATAGCATGCTCCACCATGCTGTTATCACACAATATGGCAGTGCCGGCTTGTAACGTACGGCACGTCAGCCGATGAGCCTCGATCTTGTTGACGTCTATATGCGAGGCTGAGCTGCCTCCCTCATATTTCAGCATGTCGAATCTGGTGAACATCGCGCTGCGCAATGGCCGGATCTCCAGACTGCTGCCGTTGATGCGATGCCCCTGAAGCACGCCGTGGAGCAGAATGTTGCGCGCGCGGATATGACGGCTGGTCAGCGATCCCTTAACGAGCAAATCATCGTTACACGTGATATCTCCGCCGGAGTGCAGGTCGCCGGTGAGCTCGATGCCGCCGCAGATGATGCTGCCATCGGTGATGATTCTGCCTCTGCCGGCAATGCGCTCGACATGAACATCGCCGGAACATCTCACTGTACCATTGTCGACAATCAGCTGATTGCCGGTAATGGTGTTTGCCTCAAGCGTGCCGGTGACCATGGTGGTGCGAAAACGTACATCGTCGGCGAATGTGGTACGGGTCGTCACGGTAATGAGCCCATAATTTCCGTTACGTACGTGCCCTGTGTTGCCGGTGTGGTGATGCAAGATACCTCCTGTGCTTTGCGTACCGCAAGTGTCATCATCGTTGATGAGCTAATGCTAACGTTTGCATTATGGGTATATAGTAACAGGACGGGGGTATCGCGAGAATCAGCCTTGGATAAAGCGGTCGATCTGAGCCTGCTGGCCCATGATGATGAGCTCATCGTTGCGATGCATGATCAGTTCCTTGGAACCGTACTGGAATTCCTTGCCGGGGGCCTTGATGCCGACCACGGTCACACCGTACTTGTCATGCACCTGCACATCCTCGATGTTGCGACCCACCGCGTATAGCGGGGTGTGAATCTTCACGACGTTGTATGGGCCGTCGATTTCGATGTAATCCAGATAGTTGCCAGCCACCAGATGACCCACGCGCTTGCCGGCATCGGTTTCCGCATTGATGATATGATGGGCGCCAATGCGCTGCAGAATGCGGGCGTGCTTCTGAGAGACCGATTTGGCCCACAGGTCGGAGATGCCGGCATCCAACAGGTTGCCGGTGATGGTTACGGAAGCCTCGACCGACAATCATTGCGGCCGCAAGAATGAACAGGCATGCTGGGTTGCCGGCGCTGGCCATGCCTGCGGAATAACCACCCAATGCGACTATCGAAGCAAAGGTCATCACGCCAAGTCCACCGAACTGGATGGAAAACAGAATGACCAACTGGCCGAACATCGACCAGTACTCGCCGGTGTTCACCACCGGAATGCCGCAGGTGGACAGGGCGGAAACCGCGGTGAAGAACGACACCGGAAAGTTGCTGAAGCCATCGTGATTCGTAGTGGAGATGGGCAGCATCAATAATCCGGTCGACAGCAATATCAATACGGAAAAATGCAGAATGGACAGGCGGCCCGGATGCCTGATGAGGCGATCCGTGAGCGTCATGCGCCGGATGCGCTTGGAGGCCCGGTCGTCCTTGTCTTGGCTGATTACGTCGGTCGAGTACCACCATGACAGGCCTTTCGAGGTCTCCTTGTTTGAGGAGGACTCGTCAAAGTCGTTGGATATGGTTCCTGCTTCCCGCCATACTGATGGCGTAATGGTGTATGGCTGTAATTGTAAGCCGAAGCCTTACGATAATCGACTCCGTGGAACAGCATGCGGTGCGCAATAGTATCGACGCCCATATGTTGGCCTTGTCTGATGTCCGAGGGCCGGTGACGTGATGTGGCCGATGGCTCAGGCGATGATTAGGATAGTCATCAGTGCGACCGATTCAATAGGAGGATGTCATGGCCAAGCGCAATGCGGTTGTGGTGACGCATACCAGGCTCAGGCAGTCCGGCACAGTGGTGTCCGAGGCGGTGAGCCAGCTGCGCAGCGCCGGCTTCGAAGTCACGATTATCGATAACACCGAAGCTCCGGATTTCGGCGTAAGTCCCGCATGCGTGACGGACGATACGGAAATCGTCGTGGTGCTGGGCGGCGACGGCACGATTCTTCGGGCGGCCGAGCTCGTGCATTGCACCCAGGTACCGATTCTCGGCGTGAACATGGGGCATGTCGGCTTTCTGGCCGAATTCGAGAGCTTCCAGATCGACGAGGCGATTCGGCGCGTGGCCGAACATGACTATTCCATTGACGAGCGCATGATCGCCCATGTTGATGTCTGGCTACCCGGTGCCACCACGCCTATCGAGGATTGGGCGCTGAACGACATCACTTTGGAACGTGCCGATCGTGGCAAGATGGTGGAGCTTTCCATTCGCGTGGACGATGTGGAAATGAACTCCTTCGGCGCCGATGGCGTCATCGTCTCCACGCCCACCGGTTCCACGGCCTATGCCTTTTCCGCCGGCGGTCCTGTGATTTGGCCGAACGTCAAGGCTTTGCAGCTGATTCCGTTGGCCGCGCATGCGTTGTTCGCCAGGCCGCTGATCATCGGCTCCGGCTCGACCTTCACCATCGATATTCTGGACGATTCCATGTCCGAAGGCTGGATCTGCTGCGATGGCCGCCGCCAGCGCGCCTTGACGCAAGGCACTCGCATCATGGTGCGTGAATCGCGCGATACGTTGCGCCTCGCCCGACTCTCCGGTGTGCCGTTCACCAACCGTCTGGTATCCAAGTTCGATCTTCCTGTGGTTGGTTGGCGTGAGCATGCACGCAATGAGGCCTCGGGCCAGTCACTGCATCACGGACACACGTTCCCGACTGCCGCTGATGCCGTGTCTGATAGGACGGACGAGCATAACGGCAAGGCGGAGGGCTGATGCTCGAAGAACTCGATATTCGTAACCTAGGGCCGATTCGAGAAGCCTCCATCGCGCCCGCCCGTGGCATGACGGCCATCACCGGCGAAACCGGTGCGGGCAAATCCATGCTGCTGTCCGCCATTCGTCTGGTGTCCGGCGATACGGCCGAATCCTCGCGGGTCGCCGCAGGAGCAGACGAGGCATGGGCGCAGGCGATTTTTGCGCTGGACGATGATGCTCTAGCCGTAGACTCCGGGAACCATGGTCAGGACGATTCTTCACGTGATGCCGATGACGGCGATGCTGCGGCCCTCATTGGGGTCGCGGCGGCTGTTGCCCGAGCTCGCGATGCGGGCGTCGAACCCGAAGACGGTGAGCTGTTCCTCTCTCGCACTGTGCCGGCTTCCGGCCGATCTCGTGCCGTACTTGGCGGCAAATCCGTGCCGCGATCTGTGCTCGGTTCCATTGCCGGAGAATTGGTGACCATTCACGGGCAGGCCGATCAGCTGAAAATTGCCTCCGCCGCACGTCAACGAGAATTCCTTGATCGTGTGGCCGGCGACGAGGCTGAGCTTGATGCTTACCGGCAGGCATGGAATGAGCTGACCGCCATGGATGAGCGGTTGGGGCGACTGCGCTCGCAGGAGTCCTCCGCTCGTCAGCAGGCGGACTATTTGCGTGAATCCATCGACCGTATCAACCGTACCAATCCGCAGCTGGGGGAGGACGAAGAACTGAAGTCGCGTCGCGAGCGTATCGAGAACGCGGCCGATATCGCCCAAGGAGTGGGCGCGGCGTTGGGCGCGTTGGATGCCTCACAGGTGGATGCCGATGCGGGTGGTGCGTCGGCCGTAGATCTCATTAACCATGCGGTGACTTCGTTGCGTGCGATTCGCGTCGGCGGCGAGTTCGCCGAGCAGGCAGATCGATTGGAATCCATCAATGCCGATTTGGGTGACGTAGTGTTCTCGCTCACTCAAGAATTGGGCGATGAGGGCAGTGTCGAAGACCTTGACCAGATCAACGGGCGGATTCACGAGCTGAACGAACTCACTCGCCGTTGGGGGCCGACCTTGGCGGATGTGATTGCGTGGCGTGACAAGGCCACGTTCGACTTGGAGGACCTGGACGCCTCGCCGGAGAAAGTAGCCGAACTGGAGGCCGAACGACAGTCGCTGTACAGTGCGGCTTTGGCTGCTGCCGATACGTTGAGCGCCGCCCGTACCAAGGCCGCCGCATCGTTGGGTGCTCGTGTGGCCGATGAGTTGAGCTCACTGGCTATGTCTGGTGCGTCCCTTGAGGTTCGTGTCACCCCTCGAGAATTAAGTGACGGCCATGACAACGACCGTGAAGCGGCGGCTGGTGATTCAGCGGGGGACACTGGGCCTCTCGAGCCGTACGGTCGCGACGATATCGCTTTCCTGTTCACCCCGTTTGAGGGTTCTGCGCAGTTGCCGATGGGCAAAAGCGCTTCGGGCGGCGAGCTCAGCCGATTGATGCTGGCTCTGGAACTTGTGGCGGCGGACGTCCGTGGCGGCAGCGACCAGACCTTCATCTTTGATGAGGTCGATGCTGGCGTGGGAGGCAAAGCCGCGGTCGAATTGGGCAAAAGGCTCGCGCGATTGGCTCGCAACGCACAGGTCATTGTGGTCACCCATCTGGCACAGGTGGCTTCTTGGGCGGACGCCCAGTTCGTGGTGTCCAAGGAATCGCAAGGCGCGGGGGACGAGACGGCTGGCGTTGCAACCACCGTCTGCGAAGTGCGCGACGACCAACGCGTCCATGAAATCGCCCGCATGCTCTCCGGCAGCGAATCCGAAGCGTCCCTGGACCATGCCCGCGAACTGCTGAAGGACTCCACACTATGACCAAAGTAGCCATATTCGACCTCGACGGAACCCTGCTCGACTCCATGGGCGTCTGGGACCAGGTAGACATCGACTTTCTCGGCAAGAGGGGCATTGAGGTGCCGCCGGATTACATGATCAAGGTCTCCTCCATGCAGTTCCAGCAGATCGCGGAATACACCATTGCGCGTTTCGGACTCAAGGACACGCCTGAGGAGCTGATGCAGGAATGGGACGATATGGCCCGCGTGGCCTATTCCACCACAGTGGAGGCCAAGCCCGGCGCGCTCGACTATCTGCGTGATCTCAAGAGTGCCGGGGTGAAGATGGGCGTTGCCACATCGTTGCCACCGCAGCTGCGAGAGCCGGCGTTGCGACATGTCGGCATGCTCGACATGTTCGATGACATCGTCTCCGTCGATGACGCCAATGATGTCGGCAAGGACCAGCCTGACGTATATCTGCTCGCCGCCGAGCGGCTGGGCGCCAAGCCCGCTGATTGCACGGTGTTTGAAGACCTGCTGGTCGGTATCAAATCAGCCAAGTCGGTCGGTATGAAAGTATGGGCTATGCACGACGATTCGTCTGATGCCGACTGGCCCGAAATCTGCGATATCGCGGACGGCGTCCTCTTCGATTTTCACGACGCCCCACGTCCGTTGTAAGCACATACAATAAGCCCCTCTGATGAGGGGCTCCCGCGAAGCGGGTGGGGGAGAAAAGTCATGGCATGAGCCGTGCGATTCAATATCGGGCACAGCCCGATTCCACTTGCGCTTACTCAGTCCCTACCGTCGAGTAGTCCTGCCAGACTGCCTTTCGGCCTCAAACCGTTGCTCTTCCAGCTTCTCACCCTCCGCACGCGCGGACTCCTCAGCGGCGATACGCTCCAGCAGCATGCTGACCGGCGCTTCGTACACCATCTCATCGAACCAATGACCGTCACGCTCCACCGCGTGCTCCGCGCGACCTGTCTCTTTGAATCTCAATGACTCATACATATGACGTGCCCGCAGGTTGAACGACCACGCCTTCAGCGTGATGGTCTTCGCGCCAAGCTGCTCGGCGGCCAGCTTGATGCCGAGCTTCATCGCCAAGCTGCCGTACCCGTGGTTCTGGTAGTACGGGCCGATGAGAATAGTCATCGTGGCGTTGTGGTCGGGCGCGGTGTAGTCCTTGGCGATGATATGGCCCACCGGATGCCCGTCCGGGCCGAGGGTCGTGCGGCCGAAGCGCCGATCGTCATCCTCGTCGCTCCACGTATGGAACATCTGGTCGATGGTCTTGTCCGGCACTTTCTCCATCGTATGACGGCAATCGTCGGCGATGGCGTGATCGTTCCACCAGATCTCAAGTTCCGGATAATCGTTCGGTTCGGTATGGCGTAGCGTAACGGCGTTGTTCGGTATAGGTACCCCTTTCCGAGGCCATTGTAGGCGCGGCCCATATTTCGACACTGTATGTTGGCGAGGTGTTTGTTCACTGTTTAGCTGTTATGCAACACACCTTGACAGTTAAGCAGAACAGTTATACTGTGTTGTATAACAGCTAAACAGCTGGGGTGCTAGTCAACCACAATCGAAAGGGGCATAGGTGAAACTGATCATCTCATCCGTGTCCGGTGAACCCATCTACGAGCAAATCAAAACCCAAATCCATTCGGCGGTGCTCAGCGGCGAGTTGAAGGCGGGCGAGGCCCTGCCTTCCTTGAGGAAACTCGCCAAGGAGCTGCGCATCTCCGTACTCACCGTCACCAGGGCGTACAACGAACTGGCCGATGAGGGCGTGGTGCAGAACATTCAAGGCAAAGGCACTTTCGTGATGGACAAGGGCAACGAACTGATGCAACGTCAGCTCGAAACCCGGATTCGTGAAAGCCTGGCCGAGGCAAGCCGGGGCGCCAAAGCCGCCGGCATTCCGCTGGACGCATTGGACCGCATGCTCGAAGAGGAATACCGCAAGGAATAACCTCAAGAAAGGACCATGGACATGACCGCCATATCCGAATCCGACGCGATGGCGTTGCAGGTCACCGACGTCACCAAACACTATGATTCCGGCTTCACGCTGGACGACGTGACCTTCGACCTGCCCAAGGGCTACATCATGGGACTGATCGGCCCGAACGGCGCCGGCAAATCCACCCTCATCAAACTCATCCTCAACATGATCCACCGCGACGCCGGTTCTATTCACGTGCTCGGCCTCGACAACATCGCCAACGAGGAGCCCGTCAAAGAACAACTCGGCGTGGTGTTCGACTTCAGCTACATGCATGAACAGTGGCAAGTCAAGAACATTGAACGTATTGTCGCGCCACTGTATCCATCATGGGACGGTGGATGCTATTACAAGTATCTGGATACTTTTGGCCTTGGTGACGCACAGAACGGCAAGAAACATATCAAGGATCTTTCCCGCGGCATGCAGATGAAGCTGATGCTCGCCATCGCATTGAGCCATGACGCCAAACTGCTGATTCTCGACGAGCCGACCAGCGGACTCGATGTGCTTGCCCGCGACGAACTCATGGATATCCTGCATGCCTACATTGAGGATGGCGAACATTCGGTACTGTTCAGCACCCATATCACTGCCGACCTCGAACGTGCTGCTGACTTCATTACCTACATCACCGATGGCCGTCTCTACTACACCGGTCCGAAAGACGAGTTTGAGGAATCGTTCCGCCTGATTAAGGGCGGTCCAGACGAACTGGCACAACTGCCTGCGGACGTAGTGCTGGGCTCACATACGTATGCCACCGGATTCGATGCGCTGGTCCGGTCAGACAGGCTTGATGCTGTTGCGTCGGTGGTTTCGGGGCTTGTCGTTGAATCGGCTTCCATTGATGACATCATTCGACTGACCAATGCCCATGATTCCAATCGTGACTTGAGCGGGAGGTGAGCGGCCATGGAGGCAATACTGAGGGTGTCGCGGTCTCGGCAACATGCATTGACCACTGCATTGCGCGTCGATATGGCCTACCTGTGCGTCGACGTACGGACTGTGCTCTCGTTGTTGTTGGCACCGTTGTTCTCCGTCATCTTTCAAGGTGAAGCTTATGGTGATGGCTTCGGCTATCGCATGGGTGTCATCATGACGGTATTCACCTGCACCATGTGGGTGCTAACCATGGCGGTTGCTGACTTACAGAACGGATATCGACTTCGTGGCATTATTCCGGCTTCGAGGAAGAGTCAGGTGGCCGCGCGATATGTGGTTGGATTGGTGATTTCCGTATTGTCGATAGCGATGATTGTTCTGATTGACGGGTTGCAAGTGCTGGTCAATCCAGATTGGTCATTCGCGGGCAATCTGTGGGCGGCGCCGTTGGGAGGTTTCTGCACCGCGCTGATGGTCGCGCTTATCGTGCCCACGGGTTATCTGTGGACCAAACTAGGCGGTCTTCAAGTCACGATGATGGTGATCTATGTCGTTGCATTGGCTGTATCCATACTGCTATCTATTTTGCCTGCTTCGGTGACCAGAGGATTGGCCCATGCCGCGAATGCCATCATCGCGCAACGATTGTGGCTGGTTATTGCGGTATTGACAACGACGGTTGTGGCATATGGAATCTCGTATGTAATTGCCTCTCGCATATTTGCTTCAAGGGAATGGTGACGATGAACTGGAAATCCGTAGTAAAGCAATGTCGATTCGATTGTGTCGGGATGGGTCTGTTTAGCGTGGCGAATATGGTATTTCTGCTGGTTCTCCCGGTGCTGTCTATCGTGGTATCGCTGGCGATGATATCGACCCACGTCGATGAACACGTTGCCAGTGGTCTGATGGGCGGACTCGGAGGTTTTGCATCGACGATGGCATGTATGAGTGCATTGGGGCCTGCGTCATCCGAGGAATCTGCAGGGCACAGTGCCATGCGAGGGCTGATTCCTGTTTCACGCACTGCACAAGTTGTAGGTCGGTACCTTTTTCTGTTGGTGGTTGGCCTGCTCTGGGCTTTGGACGTGGTGATATGCAGCGGCGTCTTCATTGTCTTTGGCGATATAGCAGATATGGGGTGGATCGGTACCTTGGCAGCAGGTGCTTTCATCTTCGCTTTGGCTATCATTCTTGGGTCGGTGCTGCTGGCCTGTGCATACCGGTTCACCTTCCGCAAGATGATGGTGGCCTCTGTCGCGGTCATGGTTGGCTTGTATGCCGTCATTGCGCTGCTGGCCCGATTGCCTGTTGACTGGCAATGGCTTTTGCTGAATATTACCGATTTCCTGACGATCTGGTGGCATACGGCGCTTGTTCTCGCCGTGCTGTGTCTGCTCGCATATTTTGGCTCCATGCTTATAGCCATCCGCATCTACCGAGCCAAAGAACTCTAGCCACGCATTTGTCCGACCGCGAATGAAAAGAGACCGACAGGAATGATGAGGTGCCGTAACGAAGGTTTTGAAAACAAGTGGTAAAGACAATCGGTACGGTATATTGCAGAAAATCTAAAACTTAAATTTGGAGGAGACTGCAATGAAATCATTATCTGAACAACTCGGAGGCACTTATACCCTACAAGGCGATTACTATCTACCCGACCTTGCCCTACCAACCGAAGAAGAAACACAACCTATTGGCATATGAGGACAGCGGCATAAACGCTATCTACAAGACCATAAGCGAGTGACTTATACAAACTTGCTTACAAGCGGAAATTTGAACGCTTATCTTGCCGGTATTAACGAGCAAGCAGAAAATATGTTTTCTCGCTGGTAAAAGAAATGGCGAAAATGCAGGGTGTAACTGAGCAATTAAAGACAAAGAACCAAATGGTGTGGGTGGGTAAAATGAACTCAATCCGCAACGCAGCTATCGAAGTGGTAAACAAGGAGATTATATTTGCATAAAATTAATAGCCTCAGACCGTTTTGGCCTGAGGCTATTTTTCTGAAATCAGTAAATAATGTTTCCTTCTTCATCAAGTTTATATGTATAAATAAAACCACTTATAAACCCGGACGGACCTTCCGCTCCACAATATGGACATATAGCCGTTTCTCTATCTTTGCCTCCGGGATAAGGATTGCCCGTGCTTTTGTAAGCGTATTTTTTACGTTATTGAGGTTGCAGGTATAAGGGTGTGAGTTATGGGCGATTTTGCGCCGTAACTCGCACCCTTATACCTGCAATTGGCTAAATGAGCCCTTTCTACCTGCAAAAATGCTCCGTAATTGGTACCGAAATACCTGCAATATATGAGAGATACGAGAATTGGACGTTCTGGCGGATCTAATTCGACCCTTTATACCTGCAATGACTCGACAATTGACCGAACTGAATATTCGTTGCAGGTAATTCGGTACTAATTAACGGAAGCTCACAAGAAAACAACGCCTGACACATGCCTGACAATGCCCGTGCATACTCGGACGCTTGGCTTGCGGCATCAAAAAACCGATACGCGCCGGTAAAGCACGTATCGGTTTCAAAAAATGACCGTTATACAAACGTCACGTGGACTATTACAGTGACTGGGCGGCCTTTTCTACGTAGTCCTCCATGCCGTCGATGGCCACGACGTCCTTGAAACGCACGTCGGCGGTCTCGAGGCCACGCAGGGCGCCCGGGGCAGTGGTACCGGTCTCACGGGCCAGCACGTCCATGCACTCGAAGTCGGTGCCGGTAGCGTCGAAGCCCAGAGCCTCGTTCACCACGCGCGGGAACTTGTAGGGGCTGGCGGTGGAGAGCAGCACGCGTGGGGTCAGCGGATCGCGCGGCATCTGCTCAAGCAGGTAGTAGCCGCAGGCGGTGTGCGGGTCGATTACGTAATGGTTCTCATCCCAGCAGTGCTTGATGGATTCGCGCACCTGGTCCTCGTCGGCCCAGCCGGTGCCGAAGATCTGGCGAATCTTGGCCAGCAGCTCTTCCGGAATCTCGTACGTGCCCCACTGGTTGAGGTCGTTCATCAGCATGGAGATCAGGCGGGTGTCGCCCTCGGACAAGTAGTACAGCATGCGCTCCAGGTTGGAGGAGATGAGGATGTCCATCGAGGGGGAGATGGTCTGGAAGAACGGGCGCTGACGGTTGTAGGTACCGGTGGTCAGGAAATCGAACAGAACGTTGTTCTTGTCGGAAGCTACCACGAGGTGCTTGACCGGCAGGCCGAGCAGCTTGGCGTAGTAGCCGGCGAGGATATCGCCGAAGTTGCCGGTCGGGACCACGAACTCGACCTCATCGCCAACGTTGATCACCTGATCGGCTAGCAGCTGGGCGTAGGCGGAGAAGTAGTAGACGACCTGCGGCACCAGACGGCCCACATTGATGGAGTTGGCGGAGGAAAGCACTACGTGAGCATTGCCGGCGAGACGCTCGGCCAGGGCACGGTCGCCGAAAATGCGCTTGACCGCGGACTGGGCGTCGTCGAAGTTGCCTTCCACAGCGGCCACCTGCACGTTCGAGCCGGCCTGCGTGGTCATCTGCAGCTCCTGGACCTGAGAGACCTTGCCTTCCGGGTAGAAGACGGTGATCGCGGTGCCCGGAGCGTCCGCGAAGCCGGCCAGCGCGGCCTTGCCGGTGTCGCCGGAGGTGGCGGTGAGAATCATGATCTTCTCGTCCGCGTCGCCGTCGGCTGGCGTGGTGTGCGCCATGAAACGCGGCAGAATCTGCAGGGCCACATCCTTGAATGCGGAGGTTGGACCGTTGAACAGTTCGAGCACGTAATCGTCACCCAGAGGCTTCAATGGAGTGATACGCTCGTCGGACCACTGCTCGCCATAGGCATCGGCGATGCACTGGCCCAGTTCCTCGGCGGTGAAGTCCGGCAGCAGCGCGCCCAGCACTTCGGCGGCGATCTGCTGGTAGGTCTTGCCCGGCAGCGAGGCGACATCCACCTTGGTCTCGCCCAATGCGTCAGAGACGAACAGGCCGCCGTCGTCGGCAATGCCCTTACGAATCGCCTGCTTGGCGGTCAGCGAATCGGTGGTGCTGCGAGTGGAATGGAAGGTGGTAGCCACGGTTGAATCCTTATTCTCGGGAATGAAAGATACTACAAATCTTCATTATTCTATCGTCTGCCTCGGTCAGACGTCGCGGACGTCTCGTTTTGATTGTTTAGCGACAGAAATTCAGGAAATTAGTCCTATGCTCCTAAATTTCTGTCGCTAAGAAGTACTCAGTGACAGAAATTTAGGATTAATGGGTTTATTTCCGAGAATTCTGACGCTGAGCGGAGCTGAGCGACAGAAATTTAGAAGTATAGGGGTCATTTCCTGAAATTCTGTCGCTGAAGGATGCTGGAGGGATAGTGATGAGGGCAAAAGGTCAGAAAATATAGCCGTGGGGCGCAACAACCGCGGAAATTACACTGCGTTAGACCATTTGGTGAGTTAGGCTTGAATGTTATGAGTGATGAACTGAGTCCTGAGGTATTCGACGCGGTGTGCCGTCAGGCCGATCAGGCCGCGAGCGCACAGCAACGCCTTGCCCAGGCGAACACCGAAGCCAAGAACGAGCTGCTGCTGGCCATTGCGGATGCGCTGGACGAGCATGCCGCCGATATCGAGGCCGCCAATGCGCTGGACATGCTTGAATCCAAGGAAAACGGCATGGACGCGGGCAAGCTCGATCGCCTGCTTTTCGATACGCCGCGCGTGGCCGCCGCAGCCCAAGACGTGCGCCATGTGGCAACGTTGCCCGATCCGGTTGGTGAAATCGTGCGTGGCTATAACCTGCCTAACGGATTGCGTCTCACCCAAACGCGAGTGCCCATGGGTGTCATCGGCATGATTTACGAAGCTCGCCCCAACGTCACTGTTGACGTGGCCAGCCTGTGCCTGAAGTCCGGTAATGCTGCGCTGCTGCGAGGTGGGCACGCCGCCGAACGTACCAATGCCGCCACCTTGAGCGTTATCGCCCCAGTGCTGGAAGCTCACGGTTTTGATCCGGCTCTAGTGCAGTCCGTCGACCAGTATGGCCGTGCCGGCGCCACCGCCATGATGGAGGCCCGTGGCCATATCGATGTGTTGGTGCCACGCGGCGGTGCGGGGCTCATCCAAGCCGTGGTGCGCAATTCCAAGGTGCCGGTTATTGAGACCGGTGCCGGCAACGTCCATATCTATATCGACAGGTCCGCAGACCTCGTCAAGGCCATTCCGATTGTGTTGAACGCCAAAACCCAGCGTGTGGGTGTGTGCAATGCGGCCGAGAAACTGCTGGTGCATGAGGACGTCGCCGCTGAATTCCTGCCTCAGATTGCCGCAGCGTTGACGCAGGCGAACGTCGTGCTGCAAGCGGATGAAACTTCGTACGACATCCTCGAAGGCGCCGCCATTGAAGGGCTTGAACTGAATCATGCCACCGAGGAGGACTGGGATACCGAATACCTGGCGCTCAAGATGGGTATTAAGGTGGTGCCAAGCCTTGAATCGGCCATTGACCATATCAACATCCATTCCACCGGTCACACCGAATCCATCATTGCCGAGGACTATGCGGCCATCGAGGAATTCACCAAGCGCATCGACTCGGCCGTGGTCATGGTCAACGCCTCCACCCGTTTCACTGATGGCGGTGTGTTCGGATTCGGCGCCGAGCTCGGCATCTCCACCCAAAAGATGCACGCGCGCGGACCCATGGGCTTGAGGGAAATGACCACCACGAAGTGGATTGGCTATGGAACGGGGCAGGTGCGCGCATGAGCGAGAATGTGAAGAGCGAGGACAACGCCACAGTTGAGCTACGGCCGGATATTGACCTCAACGATCCCAAACTCAATCTCAAGATTGCGGCTGAGCGCCTGAGCATTGTGCGCTACGTGTTTCTCGTGCAGATTGAGGATGGCATCGCTTCGGCGGCGCAGCGAGCGTCGCTCGAGTACGCGGATGCAGTGCTTATCGGTTGGCCGGAGAATGAATCGCCGGAGATTGCGGATTTGACTGATGCCCAGCTCAAAACCGTGCGCGAACACATGGATCTGATGGAAAGCTACATCGCCAAATACACGCAGATGGAGCATGATGGCGATATCGATGGCATGACGGACACGCTGATTCGCATCACCGAACGCGTGGCCGAGGTCCGTCGACTGTATCAGCCGGACTTCCCTCTGCCTACGTTCGCTGAGATTCGCCGCGTGGTGCAGGATGAGTGGGACGAAGACATGGGTAAGATCGATCCCAAGGAAGACAATCCCACTGCCAATGAAATCGAGCAGGAAACCGAAAGCGCCAACGAAGGCGGCGAAGGTGGCAAAGCATGAGCAGCAGCGATCCGGCTGAAATCATTGCTGTCGCACAGGGCGAAGCCGAACGGCGTATGTCTGATCTGTCTGTGCCGGGCGGCGCGAATAGCCATGGCAAAGGTCGCCTTTCCGCGCGCGGCAATTGGCACACGCGTCTGCGCATCGGCATTATGGGCGGCACATTCGACCCGATTCACAACGGCCACTTGGTCGCGGCGTCCGAAGTCGCATGGGTGTACGACCTTGATGAAGTGATTTTCGTGCCCACGGGTCGGCCTGTATTCAAGCTTGATAAGGAAGTCACCAACGCCGAGGACCGCTATCTGATGACAGTGATTGCCACGGCATCCAACCCCAAGTTCACCGTGTCTCGCGTGGATATCGACCGTCCAGGTGTCACCTACACCATCGATACGCTTAAAGACATTCGCGCCCAGCATCCCGATGCAGAGTTGTTCTTCATCACAGGCGCTGATGCCGTGGCTGAGATCATGCAGTGGAAGGACGCCGACTTGATGTGGAATCTTGCCCACTTCGTGGCCGTCACGCGCCCCGGATATTCCAGCCCGGATGGCGTCACGCTGCCCGAAGGTAAGGTCGATACCCTGGAAATACCGGCTTTGGCCATCTCCTCAACCGATGTGCGCCGTCGTGCCGAGCACGACGAACCGGTCTGGTATCTGGTCCCGGATGGCGTGGTGCAGTACATCGGCAAGCATGGCCTGTATTCCAAGCAGCACTGACGGCAACCGCAGCGTATTATTTAAGCCAACCCCATCTTGATTTTCAACGTCATCACACGAATCGCCGACTGAGTGACCTTATTGGCGAAGGCGGGATCCGATGCCGCCCGCGTAGACAATCCATCCAGAATCGGCACGACATAGTTGGTGTCTCCGATGCAGACCAAATCGCCGCCGGCTTCCACGAGTTTGACTCCCAATTGAGTGGTGTCATAGGCGCTCACAGCCGCTGCCGACATCGAATCCGAAATCACTACGCCGTCATATCCCAGATCGCCGCGAAGATGCCCGTCAATGATGATTGAGGAAAACACTGCGGGATCATTGGGGTCAATGGCCTGATAGGTGGCCAATGCCATCATCACCATGGCAGGGTCGGCCTTATCGATGGTGGTGTCAAACGCCTTGATTTCCGTGCCATCCAAGGTGGTGGTCGTATCCAGGATGCCGTCGGCGGTGAAATCCGTGTTGCCGGTCACTGCGCCCAATCCCGGATAATGTTTGATGGCGGACTGTACTCCGGCATTGGCCATGCCCTGCACAAACGCCGTGCCATGAGCCGCGTTGCCTGCCGTGTCCAGTCCGAAATCGCGATAGAGCGCACCAATGGGGGCGTTGGCGGCCCGATTCACCACTACCGTGCCCAGCACGGGTGCAAGATCGACATTAATGCCGGCGGCTGCCAGCTGTGAGCCCCATACGCTGGCCGATTGACGCAACTGATTGGTCGACATGGTTCCCTGATCCACTGCCGTGGGCATCCGATCAAAACCAGGGCCGGTCAGATGCTGTACCCAGCCTCCCTCTTGATCGGTGGAGATAATCAGGCGGTTATCACCGGGGCATACCCCTGCAACTGGTCGTCCGCAGCCCGCACCGAAGCAACCCCTCCGGTCCATTTGCCGATGATGAGCACCGATCCCACACGGCGGTCGGCGATGAGTGAAGCCAGTGAGGCCGGGTCGTTGCCGGCATACAGCGGTGCCATCACCAACTGACCAATTCGAGTGTCCATATCCATGGCATTGACCATGCGATGAGCTTTGCTGGCAGGGGAGGGATCCGGCTTGGGGGCCGCCGAACGTGCCAACTGCTGCGGAGTGTTCCGTGCAGCGTCTGCTGTAGCGGAACTTGCCGCGGCATCATTTCCAGTCATCGATGCAAACCAGCCGATGCGCCATCCATACAGCGCCGTGACTACCAGCGCTAGTACGCACAATACGGATCCGACCAACACGCCCCAATGCGAAGTCCTATGGCCATCCCGATAGGGACGTGCCGACGGTTGCTCAGGACGATTGCTCATAATCTTCCAGCATAGGGGAATCTCATACAGCTTGCTGGCAATCCGCTGGCAGTATGTGTTCAGGGTTTGTGAGGAACCCGCCAAGCTGAATACAAGCCGAAATCCAGTGCGCTGTGCTCAGGGCATAACCTACTTTCCCGACCTTTCGCTACGCTTGAATCATGTCTTTTAATGACCCTTTCTCAATACTGTTCGGCAATGGCGGCGGTTCCCGGCGCAATAACTCGAATGATGATGATCCGATCATTCTTAATGTTGAGGCCGATGGAGACACCCCCAACAGGAATGGCTCCAACCCCTCAGGGCGAGGTCCGGCCGGTCCGCGCTTGCCCCGCAGACCCTCCGGCAGCCATGGCAACAGCCGAGGCACCAAAATATTCATCGGCGTGGTGCTGGCACTGGTCATCATCGTCGCACTGTTCTTCGGTCTGTCCCGATTCATCACCGATCTGATGTGGTACGGACAGCTCGGCTTCCAATCTGTGGTGTGGACCCAACTCGGCGTGAAAATCGGTCTATGGGTGGCATACGCATTGCTGATGGCCTTGACTGGTTTTATCGCCGCATGGCTGGCCATTCGCGCTCGCCCGGACTCCGTGGATGGCTCCACGATTCGCATCAATGGTGATGTGGTGGAAGTCGGCAAATCGGCGAGCTCCAAGACCGCACGTCGCGTGGCCGTGGTGATTTCGCTGATTGTCGGCGTGATTTTCGGCTCCCAGTTCAACGCGAACTGGAGCGAGATCCTGCTTATGTTCAACGCGCAGAAGTTCGGTACCACAGACCCGCAGTTCGGACTCGACAACGGCTTCTACGTGTTCGTGCTGCCTGGCCTGAAGCTCGTGCTCGCAGCCGTGGCCATGCTGCTGGGCGTAGGCCTCGTGTTCTCATTGGTCACGCATGTGCTGATGGGCGGCATCCGCATCACCATGCCGGTCAACGGCCGTGGCCTGTTCTCCATCACCAAACGCGCTCGCCGTCAGCTCGGCATCTGGCTGATCCTTAACATGCTTGCGTGGTCTGCCAGACAGGTGCTGGGCGTCTTCGATCAGCTCACGGTACAGGGTTCGCGTATCACTGGCGCTTCCTATACCGCAGTGCATGCCAACATTCCCGTCACCTTCATCATGGCCGCATTGACCGCCATCCTTGGCGTGGTGCTGGGCGTATGGCTGATGCAGTCCCATGCGCTTGAAGGCCAGGCGTCCATCGGTGTGCGCGCCTCTGCTGCGTTCAAAGCCTGGCGTGTGCCGGTCATTGCCATTGCCGCTACCGTAGTGGTCGGCATGGTGCTCACCATCGCTTGGCCCATACTGCTGCAGCGCTTCCGCGTCAACCCGAACGCGCAGGAGATGGAATCCACCTATATCCAGCGCAACATCGACGCCACTCGCGCCGCCTACGGTCTCGACAAGCTCAAAACCGAGCAGTACAAGGTGACCGACAAGGGCGAGCAAGGTGCACTGGCCAAGGAGGCCGACACCACCGCGCAGATTCGTCTGCTCGACCCGCAGGTCGTCAGCCCCACGTTCAAGCAGCTGCAGCAGTCCAAGCAGTACTACACCTTCGCCGACACGCTTGCCGTCGATAAGTATGAGATTGATGGCGTCTCCCAAGACACCGTGATCGCCGCGCGTGAGCTTGACCTGGCTGGCAACGACAACCGCAACTGGGTCAACGACCACACCGTGTACACCCATGGTTATGGCGTGGTGGCCGCTTACGGCAACAAGGTGACTGCCGACGGCCAGCCCGAATTCTTTGAATCGGGCATCCCCACCCAAGGCAAGCTCACCGAGTCCGAAAAGTACGAGCCACGCATCTACTTCTCGCCGAACACCACCGAATACTCGATTGTCGGCGCACCTGAAGGCACGCATGCTTGGGAATTCGATTACCCGACCGGTTCCGAAGGCGCTTTGACCACGTTCAAGGGCGATGGCGGACCGTCGGTCGGCAACCTGTTCTCTCGGATTCTCTATGCAATCCGCTTCGGTTCGGACCAGATTCTGTTCTCCGACCGTGTGACCAGCGAATCCCAGATTCTCTACGACCGTTCCCCAAAGGAACGTGTGGCCAAGGTCGCGCCGTACCTGACGCTTGACGGCCGTGTGTACCCAGCTGTGGTCGATGGCCGCGTCAAGTGGGTCGTCGATGGCTACACCACCTCCGACGCCTACCCGTATTCGCAGATGACCGATCTCGGCAATGCCACCAAGGACTCCACCACGGTGTCTTCGTCGACGGTGTCCAGTCTGGGTTCGCAGCAGGCCAACTATATCCGTAATTCGGTCAAGGCCACTGTGGACGCATACGACGGTTCCGTGGACCTGTATGTGTGGGATCAATCCGACCCGGTGATCAAGGCGTGGGAGAAGATCTTCCCCGGCCAGTATCACCAGTTGTCCGAAATCTCCGGTGACCTGATGAGTCACCTGCGTTACCCGGAAAGCCTGTTCAAGGTGCAGCGCGAACTGCTCTCCAAGTACCATGTGACTTCCGCCAACCAGTACTACTCGGGCGAGGACTTCTGGCAGACGCCGGTCGACCCCACCGAATCACAGTCCCAGCAGGATCAGGACATCCTGCAGCCGCCCTACTACCTGACCTTGCAGACCGGTGGCACCAAGGAGCCGGTGTTCTCGCTGACCTCCACCTATATTCCGGCCGGCCAGTCCACTCGAGAGATTCTGACCGGATTCCTTTCGGTCGACTCCGACGCCGGTAATGAGAAAGGCAAGATAGGACCGAATTACGGCACCATCCGATTGCAGGAGCTGCCCAAGGATTCGAATGTGCCCGGCCCCGGACAGGCACAGAACAATTTCAACGCCAATGCCGACGTGTCCAAGGAACTGAACCTGTTGCAGTCCGGTGACACGCAGGTGGTGCGAGGCAACCTGCTCACCCTGCCGCTCGGTGGCGGCTTGGTGTACGTGCAGCCCGTGTACGTCAAGTCTTCGGGTGCCACGTCGTTCCCGCTGCTGAAAAAGACGCTGGTGGCATTCGGCGATCAGGTCGGCTTTGCCGACACGCTTGATGAGGCGCTCGATCAGGTGTTCGGTGGTGACTCCGGTGCAGCGGCCGGCGATGCCGAGAATGTGTCTGGCGACGGATCATCCGACTCCTCGAACACCGGCGGACAGGATGCCAGCAATCAACCCGGTTCCGACACCTCCGGCGACCAGTCCCAGTCTGATGGCCAGTCCGGCACCACGGACGGCAAGTCGGATTCTGGCACGTCATCCGGGCAGTCCGGCACCGCTCGCAGTCCCGAACTCCAGCAGGCATTGAGCGATGCCGCCCAAGCCATGAAAGACAGCCAGTCCGCCATGAAGAACGGCGATTGGACCGCCTACGGCAAGGCCCAACAGCAGCTCGAAGAAGCCCTCAACAAGGCCATAGAGCTCGACAAGTAGTTCACCGAAACAAGGTGGCTCCCGCTGGCGGGAGCTGTCAGCGCAGCTGACTGAGGGTGGTCAAGAGTGACTAATGCTATCACCCTCAGTCGCGGATAAACCGCGACAGCTCCCGCCAGCGGGAGCCATGCTATTGTCTGGAGTCATGCCATACACTTTCCGTCCAGCCGTCGAGTCTGATATCCAAGCCATCACCGACATCTATAACGCCTCGGTGGTGGTCGGCGGAGCCACCGCGGACCTGACTCCGCGCACCCTCGACCAGCGCCGTGCGTGGGTCGAATCCCATAAACCTCCATATGGCGTATTCGTGGCGGAATCAGAGGGCGGGCAAGTCATCGGCTTTGGTTCGCTCTCCGTGTTCTACGATCGTGCCGGCTATGACGGCGTCACCGATCTCGCCTACTACATCGCCCCCGCATGGCAAGGCAGGGGAGCGGGCACGTTCATGCTGGACAATCTCCTACGCGAGGCCCGCGCCCGTCACATGCGCAAAGCCTGCGGCATCATCTTTGCCGACAACGCCGGCTCAATCGCCCTCATGCGACGATTCGGCTTCACCCAGTTCGGCCTCATGCCCGCCGCCGCCACCGACTCCACCGGCACCATGCGTGATATGTCCTACTGGTATCTCGACCTCTAAGTACAATCGTTGCGTTTGTAGGCTGGCGAGACAAGACGAGGAACGGATATGGCATCGGATTTTTGGCTGATTGCGGGACTGGGCAACCCGGGCAAGAAATATGAGGACACGCGACACAACATGGGCTTCATGACAGCCGACGTGCTCGCCGAACGCTGGAGCGTGAACTTCGCCGATCACAAGGGTCTTGCCATGCTCGGTAAGAGCACGATGAATCTTGACGGTCGCACCATCAAGTTCTTTCTGGCCAAGCCGTTGACCTACATGAACGACTCGGGCAATGCCGTGGCCTCCATCAGCGCCTACTATCAGATCGAGCCCGACCACATCGTGGTGATTCACGACGACATGGACTTGGAATTCGGACGCATCAAGGTCAAGGCGGGTGGCTCCGCAGGCGGTCACAACGGCATCAAATCCATCGATCGTTCACTCGGCACACCGAAATACGCCCGCGTACGTATGGGTGTCGGCCACTCCAAGCGTGGTGCGCATGCGCATGACAACACGGTGAACTGGGTGCTGGGTGGCTTTGGTCCGGATCAGCGCAAGCAACTGCCTGAATTCCTGGCCGACGGCGCCGATGCGGCCGAAGAAATCATCTTCCACGGTCTTGCCAAGACCCAGGAGAAGTTCAATGGCCGTTGATGCGAAGACGGCTGCTGACACAGGCCACAACGCCCATCCGGATCTGATTAACGGCTCGCTCGTGGGCGTCCTGTCCAAGCTCGAGCAGGACAAGGTTTTTCATCAACTGGCGGTTGGCGACATCGAAGTGTCGGATGATGTCGACAATTCCATTTTGGCCGGTGTTCCCGAAGGATTGCGTCCGGCATTGGCCGCCGCAATCGCCCAAGGCGTGAACGGTGGGGCAGGCAAGCCGGTCGTGCTGGTTGTGGCTTCCGGCCGCGAAGCCGAGGAAACCGTGGGATCGCTGCGCTCCTGGTATGACGGCGACCCGAACGATATCGCCCAGCTCGAGGCGTGGGAAACCCTGCCTCACGAGCGCCTGAGCCCGCGCGCGGACACCGTGGCCAGCCGTATGGCCGTGTTCCGCAGACTGAAGCACCCGGACACAGGCAATGCGATGTTCGGGCCGATTCGCATCCTTGTCATGCCGATTCGCTCGTTGATTCAGCCGGTGGTCCAAGGCCTTGGCGACGTCGAACCACTCGTATTCACGGTAGGGGAGGATTTACCGCTTGACGAGGCAGCCAAACGACTCATCGAAAACGCCTACACGCGCGTGGAACTGGTCATGGATCGCGGCGAATTCGCCGTGCGTGGTGGCATTCTCGATGTGTTCCCACCTACCGCGCCGCACCCGGTGCGTATCGAATTCTTCGGTGACGAAATCGACACTATCAAGGAATTCCACGCTTCCGACCAGCGCACCTATGGCGAGGGTCTCAAAACCATCTGGGCCACCGCTTGCCGCGAACTGCAATTGACTGATGCCGTGCGCACCCGTGCCAAGGCCCTGATCGGTTCGATTCCCAACGCCGAAGACATGCTCGAGTCCATCGCCAACGCCATTCCGGTCGAAGGTATGGAATCTCTGATGCCCGCGCTTGTGGATCACTCGGAACCGGTGGGCTCCATGCTGCCCAAGCATGCTGTGGTGCTGCTTAGCGACCCTGAAAAACTACGCCGTTCCGCTGAAGATCTGGCCAAAACCGCCAACGAGTTCCTGGCCGCCAGCTGGCATGTGGCCGCATCCGGCCACGGCGCCGGCGCGCCCATCAGCTTCGACGAAGCCAGTTTCCTTGACTATGCGGAAACCATCAGTTCGCTCGAGTATTCCGAGCACCCGGTGATTCGCCTGACGAGTTTCGGTGTAGACACCACGCTGGCCGGCCATGTGCAGCTCGACGCGCAAAACCCAGCCGAATTCCGCGGCGATGAAGCCAAGGCCTCACAAGGAATCGACGGCCTGTTGGATGCTGGCTTCCACGTCACCATTACCGCTGCTGCCGCCGGTACCTTGGCTCGTCTGAAGCGTGCGCTCAACACCACCGGCATCACCACGTTCGATACCATCCGGTCTCAGGCTATCGATGGATTCGTGGACAATGCCGCCAAAATCGCCCTGCTCACCGAACGCGACCTGACCGGTCGAAGCTCTGCGGTTGCTGTGGCCAAAACGCCGAAACGCCGGCGCAAGGCCATCGACTTAGTGGAACTCAAAAAAGGCGATTACGTGGTGCATGAGCAGCACGGCATCGGCCGATTCGTGGAAATGCGCCAGCGCACCATTGGCACCGGCGCCAACAAGACCACCCGTGAATACCTGGTCATCGAATACGCGCCTTCCAAGCGTGGTGCACCGGCGGACAAGCTGTTCATCCCCACCGATCAGCTTGATCAGGTCAGCAAATACATCGGTGCCGAGGCCCCCAAGCTCAACAAACTCGGCGGCTCCGACTGGGCGGCCACCAAGGCCAAGGCCCGCAAGCACGTCCATGAGATTGCCGAAGACCTGATTAAGCTCTACTCCGCCCGCCAGCGTGCCAAAGGTTTTGCGTTCAGCCCGGACACTCCATGGCAAAAGGAGCTGGAGGACGCCTTCCCCTATCAGGAAACCGCCGACCAGCTCACCACCATCGACGAGGTCAAGTCCGACATGGAAAAGCCCGTGCCCATGGACCGTCTTATCTGCGGTGATGTGGGCTTCGGCAAAACCGAAATCGCCGTACGTGCCGCATTCAAAGCCGTACAGGACGGCAAGCAGGTGGCGGTGCTCGTGCCCACCACTTTGCTCGTTCAACAGCATCAGGAAACCTTCACCGACCGCTTTGAAGGATTCCCGGTGAATGTGGCCGCCATGAGCCGTTTCCAAACCACCAAGGAGATCAACGCGACCATCGAAGGCCTGGAAAGCGGCACGGTGGACGTGGTCATCGGCACACACAAACTGCTGAACCCGAAAATCAAGTTCAAGGATTTGGGACTCGTCATCATCGACGAGGAGCAGCGTTTCGGCGTGGAACACAAGGAAACGCTGAAAGCCCTGCGCACCAACGTGGACGTGCTATCCCTGTCCGCCACGCCTATTCCGCGTACGTTGGAAATGGCCGTGACCGGCATTCGTGAGATGTCCACGCTCGCCACACCGCCCGAAGACCGCCTGCCGGTGCTGACCTATGTGGGTGCCTACGAGGACGCGCAGGTCACCGCGGCCGTACGCCGGGAACTGCTGCGCGGCGGCCAGGTGTTCTATGTGCACAACCGCGTGCAGGACATCTCGTCCATCGCTGACAAGATTCACACGCTGGTGCCCGAGTCGCGCGTCGGCATCGCCCACGGCAAGATGGGGGAGAAGCAGCTCGACCAGATTATCCGCGACTTCTGGCATCGCGACATCGATGTGCTCGTATGCACCACGATCATCGAAACCGGTCTTGATATCTCCAATGCGAACACGCTGATCGTGGACCATGCCGACCGTTTCGGTCTGAGCCAGCTTCATCAGTTGCGTGGCCGCGTTGGTCGTGGCCGCGAGCGTGCGTACGCCTACTTCCTGTATGACCCGTCCAAGCCGATGACCGAGCAGTCGCACGACCGACTCGCCACCATTGCGCAGAACACGGCGCTCGGCTCCGGCTTCGACGTGGCCATGAAGGATTTGGAACTGCGTGGCACCGGCAACCTGCTGGGTGACGAGCAGTCCGGCCATATCGAGGGCGTCGGCTTCGACCTGTATGTGCGCATGGTCTCCGAAGCCGTTGAAAAATACAAGGAACCCGATGAGGACGTCGAGCCGGTGTCCGTGTCCATCGATCTGCCTATCGAGGCGTCGATTCCGATTGACTACATCGATTCCGACAAGCTGCGTTTGGAGGCATACCGCAAGCTCGCTTCCGCACGCAATGAAGCCGACCTCAAGGATTTGAAAGAAGAACTCACCGACCGTTACGGCAAGCCTCCGGTCGAATTCGAAACCCTCTTCGACGTGGCTCGCTTGAAGTTCAAGGCGCGCAAGCTCGGCGTTTCGGAGATTCTGGCGCAATCCAACCGCGTGCGTATCGGACGCATTGACCCGCCCGAATCCATTCAGATGCGCATGACGAGAATCTACAAGGGCACCCAATACCGCCCGGTCACTCACCAGCTCATCGTCCCCACCCCGTTCACCGGCTCCCTGGGCCAAGGTCCCATGAGTTCCGATCAAGTAGTTCTTTGGACCAATCAGCTCCTCGATGACTTGGCATGGAGGCCACAACGATGAAAAACCAACACACGGCAACACTTGCCGGCTACGAAATTCCTCGACTCGGCATGGGCACGATGGCGCTCGCCATCGAGGGGCGGCCGACCAATCGTAATCAGGCGATCGAGACCATCCATGCCGCGCTGGATGCCGGGGTCCGTTACCTTGACACGGCGTGGTCCTATTACCTGCCCAGCAAGCCAGGAACCGGCGAGCCGGAGGACATGGGATATGGCGAATACTTGGTTCGTGACGCGTTGAACTCGTGGCACGGCCCGAAGGACGAGGTGCTCGTGGCCACCAAAACCGGCTGGTTGCGCACGCTCGACAACCATGGAAACTATAGCTGGCAGGCCGATGCCCGCCCCGAAACCATGATTGCCAACGCCAAGGAATCCGCACGGCGCCTCGGTGTAGACACGCTCGATCTGCTGTACTCGCATTGCAACGATCCGCAGGTGCCCTACGAGGACCAGATGGGTGCACTCAAGCAGCTCGTGGATGAAGGCGTGGCCAAGGCGGTCGGCATTTCCCGAATCGATAGCACCGGCATCGCAACTGCTCACAACATTCTGGCAGACCGTCTAGTAGCCGTCCAGAACCAGTTCTCCCCGGTTCATCGTGATCCGGAGAACACGATGGCAACCTGCGAACAGCTCGGTCTGGCCTTCGTCTGCTGGTCACCGCTCGGCGGATTCCTCGATCCGTTCAATGAGCACGCCTTCGACCGATTCAAGGAAGTCGCCAACAGCCGCGATTGCTCCTACCAGCGTGTCACGCTTGCTTGGGAGCTTGCACAATATGGCAATCTGTTTACGATTCCCTCCGCTAGAAACCCACAGGAGATTCAGGACTCGTTCAAAGCGGTCACTCTTGAATTGTCCGATAGCGAAATCGACTATCTCAATGATGTAATCAGCGCCTAAGTGTTTTCCTCCAAAGTTGACTGCAATCACGCGGCACACCGACATTGTGAGCGCTCACACCAAATTTTGGGCGTGTTGTTCACAACGTCCACAAATCGCACTACTCTTATGAATGTCATTCAAGATACACAACCGTTTTAAGGAGTAGTTGTGGCAGCAATTGAAAGCGTGTACGCACGTCAGATTCTGGATTCCCGTGGCAACCCGACCGTTGAGGTCTACCTGGAGACCGAAGACGGTGCTCAGGGCAAGGGTCTGGTTCCCTCTGGTGCTTCCACCGGTGAGGCCGAGGCTTGGGAGCGTCGCGATGGCGACAAGTCCGTCTACGGCGGCAAGGGTGTTCTCAACGCGGTCAAGGCCGTGAACGAGGTCATCGCTCCGAAGATCATCGGCATGGATGCCGCTGATCAGCGCGCCCTCGACGACCTGATGATCGAGCTCGACGGCACCCCGAACAAGGGCAAGCTGGGCGCCAACGCCATCCTCGGCGTTTCCCTGGCCGCTCTGTACGCCTCCGCTGAGTCCGCAGGCCTGCCGCTGTACCGCTACATCGGCGGCACCAATGGCCACATCCTGCCGGTCCCGAACATGAACATCATGAACGGTGGCGCTCACGCTGACTTCGCCACCGACATTCAGGAGTACATGATTTCCCCGTACGGCTTCGACACCTACTCCGAGGCTCTGCGCGCTGGCGTTGAGGTCTACCACACCCTGAAGAACGTCCTGAAGAAGGAAGGCCTGAACACCGGCCTCGGCGACGAGGGCGGCTTCGCCCCGAAGATGAAGTCCAACGAGGACTCTCTCAAGTACATCATGGACGCCATCTCCGCTGCCGGCTACGAGCCCGGCAAGCAGATCGGCATCTGCCTGGATGTCGCCTCCTCCGAGTTCTACAACAAGGAGACCGGCAAGTACCGCTTCGACGGTGAAGAGCGCGACTCCGCCTACATGCTCGACTACTACGAGAACCTCATCAACGAGTACCCGATCGTCTCCATCGAGGACCCGTTCAACGAGGAAGGCTGGGAAGACTGGGCTGCCATTACCGCTCGCCTCGGCGATCGTCTGCAGTTCGTCGGCGACGACCTGCTGGTCACCAACCCGGCTCGTCTGCAGAAGGCCATCGACCTCGGCGCCGCCAACTCCCTGCTGGTCAAGCTGAACCAGATCGGTTCCGTCACCGAGACCCTCGACGCCATCGAGCTGGCCACCGCCAACGGCTACACCTCCATGGTTTCCCACCGCTCCGGCGAGACCCCGGACACCACCATCTCCGACCTGGCTGTCGCTAAGAACACCCGCCAGATCAAGACCGGTGCCCCGGCCCGTGGCGAGCGCGTTGCCAAGTACAACCGCCTGCTCGAGATCGAGGAGGAGCTCGGCTCCACCGCTCAGTACGCCGGCTACAGCGCCTTCAAGGCCTGCAAGAAGTACCTGGCCAAGTGAATTGAAACGCCCGTAAAGGCGTGATATTCAGCGCAAGCTTGATGCCCGTCGCATTCGTCAAGTCGAATGCGACGGGTATTTTCGTGTGTCATGAGCAAGTCGTTCCGCACCGGCAAGTCCGGTAAATCTGGCAAAGTCGGTAAACCCGGCAAAGCAACGGCCAGAAAGAAAAACAGTGCGGGACCAATCGCATTTTTCGTTTCCCTGTTTATCGTGGCTCTTGGCACCATTCAATTGGTTTCCACGTTTCACACCTATGCGCTGAACCTTGCCGAACTCAATGGCCTCAAACGAGAGGAAGCCTCGTTGGTGGCCAAAAAACAGGAATTGGAAAACGACATCAAACGTTGGGATGACAAAGCCTACGTCACCGCCCAAGCTCGTGAGCGTCTCGGCTTTGTGTTTCCCGGGGAGACCGCAGTTCATGTGCTTCATCCGGAAGCCGTGACCGGTAGCGAGGATTCCGAGTCTGATTCGTCCTCGTCCTCGGAATCCAACAAGAAAGTGCTGCCATGGTACAGCGAGCTCGCCTACTCGTTCAAGAAAGCCGACGAGCCTGTGTCTCAATCAAAAGATGACAGCTCGGGCGGCTCTGATTCCGGCAATACGCAGGATGAACAGAACAACACGCAAGACAGCAATCAGACCAACACAGGGGAGGGAACCCAGCAGTGACCATCGATATCGACGCCAAGGCCAAGGCTCTCGTTGACGCGATTCTTGCCGAACCCGCGACCGACCATGACATCGATGTGGTGCAACGCCAGCTTGGACGCTATCCGCGCGGCATGGTTGCTGTGGGTGCCCGATGCGTATGCGGGCGTCCGCTCGCCGTCATCACCCGGCCCGTGCTGCCCGGCGGCATACCATTCCCCACCACCTGCTACCTGACGGGGCCTGAGGCGGTCAAGGCCGCCTCCCACGTGGAAGCGGCCGGCATCATGCGGCAATACAACGACATGCTGGGCGCCGACGAGGAACTGCAGGCCGCCTATAGGCAGGCACACGAACTGTATCTGGCCTTCCGCCATGAACTGGCAACCCGTTTGGGCGACAGCGAGGAGCACATTGAGGGGACCTCGGCCGGCGGTATGCCTGTACGTGTCAAATGCCTGCATGCGCTACTGGCCCAATCGCTGGTCATGGGGCCGGGAGCCAATCCAATCGGAGACATGGTACTCGAACGAATCAAGGATGAGTTCGACCCCGCCCTCTGTCGCTGCTCGCTGGAGGACTGAGCAACGATTCCGCGCATGGCACGTGTGCCATTGTCCGTACAAGAAGAAGAGGAAAGCGATGAACAAGGAATCCGTAACCGTTGCCGGTATTGATTGCGGCACGAACTCCATCCGATTGAAAATCGCGCGCGTGGACGCCGACGGCATGCATGAAGTCGTACCCCGCATCCTGCGGGTAATCCGACTCGGTCAGGACGTGGACAAAACCCATCGTTTTGCCGACGAAGCATTGGAACGCGCGTATGAAGCCGCCCGTGAGTTCGCCGGCGTACTCGCCGAGCATCCGGTCGACGGCCTGCGATTCGTGGCCACCTCTGCCACGCGCGATGCCGAGAATCGTGAGGAATTCGAGGATGGCATCGAGAGCATCCTTGGTGTCCGTCCTGAAGTCATTCCCGGTACCGAAGAAGCCGATCTCAGCTTCTTGGGTGCCACTTCCGTAGTCAACCGAGATGATTTGCCGGCACCCTATCTGGTGGTTGATTTGGGAGGCGGCTCCACTGAACTGGTGATCGGCGGTGATGGCGTGAACGCCCCCACCACACAGGTGCAGGGTGCATTTTCCATGAATATCGGATCCGTGCGCATGACCGAACGCCATCTCGTCACCGATCCTCCCACACAAGCGGAGATTGATGAGGCGATAGCCGATATCGACGAGCATATCGATGAGGCGTTCCGTACTGTGGACGCTGGCAAGGCACGTACCATCATCGGCGTGTCCGGTACGGTGACCACCATGACCGCCCTGGCCATGGGATTGAAGGAATACGATCACACCGTGGTCGATGGCCATCGACTGAACCTTGAAGATGCGTACGCAGTGGATGACCGATTCCTGCGCATGACCCGAGCCGAACGCAGCGCATACAAGACCATTCATCCGGGCCGTATCGATGTGGTCGGTGGTGGCGCTGTGGTCTGGAGCCGCGTGCTCGCCAAAGTGAGCGAGGCGGCCCAAGCCGATCACGGCGAGGCCATCGACTCGTTCGTCGCGAGTGAACATGGTCTGCTGGATGGCATTGTGCTCGATTATGGGCGCCGTCTTCTTGCTCGGTAGCGTACAATAACTAAGCCGGTGAAAATCCGGCAGGCCTCCATGGCGAAATTGGTATACGCAGTCGACTTAAAATCGACCGCTTCGGCTTACGGGTTCGAGTCCCGTTGGAGGCACTCTCACTCCCCGTGATCAGCATCGTTTGCCGCGGGGATTTTTCGTATCGGTCGCCCTCCCGAAACAAACAGCCGTTAGTCTGTGTGATGTTGTGACGATGAATCTGATGAAATGAGGGAACGCACATGGCTTCACGCTGGACCGACGTCGAACGGGTCGATGAGGGCGCCTTGCCCACCATGCTCGCCCAGGCCGTCATCGCAGGCACCTCGCTGACCATCGGCGCCATCGCCTGTTCCGGCTTCTACCTGTCCATGATCGGCAATGTGGTGGCTTTGCTGCCGTGGGTGACCGTCATGGTGCTGATCGCCGTGGCTTTTTCCTACGTCGTCGGATTCGCTTTGCTATGGTGCTCCGAAGCGCTGACCATGCGCATGAAGGACGCCTTCAAGCCGTGGGCCTATGGTGTCGTGGGACTGCTCGGCTATGGCATCTGGGGCATGTTCGTCATGAGCGCCATGATGAACTCGCTCAACCAGCCGTTGAACGGCGTGGTATTGGCTAATGGCGATGTCATTGCCCTGACCGTCAACTATGCGGTGTTCGGATTCATCGCGTTCCTGCTGGCGCAGGCGTATGCGCCGAAAATCGCCACTAAAAAGGGTTTGACCGTTGGACTCATGGTGGTGCAGATCGCGCTCGCCATTATCGGCATCATCGTGCTGGTGATGATGTTCTCGGCATTGTCCCACTAAAGCATTTTCGGCCGTGCCGCACTGAAACTGGCACAGAGCCGAAGTGCCGTGTCTCCTTCGCGGCATGGACGTATGCTGGTATATGTCGTTAATGGCTATACGGCGACGCTTGTTCAGGAGAAGGAGAGCTATTGTTCAGCGTGCTTGACATGTTCACCATCGGCGTGGGTCCCTCTTCCTCGCATACCGTGGGGCCTATGGCGGCAGCATACGCGTTCTCTTCCTCGTTGCAGCAGAAGCATGTGCTGAATCGTGTTACGCGCGTCAAAACCACGCTGTACGGTTCATTGGCCTTGACTGGGCTCGGCCACGGTACCGATCGCGCCGTTATGGCCGGACTCGAAGGCAATGTACCGGCCACAGTGGATACCGATCATATGCTGCATATTCGCGAGACTTGCGCGCTGGATAACACCTTGAATCTCGCCGGGGCCAAGCGTATTCATTTCGATTATGACCATGACGTGATTTTCGAGCAGTGGAAGCGCATGGCCGCCCATCCCAACGGCATGCGATTCCAGGCATTCGATGATGCCGCCAACTTGGTCGACGAACAAGTCTGGTATTCCATCGGCGGCGGTTTCATCCGTCAGGGTGCGCCCGATGATTCCATGATCGGCATCCATGACCGTCCTGCGGCCGGCACGTCCTTCGCCGATGAAGACGAGTCCGCTGTGGAACCCGTAACCGAGGTGCCGTATCCGTTCCATTCCTGTACGGAATTGGTGGCACTATGCCGGCGTCACGATATGAGCATTGCCGATATCGTATGGGCCAATGAAACTGCGCTCCGCCCGGAAGAGGCTGTCAAGGCCGAGCTAGATGGCATATGGCAGGTGATGCGCGACTGCGTGAGCCACGGCTGCACATCCAAGGAGACGGTGCTGCCCGGCGGACTTGACGTACCCCGGCGCGCGCCCAAGATGTATCAGCGTCTTGCTTTCAACTCCGATGTGCTTCGCCGCAACAGCCGTCGTAAGGATGCCGTGCTGGAATCCTCGGATGCCGCATGGGTGGATCTATTTGCTCTGGCTGTTTCCGAGGAGAACGCCGGGGGAGGCCGTATCGTCACTGCGCCGACCAACGGCGCGGCAGGCATCATCCCCGCCGTGCTCCACTATTATTGGCACTTCGTGGACGATGCCGATGATCAGGGTGTGTCCACGTTCCTGCTGACCGCCGGAGCCATCGGTTACCTGTTCAAACGTAATGCCTCGATTTCCGGTGCTGAAGTCGGATGCCAGGGTGAGGTCGGCTCGGCCTGCTCGATGGCCGCTGCAGGTCTTGCCGCTGTTATGGGCGGCACACCCGAACAGGTAGAGAACGCAGCGGAGATCGGCATCGAGCATAATCTGGGGCTCACCTGCGATCCGGTGGGTGGTTTGGTGCAGATTCCCTGCATCGAACGCAATGCGATGGCCGCCAACACCGCCATCAATGCGGTACGTATGGCCATGCTCGGCGATGGCTCGCATATCGTGACCTTGGATCAGGCCATAGCCACGATGAAGCAGACCGGCGAAGACATGATGGCCAAATACAAGGAGACGTCCAAAGGCGGTCTTGCCGTCAACGTCGTTGAATGCTGACTTCCGCAGGTTTGCCAATAGTGCTATTGTAGGGCGCATTGTGTCTGTGAAGGAGGACTCATGGCAGATCAGATGCCCAAGGTGAATGCCGAATTCGGCACCACGCCCGTTATCGAGTTTCCGGCGCCCGAGGTCCCGAAGGGTCTCAAGGCCGTTGAGTTGGCTGAGGGTGACGGCCCGATGGTTCGTCGCGGCGACACCGTGACCGTGAACTACCACGGCGTGGTGTGGGGCAAGGACACCCCGTTCGACTCCAGCTTCGACCGCCACCAGCCTGCCAGCTTCGGCATCGGCGTGGGTCAGGTCATCAAGGGTTGGGACCAGACCGTGCCGGGCCACAATGTGGGTTCCCGTCTCGTGGTGTCCATCCCGCCGGAATACGGATACGGTTCCCGCGGCGTTCCGCAGGCCGGCATCGGCGGCGAGGACACGCTGGTATTCGTCATCGACATCATTTCCACCCGCTGACGCCTGTTCAGCATGTGACGAACGCCGGGGTCGCAGCCGGCGTTTTTGTTATAGATAACGTATCTTCATTCAGCATCAAACGGTTCAGGAGGACGATATGGCTGAGGACAAGGTCTACCTGCTGACGCAGGAAGCATATAACAAGATGAAGGAAGAGCTGGCCCATCGTGAGGGCGAGCTGCGTGAGGAAATCGCTCACAAGATTGCCGTGGCTCGTGCCGAGGGGGATCTGTCCGAGAATGGCGGTTATCAGGCCGCCCGCGAGGCGCAGAGCAAGAACGAAGGCCGTATCACCGAGCTCACCGTCAAGCTGCGCGACTCCAAGATTATCGAAAACGCTCCCGAGGGTACCGTGGGCAACGGTTCCGTGGTGACCATCGAGCTCAACGGCAACGAGATGACCTACGTGCTCGGCAGCCGTGACATCGTGGCCGGCACCGACTACGAGATCATGACCCCGGATTCCCCGATCGGCAAGGCCATCGAGGGGGCCAAGGTGGGCGACACCGTCTCCTACACCGCACCGAACGGCCGTGAGCTGTCCGTGACCGTCAAGGCCGCCAAGCCGCTGGCCTGAGTAGGCAGAAGCGCATAGAGCAAGAGCCTGAAACCTCGTATTGAGGTTTCAGGCTCTTGCTCTATCGGCTCTCGCGCGTTGCGATTAATGCCACAGTGCCACGATTACCATATAGATCGCCACCATGTGGCAGGCATAGCCGGCTACGGTGCCGCAGTGGAAGATTTCATGGAATCCGAATACGCGCGGCCAGGGATCCGGCTTGCGCAGCGCGTAGACGATGGCGCCGAGGATATAGCAGGCACCGCCCGAGCACAACAGCACCACCACGGCGGGGCCCGCATACGGCGAATTCCAGAACATCACCATATAGGCCAGACCATAAATACCGAAGATGATGTACACCACCGTATATAGCCATCGCGGTGCATTGATCCAAATTACGTGGATGATGATGGCTATGACCGTGCATGCCCACATCGAAATAATGATGATATTGCGCCAGAATGGTTCCAGCGCGAATGAAGCCGGCGTGTATGTGCCGGCGATGAGCAGAAAGATATTCACATGGTCGATGCGGCGCAGTACATCGGTGACGCGGGGGCTCCAATCACCCAGATGGTAGCAGGCTGAATTGGTGAACAGCACCAACGATGATGTCATGAATACGGCGCATGCCCATTTCAGACTGGCTCCGTGTGCCAGGCAGATCAGTACGATGCCTGCGGCCAAAGACAGGGGAGCGGCCACCGCATGAATCCAGCCGCGCATAGCGGGCTTCGGACGGCCGTGAACATCGAGACGAATCTTGCGCTCCACTTCCGCAGGGGCGATGCCCTCGATTTTCAGTGCCCGGTTCTCTGCCTTGGCCAGCGTGCGGCTGGCCTTCTCTTCGGCTTTGGCTCGAATGGCTTCGGCCCTGAACTGCGCCTTGACGCGTACTGCTTCCGCTTTGGCCTGCAGCGCCTGTTCGCGTGCCTCTATGACGGCCTGACGCTTCGTCTCGACATACGAGTCGGACGGTTCGTTGGCGGCCTTGGAATTGGTCTGCTGGGTCGTTGCCATCTTGTCGTCGGTTGCTGATGCCATATGATTCCTCGTTCCGCGCGAGCTGACGGTCATTCCTTACGTTTCCGTAACTTACGTTAGCGTAACCTACTGGATTGTCAATACCGACTCACCTGTAATTTATCATCAGATCACATCACGTAATTCGGCGATAAGCGGAACCTATCTGCGTATGATGGACACATGGCTGATTTTTCACATATTCTCGCAACGCGCCCCGATTTCGACGACGACGACCGCGAATGGCTGCACCATCTCGTTGCCGACTGGCAGGTCATCGCCGATCTGAGCTTCGCTGATCTGCTGTTGCTCGTGCAGAACGGCGACGGCAAGTACGTGGTTGCGGAACAGTGCCGCCCCTCCACCGTGATGACCCTGCGCGGTGATGATGTGGTGGGAGACACCATGCCCGATGATATGACCGGTGAGCTGGACGCCGCCATGCAATCCAGCGTGGTGTTCCGTTCCACTGTGCTGCGTACCGTAGGCAAGGCCACGGTGTGCAATGTATACGCTCCGGTGCGGCACAATGGCAAGACGCTTGGCTTGGTGGTGCGTGAGACGAACATGGCCACGCGTGAATCCAATGGTCGCTACGAATCCGAAAGCATCAATGCCGGAAAGCAACTGTATGAGATGATTCCGCGCGGTCAATTCCCTTACAAGGATTCGGTGATGAGCCAGCGTCATATCGCGCGCGTGGCGGACGGCTTCATCATCCTCACCGTGGACGGCGTGGTGCGGTATGCCGCTCCCAACGCCATCAGCTGTTTCCGCCGTCTCGGCCTGCTCAATACCATGCCCGGCCAATACCTGAGCGAGCTGGGCACCCAGCTACTCAAGGAGAACGATCCGGTGCCGGATACTTTGCCGCTGGTGCTGGCTGGCAAGGCGGCCGTTGACTCCGAGCTCAACGCCAACCGTTCCGCCGTCTCCATGAGATCGCTGCCGCTGTACGACAATAACGGCCGTGTCGGTGCGATTATCCTATGTCGTGACGTTACCGAGCTGCGCCGTCGCGAGCAGGAACTGCAGACCAAGAACGCCACGATTTCCGAGATTCACCATCGTGTCAAGAACAATCTTCAGGCGGTTTCCGCGCTACTCAGGTTGCAGGCGCGCAAAACCAAGTCCGACGAGGTCAAGAAGGAACTGCAGGAGGCTCAGCGCCGTGTGCAGACCATCGCCATGGTGCACGAGGGACTGAGCCAGACAGCCGATGAAGTGGTGGACTTTGACAAGGTGATTGCCAACCTGCTGCGCATGGCTGTGGATCTGGCAACCATGAAGGATCAGCACATCGAAATCAATTACATGGGCAAATTCGGCATGATGCCCGCCCAAGACGCCACGCCGTTGTCTTTGGTGCTTACCGAGCTCATCACCAATTCCGTGGAGCATGGATTCGAGGGGCGCAAGGAGGGACATATCACGATCTCCGTGGGACGTTCCGGTCCGAACCTCAATGTGGTGGTCGAGGACGACGGTTCCGGCCTCGGCTCTGAAGAGCAGGGCGGCATGGCACGTTCCTCCGGTTCCGGCTTGGGTACGCAAATCATCAACACCTTCGTGACCAACGACTTCGGTGGTTCCGTGAACTGGGAGCCTCGCCGCGAAGGCGGTACCCGTGTGGTGCTGGATATGAAGCTGCGTGCCGCACAGGACGAGTAATAGCCCTAACGCAAAAACCCTCCCAAACGGGAGGGTTTTTGCATAAACAAGCAAAAATATCAGATCTGCATCTGCATAGCCTGCGAACGGCGGGCGCGCATGGCGCGGCGCTTCAGAGCGCGGCGCTCGTCTTCGCTCAGGCCGCCCCAGACGCCATAATCCTGATTGGTGTCCAATGCACACTTGAGGCATGCATCAATCACCTTGCAGGTACGGCATACGGCCTTGGCCTCTTCAATCTGATTGTATGCGGCACCGGTGTTGCCCACCGGGAAGAACAGTTCCGGATCCTTGTCACGACATGCGGCCTTGGCTCGCCAATCAAAAGCGTTGCTCATTGCTTGCCTCCCTTAAAAGCCCTGTGGCTGATGTGATTTTCCTTAAGTCCTGTACAAGGTAACCACGAACCGGTGCGTTTTTCAAGAGGTTTTGCCCAGAAAAAAGCGGAGATTTTATGACGCGCACTGCACAAGGCATGCCGAGGCACCCGCAATCAGAACCGCGCGGCCAGGCGTGTCCAAATCCTCCTGACTCATCGTGTTCACCAGTGATGATGGTATGCCCGCTACTAAATCTGCCGTTCGATCTCCGCAGGGGAACACAATGCGTGTGCTGCAATGGTCCGGGACCCGTATGTGGCGGGGTGAGCGCACCGCGAATACCACGATAATGGACGAATCGGCAAGGGCTTGCCTGAACCGTACGGCCTGCGTATCGCAGCAGAGCGGATCCAGCAGGTCGTCGGCGTCGTCAACCAGCCATATCAAACGTGGTGGTGCCGGTGCGATGCGCGTTGATGCGGCACTGAGCCGGGGACGATGCTCGGTCGTCGTGAGTCGTTGGCCCCTGTATAGACCGCTGATATGCAGCATCAGGCCGTCCATGGCACTTACCTGGCGGGCAATGACTTCGAGCAGCGTGGTTTTGCCCCGTCCCTGAGGTCCGATGATGGCGATATTGCCGCAGTCAAGGGGCACAACCGCATCGGTGAGTGTGATGCCGTTATCCGATAGGCCAAACCGAATATGATCCACCTGCCCGGATACCGGATGGTCTTGGACGCTCCGTGGCAGGGGAGAGGTGAACAGTGATGGTCGCGAACGTGTCCCCACGAATTGGGCAGCGAACGCGATTTGCCGGCAATATACATCGATATTGTCGGCTGGCGCGCATCTGAATGCCGTCACGTGTTCGCCGTCATTGCAGTAGGCGGCACCCGGTAGTGCGGGACTTATGGTCGCAGCTCTGGAATCGCCCAGCAGCTCGGTGGATTGTAATCCGTCTCGCACGCGCAGACAGATGCTAATGGCCATATTCGCTTTCATATCGGTGCTGACCTGACCAAGCGGATTCTGCGTGCAGGCGATTAGATGCATGCCCAGGGAGCGGCCAAGCGAGGCGATACGCACCAAGCGCGGCATGTAATCCGGCAGCTGGTCTTTCAGCGCATGGAATTCGTCGATGACCACGACAAGTCGAGGCGGTGCGTCGCGCATGTCATCAATATCGGATACATGCAGGTCGGCAGACAGCTTTTCACGGCGGGTCAGTTCGGCTTCCAAGGCCTTGAGCGCCCGTGCGGCATGGGCCAGATCGAGATCGCAGACGCTTCCGATGGTGTGGGGCAGTTGCTCGAGTTTACGGAAAGCGGCACCGCCTTTGAAATCAAGAAAAACGAAATTAAGCTGATCCGGACCATTCATGGCCGCCAAAGCTAAGCACCAGCTTTGCAGCAGTACCGATTTGCCGGAGCCGGTGGTGCCGGCCACCAGAGCATGAGGGCCCTGCCTGTGCAGGTTGAGCATGAACGGGCCGGACGCGGTGACGCCAAGCGGCACATCGTAATCGGAAGGCTCAAGCCAGTTGCGGACTATGGTTCGCCAGCCAAGGCGGTCGAACGTCAGCAGGGATTCGATGGAGGGCGCATCGGAAGCGCAGAACATGTCGGCAGCGTCAGGGGAGGGGTCTCGGGGAGCGTGGTGTGTCTCAGTGGACTCAACAGGGCTTTGGGACGGTTCGACATATGGCAGCGGCAATGTGACGAGCATCGATGCAAAGCCACCGACGATGCCGGGAACCATGACTAGGGCAAACATCCATTGCCCGTGCAGTGTCATCATCGCCAGCATCATGATCTGTGCCACTATCGGGGCGGCCGCAGCGAGCACCATCACGCGGGAGCGTGCGCCGCGCGGAGCGGCTGCGGTGCCCTTTCTTGCAGGGGCCGGTAATGAACGATGAAATCGTATTGTGCGTTGCCGTTCACGAGTCATGCTTTCAGCGTGAATGAAGGATGCGCGTAGCGCAAGCGATAACGGGATATGTGGTTCCAGCTTGCCGGGCGTGCGTCGCGGCAAGCTGATTGGCTGAATTATCAGCTTTCGGCGAGTGTACCTACGGTTCCTGCGGCGTGGGTGCCCGCAGCCAGCTGGCTGAACAGTTCGGTGTTCTTGGCATCGTCAAGCAGTACGGAGGAGCCGACGCCATCCATGTAATAATCGGGATTGGACCAGTACACGCTGCCGGATATGCCCTTGCTTCCTGTGGCGTCTTTGAACGCCAACGCCATATTCACCAAGGTTAGCGGCGTGGTTTTCCCATCGACGGTAAGCGCGCTCAAGCCGGCTTCAGCCATGGTCGTCACCGTCTTGGGATTGGTCAACGTCTCCTTGCTGGAGGCCTTCTTGACAATGGCGGAAATGACCTGACGCTGGCGGGCATTGCGGCCAAAATCGCCGGTGGCATCGGCATAACGCATACGAGAGAACGACAATGCAGTCGAACCGTCCGCGTTATGGCATCCAGCTGTCCAGTTCAGGCCGGAATAAGCATCCTGTACGTCCTGGTCGTAACACAATTCCACGCCGCCCAAAGCGTCTACGACCTTCTGCAAGCCTCCGAACTTGACCTGTGCCACATGATCGATTTTCTGTCCGGTCAACTGCTCTATCTCGCCGACCAAGGCCTTTTTGCCGACCAGCTGAGCCACGGCATTGATCTTCATGTATTGGTCGTCCACGTTCATCAAGGAGTCGCGCGGAATGGAAATCAGTGAACTGGGGCCGGATTTAGGCTTGGTCAGCACCAGAATCGTGTCGGTTCGGTATCCGCTGATATCGTCTACGCCACCAAAGTTAGTGGAACCGTCACGCTCATCGGAACCGAGAATAAGCCAGGTGGAAGCCGGCGTGTCGGCTGCGGTGGTCAGCCAATCCGCTTTGTTGAGCTTGCCGTCCACCCAGCCCCAGGCGCCGAACACGGCGAGCACCAGTGCTGCGATAAGCAATATGACTGCGCCGATGACGCCATTGCGGACTTTATGACCACGGCCGCGTATCGCTATGGCGCTGTTGTGCCCGGACGTCATAGCTACCACGGGCGTTCTGGAGGGGGTGGCGGAGCGAATGACGGATGATGCCGGCGTGCTGGCATTGCGAGATGAGCCGGACGAGCGGCGTGCCTGCGTCGGTGGAATGCTTTGCGGCTGGGAGGAGGCCGAGGTGCTTCTGCGAGCGGATCGGTTCACATTGGGGGAGAAGCTGGGCGGTATGCCGTTATCGTTGCCGCCGGCGGCTCTGGGTGTTCGCGACGATGATGAGGGAGTGATGGTACGTGGTGTCTGTGACGATGCTCGTGAACGTCGGCCTGCCGAAGGAATAAAACTCGGCGGATTGATCTGCGGATCTGCCCCACCTGATTCCTGCGTCATGCAATCCTCCCAAAACTGCTCAATTTACTGAATGACACTTTTGCACATGCTGTGCCGTGCCATACCTAGGGAGCGCTGTTCCTGTGCAGGAACGGCACAATATTCATCTCAATTGGTTATGGAGTGCAGTGCTCGGTGGACGGCATATAGCACATTGAGGCGGAAAAAACTGTAATGACACGAGACTTGATTTGACAAATTCCAAGTCACATGTGTGTAATTTGTGGGTACAAGTACAACTCATAGGCAAGGAGGGTCGCATGTGGGGTGCGATTGACGATTCTGCCGAAGAGCCTTTGAATGAGTTGTGGGGACTGTTCAAGCCCGATGGTGATGTGTCTTGGCAGCACAAAGCATTGTGCGCACAGACCGATCCCGAAGCGTTCTTTCCGGAAAAAGGTGGTTCGACACGCGACGCCAAGCGTGTATGCGCCAAATGCGAAGTCCGCGAGCAATGCCTGAAATGGGCTATTGACCATGACGAGCGTTTTGGTATCTGGGGCGGTATGAGCGAGCGTGAACGCCGCCGGTATAAGAAGGACCACAGGGAACAGGCATAGCTATATGCACGGCCACTTCAAGGTCAGTGCGTACACTGGGAGTTTATGAATCCGACAGCGAATAGCGATATCCATGAAGCTGTGGTCGATGCCATATCGGCAAGGCCATACACGCACCGGCAGGATGTGGATGCCGGCATAGTGGCGGTAGTCACCGTTGAAGCGGATATGCGTTTTCTCAATGCCACGCTTCGCTCGCTGCTCACGCAAAGCGTATTGCCGGGCGTTATCGTCATAGCCGATGCCACTGGGCTCACAACGCGATCGGTGCAAACTTCATTTGAGGTGATCCACTCACCTGCAGGTCCCGCAATGGAGGTGCCGCAGGCAAAGCAGGTGAGCGTGCAAGTGGTGCGTGCCAAGGGGGCGCGTTCATTTGGTGATGCCGTATCCAAGGCGCTCGCCGCCGCCGATCTTGATTCTTCCACGCGCGCGGTGTGGATGCTGCATGATGATTCCCGTCCTTCGGATAACTGGTGCCTGGAGCGATTGCTCGAGGCGTGGCGCAATGCTTCCGGAGCCGGCATCCTAGGATGCAAACAGTGCGATTGGGGAGGCACCCAATTGCATGATGTTGGTATGTACGCCGGCAATCATGCCGTGCACTCCCTCGTGGTCGACGGTGAGCCCGATCAAGAGCAATATGATGGTCGGCAGGATGTTTTCGCGGTTTCCCTTGCGGGAGCATTGGTTCCGTTATCGCAACTCAGACGACTGAAGGGCATTAATCATTGGTTCACTACCTACAGTGAATCGGTTGACTTCTGCCGCCGTGTCTGCTTAAGCGGCAGGCGCGTGGTTATTGTGCCGCAGGCGGAAATCTCGCATCGTCGCGCACGCTATGAGGGCATCCGTACCCGTGGCGGCGAACCGTTGAATGAGGAGAGTGCCATCAATCCGGCCATGACGGTGGCTCGTTCGCAGCAGCGGTATCTGTACACCGACATTGCACGCTCGGCATGGATAGTGGTATGGCTGTGGCGTTTATTGCGTAGTTTCGGCATGGCCATCGCGATGTTGTTCCGCAAAAAGCCATATGAGGCATGGGTGCAGCTGTGTCTGCCGTGGTTGGCGTTGACCTCCATCGCCGGTGCCATGCGATCGCGCAGTCTGGTGACTCGGCAATCCAAAGTGTCCATGTCCTCATTGCAGGTGCTGACTGCCGATCGCCAGCAAATCAAGCAATTCCATGACCGTCGTGACGCGTTCATGGCCCAGAAGGGGCTGGTATTGCTGAGCCCTCTGGAACGTGCCCATCTCAGGATTCGTCTGATGCGCCGCTGGGCGGAGGCCTTGGGATTGGCCGTGGTGTGCTTTGTAGCGGTGATGCTGCTGTATTGGCCGGTGTTCCGTTCGCTGTTCTCTGACGGATCATTGTATTCCAATGCGTTGTTGCCCACGGGCGCAAGTTTCGAGCAATTGGTGCAGTCCACCACTACGCCGTGGGTGTTTGGATCCGGCGTTGGCCTTCCCGCACCCCCCACGCCGTGGCTGTTGGTATTGATGGTCGCGTCCATCGTCACTGCTGGTCATGTTCCTGCCGCCTTGGGACTGATCTTGTTTGCCGCTGCGCCGTTGAGCGCCTTGTCATTCTGGGCACTGGCGGGTATCTTTACGCGTTCGGATGTCGTCCGTGTGCTGGGCGGATTGCTATGGGCCTCAACCGGCATGATGTTTGGCTGGTATGCACAGGCGAATCTTCCCATGCTCACCGTTCTGGTGTTTTTGCCTGCCGCTTTTGCATTCGTGTTCCGTGCAGTGGGCATGTACCACACCGAGGATCCGTTGAGGCCTCACCCGTCCGTACAAGCCGCGGCCATCTCCGCGTTGTGCTTTGTTCCCGTGGTGGCCGCTGAGCCGCAACTGCTGCTGGCGTTGATTGTGGTATTCCTTATTTTCCTGCTGTTCGTGCAGCGCAAGCGCGCCGCATTATTGCTGATTCCCGTGCCTGCAGCTTTTGCCGTGGCCCCCACCATTCTCAACTCCATCCGATACGCAGACGAAGGATTTTGGCGTCAGCTGTTCGGCGATATCATGTTGCCTTCCTCGGCGCAGAACGGATCGCCGGCCTCATTGAGCCTGCTTGAATCGGCTCAACGGGCGTTGGGCTGGAATCCTTTGTCCGGACAGGCCGTCGATATTGCAATGGCTGTGGTCTTCATAGCGATTACCATCCTGGCGGTTGCCTCGTTGGTGTTGCCTTTTGCACTGAGAACATCACGACTGATGTGGGTGGTCATCGTCTGCGGCGGTGTGCTGGCCATGTCTTCAAGCCGTATTGCCATCTCAGTCGATGCTGATGGCGTGGTGGCGGGTTCCGCCCAGCCCGGCATGCTGATGATGATCATGGGTTTCCTGGCCTGTGTCTGTCTGGTGGCCGGCGGTGCCGTCAAGCGGTTCCGTCCGCTGCATTCTTCGTCCGGCGAGCAGACCACGGAGACCCGTCTTCACCCGTTGATTGTCTTCGGTCGTGCCGTTCTTGCGGTGTTGCTGGCTGTCTGCATCGGTATTCAATGTTGGTATGGACTGGTGCGCCATCAAGATGAGGGACTTAATGTTTCCGGTTCCGGCCTGCCCATGGTGGTCACCGATTACCTGGAGTCCGGAGCGGACCATCGTGTGCTGGCGGTCAGCGCTCAGACACGCAATACGGTCAATTACACGGTGATGCGCACCTCCAGAGGCGATTTGATCGATAGTTCGCCGGTGGAACGGGTGCGTTTGCTCGATGGCAAGCATGATGACGTCGATCAGGTGCTGGCCAAGGCGTGCGCGACTTTGCTGTCCAATCCGGACGAGCAGGCGATTGCCGATATCAGCGCTCTTGGTTTTGGTGGCATCTATGTGGTCGCCGATACGCAATCCGATGCCGATACAGTGCCTTACGAACAGTTGAGCACCAATATCGCCGCTTCGGACGGCACGCAGTCGCTGGTCTCCACCGATGCCGGCAGCTATTACCGACTCACGCTGCAGAACGCCGATGCCCAGAACGTTGACACCTCTTGGCAGCAGCGTACACAGCAGAGCGCCTGGCGATATGCATGGCTGATTTGCCTATCGGTGATTCTGGTGCTGTATTGCCTTGTCGCAGTGCCGCGCAGACGGTTGCTTGCCGGATTGGAGGTGGAAGCATGAGCAAGGAGATAGTTTCCAAGTCTAGGCGTGTGACCAGCGTGGTGATCGGTGTGATCACCATGATTGTGCTGATTGCGTTGCTGGCCGTTTTGGTGGTGCTTCCTGGATCCAAGCAGTGGGTGGATGCGGTGGCGGCCACCGACGACGCCATCGACCAGACCGTCAGTCCCACGCAGACTGAGGCCTATTGTCCTGCCCCTATGGGGTTGGCCGATACTGGCAGCTACGGGGATAGCGCCTTCCAAGCGACAACCGGTAACCTCAGCACACAAGCGCGTTATGCCGCTTTTGACTCCGTATACAGCGCCACGGTATCCGCGTTCGGTGATGATTCCGCTGACAACATCACCTTGAAGGATGCCGATCCGACCGATAACGACGCCGTCAAAACAGGTGCCCAGTCAATCGACAACGGGTCTCGCCTTCTCGATACACGCATGCTGCAGGCTGCTGAAGGCACAGGCACTGTCGGCTCCATTGCCTCCTGGGCGGATGACGGTGACCTCAAAGGTGTATCCGCATCATCATGTGAGACCACGGCCTTAAGCCAATCATTCCTGCTGTCCGGTACGGCGACCGGCACCACGCAGCAGCTGATTATCGCCAATCCCTCCACCAAGCCCACTACCGTGGAGATAAAGATTTGGGGATCGAAGCAGTCAGGCGAGATGGCATTGTCCACGCAATCCTCATTGGCCATTCCCGCCAGCGGCGAGAATGCACTGGACTTGGCAGCTGCCGCACCGAATCAGCAGGGGCTGTACGTCACCGTATCCAGCAAGGAGACTCCGATCGCGGCTGTTGTCCGCACGGTGTCCATGAATGGACTGACGTCAAAAGGCTCGGATTTCGCGCTGCCGCTTCATGATGCGTCCAATGCCTCAGTGGCCACGTCGATCGCGAAGGGCGATGCGGTGGATGCCTACCTGTATGCCGCTTCCGCGACGGGTGTCACGTTGTCGTGGATCACCGAGCATGGTCTGGTACAGGCAAAGGATGCAACATTGCAGGCCAATCGGGTGACCGTCGTCGATTTGGGTGAGGCTCCCGAAGATGCATTGGGCGTGATGTCCACTGCCGAAGACGATGTGGCTTTCAGTGTGAAGGCGTCCCAGTCCGGTGATGACGATCAGGCTGATTTCGCCCTGATTAATGCCGCGGCTCCGGCTTCGTTTACTGGTCTTGCCATTCCTGATGATGTGGATGCCACGGTATCGTTGGCGAACTCGTCCAATCAGTCACGTAAGGCCACGTTGCACGCCTATGACGCCGACGGCAAGGCTACCGCCTCCAAGGAAGTGGAGATTGACGCCAATGCCGCTATGACGATAGATATCAAGGATCTATCGAAAGACAATGAATCGGCGGTACTGTTGATGCTCGAGGACCAGTCTCAGCAGATTGGCTGGGGCGTGCGCTTGACCCACGCCAACCTTGGCGATGACAAAGTCGCCGGTCTGGCATCGCTGGGTGCCACGCCGCTGATGCCTGCCACCACCCATGTCTGGGCGCGCAGCAATCCCTCGATCGTCCACTAGGCGAGTGGACCCCGGGTTTATTTACAGTCCAAAGTCAGGGTCGATTTCCTCGGGTCTGCGGCCGTAGAGTTCCGCCATTCGGGAAACCAGCTCGTCACGAATCGCCAGTTGCAGTTCGATTTTGGTGGGTGCTTGCGTCTGTAACGGCATGCGGTACAGCACGATGCGTGCCGGAATGCCATGCCCTGCGGGGAAGCATTGCGAGGTCATATTCGGCTCGACCTGCCACGGCACCGGATCCGACGGCGGCACATCTTCCACAGCGAATTGTAACGGGCGCACCAGTTCGGGCCAGGCATCGCCGAGGCGACGCACCTGAGCGGCCACCATATCGTCGAACATGCCGGTACGTGTGCGGTAGCGGGGCAGTCGGGTGCCGAACATCGGGGTGCGCGTACCCCTGCCGTGACGATTGCGGTACACGCGGGCATTCCAAGGTGGCTGAAGCATGGTTCCACCATAGGCCAAGGCGACGGCAACATGCGCTAGGATTGGTTCATCGAATCGAATCTCATCAGCAAGGAGGACACGGCGAATGGTGGTACGTTCGTGGGCCGAACTTGATTTGGATGACATATGCGCGCATGCACGAGTGTTCGGCTTTGATTTGGACAACACGCTGGCCAGTTCCAAACAACCTATGGAACCCGCGATGATCGCACGATTCAGCGCGTTGACCGCGCACGCGACCGTGGCTTTGATTTCCGGAGGCGGCATGGACGTCGTCACCTCACAGGTGCTGGATGTATTGGGTCCGGATGCCGATCGCGGCCATCTGCATGTCATGCCTACGTCAGGCTCCCGCTACTATCGCTGGGATGGGGAGCACTGGGCGCTGATCTACGCACATGATTTGGATGACCGCACTGTTGCCGCCATCACCTCCAGTCTGGAACGGCGCGCCAAGGAACTGGGCATGTGGGAAGAACATGTCTGGGGAAGCCGGATTGAAAATCGCGGCAGCCAGATTACCTTCTCGGCGCTTGGCCAGTATGCGCCCGTTGCCGCCAAGCAGTCATGGGATCCGGACAATATCAAGAAACGAGCGCTTGTTGAAGCGGTGAAAGCGGATTTGCCAGATTTGAGGGTGCGCTCCGGCGGATATTCCAGCGTGGATGTCAGCAAGCATGGCATCGACAAGGCCTATGCGGTGCGTCGTCTTGCTGAGATACTTGATGTGCCGGTTGGCAGCATCGTATTCGTAGGAGATCGCATGACTCCTGACGGCAACGATTATCCAGCCGTCGCAGCCGGTGCCGTGGGCATGAAGGTCGAGAACCCCCAGGATGCGTTGGGCCTGATGGATGCATTGCTGCAACGTGTGGGAGCATCGGCCTAAACGGTTGGGAGGCCTGCCTGGGCGAAAGGGGATGCGTGTTGAGCTGGGATCGCCGTGATTCGTTGCTGGGCATGATGCGTGACGCGTTGTTTCCTCGTGGCTGTGCCGGGTGTGACAGACCGGATGAGGTACTGTGCGGCGACTGTCGTTCCCTATTCGCCAACTGGCGCAACCGGGAACTGGTATCAGGTCAAGAAACTCAGGGTGCTGTGCACACATGGTCCGCGTCAACATATCAGGGAGTCGTCAGGCATGCGATTCTTGCATGGAAAGACCATGATGATACCGAGCTCGATACGATATTCGGCGAGGTAATGGCCTCATTACTGGAACACAGCGCCATTCACCGCTCCTGCCGTCGGCAGACCGCCGTGCTCGTGGTTCCGGTACCTTCATCGCCGGCTTCGATGCGGCGCAGAGGGAGACGGCATATCGATCCGTTATCCAAGGCCGTGGCAAACGCATTATGCGATTACGGCTTCGATGCGAAACCATATCGGGTATTGGCCAGTATTGCTTCGGGCGGCCGATCGGTGCAGCAGGCGTCATCGGCTCAACGCGCCCAACGCATCGGTGGACGAATCGCACTTGTCTCTGATGCCGTGATGCAAGGCCAACAGGTGGTACTGGTCGATGACATCATCACCACCGGCTCAACGTTGCGCCAATGCGCGCAAACCTGCAGACAGGCCGGCGCCGAGGTCATAGGGGCAATGACGCTTACCGAAGCCAAAAGGGTGGTATAACAACAAAGAATCCTCGCCGGATCGACGCGGATTCATTTGCGGCCGTGCGGCCCTAGATCACTCATTGGCAATGTGATATTTGGGCAGGGTGATCTCAAAATCGGCGCCACGGGTGTCATCCACGACCCTTACGCTGCCACCGTGCAATTGGGCGGCCCATCGTGCGATGGACAGGCCCAGGCCGGTGCCCCCGGATTCAGTACCCGGTCCCGTCTTGCCTTTGACGAAGCGACGGAAAATATCGGAACGATCGGAAGGCGCAATCTGTGAGCCGAAATTGACCACATTGGTCACAATGGTGCCGTTGTCTTTGTCTTCATGCGTTTCGACCAGCACCGTGGTGTTATCGGGGGAGTGCTTGAGCGCGTTGGCGATGATGTTGGTGAACAGCTGACGGAGACGATCCTGATCGCCTTCCATCGTGATGTCATCGCTCACACGCATCTGAATATCATGAGCATGCCCGCCATCGGCGATTTCCAACGGTTCAACGGTTTCGTCCAGGAATTCGGCGACGTTGAACTGCTCGATGTTCAGACTGGCGGCTCCAGCTTCCATACGGCTCAGATCCAGCAGGAAGGCAATAAGATCGCTCAGGCGCTGCGTCTGGGTAAGAATGCCCTCAAGATTGGCTGGCGTGGGTTCAGTGACCCCATCAGCCATGTTCTCGACCATCGCCTGCAATGCAGACACCGGCGTGCGCAGTTCGTGGCTAACGTTGGCAATCATGTCCAGACGCATTTTGTCGGCATGCTCTAGCTCTTCGGCCATTTCGTTGAAGGAGCGTGCAAGCTGGCCCACTTCATCATGACGTTCCTGATCGATGTTCACACGCACGGTGTAATCGCCCTCGGCCATGGCTTCAGCCACGTCACGCATCTGGCGCAGAGGTGCGGTGATACCTCGAGAAAAGAAATAGGTAATGCCCAGCGCCACTACCAGAGTCAGTGGCATGGCAATCCAACCGGACCATCCGAACTTCAGGAGAAACCAGCACATCGCGAAGGCGATGGCGGTGGCGCAAACGATAAGCGCACTGAGCTCCAGCTTGAGCGAAGAGAACAAATCAACCGGCTTGACACGCTTGGTAGCGTTGTCGAGCCGGGATTTCGTTGATTGCGGAGATGCCATTACTCGGTAGGCGGTTCGAAGGCGTAGCCCACACCATGCACGGTGCGAATCATATCGGCGCCAAGCTTATGGCGCAGGGCCTTGACGTGGCTATCGACGGTGCGGGTGCCAGAGGCATCCACCCAGTCCCACACCTCTTCAAGCAGCTTCTCACGAGTGAGCACCGACTTCGGACGACGTGCCAGCGTGGCCAGCAAATCGAATTCGGTCGGGGTCAGGTGCACCTGCTCACCGTTGACGGTGACGATGCGCTGGGCCGGATCGATGACCATGGAACCGAAATCAAGAATCTTCTCGTTCTCGGAATTCTTGGCGATGACCTTGGCGCGTTCCACACGGCGCAGCAGCGCCTTGCAGCGGGCGATGAGCTCACGCATGGAGAACGGCTTGGTCATGTAATCGTCAGCACCGGCACCCAGGCCAATGACCTTGTCGGTTTCATCGTCACGGGCGGTGAGGATCAGCACAGGAACCGGGCGCTCGGCAACGATACGCTTAGTGGCTTCAAGACCATCCATAACCGGCAACATGATATCCATGATGACCAGATCGGGCTTGAGCTGCAAGGCGGCCTGAACGGCGGAAGCGCCATCTCCAGCCACACGGGTGGTCCATCCTTCAGCAGTGATGCGCTGGGCGATGGCAGTGGCGAGTGTCGGCTCGTCCTCCACTACCAACACCGTGCGCGGAGCCGTGTTCTGATGCGCTGTGGAATTCAGCATGAATAGTTACCTTTCAGCCTGTTGGCTAATTCAGTTCTCTGGCTTCAAGAATACAACTGCGAGAGCTGGAACGGTGATTTTAGCCGAGAAAGGCCTTGAATGGTATTCTCCGGCGTCCGCCTCGAACGTGCCGTTATGGATGTCGGAACCGCCATACTTGGCATCATCGGTGGTGAACACTTCGGTCCATTTGCCGCCGATGGGCAGTGCCACCTGGTAGTCGGACCATGCCTCGCCGGAGAAGTTGACCACCACGGCCAGCGTCTCGCCCTTGGTTCCGATGCGCAGGAAGCTCAGCGTGTTGTGATCGGCATCGTCGCTGGTGAGCCACTGGAAACCGGCCGGATCGAAGTCCTGGCTCCACAGTGCCGGATTCGCCTTGTAGAAGGCGTTGAGGTCGGCCACCATGGTCTGCACCTGGCGATGATCCTGCCAGTTCAGGCAATCCCAGTCGATGGAGGCATCGTGATCCCACTCGCCCCACTGTGCCAGCTCGTTGCCCATAAAGGAGAGCTTCTTGCCCGGGTGAGCCCACTGGTAGGCGAACAGTTCACGCACGCCGGCCATCTTCTGCCAACCGTTGCCCGGCATCTTGCCATATACGGATCCCTTGCCGTACACGACCTCGTCGTGGCTGATGGGCAGCACATAGTTCTCGGAGTAGGCATACACCATCGAGAAGGTGATTTCATTGTGATGCCACTTGCGGTTGATGGGCTCCTCATGCAGATATTCAAGGGTGTCATGCATCCAGCCCATGTTCCACTTGAGGCCGAAGCCGATGCCGCCGGCGGAAGTGGGGGCGGTGATGCCCGGCCATGCGGTGGATTCCTCGGCGATCATCATCACGCCGGGGTTGTTCTTGTAAGCGGTGGCGGTGGCCTCCTTGAGGAAGTCGATGGCCTCCAGGTTCTCGCGGCCTCCGTAGATGTTCGGGCGCCACTGACCGGGTTCGCGGCTATAGTCGAGGTAGAGCATGGAGCTGACGGCATCCACGCGCAGTGCGTCGACGTGCAGGTCCTCAAGCCAGAACAGGGCGTTGGCCACCAGGAAGTTGCGCACCTCGCGGCGTCCGAAGTTGAACACATAGGTGCCCCAATCGGGGTGTTCGCCGCGCAGCGGGTCTGGATCCTCGTACAGCGGGGTGCCATCGAAACGGCCGAGCGCAAAGGCATCCTTCGGGAAGTGAGCGGGCACCCAGTCCATGATCACGCCGATGCCGGCCTGATGGAACTTGTCGACCAGGTAACGGAAATCGTCGGGGGAGCCGAGGCGTGAATCCACCGCGTAGTAACCGGTGACCTGATAGCCCCAGGATCCGGAGAACGGGTGCTGGGCCAACGGCATGAACTCGACGTGGGTGTAGCCCTCCTGCTTGACGTAGTCCACCAATTCCGTGGCTAGGTCGCGGTAGCTCAGGCCCTTCTTCCAACTGCCGGCATGCACCTCGTAGATGGAGACCGGGCCGTTGTGCGGGTTGGTGGTGCGGCGGTGCTGCATCCAGGCGTCATCGGCCCACTCGTAGGAGGATTCGGTGATGATGGATGCGGTGTTCGGCGGGATTTCGTGCTGACGCTCCATCGGGTCGGCCTTCATCTCCCACACGTAGTTGGCATTGAGGATTTGGAACTTGTAGTTCTCGCCTGCGCCAAGACCGGGAATGAAGATTTCCCACACGCCGGAGGAACCGAGCTCGCGCATGGCGTGGCGGCGGCCGTCCCAGGCGTTGAAGTTGCCGACCACGCGCACGGCGTGGGCGTTTGGCGCCCATACGGAGAATGCGGTGCCCACCACTTGTTCGCCGGGCGTGCCATCGGCACCGCCCATTGGGTCGTCATAGCGCAGCACATGTGCGCCGAGGGCTTCCCAGAGCTTTTCGTGGCGACCTTCGCCGAACAGGTAGGTGTCCATTTCGCCAAGTGTGGGCATGTAGCGGTAGGGGTCATCCTCGATGAGCACGTCGCCGCTTTCCCATTCGGTTTTCACGCGGTAATCGGGAATGGTGGGCTGCTTCTTGGTCCCCGCGGCGGGAACGGTGGTCACGAATACGCCGTTGTATTCGTGTGTCATCGGATATTCGCCGTCTTGGGTGAGAATGGTCACGGATTTGGCAAGTGGACGCAGCACACGGATTGTGGCGGTATCGGCATGCTTGCCAATGCCGAGATGCCCGCCAAGAACTCCGTGGGGGTTGTAGAATTCAGCATTGCTCACCGCGTCGAGGTCACTTTGGGCAACAGGCACGGTGACGGTATCTTCCTTGATCTTCGTTTCATTAGCCATGCCCCAAAGTCTACGTGCGTTGGTGTCGGAAACGCTACATTGGCGCGTCGAAAATGGCGAATTTATGCCGCTTAGAGTGTTGTCGCCTGATTGTGAGCGCTCTCATTGTCCCAGTCCAGACCATATGGCACAATTATTCGAGTTTTTGTGAGTAATCCGTCAGTTCTCGGAGGATACATGTCTTATCAAGTCGGCGATATGGTCGTCTACCCACGTCATGGTGCAGCAAAAGTGGAGGCCATCACCGAGCGGACGGTTAAGGGCGTGACGCGCGAATATCTGCAGTTGTCCGTACTTTCCTCCGACGGTCTGGTCATCAATGTGCCGGTGGAAAACGCCAAGAAAGTCGGTGTGCGTGACATCGTCTCCGGTTCCGAGGTAGCCAAGGTGTTCGAGATTCTGCGAACCCCGATCATCGAAAAGGAAATGAACTGGTCCCGCCGTTACAAGCTGAATGTCGAAAAGATCGCCACCGGTGATGTCAATAAAATCGCCGAAGTGGTGCGCGATCTCGCGCAGCGCGACGTGGACGAACACGGCTTGTCCGCAGGCGAGAAGCGCATGCTGACCAAGGCCCGCGCCATCCTGACCTCCGAGATCGCGCTGTCCGAGAAGATCGATGAGACGGAAGCACAGCGTCTGCTTGACGTGAACCTCGGCTACGCACCTGCCCAGGTGGGTGATGACCAGCATCACGCTGCTGAGCCTGAAGAAGCGGCCGCAGACACGCTGGCGCGCGTCGAAGCCGAAAAGAAGTCCAAGAAGAAGTGATCCTGCGCGTCGGCCAGGGCTTTGATGCCCATCGGTTTGCCGCTTCCGGTTCCGGACGTGAATTATGGTTGGCCGGACTGTATTGGCCGGTCCCAGAGAACGCTGCACCGGCTGAGGCTGCCCGATATGAGGGCATCGAAGGTGATTCCGATGGTGATGTGGCCGCTCACGCCTTGATTGATGCGTTGCTCGCCGCTGCCGGTCTGGGCGATATTGGTTCACTGTTCGGCGTGGGCTCCCATGCGCATGGTGCCGGTATGCACGGCTCGGATATGCTTCGTGAAACTGTTGCCCATCTTGCGGATAGCGGCTATAGGCCCGTCTCCGCGTCCGTGGCCATCGTCGGCAATCGCCCGGAAATCGGTACCCGCCGCGCCGAAGCGGAAGCCGCGTTATCCGCGGCCGTCGGTTGTCCGGTATCGGTCACCGCCACCACCACCGACCATATGGGTTTTACCGGTCGAGGCGAAGGCATAGCCGCCATCGCCAGTGCTTTGGTGGAGCGTCGCTGATGACGAAGCCATAAGAGAGGAGCCCCTTTCCCATGCGAAAAGGGGCTCCTCTCGTTGAGAGTAGTGCGGAGTGCTACTTCCGCAACGTTTCCACAGCTTTGGCAAGTGCCCAGAACAGGGTGGAAAGCGTCACGATAATGAAGCTTGGGGGAGCGGGGAACATCGCGGAAAGCACCAGTCCGGCCCAGATGGACACCAGGCACAGCACGCTGGCAATCACCATGGCCTTGAACGGCGAGCCGGCCAGAATATTGGCGGTGGCCGCAGGCGTGATTACCAGAGCGAAAATCAGCAGTGTGCCCACAGCCGGCACGGCAATGGTAATCACACCGGCCATAATCGCCATGAATGCCACATTCATCAGGCCAATCGGCACGCCTTTGGCTTGCGCCACCTGCTCATCGAGCGAGCTGAACAGCAGCGGACGGTAGATAATCGCCAAGAGGACTAGCAGCAGCACGTCGAACACGGCGAAGCCAATGATCTGGCCGGTGGTGATGGTCAGGATTGAGCCGAACAGAATGGACTGCATCTGCTGGGAAGCCGAGCTGGACAGTCGTGCGAAGAACAGACCCAGACCGGTGGCAAAGGCCAGTACGGTTCCGGTGGCGATTTCACGTTCGGAGACGCGCTTGCCCAATGCGCCGATGATCAGTGCGCCGCCGAGCGCGAACACGCCCATGCCCAGCGAGACGGGCAGGCCGAACAGCACCGCGCCGGTGGCACCGGGCAGTCCGATATGAGCCAATGCGTGAGCGGCGAAGGTGGATCGTCGTGCGATGGTGAAGTAGCCCATAACGCCTGCGGCCAATGCGATGCACAGGCCGGCGATGAAGGCATTGGTCATGAACGGGGCAGATAGCGTGCTGAGCCATTCGGGATCATATGAGAAGTTGATGGTGCTCATGGTCTTTGATATCTCTGTGTCTCTTGCTTCCTCATGCCGCGGCTTGGTATGCGCGGCGATTCTGTACGGTGCTGACTGCTGTGCTAGACGTTATTGGTGCGCGGTCGCGGTATCGGTGCCGTGTTCGTGATGGTGCAGCTGCGCCACTTCGGCGGCGGTATGCATATCCTGCGGCTGGTCGCGTGGCTCGTCCGGAGTGGGGGTCACGAACATGTCTCCCTGCGGGGTGGTGACCACCTGCACCTGTGTGCCATACAAATGTGTCAGCAGATCGGAATCAAGCACCTTGTGCATATCGGCGTAATGCGGATGGCCGTCCAGCAGATATACGGCGCCGGTCAGAATCGGCAACAGCATGTTGAGATCATGCGCCACCACTTGGATAGTCATGCCAAGTTCGCGATTGAGTTTGGCAAGCACATGTACGGTGGATCGTTGGCTGGCCAGATCCAGATTGGCCAACGGCTCATCAAGCATGAGCAGCTGTGGGTCGCATACCAGCGCCTGGGCGATGGCGACACGCTGACGCAGGCCGCCGGACAGCTCGGACAGACGGTAATGGGCCTTGTCCGCGATGCCGGTGAATTCCATGGCTTCGTGTGCCTTGGCCTTCTGTGCTTTGGTGACGGGATGAATGCCGAATCGTGTACCGGTCAGTCCCAGTAGCACCGACTGCTTGGCGGTGAGATTGGAATCGACGTCGGAAACATAGCTTTGCGGCACATAGCCGATGCGTTTGTTCATCTCTCCGGCCGGCTTGCCCAATACGGTCAGGGAGCCGTGCGAGAGAGGCAGCAGGCCCAACTCGGCCTTCATCATCGTGGTTTTTCCGGTGCCGTTAGTGCCAACGATGGCGGTGACCGAACCGGTGGGGATGGTGAAGTTGCCATGTTGCCATATCGTGCGATCGCCACGCTTGATGGCGGCATCCGTGAACACGATGCATGCGGAAGATTCGTTCATAGAGCTCGATTGTGGCAAATGATGCTGACAATCGTTCTCAATATCGAATGATGCGGTTATGCGGTTATGACAAAGGCCATGCAACCGATGTCATATCGGAAGCATGGCCTTCGCGCATATGCATACTATGGTCACAGCTCGCCGCCGTGGACCCCGATCATTTGCCCGGATCGGTTTGGCCCTCGTTCGAAGGAGTGGTGCCTTCTGTATCGGTGGTGGAGTTGTCGGTCCCGAAGTTTGCTGAATCACTGGCGGAGTCGGCGTTTGTGGCCTTGCATTCGCGGATATACGTGGTACCTGCATCGTTGGCGGAGTCGGACTGGTTTGCGGCAGTGTCGGAGGAATTTTCTCCGGACGCATCGCCTTCGGTGTTGTCGCCGGTGCCGGCATCACAGCCGTAAGTCGGATCCACCGCGTCAATGATGGTGTTGATGAGCTGGTTAATCCAAGCATTCAGCGTGGTGGCGTCCGCGGGCATTTGCTCGGAGACATCGACGACCGGCACATCGGATTTGCCTGCGGTGCCGGTGATCATATTGGTGGCATCGCTGGCTTCCTGCGTGTTGTTGATCAATACATCCGCGCCCTTGTCTTCAATAAGCGTCTGGAAAGCCTGCAGATCCGCCGGTGCTGGTTCGCCGCCGGAAGCCGTCGACTGCGTATAGCCCTTGGGGGTTGCGTTCTTGAACCCCACGTCGGCCATGAGATAGTAGGCCACGGGTTCGGTTGCTGCGTACGTGAGATCGGTATGGGTTTTGGTGAAGTCGTTGACCCAGGTTTCCAGTGTTTTTTCGCTGTTCAGCCAATTCTTCAGTCGCTTCTGGAATATTTTCTTCTTGCTGGGCAGAGCCTTGACATATGCCTCGGTGATGGCGGAGGCCATGCTCGAGCGTGCGTCCTTGGAGAACCATAGGTGAGGGTTGTCGCCTTCCATGGCGCCCATAACGGAAGCGGCGGAAACCAAGGTGGAACTTTTCGACAACGGCTTGGTCGCCCAGGAATCATAGCCGGCGCCGTTGGCCACCACGATCTGTGCTTGGGATAGTTTGGCGACGTCCGAGGTTTTCGGCTCGAAATCATGGGCATCCACATTGGTGGAGTTCATGATGGAGGTGACCGTCACGTCATCTCCACCAAGTTCCGCGGCCAGCGACCCCCATTGGTTGATGGAGGCGACCACGTTGATCGGACCGGTGGGCTCGGGGACGTTCTGCTTGGTGTTCGGCTCGGTTTGGGTTGTGGCCGAGCCGCAAGCCGCGGAAGCGAACAGCATGACGGCGCCTAGGCCGGCTGCGGCGAGTTTCGTGAGTCGTGTAATCCGAATCCCCATGGCGTGCCTTCTTCGTTGAGATGGACGAACGATATAATCCTGATTTGTTCCAACGATAGCCTATCGTTTCGATAGAATGCGCCGAACAATATGGAAGGGTATGGATGTCCACGAAAATCGACGGCAAGCAGGTTGCTGCCACGATCAAAGCCGATCTCGCCGAACGTGTGAACAAGCTCAAGGCGCAAGGCGTGGTGCCTGGACTGGGCACGCTGCTGGTGGGGGAGGATCCCGGCTCGATGAAGTACGTGGCCGGCAAGCATGCCGATTGCCAGGAGGTGGGTATCACCTCGGTCAAGAAGGAACTGCCTGCCGATGCCAGTTTCGGCCAGATTGCCGAGGCCGTGCGTGAACTTAACGACGACCCGGCTTGCACCGGATTTATCGTGCAGCTGCCGCTGCCCAAGGGCGTTGATGAAAACGCGATCATCAACATGATCGATCCGGCCAAGGATGCGGACGGCATGCACCCGTACAACCTTGGCGAACTGGTGCTGCATGTACGCGGAGACATCGCAACACCGTTGCCCTGCACCCCACGCGGCGTGCTTGAATTGCTTGATGCCTACAACATTGACCTGGAAGGCAAGGAAGTGTGCGTGTTGGGCCGTGGCATTACCATCGGCCGCACCATCGGCCTGCTGCTCACGCGCAATGCCGTCAATGCCACCGTCACCTTGTGCCACACCGGTACGCGCGACGTGGCCGACCATATGCGCCGTGCCGATGTCATCATCGCCGCAATGGGCTCCGCCGGCTTCGTGACCCCTGACAAGATCAAGGAGGGGACGGTACTGGTGGATGTGGGCGTCAGCCGCGTATTCGATGAGGAGGCCGGTCGCTACCGTATCAAGGGCGACGTGGACAAGGCCTGCTATGACAAGGCGTCCGCATACACCCCCAACCCCGGTGGCGTAGGCCCCATGACCCGAGCCATGCTTCTGGCCAACGTTGTAGAAATGGCCGAGCGTTCCTCCCGATGAGGAACAGGTGGGCCGGGATGTTCTGTTGCCGGGCGTAAAGCTTGGCCTGAGCGGCCTGGAGCGGTCCCGGCAACAGAACATCCTAGCCCATCTGTGGTCAACGCAAATTAAAGCGTGCGACACACCCGAATTTTTCTAGGAAATTTGGGCAGAGTTGCTTGTATCGTAAATACTTGTATGTCTGCAATGGCATACGTATAACTGAATATCGAGAAATTATCCATCCACTATTAGAAACCATATATTTACATGGCAGAGAACAACATTGAAGTCACCAAGGTTGCCATCAACGACATCGGCACCGAAGAGGACTTCATCAAGGCAGTCGATTCCACCATCAAGAACTTCGATGATGGTGATCTGGTTGAGGGTACCGTCGTCAAGATCGATCACGACGAGGTCCTCCTGGACATCGGCTACAAGACCGAGGGCGTCATCCCCTCCCGCGAGCTTTCCATCAAGAAGGACGTTGATCCTGACGAAGTCGTCGAGGTCGGCGACACCATCGAGGCCCTTGTCGTCACCAAGGAAGACAAGGAAGGCCGTCTGATTCTGTCCAAGAAGCGTGCTCAGTACGAGCGTGCTTGGGGCGACATTGAGAAGATCAAGGAAGCTGACGGCGTCGTTGAGGGCACCGTCATTGAAGCCGTCAAGGGTGGCCTCATCGTCGACATCGGTCTGCGTGGCTTCCTGCCTGCCTCCCTCGTTGAGATGCGTCGTGTCCGCGACCTCTCCCCGTACATCGGTCAGAAGATCAAGGCCAAGATCCTTGAGCTCGACAAGAACCGTAACAACGTGGTTCTGTCCCGCCGCCAGTACCTTGAGGAGACCCAGTCCGAGGTCCGCGAGACCTTCCTGTCCCAGCTCAAGAAGGGTCAGATCCGTGAAGGCGTGGTGTCCTCCATCGTCAACTTCGGCGCTTTCGTCGATCTCGGCGGTGTTGACGGCCTGATCCACGTTTCCGAGCTGTCCTGGAAGCACATCGACCACCCGTCTGAGGTCGTCAAGGTTGGCGACAAGGTCACCGTCGAGGTGCTCGACGTCGATCTCGACCGTGAGCGTATCTCCCTGTCCCTCAAGGCGACCCAGGAGGATCCGTGGCAGCGTTTCGCTCGCACCCACGTTCCCGGCCAGATTGTCAAGGGCAAGGTCACCAAGATCGTCCAGTTCGGTGTCTTCATCTCCGTCGAAGACGGCATCGAGGGCCTGGTGCACATCTCCGAGCTCGCCAACCGTCACGTCGAGAACCCGGAGACCGTGGTCAAGCCGGGCGAGACCGTGTTCGTCAAGGTGATCGACGTCGATCTCGATCGTCGCCGCATCTCCCTGTCCCTCAAGCAGGCCAACGACTCCGTTGACCCGGCTTCCGAGGACTTCGATCCGGCCATCTACGGTATGCCGGCCGAGTACGACGAGCAGGGCAACTATAAGTACCCTGAAGGCTTCGACCCGAACACCAACGAGTGGATCGCTGGTTACGAGAAGCAGCGCGAGGAGTGGGAAGCCCAGTACGCCGCCGCTCACGACCTGTGGGAAGAGCACAAGGAGTTCGTGGCCAAGGAACTGGCAAATGCGGCCGAGTCCGCTGCCGCCGACGGCCAGAACCAGAAGGAAGAGAAGCCGGTCGAGGAGACCTCCAACTACTCTTCCGCTGCTCCGGCTACCGGCACCCTCGCCGACTCCGATCAGCTCGCCGCCCTGCGCGACCAGCTGCTCGGCAAGTGAGTTTGCCGCGAAGCTAACGCTTAGCGTCTGAAGAAACCCGGTCCGAGTGGGCCGGGTTTCTTGCGTTTCAGTAGTTATCCGCCAATGACTCCCCTTCCTGAGGGGGAGCTGTCGGCGATAGTCGACTTGAGGGGAGTTGCAGCTACGATAGGCACCATGATGCGAATAGGACTGACTGGCGGTATCGCAGCCGGCAAAAGCACAGTGGCCGCACGGTTGCGTGAGCTGGGCGCGTTGCATATCGACTACGATGCCCTGGCCCGCCAGATCGTCGAACCTGGGGGAGTGGCGCTGCCGCAGATTGTCGCCGAATTCGGTTCTGATGCCCTTAACGCTGACGGCACCATGAATCGCCAATGGATTGCCGACCATATCTTTGGCAAGGATGCCAGAACGGGCGCGCGTGAACGCCTTGATGCCATCGAGCATCCGCTGATTTACGCCGAGGCGGCGCGTCTGGAACGTAAGCATCCCGAGACAATCGTCATCGTCCATGACATCCCGCTGCTCGCCGAAGTAATCGATACCATTCCTTTCACTTTCGACCATATCGTCACCGTCGAGGCACCGGTGTGCATACGGCTTGATCGTATGATCGAGGAACGCGGTATGAGTCTCGAACAGGCTGAAGCGCGCATCCGCCACCAGTCCAGCGAGGAGGAACGTCGGGCTATCGCTGACATCGTCATCGACTCCACCCATCCAATACCTGAGATGCTGGCCCAAGTGGATGAAATATACGTGGGATGGCTCACACAAAATGAACGGTACCAGAGAAAGTGTGAGGCAAACGCACAATATCGCTCAATCGCACATTGAAAGGAATGGCGGGAATGAGCTGTTTCTCGGGGAATTGTGTTCGATTGTCAAAGCGAAATCCTCACACTTTTCTTATTGAGAATAATTTGCTGTGAACCGGGGCCGCTAAGATAAAGCCTCATGGGATTCAATATCGAGCGTGCGGACAAGCCTTTCGTCGTCAAATCGCCCTATCAACCATCTGGCGACCAGCCACAGGCTATCACCGAGCTGTCTGAACGCATCGAAAACGGTGAAAATGACGTGGTTCTGATGGGTGCCACCGGTACTGGTAAAACCGCCACCACCGCCTGGCTGATAGAGAAACTGCAGCGCCCGACCCTCATCATTGAGCCCAACAAGACGCTGGCCGCGCAGCTGTGCGCCGAATTCCGCGAACTTATGCCGGACAACGCCGTCAGCTACTTCGTGAGCTACTACGACTACTACCAGCCGGAAGCCTATATCCCGCAGACCGATACCTATATAGAGAAAGACTCCAATATCAATGACGATGTGGAACGGCTTCGTCATCAGGCCACCGCAAACCTGCTGACCCGGCGTGATTGCGTGGTGGTGGCCACGGTATCCTGCATCTACGGCTTGGGCACGCCGGAAGAATATGCCGGCCGTATGCTCTTCCTCAAGGTGGGTCAAGAGATCAACCGTGATGACCTGCTGCGTCAATTTGTCGCCATGCAATACAAACGCAACGACATCGCCTTCACCCGCGGTACGTTCCGCGTGCGGGGCGACACCGTCGAAATCATCCCTGTCTACGAGGAACTGGCGGTGCGTATCGAATTCTTTGGTGACGAGATCGACCGCATTTCCACGCTCCATCCGTTGACCGGAGACGAAATCGATGAGGAAAACGAGGTTCACATTTTCCCGGCCTCGCATTATGTGGCCGGTCCCGAACGCATGGAACGGGCCCTGAAAACCATTCGCGAGGAACTTGACGAGCGTCTGGCCGAGCTGCGCAAGCAGGGCAAGGAGCTGGAAGCCCAGCGCCTCAACATGCGTACCACCTATGATTTGGAAATGCTCACCCAGGTGGGTGTCTGTTCCGGCGTCGAGAACTATTCGCGTCATTTCGACGGTCGTGCCGCCGGTACTCCGCCGCACACATTGCTTGACTTTTTCCCTGATGATTTCCTGCTGGTCATTGACGAATCGCATGTCACCGTGCCGCAGATCGGCGCCATGTATGAGGGCGACGCCTCCCGTAAGCGCACGCTGGTCGAGCACGGCTTCAGACTGCCCTCCACAATGGATAATCGTCCGTTGAAATGGCCGGAATTCCTGCAGCGCGTGGGCCAGACCGTATACCTCTCCGCCACGCCAGGTGACTATGAGCTGGGACTTTCGGATGGCGTGGTCGAGCAGATCATCCGTCCGACCGGCCTGCTGGATCCGAAAATCGATGTGCGACCGGTCAAGGGTCAGATTGACGACTTGCTTGGGGAGATCAAGGCGCGCGTAGACAGGAACGAGCGTGCGCTGGTCACCACATTGACCAAGAAGATGGCCGAGGATCTGACTGACTATCTGCTGGAACGCGGCATCAAGGTCGAATACCTGCATTCCGACGTGGACACGCTGCGTCGTGTCGAACTGCTGCGCATGCTGCGTGAGGGCAAAATCGACGTGATAGTCGGCATCAACCTGCTGCGTGAGGGCCTTGACTTGCCGGAAGTCTCCTTGGTGGCGATTCTCGATGCCGATAAGGAAGGTTTCCTACGTTCCTATCGTTCACTGATTCAGACCATCGGTCGTGCCGCACGAAACGTGTCAGGCACGGTAATCATGTATGCCGATGAGACCACTGATGCCATGCGCAAGGCGATTGACGAGACCGATCGCCGTCGCGCCAAGCAAATTGCTTACAACAAGGAACATGGCATTGATCCGAAGCCTCTGATTAAGAAAATCAGCGATGTCAACGACATGCTGGCCAAGGAGGATGTGGATACCCAGACCTTGCTCGAGGGCGGTTATCGCAATGCGGGCAAGGCCGGCAACACGCATCTGGGCGTGCCCGTGCTCGATCCCAACGAAGCCGACAAGCGTCATGAGGAAATCCTCAAGGCCGGACTGCCCGCCCAAGACCTCGCTGATCTCATCCGCCAGCTTTCCGAACAAATGCACACCGCCGCCGAGCAACTCCAATTCGAGCTCGCCGCCCGTCTACGCGACGAAATCCGCGACCTCAAAAAAGAGCTGCGTCAAATGACTGAGGCGAATAAGTAAACCCGTCACAGACATAAGTTAGTGTAGGGAATCATGGCAGAAACCCCACTCGCATTTGAAATCATCACCTTTGTGGTGCTCGCACTGTTCTTCATCGTCGACCTGTTCGTCATTGGCCGTCGCCCGCACGTGCCTTCCACCAAGGAATGCGTGCAGCATATCGCGTTCTTCGTGGTCATGGCGCTCATATTCGGTGGATGCATCTGGTTTTTCGCTGGTTCCAAGCCGGCCATCGAGTTCTATTCCGGCTGGCTGACCGAGTATTCGCTATCGATCGACAATCTTTTCGTGTTCGTCATCATCATGTCGAACTTCGCGGTGCCTAAGCAGATTCAGAAGTATGTGCTGTCGGTCGGTATCACCATCGCGTTGATTTTCCGTGGCCTGTTCATTCTGATTGGTGCGGCACTGATCACCCGTTTCACCTGGGTGTTCTTTATCTTCGGCGCATTCCTGATCTACACCGCGCTCAAGTTGGTGCTTGGCGGCGATGAGGATGAGGAATACCACGAAAACGGCATCATCCGTGCGTTGCGTAAGGTCATTAAGATTACCGACGATTACGACGGCGAGAAGCTGCGCACCACCAAGAACGGCGTGCGCTATTGGACCCCGATGCTCATCGTGTTCCTGACCATCGGCACAACCGATGTTATGTTCGCGTTTGACTCGATTCCCGCAATCTTCGGTCTGACCAAGGACCCGTTCCTGGTGTTCACCTCCAATGTGTTCGCATTGCTTGGCCTGCAGCAGCTGTACTTCTTGCTTGGCGCCTTGCTCGACAAGCTTGTCTATCTGCCGATTGGCTTGTCCGTGGTGCTGGGCTTCATCGGTGTCAAGCTCATTATGGAGGCGCTGCACGGCAATACTCTGCCGTTCATCAACGGCGGCGAAGGCGTGCATTGGGTGCCTGAAGTGCCAACATGGCTCTCCCTTGCTGTGATTGTCCTGGCAATCGGCGGAGCGGCTTTGGCTTCTGTGGTCAAGATGAAGCAAGTGGAAAGCGCTGAGAAGGCCTGAAATCATAGGGAAATCAACCCCTCAAAACCCAATCGGCGCAACAGTGTGAGCGCTCACAACACACCGGGGAATAAACTTGTCATGAGCCGGTCTGCGCTAGTAGACTGGGTTGCGGCAAGTGAGGCAATCGCGCCTCGAACCAAAAAAGAACAAGAATAGGCAGGCATTCATGCGTAAAGCCAAGATCGTAGACACCATCGGTCCTTCCACCGAGGATTACGACAACCTTCTCAAGCTCGTCGAAGCCGGTATGGACGTTGCTCGTCTGAACCGCTCCCACGGTACCCCCGAAGATCACCTCAACGTGTACAACAACGTGCGCAAGGCCAGCGAGGCCACCGGCCGCAACGTGGCCGCTCTCGTTGATCTGCAGGGCCCGAAGATTCGCTGCGGTTGGTTCAAGAAGAACGCCGAGGGCGAGGACAAGGTCCAGCTGACGCTCGGCCAGGAATTCATCATCACCACCGACGACGTTGAGGGTGACGAGCACATCACCTCCACCACGTTCAAGGGCCTGCCGGGTGACTGCCACCCGGGCGACCCGATTCTGATCGATGACGGCAAGGTTCGCCTTGAGGTCACCAAGGTCGAGGGCAACAACGTGCACACCAAGGTTGTCGTCGCTGGCCCCGTGTCCTCCCACAAGGGCATCAACCTGCCGGGCGTCGCCGTCTCTCTGCCGGCTCTGACTGAGAAGGATGAGGCCGACCTGCGTTGGGCCATCCGCACCGGTGCCGACATTATCGCTATGTCCTTTGTGCGTTTTGCCACCGACATCGACCGCGCCCACGAGATTATGGATGAGGAAGGCCGTCGTATTCCGATCGTTGCCAAGATCGAGAAGCCGCAGGCTCTGGAGAACCTCGAAGAGATCGTCAAGACCTTCGACGGCGTCATGGCCGCCCGCGGCGACATGGCTGTTGAGTGCCCGCTGGAAGAGGTCCCGCTGGCCACCAAGCGCATCATCGAGCTGGCCCGCCAGTACGCCAAGCCGGTCATCGTGGCCACCGAAGTCCTCGGCTCCATGGTGAACTCCCCGGTCCCGACCCGTGCAGAGGCCTCCGACTGCGCCAACGCCGTTCTCGACGGCTCCGACGCTACCATGACCTCCAACGAGACCGCCGTTGGTAAGTACCCGGATGTGACCGTGGCTACCATGGCCCGTATTTCCGCTTACGCCACCGACCACGGCTTCGACCGTATCCCGGAGCTCAAGAACCTTGACATGTCTTCCACTGGCGCTGTTTCCTCCGCTGCTGTGGATCTGGCTGACAAGCTCAACGCCAAGGCCATCGTTGCTTACACCCAGACCGGTTCCACCGTGCACCGCGTGTCCCGCGAGCGTCCGGCCGCCCCGATCTACGGCCTGACCAACAACGAGCACACCTACCACTGGCTGGCTCTGTCTTGGGGCACCGAAGCCTTCCTGCTCAAGGAGGACTACCACGACAAGTCCCGCAAGGACCTCATGATCTTCACCGACAAGGTCCTCAAGGACGCCGGCAAGGTTGTTGACGGCGACAAGATCGTCATTCTGAGCTCCGCTCAGGGCGATCACCAGCCGGGCCGCACCGACTCCATCTACGTGCACACTGTTGGCGCTTGCGACTGATTATTCGCTCGCTGACTAGCACACGCTAGTAGTAGACGAAAGTCCCATCCGATTGGATGGGACTTTTTGTTGTGTAGGGAGAGGAGTCGCATTCGAGGCGAATTGCGGCTCTTGTCTCCTCACTTAGTCATTGAGATGCTGCAGGCTGCCACTCTTCAGTCGCAGAATCGCGATCACGGTTTTGGCATCGAGAATCGTGCCGTTGACCACCATTTCATAGGCCTCGTCCACCGAGACCAGCCGGACGTCAGAACGAGGCGTTTCCGGCCCGATCTCCTGACGAGACACCGGCTTGAGATCAGTGGCAAAGAATATCGAGGTGTGCTGGGTGGAATAGCTCGGCGTATTCATGAACCGGGTGAACTGCGTGAATTTGTCGGCGTCGAATCCGGCTTCCTCGGCCAGCTTGCGCTTGGCCACATCGGTCGGGCGTTCGGAAGGATTGTTGGCGTGCCCAGCCGGAATCTCCAATGTCCACCGATGGTTGGCAATACGGTACTGCTCAACCAACGGAATCATGCCGTCTTCGGTGACGGCCAACACAGCGACGGTGTCGCCGTTGAGTTCCTGGACAAAATAGCGTTCAAACGAGCCGATCTGATTCGATTCGTACGAGACATGATCGACATTGAAATAATGCGTCTCCACGATCTGCCTGCGGGAAATCTCCTTGACCGGAGAAGGACGCCACGGGTCAAACTGGCGGTAGGTTTCGTTGCTCATATGCCCTCCTAACAGAAGCGGAACATCAACCTATGGCCTATTGTAGGCCGCGGCGACACGCCTGACGATAGGCAACACTCGGGTACGCCGTTAGCGATGATGACGGCTATCGCGTGTCTTATGGCGGGAGAGTCGAATTGATATGCTAAGCTCTGCAAGAGTGCTTTGGCACGCCCTCGTATCCCAATTGGTAGAGGAAGCAGCCTCAAAATCTGCGCAGTGTGGGTTCGAGTCCCACCGAGGGCACTTTCGCAAAAAGGTCAGACTCAAATAACGACCTTCGCGAATCGCGAGGGGTCATTTGTATTTGGTCACAATCGGAAAAGAGGGTGGCATGGCTGCAAGGAAGAAGTCCGAGGAACCGAGCATCGACGTCGACGAGGTGCTGACCGACGAAGAACTCAAGGCTGTGGCCGAGGAAGACGGCGAGCCTGCTGAGTGCAAAACCAAGCCCGAGAACGGCCCGCGTACCGTTGTCGTGGCCGAGGACGAGGCCGTGAATCGTATGGATTTGGTGGCCATGCTCGAAGACAATGGTTACGAGGTCGTAGGCCAGGCCGCCAATGGCGAGGAAGCCGTCGAACTGACCCGCAAGTTCCGCCCGGACGTGGTGTGCATGGACGTCAAGATGCCGCGTATGGATGGCATCGCCGCCGCCGGCATCATCTGCGACGAGAACATCGCTCCCGTGGTCATGCTCACCGCCTTCTCCCAGACCGATTTGGTCAAGAAGGCCACCGGTGCCGGTGCCATGGCATATGTCACCAAGCCGTACGAGGAATCCAAGCTCTTGCCGACCCTCGAAGTCGCCATGGGTCGTTTCGCTGAAATCAACGATCTTCTGGACAACGTCGAGCGCAGCGAACGCAAGCTTCAGGAAACCACCGATCAGCTCAAGGAGACCGAGGAAAAGCTCAAGAAGGCTGAGGACACCCTTGAGGAACGCAAGCTTGTGGATCGTGCCAAGGGTCTATTGATGGACAAGGCCGACTTCTCCGAGCAGGGTGCTTTCCGTTGGATTCAGAAGACATCCATGGATCAGCGCATTCCTAAGAAGCGTCTTGCTCAGGCCATCATCGCCAAGTACGGCGATCCGAAGCCGTCCGAGACCGACGAGCGCTGAGCCAACAAACAAATGAACCAATTAGGGGAGAGGCCAGCGTGACCGAGCCCACCAATGAAACTTTGCTGGTGGTGGATGGCCACTCGCTGGCCTTTCGTGCGTTTTACGCCCTGCCGGTTGAAAATTTCAGTACCGCAGCAGGGCAAGCCACTAACGCGGTATGGGGCTTTGCCACCATGCTGTCTCAGGTGATTGAAGCGGAGAAGCCAGGCCATCTAGGTGTAGCCTTCGATATGAAGGGCGGCACGTTCCGCAACGACATGCTTCCGCAGTACAAGGGCACCCGTGAGGCCGCGCCCGAGGAGCTGCTCACCCAGCTGCCTTTGATTCAGCGCATGCTCAAGGCCCTGGGCGTCACGTATATCGAAAAGCAGGGGTATGAGGGCGATGACATCATCGCCACTCTCGCCACTATGGGAGACGACGCCGGCTATCACACGCTGGTATTGTCCGGCGACAGAGATGCCTTCCAGCTTGTGGACGACAACGTCACCGTGCTCTACCCAGGCCATCACTTCAAAGACCTGAAGCATATGACGCCTCAGTCCATCGTGGACAAGTACAAGGTCACGCCGGCACAATACCCTGATTTGGCGGCTCTGCGTGGTGAGACCGCCGATAATATTCCCGGTGTGCCCGGCGTGGGCGACGGATATGCGGCCAAATGGATCAACCAGTATGGCTCGCTGGATGCCATTTGCGAACACGCAGACGAGGTCACCGGCAAAAAAGGTGAGGCGTTGCGCGCCAATATCGATCAGGTCAAGCTGAACCGCAAGGTCAATGCGCTGGTGCGCGACGTGGATCTCGGTGTCGATATCGAGGATCTGACGTTCGGCTCAGTGGATGTGGCCCAGGTTGATGCTCTCTTCAAAGAGCTCGAGTTCGGTCCGCGTACCAAGACCCGCGTGATGAAGATTTTCAATGGTGGCGTGAGCCCAGCTGGAACCGCCCAGGGAGCAGCGGCCGCACAGTCGGATGGTCCTGCAGAAGACGAGCTGGGTTCCGGTTTGGACACACCGAAAATCACGGTTATTGAATCCGCGGCACAGTTCGAGCAGTGGGTCGAAGCCCATCGTCATGAGATCAATGTTCCTGACGACATTGTTGATTTCCCGGTTTCCGATTACAGCAATGAGGCCGAACGTCACATCATGTGCGGTGACGCGGTCGGTCATGCCTGGACGGTGACCGCATGGGGAGACGCGCGGCCCGGGCGCGCCCATGTGCAGGCATGCGCCGTTGCTACGGCATCCTCAGCAGCCATTATCGAGGCTCCGATGGCATCATCAGTGCAGACCGCTCTTGATCGGTTCCTGAAAGCCGAGCATTTCCGTACCATCGTCCACGGATACAAGGAACTGCTTCACCTGCTTTCTGCCGCCGGATTGGGCATGGCATTGCCGATGTTCGATACCAAACTGGGCGGATACCTTGCCCAGCCTGACTTCCATGCCGACAATCTCAATCAGGCAGCCGAACACTTCCTGGATATTCATGTTGTCGATGCCGAGCAGCCGGCCCAAGGTGTGCTGGATTTCGACGACGAACACACCGAGGAAGACCTGAACGAACGGCGTGTGCATGATTTGGCTGTTATCCGCGAACTGGCCGTTACTTTGGGGCCGGTCATCGACGAGCGTCGGCAATACTGGCTGATGCGTGCCATTGAGCTGCCGGTTTCCCGGGTGCTGCACGGCATGGAGCATTCGGGGGCAAAAATCGACCGTTCCAGGCTCACCGACATGCGTGACCGGTTTGCCGCCGATGCCCGTCAGGCACAGGAAATGGCATGGCAGTATGCAGGTGGTGAGATCAATCTGCAGAGCCCCAAGCAGTTGCAGAAGGTGCTGTTTGTAGATATGGGTTTGAAGCCCACCAAACGCACCAAGAATGGCTCTTACACCACCAATGCGGCGGCATTGCAGAATCTCTACATCCATTCCGTGGATAATGAGCAGGCCAATGGATTCCTCGGGGCGCTGCTGCGTCATCGGGAAACCAATAAGCTTAAGCAAATCGTGCAGACGCTTATTGATGCCACGAATAAGGCAGACGAGCGTATCCACACTACGTTCGAGCAGACCGTGGCCGCCACCGGCCGATTGAGCTCGGTGGACCCGAATCTGCAGAATATTCCCAACCGTAATGCGGTCGGACGTGAGATTCGTAGTGTGTTTGTGCCGGGAGAAGGCTATGAGGCGCTGATGAGCTGCGACTATTCGCAGGTCGAATTGCGTATTATGGCCGATTTGTCTGGCGATGAGGCTCTGATCGAGGCATTCCGCTCCGGTGCGGACTTCCATAAATATGTGGCCTCGATGGTCTATGGCGTGCCGGTGGATCAGATTACCGGTGACCAGCGCAGCCATGTAAAAGCCATGAGCTATGGCCTTGCCTACGGATTGAGCACCTACGGATTGGCTCAGCAGCTCAACATTGCGCAGCGTGAAGCCGAGGCCCTGAAAAACCGGTATTTCGACACCTTCGGCAAGGTACACGACTACCTTGAATCATTGGTATCGACTGCCCGCGAGAAAGGCTATACCGAAACGATTTTCGGCCGTCGGCGCTATTTTCCGGCGCTGCGTTCCACGAACCGCATGGCGCGTGACGCTGCCGAACGCGCAGCGCTGAACGCGCCGATTCAGGGTTCCGCCGCAGACATCATGAAAATCGCGATGATTCGTGCCGGGCAGGCTCTGGACGAGGCCGGTGTGAAGAGCCGCATTATCCTGCAGATTCACGATGAACTTGTGGTGGAGATTGCTCCGGGCGAAAGCGAGCAGGTCACCGAGCTGATTCGCAATGCCATGGAACATGCCGTCGATCTTGCCGTACCGCTGGATGTGTCCTGCGGTATCGGATCGGACTGGCAGCTCGCCGCCCACTGATTCGTTGCCGGTTTCTTTTGCCGCGCAGTATGAGTTGCCCTCCCACCGAGGGCAACCATTACCGTAGCGGACTGCGGAAATTTGATGAAGGGTGCCCGCAAACCGCAATCGCTGTCATCTCCACTACAATGAGACCTATGCCGAATCTCAAGCAAGTTATCGACGTTCTCGAGACCCTGTATCCGTTGCGTTACGCCGAGGAATGGGATGAGCCGGGCCTGATTGTGGGCGATCTAAACCATGAGGTGAATCGGATTGTCTTCGCGGCCGACCCGACCTCGGCCATAGTGGATAAGGCCGTTGCCACCGGCGCCGACCTACTCGTCACCCATCATCCGTTATTCTTCCGATCCGTGCATGAGGCCAGCGGACTTGGTTTCCGCGGCGATATTGTCCGTCGCCTGTACCAGCACGGTTGTGGATTATGGGTGGGACATACGAATGCCGATGCCGCATACCGCGGCGTGGGACAGGCCGCAGCCGATTATTTCGGGCTTGTTGGCTCGCAACCGCTTGTACCCATCGAAGATACGGCGGCCGCGCATCCGGTCGGGCTTGGACGTGTGGGTCGTTTGCCGGAGCCAATCACGCTCAAGGATTTTGCTCAGCGCGTATTCGATGAGGTGAGTGACCATGGCATGGTCACTGCCCTCGGTATCCAGATGTGCGGCGATCCAGAGGCTCTGGTGCGGCGTATAGCCATCTTGCCAGGCTCCGGTGATTCCTTGTTCAATGAAGTGCGCGCGACAGGCGCGGATGTATACGTGACCAGCGATTTACGGCATCATCCGGTGACTGATGCCATTGAACAGGCGCGTTACGAGGCACGAATGCGCGGTCAAGGCATTGCCCTCGGGCAGGGGGAGAGCGGTGATGGGCATGTGCGTCCTTATTTCATCAACACACCGCATGCTGCCATCGAATCCATGTGGTTCAATTATGCGCTTGAGGATGTGCCTGTTGCCGTCGAACGGGCGACAGGTTCTCGTCCCGAGGTTGAATGGTTCCGCGACACGACTGACCCATGGACGCTGTCCATCACCTCCCGTCAAGACTGAGCCACTACAGTAGGGTATTGAAAACGTTTGCGAAGGAGAGGCATGTTTGGCGAAAGCAAGCGGGAACAACTCGAGCGCCGGCTTGACCATAAGCTGAACGCTACTTCTGACGGTATCGACATGGATGTGCCCGCCAAGGTGGTGAGCAGTGAAACCGTGTATACCGGCCGCATCTTCCACGTGGACGATATGCGTATTGCATTGACCGACAAAGGCGGCGAAGAACATGAAATCAGCCGTCAGGTGTTGCGCCACGCGCCTTGCGTAGTAATGCTCGTGCATGACATGTCCAATGACCGATACCTTATCGAACGTGAATATCGTGCTGGTTCGGACATGTTCGCCTATGGGCTGCCCGCGGGTCTTATGGACGAGGGCGAGGATGTGCTTGACGCCGCATTGCGTGAATTGGGTGAGGAAACCGGAGTGGTTCCTGACTGTGATGCCATGGGTGTCGACTATGTCGGTGACTTCTATTCCTCTGAGGGCATGACCGACGAGTTGGCTCACATCATGGTGCTGCATCTCGGTCCGTTCAAACATGAGCCACGGCATTTCGACCCGGATGAGCATGTGGAGTCCGCATGGATTCCATGGAGCGATCTGGCCGCCACGCGCATCACCTCCTCCAATTCAATGATCGCCATCCAGCACGAGGCGCTGCGCAGGCTCCTCGCCAAGAATTCCGACAAAGACAAGCCGACGTTATTCTCCTGACGTTCACCGTGCCCGAACATCGGTAACACAAGAAAGTGGGATACTGAAGAGTATGCAGATCAGACCAGGATCAATGTATCCGCTGGGTGCCAGCTATGACGGCGCCGGTGTGAATTTCGCGTTGTACTCGCAGGTTGCGCAAAAGGTGGAGTTGTGTCTGTTCGACGAAGATGATGCGGAGACGCGTGTCGAGATGACCGAGCAGAACTCCTACGTATGGCATAACTATATTCCCGGACTGCAGCCCGGGCAGCGTTATGGTTACCGCGTCTACGGGCCGTACGACCCGGCGAACGGCCTGCGGTGCAATCCTAACAAGCTGTTGCTCGACCCATATGCCAAGGCCATCGAAGGCAATATCGACGGCGACGAAAGCCTGTTCTCGTACTGGTTCAAGAGTCCGGACGACAACACGGCGATGAACGACCTCGACTCGGCGGCTCACACCATGAAGTCCGCGGTCATCAACCCCTACTTCGATTGGGGCAATGATCAGCATCCGTATATTCCGTACCATGATTCGGTGATTTATGAGGCGCATGTGCGCGGCATGACCAACCTCAACATGGATGTGCCGCCGGATATCCGCGGCACCTACGCGGGTCTGGCTCATCCGAGCGTCATCGAATATTTGAAAAAGCTTGGCGTCACCGCCATTGAACTGATGCCGATTCACCAGTTCGTCAACGACTCCTTCCTGCAGGAAAAGGGTCTGTCGAACTACTGGGGATACAACACCATCGGCTTCTTCGCACCTCACAACGCCTATTCCTCTTCCGGGGAACGCGGCGAACAGGTCAACGAGTTCAAGGCCATGGTCAAGGCATATCATCATGCCGGCATGGAGGTCATTCTTGACGTGGTGTACAACCACACCGCCGAGGGCAACCATATGGGCCCCACTCTGAGCTTCAAGGGTATCGACAACGCCTCCTACTACCGACTGGTGGAAGGTGATCAGCAGCACTACTTCGACACCACCGGCACCGGAAACTCACTGCTTATGCGCTCGCCGCATGCCCTGCAGCTGATCACCGATTCGCTGCGCTACTGGGTCACCGAAATGCATGTTGACGGCTTCCGCTTCGATCTGGCCGCCACGCTGGCTCGCCAGTTCCAGGAGGTCGACAAGCTGTCCGCGTTCTTCGACATCGTGGAACAGGATCCGATCATCTCGCGCGTCAAGCTGATCGCCGAGCCATGGGATTTGGGCTCAGGTGGCTATCAGGTGGGTGGCTTCCCGTCCAGCTGGTCCGAGTGGAACGGTCGCTACCGCGATACCGTGCGCGACTTCTGGCGCTCGCAACCGTCCACTTTGCCTGAATTTGCTTCTCGCCTGATGGGCAGCTCCGACCTGTATCAGGTCAATGGCCGCCGACCGGTGGCATCCGTGAACTTCATCACCGCGCATGACGGCTTCACGATGAACGATCTGGTCAGCTACAACGAGAAGCACAATGAAGCCAATGGTGAAGGCAACCGGGACGGTGAGAGCAACAATCGTTCCTGGAACTGCGGTGTGGAAGGCCCCACCAACATTCGCGACGTCAACGAATTGCGCCAGCGTCAGATGCGTAACATGTTCTCCACTCTGCTGCTAAGCCAAGGCATTCCGATGATCTGCGGTGGCGACGAAGTGGCCCGCACCCAGCAGGGCAACAATAACGCGTACTGCCAGGATAATGAGATTTCGTGGACCGATTGGAATCTCGACAAGAACCAGGAAGAGCTTCTTGCGTTCGTCTCCAAGCTCATTCATTTGCGTTTGGAACATCCGGTGCTGCACCGTCGTCGTTTCTTCACCGGCCGCGAACCGGGCGATGACTCCAACACGATTCCGCAGGTCGAATGGTTTGACCACACCGGTTCCATCATGGATATGGACGATTGGCAGAACACCCATGCGTTCTCCATGATGATCTACCTGAACGGATCGGATATTCCCGAGGTCGACTGGTATGGCAACCGGATGGTCGACAACGACTTCATCCTGATCTTCAACGCGCATTATGAGCCGATCATGTTCACTCTGCCGGATGAGCGTTATGGCCGTAAGTGGCAGCTGGTCGTGGATACGCACAACCCGAATGGGCCGGAACTGAGCTATGAGGCGGGCTTCATAATCACCGCCCAGTCCCGCAGCTTCCTCATGCTCATGAGCGCCAAAAAGCCCAAGAAGCCCATGGGCCTATAACCAGACCGAAGTCAAGCTCCCTCTGACGAGGGAGCTCCCGGTGTAGCCGGGTGAGGGAGAGACCGCAGCAAAGCCGCGAACCCCTACTCGCGTCCCTTACGCTCCTCCACGAGCCGAGCATCCCCGAGCACAAGCGGATGCTTGCCGACAAGCGGGCGCGGCTGGTCGAACAGCTTGCGGAAATCCAGGATTCCATCGACTTCATCGACGCCAAACAGCGCTTCTACGACAACGTCCTATCCGGCGCAACCCCCCATATGTGAGCGTGCTTATCCCGTTCGCCGCGCTTGCAAAGGAGTCAGAGGAACCGGGAGAACTGAAGGGTGCGGAGAGGAAATAGGTTCGACCGAGCCGTTTCTTCCTCCGGGATGCAAGCGCGAACAACGGTTTGTTGTACCCGCGCTTGGCGAACGGGCCATGCCCTTAGACTGGAATCAGCAAGCGCACAGCGAGGCGCTCGAATCGTTTTCCGATGTCGGGAGGTAGTCATGTCGATCGGTCAGGTTATCAAAGTCGTTCGCGAGGAGCGAGGTCTTACGCAGTCGCAGTTCGCGCACAAGCTGTTCGTCACCCAACAGGCGCTTTCCCGCTGGGAGAAGGGAACGGCAGAGCCGAGCATCGACATGATTCGGCTTATCAGCACCCGTTTTGAGGTGCCGATGGCGAGGCTTATGGAGATGCCGGACAACGGTTTTTGCCAAAGTTGCGCCATGCCGTTCTATCGCCCGGAAGACCATGGCACCGAACCGGATGGAACGCGAAGCGGAGATTATTGCAACTACTGCTATGACGACGGCGTTTTTCTTCAGGACTATGCCAATAGCGATGAATTGGTCGCCGCGTGTGCGCCGATGATGGCGGAATCCTGCCATATCAGCGTCGAACAGGCCGAGGATTGCATGTCGGCGCTGCTGCCAAACCTCAAGCGGTGGCGGCATCAGGACGAGATCGATGCGGTGGCGGAAGGGGAATGAGCGATGGCGTTCGATTATAAGAAGGAGTATAAGGACCTGTATCAGCCGAAGACCATGCCGGCCATCGTCATGGTACCGGCGATGCGGTTCGTCGCGGTGGACGGTGTGGGCGACCCGAACGAAGAAGGCGGCGATTACGCCAAGGCGATGCAACTGCTTTACGGCATTTCGTTCACCGTCAAAATGAGCAAGAAGTCAAAGAACCCGGCCGAGCATATCGACGGGTACTTCGACTACACCGTGCCTCCGCTGGAGGGCTTATGGAGCATGGGGGAGGGTGTGTCCGGCGTCGATTACGCGCACAAAGCCGACTTCCATTGGACTTCGATGATTCGTCTGCCGGAATTCGTGACCGATAAGGTCTTTGCGTGGGCCAAGACATCGTTTGCCGCCAAACACCCGGAATCCGACGTCAATCGCGCATATCTCTTCGATTTCGATGAAGGCGTGGTCGCGCAGGTCATGCACAAGGGCCCGTACGACGACGAGCCCGCAACCGTGGCGATTCTGGATGACTACGCGCGCTCGCAAGGCTACGAGCTCGACCTCTCCGACGCCCGCCGACATCACGAAATCTACATATCCGATCCGCGCCGAGCAAAACCGGAAAACCTCAAAACCGTCATCCGTCATCCGGTAGTGAAGGTGGGTTGACTTTCGGTGAACTGCTCGAAGCGCTCACCGCGCAGTAGCGCGAACAATCTGCCGGAATCCTCACCGTGGTCAAAGAGCGCTACCAAGAACTCGATAAGCAAAATAACTAGAAGCACTGGTTCCTCTCGGAGAGATTCTGCCCGAGCGACCTTATGAATCCGGCACAGGTCATCTTTCCCGATGCAGGAAGCATCCAGGCTCATGTGCATTGATGACGCCGATGGATTGCAGATAGGCGTAGACGATGGTGGTACCGATGAATCGCATGCCGTACGTCTTGAGATCCGCTGCGATGGCGTCGGACAGAGGGGATGTAGTCATGCCTGTCTCGTAGATGACGTGACGGCCGGTGAACCGCCAAATATAGTCGTCGAAACTGCCGTATGACGCCTGGATATCCCGGAATGCGTTGCAGGTATTTTGGTGTCATTTGAGATTGGGAAGCGGAAATCGATGTCGCATGGAATCGAACTGACTAGCAGGTGAGGTCCCAACATCACAAAAGTCCCTTAGACCGCAAGGCCATATAGGTTCTACGGTCATCGGATAAAATCGGATAAATCGTTTAGCGGCCGGATAAAAGAAGAAGCCCAGAATCGTTGAGATTCCAGGCTTTTTTTGTTTGTCGGGCTAGCGGGATTTGAACCCACGACATCCTGCTCCCAAAGCAGGCGCGCTACCAAACTGCGCTATAGCCCGATACGCCATTAAGGCACAAGGAATTATTATAAACGACGCTGGATACATTGCGTGTCGAGCATATGAATTCAAAAAGGTTCCGGATTCTCTTGATAGCGTATGAGCGACATCTTTATACAATAATGCTCTACAACGACTAGGTTTGAATCTGCATCTGCTATTTCTATCAAATTCAGTAACAACATTCATGAGGATGTTGCGAGTCGTCACGTATTTTGGCATAATAAACAGTGCTTTGGCCCGCAAGGGCGAGGCTCCAAGTCGCCGGGGGTATTCCCCCGGCATTCCTTTTCCTCCAATGTTGTCAGGAGCCCATTTGAGCGAATTGAGCATCTTCGTGGACGAATCTGGCGAGTGGGGTAAGCTGTCCGAATGCTATCTCATCACATTGGTGCTTCACGTCCAGTCCGATTCTGTAGCGGAACATATTGATAAGTATGAACGCCATCTGGCTGATTCCGGCTTGCCTGATATTCCATTCCATGCTGGTCCATTGTTTAGTGGGCATGACGGTTACGAAGACATTTCATTCGCGGACCGTAAGCGGTTGTTCTTCGCGTTCTTCACGCTCGCTCGTAACCTTCCGTTCCGATATGTGACATTCGCGCATCTCAAGACCATGTTTGATGGCAACAAAATCCGATTTGAGGCTCAGCTCAAACGTGACTTAGCCGACTTCTTCCTGTCGCATCTGGACGAATTCCAGTCGTACGAGATAATCAAGGTGTATTACGACAATGGTCAGCAGATTGTTGCAAATGCATTGAAGACTTCTATCAGCTATGCGCTGTCTAAGGAGGCCGTTGTATACCGTGATGCACAGCCAAAGGACTATCGTCTTGAACAGGCGGCAGATCTGATGTGTACTGTCGAACTGACTGCGTTGAAGTTCGATAAAGGCACGGAAACTGCTACTGATCGGAAAATATTCAAGAACCGGAGAGACTTCCGCAAGAACTATCTCAAGATTCTACGTCGCAAGCAATTCTGAACATCATTACGGGAATTACAAGATTTTTGTAGTGTTTCAGATTTTCAGTAGAATGGCGACAGCCAAATCCCGCTGGCTTGCTAGTAAAGCGTTGTCCTCGGGGGGAGCTTTGTTTGTTGTTGAAAGATAACGCGGTATCGAATAGATAGGGGAGGACCGGCATGGGATGTCACCAACGTGCGGAAACCTCCGGCCTCATCTCCTTTCTGATTTGTGCCGTCGTCGGCGCGGTGTCCATGAACCTGTACCTGCAATTCGCGCCGGCCATCTGGCAGCTGACCCAACGCCGTTTCATGGTGTGTTCGGGCATCGTGGCCGCGTGCGGTGTCATCTCGTTCATCATCGGATACGCCAGCAAGTCACGCTCGCTGAACCTCAAACACGGTTGGCTCGCGCCGATTCGTCGCATGTTCGAAATCATCGCTTTGTCGGTGGTATACGCCTCGACCATCTTCCTGTCTTCGTTCGCCCTGATCGGCGCGGCCAGTGACATGATGGGCAAGGCACTGTTCTCCGGCTATCTTTCCAGCGTCTGCGCGGCCTTCGCCGGCGTGGTGGGGTATATGACCTTCGTGCAGGCGGAGATGATGAATGCCAAAACCATCGCCAGCCTGTTGCCGTTCTTCGTCATCTCCGGCGTGGTTACCGCCGGCATGACCACCGACGATCCATACTGGTATCACAACAATTTCTCCCAGCTGGGCGACCGCACCACATTCGCGGCACGCATGTTCAACTCCACGCTGATTCTGGCCGGCACGTGCATCATCATCGTCAGCTACTTCGCCATCTCCGAGCTGGTGACCACCGAACGGCTGCAGCGTCTGTGGCATGACCACACCAAAGCCGACCCGAACCGCGGTTATGAGATTTCGCATTTCATGTTCCGTATAGTCGTCCTGTCCATTTTGCTGACCGTGGCCGGCCTGGCGTTCATCGGCATTGGCGTGTTCCGCTATACACCGCACAATCTGTTGCACAACATCTGCGCCAAAGGCCTGCCGTTTGTGATGTTGCTGCTGTTTGTCCTCCTGCCATGGCTGGCGCCCCGACTGTCCAAAGCGGTGATGGTGGCCTCCGATTTGGCTGCACTCGTATGCGCCGCATTCTGGGTCAATATGATGATGGGGCACAACACGCTTACCAATGTGGAGGCTCTGGCTGGACTGGCGTTCCTCGGTTGGTTCATCGTGTTCTCTCGTCAAATCGCTGCCATCGAAGCTGATCGTATTGCCGCGCAGCTCTTGCATGCCCAAGCCATCGAAGGTGGACTGGAACAGCCCGCTGCTGAACCGGAACAACAAATTGAATCTCGCATCGCTGCCGACCGCTGAGCCCATTCATTTGCTAGATTTGGCCTTATGACTGAACAACTCTCGAATCTCTGGCCTGCGCCGCTTGCTACACGACCGTTGAACGCCACGGTGACGGTACCGGGCAGCAAATCGTTATCCAATCGTTATCTGATACTTGCCGCACTTGGCAATGAACCCGTCACTTTGGTCGGATTGCTGCGTTCGCGTGACACCGACTTGATGATGGGCGCTCTTGAAGCATTGGGCGTGCGATGTGATGTCGATACCACAACCGACACCACCGTAACGGTCACACCGCCTTCATCCGGCCGATTCAATGGCAACGTTGATGTGTTCTGCGGCTTGGCCGGTACGGTGATGCGTTTTGTACCGGGACTGGCACTGTTCGCCGATGGGCCAGTGCATTTCGACGGTGACGAACAAGCCTACGCCCGCCCGATGAGGCCGGTGCTTGACGGTCTGAAGCAACTTGGTGCCAAGATCGAATACCACGGGGAAGTCGGACGACTGCCGTTTACCATTACACCGCCAACCGAGCTTCCGGCTGCTCAGGCTCGGGTCAGTATCGATTCGTCCGGTTCCTCCCAGTTCATCTCCGGCTTGCTGTTGATTGGTTCCAAACTGCCCGGTGGATTGAGACTGACGCACACAGGAGAAAAGACCCCGAGTCTGCCGCACATCCGCATGACCGTGGTCGATGTGACCGGTGCCGGCGGTGCAATTGAAGCCGATGAGTCCGCCCGCACATGGACGGTCGAGCCTCGCGCGATACAGCTGTCGGATAAGGTGACTGTCGAACCTGACTTGTCGAATGCGGCGCCATTCCTCGGTGCGGCCTTGATTGCCGATGGTACGGTCCGTGTACCGCATTGGCCGGAAACCACCACCCAGCCGGGCGGTCTGCTGCCTGGATACTTGGAGCAAATGGGTGCCAAGGTATCGTTCCCGACGATTGATGGCGTGCGCTATTGCGAAGTGACCGGCGATGGAACTGTACGCGGCCTAGGCTCGTTTGATTTGACCGCAGCGGGAGAGATTGCGCCTTCGCTGGCGGCGATTCTGGTATTCGCCGATAAGCCCACCGATATGGTAGGTATCGGGCATCTGCGCGGCCACGAGACGAATCGTCTGGAAGCCTTGGTCAATGAGATTCGCCGCATCGGGGGAGTGGCCGAGGAATTGCCCGACGGACTGCGCATCGAGCCAGTGCCGTCTGAGACACTGCATGAGGCGAATATGGAAACCTACGCCGACCATCGTATGGCCACGTTTGCCACGATGCTGGGACTGCGCATTCCCGATATTCAGGTCATTAATGTGGCCACCACGCGCAAGACCCTGCCTGATTTCGTTGGTATGTGGAACGGGATGCTGGCATAATTCAGCTCCCTTCAGTCCGCTGCGCGGACAGCTACCCTCAGGGAGGAGCCAAGTTAAAGAGTCCGGCGCCCCTCTTTAAGAGGAGCCGTCGCCGGAGGCGGCCGAGGGGAGCGCGACGCATCGGGCAAATCACGGCATTACAAATGAGTGTGGGGCTGATTCCGGTTGGAATCAGCCCCACACTCGTGTTGCAACTAGAGACTAGTTAATGCCCTAACGGCGGCCACTCACTTGGCGAAAGTGTTGCCGTAGGTGTCGGTGCCGGCTTCGGCGATTGCGGCGGACTTGCGGGCGATGGCCAGCTCTTCGTTCGTCGGAATCACGGCGATGATCACGGAGGAGTCCGGAGTGGAGATGATGCGCGGTTCCTTGGAACGGGTGGCGTTCTTCTCCTCGTCCAGCTTGACGCCGAACGGAGCGAGCTTGTCGCACACCATCTTGCGCACGATGTCGTCGTTTTCGCCCACGCCAGCGGTGAAGGTGATCACGTCGCAGCCACCCATCTGGTAGGTGTAGTTGCCGATGTAGCTGACGATGCGGTGCACGTAGACGTCCAGAGCCAGCTTGGCGTCCTCGTTGCCTTCGCCCACCAGACGGTGGACTTCGCGCAGGTCGCCGAAGCCGGTCATGCCCATCATGCCGGAACGCTTGTTGAACAGGGCGTCGAGCTCGTCCACGTTCATGTGGGCGTTGCGGATCAGATGGAAGACCACAGCCGGGTCGATGTCACCGGTACGGCCACCCATCATGAGGCCCTCGAGCGGGGTCAGACCCATGGAGGTCTCAACCGGCTTGCCGGAGACTTCAGCGGAGGCGGAAGCACCATTGCCGATGTGCAGCACGATCTGCTTCAGGCCTTCAGCCGGCTTGCCGATGACGTCCGGCACCACGGAGGAGATGTACTCGTGGGAGGTGCCGTGGGCGCCGTAGCGGCGGATGTGGTACTGATCGGCGATTTCCTTGTTCAGCGCGTAGGTGCTGGCGGCCTTCGGCAGCTGGAAGAAGAAGGAGGAATCGAAGACGAAGATCTGCGGAACGTCCGGCAGCAGGGAGCGCATGACTTCGGCGCCCTTGGCCTCCGGGCCGTTGTGCAGCGGGGCGAGCACAGCCAGATCCTTGACCTGGTTGATGGTCTTGTCGGTCACGAGGGCCGGCTTCGGGAAGATGGAACCGCCCTGCACCACACGGTGGCCGACGGCAACGATGCCGGCGTCGGACAGCTTGGGGCCGTACTCCTCAAAGAAGCCGAGCACGCGCTTCAAGCCCTGCTCGTGGTCGTGAATCGGCTCTTCAAGCTCGTGCTTCTCGCCGTTGTACTCGTGCTTGTAGTGGCCGTCGACCGGCTCACCGATCTTCTCGACGAGACCGGAAGCGAGGCCTTCGCCGGATTCGAGATCAACCAGCTGGTACTTGATCGAGCTGGAGCCAGAATTGATGACAAGGACGGTTTTCGCCATTGTGGGCATCCTCCATTGTGAATTGAATGTTCCCGTGGATACACGGGTTACCGTTGATTAGATTACTCGTTGCTTGCTACAAAATGTGGCATTACAGCGGCTCCCCTCAGAGAGGGGAGCCGGAGTCGGAATCACTGCGCTTCGATGGCGGTGAGGGCGATGGTGTTGATGATGTCCTGCACCAGGGCACCACGGGACAGGTCATTCACCGGCTTGTTGAGGCCTTGCAGCACCGGGCCGATGGCCAGCGCGCCCGAGGAGCGCTGCACGGCCTTATAGCCGATGTTGCCGGCGCACAAATCCGGGAACACGAACACGTTGACGTGTCCGGCCACATCGTTGCCCTTGGCCTTGGTGGCGGCCACGTTGGGCGACCAGGCGGCATCGAACTGGATGGAACCAACCACCGGCAGGTCCGGTGCCTTCTCCTTGAGCAGCTTGGTGGCTTCCTCGACAATATCCACATCCGGGCCCTTGCCGGAGCCGAGCGTGGAGTAGGAGAGCATGCCGACCTTCGGGTCGATGCCGAAGGCGCGTGCAGTCTCGGCGGACTGCAGCGCGATTTCGGAGAGCTGCTCCGCATCCGGGTTCAGGTTGATGGCACAGTCGGCAAACACGGCCACGTGATCCTTGAAGCACATGAGGAAGGCGCCGGAAACGAGCTTCTGACCTGGCTTGGTCTTGATGACCTGCAGGGCCGGACGCACGGTGTTGGCCGTGGAATTGATGGAACCGGAGACCAGGCCGTCGGCGTAGCCGAGCACCACGAGCATTGTGCCGAAGTAGCTGGCGTCGGCCAGCTGCTTGCGGGCCTGCTCTTCGGTCATGCCCTTCTTGGCGCGCAGCTCGCACAGCTTGGCAACCATGGGCTTCAAGACGTTCTCGTCATCCATGGCCTGGAAACGGGCGCGGTCCAGGAACTTGAGGCCGAGCTCCTCGCCGCGGGCCAGAATGGCATTCTTATCGCCCACGATGATGAGATTCACAATCTCACGCTCGAGCAGGTAGTCAGCCGCCTTGATAATGCGGTCTTCCTCGCCTTCAGGCAGCACAATAGTCTTCTTGTTGCTCTTGGCCTTGCCGAGCAGGTCGAACTGGAAGGCATACGGGGTGATGGGTGCGGTGTTCTCCACATCGAGCGCTGCGAGCACTTCATCGGTGGGGGCGTTCTTGCGGAAGGTCGCCAGCGCCAGATCCTTGGTGGATTCGTCGGTGAACGGAATCTGGGGAAGCGTCCAGACGGGCAGACCGTACTTGGCGAGGGTTTCCTTGACGGAGAAGGCGTGGCGCGGTTCACAGCCGGTCACGAAAATGCCGAGCACCTTGTTGCCGGCGGCTTCCATGCCCTCGATGGACAGATGCACGGTCTCGTCCAGCTCGTGCGGCCAGCGGTCGATGGTGCACACGGCCAGGAACACGCCGGCCTTCAGGTCGGCGGCCACATTCGCATTGAATTCGTAGCTGGTCGGATCATTGACATGCGACTTGTCGGTGCCGACGATCAGTGCGGCATCCGCACGGGACACATCCATGGCGTCGTTGAAGGCACCGACGATGTCACCACGGGCGGTGCCCTTGTCGGTGCGCACCTTGTGCACGTCAAGTCCGGTAGACAGAGCCACGCCAAGGCCAGCATTGGACGCGGCGAGCAGAATGGGGGTGAAGTCGTCGTGGTTGGACACGGCCGGACGGAACACCATGGTCTTGTACTTGGAAGTCAATGCATTGAGCACGCCGTACGCAACGACGTTGCGGCCATTAGCGCCTTCGGGGCTGGCGATATATACACGGGTCACGGTCACTGTGTCTGTCTCCTTTGATGTGCAACATATGTGGAACCATATCTCATTGTAGTGGTCGTTGTTATCGTTCACGGTGTTGTGTCGCGGCGGGATGCCCGAAGACAAGGCCCAGCATTGCCATCGAATCCAGCAAACCATACGAAATCGGCAATAACGCAGTGAACAGAGAAAACAAGAAGCGCGAGCCTTGATACGACTCGCGCTTCTTGATTTGCGGCAATTCCTCATACAAGGAACCGCCATTGGGTTCCCCCACCTGGACTCGAACCAAGACAAAGGGTTCCAAAGACCCGTGTGCTGCCATTACACCATGGGGGAGCAGTGAGCTTGCGCCCACAAGTGTTCATTTATACCACACGGCTGGAATTACTGAAAGCCCATGCCATGTCGTTCGCGTCGCTTCATGAAAAAGCAACAGGACTCACGCAAAGAGGAATCCTTGACCGTGATGTTCGGGGTAAGTGTCGAACAGTTCAGCCACCGAGCCATCCTCGAATACCGCGCGAATGGCGCTGGCAAGCAAGGGGGCAATGGACAGTACGGTCAGACCGTCCCAGCGCTTCTCCTCCGGAATCGGCACGGTGTCGGTGAGCACGACCTCGCGTGCGCCGCTTTCTTTCAGCCGATCGATTGCCGGGCCGGACAGCACGCCATGGGTGGCGACCACGGTCACGGACTTCGCACCGGCTTCTTGTAGCACGTGGCATGCGCCCGCGATAGTGCCGGCGGTGTCAATCAAATCGTCGACCAGCACGCAGTCCTTGCCAGCCACGTCGCCGACCACACGGTTGGCCACGGCCTGGTTCGGACGGGTGATGTCACGTGTCTTATGCACGAAGGCAAGAGGACCGCCGCCGAGTCGCTGGGCCCACTGCTCGGCCACACGGATACGTCCGGCATCGGGGGAGACGACAGCGACGTTGTCAAGATGCCCCTGGAAACGATCGCGGATGTAATCGACCAGTACCGGCATGGCGATGAGGTGGTCGACCGGACCATCAAAGAAGCCTTGGGACTGGGCAGCATGCAGATCGACCGACATGATGCGGTCGGCGCCGGCGGTTTTGAGCAAATCGAAGACCAGACGGCAGGAGATGGGTTCGCGGCCGCGGTGCTTTTTGTCTTGCCTGGAATAACCGAGCAGCGGGCACACGGCGGTAATGGAGCGGGCGGAGGCGCGCTTCAAGGCGTCGATCATGATGAGCTGTTCCATGATCGCCTTGTTAATCGGCTTGTAATGGCTCTGCAGCACGAACACGTCGGCGCCACGCACCGATTCGGTGTAGCGCACATACATCTCGCCGTTGGCGAAATCGTATGTGGTGGTTTCCAAGATATCGATACCGAGCTGATCGGCGACATCCTGCGCTAACTTCGGATGAACCCTTCCCGTGACGAGAATGAGGTTCTTATCGGGCTTTCCTTCAAGGATTGCGCTCACCATTACTCCCAACATGTGGTCTCGCTGATGCACCCACCAGCATAGCTGTTCTTAACGACCGTAAAGACACCCTTGCGTTGCTTGGCGTTCACCTAACGGCTTTGCAGGGCGGGTCGGATTTGCTTTGTCTGCATCGCGGCTGTTTAGTGGCCGGCCTGCACCCATTGCTCTATGGCTTGTTTCACCGTTTGCGCGTACAGGTCGGTTCCTGCGGAAGGATGAATACCGTCGGAGGCCAGCAGCTGCGTATTCGTCTGTGCGGCGGAGTCCCAGTCTGCTAGCACGACGTTGTCTTGATGGGTGTTCGCATAGTCGGACAACGCTTGGTTGGCCACGGGAATCCAGCTGCGGTCGCCATGGCCGTTGATGAGCACCAGCACACGGTCAGGGCCAATCTGATTGTGCAGCTGATCGAGTTGACCGGTGCTTATTGCGGAATTGGTGGCAAGCCCGAGAATGACCCAACTGCGCAGCGTTCCGGCATTCAAGTCATTGTTCACCATGCCAGGGGCCACCATAATAGAGCGTGACACGGCGGCGTCAATCTGAATTCCCGGAAACACAGCGGATAATCCCTGCGAGGAAGCCAGCATCACGGAGTCGCCGATTGCGGTGATCTGGTCACCGGTCGGCATGTCATGTCGTGGCTTGGCTGGCGGGGGTGTGGGGGATCGCATAAGATCGCTGGCTGTCCGCTGCGCCTGACTTGCCTGTTGCGACTGCTTCTGCTGCTGTAGGGTCTGAGCTTGCTGCTCCAACTGAATCTGCACAGAGGTTTTCTCCGGGGCATGCACAAGGCCCTGCACACATCCAACCAGAGTAACGGCCCAAACGATATCCACTACCACCGCGCAGACTATCTGCTTTGCAACAGGGTTACGGTACGGCACCAGAACCTCCAGTGCCGATTGAGCAGCGGCCGTCTTTTCAACCATCAGCCAGGAGAACGCCACAGCCAGGGCGGTTAGTATGGCGGTGATAGTCAGAATGATGCTGTACGACGGACCTTGAATCATGCGAGGTAGCGTGGACCGGACGATAATCCACACTGGCCAGTGCCACAGGTAGATGCCGTATGAGTAGCGCCCCAATGCCGCTAGCGGCTTGAACTTCATCAGGTCCTGCATCCACGAGTCATCGCTGATGGTGCCTGCAATCAGCGACACAGACAGCACGCTGGCAATAATGATGCCGCCGCGGAATGCAAAGTCATCTTGCTGCCCGTTCACCGTCATGATAATGAGTGCCACCAGCGCTGTCAGCGACATCGCTGGTGCAATCGTTTCCCAGAGACGTTGCCGTGTGGTTTTCGCTGCGACTTCGGCAATGTTGTTGGGAATATTGTTGGGTATTGCGGGAATATTGACATGCACGGAACCTGAGTCCGCTGCCGCTCCGGCGACTCGGGGAGCTTGCGGCGTTGCCTGATTGTGGCGAGTCAGCCACCAAGCCAGGGCCACGCCGAGCATGAGACCCACGCTATGGGTATCGGTGCCGAAATAAACGCGGGTCGGATCTGCGCCCGGCTTGTACATCAGCCACATGGAAGCGCCGCTGAGGGCAGCAAGACCCAGAGGAATAAGCGAGGCAAAACGGGTATCGCGAATCCTCCACATCGCCCATGCGATGAACGGCACGATGATATAGAACTGCGTCAGCACACCGATGAACCACAAGTGCCGTAGAATTTGTGGATTCATCTGCTCGAAGTAGCTTTGCCCGCTGGCAATGGCATACCAGTTGTAACAGCCGAACAGCACGGTGATGACCTGATTGCGGATGGCAACCAGCAAATCCCGTTCGGTCAGCCAGCAGACGGAGACGATAACGGGAATCAGCAAAAGCAAAGCCGGATACAGTCGAACCAAGCGTCGAGGAATATACCGCCTAAGATTCAACGAGCCAGTGGCGGACAGCGAACGGAAAAGGCTGATGGCGATAAGGAAGCCGGATACCGTGAAGAATACGTCAACGCCGTAGAATCCTCCTGGCATCTTCTGCTGCACGCAGTGATATAGCACGATGGCGATAAGTGCCAGACCTTTGATACCGTCAAGTCCGACAAAACGCTTCACAGTTTTTCATCCCTTTGCTGTTGCGATTTCACGATTCTCTTCTCTTCGAACCTCACAAAAGAATCAGGGTCAAGCATGGTAGAGGGGAACGACATCGAATGACATCGTTCCCCTCTAAGCAATCTGTCTATATTGCTATCGCTTTATTCCCACTCAATAGTGGCGGGCGGCTTGGAGGTGCAATCCAGCACGACGCGATTGATCTGGCGGCACTCGTTGGTGATGCGCGTGGAAATCGTGGCCAGCACGTCATAAGGCACGCGAGACCAGTCAGCGGTCATGGCGTCTTCGGAAGACACCGGACGCAGCACGATGGGGGAGCCATATGTACGCTCGTCTCCCTGCACGCCGACGGAATGGACATCGGCCAGCAGCACGACCGGGCACTGCCAGATGTCACGGTCAAGGCCGGCCTTGGAAAGCTCCTCACGGGCGATGGCATCGGCTTCACGCAGCAGATCAAGACGTTCCTTGGTGATTTCGCCGATGATACGGATACCCAAGCCGGGGCCTGGGAAGGGCTGACGCCATACGATTTCGTCGGGCAGACCAAGTTCGGTGCCGATGGCACGCACCTCATCCTTGAACAGGGTGCGTAGCGGCTCGATGAGCTGGAACTTGATGTCCTTGGGCAGGCCGCCGACATTGTGGTGAGACTTGATGTTGGCCGCGCCGTCGCCACCGCCGGATTCAACGACATCCGGGTAGAGCGTGCCCTGCACGAGGAACTTGACTTCCTTGCCGCGGGCGCCGGCCTCTTCGAGTACCTGACGCTGGGCCTTTTCAAACGTGCGAATGAACTTCTCGCCGATGATCTTGCGCTTACGTTCCGGCTCGGAGACGCCCTTCAGCGCCTTGAGGAAGTCATCGGCCGCGTCCACGGTGATGAGCTTGATGCCGGTGGCGGCCACGAAGTCATGCTTGACCTGCTCGACCTCGCCCTTGCGCAGCAGACCGTGATCCACGAACACGCAGGTGAGTTGGTCTCCAATGGCCTTGTGTACCAGAGCGGCAGCCACGGCGGAATCCACACCACCAGACAGACCGCAGATTACTTCGGCATCGCCGACCTTCTCGCGGATTTTCTTGACCTGGTCCTCAATAATGGAGGAGGCATCCCAATCGTTGGGCAACGCGGCGCAGCGGTGTAGGAAGTTCTCGATGAGCTTCTGGCCGAGCGGCGAATGCTTGACTTCCGGATGCCACTGCACGCCATACAACTTGCGGGACTCATCGGCCATGGCGGCAACAGGTGCGCCTTCGGTATGTGCGAGCACCGTGAAGCCTGCCGGAGCCTGCTCAACGGCCACGCCATGGCTCATCCACGTGGTCTGTTCGGCGGGGGAGTCGGCAAGAATGCCCTCGGCATCATCAATCGCGGCCTCGGTCTTGCCGTATTCGCCCAGGGCGGCCTTATCCACCTTGCCGCCGAGCTCGTAGGCCATGACCTGGAAGCCGTAGCAGATGCCGAGCACCGGAACACCGGACTCGAATACCTTAGTATCTATGGTCGGAGCACCGGGCTCGAATACGGAGGCCGGGCCACCGGACAGAATAATCGCCTTCGGATCCTTGGCCAGGATCTCGTCAACGGGCATGGAATGAGGGACCAGTTCAGAGTAGACGCCGGCCTCGCGTACGCGGCGGGCGATGAGCTGGGCGTACTGGGCGCCGAAGTCGACGACAAGCACAGGACCGTTTGCCATTGATTTTCCCCTAACGTTTATTGGGATTCACCGTGGGTTGAACATCAACGATTATCACCGGTCAATACGACAAGCCCGACACGCGATGGCTCTGTGCGGAAAACGAACAAATTTCTGGTCTTCACAGGAACAACACGCCGGTTTCGAACATGGCGAATCGAACGTACGACAATGGCATGAACAATGGGTTTTCCGCTTATTCTCGCCCATTTGCGCATTTCTGACATGTGAACCGAATGCTCACAAACCAATGGTTGAATCGCACAAATATTGAAATTTCCGGCACAATTTCGAACACACCCGCAAGAAATCGTTCAAAAGTCGTGTTGTCCTCGTACCATGACGATTGATTGGGAACGGGAATCCTTGGCACCGCAAGGAACCAAGGCCCGCGACCTAACGGAAATAATCAATCGCACGATCACGTGCAGGAGTACAGGAGTACACATGACGAGTCCTGTTATTGGCACCCCTTGGAAGAAGCTCAACGCTCCGGTTTCCGAGGAGTCCCTCGAAGGCGTTGACAAGTACTGGCGCGTTGCCAACTACCTTTCCATCGGCCAGATTTATCTGCGTTCCAACCCGCTGATGAAGGCTCCCTTCACCCGCGAAGATGTGAAGCACCGTCTGGTCGGCCACTGGGGCACTACCCCTGGCCTGAACTTCCTCATCGGTCACATCAACCGCTTCATTGCTGACCACGGCCAGAACACCGTGATCATCATGGGCCCGGGCCACGGTGGCCCGGCTGGTACCTCCCAGTCCTACCTGGACGGCACCTATACCGAGACCTTCCCGAAGATCACCAAGGATGAGGCTGGTCTGCAGAAGTTCTTCCGTCAGTTCTCCTACCCGGGCGGTATCCCGTCCCACTTCGCTCCGGAGACCCCGGGCTCCATCCACGAGGGTGGTGAGCTGGGCTACGCTCTGTCTCACGCTTACGGCGCCATCATGGACAACCCGAGCCTGTTCGTCCCGGCCATCGTCGGCGACGGCGAAGCTGAGACCGGCCCGCTGGCTACCGGCTGGCAGTCCAACAAGCTCGTGAACCCGCGCACCGACGGTATCGTGCTGCCGATCCTGCACCTCAACGGCTACAAGATCGCCAACCCGACCATCCTGTCCCGCATCTCCGACGAAGAGCTCCACGAGTTCTTCCACGGCATGGGTTACGAGCCCTACGAGTTCGTCGCTGGCTTCGACGATGAAGATCACATGTCCATCCACCGCCGCTTCGCCGAGCTGTGGGAGACCATCTGGGACGAGATCTGCGACATCAAGGCCGCCGCTCAGACCGACAACGTGCACCGTCCGTTCTACCCGATGCTGATCTTCCGCACCCCGAAGGGTTGGACCTGCCCGAAGTACATCGACGGCAAGAAGACCGAGGGCTCCTGGCGCGCTCACCAGGTGCCGCTGGCTTCCGCCCGCGACACCGAGGCCCACTTCGAGGTCCTCAAGAACTGGCTCGAGTCCTACAAGCCGGAAGAGCTGTTCGACGCCAACGGCGCCGTCAAGGACGACGTCCTTGCCTTCATGCCGAAGGGTGAGCTGCGTATCGGTGCCAACCCGAACGCCAACGGTGGTGTAATTCGCGACGACCTGAAGCTGCCGAACCTCGAGGACTACGAGGTCAAGGAAGTGGCTGAGTACGGCCACGGCTGGGGCCAGCTCGAGGCCACCCGTACCCTGGGTGCCTACACTCGCGACATCATCAAGAACAACCCGCGCGACTTCCGTATCTTCGGACCGGACGAGACCGCTTCCAACCGCCTGCAGGCTTCCTACGAGGTCACCAACAAGCAGTGGGATGCCGGCTACATCTCCGATGAGGTCGACGAGCACATGCACGTCTCCGGCCAGGTCGTCGAGCAGCTGTCCGAGCACCAGATGGAAGGCTTCCTCGAGGCCTACCTGCTGACCGGTCGTCACGGTATCTGGAGCTCCTACGAGTCCTTCGTCCACGTGATCGACTCCATGCTCAACCAGCACGCCAAGTGGCTTGAGGCTACCGTCCGTGAGATTCCGTGGCGCAAGCCGATTGCCTCCATGAACCTGCTGGTCTCCTCCCACGTTTGGCGTCAGGACCACAACGGCTTCTCCCACCAGGACCCGGGTGTCACCTCCGTTCTGCTGAACAAGTGCTTCCACAACGACCACGTCATCGGCATCTACTTCGCCACCGATGCGAACATGCTGCTGGCCATCGCCGAGAAGTGCTACAAGTCCACCAACAAGATCAACGCCATCATCGCCGGCAAGCAGCCCGCTGCCACCTGGCTGACCCTGGACGAGGCTCGTGCCGAGCTCGCCAAGGGTGCCGCCGCTTGGGATTGGGCTTCCACCGCCAAGAACAACGATGAGGCCGAGGTCGTGCTCGCCGCCGCTGGCGACGTCCCGACCCAGGAGATCATGGCTGCTTCTGACAAGCTGAAGGAACTGGGCGTCAAGTTCAAGGTTGTGAACGTTGCCGACCTGCTCTCTCTGCAGTCTGCCAAGGAGAACGACGAGGCTCTGAGCGACGAGGAGTTCGCTGACATCTTCACCGCCGACAAGCCGGTGCTGTTCGCATACCACTCCTACGCTCACGACGTGCGCGGTCTGATCTACGATCGTCCGAACCACGACAACTTCAACGTCCACGGCTACGAGGAGGAGGGCTCCACCACCACCCCGTACGACATGGTTCGCGTCAACCGCATCGACCGCTACGAGCTGACCGCCGAGGCTCTGCGCATGATTGACGCCGACAAGTACGCCGACAAGATCGACGAGCTCGAGAAGTTCCGTGACGAGGCCTTCCAGTTCGCCGTTGACAAGGGCTACGACCACCCGGACTACACCGACTGGGTGTACTCCGGCGTGAACACCGACAAGAAGGGCGCCGTCACCGCCACTGCCGCCACCGCTGGCGACAACGAGTGATGACACCACTTCGGTGTTGTTAGTTCGCTAACACGAAGGACCCGGGATTCATCCCGGGTCCTTTTCGTTGCCCCGATTGCCGGGGCTTCCCACCCGACATCCGGGCAACCGTCTATTGTGTTGAAGTGTTCTGAACACTGAAGATTACTTCAAGACATTCCAATCGAAGGGAATACGTCAGTTATGGCATTATCCGCAGCCATCGTTCTCGCTGCCGGTGAAGGCACCCGTATGCGTTCCAACAAGCCCAAAGTCCTGCACACCTTCGCGGGCAAGACCTTCCTCAACAGGGTCATGAATTCGGTCTTCGCGCTGAACCCCGGCACTCTTGCAGTAGTGGTGCACTTCCAAGCCGAGCGTGTCAGCGAAGCAGCCCGATCCTACGACGAGCACGTCACCATCGTGAACCAGGACGATATCCCCGGAACCGGCCGTGCCGTGCAGTGCGCGATGGCCCAGCTCGCCGCCCAGTCCGAACTTGACGGCCCGGTGCTAATCGCCGCCTCGGACATGCCGCTGCTGGATAGTGAGACGCTGCGCAAACTGGTCGAATTCCACACCGCATCCGGAAACGGCGCCACCGTGCTCACCACCATGCTTGATGATCCGACCGGCTACGGCCGCATCATCCGTGACCGTGAGGGCAACGTGCTGCGCATCGTCGAGCAGAAAGACGCCAACCGCAGCGAACTGGCCGTGCAGGAAGTGAACACCTCCGTCTATGTGTTCGAGGCCTCCGTACTGGTCGAGGCCATCGCCGGCCTCAAATCCAATAACGCCCAAGGCGAGTTCTATCTGACCGACGCATTGGAGACCGCCAAGTCCGCAGGCAAGGTCGGCGCATTCGCCGCGCCAGATCCGCTCACCGTGGAAGGTGTGAACGACCGCGTGCAGCTTGCCGCGCTGTCCAAAGCCTATAACCGCCGCATCTGCGAACGCTGGATGCGCGATGGCGTGACCATTCTCGACCCGGAGACCACGTGGATTGAAGACGACGTGGAAATCGGTCGTGACGCCACCATCCTCCCTGGCTCCTTCCTGCAAGGCCACACGGTCATCGGACAGGAAGCTACAGTCGGCCCGTACACCACATTGATCGATGCGACGGTCGATGACGGTGCCGTGGTCGAGCGTTCCCGCGTGCAGGAATCCCACATCGGCGCGCGCACGAACATCGGACCGTGGACCTACCTGCGTCCGGGCAACGAATTCGGCGAGGACGCCAAGGCCGGTGCATTCGTCGAGATGAAGAAGGCTCACATCGGTAACGGCACCAAGGTGCCGCACCTGAGCTATGTGGGAGACGCCCAGCTTGGCGACCACACGAACGTCGGCGGCGGCACCATCACCGCCAACTATGACGGCGTGCACAAGAACCGTACCAAGATCGGCTCCGATTGCCACATCGGTGCAGGCAACCTGCTGGTGGCCCCGGTCGAAGTCGGCAATAATGTGACCTCCGGCGCCGGTTCCGTGATCCGTCACGCTGTTCCCGACGATACGATGGTCTACTCCGAAAACACGCAGCATAACGTCGAGGGCTGGAAGCCCGCTTGGGAGCGCTGAATCATGCCCGCAGTACAGGATTCCATCAACGCCATCCGCGTGGCCGCCGAGGCGGCAGACCGTATCAAAGCCACTGATATCGTGGCTTTCGACGTTGCCGACCTGCTTGGCATCACCGACATCATGATGATTGCCGGTGCCTCGAACGAGCGTCAGGTGCTGGCCGTGGCCGAGGAAATCGAGAAGGATCTCTTCCTCAAGTGCGATGGTCGTCAGCCGCGTTCGCGCGAAGGTCTGACCGAGGGGCAGTGGGTATTGCTGGACTATGGCGACTTCGTGATTCACGTCATGCATGATGAAGCCCGTGAATTCTACGGTCTTGAGCGTTTGTGGAAGGATTGCGAGAGCATCGATCTTCAGCTCGAGCATCCTGAAAGCGTGGCGGCATGACGGCTCAGCATGTTCGTTCCATATTCTTGGTTCGGCACGGACGTACGTCGTATAACGCGGCCCATAAGTTGCAAGGGCAGGTCGACATTCCGCTGGATGCCGTAGGCCAATGGCAGGTGCGTCAGACTGCTGCAGCGCTGAAGGACCTATACGTCGATCGCAGGCCGGAAACCGACGAACGCATCATCGTGTGTTCCGATCTGAGCCGTGCGCATGCCACCGCGCAGGCTTTTGCAGATGTACTGGATGGCGCCGAAGTGCACGATGATCCTCGCGTACGCGAACGCAGTTTTGGCGATTGGGACGGTCACGCCGTATCCGAACTGGCTGAACGATATCCTGAGGACTTCCGTTCCTGGATGGAGCATCGCGGCGGCGAGATGAAGTATGGCGCCGAGGCCAAAGAACATGTGGGGGAGCGTGGCGTCGAAGCCCTGCGTGACTGGTCCACGCGTGCCGGCACGGACACCGATCTCTTTGTGTTCTCCCATGGTGCGTGGATTGCACAGACGCTTCAGACGCTGCTGGGCATCACCGCAGTCGATCCCACTTTTTCGACGGTGATATCCATGCGCAATGCACATTGGGTGCGTTTGGTTCCCCTGGATGAGCCTGATGACACGATTCGTTGGCGGCTCATGGACTATAACCACGGTCCAGCCGTCGCCGATACCGACGAATGGGAACGGGAACGTTGATCTGAACAGCCGGTGATTGTGGTGTCGCCAAATCACGCCAATGTCATTTGGCGACACGCCGATTTGCAGGATACCGGAACCCGTCGTAATGTAGACAAGGTTCAAAAATGGACTGACAATTGAAAATGGGGCTATAGCGCAGCTGGTAGCGCATCTCCATGGCATGGAGAGGGTCGGGGGTTCGAATCCCCCTAGCTCCACAAACAAGGCCGGTGCAATATGCACCGGCCTTCTGTATTTGGCGTGCACCTTAGTCGTGCAGCACTCCGAAGTGCAGCAAGGCGTGTAATACGCCGTCATGATCCACATCATCCGTGACATAGTCGGCAGCGGCCTTGGGCTCGTCCGTGGCGTTGCCCATGGCGACCCCGATTCCGGCATAGGCCAGCATGTCCGTGTCGTTGCCGCCGTCGCCAAAGGCCATGGTCTGTTCGCGGGTGATGCCGTAATGCTTCATAAAACGCTGAATGCCCCGTGGTTTGCCACCATCGGCGGGAATCAGATCGGTGAAGTCCGGGTGCCAGCGCACGCCGCGTATGTTGCTGCACAGTCCCACCAGTTCGTCTTCCAGTTCGGGGTCGATGAACGGGCTGATCTGGAAGGTCTCGTGCGTCAACGCCCGCAAACGAGGATTCTCGAAATATTGGACGGGGGCGGTTTTGCCAAGACCGCTCCAGGTCTGCTGCAATGCCTCGTTGGTATGGTTGAAGTAGACGTAATCCTTTTCACCAAAATCACACACCACATCGGGATGCTGGTCGAGCCAATCCAAAATCACGCGGATATCAGACTGATCCAAGGCCTGTGATTCAAGATATCCCTGTTCGTCAAAACAATATTGACCATTGAACGCCACAATGCCGTCGAATGAGATCGGCATGGTGTCCAGCACCACCTTCATCTGAGAAGGAGCGCGGCCGGTGCAGATAAGCACCTTGATGCCTGCTGATTGAAGCCGCTGAATAGCCTCAACGGTGGAATCGGGAACCTTGTGCGTGACGAAACTTGTGAGCGTGCCGTCGATGTCGAAAAACACAGCTTTAATGTCGGTGGTAGTCATGCTTCTATTTTCGAGGCTCCTCTCGACGCGCCAGACATGCTTATAGCGTGCTATCAACATCAGGCAACGCAATGTGTTGCATGCGCGCCATAAAAGACACCTATACGGCAATCCGCCATTTTTGACCATTTCTGGGATTCTGGGTGCTACGGTGAAACCTGTCATCAACGTGATGGGTTCGCTTGGGGAAGCGAATCACCGTAAGAGGATGCAACAGCAATTTCCATGAGAGAGAGGAATCATTCATCATGACAGCAGCAACCCAGCCGGCAACTCCGGCCGCTCCCAACAGCAACGAACCGGTGCGCGTGAACCACACCGCCCGTAACATCATCATTACCATCGTGGTCGTGGCGATCATCGCCGTGGCCGCGTTCTTCGGCTACCGTGCGGTGGCCGGCGCTAACGAATCCAGCGCCAAGGGCAGCAAAGACAACCCGGTCAAGATCGGTGTGGTCGGTGCCACCAACCCGGAATGGGTCAAGTTCAAGCAGAATGCCGAAAAGGCCGGCATCTATGTCGATATCGTGGACTTCCAGGACTACACTTCCGAGAACCCGGCCCTTGATTCCGGCGAGCTGGACCTCAACGAGTTCCAGCACCTGCTCTACCTCGCCAACTACAACGTGAGCAACAACAAGGATCTGCAGCCCATCGGCGGCACCGCCATCTACCCGCTCGGCGTGTACTCCACCAAGGTCAAGGACATCAAGGACATCAAGCAGGGCGACACCGTCACCATTCCGAACGATGAGACCAACCAGGCCCGCGCCATCGGCGTGCTCAAGGCAGCAGGTCTCGTCACGCTCAAGGGCGACTGGACCGCCTTCTCCACCCCGGCCGACATCGATGAAGCCAAGAGCAAGGTCAAGGTCACCCCGCTGAAGGCCGAACAGGTGGCCACCACCCTCAAGGATCCGACCATCGCCGCCGGTGTGATCAACAACGATTACGTGGCCGACGCGGGCCTCAACCCGAAAGACGCCATCTATCAGGATGACGTCGAATCCGAGGAAGCCCGCCCATACATCAATGTGTGGGTGGCCCGCAAGACGGACGTGAACAACGAGACCTACAAGAAGCTCGTCTCCATCTTCCAGCAGAAGGACGTGCTCGACGCCCTCCAGGAGAACTCCGGCGGCACCGCGGTGTTTGCCGACAAGTTCAGCGCCAAGCAGCTGCAGGGCTTCCTGTCCGACATCGAGAAGGACGCCAAGGCCCAGAAGTAAGAGAACCATCGGCTGGTTTCCGCACCGAGCTGTAGTAGCGAGTATTCGATGCGCATAGCCTGCTGAACCGTAACGGAGCGAGCCGCCTGCATAAGGCCCGCTCCGTTACGGCATAACTAGACCGGACGCAATCGCCGGTATTCCAGCCCATACAACATTGGAGCAACAGTGAGCGATCCCATCATCACTTTTGATCACGTGGTCAAAGAGTTCAAGATACGAGGACGAAAGGCCGAGACCGCGCGAGCCGTGAATGATGTCAGCCTGAGCATTGACCGTGGCGACATTTTCGGCATCATCGGCTATTCCGGTGCCGGCAAATCCACTCTGGTGAGGCTGATCAACGCACTGGAGCGTCCCACTTCCGGCACGGTGACCGTGCTCGGTACCGACATCACGGCACTGAACGAGAGCAAGTTGCGCCCTATCAGGCAGAAAATCGGCATGATTTTCCAGCAGTTCAACCTGTTCTCCACCAAAACGGTGTCGCAAAACATCGCTTATCCGCTTCAGCTTGATCATTGGCGCAAGGACTATCAGGATCGGCGCGTCAAAGAGCTCCTGGAATTCGTGGGATTGGCCGAGCATGCGGATAAGTACCCCTCACAGCTGTCCGGTGGTCAGAAACAACGTGTCGGCATTGCTCGCGCGCTAGCCACCAATCCGGAAATCCTGCTCGCGGATGAGGCTACCAGCGCGCTCGACCCTGAAACCACCACCGAGGTACTGGCGTTGCTCAAGCGAGTGAATGAGGAATTCGGCATCACCATCGTGCTGATCACTCACCAGATGAACGTGGTCCAGCAGATTGCCAACCGTGTGGCGGTTATGAGTTCCGGACGCGTGGTCGAATCCGGTGACGTGTACGACGTATTCGCCGCGCCTCGCCAGCCAGTCACCAAACGGTTCATTGCCACCGCTTTGTCGGGGCTTCCTGAGGAAAGCCGTGTCGAACGTCTGCATGGCGAGTGGTCGGGACGCATTGTCACCGTACTCATCCGGCAAAAGGATGTCTCTGATGACCATGGGCGCACATTGCATGCCTCAGGGCAGAACATTTCAGAGCTGATCGCCAAATATGGTGTGGAATCCAGTCTGCTGTATGGCGGCATCGATACGGTCAAGGGATCGGCTATCGGCGCAATCACCTATGAATTCAACGGCCCTGGATGGCATGTGGACGAGTTTTTGCGTGAACTCGCGCAACACAGCGATGTCATTGATTTCGGCACCGCCGAGAAACCAGTGGCATACGCTGATGCGGTCGCCAATCATATTGCCGGTGCCGAAGCAGCCATAGCCAACCAGCAATCCGTGAGCCAGGATGAGTCGGCGGAAATCTCCGCCAGCCATGAAGGAGCCAACGCATGATTACCCTTGCCAACCCCCGTAGCGATTGGACTGTGCTGCGCCCGCTCCTGTTTGAATCTATCGGTCAGACGCTGACGATGGTGCTTATCACTCTTGTCGTAGGAGGACTTCTTGGATTGATTCTTGGTGTGGTGCTCTATGGCACGCGTCCAGGCAATTTGTTTGAGAACGCCATCGTCTACCGGATTCTCGACGTGATCGTCAATATCGTCCGCCCGATCCCGTTCATCATCTTCCTGGCCGCCATGCAGCCGTTGACCATTGTGGTGGTCGGCACCTCCATCGGTACCGTGGCCGCCATCTTCCCGATGGTGGTGATGTGCACTTTTGCCACATCTCGTCTGGTTGAGCAGAATCTTGTTCCGGTCGATCCCGGCGTCATTGAGGCGGCGCGTTCGATGGGCGCCAGCAAATTCACCATCATCCGTACCGTGCTGATTCCCGAGGCCTTGGCCCCGTTGATTCTGGCCTATGCGTTCCTGTTCATCGGCGTGCTCGACATGTCTGCCATGGCCGGATACATCGGTGGCGGCGGACTTGGTAACTTCGCCATCGCTTACGGTTATCAGAAGTTCGACCAGACCGTCACATGGACGGCAGTGATCATCATGATCGTGCTGGTGCAGGTGGTGCAGGGCATCGCCAACGCCATTGCCAAGCGTCTACTCAAGCGGCAGCAATGATCAATGATGTCTGCCGAGCCCTCGCCAATATGAAGCGGGGGCTTCGTCATATTGTCCGTCCTACTACAATCGAGAACCATGAGTGAACATATCGATATCGACCACGAACTCATTGCCATCCGTCACTATCTGCACGCCCACCCCGAGCGCAGTTTTCAGGAATTCGACACCAGTATCTACCTGACCGACCAGCTCAAGGCGCACGGCATCGAAATCCTGCCCAACTCCATGGAAACTGGTGTGGTGGGTCTTATCCAAGGGGAAGCCGGGCCCGGGACACGCATCGGATTGCGCGCGGACATCGACGGCTTGCCCATTGTGGAGGATTCCGGGTTGGAATTCAGCTCCGTCAACAAAGGCGTGATGCACGGCTGCGGCCATGACCTGCACATGACCGGTTTGCTCGGAGCCGCCTTCTGGCTTGCCAATCACCGCGACAAATTCGCCGGCTCCATCAAGATCCTGTTCCAGCCCAGTGAGGAGACGGGGCAGGGTGCCCGTGCGATGATTGACGCCGGCTTGGTGGATGACGTCGATGCCATCATCGGTACCCACAACAACCCGAACTATGCCCCTGGTCAGCTTGCCATCGGTGTTGAACCGATGATGGCTGGCTGTGTGAAATTCCATGTGACGCTCCACGCTCAGGGGACGCATGCCGCCTACCCGTACAAAGGCACCGGCCCGCTTGAGGCGCTTGCCAGTATGATTTTGAGCCTACAGACCATCGTGAGCCGCAATGTGACGCCCTTCCATCCGCTGGTGCTGTCCGTCACGGAAGTGCATGGCGGCGACGTGTGGAACGTGGTGCCCGCCGAAGCCGGTTTCCAAGGCACGGTGCGTTACTTCCATAAGGAAGATGGCAATCTGGTGGGTCGTCGATTCAAGGAGGTCGTTGAACATACGGCTGAGGCGTACGGTATTACGGCCGATGTGGACTGGAACGATTTTCAGGATCCATTGGTCTCCAATCCGTCCCTCGCCAAGGCCGTGGCCGCCGACGTCAACGATTATGCGCAGCTCGAGCCGATTCGTCCGTCAATGGCGGGGGAGGACTTCTGCGAGTTTGCAAAAGTCACGTTGCCGGTGTTTGCGTTCGTGGGCTCAAACGGCCAAGAGGGTTGCGCCGACTGGCACAGCCCGCACTTCGTGGGTCTGGATGAATCCATCCCCACGTTCGTCAACTTCTATGTCAACGCCGCCCTGCGCGTACTCAACGAATTGAGGTAAATTCTTCTCTGGCTCCCCCCCTCTGAGGGGAGCTGTCGCCGCAGGCGACTGAGGGGAGCCAGGTGGAGGTCAACGGTGAGTACACTAAGAAGCTATGACACAGCTTCGCTTCGCACTCGCCCAGATTGACACTTGCGTCGGTGCACTCGACGCCAACGCCGCCAAAGTGCTCGACTATTCCCGCAAGGCCGCTGCTGGGGACGCTCAAGTAGCGATATTCCCGGAAATGACGCTCACCGGATATCCCATTGAGGATTTGGCTTTGCGCCGCACCTTCCGCCAGGCTGCGTGGGACAAGGCCAATGAACTGGCCGGTCAGCTTCAGGACGAAGGTCTTGGCCATTTGTTCGTGGTGGTCGGCACTGTGGGTACCGATCGGGAGACCAGTAAGCCGCGTAACCGTCTGGTGGTGCTGCATGAGGGCGTGGTCTGGACCGGCTATGACAAGCACTTCCTGCCCAACTACGGCGTATTCGATGAGTTCCGCATCTTCTCCGCAGGAAACCGTTCCGTGACCCTCGAGGTGAATGGCACCACTATCGGCGTGGCCATTTGCGAGGATATCTGGCAGGACGGCGGCCCGGTGGCTGAACTCGCCACCAAAAACATCGACTTGCTGTTGACCATTAATGGCTCTCCGTATGAGGAAGGCAAGACCAACACTCGTTTTGAACTGGCGCAACGCCGTGCTGCCGAGGTCAACGCTCCGCTTATTTATCTGAATCAGGTGGGCGGTCAGGATGATTTGGTGTTCGACGGCGGTAGCTTCGTGGTAGATGCGGACGGTACGTTGCTCGAGCGCAGCCCGATGTTTATGGAAGACCTCACGTTCTGGGATTTCGACGCCGCTGCCGACCATCAGACCAAATCCACCATCGTGGCCGAACTTGACCCGGACGAAGAGGTGTACACCGCTTGCGTGCTTGGCCTCAAGGATTACATGGCCAAGAACCATTTCAACGGTGTGACGCTAGGGCTTTCCGGCGGCATCGATTCCGCGTTGGTGGCCGCTATGGCCGCCGATGCCTGCGGCGGCGAGAACGTCTGGGGCATCTCCATGCCGTCCATGTACTCCTCTGATGGCTCCAAAGACGATGCTGCAGATCTGGCCGCCAACATCGGTGCGCACTATGAGGTTCAGCCCATTGAGCCGCTGTTCGTCGCATACCAGCAGCAGCTTGATCTCGATGGCGTGGCCGCAGAAAACCTGCAGGCTCGCATTCGCGGCGTCATCGTGATGGCAAGCTCCAATTCACGTGGTCTGCTTGCCGTGGCCACCGGCAACAAATCCGAACTGGCGTGCGGCTATTCGACCATCTATGGCGATGCGGTCGGTGGCTATGCGCCAATAAAGGATTTGCTGAAGACCCGTGTCTGGGAGATCAGCCGTTGGCGCAACAAGGCCGCAGCTGCGGGCGTTGGCATCGGCGGGCTCAAGATTGTAGGCAATGAGGAAGGCAATGCGGGCATTCCTTTGAAGAATGGCGTGATGATTCCGGTCTCGTCCATCGAAAAGGCACCCTCGGCCGAATTGCGCCCAGGCCAGAAGGATTCCGATTCGTTGCCTGAATATGCATTGCTTGACAAGGTGCTGGCCGCCTATATCGAACATGCCCACGGCCGTGCAGACCTGTTGGTCGACGGATTCGATGAGGCCACGGTGGACACCGTGATGCGTTTGGTCGATCGCGCAGAGTGGAAACGCCGACAATACCCGCTGGGTCCCAAGGTCACAGCTCTTGCCTTCGGGCGCGATCGTCGTCTGCCCATCACCAACGCATTCCGTGAATAGTTACAAAAAGAAGGTACCAATGGCAGATGATGAAAAGAATCAGTGGTATTACAACACCGTCAAGCAGCGGGCTGAATATGGCAAGATCTCGCCGATAGAACAGCGTATGGGTCCGTACAAGACCAAAGAAGACGCCGAACATGCGTGGGATATAGTGGTGGACCGTAACGCCAAATGGGATGAGGAAAACCGCCGCTGGGATAACTACGGCGTCAAACCGCCCGCCGGCAAATCGTCGGATACCGACTGACCATATGTGTTTTCGCCGCGATCGGCGAACATGCCGATGACGGATGACAGATAGCTACACCGCTCAACTTCACATCGAGAGTTGAGCGGTTTTGTCTAATATCGGCCGTGACAATCGGACGGCGGATGCTGGAAACCGCTGGATTGGTAGCGCTCACAGAAGAATGTGAGATAGCTCACTCCCAATTTCAGCTTTTCTCAAGACTGTGCAAACTACACTAGTGAAGCAAGGGTTCCGTGAAGATGCGAAACCTACAACCCCATTAAGGAGTGACATGACCGCAGTAGAAAATGCAGCTGTCTCCCAAGAGGAGCTCGACGCCAAGGCGTGGGCCGGCTTCACCGAGGGCAACTGGCAGAAGGATATCGACGTCCGCGACTTCATCCAGAAGAACTACACCCCGTACGAGGGTGATGAGAGCTTCCTGGCTCCTGCCACTGAGAAGACGAAGCACCTGTGGAAGTACCTCGACGACAACTACCTGGCTGTAGAGCGCAAGCAGCGCGTCTACGACGTGGACACCCACACCCCGGCTGGCATCGACGCCTTCCCGGCTGGCTACATCGACTCCCCGGAAGTCGACAATGTGATCGTTGGTCTGCAGACCGACGTGCCCTGCAAGCGCGCTATGATGCCGAACGGCGGCTGGCGTATGGTCGAGCAGGCCATCAAGGAAGCCGGCAAGGAGCCGGATCCGGAGATCAAGAAGATCTTCACCAAGTACCGCAAGACCCACAATGACGGCGTGTTCGGTGTGTACACCAAGAACATCAAGATCGCCCGCCACAACAAGATTCTGACCGGTCTGCCGGATGCTTACGGCCGTGGCCGCATCATCGGCGACTACCGTCGTGTGGCTCTGTACGGTGTCAACAAGCTGATTGCCTTCAAGAAGCGCGACAAGGACTCCATCCCGTACCGCAACGACTTCACCGAGCCGGAGATCGAGCACTGGATCCGCTTCCGTGAAGAGCACGACGAGCAGATCAAGGCCCTCAAGCAGCTGATCAACCTCGGCAACGAGTATGGCCTGGATCTGACCCGCCCGGCTCAGACCGCTCAGGAAGCCGTGCAGTGGACCTACATGGGCTACCTGGCCTCCATCAAGTCCCAGGACGGCGCCGCAATGTCCTTCGGCCGTAACTCTGCGTTCCTCGATGTCTTCATCGAGCGCGACCTCAAGGCCGGCAAGATCACCGAGACCGATGCTCAGGAGCTCATTGACAACATCGTCATGAAGCTGCGCATCGTCCGCTTCCTGCGCACCAAGGATTACGACAACATCTTCTCTGGTGACCCGTACTGGGCGACCTGGTCTGATGCCGGCTTCGGCGACGACGGCCGTCCGATGGTCACCAAGACCTCTTTCCGTCTGCTCAACACCCTGACCCTTGAGCACCTCGGACCTGGCCCTGAGCCGAACATCACCATCTTCTGGGATCCGAAGCTGCCGGAAGGCTACAAGCGCTTCTGCGCCAAGATCTCCATCGACACCTCGGCTATTCAGTACGAGTCCGACAAGGAAATCCGCTCCCACTGGGGCGACGACGCCGCCATCGCCTGCTGCGTCTCCCCGATGCGCGTGGGCAAGCAGATGCAGTTCTTCGCTGCTCGTGTGAACTCCGCCAAGGCTCTGCTGTACGCCATCAACGGCGGCCGCGATGAGATGACCGGCATGCAGGTCATCGACAAGGGCATCATCGACCCGATCACCCCGGAAGCCGATGGCACTCTGGACTACGCGAAGGTCAAGGACAACTATGAGAAGGCTCTCGAGTGGCTGTCCGAGACTTACGTCGAGGCTCTGAACATCATCCACTACATGCACGATAAGTACGCCTACGAGTCCATCGAGATGGCCCTGCACGACAAGGAAGTATACCGTACCCTTGGTTGCGGTATGTCCGGTCTGTCCATCGCCGCCGACTCCCTGGCTGCCATCAAGTATGCCAAGGTCTACCCGATCTACAACAAGGATGCCAAGAACCTCGAAGGCCACGAGTACGAGTACGTCGAGGGCGCTGACGACGATTTGGTCGTCGGCTACCGCACTGAGGGCGACTTCCCGGTCTACGGCAACGATGACGATCGCGCCGATGACATCGCCAAGTGGGTTGTCTCCACTGTGATGGGCCAGGTCAAGCGCCTGCCCGTCTACCGTGGCGCCGTCCCGACCCAGTCCATCCTGACCATCACCTCCAACGTGGAGTACGGCAAGAACACCGGTTCCTTCCCGTCCCGCCACAAGAAGGGCACTCCGTACGCTCCGGGCGCCAACCCGGAGAACGGCATGGACTCCCACGGCATGCTGCCGTCCATGTTCTCCGTCGGCAAGATCGACTACAACGACGCTCTTGACGGCATCTCGCTGACCAACACCATCACCCCTGATGGCCTGGGCCGCGATGAGGACGAGCGTATCGGCAACCTGGTCGGCATCCTGGATGCCGGCAACGGCCACGGCCTCTACCACGCGAACATCAACGTTCTGCGCAAGGAGACCATGGAGGACGCCGTCGAGCACCCCGAAAAGTACCCGCACCTGACCGTGCGCGTCTCCGGCTACGCGGTGAACTTCGTCAAGCTCACCAAGGAGCAGCAGCTCGACGTCATCTCCCGTACCTTCCACCAGGGCGCCGTCGTCGACTGATGACCAACCCCGCGATACGTGGCAATGACTAATCGAAGGGGTGGGGCTCAGCTCCACCCCTTCGTTATTTCCCCACATAGACTTTCACATCATTTGGGACAGGAGGACGACGATGCCCGCAACACCCACGTTCCGCACCACTACCAGGCATATGCTCAAGGAATCGAAGACCTATGCCTCACAGACTTTGATGGGCGGCCTTTCCGGCTTTGAATCCCCAATCGGACTCGACCGACGTGACCGCCTCTCCGCCCTCAAATCCGGCGATATCGGCTTCGTGCACTCCTGGGATATCAACACTTCCGTGGACGGTCCGGGCACCCGCATGACCGTGTTCATGTCCGGCTGCCCGCTGCGCTGCCAGTACTGCCAGAACCCTGACACCTGGAAGATGCGTGACGGCAAGCCCGTCTATCTCGATGCCATGATCAAGAAGGTCGATCGCTACAAGGACCTGTTCAAGGCCACGCATGGCGGCATCACATTCTCCGGCGGCGAATCCATGATGCAGCCCGCCTTCGTCTCGCGTGTGTTCCACGCGGCCAAGGAGATGGGCGTACATACCTGCCTCGATACATCCGGTTTCCTCAACACCAACTACACTGACGAGATGCTCGAGGACATCGACCTGTGTCTACTCGATGTCAAGTCCGGCGACGAGGAGACTTATCATAAGGTGACCGGCGGCACGTTGCAGCCCACCATCGATTTCGGCCAGAGGCTCGCCAAGGCCGGCAAGAAGATTTGGGTGCGATTCGTGCTGGTGCCGGGACTGACCGACTCCGAGGAAAACGTGGAGAACGTAGCCAAGATCTGCGAGACCTTCGGTGATTCCGTCGAACATATCGACGTGTTGGGCTTTCATCAGCTCGGCCGCCCGAAGTGGCATGAGCTGCGCATCCCATATCCGTTGGAGAACCAGAAGGGGCCCAACGCCGCTACTCGCGAACGTGTGGCCAAGCAATTCAAAGATCATGGCTTCACTGTGTACTAAATCTCGATGAAGCTCTCCTCAGAGAGGGGAGCCAAGTTATATCTTTCTGGCTCCCCTCTCTGAGGAGAGCTGTCGAACGGAGCCGACTTAGGGGACATAAAATTCCCTTAAAAGTGGCTAAAACTCGCGCCACGCCGCGCGTTATACCGCGATTGTGCCAAAACGCCCATACCCTAGAGATATGGCCGATATTTACGCATTCCCTACGGGTGCGCCCAATGAGGGGCACCCCGAACGCCCGCAGGGCGTACCGGATGACGTATGGGCGGCCGTTGAATCCGTGAGCGCCATGAAGCGCCTGTATGACGTGCGCTATCGGGAAATTCCCGTTCCTTCCACCCTTGCCGACTATGGCATTGGCGTGGAACTTGAAGCAGGCGAGCGGATGGATAGCCATCCCTTTGCCGCCGACAGTGTTTCCGAGCCGCATGTTGCCACCGGATGGGTAATGACGTTGTATTCGCACGAGCTGCGCCCTGATTGGAATTCCAATTGGCGATGCGTGGCGTTCGCGCGCCTGCCGCTGGAACCTTCCGAAAACGACTCCCTCGCCCCGGGCATGTATTGGGAAGATATGTGCGATTATCTTGGCGAAGTCGAACCGGACTCGATTTCCGGAACGGTCACCGTCACCCAGAACACCACATTCGGCCTGATGGCCGGCAGCACCAGCGCCGGTTGCGAGATACGTGTCTCATGGACGCCACTTGACGGGACCGGGCCAGGCGGTACTATGGACGCCGGCGCACAAGTGAACTCGTGGGCCGCATTCATCAGATCAACTACCCGTCGTGAGGAGGATGACGCCAGTTGAGTGACGTCCATGACACCGAACCACGGTTACTGAAAGAGCCGCGCGGGGGAGTGCCGGATGTTACCTCGACGATTGAAGGCTATCATCACGTCTGCGAAGCGTTGGCTGATGCTTCTGGCTCCTTGGCCGCCGATGCCGAACGCGCATCCGGATTCCGTTATGGCCACGAGGATTGGCTGATTCAATGCAAACGAGAAGGTGCGGGCATCGCGTTGCTCGACCCCATCGCCTTGACCCAATCTGGTGCCGACTGGAACGAATTCAATGATGCCGTGGGCGATGCCACTTGGATTTTGCATGATTCCCTGATGGATTTGCCGGGATTCGCTGATCTGGGACTTCAGCCGAAGGCGCTGTTCGACACGGAGATCGCCGCGCGTCTGCTCGGTTTGCATCGATTCGGATTAGCCGCCGTCACTGAACATTATCTTGGCATCACTTTGGCCAAGGAACATTCTGCGGCTGACTGGTCCTACCGCCCGCTGCCACGAGACTGGCGCAACTATGCGGCGCTTGACGTGGAAGTGCTGATCGAGCTCGAAAACCTGATGCGCCGTGATCTGAGAGCCGCCGGCAAGGACGAGTGGGCTGAAGAGGAATTTACCCATGCACTGTCCGAAGGACTCGCCCCTCGCAAACCCCATCCGGTTCCGTGGCTGCGCATTTCCCGCATCACCCAGCTGAGCCGTGATCCGCAGGGATTGGCCATCGCCAAGTCTCTGTGGCAGGAGCGGGACAAACTGGCCCGGCAGCATGACATTGCCCCCAGCCTGCTGTTGTCTGATTCCTCGATTATTGAGGCTGCGACGCGCAAGCCGCATAATGCCGCCCAGTTTCGGGCTTTGCGTTCGCTCAATGAACGTGTGCGCATTCGCACCGGTACCGAGCAAGACAAGATGTTTGAGCGCTATGCCCCAATCCAGCGTGCCGTCAAACCCAAGGTCTGGAAAGAGGCCATTGATCGGGCCGTGGCGCTGCGCCCTTCCCAATGGCCGAGTATGCCGGCACCCGCGCCGGACGAGAACGGCATAGTGAATGCGCCGCGTTCGATGCGACTCTGGCAGCAAAGGCACCCCGACCGATATGACCGACTGCAAAGGGTCCGTCGCGTGATCACTTCGATAGCCGAAGATACGCGTACGCCGGCCGAGATGATTATCAAGCCGCAGATTCTGCGCAACCTATGCTGGGTGGAGAATCCGGCCGAAGTGGACGTCGAGGAGTTCCTGATCGCGCAGGGCGCAAGAAACTGGCAGGTGAAACTCGTTGCACCGTCCGTAAGTGGCGTTATTATGTAGAGGTTGCCTTACGGCAGAACTGTAAGAAAATACGACTTTTGAGGAGTCATTAGCGTGAAGATCAGCGTTCGTAACCTCGAGCCCACCAAGGTGAAGCTCACCGTCACTGTTGAACCGGAAGAGCTCAACCCGTACTTGGATGCGGCCCGCAAGGAAATCGCCAAGCAGGTGAACGTCCCCGGCTTCCGTAAGGGCCACGTTCCCGGCAAGATCATCGATCAGCGTATCGGTTTCGCTGCCGTCGCCGGCGAGGCCGTGAACGACGCCGTGCCGGAGCTGTACTCCAAGGCTCTGGACGAGAAGAAGATTCGCCCGATGGCTCAGCCGGAGTTCGACGTGCAGGACGTGCCGCAGGCCGCCAACGACGACACCAAGCTGAAGTTCACCGCCACCGTCGAGCGTCGCCCCGACATCGAGCTGCCGGAAATCGATGGCCTCGAGATCGCCATCGCCAAGCCGGAAGTCAAGGATGAGGACGTCGACAAGCGCCTTGAGGCGCTGCGCCAGCGCTTCGGCACTCTGGTCGGCGTGGATCGCCCGGCCACCAAGGGTGACTTTGCCAACATCGACCTGACTGCCGAGATCGACGGCGAGACCGTTGACTCCCAGGAAGGCGTGAGCTACGAGCTCGGCTCCAACACCATGCTCGACGGTCTGGATGAGGCTCTTGATGGCCTGTCCGCCGGCGAGGAGACCACCTTCGAAGGCACGTTGGAAGCTGGCGACCACGAAGGTCAGAAGGCCACTGTGAAGGTCAAGGTCAACTCCGTTAAGGCTGAGGAGCTGCCGGAGCTGGACGACGAGTTCGCTTCCGAAGCTTCCGAGTTCGACACCCTGGACGAGCTCAAGGCCGATATCCGCAAGGCCGCCGCTCAGGACGCCGAAGGCCGTCAGGCCACCGAGGCTCGCGATGCCTTCATCGCCAAGCTGCAGGAAGGCCTCGAGATTCCGGTGCCGAAGGGCGTCAAGGCCAACATGGTCGAGGAGCAGCTCAAGGGCATGACCCCGGATCCGGAGAAGGCCACCAAGGAGCAGAAGGCTCAGGCTGAGGAAACCGTCGAGAAGGAACTGCGCGACCAGATGGTGCTCGACGCTCTGGCTGAGAAGCTGGACGTCCAGGTCTCCCAGTCCGACGTGTTCAACTTCCTCGCTTCCATCGCCCAGCAGTACGGCATGGATCCGAACAACTTCATTCAGGCCATCATCAAGAACGGCCAGCTCGGCTCCGCCGTGCAGGAAGTCGGACGTTCCAAGGGCCTGCTCGCCGGCATGCGCGCCGTCAAGTTCACCGCCGATGGCGAGGCTGTCGACCTCTCCAACTTCCTCGGTGAAGCCGCTGAGGAAGAGGAGTCCGAGTCCGTCGAGGCCGCTTCCGCCGCCGCTGCCGTGGCTGACGAGCTGTCCTCCAAGGACAAGGACGCTGAGTGAGCCTAGTTTGCTTGCGTTAGCGTAACTGTTAAGCCCGGAACCGTGTTTCATGGTTCCGGGCTCTTTCTCTTCTTAAAGAAGTATTGTTCTATTGGCTCCCCTCCTTGAGGTGAGCTGTCGAGCGTAGCGAGACTGAGGGGAGTTCCCAAGGGCATACTCGTTGCATAAAGTGCGGAGGTCGACATGCAACCAGTAGTTACCGCCAAACGTCTTGGCTGGCTTGCAGCGACAACCATCATCCTTGGCGTGATCATCGGCGCGGGCGCAGGTCTGCTGACGCTGCTGCTCTACGGCGTCGAGCACGTGATGCTCGGCTATGTCGAGGGTTCGGAATTGCCCGGTCCATTCGGTGTGCCCGCTGTACGCCGTGCGATTTCGGTGACCATCGGTCTCGCCGTAGCCGGCATTATCTGGTATTTTCTGCGCAACAAGACCACCAAGGTACCCTCGGTCAAAAATGCCGTGGCGGGGGAGCGGATGCCTGTAAGGCAGACCTTGGTGCATGTGGTGCTGCAGATCGGTATCGTCGGTTCGGGCGCGTCCATTGGACGAGAAGTCGCTCCTCGTGAACTCGGCGCCATGTTGGCGCAACGTTTCTGCGACCTGTTCCATATCGAAGGGGCCGACGGCATTGACCGCCGTATGGTGGTAGCAGTGGCGGCAGGTGCCGGCTTGGGCGGCGTCTACAATGCCCCTCTTGCCGGCATGTTCTTCGCCGTGGAGATTCTGCTGGTGGACGTGACCCTTGAGAAGGTCGCTTTCGGTTTGGGCATGTCCGCGATTGCCGCGTTCGTGGCGGCGTCGATTAAGGGCCATCACACGTTCTATGACATCACCGCCATGCAACCGCAATCCACGCCTACCCTGATGCTGTTTGCGGTGCTGTGCGGCGCAGCGTGCGGTGTGGTTGGCGCATGGTTTCGCAAAGGCTCGCAATGGGCGGAATCCCATCAATCGCATGACAAGCATATTTTGTGGCAGATGCCATTGGCTGGTCTGGTGACTGGATTGGCGGCGATTGTTGTTCCGCAGGTGATGGGCAACGGGCGCGCTGCGGCGCAGCTTGGTTTCAGTACATTCGTGCCGGAGGGCTCTGCCGCTGCCGGCGCATCGCAATCGGCTTCTTCGGCGGCGGCCTCGCCTTGGAATCTGTTGGCGGGCGGCGGCAACGTTTCCGGTTCGGCTTCTACGGCGGTTAATGCCGGTTTCCAGTTGTCTCAATCGAATATCGCCATGCTGCTGGGTGTGCTTGTGCTGACGTTTGTTGCCAAAGCGCTGGTTACGCTAATGACCATTCGTTCGGGTGCCTCAGGCGGCGTATTGCAGCCGGGCATCGCGTTGGGATCCACGCTGGGTGCAATGCTGGGGCTCATTTGGATACTGTTGTTCCCGGCTGACTCGGTGACTGCTTGTGCGCTGATTGGTGCCGCCGCATTGCTTTCGGCATCGCAGCAAGCGCCGTTGATGGCCATGTGTTTGGTGATGGAACTGACCGAAGCGCCCAGTGTGTTCTTCATGCCGGTCGGGTTGGCCGTGGCCGCATCGTCACTGGTGTCGAAGTGGATGTTGAGCCGTCGTAAGTAGGAAGTTGTTTTGGCTCCCGCTGGCGGGAGCGGAAAGAATAAGCTATGTCTGAAAACACTGAGATTCGTGCGGCGCTGGAATCGCTTGCTGCCGAGCCATTGTCTGAGCAGATCGACTATTACCGCAAGCCGTTTATGGTGTTGTGGGCCGCCATCCAGGAGGCTGCCAGCGGTGTGGCCGAAGACTATGATTTGCCTACGGACATGGCCCAGTTGTGGGTGGCCGAACAGATGAGACAAGTCGCGGACTCACTGGTTGACAGACTCGCGGAAAAGGCCGTCTCGCGCGGTGCCAGCAAGTCGAATGTGGCCCGTGCCGCCGGGGCGAGTCCAGCCAATGCAATGCGCCGGTTCCCCCGCCTCAAAGACGATTCGGCCCAGACTCGCCTGCTCATCGACGACGTCCTCGATACTCTCGAATAACCTCCCTCTGACGAGGGAGGTGGCTCGACGAAGTCGAGACGGAGGGAGAGATATCCTACGCTGGCCGCCAAAAAGCGCGTGAAAAGCCGTCTTCAGTCGCTTCAAGGCGGTAGTCTGAACAATGTTCGAGTAATTTAGAAGGAGAATCAAGGTGAGCAATGCCTTTGCGACCTTGCCGGTCATGGCGGGCGATGACGTCCCGGCCGGCCCCGTCGACCCGATTTTCAACCGTCTGCTCAAAGACCGCATCATCTGGATGGGTGAAGAGGTCAAGGACGATATGGCCAACCGCATCTGCGCCCAGCTGCTGATGCTGGCCGCCGAAGACCCGAAGAAGGATATCTGGCTGTACATCAATTCGCCGGGCGGCTCCATCACCGCCGGTATGGCCATCTACGACACCATGCAGCTCATCGAGCCCGACGTGGCGACCGTGGGTCTGGGCATGTGCGCCTCCATGGGCCAGTTCCTGCTGAGTTCCGGCACCAAGGGCAAGCGTTACCTGACCTCGCACGCCCGTGTGCTCATGCACCAGCCCTCCGGCGGCATTGGCGGCACCGCCACCGACGTGCGCATCAACGCCGAGCTCATCATGGACATGAAGAAGACCATGAGCGAGCTGACCGCCGAACAGACCGGCCATACCGTCGAGGAAATCTACCGCGACAACGAATACGATCACTGGTTCACCGCTCAGGAAGCCCTCGATTATGGCTTCGTGGATAAGCTCGTGACCACGCCGGACACCATCGGCAACAACCAGCAGGGGGAGTGAGACTTATGGCAAGTGAAGAAGCGAAGTTTGCCGCCCGCGCCGACCGACTGGCCGGCCGCCAGGGTGTAGCCGGCTTCATGCCGGCCGCGGCCCCAACCAACCGCTACATCATGCCGCAGTTTGTGGAGAAGACCCCGTACGGCATGAAGACCCAGGACGCCTACTCCCGCCTGTTCGAGGATCGCATCATCTTCCTCGGCGTGCAGGTGGATGACGCCTCCGCCGACGATGTGATGGCCCAGCTGCTGGTCTTGGAATCCCAGGATCCAAACCGCGATGTGATGATGTACATCAACTCGCCCGGCGGTTCGATGACGGCCATGACCGCCATCTACGACACCATGCAGTACATCAAGCCCGATGTGCAGACCGTATGCCTCGGTCAGGCCGCCTCCGCAGCGGCGATTCTGCTGGCTTCCGGCACCAAGGGCAAGCGTCTGATGCTGCCGAACGCCCGTGTGCTCATCCACCAGCCGGCCATCGATCAGGGCTTCGGCAAGGCCACGGAGATTGAAATCCAGGCCAAGGAAATGCTCCGCATGCGCGAATGGCTGGAGGAAACCCTCGCCAAGCACACCGGTCAGGACGTGGAGAAGATTCGCCGCGACATCGAGGTGGACACCTTCCTGACCGCCGACGAAGCCAAGGATTACGGCATCGTGGACGAAGTGCTGGCTCACCGCCAGTAACGGTCTCAAACATGTGGACGAATAGTGGTATTCGTCCGGACACTAGGCATTGCAATACCCTCGGTCGGTCTGACCGGGGGTATTGTGTTGAAAGGCGACGGCAATGTGTGCGTCGTGTAAACATACAGACAAGCACAGCAGGCAGTGCGGTATTCATCGGCAAAGGAGATCTCATGGGGCGTGTGGTGAGCTACAACGAGGACATTCCCCGCTGCACGTTCTGCGGCAAAACCGAGCGTCAGGTTCGCAAACTGGTGGCCGGTCCCAATGCCTCCATCTGCGACGAATGCATTGCCCTATGCGTGGATATCATCTCCGAGGAGCGTAGCAAAGACGCCGAAGTCAACTCGCTGAGCCTGCCCAAACCAACGCAGATTTTCGATTATCTCAATCGATATGTCATCGGTCAGGAAGAAGCCAAACGGGCGCTTTCCGTGGCCGTGTACAACCATTACAAGCGCGTCAATATGGAGTTGCAGGAATCCGCCGAACAACTTGACGGCGCGAACGGCAATGCCGCGCTCCAATCAGCCGGGCGAGCCCGCAAGTCTCAGCGGGCTAATGATCCGCTATCGGATGTGGAAGTCGCCAAGTCGAACATTCTGTTGCTGGGGCCCACCGGTGTGGGCAAAACCTATCTTGCCCAGTCACTGGCCCGTGTGATGAACGTGCCGTTCGTCATCACCGATGCCACCACGCTCACCGAAGCCGGCTACGTGGGCGATGACGTGGAGACCGTGCTCCAGCGTCTGCTGCAGGCCGCGGACGGCGATGTCAGCCGAGCCCAGCACGGCATTATCTATATTGACGAAATCGATAAAATCGCCCGCAAATCCGGCGAGAACACCTCGATTACCCGTGACGTATCCGGTGAAGGAGTGCAGCAGGCACTATTGAAAATCCTTGAAGGCACTATTGCTTCCGTGCCACTGGAAGGCACTCGCAAGCACAAAGAGCAGGACACAGTGCAGATGGATACGTGTGGCATCCTGTTCATCTGTGGCGGCGCATTCGTAGGATTGACGGACATCGTGCGCAAGCGTCTGGGCCGCCGGGAAACCGGTTTTGGAGCCAATTGGCATGACGCCGACCTGAAAGACGAGGAGCTGCTTAAGCAGGTCAATGCCGATGATTTAGCCGAATTCGGTCTGCTGCCTGAATTCATCGGTCGACTGCCGGTCACCAGCGTGCTCAAGGAGCTGACGGTGGATGATTTGACGGAGATTCTTACGCAGCCGGCCAATGCGCTGATTAAGCAGTACCGCAAACTGTTTGCCGTCGACGGCGTTGATCTGGAGTTCACCGACCAGGCCGTCCAAGCGATTGCCGATACGGCTATCAAGCAGGGGATTGGCGCACGAGGTCTGCGTTCGATTATCGAACGCACCCTGCAAGACACGATGTTCCAGCTGCCCAGTCTTGAGGATGTCAAGCAGGTGGTTGTCGACAAGGCATCCGTGGAAGGCACCAGTGCGCCGAAACTGCTGCGTGAAACGGTCATCCAGGAATCCGCGGAGCGTCGTCGTACAGCATGATTGTCGGATACTGTGACTCGCTGTTCCTGTGACACGCCGAGTAACCAATGGGTTGCACAAACACGAACCTTGAGTAATATGTATCGAGTTGTCTGAAAGACAATATGCGCCAGTAGCCCAGCGGATTAGAGCAGCTGACTACGGATCAGCAGGTCGCAGGTTCGAATCCTGTCTGGCGCACGATAAAGCCTCGGAAGCGAAATGCCTTCGAGGCTTTTCCAATTCTCGTTACATACCTCCTTTACGATGGGTCAGGTTTGTTTTCGCCGGTAGTGAAGAAGGAGAAACAGTGATTCTGGCACAGCATGCCCCTTACGATTTCGATACGATTCTTGAGCGTCATGGCTCTTCGTCCGCCAAATGGCATGAGGTCGTGGAACAGATGGGTGAGGACGGCAAAGATGTGGTGCCCTTGTCCGTGGCAGACATGGAATTCAAACCGGCTCCTGAAGTAGTCGAGGCTCTCATCCAATCTGCCACCCATGACGTATTCGGTTACGATTACGCCACTGAAGACTACTTCACAGCTTTTCTCAATTGGATGGAGCATCGTCATAATTTCCATATCGACCCTTCGTGGGTGAGCCTGTCCGACGGCGTGATGCCTGCCGTCAACACGGCTCTGCGATCCGTCACCCGACCGGGAGATAAGGTCATTATCCAGCGGCCTGTCTATTACCCGTTCACCTTTGCCGCCGAGCACAATGGTTTGACCATTCTCGACAACGAGCTGGTACTGGACGAGAACGGCCACTATGGCATTGATTTTGATGATCTCGAATCCAAGGCCGCCGATCCTCGCTGCACGGCCATGATTCTGTGCAATCCGCACAACCCGGTGGGCCGTGTCTGGACGCCTGAAGAACTGCGGCGCATTGGCGATATCTGTATCAAACGCCGTGTGCGTCTGCTGTGCGACGAGATTCACGCCGACTTTTCCTATCCTGGACATAAGGTCACCATGTTCTCCACGTTGGGGGCTGAGTACGCGAATATCGTCTTTGAATTCACCGCGCCTACCAAAACCTTCAATCTGGCTGGTCTGTTGTGCTCCAACACCATCATCCCGAACCCGCATCTCAAGCGTCGTTACGATGCGGCGGCGGATAATATCGGCGGCCTGACCGTCAACCATTTCGGTATGGTCGCATGCCAAGCCGCCTACGACCATGCCGAACCGTGGCTGGACGCACTGATGGAAGTGCTGGAACGCAATCTCGGGCTCATCCGCGACTTCACTGCACGTGTAAGCGGCATTCGTCTGATTGAACCGGAAGGCACTTACTTGGCTTGGCTCGATTGCCGAGGCCTGGGCTTCGATACTCCTGAAGAACTTTGCGATTTTCTGCGCAATGAGGCCCGTGTGTGGTTTGATGAAGGCTCGATGTTCGGCGAATCCGGAAACTTCTTCGAGCGTGTCAACCTTGCCTGTCCGACCAGGCTGCTTGAACAGGTGCTTGCCAACATCGAGACCGCTTTGGCTGACCGTCAGTAGGGGGTACGCCCCGGGCTGAACGTCCTGAGATATTCCGTACCATAGCAGCAGATCATTCATTATCGAGCGAGGAGACGCGATGGCCACAACCACCGGCGCAAAACGGGGCATTTGGCCCATGATCAGGCGGATAGCCGCCTCTGATCGCATATCTGGACTGATTATGCTCGGTTTTGCCCTTGCCGGTCTGGTTCTGGCGAATCTTCCCCTCACCGCGCATGCATTTGAGGCCGTAGCGGAAACGCATGTGTTCATTCCGCATACCAATCTTGATCTGCCGATCGGCCATTGGGCTCAGGACGGTTTGCTCACTATCTTCTTCCTGACTGTTGGCCTCGAACTGAAGCAGGAGCTCACCACCGGCTCGCTCGCTAATCCCAAGGCGGCCGCTGTGCCGATGCTGTGTGCCGTTGGGGGCATGATCACCCCGCCCATCCTGTTTCTGGCCACCACTGCACTGTTTTCGCAGTTCGGCCCGGGGGAGCCTGGCTCATTGATCCTGGCCACCACTGGCAGCAGCATCCCGTTCGCCGAGATGTCCCACGGCTGGGCGGTGCCCACAGCCACGGATATCGCGTTCTCGTTGGCGGTGCTCGCACTGTTTGCCAAGGCGCTGCCCGGTTCGATCCGCGCATTCCTGATGACTTTGGCCACGGTCGACGATTTGCTGGCCATCATCTTGATAGCGGTGTTCTTCTCCTCGGTCAATGCTTGGTACTGGTTCATTGGCATCGCCGTGTGTGCCGTGGTATGGGCACATTTGGTTCGTCTTAAGAAAGTGCCATGGATCGCGGTGGGCGTGGTCGGCATCCTTGCCTGGATCATGATGTTTGAAGCCGGCATCCATCCCACGTTGGCCGGTGTATTGGTTGGTTTGCTGACCCCGGCACGTGTGATGCACGGTGAATACGCACCGCGCGCCGAACGATATGCGGACAAGCTCAAGCCGTTTTCCGCTCTGCTGGCTTTGCCGATTTTCGCCTTGTTCGCCACCGGCGTGCATTTTGAATCCTTGAGTCCGCTGTTGCTGCTCTCGCCACTGGTCATCGCCCTGATTGTGGCGCTGGTGGTCGGCAAGCCGTTGGGTATCATCATCACCGCTTGGCTGGCCACACATGTCGGAGGGCTCAAGATGGCCAAGGGGCTACGCGTTCGCGATATGATTCCCGCTGCCGTCGCCTGTGGAATCGGTTTTACGGTGTCGTTCCTCATCGCCTCTCTGGCCTATACGAACCAGGAGCTGTCCGCCGAAGCCCGATTCGGTGTGCTGGTGGCCTCGCTGATCGCCGCCGCGATTTCCGGCGTATTGTTGAGCCGCCAATCCAAGCGATTTGAACAGGCTGTGGCCGTTGCAGCTGCTGAGGCTGACGCCGAGTCCGACGTCAATACGCATTCCGACGAGCTGGCGGAGCATTCCATCACCCTTGCGGACGGCACGGAAAGCGTTGAAATCGACTTCCGTCGTTAATCTGCCTAGGATACTGCTAGAGCCCATGGAGGTACCAAATGGCGAAGAAGCAGAAAAAATCCCAAAAGGCCGATGGCAAAAAAGCATCCGGTATAAAGCAGCCGACAAACACCGGTGTTGACGGGAATCCGAACGTCGGAACAATTGCCGAAGAACAAGCCAACATTCAAGTCGCACAAATTCCGATGAATCCGGTTGATTTGGAGGACGCCGCGCCGCTGGGGGACACCTATCATCGAGGCCCGGTGATTCTGCGCGGCCAGATGATTCCTTCGGACAACACCACCGCGAACCTGCTCAAGCCGGATCAGGATACCGATTGGCTGCATATGGATCCGTGGCGTGTGCTGCGCATCCAATCCGAATTCGTGGATGGCTTCGGTGCGCTTGCCGAGCTGGGGCCTGCGGTATCGATTTTCGGCTCCGCGCGCACACAACGCACCGAATCGGACTACAAGGCGGCTCGTCGCATGGGCAGCCAGATCGCCAAGCGCAATATCGCCGTCATCACTGGTGGCGGGCCGGGCATTATGGAAGCCGCGAACAGGGGAGCGGCATTGGCGGGCGGCAAGTCGGTGGGGCTCGGCATCGAACTTCCGTTTGAACAGGGGCTGAACCAGTGGGTGAACCTTGGCATGAGCTTCCGGTACTTCTTTGTCAGGAAGACGATGTTCGTCAAGTATTCCTCCGGTGTGATCGTCTGCCCGGGAGGGTTCGGCACGTTGGATGAGATGTTCGAGCTGTTGACCCTGGTTCAGACCCACAAGGTGGCGAACATTCCGGTGGTGTTGTACGGCAAGGATTATTGGCAGGGGCTATTCGACTGGTTGGATGGGCCGGTCGCCGAGCGTGGCATGATTTCGAAGATAGATCCCAAGCTGGTTACCGTGACTGACGATGCCGACGAAGCCGTGGACGTGGCCACGAGTATGGTTGTCTGAGGGCATTTGGCTCCCCTCCGTCAAGGGAAGCCAAGAAATATTACTTCTTGTATGCGATGAGCAGTCCGGTACCATCCGGAGTAAGTGTGGATTCAAATTCCTCATCCTGCTCGACGGTAGTGATGAGCTCGCGCATGGCCGTGGCCTTGCCGCTGCGGTCGGCCGGGTTGATCACACCGCCCTGCTCCGTATCCAAAGCCAATGCGTCCGTGAATACGATGGCACCATGATCACGTAGCAGGCGGGACGCCTGGGCGAATGTGGCGGCATAATTCTCCGCATCGCCGGCCACCACAATCAAATCGTAATCATTGGCATTGAGCCTGGGCAGAAACACACTGGCCGGGGCATTCACCGCACGAAGCGTGGTAGCGGTCTCGTCCTGCAGTTCGGCAAACGCCTTGCGAATCAGTGTGATGCCCTGTGCGGTGGAATCGACGGCGGTCAACTGTCCCTTGTTGTCCAAGGCATAGGCGAGTTGCAGAGTCTCCACCAAGGAGCCGGTGCCCACGGCGATTACCGAGGAGGTCCCGGTCAAACGGACCAGCAGGCCCAGGAATCGGGCTTGTGCGGCTGGACCTTGCAGTTGTCCGGATTCGTCGGCGGCGGTACGGGCATCAGCCAGTGTGGACGGTTCAAGTTCGCGAGCATGTTCTTCGGTGAATTCCCATGCCTTGGCGAGATTCGTGTACTGTGTTCTGTCCATAACCGTTCCTTCGATATTCGTTCTCTCAGACTATGACTTTCCGGTATCTACCCGGCAATGATTCAGCGCTCGCGGACTTTGGCCACGATCTGCCACATTTCCTCGCCCACATCGATACCGCGCGGGCAGTGGCGGGAGCAGGCACGCACCGATTGGCATCCGGCCACACCGTCAGCGGTATCAATGGCATCCATGCGATCCATGGCCTTGGTATCACGTGAATCGTTGATGAAGCGGGAAGCCCAGATCAATGCGGCCGGGCCAACGAATGCATCGCCGCCGGCGTATACCGGGCAGGCCCCCTCACACACACCGCAGGCGATGCAATTGCTCAGCGTCTCATACTTGGCGAGCTGCTCGGGGTTCTGCAGGTATTCGAAAACGTCCACTTTGCCTTCGGCGGTGGTGGCAAGCACGCCATCAGCCTGAAGATACGGGGTGAGTTTACGAATCTGGTTGAGCATCGGGTCGATGTCGGCGATGAGATCACGTTGCGGCGGGAATCCAGGCAAGGAAGCCAGTTCGATAACACCCAGAGAACCTTCAGGGATGTTGTTTTCGACGTTTTCGGCGGGAACGTCGGGTTCGTTAGCGGTTTCGTCGCCGGTGCGTCGGAATCCCTCATCATCGACTTCCGGAGCTGTACTAGGCTGCTTGGCCCAGTCGCGGACGGTGGCCGTACACAGCAGAGTGGGTGTGCCGTTGATGGCTGCGGCATCAGAGCCGCACATGCCGTGACCGCATGAATAGCGGAAGGCCAGCGTCGGGTCGATGGTGCGTTTAATGGTCAGCAGACAGTCGAGCACGGTGTCCGATGGACGCGCGGGAATGGTGTATTCCTGCACCCACTGCTTGCCACGCGGGCGGCGGCGTGCCGCTGAATCCGAGCCGCCACCGAACGGGGAGCTTTTCTTGGCGAACGGGCTGCCGCCGCGTGCACGTTCGGCGCGCTCGGGGCGCGGCGTGAAACGATGCACCTGCAGGGTAACCGTCGTGTTGTTCGCCTCAACCATGTTCTGCCTCCAGAAACCGTGGATATCAGTCCGATTATTCGACAATCTATTGTGTCACAAGCCCTGGGCGGCTTAGTATTCACGCTTCTTGGGCGGGTAGTCGGTGATATGCACCGGCTTGAAGCTCACCGGGCCGGCATCGGCGACCAACGAGTGAGCGAGGAAATGCTCATCATCGCGTTCGGGGAAATCAAGACGCTGCAGGGACCCACGAGATTCCTGACGAGACTCGGAAGCGTGCAACATGGCCTCGGCCAGCTCAATCAAATGCCGGACCTCCCAGATGGCGGTGACCTCTTGGTTGAAGGCGGCGGTTTTGTCATGTGCCCGTAAGATATCGGAAACCGGCTTGATGTCGCTGTTGAGCTGGGCCAGAGCCGTATCGATGGTCTGAGCGGTGCAGCGTACAGCCAGAGCCTGTTCCATCACTGATCCAAGTTGGGCCATGAGCTGATAAGGATTGGCCGTGGAACCCTCATTGACATCATCGGCTTGGCCGGCGAGCAGCTCGTCAAGTTCGGACTTACGGGATTCGGCGGCATGATCGGCGGCCGTCGTCAACATGTCATCGGCCGAATCATCGGCCATGGGGGAGTCGACCGGATTCTCGGCGATACGCGTGGCCATGGTTTGGCCGGCGCGCGTGCCGAACAGACATGCGTCAAGCAGCGAATTGCCGCCCAAGCGATTTGCGCCGTGTACGGAAACGCAGGAGCATTCGCCAGCGGCGAACAAGCCATCGACGATTTGCACGGCATCGTCCGTCCAACGGTACACCTCGCCATTGGTGGTGATGGGGATGCCGCCCATCGTGTAGTGCGCGGTGGGCTTGATGGGCACCAGGTCTTTGGCCGGATCGAGGTTCGCGTACTGTTCGATGGTTTCGACCACCTGCGGCAGCACTTCCTTCATACGTTCAGGGTCGATGCCGGTCATATCCAGCCAGACGCAGTCCTTCGGACCATCCGGATCCTTCGGGTCGGCAACGCCGCGGCCGGCGTCGATCTCCGCCATGATGGAGCGGGAGACCACGTCGCGCGCGGCCAGATCCTTATGCTCTGGAGCATAACGTTCCATGAACGGCTCGCCGTCGGCATTGCGCAGGATGCCGCCCTCGGCGCGTGCCGCTTCGGAAAGCAGGATGCCGGTGTGCGCGAGACCGGTGGGGTGGAACTGCACGAATTCGATGTCTTCAAGCTGCAGGCCGGCAGCTAGGGTCAGCGCCATGCCGTCGCCGGTCAAGTCCCAAGAGTTCGACGTGGTGTGGAACAGTCGGCCCGCGCCTCCGGTGGCCAGCAGCACATTGCGCGCGTGAATGGCCTGAATCTTGCCCGTATGCGTATCAAAAGCCACAATACCGGCCGCCTGCTTGCCATCATCGGCGAGCACCAGATCGGTCACATACCATTCCTCGGCAAACTCAACGCCGGCGGCCACACACTGCTGCCACAAGGCGTGCAGAATCTGGTGGCCGATACGGTCGGCCGCATAGGCGGCGCGCTTGACCGGGGCTCCACCGAACTCGCGCGTATGGCCGCCGAATCGGCGCTGTGCGATATGCCCGTCCTCGGTACGGGAGAAGGCCACGCCCTGACGCTCCAGATTGATCACGGTCTGCGGCGCATACTCGGCGAGCAGCTTGGCCGCGTCCTGATCAACAAGCCAGTCGCCGCCCTTGATGGTGTCGTAGTAATGCCAATGCCAGTCATCGGACTCCACATTGCCCAGGCTTGCGGCAATGCCTCCTTCAGCCGAACCGGTGTGCGAACGCAGCGGCTGTAGTTTGGAGACCACAAGGATCTTCGGGTCCACGCCTTGTTCCTTGAGTTCGGCGATTTCGGGGGATCGCAGCAGTCCCAATGCCGCCGACAAACCAGCCGCACCGGCACCGACGATCACTGCATCATACATATCTTCCAAACGTTTCGGACTCATGGATTCGATTCTTGCACACCCGCCGAACAGCGCCGTCATCGTGTCATGAGGGTGCTGACAATTCTTGTTCTAGCGGTGTGTAAGACTGGCGTCTCCATGATTCAGATGAGGCGACAACTGAGCGTGACCGTTCCGGTCTCCCGGTGAATCGCTCCTCGCAGTTCCAGCGCTCCGAGCAGTTCCAGTACGGTGGCGATATCCGGTATTTCCTCGAGGTCGTTATTCCTGGCCGCGCGCAGCAGGGTGTCCGGTGTGATGGCGAGGCGATGCGTACGGCATTCGCGGATAAGGCCGACCATCAAGCGTTCCGCTTCCGACAATGTGCTGACCTGTATCGTCTGTTGCGTTTCCGCATCGGGCTGCAACGATGCCTGGGCGCGCAAATCTGGCATGTGGTGGGATGAGGAGAAATCCTTGGAGTCTGTGCGAGACGGCATGGGAGTCGTGATGACAGCCTGGGATAGCGTAGGCTGCTCGGATTTCTTGTGGACCGCCTTGGTCGTACACGAAGGCGCTGGATCACTGGCATCGCGCTGTGCGTTGTCCGCCATGCCTGGGCATCGTTCCATAATCGGCTGATGGCGCTTGTGACAGATGTCTTTCGTGGAGGTGGCGGCGCATAGAATCGTGGCCTGATGGTCGCCAATCATTTTGTTGCAGCCGGCATTGCATGGCTGATTGATGTCTCCTGGCACTGCATACACCTCGCGCATCAGCTCGCAGGCCCAGCCCGCAGTATTCAGTGCGCCTGAGCGCAATCTCGCCTGTGCCACAACCAGTGTGGAAGACAATGCCGCGATAATACGGTTGCGCAGCAGGAATCTGCGCGCCTCGGGAATGGTGCCGGGACAAAGTTCGCTGATGAGCGCGCCTCCCTGCGATTCGATGCGTTCAAACAGTGTGCGATTGCGAGCTGGCCCCATATGGTTCAGTCCGCCGGCGAATACGGCGACGGTTCTGCCCACGCATCCTGGTTTGCGGCCGTGCAGAGCGTTCAGAGCACCCCAATGAGCGGCCGCGTCCGTGCCCATCGCGCCTCCTGAAACTACCAGATGACCATCCACCGCGGCTTGCTCGGCAACCGTATGGGCCACATACCGTCCGTACTCGTTGACGTCTCGGGAGCCGACAATACCCACCGGTTTTGCGCAGCTGGTCAGGGCCCGCGGATCGCCTTTGACCCAAAGGCATAAGGGAGGTGCCCAGTCGGAGCGGATGGATAGGTCGGTCAATTGCGCAGGCCAGCATGGGTGTCCCGGGCCGATAATCCATTGTGTGCCATCCATGGTGAACCAGTCGGCCAAGGAAACGATGTCTTGCGAGGGCAGGGCGTCCATCCGCTGATGCCAGCCGGACAGGGCATTGCGAAAAGCGTTCATCGCGCTGGGTGTGGGTTTGCGACCCCAGCGGGTCAGACCATTGATGAACATGCGATCAATGCAGGTCAGTGCTTTTTGGCGAACATCGGAAGGCCGGTCAGGGTGACACTGTGACAAGACCTGCCATAATGCCTCAGCATGTTCGGCTCCTTTGAGTGTGGCGTACATCATCGCATCCGCGCCATCGATGCAGAACGTGAGCGCGGCACGGTATAGGGCATCTAGTGAAGGAGCGGCGATAATACGTGAGCGCACGGTCTGTGCGGCCGCTTCGGCTTTTCCGATTGTGTGAGGGGAGCCGTGAACTGAAGCGGGCTCGGCAATCATATTGGTGGTACTCATGACACTCTCGTTCTCATTTCGATACCTTGATGGACATCCTGTTCGGTAGGGGAAATCCGGCCGGCCAGATCGGCGAGGGTCCAGGCCAATCGCATGGCACGATCAGCTCCACGCAACGTCAGCTGCTGCGAGGACAAGGCACGATTGACCAGTTCCATCGCCTTGAGCGAGGTGTTCGCATGCAGCCACGTGCCGGATGCCTGAGCATTACATGTCCACCCGAATTGCTGGAACCTATCTTTGGCGGCGTTTCTTGCACGAATCACGCGTGCACGAATTGTGGCGCTGGATTCGCCGAGCGGTTCATGCTGCACGGTGATGCGGGGGACGGGCGGCACTGTCATCTGAATATCTACTCGGTCAAGTACCGGGCCCGATAAACGGGAGAAATACCTCATGCGATCTTTTTCCCGACACCTGCAGCGCTCGCCAGTGCCGTAATAATATCCGCATGGGCAAGGATTTGCCGCCATGACCAGCTGGAATGCAGCTGGGTAATACGTGCTTCCTTTGGAGCGGGAGAGAGCCACATAGCCGGATTCCAATGGTTCGCGCAACGTTTGCAAGGCCCGGGCGCTGAACTCCGGTGCTTCGTCCAAAAACAGAATGCCACGGTGAGCGCGGGTTATCGCGCCCGGTGCTGCGATGCCACTGCCGCCGCCGACCAGTGACGCTGTGGAAGCGGTATGATGCGGCGCTTCAAACGGAGGCACATCGGTGATGCCATATTGCGATAAGGTGCCGCACAGCGAGCGAATCGAAGCGACTTCCAGCTGTTCGGTATCTTCCAATGGGCACATGATGCCGGGTAATCGTGAAGCCAACATGGTTTTTCCCGTGCCGGGAGGTCCGGTCATGATGAGGTTATGGCCTCCGGCGGCCGCTACCTGCAGCGTCCATTTGGCATGTTCCTGGCCCAACACCTCATTCATGTCTGCGTATCCGTTTTCACTGACTTCGGCTTGCTCGGAGGCACTTGCATCCTCCGCGAGCTGCAGATCGGGGATTGTATATGAGGCATTGCCTCCCATGAGCTCGATGAGCTCGCCCACATGTCTTACGCCGATTGCATCCATGTCTTCCACCATCGAAGCCTCGTCAAGATTGCGATAGGGTATGATTACTTTTCGGATGCCGCGTTCCTGCGCATGCAACATGATTGGCAGCAATCCATGGATAGGCAGTACCGAACCGTCAAGATTCACTTCGCCAAGCACAATAGTGTCTTCCAGACAATCGTGGCCAATGGCTCCAGCTGCGCAGAGAACGCTGGCGGCAATGGCCAGATCATGTGATGAGCCGCGTTTGGGTAGGGAAGCGGGGCTCATATTCACGGTCACACGGGTTTGTGGCCATGAGAAACCACTGGCTTGACATGCCGATTTCACTCGCTCGCGCGCTTCGGACAGTGAGGTATCTGGCAGTCCAATGATGCTGAAATATGGCAGGCCGGGACTGATGAAAGCCTGTACCTGGACAATGAAGGCCTTGAGTCCGATCAGACCGACCGAAAGGGCGCTGCCAATGGCCATGCTTGATCCTTTCGCTAAAACGCGTTTTCAATGTGATGCACCAGCGGTCTACCCACGCGCAACACGATGGTGATGACATCGAATCTGACGGCTTTGTGCGAGATACGGTTGCGGCAATCAAGCAGCCAATCGCAAGCAGCTTTCCTGAGATTCTGTTGCTTGGCCGGCGTCACGGCCTCCTGCGGGCAGCCGTACTGGATGGTGCGGCGCGATTTCACCTCGACGAACACCACAGTGTGCTCGTCGTTGAGCATCACAAGATCCAGTTCGCCGTATCGAGTACGCCAGTTATGGCTCAGTGTGGTCCATCCTTTCTTCTCCAACCAAACAGCCGCATATCGTTCGCCAAGAGCGCCGAACTGCTTGGGTGACAAATTGCGGTCGCCCATTGCGGCTGCGATGTGTTCCGTGGAAGTTGCTGCATCATTCATGATTCCACTGTGCGGGTTGGTGATATCGGGACGCAAGGGCGACCGGCAAATGTGGATACCATGACGCGGCTTGGCGTGTTGTGGACAGCGTGTGGATGAAAGTGCGGTTATCCACCATTAGTTCAGAAAGTATGTGCTTCGCTATGTCATCCAGCGGATGACATTCGCGACCCGTTATCTATTTGTAAGTGCAACGTTTGTCTGTGGGTGGCTTGTCTTCGACATTACCTTGCCGAGTTTGCGGTACCAAGCCTCGTTGGGTGTTTCCCAGTCCGGGACCTTCATGGGGGTGTCGTTGATCTCCTGGACGATGGCCTGCCGGTCCGCGTCCGTGAGGTCGCCGAGACTGGTTCTCTTGGGCAGGTAGCGGCGGATGCGTCCGTCTTCAGCCGTTTCAGCCGGTAGGGGCGGTAGGACTCGTTCTCGTTGGACGCGAGCCACGGGCCGCGCCTCGGTTCGCGGCTGACGGTGGGCTTGCCGTGGCTGATCCTCAGGGCGATCTGGCGGACCCCGAGCCCCTCGCGGTTCCTCAACTCGTCGACCCGGATGCGTTCCTCTGCCGACAGGTGAGAATAGGCTTTCATATCGAGCGCGACACTTTCTCTCTGGTTATGAACTTGAACACTTCCAACCATAGAGCGGGTGTTGCGCTTCTATTTAGAACTCAGGGTGTGGGCACTTGCCGGCATACTGATATCAAGCCTGTTACTGGCATGGGTACGGCTGGAGAACGGGAATACAGAGGCAATGGCGCTTACCGACACGCTGCTTCGGGTGCCGATTAGCGCAGTGGTTGGTGTGCTGGTTGGGGCGTTAGTTGCCGTACTCAGCACGCGGGAAAGCCACCTGCTCAAGTACTTCAAGAATCGGTAGATTGGGATGCTCCCGCTAGACTGAGGGTGGTGCGTGCAGATAGTAGACCACCCTCAGTCAACTTCGTTGACAGCTCCCGCCAGCGGGAGCCAAAGTGGGTCACTTCACCAAATTGGTGAGTTCTCCGAGATTGAGCTCGAAGCTGACGCCGCGATCCTCGAAGTGAGGTTGGTTGCGCGTGCTTTCCATTGCATGACGCACGAACTCGCCGGCAATCTCAGCAGACTCGGCCAGTCCGCGACCGGCCATCACCGCACCGCACAGGGCGGAAGCGAATGCATCGCCCGTGCCGTGAATCATGTACGGCAGCTTGTCATGTGCCAGTTCGATCTTGCCGGTAACACCAGTGGAGGCGCTGGCCACATAGTTGATGATCTTGCCGTCGCCATGGTCGATGCCCTTCAACGCCACGTTCTTCGCGCCAAGCTCCAGTAGCGCGCCCAACAGCTCGTCAACCGTGGCTTCATCGATATCCTGACCGGGGTAGTCGCGCTTGGTCAGAATGCTCGCTTCAGTCAGGTTCGGCATCAGCACATCGGCGCCGTCGGCCAGCGCGCCCATCGCCTCGCACAGTTCCGGCGTATACGTGGGATACATTTCACCGGCGTCGCCCATCACCGGGTCGACCAAACGTAGCGCATTCGGATATTCGCGGTAGAGACGCTGGATAATCGCCACCTGATCGGGGGAGCCCAGGAATCCCGAGTACACGCCGTCAAGCTCAACGTCTTCCTTCTGCCAGGCATCCAGATAGCCGGAGAGGATATCCGTGGTGTCATGGAAGGTGAACACCGCGTACTTCGTGTGTGCGGAGAACAGGGCGGTCGGCACCGGGCAGACATCGCAGCCGGCTGCCGAAAGAATCGGAATCGCGGCGGTCAGCGAGCACTTGCCATAGCCACACATGTCATGCACGGCGGCCACGCGCGGGATGTACTTCGGGTCGCGGTCGTACAACGTAACGTCGGACACTAGAAAACTCCAATCAATCAGACGGATGTCACATAATCACAGTTGACACTAGTCTGTAGGGATACGGACACGCTAACCGGTATTCATCTGGTGAGGTTCCGTCGCCGAATTCAACAGATAGCTCGAACTCCTAGCGACAGAAATCTTGGAAATAAAACCATCCACCCCAAAATTCCGTTGCTGGTTCCATCTGAGCGACAGAAATTTCGGAAATCATCCCTGATTCCCTGAATTGCTGTCGTTGAATCCGTCTCAGTGACAGAAATTTCGGGAATAAACCCATTCGTCCTGAAATTCTGTCGCTGACGTCACCTCAGTGACAGAATTTCAGGAAATTGAGGATGATTTCCTGGATTTCTGTCGCGAAGAGACGTGGAAGTGTCTCGGCGTGTCGTGAGATTTTTGATGACTATTTTGCCCGACGTAACCGCCTCATATCCCAATGATTCCAAGGGTTTATAAGGGTCTATAGGCAACCCCGATAACGCTCAGCTTGCGACATGCACCTTGAGCGTCGTAACTTCATAACCAACACCTCGCCAACCGCCCGAACACGGCAGGCGGGTGGCAAGGAAAATATCCTCGCGACCTAGCACAACCAAGGAGAATACCATGGCCGAGAACAACAAGAAGTACCGTTTTGAGACCCTGCAGCTGCATGTGGGTCAGGAGCAGGCCGACCCGGCCACCGACTCCCGCGCGGTCCCGATCTACGCCACCACCAGCTACGTCTTCCACAACTTCGACCACGCCGAGGCCCGTTTCGGCCTCGCTGACCCGGGCAACATCTACGGCCGTCTGACCAACACCACCCAGGGCGTCTTCGAGGACCGCATCGCCGCCCTTGAAGGTGGCACCGCCGGTCTGGCCGTCGCTTCCGGCGCCGCCGCCGTCGAATACGCCGTGCGCAACATCACCCAGTCCGGTGACCACATCGTCGCCGCCAAGAACATCTACGGCGGTACCTTCAACCTGCTGCGCCACACCCTGCCGCGCGACGGCATCACCACCACCTTCGTCTCCGCCGAGAACCCGCAGGAGTTCGAGGACGCCATCCAGGAGAATACCAAGCTCGTCTACTTCGAGACCTTCGGCAACCCGAACGCCGACCTGCCGGACTTCGAAGCCATCTCCGAAATCGCCCACAAGCACAACCTGCCGGTGATTGTGGACAACACCTTCGCCACCCCGTACCTGTTCCGCCCGCTGGAGCACGGCGCTGACGTCGTGGTCGAGTCCGCCACCAAGTTCATCGGCGGCCACGGCACCACCCTCGGCGGTGTGATCGTCGAAGGCGGCAAGTTCGACTGGAACGCCGTTCCGGGCAAGTTCCCGACTCTGACCGAGCCTGATCCCTCCTATCACGGCCTGAACTTCTACGAGGCCCTCGGCGGAGCCGCCTTTGTGACCCGCGTCCGCGCCATTCTGCTGCGCGACACCGGCGCCACCCTGTCTCCGTTCGCTGCCTTCCTGCTGCTGCAGGGCACCGAGACCCTGTCCCTGCGCGTCGAGCGCCACGTTCAGAACGCGCTGAAGGTCGTCGAGTACCTGCAGACCGTGCCGGAAGTCGAGTCCGTCTCCCACCCGTCCATCGAGGGCCGTCCGGACCACGCCCTGTACGAGAAGTACTTCCCGAACGGAGCCGGCTCCATCTTCACCTTCGACATCAAGGGTGGCAAGGACGCGGCTCGCGTGTTCATCGACAACCTGCACCTGTTCTCCCTGCTGGCCAACGTGGCCGACGCCAAGTCGCTGGTCATCCACCCGGCTTCCACCACCCACTCCCAGGAGACCCTGGAAGAGCTGGAGGACCAGGGCATCCACCAGGGCACCATCCGCCTGTCCATCGGCACCGAGAACATCGAGGACATCCTCGACGATCTGAAGGGCGGCTTCGAAGCCCTTCGCGCTTCCGGCTTGGCCAAGTGAGACGGCAGGAAGGCGCGCTGAGGCAGGAAGGGGAGCGGCGCTTATGGGGTGCGCCGCACAATGCAAAGGCACATGGGGGACCTTCCGTCCGATAACTTGACTCAAGGAGTAGAAAGCTCGCACTGACGTCATGCAGTGCGGGCTTTCTTGCGTCTGCATGCCTCACACGACATGACCGCCGCCATAAAGTATGTGAGGCAAACGCACATTATCACCCAATTGCACATGTTGACAATCCGCGATATTTCGCCGATTGTCGGATGCCGTTGTCCGTTTTATATTCGGTCGGCCTCACACTGTTTGCGCAGAGGCACGAATAGAGTGAGACCTGAGACGACATAATCCTCAAGGATGAGGGCCGGCACACGGCCACTAGCCCAATTCAGTCTGGCGCACGATGGGGCGCGCCGTTATTTCTTCATAAGTTGGAATCATCGTCCGGGCATAAGGCCCGGCCAAATATGGAGAGACATTATGAACGTGCAGAACCCGTCCGCATCGCGCGGCATCGCTATTCAGGCCATCGACTTGGTCAAGAACTACGGCACCGGCAGCAATATGGTTCACGCCCTGCGCAACGTGAACGTCAGCTTCGAACGCGGCAAATTCACCGCCATCATGGGCCCGTCCGGTTCCGGCAAATCCACGCTTATGCACACGCTCGCCGGCCTCGACTCCGCCACTTCCGGCCATATCCTGTTCGGCGGGGCAGACCTGACCCGTATGAACGACAAGCAGCTCACCCTGCTACGCCGCCACAAGATCGGCTTCATCTTCCAAAGCTTCAACCTGTTGCCCATGTTCACCGCCGAACAGAACATCCTCATGCCACTGACTCTCGCCGGAGACAAGCCCGACCGCGCCTGGTTCGACCTGCTCGTCGAAACCCTGGGACTGAAGCAGCGCCTGAACCACCGACCGAATGAACTGTCCGGTGGCCAGCAGCAGCGCGTGGCCATCGCCCGCGCGCTGATTACCAAGCCGAAGCTGGTGTTCGCCGACGAACCGACCGGCAACCTCGACTCCGTTTCCAGCGCCGAAGTGCTCGGTTTCCTGAAGCGTTCGGTCAACGAACTCGGACAGACCATCGTCATGGTCACGCATGATGCGGTGGCAGCCTCCTACGCGGACCGTGCCATCGTGTTCTCCGACGGACGGATCGTGGCCGACGAACAGCATCCCAACGCCGAAGTCATGAACGAACTGCTTATGGCCGAGCGAGAGCGCACCACCCGCACCACTCTTACCGATACTCCTGCTGACCAGATGGCACAGATGGCAGGCGTGCGCAACGTGCCGGATCTGCCCATCACCGATGCGCCGCTGCCGCCGGCCGTTCCCACCTCTGGGCGTGAGGGAACGCTGCGCTACGCCCGTGCCGCCGCACGCCACGCCCGCTGACCCACGGGAAGCAAGAGAGTAGGACGAACCCATGTTTTCCATCACAGTGAAACTCATGAAGAAAAGCGCCAGAATGCTGATTCCGGCCGGCATCGCCATCCTGATCGGCACCGCGTTCATTGCGGCCACATTCCTGTTCGGCAACGCCATGAACGATTCCCTGGCCCGTCAGACCACCGCGCAGCTTGGCGGCGCGAACTATGTGATCAGCGTGGACTCCAGCGAGGGCCTGAACGAGCAGGAGCGGAATGACATCTACACTCGCACGGTGAACGACTTCCAACTCGACCGTATCCGCGCCACAGAAGGTGTCAAGGATGTGCGCGTCGAATCCTCGAGTTCCGTAACCGTGGCCAATGGCGACAAGCATGCCAGCAGCTATGCCATCACCACCGCCGCACAGCGTGATCTGCTGCCGGTTAGCATCATTCAAGGCGACCAGCCGGTCGATAGCAACGAAATAGCATTGACTAAGTCCGTGGCCGATCAGCTTGGTGTCAAGGTGGGGGATAGCGTGACCGTGAACTCCCGTACCGCGCAGGCCGTAGCTTCGACGGGCTACGGTTCCGCCGGCAACGACACTGCCGCTGATTCCGGTATGACCGTTCGCGTAGTGGGTATCACTGAAGATCCGAACGGCGCCTATGCGTACTACGGCGGAGCCTCAGTGCTTTCCGATAACGTGATCACCGCGATGAACGGTATCGACGATTTCGGCAAACTCAATGTCTATCTTGTCTACCTCGATATCGACGATGCCGATCAGCCGTCCGCCGACGCCACCGTGAAACAAATCGACAAGCTGCTGCCAAAACATTTCACCGTGCAATCCCGCGCAGCGATGGAAGAGGAATCCATCAAATCCGTGAGCAAGGGCGATACGAGTATCACCACCATCTTCCTGCTGAGCTTCGGCATCCTCGCCATGCTGGTCGCGGCGCTCGTCATCGCCAACACTTTCCAAGTGCTCGTCGCCCAACGCCGTCGCACGCTTGCCTTGCTGCGCACCATCGGCGCGAACAAAGGCCAGCTGTATGTCTCCGTACTGTTCGAGGCTGGTCTGCTGGGACTCATCGCCTCCATGCTGGGCGTGGGCCTCGGCATCGGACTGATGGCGGCGCTGTGCCAATCCGGCCTGATGAAAGCCACCGGCATGACCATGCGATTGGTGTTGTCCTGGCCGGCGTTCGTAGTGCCGATTGCGTTCGGCATCGCTATGACCGTGATCGCCTCGCTTGGCTCCGCACGTTCCGCCACCGCCGTGACTCCACTGGAAGCGCTGCGGCCCATCGAACTGAACGATACCCGTCGGGCCGGTAAGATCCGTGCCATACTTGCGGGTCTGTTGGTGCTCGTCGGCATCGGTCTGGCCGCATTCTCCGCCTGGCAGATGAACGAAAAGATCGCCGGACATGATTCGCTGGCCGACAAGCAGTATCCGATGGTACTGCTCGCCGCCATCGCCGGCTGCGCGCTGATCTTCCTCGGACTGGTGCTTTCCGCCACATTCTGGCTGCCGGTATTGATGCGCGGTGTGGGCGCGCTGGTTGCGTTTGCCGGGCCGTCCGCCAAGGTGGCGCATGCGAACATCCAGAAGAATCCGCGCCGCGTGGCCGCCACCGGTGCCGCACTGCTTATCGGCGTGACGCTGGTCTCCACCATCGCCACCGGTGCCGCCAGCGCCAAGCAAACCATGAACGAGGCGCTGACCACGCGCTACAGCGTCGACATGATCGCGGCCGGTGCTGATATGACCAGCAAACAGGCCGATGAGGTCGCCAAGATTAAGGGCATTAAGGATAGTATCTACGCGCCGACTCGCATGATGAGCATGAAGGATGCCAATGGCAAGGATCTGAACGTACTCATCGTTGGCGTGGATGGTGTTGACGCGCTGCGCAAAGTGGTGCGTGCCGACCTGTCCGGCGTGACCATCAGCGGTGACTCCGTACTTATGCCCAAGTATTCCGCTGCCACGGGCAAGGACATTCCGCTAGGTAAGAGCGTCACCTTCACCAGTGATGTATCCGGCTCGCAGACTGGTACAGCTGATGCTGCCGCGAGTGATACTGAGAACGATGGCGGACAATCCGATGGAGTGCAGACACTGACCCTCGCGCCGCAGAAGGTGGATTATCGTCGCATCTCAGCCAACTATGCCGCAGTCGCCTTCGTGGATGCCGGTCACTTCACCAACGGTGATGTAAAAGCGAACGGACATATCATGCTTATGCGTATCGACGCCGAAAGCGCGGGCACCACGCTGAACGACGTATTCACCAACGTGCAGAATGCATTCTCCGCCAGTGCAGACATTGACGTGTCTGGTCCGGTGGCCGAACGCACGCAGTGGGAGACCATGATCAACGGCATGATGGCGTTGCTGGTCGGCCTGATTGCCGTTGCCGTGCTCATCGCGCTGGTCGGCGTGGCGAACACGTTGAGCTTGTCGGTGATCGAACGCACCCGCGAATCCGCCACCCTGCGTGCCATCGGTATGACGCGCGGCCAGCTGCGGCGTTCGCTGGCAGTGGAGGCTTTACTGCTGTCGCTCGTCTCCGGCGTGGTGGGTGTGGCGCTCGGCACCCTGTTTGGTTGGCTTGGGTCCTATATGGTGTTTAGCCTGTATGGTGACACTGTGTTCCCGTTCGAGTGGACCACCAATGGTGCAGTGCTTGGCGTGGCGGCGCTTGCCGCGCTGCTCGCCAGTGTTGCCCCCGCCCGCAGAGCCGTCAAGACGCCGCCCGTCGAGGCTTTGGCTGAGGCCTAGTGGCCCGGTCATAGTCTAAGAGCGAAGAGATAGGTCTATTCGTGTGCTGCGAATAGACCTATCTGCCTTGAAAGAGGTACATTCGTTCCTTTGCGGAAAGCTATCTGCTTTCAAAGGGGTACCGGATATACGAAAACGCGAGTACAACCGTTGGAATTGCAATGATCGTACTCGTGTTATCAGGTCTCGGATATCTCTCTGAAAGCAGATAGCTTTCTGCAGAAAGGCGAATGTACCTCTTTCGAGGCGGATACCACTTGTTCTGCCGTATCGTGCGTATTGGGGAAGTCACACCAACCCGTTATCGTACGCAAAGACCACAGCCTGGACGCGGTCTCGGGCGTTGATTTTGGCCAGAATATGCGCCACATGGGTTTTGACCGTGGGCAAGGAGATGAAGAGCTTGTCCGCGATCTCCTGATTGCTCAGGCCATGGGCGATTTCCACCAGCACCTCACGTTCGCGATCTGTGAGCAGTTCCAGCTCGGGATCGGTATATGTGGGGCGTGCGGTGCCAATGCCGTTCGTCGAATCGGCACCCGTAGCTCCGACCGTTCCAGTAGTGTCGGCGACGCCGCCAGCATTGCCATTGAAACTTGCGTTCGAAACGCCGCCACTCAACGACCCATGCTGCGCATAGCCGTCTTGCATCATTTTCTCGATCAGACGCTTGGTGGCCGAAGGCGCGATGATCGCATTGTCCTGGAACACGGTGCGAATCGAATTGAGCAGCGTCTCCGGTTCGGTGTCTTTGAGCAGAAAACCCGAAGCGCCGGCATTGATGGCGGCCATCACATATTCATCCAAATCGAATGTGGTCAGGATGATCACACGGGTCGGCTGCGTGCCATCCGTGCCGGCGGTCAGCGAAGTAATACGGCGGGTGGCTTCGATGCCATCCATGCCCGGCATGCGCACGTCCATCAACACCACATCGGGGTGCAGGGTCTCCGCCATCGTCACGGCCTCGGCGCCATCGGACGCCTGAGCGACCACTTCCATATCTTGCTGCGAGCCGATTACCATGGCGAAGCCGGCCCTCACCAGCTCCTGGTCGTCCGCAATGATCACGCGAATGCTTCTGCTCTCGTTCATGCTCTCCACTGTATCCGATTCCTATTCGAGTGCCGCTCCATGGACACCCTGATTGTTCCCTGAGTTCATGTTCGTGGACGAATCCGTCTGAGATGTGGATTCCGCCTGCCTCATCTGGCTGGACAGAGGAGCATCCGGTCGCAGTTGCATGTCGGGTTGTGCGCCTTCATGCATCTCGTCGCTGAATCCGGTTTCACGCAGCACCGTCAGCAATTGCCGCATGTGCGCCAGAGCCGCACGCCCGCGTTCCCCGATGACCGTGAACGCGGCGATGATCTGCTCGCTATCGGGAACCGGTTCGGAGTTCAGCATGGCCAGCCCATCATCGGCTTGCGTGATCACCGATTCCAACGTATTCAATACCTCGGCCTGCATGGCCGTGCCGATGCGATTGCGCTCCAGATTGGCGGCCAGCACCTTCTGCCGCTCCTGCTCGGCCTTGAGCGCCTCCTCGCGTTGCATGAGCACCAGCGCGTTCGAGCCACGTGAACGGCTCCACCGGGCCATCGCAATGCACGCAAAGCCAAACAGCATCACCACGCCACCCGGTATCAGGCCGGAAAGCACCAGTAGCCAGCGGGACATCGCCGATTCGCCGTTGAGGGGCAGCAGCATCTGAATCAGCATGTCATATCCGTTCCAGCCGGACATTGCCTTGATGCCGGCCAGCCACGAATCCGCGACCAGCGCCACACTGACCCATTTCCATGCCTGTTCCCGTCCATACAGTGCGGCGGCGTGTACGGACACCAATGCAAACATGTTGACGGTCAGGATGGATGGCAAAAACAGCAGCTGCACGGCGGACAGAATCGCCATGACCAGTGCGCTGCCCTCCGGGAACCGACGTCGGAAAGCCAGAGGGGCAAGCATGATGATGGTCAGTGCCATGGTCAGCACAGTGTTGGGTTGAACTGGGTCATTGCTGACCGTCATCATCTGCAGCTCGTTGCGTGTCGCGGAACTGAACATCGCGATCAGCGCCACGGTGATGAGAATATCCGCCAGCAGATAATGCCGTTCGGTCCATTGTGCGAAGCGGGCCACCCAATTCGACTCACCGATATCTCCCTGGTTGAGCGGTTTGGAGCGTATCGAATCCAGGAGTTTCCGTAGTCGTGTGATGGTGACGGGCAAAGCGTCAGACGGCTCGGCGTCGGTTTGCGCGATTTCGGGGGAGAGGGGAATCGTAGCCGCCACGATGAACCCGCCGTTCGGTCCAGGGCCGGCATGGATGCTGCCGCCCAACGATTCGATGCGCTCGTGCATGCCCATCAGACCATAGCCGGGTGCGTGCCCGTCGGCGGCGGATGCCGCTCCCTGGCCGTTGTCGGACACGGTAATCGCAAGCCCGTCATCCGACCACACCTCATCGATGGTGGCCTTCGCGCCCTCGCCCGCATGCTTGCGCGTATTGGTCAGCGCCTCCTGTACCAAGCGGAACACGGCGGCATCCGCATCGGAGGTCAAACGATCCGGCCGTGACTTGCCTGTCACACGCCGGGATACGACCAGATGACCGTCGAACAGAGAATCGATGTCCGCATACCCGGCATCATCATCCGTGCCGAACACGCCGAACAGTCGCTGCATATCATGCTGCGCGCGTTCCGCTTCATGGCGAATCGTGCTCATCGTATGCTTGGCGACGGCCAGATCATGCGTGCCCGCATATCGGCCGCCATCCGACTGCACGATAATCGTCGACAGCGTATGGGCCACCACATCATGCATATCACGGGCAATGCGCGCGCGTTCGGCCAGCGCCGCGATATGTGTCTCCTCCGCTTCGCGGGCCACTATGGAAGCATTGCGTTCGCGCATGGCCGTGAGCGTGGCCTTGCGCGCACGCTGCCATAACGCCATGATGATAATGCTCAGCACGCTGATTTCCATGCACAGCGCCAGCACGCCCGTATCCCGCAGCATTTTGATTCCGCAGTTGGATACGCTCGGCTCGCTGATGAGACCGGGAGAGGCCGGGCATATGGGCATGGTCGCAGCGGTGGGCAGCCAGCTGATCCAGGCGGTCCAAGCATTGGAGGAACCGCTTTTGAACAGCGGGCCGACGTTCATTGACACCGCCCAGACCGCAGCCGCGGCCAATCCCATGGCAAAGGCGGTGATAATGAATCGCAAGGAATGCTTGGGATTGCCGTACACGAGCACCGAATACAGGATGATAAGCGTGTAGAAGTCGCCGTAGGTCATCGACGGGCCGAAGACGAGATGGGCGGCGGTCAGAGCCACGAACAACCAAGCGGCGATCTCCGGCTGGTATCGTCGCAGCATCAGCGGAACAAACGTCGGTAGCGACCAGAACAACAATGAATAATTGTTCGATACGAATAATAGTCCAGGAGTCGAAGAGGAACTGGTGGAACTGATGAGCGGGATGAGTCCGAATGTCAGTACTGCGGCGAGCAGGGTGTCCCATAGCAGGGTGTGACTCGGCTTCCGAGCGAACCATGCCCTCACGTGCGCGACCATTTCCATACGTCCCAAGGCTAACGTGTCCGTTAACAAGCCGACATCACCCTTCAGACGGATTTGTGGGCTAGAGTTTGAGCCATGACATTGCTGAGCAAATACTATGTACCGGGCCTCGCCATCGAGGACCATTCCATTGACGTTCCTCTCGCTTGGTCCGGCCATGAGCCAGGCCAAGCATTCGACGGCGAAACCATCAAACTGTTCTACCGTGTGGTCACCACGCCCGAACACGTGCACGATGACCTGCCGCTGCTGATCTTCCTGCAGGGAGGTCCCGGCGGTGAGGGCCCGCGTCTGAACAGTCCCACCTCCGATGGCTGGATTGAAGAGGCCACCAAGCATTTTCGTGTGATTCTGCCCGACCAGCGTGGTGCTGGCCGGTCCTCGCGCGTGGACACGCACACCATGGCCCGTATTGCCGCCGCCCATGAAGGTGATGTCGCAGTCGGCGCTCGCGCCCAGGCCGATTACCTGAAGAAGTTCCTCGCCGATTCCATCGTGCGAGACTTCGAACATCTGCGTCTGACCGAGTTCGGCGGGCGCAAGTGGGTGACAATGGGCCAAAGCTATGGCGGCTTCCTGACCCTGACCACGCTGTCCCTGTTCCCGGCCGGTGTGATCGCCAGCTTCACCACCGGCGGCATTCCGCACGTGCCCGCCTGCGCCACCGAGGTCTATGAGCACACCTTCCCGCGTGTGATTCGCAAGACCGCCCAGTTCTACGAGCGTTATCCGCAGGACAAGGAGCGTGTGGCGGCCATTGTGGAGAAGCTGCCGACCGCCGCGGAAGTCTCCGAGTTCGTGGGCAAGCTGACCGATTCCGTACTGAACCCGATGGCGGGAACCGAAGTCGAACATCGTCTCGGCGTGATCGCCGGCATGGCGGCCCACGGTTTCCCGATCATGCCCAACGGCGACCCGCTCACCGTGGAACGTCTGCAGTGCCTTGGCTCCGACTTCGGTAAGAAGCCGAGTTTCGAGCGAGTGCATTGGATCCTCGACAGCGCCTTCCTCGATGGCGACGGCTCCGTTTCCGCCGCATCGCCGTTGTCCGACGAATTCCTGACCAAGGTGATGAACGCCACCTCATCGCGTCCGCTGTACTGGCCGTTGCAGGAATTCATCTACGCCAACGGCGAGATGGACCAGCCGATTCGCTGGGCCGCCCAGCGTGTGCGCGACGGCAAGTCCGAGTTCGGTGCCGATGTGCGCCCGCTCAATTTCACCGGTGAGGCCATGTTCCCGTGGATGTTCGAGCAGGAGGCCGCGCTGCGCCCGTTCAAGCCCGCCATGGACCTGCTGATGGAAGACACGAGCTTCGGCGTGATCTATGACGAGGACCAGCTGGCACGCAACGAAGTGCCGCTGCAGGCCGGTGTCTACTTCGACGACATGTACGTCGACTCAGGCATGCAACTCGACACATTGAGCCGCGTGGGCAACAGCCATTATTGGACCACCAACGAGTTCGAGCACGACGGACTGCACGGTTCGGTGGTGTTCAAGCACCTCTACGACGAAGCCCTCAACCGAGGCGACCTCGAAGAACTGTTCTAACCTTTTTGGCTCCCCTCTTGGAGGGGAGCTGGCTCGCGGAGCGAGACTGAGGGGAGTATGTCAAGTGCGGAAAACATCCCTCAGTCAGCTCCGCTGACAGCCCCCTTAGAGAGAGGGGAGCCCAAGTACGGACGAAAGGAAATCTTATGACCCGGAATCTCACCATTGGATTCATCGGATACGGCAACATGGCTCAGGCCATCGCCCGAGGTCTTGTCGACGCGGGCGTGGTCACCGGCGGCCAGATGGTCGCTTGCGCCGCCCGCTATGACAAACTCGAGAAGACCACTGCCGAGCTCGGCGTGCGCCCGTTGCACAATCCGCTGGAAGTGGTGGTGGCCGCCGACGTGGTCATCATCGCCATCAAGCCTTATCAGATTGACGCCGTCGTTAAGCCGCTCGCCAGCGAACTCGCCAAGCCTGGCAAAATCGTCGTCTCCATTGCGGCCGGCTGGAATCTCAAGAAATATCAGGATCTGTTCACCACCGAAGACGGCGAATCCGTCGACTCTCCGGACATCCACATTCAATGCACGATTCCGAATACGCCGATGGCTGTGGGCGAGGGCGTGCTCGTCACCGAATCCGTCAACACCCTGACCGATGAGGAGACCGAGACTTTCGAGCAGGTGTTCGCGCCCATCAGCCTCATTGAGCGCGTGGATACCGCACACATGAACATCGCCATGGTGGTGGCCGGCTGCGCGCCCGCATTCACCGACATGTACATTGAGGCACTGGGCGATGCCGGTGTGCAGTACGGTCTGCAACGCGCTACCGCCTACCGCTTGGCGGCCAAGATGGTCGAGGGCGTCGGAGCGCTGTACATGGCCACCGAAACCCACCCTGGTGCCATGAAGGATGCTGTCTGCTCGCCTGGCGGCACCACTATCAAGGGCGTCGCCCAGCTCGAAAAAGACGGCTTCCGTGGCGCGGTCATTGACGCCGTCGACGCCATCGTCGGCTGACTGCACTCGGCAAAAAAATTGCCCCCGCCGGCGGGGGCTGTCGGCGGAAGCCGACTGGGGGTCTCCCGAATCACAGGACCACCCCCCCCCAGTCATGCTTCGCATGACAGCCCTCGCCAGCGGGAGCAGTATGAAGCAGACGAAACTACTCGATGATCACGTCTTCCGGCTTGATGTCGGAGGTGAAGCTCGGGGCGAGCTCGCTCTGGTAGGCGTCCTTGAAGAAGCCGTTGGAGGTCAGGGTCTTGATCTCCTTGTTGGTCCATTCGAGCAGGCTCTTGTTGCCCTTCTTCACGGCCGGGGCGATGGTGGACTCGTCACCGATGGTCTTGATACCCACGGTGTAGTCCGGGTTGTCCTTGGCCCACGCGTACAGGTAGGTGTTGTCGTCGGCGAGGGCGGCCACACGGCCATCCTTGAAGGCCTGGAACTGCTGGGTCTTGGAATCGAACTTCTGCAGCTGAACATCCGGGTACTTCTCAGTGAAGAAGGCCTCGGCGGTCGTGCCCTTGGTCACGGCCAGCTGCTTGCCCTTGAGCTGATCGGCGCTGGTGATCTTGGCGCTGTTGGGGGAGACCACGCCGATGGACACTTTCATGTACGGATCGGCGAAGTCGACCACCTGCTTGCGCTCGTCGGTCACGGTGAAGTTGGCCAGCACCAGGTCGACCTTGTCGGACTTCAGCGAGTCCACACGGCCATCGGCGTTCACCTGCACCCAGTCGACTTTGACGCCAAGGTCCTTACCGATCTGGTTGCCGAGCGCCACGTCATAGCCGGCGCGGGTGCCGTCGTTCTTCACATAGCCGTAGGGCGGCAGGTCGCCGAAGGTGGCGATACGAATCTTGCCGGTCTTCTTGATCTGCTCGACGGTCTGGCCCTGCTGAGAGGAGGAGCCGCCGGCAGCCGGATCCGGGCCATTGCCGCAAGCCGCGACGGAAATTAGCGTGACGCCGGCGAGCACACCGGCCAAAGCTTTCTTGACATTGAACATAATTCTTTCCCCTTTATCCTTTTCTTGTTGGTTATTGCAAATCTTGATGATTCGGCATGAACGGAGTACTCATGCCTCATCGCCGACCGGAGCCATGCTCTCTAGGAAGTTCCTGGCACGGTCGGTTTCGGGATTCGTGAAGAACTCGTCGCCGGGCTGACGTTCCAGGATCACGCCGTTCTCCAGGAACATCACCGTGTCGGCCACGCGCCGGGCGAACTCCATCTCATGGGTCACCACGATCATCGTCATATGGCGCTTGGCGAGACGAAGCATAAGCTCCAGCACCTCACGCACCATTTCCGGATCGAGTGATGCGGTGACTTCGTCGAACAGCATGAGCTCGGGGTTCATCGCAAGCGCACGCACAACGGCGATGCGCTGTTTCTGGCCTCCTGACAGTTCGCGCGGGTACGAGTTCTTGTATTCGGTGAGCTGCACGTCGGCCAGCAGCTGATCCATCTGCTTAGCGACCTCGGCCTTCGGGCGCTTCTGCACCTTGGTGGGGCCCAGTTCGATGTTCTTGGCCACGGTCAGATTCGGAAACAGGTCGTAGCTCTGGAACACCATGCCGATTTCGGCACGCAGCTTGCGCCAGGTCTTCTCGCTGTTATTCGCGATCTTCTGGCCCTTGAACCAGATTTCACCGCCCTGAATGGTCTCCAAACCGTTCAGGCAACGAATCAGTGTGGACTTGCCGGAACCTGAGGGACCGAGCAGCACCAGCACCTGGCCGCGCTTGACGTCGAAACTGACATCCTTGAGCACTTCGTGATCGCCATAGGATTTGCGCAGATGACGGACGGACAGCAGCGGTTCGGAGTCGTTGGACACGGACACTTCTTCTGAATCAGCCATTGTTACGCTCCTTGGCTCGCTTCTCCAGGGCCTTGGCGATCATCGCCAGCGGCCAGCAAATGATGAAATACAGCAGGAAAATGAATCCGTACACCCAGAATGCGGCGTCCGTGTGGGTTATACGGTTGGCCTCCATGATCTGCTGGCCCACCGTGATCACGTCGATCACGCTGATGAGCAGCAGCAGGGACGTGGTCATGATGACGCGCGCCGCCAGATTGATGGTGGCCGGAACCATCAGGTTGATGGACTGGGGGATACGCACGTACCACAGCACCTGCAGTCCGTTCATGCCCAGCGCCTTGCCGGCATCGACCTGATGATCGGATACGGAAATCAACGAGCCTCGTACGATATCGCTGATTTCGGCCGCGACCCATAGGCCGAACGTCACGACTGCCACGGTCACGCCGTCGACCTGCACGCCAAGTTCGCGCGGCAGGATGTAATAGGTGAGGAACAGCAGTACCAGCGTGGGCACGATGCGGAAGAACTCGAGGTACAGCCTCAGCACCGCGCGCAGTACCGGATTGCGCAGGATACGCAGTGCGCCGAGGATGATGCCCAGGGGAATGCCCACCAGCAGGGCCAGTCCGGCCACCGTGATGGAGGTGCCGAGTCCGCCCAGCAGACGGGTGAAGTTGTCGCCGGTGAACAGCACGCTGGTGCCGGAGGCCTCAGTTATCGCCGAAAGTACCACGACGGACCCTCCTTTCCAGCAGTGTGAGGATGACGGACAACGGGATAAGAATGATTGCGTAGGCGATGACCAGCTCCAGCAGGTATTCGTCGCTGCGGTAGTACATGCCGATCAGGTCGCGTGCGGTGTTGGTCAGTTCCGGTACCGCGATAACGGTGAACACGGAGGTCTCCTTGACCATGAAAATCACGTTCGCGGCGACGGCCGGCACGCTGCGCGTGAGTCCCTGCGGCAGGGTCACGTGACGAATCATCTGCAAAGGCGAGAGTCCCAGCGCGCGTGCGGACTCGTTCTGCACCTGCGGAATACCGCTGAAGCCGCCTTGGAATGCGCCGGACATGTATGCGGAGCCCAGAATGGACATACCGACGACAGCGCAGATCTCGGCGCTCCATTTGATGCCGATGGACGGGAATCCGTAATACAGGAAGAACAATTGAATCAGCAAAGGGGTGTTGCGGAACAGCTCCTCGAATACGGTACTGATTTGGGCGAGCACAGGCACGCGGTATTCGCGCAGCAATGCCAGCACCAATCCCAGAAGGGTAGCCAGCACCACGCTGATTGCGGAAAGACGTAACGTCAAGACGAACGCCTTCCCGAACAGTGGAAGACTTGCTTGGATGACTTCCCAGTTCACAGCCGGCCCTCCTTCCGTATACGTAGTAATGCTTGTTGCATGGTCTCTCTCAATGGTTGCGGGCCGCATGTATGGGGTAAAACGTAGCGGCTCCGTGTGCTACCCCATAAGGATAACGGGTGGCGGGGGTGTATTTCGCCAAGAAAAGAACGTTCGACGAGTGCGGATAAAGGTATTGACTTGGAGGTCGGGGTGGTGTATTGCAAGAGCCGTTGCTCGAACTCGCAGCCGGCTGATGCGCAAAACCCAGTAGTCGCAACCGATGGCATGTGATTGATGAGCTTCGCAATATGCATTGATGATGTGCCGGCCGGGTTTTGCGTTATGAACGCCGTTTATACCCTGCTATCGGATACTCCGAAATGGGGATGTTCATATTGTGCGAGTCGAGCATTTCGCGGTTCCCGTGCGCTTGTCGCTTGGCTCTTTAGACTTAAAGGCATGTCTCTTACTATCGGAATCGTCGGACTGCCCAATGTCGGCAAGTCCACCATGTTCAATGCCCTGACCCGCAACAACGTGCTGGCCGAAAACTATCCGTTCGCCACCATCGAGCCGAACACCGGTATCGTGCCGCTGCCGGACGATCGTCTGCCGGTGCTGGCCAAGCTGGTTCACACCGAGAAGGTCGTGCCTGCCACGGTGACCTTCGTGGACATCGCCGGCATCGTCAAGGGTGCCTCCGAGGGCGAAGGCTTGGGCAACAAGTTCCTGGCCAACATCCGCGAGGCCGACGCGATCTGCGAAGTCGTGCGTGCTTTTGAAGACGATGACATCGTCCACGTCAATGGCAAGGTGGATCCGGCCGACGACATCGACACCATCAACACCGAGCTCATTCTTGCCGACCTGCAGACCATTGAAAACGCGCTGCCCAAGCTGGAGAAAGATCTGCGCGGCAAGAAGATCGAGCCGGCTTACATGGACGCCGTCAAGCAGGCCAAGACCATTCTTGAGGCTGGCGAGACGCTCGACAAGGCCGCGCGTGAAGGTCGTTTCGACAAGGATTCCGTCTACGACCTGCACCTGATGACCGCCAAGCCGTTCATCTACGTGTTCAATGTGGACGATAACGAGCTGGCCAACAAGGACCTTCAGACCAAACTTGCCGCCTCCGTGGCCCCGGCCCCGGCCGTGTTTCTCAACGCCCAGTTCGAGGCCGACCTGACCGAGCTTGACGAGGCGGATGCCCGTGAAATGCTCGCCGACGCCGGCTTGAGCGAATCCGGTCTTGACCAGCTTGCCCGTGTGGGCTTCGACATCCTCGGCCTGCAGACCTTCCTGACCGCAGGCGTCAAGGAAGTACGCGCCTGGCAGATTCACAAGGGATGGACCGCCCCTCAGGCCGCCGGTGTGATTCACACCGACTTCGAAAAGGGCTTCATCAAGGCTGACATCGTCTCCTATGACGATTTCGTGGCCGCCGATGGTTCCATGGCTAAGATCAAGGAAGAAGGCAAGCTCCGTCAGGAGGGTCGCGACTACGTCATGGCCGATGGAGATATTGTGGAGTTCAAGTTCAACATCTCGAAGTAAGTGTTTCTCTGGCTCCCCTCTTTGAGGGGAGCTGTCGCTACAAGCGACTGAGGAGCGGCACGGATAAGGCCTGAGAAGTCGTCTTCTCAGGCCTTTGTCATGACATTGTTCTGCAAGGACTGGCTGCTGCAGCAGCATAATGTGTGTTTTATTATTCGGCCTTGGCGGCTTGCTGGTCAATCCAATTGTTGACGTCGGTGACCGCCTCGTCAAGGGTTGCTTTGGCGGCTTTGTAGTATTTGGAATCTACAGGTTGACGATTTCCGCGCCGAACGGCCAGAGCGCGAGCTTGGCCATCTTGAACGATTGCAGTCCGAACGGAATACCGATAATGGTGATGCAGTTGAGTACGCCGGCTCCCAGATAGCCGAGCGCCATCCACCAGCCGACCAGCACCACCCACAGGATGTTGGCCAAGGCAGAGCCGACTCCGCCGCCGTATTGCACGGTTTTGCCAAACGGCGTCAGGGTGAGTCCCGCCATCTTGAACGCTTGAATGCCGAGCGGGATGCCGATGATGGAGATGCACAGAATCAGTCCCACCAATGCCCATCCGATTGCGATGGCCAATCCACCAAGAATGATCCACAGGATATTGCCGAGAACTCGCATGATTAGTCCCTTTCCGATTCCGGTCGATGCCTCGCATGTTCAGCTTCACTATTTTGCCAGACATCATGACGGAAACACGAGACGCAACCCCTAGCTCGCCCCTGATTCATCCCCGGACCGTTATTCAGGCGGAGCGTATGCGGTAAGCCCAATCCTTTTGTGAAGATTTTGTGTATTGTCAGGCATGCGTGGGTTTCACCGTCGATTTGAATGATGATAGGCTTCTCGATGTCTGCCGTACGAAGACCCCATCAAGGAGATGCCATGAACCTGTATCGCTACGCGATGTTCATCGCACGCGCCTGCCGTGGGTCGTTCGTCGGCAATGTTCTGTTTGCCAATCCACAAATGGCCCTATTCTCGATGCTGGTGTAGCGGGGACACGCCTTATGCCGGGATGTACCGATGGCCCATCCGCAGTCGACGTCGCATGAATCGCTCACCATAGCCATCAACTTACGCAAAGCCGCGAATCGTTTGCCGTATATGAATGCGGAACAGATGGCGGCTTTTCCTTTACGCCCGGACTCATCGGTGTCCCCGCGTCTTGACACAAGCATGGGGCCGGATCGCCCACACATGCCGTTACCAACAGAAGGAAATGCTGTGACCTCACAGAAAACCGCGGAACTCGGGTCCGCCACCAGTTCCGTAAAGCCTATTGATCCGCACACCCGATTCATCGTCGTGGGTGTGATCGTCGTCGGCTCGTTCATCGCGCTGCTCAACCAGACCGTCATGTCACCGGCCTTGCCGGCACTGATGCATGATTTCAATATCACCACCGGCACCGTGCAGTGGGTGACCAGCGTCTACATGCTGGTCTCGGGCATCATGGTGCCGATTTCAGGCTATCTGATTGATAAATTCTCCACCCGAAAGCTCTTCGCCGGAGCTCTTGCCGCTTTCATGGTCGGCACACTGCTGTGTGCCGTCGCGCCGAATTTCATGCTGTTGCTCGTCGGACGCATACTGCAATCCGTCGGCTCCGGCGTGCTGTTGCCATTGGTCGCCGTAGTGCCGATGCTCGTCTATCCGCCGGATAAGCGCGGCACCGCCATGGGCATGGCCGGTATCGTCATGGCCGCCGGCCCGGCTATCGGCCCGGTTGTCGGTGGTCTGGTGATTGACAGTTTCGGATGGCGCCCGATGTTCATTGGCATCGCAGTCGTGGCACTGGTCATCCTTGTCGGAGGCACGATGATGCTCAAGAACGTCAGCGAGTTGAAGAACCCAAAGCTCAACATCCTGTCCGTGATCCTTTCGACCATCGCGTTCGGTGGCCTGCTCTATGGCTTCTCGTCCGCTTCCACGATGGGATGGGCCAGTCCGGTCGTCATTACCTCAATCGTCGTTGGTCTTGTGGCCTTCGTCGCATTCGTATACAAGCAAGTCAAGCTCGATGAGCCATTGTTGCGCGTTGACACCCTTGCCACCCGCAACTTCCGCAACTCCGCGATTCTGGTCACTCTGATCAACGCCGCAGTCGCCGCAACCAACGTGACGTTGCCTATCTTCATCCAGAATGTGCTCGGCCAATCCGCCACCGTCACCGGCATGGTCATGCTGCCCGCCGCGGCGGTCGGCATCATCCTGAGTCCGGTCGCCGGTGCCGCATTCGACAAATTCGGCCCGCGCGGCGTGGGTCTCGGCGGCCTTGCGCTCATGACCATCTCTCTTGGTCTTCTCGGCACCATCAACACCAGGACATCAGTGCTGTTTGTCGCCGTGTTCTGCGCATTGCAGGCATCCGGTCAGGCTATCGCCAACATGCCGATCAACACTTGGGGCGTCAACGCTTTGCCGAACGACATGATCGCCCATGGCAACGCCATCGCCAACACCGGCCGCCAGATCGCGGCAGCCATTGCGACCTCGCTTCTGGTCACCGCAGAAACATCCGTGACCGCCTCGCACATGTCCCAGGGTGTGAAGTCCGCCACGGCCAGCGGCATCGCGTTCTCCTACCTGCTGTGCGCCGCCATCTCGCTGGTCGCCCTGATCATCTGCATCTTCACCGTCACCAGCCGTGCCAAGGAGAAGGCCGCACGCAACGCCAAGGCCTACGAGGCGCAAGCCTCCGCCGAAGTCGCGGCCGAAACCACTGAAGGTCAGCCCGCCGAGCATCACTACGCCGGCGCATACGTGGCCCCCGCCGCCTCCCTATTCAAGCAGGCCCAGGAACAGTCCATCGGCGGGATCATGGACGATCAGCCCTACAGCTGCCTGGACAGCGATGACATCACGCATGTGGTGCGCGAGTTCATCCGCCTCAACGTCTCCAGCCTTCCCGTGGTGAACGGCGATGGCAGGCTCGTCGGCTTCGTCAGCGACGGCGATGTCCTGAAATCGATTGCCACCTATGAATCCCGTACGGTTTCCACCGGCACCGGTTCGACGATGGTGGTGTTCGACGACGAAACCGTGGCCTCCAAGGTGCAGGCGCTCTCCGGCAAGAAGGTGATGGACATCGCCACGCGTAAGGTCGTTGCCGCCACGCCCGACCAGCATGTTGGAGAGGTGGCCCGAATCCTCGCCAAGAAGCAGTTCAAGAAACTGCCGGTGGTGGATGGTGATGGCAGACTCGTCGGTGTGATCCGCCGTAAGTCCGTGATGGAACATGCCTTCGACGCGCTGTTCCCAAAGGATGATCGGTGATTAGGCGCCATCATCGCTGAATAGAATGAATGGACCATGAGGCTTCCCTTCTCGCGGGGAAGCCTCATTGCTTTGTCCGCGGAGTCTTACGGCACCTGCGCAACGTGGTGCTCGGTGATACCTTGGTGTGCTTCGTGGCCGTGGCGCCGATGGACCTACACTGTTGCTCATGACCCGCGAATATGAGGGCATCGATTTGAATCTCGGATTCATCAACCTGACCACCGCCTCCGATAAGCTCGCCGCCAACGAGCTGGGGTGGAGTGTCGGTATGCTGCTCAGCGGCGCGTAACGCGGCCTGATGGCGATTAAGCCGAACTACCAAATTTGTGCGTACGACTCGTAGGACGTGTAGTCCGGCAAGTCGTACACCAGTATCGAGAAAGGCATGGATTGGCCATTGTCCGGCCAATCCACAAATGCCATTTCTCCATAGATGATGGCACCTTGCTTATCCCGCAACACTAGGGAAACCTTGATTTGCTGTCCATCTGAAGGCTCGAAACCATCGGTCACGGCGCGGACTTCGCCATTGAAGGTCGTGCCGCCGTCGTTGTTGCGCACTTTGGAGATTCCGCTGATGGGGAAAGTGGCAGTGCCTTGTGCTTCCGTGACGTTGTACTCATTCGGACTGAGCACAACGAAGTCCACGGTGGCCGGTGCGGTACCTTGACCCGCTTGCCCGGCGTCATATATAGTCTGATTCGGGAACGCCATATTCAGCGTTTGCGTCTGCGAGAACACGATGGAGCCGTCTTTGGCTCGCCCGGTGATGGCGACTTCTGGATACTGTACCTGCAGGGTTGTGCTGGTGTTGCGCAGGGCGAATGCGTAGCTAACGTACCCCTGTTGGCCTACAGACCAACCGGATTCCACCAGCTCCAGCGGATTGTCGGCAACCGCGTCGGCGCCGCTTGTGCCGGTACCGTTATTGCCGCTGGCCCCATCGGCCCCATCGGCGTTGTCAGCGTTTCCCGCGCCTGAACCGTTCGATGATGAGCCATCGGATCGCATTGAGGAATCGGGCGACTTCGCCGGCCCGGTAATGCCGAGATGCCCGGCGGAGATGATGCCGCCCACAATGGCCGCAATCACCAGTACTGCGCCGGCGGCGGACCATAAGACGATGGCGCGTTTGCTCAAGTTCAGGCGATCGAATATTCGTGGTACGCGTGTTGCGTGTTGTGCATCGCTTGGCAATTGCGTGCTGACGGCAGCCGAGTCTGTTGCGGAGAGCAGCGTCTGATGGAATTCGGGAACGCTTTGCGGTCGTTGGCTTGGCTCGAACGCGCACGCATGACTGATTACAGCGCGCAGGTGCGGGGTCACGATGGCATTGTCGTTCAGCAGCTGATCGTAGTTGTTGTCGTCTGGATAGGCACCGGTCAGCATGAATCTGAGCAGTCAGCCCAAAGAGAACACGTCGGAACGCGCGTCGGTTTTGGCAAAGCCAGATTGCTGTCGGCGTCGCGATCGACATGCGGAAACGTCCGCGAGCGGCGTCATGCGTGACGGTGCTCACGGCGACGCCTGTGATGCTGGTCGCGCGGCGGCGATGAGGCGCGTCGTATTCGTCGGCAATCTGAACGTCGGCAAATCCTCCATGTTCAATGCGCTGCTTGGCGCGAGGGCCCGCACGATGAACGCTCTGGGCACCACCTCCATCACTTGCGGGCAGTACCGGTACAAGAGCGCGAACGCTGCGTTGCACACGCGGCTCTGGCAGTTCGTGGACACTCCCGGCACGTATTCGCTGCTGCCGATGAGCCCCGATGAACAGGTCGCCGTCGATGCACTGACGGGCGCGTCGGGTATGCCCGCTCCCGATCTCGCCGTCGTGTTGTTGGACGCCACGGCGCTGTCCCGTTCGCTCTACCTGCTGTCGATGGTGGTGGAGCTCGGACTGCCGACCGTCGTTGCGCTTACCATGAACGATCTGGCGTTTCGCAATGGCCGTGGCGTCGATACGGAACGGTTGTCCCGTCTGCTGGATGGCATGCCGGTCGTCGCGATCGACGGGCGTACCGGAGACGGCGCCAAGGCATTGGCCGATGCCATCGCGGCGGGTTTCCGGGAGCCCCCATTCCCCATGGGCTGACCGCATGGTCCGGCATCACGGCCGATGCCGATGGGCGCTCCGCCGATGACCTGCGCTCCTGGGCTGAATCACGGGCCGATGCCCGCCTTGACTGGACCGCCGGCGTATTGCGTGGCCTCGACGTCCACGACAACGGTCATGTCACCTTGTCCGACCGCATCGACGGCGTGCTGCTGCACCCCGTAGTCGGCGTCATCGTGTTCCTCGCGGTCCTGTTCACGGTGTTCCAGGCCACGACGACGCTGGCCAGCCCGATGCAGGATTGGATCGATGTGACGTTCCGCGGCTGGTGTGCATCCGGCCTCGACTGGTTGCTGGGCCTGTTCGGCGTGGCCGATCACGGCGGCTGGATGCGTTCGCTGCTGGTCGATGGTGTGCTTGACGGTGTGATCACCGTGCTGACGTTCATTCCGGTGATGGGCATCATGTTCCTGATGCTGTCGATCCTGGAGGATTCCGGCTACATGGCCCGTGCCGCATTCGTGATGGATCGCGCCATGCGCGCCTTGGGATTGGACGGTCGCGCGTTTTTGCCGATCATCGTCGGTTTCGGCTGCAATCTGCCGGCCTTGGCGGCCACCCGTACCCTGCCCGATTCCCGTCAGCGGGTGCTGACCGGCATGCTGGTGCCGTTCGTCGCGTGTTCCGCGCGCCTGTCGGTGTTCCTGGTGCTCGCCCATGCGTTCTTCCCGAAATACGCGGGTCTCGTGGTGTTTCTCATGTACGTCGCTTCGGTGATGATCATCCTGCTGGTCGGCGTGGTGCTCCGCCACACCATGTTCCGTGGGCTTGAACCGGAGCCGCTCATGCTGGCGCTCCCGCATACCAGTGCCCCCGCGCCCTGCAGCTGGTTCGCTCGGTGCTGCTGCGCCTATGGGGATTCGTTCGCGGCGCCAACGTGATCATCATCTCGATGATCGTGGCGCTATGGTTGCTGCAGGGCATTCCCATGACGGCCGGCGCCGGTGTTTTCACGTTCCGGGCAATGATGTGGTGCGCGGATCGCCGACGCGACGACGAACGGCGCATTGTGCGACGATCCGTGGTGGCTGTGGGTCGGCGTGAGCTTCGTCGGTGTCTATTCCGGCTATTTCGGCGCGGCCGCCGGCACGCTCGCCCTGGCGATTCTCGATTTGGGCAAAATCGGCCCGTTCCATCAGATCAACGCGTTGAAAACCGTGGTCGGCTTCGGCGCGAATATCTCCGCCGCAATCATGTTCATCATCCGTGGTTCCGTCTACTGGCCGTTCGTCATCATGATGTGCATTGGCTGCACCATCGGCAGTGCGATCGCGCCTCCCATCACCCGGCGCATTCCGGAGGGCGTCATGCGGGCCGCCGCCGTGTTGACCGGCATCATCCTTGCCGTCAGGCTTGGCTGGAGCACGTACCTGTGATGGCCTCGGCCGCTGGGGCATGTCGGACGGACGCGGCGGTGCGACGATTCATGGGCGTGGGCGGGGAAACATGACGATCCCGCCGGATGGAAGACGTGTTCCGTCCGACGGGATCCCCGTTCGATCAGTCGGTGATTTATCAGTTGTGCATGGCTTCGATGTTGTTGCCTTCCGGATCATGCACGAACGCGGCATAGTAGGTCGGACCGTAGTTCGGACGCGGGCCGGGCTGGCCGTTGTCGGTGCCGCCGTTGGCCAGACCCGCCTCGTGGAACGCCTTCACGGCGTCGTCGCCGGCGGCTTCGAACGCCACGTGGGCCGGCGCGACGACATCGCCTTCAGCGGCGGTGGAAACCCACACCGACGAACCGTCTTCCGCCACGAATGCCTGAACGCCCGGGAAAGCGGGGCCCCTGCCGTAGCCCAACGGCGCCAGGGCGGCCTCGTAGAACGCCTCCTCCTTGTCGAAATCCTTCACCTTGACGGTCACATGGTTGATCATGATCTGTCCTTTCATGTGTTCGATGTGTCGTGTATCCGAATTCCATGATAGATGGCAAACGATGTGAATCGGAAGGGCGGCGTTCTGGAAGGTCGCGAAGTCCGGGCCGTTGCCGCCCGTGCCGCGATGACCCTACAGCCCGTGGATGCTCGTCCCGAACGGCCAGAGCGCGAGTTTGGCCGTCTTGAACGCCTGAATGCCCAGAGGAATGCCGATGATGGTGACGCATAGAACCAATCCGATTAGCACCCAGGAGATCGCGATCGCCAATCCGCCCAAAACGATTCATAGGATATTGCCGATGATTCTCATAGCGGGTTCCTTACGCTCGACCATCTTCCGGAAGACGCCGGATGGTATATCAGACCTTCATTCTATGGTACTGGTGTGAGATGAGGCGGGGCCGGGAACGGGCCCATGCGTCCTGAAGCGATGAGTAGATTGGAGCGACCATGCCCGTGGCGTCCGATGGGGTGGACGGGCCCGGCGCATATGCCGGTGCCATGTCGAACGAGGAGGCCGATGCCGCGTGGATTCGGCGTGTGGCACTGCTGCTCGTCGGCCAGGCGTTCTCGCTGTTGGGCTCCAGCATCGTGCAGTACGCCATCTGGTGGTGGATCGTATTGCAGACCAGAACCGGTTCGGCGATGCTGCTGGCCACCCTGTTCGGCGTGGTGCCGCAGGCCGTGGTCTCGATCTTCGGCGGCTCATGGGCGGACCGCCATAATCGCAAACTGCTGATCATGCTGCCGGACATGGTGATCGCCGCCGTCACCGTCGTGTTGTCGTTGGGCTTCGCGATGGGATGGGCCGGACTGGCCACGATCTTCGTGGTGCTGCTCATCCGTTCGGCGGGCGGCGGCATCCAGACGCCGGCCGTACAGTCGTTCATCCCGGACATCGTGCCCTCCGGCAAACTGCTGCGCGTCAATTCGATATACGGTGTGATCAATTCGGCGAACATGATAGTGGCGCCGGCGGTGGCCGCCGTGCTCATCAACATGGTGCCGTTGTGGTCGATCCTGCTGATCGACGTGACCACGGCGGTCATCGGCGTCGGGTTCGTAGCGTTGATCAAGGTGCCGAAGAGACACGCGACGGCGGAGCGTGCCGCGCACGCCGCGCCCGAAGGGGAGGGACGCTCGCCGCTCGCCGGCGTCCGCCGTGTCTTCGCCGACCTCAAGGTGGGATTCGACTACACGTGGCATCGGCCGAACCTGCGCAACGTGGTGTTGGGCGACGCGCTGACCTGTTTCATCGCCGTGGCCCCGATGAATCTGACCCTGCTGCTCATGACCCGCGAATACGAGGGAATCGATCTGAATCTGGGATTCATCAACCTGACCACCGCCTCCGACAAGCTCGCGGCCAATGAGCTGGGCTGGAGCATCGGCATGTTGCTTGGCGGCGCGTTCATGTCCACCGTCGGGGCCAAGGTCGTGCGCGACAACATGCGCATGGTCGCGTTCGGCGTCACCTTGGTCGGCGTGACCGTGATGGGTCTCGGGGTCGCGCCCAATCTGCTGGCGTACCTGTTCGTCGACGTGGCGAATGGCGTCGCCTCCGCCATCTGCGTGGGTCCGATGCGCACCATCATGCAGACCGAGTCCGATGAGAATGTGGTCGGTCGCGTCTTCGGCCTCGACACCACGCTCAGCACGCTTGGCATGCCGCTGGGCATGCTGGTCTTCGCGCCTCTGGCCGACATGATCCCGATTTCGCTGGTGTTCGTCATCGGCGGCGTGCTGACCCTGCCCATCGGCGTCTATCTGTTCGGCCAGACGCGCAGGCGTGCCGGAGCGGTGCCGGACCGGGGACGATGACCGCCGGGGAAGCCCCCCAAAAAAACAGTGTTCATGTGAAATTCACCGCATATTCGCGCTTTTGCCGGCCTGCCATGATTAGCCTTGAACAAGGAACAGCAGAGTAGAAGCAGAAGGTATGCGCGTATTCGATTTTGACGGAACCATCTACGACGGCGAAAGCCTGTTCGACCTGTACCTGTATTCCGCCCGACACGACCCGAAGGTGTTCCGCTTCATCGCACCCGTGCTGCGGTACGCGGTCAAATACAAACTCGGGCGGGCCACGCTTGAGCAGATGGAATACGGCGTGGGCAGGATGGCCGAAGGCTATCTCACGGAGCTGAACCGTTCCCGGCGTGTGGCGAGCGTCGAACAGCTTGTGAACGATTTCTGGGATCGGAACTACCCGCGCATCAAGCCCTGGTACCAGCCCGAACCGAATGACGTGATCCTCACCGCGTCCTTCGACCTGACGGTGGGGGAGGCATGCCGCAGGCTCGGCGTGCGGAACCTCGTGGCCAGCAACGTCGATATGGAGACGATGAAGGTCACGTATCTCAACTTCAACACCAACAAGGCCAGACGATTCCGCGAGCTGTACGGTCCGGACGCCGTCGTCGACGAGTTCTACACCGACTCGAGGTTCGACCAGCCGATGATCGATATGGCCCGTCGTGCGTTCATGGTCAAAGGGAACACCATAACGCGGGTGAAATAGCGGACGGCGCGGAACAACGAAGCGTCACCGACAACGAAGGAGGAGCACAGATGAGCATGCCGCTCGATCTTTACGTAATCCGACATGGCGAATCCGAAGCGAACGTCATCGTCGAAGCAGGCGAACAAGGCGACGACTCCCTGTACACGCAGGACAACGTCACCGTGCCCGACCGCTCATGGCGGCTCACCGCCACCGGCCGCAAGCAGGCCGACTGCATTGGCCGTTGGCTTGTCAGCCAGCAGCAGCTGTTCGACCGCTACATGGTCTCGCCGTATGTGCGCACCCGCGAGACCGCGGCCACCATGGCCTTGCCCAAAGCCAAGTGGGAGGAGAACCGTGTGCTGCGCGAACGCTCCTGGGGCGAGATCAACACCATCACCAAGGACGAGTTCAAAACCAACTACGCCCGCAACTGGAACTTCAAGAACACCGACCCGTTGTACTGGCGGCCGCCGGCGGGCGAATCCATCGCCGACGTGGCCGAGGACCGCGTGCATAACATCCTGACCTCGTTGAGCCGCAAATCCGACTCGGAGTCCGTGGTCATGGTCACGCACGGCGACTTCATGCTCGCTCTGATGCTCACCATCGAGGATCTGGCCGACGAGGAGTTCCTGCATCGCGCCGATTCGGACGACTGGAAGATCACCAACTGCACGTGCCTGCATTACACGCGCCGAGACCCCGAAACCGGTCGCACGTCCAAGCGTGTGCGTTGGGAGCAGACCGCCCGGCCCGTGCTTGACGAGGCGAGCGGACGTTGGGAGGTCAAGGTGGAGCCGTGGCGCGAATTCAAGCGCCCGTACCTGTCCAACGGCGATCTGGTCGATGTGGTGCAGGCCGTCGACCCGCACCTGCTGGAGTATTACGGCAAATAGCTTGCGCAAAGTGCGTCTTCGCAAAATCTCTATGAGATACAATGGCGCACAGCGCGGTCGGATGTGTGTATGCCGTGCCTGACGCCGAGAGCGAGGAGAGTAGTAATGTCCAATATCTTCCAGTGGCAATTGCATGGCGACGGCAAGACGTTGCAGCCCGGCGAGGTGGTCGAGCCTGATGAACGTCTGACTTGGACGCGTACCGCCGGCATCGGCGCGCAGCACGTCATCGCCATGTTCGGCGCCACCTTCCTGGTGCCGATTCTCACGGGCTTTGATCCGTCCGCCACCCTGTTCTTCACGGCCATGTCCACCGCACTGTTTTGCTCATCAACAAGAACGTGCTGCCAAGCTATTTGGGCTCGTCCTTCGGCTTCATCGCCCCGATCACCGCAGTCACCACCGCCAACAAGGGCATCGCGGTCGCCAGTTTCGGCATCATGTGCACCGGTATCCTGCTGGCTTTGGTCGGTGTGCTCGTGCATTACGCCGGTGCCAAGTGGATCGACATCATCATGCCGCCGGTGGTCAACGGTGCGATCGTGGCCATTATCGGCTTCAATCTGGCGCCCTCCGTATGGACCAATTTCAAGGCCGCGCCTGATACCGCAGTCGTGACTTTGCTGGCCGTGCTGCTTATCGCCGTGCTGTTCAAGGGACTGCTTGGTCGACTCAATATTCTGGTCGGCGTGATCATCGGCTACGTTTATGCCTGCTTCCGCGGCCAGGTCGACTTCTCCGCCATTAATGACGCCGCATGGATCGGCTTCCCGAAGTTCCACCTGCCGCAGGCCGACTTCTCCATCCTGCCTATGTTCCTGCCCGTCGTGCTCGTGCTTGTGGCCGAGAATGTCGGCCACGTCAAGTCCGTGGCCCAGATGACCGGCCATGACTACGACAACCAGATCGGCACCGCCCTGATGGCCGACGGTCTTGGCACCACGCTCGCCGGCTTCGGCGGCGGCTCCGGCACCACTACCTACGGCGAGAACATCGGCGTTATGGCCGCCACCAAGGTCTACTCCACCGCCGCCTACTGGTGCGCTGCCGCCTTCGCCCTGATTCTGAGCCTGTGCCCGAAGTTCGGCGCCGTTATCAACACGATTCCCGCCGGCGTGATCGGTGGTGTGACCACACTGCTCTACGGCATGATCGGCATGATTGGTATTCGCATCTGGGTGGAGAACAAGGTCAACTTCGACAAGCCGGTCAACATCATGGTGGCCGCTATCACCATGATCATCGCCATCGGCCAGTTCGCGTTCACCATCGGCGGCACGTCCTTCAACGGCATCGCCATCGGTACGATCGTGATTCTCGTGGCCTACCACGGCCTCAAGGCTATCGGCAAGGCCACCGGCACCATCGCCAAGGACGATCCGGACGTGCTGTAGGTGCCCGTTTGACCGTCTTATCTTTATCAGCGACAGAAATTCAGGAAAAGAGTGGCTTCGTCCTGAATTTCTGTCGCTGAGTCATAGTGAGCGACAGAATTTTAGGAAATCACACCCATGCTCCTGAATTTCTGTCACTGAGGGTGTCTCAATGACAGGATTTTAGGATGAGTGGGGTCATTTCCTGATTTCCTGACGCTAAAGAACACATATGACGCGGGCTAAAAAGTGATTCATGAAACGTTGAAAGCAAGATGTGCGAGTAACGTCGTGAAATAGCAAGATCCGTGGTATTCACAAGCAAAGTAGGGGCCTTACGCTAGGTTTGGAAAGCTTGCGTAATTTGCGCAACCTTTGACATGAAAGGCCATTGTGCCCCGTAACGATTTTGATGATTTCGAGGATTCCGCCGATTTCCCGATGAATGACGGCGAGGAATTCAAACCCATTACCTTTGGTGAACTTGGCGTACCCGGACTGTTGGTACGCGTGCTCGCGGCGGACGGGAAAAAGACCGCGTTCCCCATTCAGGCCGATACTTTGCCCGACTCGTTGGCCGGGCGCGACGTTCTCGGCCGAGGCCGTACCGGTTCCGGCAAGACCCTCGCCTTTTCGATTCCTCTGGTCACTCGTCTTGGATCCTATGATTCGCTTGGCCAAACCGCGATGAAGGAATTCCGCGATGAAATTAAGCGTCGCAAGAAGGCAAGTCTTGAGGAGCGCCGCTCCGATGATTTCCTGCCCCATCCGCGCGGACTCGTGCTGGCCCCCACCCGTGAGCTGGCCAACCAGATCAATGACGTGCTGATGCCGTTGGCGCGCACATTTGGCATGAATACCACCACGATTTACGGCGGTGTCAAGTACATCCATCAGGTGCGTGATTTGAAGGCCGGCGCCGATATCGTGGTCGCCTGCCCGGGCCGTCTTGAGGATTTGCTGCGTCAGAAAGCGCTCACGCTTTCGTCCGTCGAAGTCGTGGTAATCGACGAGGCCGACGAAATGGCCGACATGGGCTTCCTGCCGCCGGTCAAGCGACTGCTTGAGCAGATTTCTCCCAACGCCCAGCATATGCTGTTCTCCGCCACGCTCGATCATGGCGTGGATGAAGTGGTGAACACATTCCTGCATGATCCCAAGGTGCACGAGGTCGATTCGGCCACCGCCGAACCTGACCTGATGACCCACCATGTGTTTGAAACCACGCGCGGTGACAAGCATGAGCTTGTACGTACGTTGGCCTCCGGTACTGGCCGTCGTATCCTGTTTACCCGCACCAAGTTCCAGGCCAAGAAGCTCGCCAAGAACCTGACTCAGAACGGCATTCCGGCCGCCGAACTGCATGGCAATTTGAGCCAGAACCAGCGCGACCGCAATCTCGCCGCCTTCGACTCCGGTGATGTGCGCGTCATGGTGGCCACCGACGTGGCCGCCCGTGGTATCGACGTCGGCGGCGTGGAGCTTGTGGTGCAGGTCGAGCCGCCGGCCGACCCGAAGTCGTTCGTGCACCGCTCCGGTCGTACCGCCCGCGCCGGCAAGGCCGGCGACGTGGTCACCCTGGTGCTGCCAGAACAGCGTCGTGAAACGCGCCGACTGCTGAATCAGGCCGGTATCAAAACCAAGATGATTGAGGTCACTCACGATTCGCCCGAAGTGCTTGAGCTTGTGGGCAACCGAGCCGAGCGCGTGGACGGCTGGAGTCTCGACAAGTCGCAGCCCGTCGGCAACCCGCGCAAGGGCAAGAATAAGGGTGCCAAGAACGCGGCGAGCAGCGAGTCCGGCCGCGGCGGCAAGCGCAAGCGTAACCGCAATCGCAACCGTGACGAGCAGAACGTCATCGAGACCGAGTCCCGGTACGAGACCGCCGGCGATGAGTTCGCTGCCGATGACAAGTCGCAGCGCAAGCACGGCGGCAAGGCCAACAAGAAGAACCGCAACCGTGCGGAACGCCGCGCCGGCATGAGCAATCCCGAGGCCGAGCGTCGCGATTATCTGTTCGAGCATGGCGATGAGCGTCGTGGCAATCGACGCGAGGATCGTGCCGACACTCGATATGAGGATCGCCGTGATCGCCGTCGCGGTAAGAAATCTGATGACCGTTATGATGACCGTCGCGGCGATAAGTACTCCAAGAACGGCAAGTCCGATCGGCGAGACAGATTCGATTACGATCGAAGCGATGAGTTCGGCTCGCGTAAGCATGAAGGCAGCAAGCGTATCCACCGCAAGAACGAGAACCGCATCGTGCGTGATGAGCGTTCCGAGGGAGCCAAGCGTCACGAGCGCCGTATGATCGCCAAATACGGCAATACACAAGGCCCGAAGCGTCACCATTCCAAGAAGAACAGCTCGCCATTCCGCTCGTCCGGTACCCGCAACGGACGTCGATGACGTTCCTTGGCTCCCTTCAGGGAGGGGGCCAAGCGCTGGTTAATATTGGTACGCTACGGAGCCGTCGGCGTTGTGGATGGTGAAGGTGGGGGATTGCTCGATGTTGAGGTCCACGGTTAGGGAGTGTTGGGCGTCGGCGCTCACTGAGCGATAGACGAAATGCTTGTTTTCCAGTTCGAGTGCCTCGGTACGCGCGTCAATCAGCCATGGATTGCGGCGGCGTAATGCAATCAGCGCCTGATGCAACCGGTATATTGGCTCACCCAATGTGGAGAGATTGGAGGGGGAGTCGGGGAACTTCGGACGGATATCATCATCGCCGCCGAATCGCTCTTGCTTGACGCCCACATAGCCCTGTTCGTCGCCGTAATAGATGCTCGGCACGCCGCCGACCGTCATCAGCACTGCCAGTGCCAACGCCGCCTTGGCCGAGCCTATCTGCGAGGCGATGCGCGTCACATCATGATTGCCGATGAACGTTTGTGGCACGAAGGAATCTAGGAACGCATTGTGCCGCTTGAGGTTCCAATCCAGTTCGAAGAAGTTCTCCGTCTCCAGCGCATGCTGAATCGACTTCCACAGCTCATACTGCGTAACCGAATCCATCGTGGATTCCTCGACGATGCGCGGGTAATCGCCATGGATTACCTCGCCGAAAATCCACGAATACGGGTGTGCGGCCTTGACTTGCGGCAATACACGCGCCCAGAACGCGCTCGGCACCGCATACGCATCGTCGAGACGCCAACCGGCGGCCCCGCGATCCAGCCAGTAGTTCATCACACGGGCCACATAGTCAACGGTCTTATCGGACGAATGGTCCAGCGCTACCAGATCGTCGTGCCCCTCGAACACATCCAAAGTGGGTTCGCCATTATCGCCGACATGCGTGCGGACCAGACCGTGCCACGGGTTATCGGCCGGATCCAAGCGGCCGGCGGCTTCGTCAAGCGACGCCTGAACGGCAGGATGATTGCGGCTTACATGGTTGAACACGCCATCCAATATCACTTGCAAACCCATATCCCGGCAGGCAGTGATCAGCCGGTCGAATGCAGCATCTCCTCCCAGCCGCACATCGATGTGCATATGGTCAAGCGTGTCATACCCGTGCGTCGCCGATTCGAATATCGGACCGAGCAGCAGACCGGAAGCGCCCAAGTCACGGGCATATTCCAGCCAAGGAATCAGCGCGTCAAGGCCACGGCCATGGAATTCGCGCGGGCCGGCGGGACGGATATCGGCGCCGCAGAATCCCAACGTGTACACGTGCCAGAACATCCCGTACTTCACCCATTCGGGTAGCTCGTGAGCCGAATCTGCGCTTACCGCCACCGTGCACCTCCTGATTGACGCCGCGTCCATTTTCGCACACGCATGACCGAATCCTCGGTAGATGACGAGAGTTGTCGATGCAGGCGCCGAATCGAAGCATACGACTGTCCCGCTCTGTTTTCACGAAAGGATGCGCGGCGCGCAACATAACAACACCATAAAATCCGCGCGCCACGGAAACTACGTAGCCATTCTTCCGCTACAATCAGTGTGACGGCTTCCGCCCCCGAAAAAGAAGGTGTTGATTCCCTTGGACGTCTCCCTGGCGAATTTCATTCAGCAGGTGTTCTCGAACCCGGCTCTGTTCGTGACGACATTGCTGACACTGGGGGTTATCTTCGTCAATGGATGGACCGATGCGCCCAATGCTATCGCCACTTGTGTGACCACGCGATGCATGCGCGTGCGTTCCGCCGTGATCATGGCGGCCATCTTTAACTTCCTCGGCGTCTTCATCATGACGCAGCTCAATGCCTCCGTGGCCTCCACCATCAGCAATATGGTCGATTTCGGAGGTGATACGAATGCGGCATTGATTGCCCTATGCGCGGCACTGTTCTCCATCGTCGTATACAGCGTGGGAGCCTCGTTGCTGGGTATTCCGACTTCGGAAAGCCACAGTCTGATCGCCGGCCTGTCCGGTGCGGCCATCGCCATCCAGGGCGGCATTGGCGGCATCAACATGGGCGAATGGGTCAAGGTGCTGTACGGTCTGGTGGCCAGCCTTCTGTTCGGATTCGCCATCGGCTGGCTGGTGTGCAAGGTCGTGACGCTGATCTGCGCTGGCATGGACCGCCGCCGCACCAACGGATTCTTTACGTACGCGCAGATTGTGGGCGCGGCCGCCATGAGCTTCATGCACGGCGCGCAGGACGGCCAGAAATTCATCGGCGTGCTGTTTCTTGGCATGGCGTTCTGCAACGGTCAGCCCAGTGTGGTGGGCGTGATGATCCCGGTCTGGCTGATGATTCTGTGCAGCACCATTATGGGCGTGGGTACGTCCGTGGGCGGCGAGCGCATCATCAAATCCGTGGGCCAGGACATGGTCAAACTCGAGAAATACCAGGGCTTCTCCGCCGACCTGTCGAGCGCACTGTGTCTGCTCGTTATGACCGTGCTCGGCATTCCCGTCTCCACCACGCACACCAAGACCAGCGCCATTATGGGCGTGGGCGCGGTACGCCGCATTTCCGCCATCAACTTCGGCGTGGTGCGCGACATGATGCTCACCTGGGTGTTCACGTTCCCCGGCTGCGGTCTTATCAGCTTCGTAATGGCCAAACTGTTCATGGTCGTGTTCTAGAAAGGAATCCCCTCATCATGGCGAGACAAAAAGATGCGTTCTACTTTGACGGATTCCGTCGCAGTGCGGACTACGCATGTCAGGCCGCGAAACTGTTGTCCGAAGTGATGCACGATTTCAATCCCGATCAGCTGCGCGAGCGCATGGACGGCATGCATGCGCTCGAAAAGGCCGCAGACGGGGTTCGTCATGCCATGATGGACGAGCTGGTGACCGCCTTCATCACGCCGTTCGACCGTGAAGACATCGATGAGCTCGGCCGTGTGCTCGATGACGTGACCGACAGCATTGAAGGCGTGCTCAACCGCATGTATTACGACAATGTGACCGATATGCGTGATGACGCCGTGCAGATGTCGGACATGGTAGTGCGTGCCACGGAAAGCATCCGCGAACTGGTAGACGAGCTGCCGCGATTCAGGCGTTCCAAGACGCTGCGTGAACTGGTGTTTGCCATCAACAACATCGAGACGGAGGCAGATCACCTGTTCATTGAATCAATGCGCACGCTGCACACCACCTGCACCGATTCGCTGCAGGTGTTCGCCTGGCATGACGTGTACCGTCACCTTGAACAGTGCTCCGACGACTGCGAGCGCGTGGCCAACACCATCGACAGCATCGTCATGAAGAACAGCTGACCGAATTACCGGCACTGCACGTAGATTTATTGGTGCGCGTTCAGCCATATGATGGCGAGCTGCGTGCGGTTGGTCAGTCCAAGCTTGTCCAATATCACGCTGATTCGATTGCGGACAGTGCCTTCGCTCAAAAACAGTTTGGCGGCGATGTCGCGGTTATCAAGCCCCTTGGCAACGAGCATGGCGATTTCACGTTCGCGGTCGTTCAGAAGTTTGGTAGCGGAATCGTTGGCATTTCCGGAATTGCTGGAATCTGCAGGATTCGTAGTCCATTCGGTGAGTTTGCCGAGGATTTCCGCACCGAGCACCACCTGACCGGCCATGACCGCCTGCAATGCAGGGCCCACGGCGGCCACATCCTGTTTGATGAGGTAGCCTTTGGCGCCAAGCGCCATCGCCTGAGCAATGTAATCCTTATCCGCAAACGTGGTCAAAAACAGGATGCGCGCCGCCGGATCCTTGGGCAGAATCTCACGCGCGGCATCCAGCCCATCCTTGCCGGGCATCTGAATGTCGATGAGCAGAATATCCGGGTGATTGGCCGGTGAGGCAAAATACTGTTGCACGGCGGCACCGCCATCATTCGCCGTCCACAGCACGTCGGCCGTACCGGTGGCGGTCAGAATCGTCTCCAATGACTGGCAGACGATCGGATCATCATCCACGATTGCGATCCTCATTGTTCCCTCGATTCTATGGTCCAACGCTGCTTCGGCACGGATACGAACACGCGCCAGCCGCCCTCATATGGCCCGCAAACCGCAGTGCCGCCAAGGGCACGCACGCGTGATTCGATATCCGCCAAACCCATGCCGCGCATCAGTTCATCGGCCGAACCACGCATGTCGGCAGCGCCATCGGCGGCGAGTCGTGAGCCGACACGCGTGGCGCGCATCGTACGTGGCTGGGTTGCGGTCGTCTGGAACTCATCGGACTTGGGCATAGACGGTCCCGGATCCTGAATGACCAACTGCCAGAACGCGGGGAAGTCACGTAACGTCACACTCGCCTCATGCGCCGCACTATGGTGCACCACGTTCGACAATGCCTCTCGAATCACGGTCGCGAAGCAGCGTGAGACCGGCGCTGGTGCCTTGGCGATATCGTTGGCCAGCGTCACGGCGAAACCGGGGGAGATACCATCAAATGAGGTAACGGCATCATTGATTTGCGCGGCGAAATCAGTGCCGTCATCCTCAAGGTCGTGCACTGACCGGCGTACCATCGTCATCGCATCATCCAAGGTCGTGCCCAATGTGGCGAAACCTTGTGCGGCGACCGTATCATTTGTCGCCTCGGCCACTGTTTTGCCGGCCTGCGCCTGCATGATTGCGCGGGTCAACAGATGGCCCACATTGTCGTGGATTTCCCGGGCGATACGTGTGCGTTCACCGAGTATTGCCATACGAACGGATTGGGCGCGTTCCTCATCGATATCGGCAATGCGCAAACGATTCGAACGAGTGGACTCTCGAGCCATATCCTGCGCTCGCAGCAGCGCGCACCGCGCCACATCCGACGAGACTCGGGCCCGTCCCAGGACGAATCCGAGCAGTGCAACCAGCGCCATCGCCAGCGTTTGGAGGCAGTCGGAGCCACGGGTGAACCAAAGCGTGAGTAGCGGCAACACCCATATCCAGCGTACGGCGGCAGGAAGCCATGGGACTGTGCGCACAGCGTCGGCAAACGAACGACGAGAGGCCGGGGATGGTGAGGCACTGGGGAAGCGGTCGCTTGCCGCGGCTCGGGTTTCGGGTGAGGCAACGGCTGGCAAACGTGCCATATCGTAGGCGATGAGCGGCATGAACGCACACCATGACGGTAACGTCACAGCGATGGCGAGAAACGCCGCGCACAATACCCAAGACCATTGCGCAGCGGGGCGCAGCCATTCCACCAATCCGGCGATGGACACAGCCAGCAACAGGCCGGCGATGAAGAAGCCATCGAACCGCGTTCCAACGAGCAAAGCCAGTGTCGGGCCTAACACGAGCAGCGAGACCTTTTCGGCCAACACACGCATGGCACCTCCCTGGCTTGATGCTCTTCCACCCACCAGTCTAGCGGTGTGTGGAACACAACGAACTTGCCAGGCATGCGGGATTATTCACGTACCGGTTCCGCGGTATAGGCTTGCAGGCCGCCGAAATCCCCAATCTGGTGTTCGCCGGCACCTCAGTGGCACAAGGCAACGGCCGGGCGGTGGTAATTCACACAGGCATGATCACCAGATTCGATAAAATCGCGCGTCTGACACAGAATGTGGAAGACAATGTCAGTCCATTGCAGCGCGAATTCAACCATCTGACCCGGCAAATCACCATCTTCGCCCTATGCATCGGTGTCGTGTTCTTCATTCTGGACGTGCTATTCGTGCATAATCCATTGGCCGAAACATTCATCTTCTTCCTCGGCATGGTGGTGGCTTTCATCCTCGAAGGGCTGCTGCCCACCGTGACCCGGGCGCTCGCCATGGCCGTGCAGCGCATGAGCAAACGCAATGCACTGGTCAAGAAGATTTCCAGCGTGGAATCCTTGGGTTCCACCTCAGTGATCTGCACCGACAAAACCGGCACGCTGACCCGCAACGAGATGACTGTCGAATACTTGTGGACCCTGAACCACGAGTATCAGGTAAGCGGCACCGGATACGCGCCGAAAGGCGAAATCACGGTCGACGGGGCTGTGCACCATGCCGCCGACGATGCGGTATTGCGCGAGCTGGTTACTGGGGGAGCGCTCTGCTCCAACGCGCACCTGCACGAATCCGAACCGGACCATGACGTGCGCGACGATCACATGCCCTCCACCAACGGCCGTTGGCAAGTGTATGGCGATCCGACCGAAATCGTGCTGCTGGTGCTCATCGCCGAAGTACCGATTCTGCAGACCGTGTTCCACACCGCACCACTGAGTTGGGACGAATACCTCTACCTCTGCTGCATCCCGTTCGTGATTCTCGCCATCGAAGAGCTCCGCAAATTCATCTGGCGGCATCGTTTCCCGACTGAGTTGGTATAGCGATATAGCGAAATTGGCCCCCGCCAGAGGGGGCAGTATTGACGGAATAATGACAAATGTCACGCCCGCACGGCCGAGTCGTGACTTTTGTCTGTGGCGGCGGCCGACCCTTTCTCGGGATGATGGAATCACCAAGGAAGGGAGTGGCTATGGCAACCGACAACAGAGCTTCCGAACACGACTCGACAACCAACCCGGCTCTGGCCGTGCACGTCAGCCAACTGGTCAAACGCTACGGCGACATGGTGGCGCTCGACTACTTTGACCTTGACGTGAACCAGGGCGAGATTTTCGGCCTGCTTGGGCCGAACGGGTCCGGCAAAACCACTGCGATCAACTGCATCCTCGCATTGCTCACCTACGATTCGGGCACGATTCGCGTATTCGGCCAGCCGATGACGCCGACCTCCTACGTGCTGAAGCGCCGTATCGGCATCGTGCCGCAGAATGTGGCCGTGTTCAACGAACTGACCGTCACCGAAAACATCGACTACTTCTGCTCGCTGTACGTGCCGAAGAAAACTGACCGTGCGCCGCTGGTCGAGGAGTCCATCGAATTCGTCGGTCTCCAGGACTTCCGCAAGTTCCGGCCCGGCAAACTGTCCGGCGGTCTGCTGCGACGCCTGAACATCGCCTGCGGCGTCGCGCACAAGCCTGACCTGATCTTCTTCGACGAACCCACGGTCGCCGTCGACCCGCAAAGCCGCAATTCGATTCTGGAAGGCATCCAGCGGCTCAACCAGGCCGGCGCCACGGTGATTTACACCAGCCACTACATGGAGGAGGTCGAGCAGATCTGCGACCGCATCCTCATCATGGACCACGGCCGGCACCTGGCGCTCGGAACCGCCGACGAGCTCAAGAACATGATCGACACGGGCGAGCGCATCACCATCGAAACGCTCGATCTGGCGGATTCGGCGATGGCCGAGGTCCGTGCGCTGCCGTGCGTGATCGAAGCCACCTACGACGGCAAGGAACTCGACGTGCGATGCCGTCGCGGCGAACACAACCTGACCGACGTGCTCGACGCGGTGAAACGCTCCGGCGCCAACATCGGCCACCTGACCAGTCGCCCGCCCACCCTCAACGACGTGTTCCTCGAACTCACCGGCAAAGCACTGAGGGACTGACCATGCTCCCCTCAGTCGGCAAGCAAATAACTTGGCTCCCCTCTCCGAGGGGAGCTGTCACCAAAGGTGACTGAAGGGAGTTCCTGAGTAAGGAGACATCATGTGGACCACATTTCTGGTCGCATTGAAAGCGAACTTGCGCAACCGGTCGGCGTTGTTCTGGATGACCGTGTTCCCGATCGTGCTGGCGACCATGTTCAACGGACTGTTCGGCGGGCTGGCCGAAGCATATGAACTCAAGCCGGTGCCGATGGCCGTCATCGAAGACACCCGTTGGCAGCAGGCGGACGGTGCCCGCACCTTCGTAGACGCGCTGGCCGGGGAAACGGAATCGGCCTCAGACGACACGACCTACGCCGGAATCGACCAAAAGCTGCTGACCATCACCACAGTCGGCACCGTGAAGGAGGCCGAACAACGGCTCGCCGACGGCACTGCCAACGGCTATCTGACCGCCGACAATAACGGCCGATTGGCGATGACCGTGAGCCGGGAAACCGCCGTCACAGCCAAAGACTCCACGCAAAGCAGCGGACTGGACATTAGCCTCGCGGCCCTGCGCGGCGTCATCGACCTGTACAACCGCACCGACGCCGTCACCCGGCAGACCATCGCCGACAATCCACAGGCCGCGCTCAGCCGGAACTTCTGGAACAGCGTCGGGCAGAACGTCGACATGACCCATGAGACGACGCTCACGCATTTCCAGCCTGACGCGATCGCCCGATACTATTACGCGCTGCTGGCCATGTCCTGCATGATGGCCATGGGATACTCCATCAGCACAGTCGCCGCCGCACAGGCGAACCTGTCCGCGCTGGGCATACGGCGGACCGTAGCGCCGCTGAGCCGGGCCAAACAGCTCGTCGCGGGCTTCCTCTCCTGCTGGCTGTGCTCGTCGGTCGCCCTGTCCATCGCATTGGCCTATATCCGGCTCGCCTGCAACGTCTCGCTCGGCGGACGCGAACCGGCAGCGATTTTCGCGGTCATCATCGCCTCGTTCATGACCAGCTCAGCAGGCACCCTGCTCGGCGCGGTACCGAAGCTTTCCTACGACACGAAATACGGTTTGTCGAGCGGAATCGCCTGCATATTGTCGCTGTTCACCGGACTGTACGGCGGCTTCGCCATGCAGATCAGTGACTGGATAGCACGCAACGCGCCCATCCTCGGCACCATCAACCCCGCGCAACAGGTGACGAACCTGTTTTACGACATTTTGTACTACGACAGCTACCAGCCGTTCATCACCACTTGTGCCATTTTGCTGGCGATGAGCGCGGTATTCCTCTTGGCTGGCATCGCAATGCTGAGGAGGCAACGCTATGAACACCTGTAAAGCCACATTGCGTGTACTGTTCTCGCACAGGGCCTACCTGTTGATTTACCTCGTGTTCGTGGGCATCATGATGCTGTCTATCAGCTGGTCGATGCTGTCTGGCACATCCGATTCCGCAGCCGCGGCATTCGAGCCGGCCAAAATGCGTGTCGCCGTCATCGATCGAGACTCGGACAGGGGCGGCATCGCGTCATCGATGCGCACATACCTGTCGGATTCCAGCGAACTGGTGAACGTTGACGATGCTAGTGAAACTCTGCAACAAGCCGTCGCCTCGAACTGGGTGGATCTGATCGTCATCATCCCCGATGGTTTCGCCGACGATTTCATTGATGCCGCGGCGACAGGCGAGAATCCACCAAGCGTGGACACGGTCACCAGCTATACGTCCGGCGCAGGCTCGATGGCCCGGATGAACGTCATCGGGTTCCTTTCACTCACGCGTACGGCACTGATTGGCTCGCATACGACGGTCGATAGTGCGGCGCTCGCAGCTATGGCCGGTATCGGCATTGGAGACACTGCGGGTGATTCGTCTGAAGATGGCATGGGCGGGTTTGGTGAATTCTCGAATCAGGACATGCTTGATATGCTGCCGGCCGGTCAGATTGAGAAACCCAGCGTCGGCGATCTGTTCGAGGCATCGAAAGCGGCTGCCGCATCGGCGAGTGACATGGACGCGAACCATAAGGTCGCTGTGATCGACACGGCAAGCGCGGACGCGGAAAGTGCTTCGGACATGGCGGCCAGCGGATTCGGCAACACCATGAAAACCGCGCTGCATCCGCTGTTTTTGGCGATGACCGTCTGCGGATCAATGATTCTGGGCACATTCACCACCGGGGAGGTTCGCCGTCGTCTCACCGCATCCCCGCAACGTATGTCGTCGATGGGACTCCAGCGGTTGCTGACGTTGGGCGGATTCGCGCTCGTCGTATGCGTCGGCTATCTGGTGCTCTCGATCGGTCTGATGATGGCGGCGGGACTCGATCCGTTGCACCTGAGCGTCGGGGGAGTGCTGATGACGTTCTGCGCAACCTGCGTGTACGCGCTGATGACTGTCGCCTGTGGATTCATGCTCAGCGAATTCGGGTTTTCGGAGGCGGCTGCCAACGGATTCGCCAATATCTTCGGCCTGCTCATCATGTTCACGTCAGGCGTCGCATTGCCGATCGACATGATGCCCCGCGTGATGGTGACCATAGCCAAGTTCCTGCCCGGCTGGTGGTATTGCACCGCGATCGACAACGCGCTCGGCTTCGGCACGGCGGAGGAAACCGGCATAAGCGTCGCCGGCTGGGCCGGCTCGCTGGGATTGGTCGCACTGTTCGGCGTGATGTTCATCTGCATCGGCCTGGCCGCCGGCCGGTTCCGCCGCTCCCGCCCCGCCCTGGCCGCGCCCGCCACCACGCAGCTGGCCGAGTGAGAAATCAGCCTTTCAACCGATACCGCTGTACCGAGTCGTCGGCGAACTTGACTCGGGCGACCCGCCCTTCCTTCATCAGCTCGCGCATACCGGACGTGGCGGCCAGCGGCGTCAATTGCAGTTCGCGCATGATCTCCTTGACGCTCATCGCCGAATGCCGTTCCAGTACGGTCATAATCGCCTTGACCACGTCGCCCGGCGAACTGTTCGCCATCGTGCGTTGCTTGGTGATGGTCATCGTGAACGTGTTGATGTCGTTGCGCGTGGTCGCCGGCTCGATGCCGGCCTCGCGCAACGCGGCGGCGATACGCTGGTAGCCGTCGCCGCCTTCTGGGTTCACAAACCCGCCGCCCGGATACGGCGTGGACTCCAGCAGCGTGAACAGGAACTGGTTTCGGGTGGAGGCGAACGGTGCACCCGTCACCGGATGCGGACTCGCCAGCACATCATGTGTCACCATGCCGTACAGGCCACCCGGATTGGTGATCTCGATGCGATCGGTGAACACGCTGATATGCACCTGCGTGCCGCGCGCATCGGGCGAATAATCACGGTGGGTGAGCGCGTTCGCAATCGCCTCACGCAACACGAGCGGCGGATAATCGGGCTTCTTCGCGCCAATCCAACGCATCAGCGAGTCGACCGCATCGTCGATCATCACCGGAATCGAACCGACCACCGACTTCGAGGCGACCAATCGTTCGTCGCCCCGGAACACATCGTCCCGGCTCGTCCCCGGAAACACGGCTATCGAAATGCCGAGCCGCGGATAGAACTTCTGCGGATAGCGGCCCAGCGCCAGCAGTCCGGCCAAGGTGGGACGCAGTATTCCGCCGACCTCCGACTCGTCGGAATCATCATGGCGCAACACCTGCAGATCCAGCAGCACATCGATGCCGTCCCGGTCGGCGAACACGCGCGGATGCTGTTCGCGCACGCGCGCCAACAATCCGGCAACAAGCTGCGGGTCGAGGTCATCGGTCGTGGCGCCGGGCACGATATCCAAATCGTACGTGGGCTGCAGATGCTCCTCGATGAGCCGGTCGACCTCATAGGAGGTCATGCGCCGGTCGCCGTCGCCGGTGCGGATGAACGAGCCGCCGTGCGGTCCGAGCGCGGTGGTGAAGCAGGGCTTGTCGCGCGGCAGCATCTCGTCGATGCGCGCGAACACCAGATTCGCGCCTTCGAACGGGCAGGTGACGATCACGGGCCGCACCACCGGCGTCATCTTCTCGCACGCCTGGCTCAGCGCCTCCTGCATGGCGCGCGCGTCGAATCCCTCGACCGGCGTGAACCCGTTCTTTTCGGACAGGCCCAGGATGATCCAGCCGCCGGAGCCGTTGGAGAACGCGGACAGCGTATCGGTGATGGTCGAGGAGATCTTGCGCTTGCATTCCTTGACCTCGCACTGCTGCGTATCGTTGCCGATCAGACGCATGAGTTCGATCAGCTCAGTCATTTTGGCAGTATAGTCATCGACCATGGCGGCCTCCTTGACACCATTGTGCCCCATGATCCGCCGCCCGCTCGCCTCCAGCCCCGCCGGTTCACCCCAATTCATCCAGAATTCATGGGCCAAACCAGACGAAACGAACGTCGATGTAGGGTTCGATTCCGCGTGTTCACTGACGAGATCGGCCGGCCGAGGCGGGCGGACTATGTTGGGTGGCGTGGACGGCCAGTCGAAAGGCATCATGCCGCTGCTTGCCGCGCGCGTCGCCAAGCGTACCGGTCGGCCGGTGGCCTGGCGTACGGTCGGCAAGCTCGGCGCGACCGCCCGGCGCGTGCGCTACCGGATGATTGGCGATATCAACGACCGGCCGGACGTGCTGATCGTGTGCGTGGGCAGCAACGACATGCTCGCCGGACGTTCGGTGCGTGAAAATGGGCCGCTGACATCACCCCGGTGCTGGACGCGGCCAAGAACAAGGCCGGCAAGGTGGTGCACTCTTTTGCTGGTCACTCCATCCACCACTGCCGCGAAACCATCGGTGATGATCAGCCCGTCCTCATTGAGCGACTGGTCAGACCTCTTGCCTTGGCAGTGCTGTTCTGTGATGTGCATAGCGATTTTCGATTCCATGGCTGTCAGAACGCTTAAAGGCGTCTACTGGCTCATTATGATAGCAGCAGTGACATGCGGATATGGGGGCCGCTGTCTAAATGAAAGTGCAACACCCTTTAGATTGGAGATTGTCCAGATAACCAGTGAAAGGGTGTTGCACTTTCATTTAGACAGCGGGGGGGACGATTGAGAAGTCATAATTCCGTTACACTAGCAAGGACGAGGAATTAGGGTATGCGCGGATTATCGGTATTGAGCAGGGCGTTGCGATGGGCGTTGGTGGGTATGACGTTTTCGATGCTGTCCAACGCGATTTTCGAGGGGTCGGTGATTCCTTCGATTCTGATCGTCGGACTGCCGGCATGGGTGATCGCGTTCCGCAAGACGTTCAATCTGGTCATCGACTTCGCTTCTCCGATATCCGCATGGATCGTGCAGCGGTTCGGCTCGTTCCGTTCGCTTGCGACCACGGAGGGCGTGGAAGGCGTACTGTGCCTGGCGGTCGCGCTGGTGCCCAACGGTTGGACGTATTGGAAGTGGCTGCTGCTGGCCCTGTCATGCCTGCTGCTGATGACCGGGCAGGTCATCGACGTGGCCTCCGAAGTGTTCGAGGTGGATGCGGCCGGCGACGACGATGACATGCTCGTCAAGTACAGCGGCTACGTCGCCGTGATTGCCAGCGTGGCCGGTACGTTGCTGGGCCAGGTTGCCGGATCGGCCTTGGCCAACGCCTCCATCATGGCCATGCTGCTCACCTCGTCGGCACTGTCATTCGCCTGCGCGCTGACGCGATTCCGCACCCGCGAGTTCATGCCGGGATTCGGCAACGATGGTGAGGGCGGCGATGACGGCGACGGCTCCGCCGACGAATCCACGGCGGCCGACACGTCACACGCGCCGCAGCGCACTCCGGTCACCCGCTTGACCCGGGTCAGACTGCTGATCGCATCGCTGCTGCTTGCGCTGATTCCGTCGCTGTGGGCAAGCTATGCGTTGCTGGGCATCGGCTCCCGGTACGGCAGCGATATGCTGACCGTGGTCTACGCATTCGGCGGCGTGGGCAGCATCATCGGATCGTTTGTCTACATGCGGCTCTCCGCAAAACTCGGCATGCGCGCCGTGTCCGCCATCGGGGCAATCGCCACGGCGATTTCCCTTGCCGCCGTACTGGTTCCCGAGTTTGCCGCGGTGTGCGTCGGATGGCTCATCAACAACCTCGGCTATGGCCTGCTGGCGCATGGCGTGATCGTATCGCGACAACTGCTGCTGAGCGGTGGTGACCTGGCCAAATTCAGCGGCCGTGCCAGATTCGCGTATGCGATCGGCGGTGCCGTCGGCACGTGGGGCGGCTGGCTCGGCTCCGCCCACTGGCAGATACTCGCCGTCGTTGCCCTGGTACTGTGCGCCGGATTCATCCCGTTGCTCAAGGCCATGCCTGGCCCGGTACGGCACTGAGGTGACGGATGGGGCCGGCTGGCATCTCGTGCGCCGGGCGTTTTTCGGCAGATTTTGCCGTGCTGATGTACGCAGGTGTTGACGTTCGGCGAGGTTCCCAACCACATTGCTGTGTGATTGATGCCGCTCGATAGGCATGTCAGCCCGGACACACCACGGCGATGCCGAATGGGCGACGGGCCGACGACCCGCATCATCGCAGCAACCGGGTTCTGCCATCCTTGACGAGCAAGGCCTGCCGGTTGGTAAGAGGCTTGAGACTGAGATCGGCGCCATGCCGGTCGAGAATGCGTTGTGCGGCGTGACCCATGGCCGCTGCATGATGGTGGGGGACCACGTGGAAATCAGCCAAGTCCAATCCTGTGTAATCGGTGAGATCGGGGGCTTTGTCCGTGCGATCCATGAGCTTGATATAGCCGATGTTGGGCGCCGTGATGACCGAGCCCGCGGACTCGCCGATATACGGCGTGCCGGCGCGCACCTGATTGATGATGGCCCGGTCGGCACCGGTGCGGCGCAACTCCTGCAAGAGAAAGAACGTGTTGCCGCCGCCCACATAGATGCAATCAGCCTCGGTGATTTTGTGGGTGATGTCCTCAGCGGAGTCGCTCGGCATGTTTTCCACATCCAGTTGTTCGACCTCGAAGCCGAGCCGTTGTAGCGCGTGTTTGCCCGTACGAGCCGGTCCCCACGGTTCCACAGCGCTCGCCGTTGGAATGAAGACGACCCGTTTGCCCTGTGGCCGCGGCTCGATTTCATGCACGGTGGGCGAGACGTTATGGAACATCGAAGTCAGCAGCATCGTAACCATAAGCGCCTTCCTTACACATCGACTATGCGGCAGTGTAAGTCCTGAATATGTGGAAACAGCTATGCGTTCGCTGCGGGTATATCCGAATCGATCAGCGCAATGCCGGCTGCCGCCATCTGTTTGCGGGCCGCAACGCCAAGCTCCTCGCTGACCGGCACGGTCAGGTCCTCGAACACGGTGACCTCGAAACTGAGCTTCCTGGCATCAAGCGCGGTGTCCTTGACGCAATGCGATTCGGCTATGCCCACCACATCCACGCGGCTCACGCCGGCGGTCTTCAGCGCATCGGCCAGCGTCTTTCCGGCGGACTGTGCGTAATCGACCTCCTCACGGGTCTGGATGCGGTCAGTATTGTCCTCGATACCCTCAAACCCGGAATATGCCGCCGAATACTGGCCCTTCTTGAAATGATGCTCGATACCCAGCACCTTGATCGCCGGATGCAGTTCGGCATTCGACGTACCGGCCGCGCCATGCTTCGGCCATGTATCCACGAAATCTGGCTCAGCCGACCAGTGCGCGCCTGGCTCGATATGCCAATCCTGCGTGGTGGCGATATACGCGTATTCGCCACGATGCGCATTCACATAATCGGCAATTCGTTCGGCGACCGCGTTGCCGCCCTCAACACCCAATTCGCCGCCCTCGCAAAATGTCGGCTGCACATCCACCGCAATCAACGCCTTGCTCATAGATTCCCCATTTCTTTTGAATAGGCCTGTAATGTGCTTTTATCTTAGTGGTTTATTGCTGAATAGGGGAGTGCCGGATTCGTCAAAAGCTAGACGTTTGATTGCCTGATTAGACCAATGTGACGGTGATGGTCTGCTCGGCGGTTTCGTTTCCTGTCCAGACACCGTCTTTGCGATTCCATTCCATGCCGTTCGCATGCAATGCGTTGATGCCGTATTGGCGTGCGTGCGTGACCAGCCAGCCCGTAACTTGCCAGCACAGGCGATTGTGGTCGTCTGCGGACAGGCCGTCGGGCAGAGCTACGGTGATTGTCGTACCGTTTGATGAATTATTACCGTTTCCCTCGGCAGTTGCAGGCGCAGTAGCGGCGGTAACACTCGGATAGGCAACAGGAAGCGCAGCGATAAGCCCATCGGCATCCGACGATGTTGCCGGCTCCAGCGCGCATGAAATAGTCGCTCCGAATTCACCGGTCAGTCCCGCAGCCCAAGCGTGCGCCATGGCGTCCCATGTGGCGTACAGATCCGGGTATCCTGAACGCTGCACTTCCTGGGCCGCGTCCTCGATGGGAATCGTCTCCCAGTCCGGCACCTGCATCAGATGGTCGTAGAAGATGTTCGTGGCATACGTCATGTCGGACACCTGTTCCACAGTTCCCCAACCTTGGCTCGGCCGCTGTTGGAAGAGTCCGATGGAATCCAGATCACCATAGGAAAGGTTCGTGATTCGCGATTCCTGCATGGCCGTGGCGATGGCCACCGTCACCGCATGATCCGGCAGTCCGCGATTGATGGCGATGTTGGCGATGAGCTCCGCGTTCTGGGCCTGTTCCGGCATGAGGGAATAGCTTGGGCCGTCGGCTGGTTTCGCCGAACAATAGGCGTCGTCGGAGGCGCGGGAAGGGGTGCCGGAGGAAAAGAAAATGCGTGGCAGATAGATGAGCGCGGCCAGAATCGCGACGATGACGCAAGCGACGATAAACACCAGCACCCATCTGCCGCCCGAGCGGCGACGAGCCCGGTATCGCGTTCGCCGAACCATCTCGCCTCCTTCCTGGCCTTATCGGTCTTCGCCTGATTGCGCGTCTATGTCATATCGTCACGTCAATCTGATCACCACCAGTCAGAGTGTCATATCTGCCTGATGAATGCTCATAGCACCGATGACTTTGCCATAATTCTCCACGCCCTTTGACTCTCGCACAAGCCGAACCGAGAAGAATGTTCCAATGTCCGTGTTTCAGCGTGGCCAAGATCGATAATCTGGGTTGCAATCGTCTATTTCCGCTTCGAGGGGCTGATTCGCCATTTCCAGAACATCTACTTCCGTTCCAAGGGGCGGATGGTTAAGTAGACAGATCATAAAAATGGCGGGATGGCGTTGTCGTTACGCCGTTTCTACTTTTGGTTTGAGCTTCGACCAGCCCCTCGAAGTGGAAGTAGATGTTCCCGGATAACAGAATCAGCCCCTTGAAACCGAGAATGCCGTTCGAAACTGTTTCGGCGGCGAAGGAACCGTAGACGCTATTGTGTGAAATACACCCAGTCCCGGTTTGAGAGAGGAACGTATGGCACAGCCGCAGCCGTATTACGCCATCGAGGGCAATGATAATGGATTGTCCGTCGTGTTTGTGCATGGCATGGGTGTGGACCATCGTTCGCTGATGATGCTCGATGAAGCATTCGACGGCAATGATTCGATTCGCCGCATATATCTGGACCTGCCCGGCTTTGGGCGTACGCCGGCACTGCCCGAGAATGCCTGTGGACTGCCGGAAATGGCTGATTGGCTGCAAACGGTCATTGACGGCCTTGTCGGCAAAGCAACCCCATTCGCCATGGTCGGCAACTCGATGGGCGGTGCGCTTGTCCGCGAAGTATTGGCGCGCGAACCTCGCCGAGTGGCCGGCATGGCGCTGATCGCGCCGGTTGTGGACCCGCAGCATGCCGGCCGGCATGTGGCCGAACACGTGGTTGCGAATCCCAATCCCAGACTGACGCACTCCCTGCCACAGGAACAGGTGTTCGACTTCATCACCATGGGCGTCAACCAGTCATTCGATGCATGGCGGCGCTACCAGCGGTTCATCTTGCCTGGTGTGGCGTTGTGTGACCGTTCGGCGTGCGAACGACTGGATCAACGCTATTGGCTGGATGACGACCCCGAGAAAACACTCGGCACATATGCAGGTCCGGTGCTCATCGTCACCGGCAAACAAGACCAGATCGTCGGATACGAAGACCAGCAAGCCCTGTTGCCGCACTATCCCAACGCCACCTTCGTGACGCTAGACAATGCCGGTCACAACGCGCACATCGACCAACCCGAAGCCGTCATCACGCTTGTACGCGAATGGGTGGCTCATATGGCGTTCGCTCCGTTGAGATGACGGTCTGCCGAAGCCTATATGTATACGAGCGACCAATGCCAGTTGACGCAATACACCTTGCATGGTATATCGTTTTTCGATATAGTCATATCGATGTTCGCGGTGTCGTCAAAAACGTCGGCACCTGAAAGGACCGGGCTATGAAAAACTACATGAACCGATGGGTGTTGCTCGCGTTGAAAGCCATCGTGATTCTGGTCTGGCTGGCCTGCCTATGGGGCCAACTACTCGCTGTACCGGGATTGAGCGGCGCGCTGGCCGGCCTCTACCCGAGCCAGACGTCGATGCACTGGCCATATCTCATTATGGGCGTGCTGTTCCTGCTCTGCATCGAAGCGGCGTTCGTGGCCGTATGGAAACTGTTCTCCTTGTCCGGCTCAGGAGCGAACTCGAGCAGGTGATTTGAGATGACGATTCGCATCAATCTCGACGTCATGATGGCCAAACGCAAGATTGGCGTCGGCGAGCTCGCCGAACAAATTGGCATCACGCCCGCCAACGTGTCCATTCTGAAGAACGGACGTGCCAAAGCCGTCCGCTTCACCACATTGGACGCCATCTGCAAGGCGCTCGACTGTCAACCCGGAGACATCCTCGAATGGGAAGATGACGATTGATCGACACGCCACCGGCTCGAACTCATGGTTCAACTTGTAGTCTCTCCCAAAATCAATGATGCCCTATCATCCTGCAAGACGATAGGGCATCATCATGTGATTATGCGCAGCTGATATGTCGCGTTGTTATCACTCGGCGTCCGCGACCGACGCCTCCTTGGGCGCGGAGAGGAAATGCTCCTCACTGGGCAGCACGGCGTTCAGGATCACGGCCACCACGAACGCCACGGCGATGCAGTTCGAGGCGAAGATCTGCTGGAACAGGGCCGGGAACTGCGCGAAGATGTCGCTCACCTGGGTGAAGCCGATGCCGATGGTCAGCGAGAGCGCCGCAATCGTGATGTTGCGCTGCGTGAAGCCCGCTTCGGCGATCATCTGGAAGCCGGAAAGAATGATATTGCCGAACATCATGATGGTGCAGCCGCCGAGCACCGCCTGCGGCAGCGAGTTGAACACCTCGGCGATGGCCGGCACGAAGCTCGCCAAAATCAGGATTACGCCACCGGAAAGAATGACCTTACGATTGACAACCTTGGTTATGGCCACGAGTCCGATGTTCTGCGCGAAGGAGGTCAGCGGCAGGCAGCCGAACAGGCCGGAGACGGTGGAGATAAGGCCGTCACCGGCGATGGCGCCAGCAGTCTCGCGTTCGGTCGGCGTACGGTTCAGACCCACTTTGGTCAGCGCGGCGGTGTCACCCAGCACCTCAACAGAGGAGACGACATAGAGCAGGCCGATGGAGATGATCGAACCCCAGTCGAACTCGGGCTTGAATGGCATGATCTGCGGCACGGACACAATGGCAAGGTTCTGGAAACCGGAGAAATCGACCTTGCCCATGCAGATGGCCACCACGTAACCGACCACCAGACCGAATAGCACGGACAGCTGCTTGGCCGTGCCCTTCATCAACAGCTGGAATGCCAAGCAGGCGACCAAAGATATAAGCCCGAGCGTCAGATTTTGCCAGTTGCCGAAGTCCTTGGCGCCACTGCCGCCGCCGAAGCTCGTGGCGCCCACGTTGAGCAGGGAGAAACCAATGGAGGTGACCACGATGGCGGAGACGATTGGCGGCACGAACCGACGCCAATATTTGGCCGTTAAGCCCAGCACGAGTTCCAGCAGGCCGCCGACCATCACCGCGCCGACCACCGCGCCATAACCCTTGTCCGCGCAAATCGCCACGGCGGCCGCCACGTAGGTGAAGGAGATGCCGGTGACCATCGGTAGCCGGGAGCCGATGAGCCACGCGCCATACAGTTGCAGACAGGTACCGAGACCTGCCACCAGCAGACCGGCCTGAATGATTGTGGCCGACTGGGCCGGCGTCATCTTCGCGGCGGATGCGACGATGAAGATCGGGGCAAGGTTGGCCACAAACATGGCCATCACATGCTGCAGGCCGAACGGAATGCCCTTCCAGAAGGATACGGGCGCGTCCAGCGAGGACAATGCCTCAAATGATATGGAATTCTTGGTTTTCTTCTCTGACATGATTCTCTTTCTCTCTGTTCCCTTTTTGTGTTTGCTCCCGCTGGCGGGAGCTGGCGACGTAGCCGACTGAGGGTGGTCTGCGGTCAAGATGAACCACCCTCAGTCACTGTCGTGACAGCTCCCGCCAGCGGGAGCGGGCAATAGTCCTCAGTGCCTAAAGGTGATCTCGCCGGTTCCGGGATCCATGGATTCGACAATGGCCAACGAATCTACGTCGTAACCATCGGCGCGCAGCGCGTCGCCGCCGCCCTGGAAGCCCTTCTCCACGGCGATACCAATGCCCTCGACCGTGGCGCCGGCCGCCTTGCACAGATCAATCAGGCCGCGCAGCGCCTTGCCGTTGGCCAGGAAATCGTCGATCAGCAGCACATGGTCGCCCGCATTCAGATACTTCTTGGACACGATCACCGGAAATTCCTTCTGCTTGGTGAAGGAATACACGGTGGTGGTGTACTGGTCGCCGTCCAGATTGATGGACTGCGCTTTCTTGGCGAACACCACCGGCACATTGCCGAAATGCTGGGCGGCCACGCATGCGATGCCAATGCCGGACGCTTCGATGGTCAGAATTTTGGTGATGTGCTTGCCGGCGAAATGCTTGGCCCACGCGGCTCCCATACGGTCGAACAGACGTACGTCGCACTGGTGGTTCAGGAAAGCGTCCACCTTGAGCACGTCACCTGCCTTTACCGTTCCCTCGCTCTGGATTCGTTCCTCAAGTTCCTGCATCGGACCTCCTGTCATCGTGTGCCACAACCGATATGGATGATATGGATATCTGAAAGTGTACGTTGTCCGATGCGAGAGCGGCATGTCGGCGGTTCTTCGCCGAGTGATACCGTCGGCCGTCGGAACGTCATTCGCTTGTAACGGAACCGTCCGCCGGCCGCCCAGCCCCGGGCCGGTTCGTCACACCGACGCTGACCCGTGCATGTGGTAAACATGAATGTCGCGATTCAAAGGGAGGCAACAGTGTACGACGAGCCGGAAGTCATCGCCCGCAGCGCGCAGGAACTCGTAGGCGACCTGAACCCGCAGCAGGCCGAAGCCGTGCAATACCGCGGCCAGGCGCTGCTGATCGGAGCCGGCGCCGGTTCCGGCAAAACCCGAGTCCTCACCCGACGCATCGCATGGATCCTGAGCCAGTTCGGCGCATGGCCCAGCCAGATCCTGGCCATCACCTTCACCAACAAGGCCGCCGCCGAGATGCGCGAACGACTCGGCTCGCTGATTGGCCCGGTGGCCCAGCGTATGTGGGTCTCCACCTTCCACTCCGCCTGCGTGCGCATCCTGCGCCGCGACGGCAAATCCATCGGCCTCAAATCCGGCTTCTCCATCTACGATTCCGCCGACTCCGAGCGACTCGTCAAAATCATCGCCACCGAATTCAACCTCGATATCAAGCGCTACACCCCGCGTTCGATCCTCGGCCACATCTCCGACCTGAAAAACAACCTGACCGGCTGGAAGGAAAACCTCGCCGTCCATGCGCCCGACTTCACGCCCGGCCAGCGCGGCTACCAGTTCGGCACGGTGGGTGACCTTGAAGCCATTTACGCGGTGATATACGCCGAATACGAGCACCGGCTCGCTCTGGCCAACGCCGTCGACTTCGATGATCTGATTGGGCGCACGGTCGAACTGCTGCGCACCGACCCGGCCGTCGCCGAGTACTACCATCACCGTTTCCGCTACATTCTGGTCGACGAGTATCAGGACACCAACCACGCCCAGTATGTGCTCGTACGCGAGCTGGCCGGCGTGGACACAGGGGAGAAGGCCATTCCGGGCGCGCCGAACGCAGGCAAATCCGGCCCTGCTTGGATCACCGTCGTGGGCGATTCCGACCAGTCCATCTATGCCTTCCGCGGCGCCGACATCCGCAACATCCAGGATTTCGAACAGGACTTCCCGAACGCCAAGACCATCATGCTCGAACAGAACTATCGTTCGACGCAGACCATTTTGGACGCGGCCAACGCGGTGATCAGCAACAACGAGGGACGCAAGCCCAAGAAACTGTGGACAGCACTCGGCAAAGGCGAGCCAATCGTCGGCTACGCGGCGGATAACGCCCAGCAGGAGGCCCAGTGGGTGGCCACCGAAATCGCCCGACTGCACGCCGAAGAAGATATCGCCTACTCTGACATGGCGATTATGTATCGCGCCAACGCGCAGTCCCGCTCGCTCGAAGAGGCGTTAATCAACGCAGGGCTGCCGTACCAGCTCGTCGGCGGCACCAAGTTCTACGAACGCCGTGAAATCAAGGACGCGCTGGCCTACCTGCAGGCGCTGGTCAACCCGGATGATGACGTGAACCTGCGTCGAATTTTGAACGTGCCCAAGCGCGGGCTCGGCGATCGTGCCGAGGGCATCCTGCTCGCCTATGCGCGCGAACGTGGCACCAGCTTCTTCTATGCACTCATGCATTTGGATGAAATTCAGGACGTGCCCACACGTACCGCCACGCAGCTCAAGGCCTTCCGTGATTTGATGGGTGAGCTCTCGCAATTCACGCGAGCACATGACGCCAAGCCCAGCGAGATTGTGGCCGAAGTGCTGGAGAAGTCCGGCTTGCGTGCAGAGCTGGAAAAGTCCGTGGACCCGCAGGACGCCTCCCGTTTGGAAAACCTCTCCCAGCTGCAGTCCACCGCAGCCGAGTTCGAGCAGAACACGCCCGACGCCACGCTATCCGCATTCCTGGAGACCACCGCGCTCGTGGCCGATTCCGACCAGCTGCCCGGCGAGGCGGAGGATTCCGGCAAAGTGACGCTGATGACCTTGCACACGGCCAAGGGCCTCGAATACCCGGTGGTGTTCCTGACCGGCATGGAACAGGGCACGTTCCCGCATTCGCGTTCGATGGAGGACACCACCGAACTGCAGGAGGAACGCCGACTTGCCTATGTGGGTATTACCCGCGCCAAGCGGCGGCTGTACGTCACGCGCGCGGCTGTACGCTCCCAGTGGGGTCAGGCCGCCGATATGATGCCCAGCCAGTTCCTTGACGAGATTCCGGATTCGCTGATCGACTGGAAGCGTCGTGAGGCCGGCGTGGAACGCATGCGCGCCAACTGGGAATCCGATGGATTCGCCGACGATTACGGCGGCTGGGATGATGACGATTTTGGCGGTACGACGTTCGGTGGGTCCTCGACATTCGGCTCTCGCGGTTCGGGTTCGTCGTATGGCTCGAGATCTCATTACGGCTCGTCAAGCTATGGGTCTGGCTCGTCCTATGGCTCCCGTTCGGGCGGTTCATCGTATGGCTCACGTTCCGGCTCCTCCTACGGTTCCCGCTCGCGCTCGGGTTCGTCCTATGGTTCGGGTTCCGGCTCTTCATATGGTTCTCGTTCCCGTTCCAGTTCGGCGTCCGGCGGCACTCGTGGCGGCAAGGTCACTACGCGCCACACCACGCCGAAGTCCGGTTCCGCCGGATCTTCCGTGCCAAGTTCCAAGCTCGCTAAAGATAATGGACTGAATATCTCTGACTTTGCTGTGGGCGACATGATCAGCCACGATCAGTACGGTCTCGGCAAGGTCACCGACGCGCAGGACAAGGGCCGCAATTCGGTCATCACCGTGGACTTCGGCTCCGCTGGAGTCAAACGCCTTATGCTCCGCGTGGCACCGATCGAAAAGCTGTGAGCTGAAAGCGCATACCAGATAATTTCATAAAAGACAAGACTTGTGTTCCTCATCACACTGTGGTCATAATGCGGAGGTTGTGCTCACGAACCCCTGGTAGCAGGGGAGAGGAAGGAAGTTATGAAGAACAAGCTGTTCGCATCCGTGCCCAATATTCTGTTCGGTGCGCTTATTGCCATCGCACCCCAGACCTTTGCTCACGCTTGCACCGGCCATGACATGCCGGGTGCCTGCCATTACTCGCAGCAAGCCGCCACCGGTATCGGCGTTGTGATTCTGGTGCTCGGCGTCGTGGCCTTGTTCGTCAACGCCCAGGTCCGTATTGGTCTGAACATCGCCGCCATCGCTAACGCGTTGCTGCTGCTTGCTGTGCCCACCTTCCTGATCGGCATCTGCAAGGGCGCCATGATGCACTGCCGCATGGTCATGCTGCCCACGCTTATCGTGCTCGGCGTACTCACTCTCGTATTCGCCGCTGTCGCCATCTGGCTCGATTCCCGAGCGGCCAAGCACTGAACTTGACCTCGTGTGACCGGGGTCCGATTTCATTCCAGGAGTCGGGTTCCGGTCTCGCTTATTGCAACCGCACCATAATCAATAAGGACCCCCATCGTGCCATCGCATATCGCATTGCGCGGCCTGCCGCTTGAAAATCTCAAGCGCAAGCCATTCCGCACCGGCGCCCTGCTCGCCGTCGTCACCATTCTTGCGCTGACGTTCTTCGGCGGCACCATGCTGACCATGAACCTCAACACCGGTATGACCAGCATGGAGAAGCGCCTCGGCGCCGACCTGATGGTTGTGCCTCAGGACACCGCGCAGAAAGCCGAAGCGCTGTTGACCAACGGCAACCCCAGCACGTTCTATTTCACCAGAGACATCGCCACTGAGGTCAAGCAAGCGGATGGCATCGAACAAGCCAGCGAACAAACCTACATATCGTCACTGGCCGCCGCCTGCTGTGACGAGAAATTGCAGATCATCGGCTACGACCCGTCCACCGATTTCGTTATCGAGCCATGGGTTGCCTCCCAATTCAAAGGCACCCTCGAAGACGGCAAGATGATCGCCGGCGCGAACGTCAATGTGTCCACCGATGGCACCATTGAGCTATACGGCCGTAAATGGCCGGTGGTCGCTCAGCTGGCCAATACCGGTACCAGCCTCGACAATTCGGTGTTCATCAACCAGGCCACTGTGCCCGACATGGTCGCCGCATCGTCCAAGGTCTCCAAGCAGGTCATGCCCATGGAATATGCGGGCAAGGCCGTCTCCACCGTGATGATCAAGGTCAAGCAGGGGTATGAGGCGCAAACCGTGGCCGAAAACATCAAACGCATTGACTCCCGATTCGCCGATCTGGGCTACGTGTATCCCGGCGGCATCACCGCCAATACCAAGACCTCGCTGACCGCATTGGTCACCTACCTCAAGGTGTTCGTGGCCGTGATCTGGGTGATGGGTGTGATCGTGCTGCTCGCCGTATTCGCCTCTTCGGTGAACGAACGCAAGCGCGAGTTCGCGTCCCTGCGTATTATGGGAGCCACGCGCGGCATGTTGGATGTCATCATTCTCAAGGAATCGGCCATTATCGGACTGATTGGCGGTGTAATCGGCGTAGGCGTGGCGAGCCTCGTGATCTTCCCATTCAGCTCGCTGATCGGCAAACAATTGCAATTGCCATATCTGCAAGCCGGACCGGCCGCCGTTATCGGATTCATTGCCATAACTATTGTGTGCTCAACCGCCATCGGCATTGTCGGCTCGTTGCTGACCATGTGGCGGCTTGGCCGCTCCGAAGCCTATCTGACCCTGCGAGAAGGGGAGTGACATGACCGAAACTGCATCTCATCTGCTGGAATTGGTGGATTTGACCCGCCAGTTCGTCCGTCGCGGCACGCCGTTTGACGCGGTCAGTCACGTCGATCTCACGATTGACGCCGGGGAATTCGTCGCCATCGTCGGTCGCTCAGGTAACGGTAAAAGCACCCTGATTAATATGGTCGCCGGATTGGTGCGCCCAAGTTCGGGAACCGTGCGTGTGGATGGGCGCGAAGTGACTGCGCTGAGCGATAAGGAACTGTCCCTACTGCGCAACCGAACCATCGGTTTCGTGACCCAAAGCCAGACCCTGCTCGGCAATCTCACGGTGCTCGACAATGTGGTCCTGCCCGCGACGATGTTCCCGGATGCTCTGCCGTTCATGGAGGCTGAGAATAAGGACGATGCAGCCGCGCAAAAACAGAACAATATGGCCGAGACCGAGCCTTGCATCGAATCTGAGGCCGATAACGGTCCCGCATCCGATGAAAACAGTATTGAGTCTTCCACCGAGCCGGATCCGTTTATGCCGGATGTCATCGCGCCGATTGCAGATGCTGACGGTAAACCGTCAAACTCAGCTGCAAGCCAGCCTGACTTATTTACCGAGCGCGCCAAGCATCTGCTCACCCAGCTCGGTGTCGCCGATTTGGCAGACAGCTATCCGCGCGAACTATCCGGCGGTGAGATGCGGCGTGTCTCCATCGCCCGCGCCCTGATGAATCAGCCCAAATTGCTTATCGCGGACGAACCGACCGGCGATCTCGACCAAGAGAGCACTGACATCGTGATGAAACTGCTGAGAAGCCAAGCCGATAACGGTACGGCGATTCTCATGGTCACGCATGATCCGGACGCGTTGGAGTATGCGGACAAGGTATACCGCATGGATGCCGGAGTGCTGTCCATGGCTGCGGTGTAATATTGTTCGCTGGTGTCTGCCGACTGGTAGATGCCGTCTGGAGTCATAGCCCGTCAACGGGTCGGCGGTAGGCGATCGCAAGAACGCCAACCCGCTCGTGAGCAATCACGACGAAGCGTTGGAGAGGCCCGACTCAGCGTTTGGAATCATACGAAACCAAACGTTCCGTTCAGATAACGACAGAAGGAATAATCCAATGACGAACGTTCAGCGTTCTCGCCGTCAGGTGCGCCTGTCCCGCGCCCTCGGCATCGCACTGACCCCCAAGGCTCAGCGCATTTTCGAAAAGCGTCCGTACGCTCCTGGCGAGCACGGCCGCGACCGTCGCCGCACCGAATCCGATTACGCGGTGCGTATGCGCGAGAAGCAGCGTCTGCGCGCTCAGTACGGCATCTCCGAGAAGCAGCTCCGCGCCGCTTACGAGAAGGCTACCCGTACCGCCGGCCAGACCGGTAACGCCATGCTGACCGACCTCGAGACCCGTCTCGACAACCTGGTTCTGCGTGCCGGCATCGCCCGCACCACCGCCCAGGCCCGTCAGTTCGTGGTGCACCGTCACATCCTCGTTGACGGCAACGTGGTGGACCGTCCGTCCTACCGCGTCAAGCCCGGCCAGACCATCCAGGTGAAGGCCAAGAGCCAGACCATGGTTCCGTTCCAGATCGCCGCCGAAGGCGTGCACCGTGATGTGCTGCCCGCGGTTCCCGGTTACCTCGACGTGAACCTTGCCTCCCTGAAGGCCACCCTGACCCGCAAGCCCGAGGTCGAAGAGATTCCGGTGCAGGTCAACATCCAGTACGTGGTCGAATTCTACGCCCGCTGATTCGGGCCCCCTTATCTGAAACATCAGAATCAAGGACATACCGCTTGGACCCCGCTCCCGCAAGGGACGCGGGGTTCTCGCGTTCCGGGGCGCGGGCGTTTTCCCGGAGACTGGATGAACGGAATCAGGCCGTTCTGCGCAGGAGGAATGGGGCGGACTTTGGGCTTGAGCTGCGGCGCTGGGCGCTCATGCAGTCTTGTCATCTGCATTGTGGGTGATCTGGATGTTGTTGTTGCGATGAGTCCGTTCGGCACATTGATCGAATATCTTCTGGTCTACGGATGCGGGCAAGCCATTTCTTGGAAGGCGTTTCGTCGAGATTGGCGGGAGCTTGCGTCAGCAGGCGTCGATGAAGGTGCTGAGGATGCGACGTTGGTTGCTATCGGCGCGGTGGGAGAACTCAGGATGCCATTGGACGGCCCAGACGAAACGCTTGGCCGGCATCCAGACCGCCTCCACGATGCCGTCCGGCGCGGTGGCCATCGGTTCCAGTCCCTGGCCCAGCGTGCGAATCGCCTGATGGTGATAGCTGTTGACGCCCAGCGTATAGGCGCGCGGATGATACGGCCTGCCGAAGGAATCGACCTCATCGGCCTCCGCCTCACTCGGGCCGTTGTCTCCCAGCGGCCACAACGCACGGGCCAACGGCGAATCGGGCGCGATCGACACTTCGTGGACCACCGGGTCATACGGCGGCTTGTCGCCATGATGCACGACCGGGCTGGGATGCTCGTCCGGCAGATCCTGCCACAGCGTGCCTCCCAAGGCGACGTTGAGGCTCTGGATGCCGCGGCAGATGCCCAGCAGCGGCTTGTCCGCCGCGATGACGGAGGGAATCAGACGCTCCTCCATCCGGTCGCGGGCCTTGCACAGTTTGACCGTCTTGGGGCCGGACGCCTCGCCATACCGTTCCGGATCCACGTCGTGGCCGCCGGTGACCAGGAATCCGTCGCATTGGCCGACCAACTGTCCGATTATGGTCTCGTCGTCGGTCAGCGGCAGCATCACCGGGATGCCACCAGCTTCGGCGATGCCGTCGAAATAGCCGGGCAGCATCCACAGGCTGTTCAGTGTGTCGTCCCACAACGGGACCACGCCGATAAGCGGACGGTGGGCCATCGCTACCTCCAAACGTGTACTTACTGATAAAGCGACTCAACTTGCTACAGTCTCGAACCTGAAAAATTGTACCAGTGTGACTTGTGGGCGGAGTCTACTGCATAGCTTAGGGGGGGGGTAGGGATTTCAATCAAGGGCGGCTTATCGCTCGTAGTGTTCCAATTCGGCTGGTGGGTACACCTGGGTCCAATGGTGCGGCTGCAGGTCGCGCAGCGGCACGAACAACGGATGCTCTCCCTGATTGTTGTCTGAAACGGCGCACATCACGTTGTCGCCCCAATAGCGCAGCCGTTCCTGACAGATGCCGCATGGAGACAACACGGTGAACGGGGCGTGTTCGTCATCGCGTACGACGCAGATGGTGTGGGTGACACGGCGATCAAGCTTCATCGCCTCGCACATCGCTCCGACCTCGATGCATAGCGAAGCGGCGGCATTGGGTGTCTCAATCGCCACGCTCGTGACGATAAGTGCCTCCGAGCCGTTGCTTCCGTCATGTTTACCGTTGTCTTTGCCGGCGAGTCGCATCGCCGCCGCGCCTCCCCACCCTGTCGGATACCTTCGCTCGATCAGTTCCACGGCACTGCGATACAGCGCTTCCTCGATATGACGCTCCACTGGAACCATATGGTCACCTCGCGTAATCGACCTGCCATCGGTGGGCAGGCGGGATTCAAACCATTACTAGTCTAGGGGGGGGGAAGATATCCTTGACGCATGCTTATCGTCGAAGTAGTTGTGGCCGTGGTCGTCGGCGTGTTTTTGGTCGGGGTCTATCGTGATGCAAAGAACGGAACGTTGCCTTTGCAGAATTCGGTAGGCGTCAAAACGCCGGCAACAATGTCATCCGAAGACACATGAAATCGGATTCACAAGCAGTACGCTCCGATATTCCTCGTTGATGCATGTGCCCTGTTCCTCATCGCCCTTGAAATCATCATTGGCGGGGCCATGGAGAAGAACTTCAATAACATGGCATCGGAGGCATTGATTGCGTTGGTGGCCACGCTTGTTGTCATGGTGCTGGCCAATCTGGTCGTCGTTGTTTTGGCAGATCGGTCTGCACGAAAATGAGATAGCTTGGTGAGAAGCCGCTATGTCGGACTTGCTGAAACAACCAACTTCGCAACGGGGTAAAAAGTAAGAGAGCGACGAATCGGGATTCTCGGAGGTGTTATATGTTGGATATTCAAGATGATATCAGTAGCTACCTTGCCTTTTCGCACTATATCGATTGGAATGAACCGAGTATGCAAAGAAAAGCCAAGGAACTAAAAGACTCCACTGAAGGCGAAATCGAACTGGCAAAAGCCGCCTACTATTTTGTTAGAGATGAAATCAAGCATTCATGGGATGTCCAAGACAAAAGAGTCACGGCAACAGCCTCAGACGCATTAAGGGAGGGCGTCGGTATTTGTTGGGCAAAATCTAATTTATTGGCCGCCCTATTAAGAGCAAATGGCATTCCTGCCGGAATATGCTATCAAAGGCTTACGTTAGGCAGTACGCCTGAAAGCGGATACTGCATCCATGCCTTGAATGCCATTTATCTGAGATCCATTGACCGATGGATTCGTGTAGATGCAAGAGGGAATAAAGAGGGTGTACAAGCAGACTTTTCTGTTGACGATGAACGTTTGGCTTTCCCCATTCGGAAAGAGTACGATGAGGTGGATTATAAAACTGTGTATGCCGAACCGTTGCCGCAGACAATGAGCATTCTTGAAAATAGTACAGATGCTCTATACATGTATCTGCATTCGCTGCCCGAAAGAATTTGACGAATTCATTTTTATCGGGAGGCAGGGGGCAGCGGCTGGTTCGGACTGCATTAGCGGTTAGCGGGGAACGATTCGCCCGCGACAACAGCCCATCACGCCAAACTTGACAAGAGTGACGTCGGTGACCCGTGCTGCGGCAAGCACCTCGACAGGGATGGTGACGGTATCGGTTGCTCTCAGGCTAGTAGGCCCGGATAGAGTTCGTTGATCGCCCAGGCGACGCGGCCGGCATCATATGCCGAAAGTCTTCCTGTCGGGCCGTCGTCGAGGAAAAGATTGCTTGGCAGCCGCAGCAGTTGCGAGCATCGCACGGCGCTGGGCTTGCTCAGTCCCGCGTCCTGCCAGTCACGCAGCACCACATAGCCCGGTTCGTCGCGCCAGGTGTTGCCGGTGACCTTGGTCACCAAGGCGATGCGGGTGCCGTCGTCCCATTGGAGGATCACGCTGGGACGGTTCTTCGCTTTGCCTGGCTTGTCGGGAAAAGCGAACGGCACCCACCATATCTCGAACTGGCGCGGATCAGTCTTCATCATCGTCCCAACCCTCCGGCAGGATCACGGCACCATCACGTATCTGGGGCGTCACGATGCGGGGATCATCCATGTTCGCTTTGAACAGGGGATATCCCTCGTTGTCTTTTTTGAATGAAGGGCGGACGCTTGGCGTGAATGGCAGACGCCCGTCGCGCACCAATTGTCTGAGAGACATTTCGGCAAACGTGCTCAGGTTCAACCCCATGGCGTCAAGTATGGCGATGCCGTCACGCTTGGTCTGCGCATCCAGACTGATCGTGGCCTTCTCCTTGATAGCCATCATTACTCCTTACAACAGTGGTATGACATACGTATATCATACCTCAAATCAGTCATGTCAGCTGGGGCCCCGTTGTCTATTTGTAAGTGCAGCATCCTTGTTTTCGGCTGATTCTGGCGGTTCGTCGGCGAATGCCTTGGCAGGGGTGCGCTAGCCGAGCACTCGCATGGGCCTGTTGTCGGTTTCGTCGACGGTCTCCTGCGGTTCGCGTGCCATGGAGGGGGCGACGGGCGTGCGTTTGGGCGGGTGGCGGCGGATCATGCCGTTCCCGTTCTCGTTGCCGCCGCGCCGCCACGAGCTGTACGGGTCGGCGAAATTGGCTATCTGGACAATCTCCAATCTAACGGGTGTTGCACTTTCATTTAGACAACGGGGGGTTCCTGCGTTTTAGCGGACTGCGGTAGCATGGGAACCATGATTCTGCATTTGCATCTGGTTCGTCATGGGCAAACCACGTTCAATAAATACAACCGTCTTCAGGGATGGTGTAATGCGCCGCTCACCGCATCCGGACTTGCCGATGCCGACAGGGCCGGGCACAAACTTGAGGGCTATGATTTTGCGGCGGCATATTGTTCCGATACCTCTCGCGCCGAAATCACAGCGAAGCGAATTCTCGATATCAATGAGGCTGCCGGACATGCACGGCCAGAACTCACGGCCGATATGCATTTCCGCGAACAATGCTACGGATACTTCGAGGGTCAGGACATGTCGCTGGCTTGGACCGCTGCGGGTGGGCCTCACGGCGCGAAGGACTACAACGACATCGTAGCCAAATTTGGTCTGGCCGCCTCCCGTGATTTCCTGAAAGAGGCCGACCCCTTCCATGACGCGGAATCCGATGAAGAATACTGGACGCGCGTCGAAGGAGCATTCCAGCTCATCGCCAGCAACCCCAATCTCAAGGATGGCGATGATGTGCTTCAGATTTCGCACGGTAACACGCTGCTCAGCCTCGGCCACCGTTTCGGAGGCCCCGATCTTGACCTTAGCGAACGACCGGCCAACGGCTCGGTAACTGTACTCGACTTCGACACAACCAAACCGTTTTCGCAGGCCGTGACCATCGTCTCATACGGCAAATAGCGTATTTCATCGTCAGTTGCACGGGTAAATAGGGGAGGAGTGCTACCCTTATCCGAGTAAGTGTGACCTCAAGGAGGCAACAATGGGAGTCGGAGAGATCGCAGGCCTGATTGCGGCCATCGCGTTCGCAGTATTGGCCGGATTCATGATCTATCCGCTAATTCGGTTGGGCAAGATGTTCGACCAGATTTCGCAGACCGTCAAGGAATCCGGTGAGCATGCCATCCCCGCATTGGATGAGGGCGTGACCACCGTCAAGCAGGTCAACAAGTCGCTTGAGGATGTCAACAAGATTTCCGCTGCGGCCTCCACCACCGCCAACAACGTGGGTGCCCTGACCGATTTGTATGGATCCTTCCTTGGCAAGCCGGTTATCAAGGTCGCTTCGGCCTTCTATGCCTTGAAGGCCACTGGCCAGTCGTTCCTGGCTCAGAACGCCAACAAGACCGCTCAGAAGGGGGAGTGATGTTCAAACGCATCTTTTGGGTGGGCGTCGGTGTGGCCATCGGCGTGATGGCCGTCACCAAGGCACAGGCCTATGTCAAGGCCAATACGCCTGACGCGGCCCGTCAGTTCCTGCTTGGTCCCGATCAAGACAATGTGCCGATGAAGACGCTCGAAGGCCTGGTCAATGAATTCAATGCGACCCGTCGAGCCCGTGAGGCTGAGCTCAATCGTCAGTACACTGAGCGCGCCAACTGACACGCGCACGGCCTTACGCAATCCTTTAATCCATACTTTCCACTGATAGTGGCGCAATTGCGCCCGAAACAAACCTACAAGGAGTTCATCCGCTCATGCGCACTGCGGACATCGCCAAGCGATACCTCGATTACTTCGCCAAGCACGACCATCTCGTCATGCCTTCGGCGTCCCTTATTTCCCCGAACCCCACCACGCTGTTCACCATCGCCGGCATGGTGCCGTTCATTCCTTACCTGCTTGGTGAGCAGACCCCGCCGAAGCGCCGCATGACTTCGAACCAGAAGTGCGTGCGCACGCTCGACATCGACGAGGTCGGCAAGACCACCCGCCACGGCACCTTCTTCCAGATGCTTGGCAACTTCTCCATCGGCGACTACTTCAAAGAAGAGGCCATCCACTACGCCTGGGAGCTGCTGACCACCCCGCAGGACCAGGGCGGCTATGGCTTTGACCCGGAAAAGCTGTGGGTCACCACCTTTACCGACGACGAGGAAGCCCGTTCCATCTGGAAGAACGAGGGCTTTGATCCCGAGCACATGCAGATTTTCGGCATGGAAGACAACTTCTGGACCACCGGCGGCCCTGGCCCCGGCGGCCCCTGCTCCGAGATCTACGTGGATCGCGGCCCCGAATACGGCCGTGATGGCGGCCCTGCGGCCGACGAGACGCGCTTTATCGAAATTTGGGATCTCGTGTTCGAGAACTACGAGGTCGACAATGTCAAGTCCAAGACCGACCTGCACATCGTCGGCGAGCTGGCCCAGAAGAACATCGATACCGGCGCCGGTCTGGAACGTCTGGCCTACCTGATGCAGGGCAAACAGAACATCTATGAGACCGACGAGGTCTTCCCGGTCATCGAGGCCGCCGAGCGCCTGTCCGGCCGCAAGTACGGCGAGGACGAGGCCGCGGATGTCAAGTTCCGTGTCGTGGCCGACCACGTGCGTTCCGCGCTGATGATTATGTCCGATGGCGTGCGCCCGTCCAACGTCGGCCGCGGCTACGTGCTGCGGCGTCTGCTGCGTCGTACTGTGCAGGCCATGCGCGTGCTTGGCGTGACCGATCCGGTGATTCCCGAGCTGCTGCCCGTCTCCAAGGAGGCCATGGTCGCCAGCTACCCGGAGCTTAACGACACCTTCCACGATGTCTCCGAAGCGGCCTACGGCGAGGAAGATGCGTTCCGTCGTACGCTGGAGAACGGCATCGAGATTCTCGACGTGGCCGTCAAGAAGGCCAAGAAGACCGCCGACCCGGTGGTCTCCGGCTCTGATGCGTTCACTCTGCACGACACCTACGGCTTCCCGATCGAGTTGACTCTCGAAATGGCCGCCGACCAAGGAGTGAAAGTCGACGAGGCCAAGTTCCGCGAGCTTATGGCCGAGCAGAAGTCCCGTGCCCGCGCCGACGCCCTCAAGAAGCGTCACAACGTGGACCTGTCGGTCTATGACGACTTCAAGAAGACGCTCGCCAAGCCGATCGACTTCCTCGGCTACACGGACATGTCCGCCCGTGCCAAGGTGATCGGCATCATGCAGGAAGGCAAGGGCTCCGTGCCCGCCGTGACCGGCCCGGCCAACGTCGAGGTCATCCTCGACCGTACCCCGTTCTATGCGGAGGCCGGCGGTCAGCTTGCCGATCAGGGTGAGATTCTCTCCGATGACGGCGCCGTGCTCGAAGTCGACGACGTGCAGAAGCCCATCAAGGACCTCATCGTTCACCAGTGCCGCCTGACTGAAGGCACGCTGGTCGTGGGCGCTGAAGTCAATGCGAACATCGATCTGGCCCGCCGTGGCGCCATTGCCCGTTCGCACACCGCCACGCACATGGTACACAAGGCGCTGCGCGAAGAGCTCGGCCCGCAGGCCACTCAGCGTGGTTCCGAAGACGCCCCGAACCGTCTGCGTTTCGATTTCCAGTGGTCCAAGGCTCCGGCCAAGTCCGTGATTTCCGCTGTTGAGGAGCGCGTCAACGACAAGCTGCGCGACAACCTCGCCGTGACCACCAAGGAAATGAAGTTCGACGATGCCATCGCCCTCGGTGCCATGCACCTGTTCGGCGAGAAATATGGCGACGTCGTGCGCGTGGTGTCCATCGGCGAAGACGGCTGGAGCCGTGAGCTGTGCGGTGGTACCCACGTGGACCACGTCGGCAAGATCGGTATGGTCAACATCCTCTCCGAGGCATCCATCGGTTCCGGCGTACGCCGTGTCGATGCCGTCGTGGGCCAGGGCGCATACGATTTCAACGCTCGTGAGCACGCGCTGGTCTCCCAGCTGTCCGACAAGCTCAACGCCCGTCCGGACGAGCTCGCCGAGCGTGTGAACACCCTGCTCGCCAAGCTCAAGGAATCCGACCGTCGACTTGCCTCCATGTACGAGGCCCAGCTCGCCGCCGCTGTTCCGGCTCTGGTCGAAGACGCCAAGAACTCTGCTGCTCCCGTCAAGGTGGCCATCAAGAACGTGGGCCACTTCGGTGCGGTTGATGCCCTGCGCAAGACCGTGCTCGACGTACGCGGCCAGCTCGGTGAGGACGCCCCCGCCGTGGTGGCTCTCGCCGGTGTGAACGAGGACGACAAGCCCATGGTCGCCGTGGCCACCAACGAAGCCGCCCGCAAGGCCGGCATCAAGGCCGGCGATCTGGTGCGCGGCGCATCCAAGATCCTCGGCGGCGGTGGCGGCGGCAAGCCGGACTTCGCCCAGGGCGGCGGCGCCGATGCCTCCAAGATCAACGAGGCACTTGAGGCGCTCAAGCACGAGGCGCAGAAGGCCTGATAACGCCCGTGGTGTGGTTAGGCGTTGATTTGGGTAACGCCCGGGTCGGACTCGCATTGTCCGACCCGGAGCTTACCTTTGCACACCCAGCCGGGAACATTCATGTTGCCGGTGACTATTTCTTTGCCATCGATGAAGTGCTGAATGTCGTTGAGGACGAGCACGTGACCCATATCATCGTGGGACTGCCGTTGCAGATGGACGGCACTGAAGGCAAAAGCGCCAAGAAGGCGCGCAGATGGGCCGTAAACCTTGAGAAGCGTTTGCGTTCCGAGAGAGAAGAATCCCAAGAACCCCAGATTCCGCAGGTAGTATTGGTAGATGAGAGATTGACAACGGTCAGCGCTCATCGTCAGCTGTTTGAGGCTCAGAAGGCTTCGACCAAGCATAGGCCAATGGTGGACCAGCAGTCGGCAGTGGTGATTTTGCAGACGGCACTTGACCGTGCGGGGGAACAGTGAGGGACCGGTTTTATGGCAGACAATTTCAACGATTTCTTCGACGAGAACACGCATTGGGTCGAAGGGAACGCGAATCCGCCCGGCGGCTCGCTGGAACCTCCGCAGCCGCCGAAGTCCCGCAAGGAGATGCGCAAGCGCCGCGAGAAGCGTAAGCAACGCCATACCATGGTCATCATTGCGGTTATCGTGGTTATCGCACTGATGGTGTGCGGCGGATATTTTGGTGTGAAGAAGCTCAAGTCTATTCGAGACAGCCAGAGCCAGACGACCGCTGTCATCGCTGATTATCCAGGTCCTGGCGATGGCGACGTCCAATTCACTGTGGAAGAGGGACAAGGTGCTGATGTCATTGCGAAGAACCTCTTCAAGCAGAAGATCATCAAGTCTGCCGCCGCATTCACCAGCGTGGTCATGGCCAATGATGCCAAGCTGTACCCCGGCACGTTCTCGCTGAAAAAGCACATGGCAGCCAGCGACGTGTTGGCCATTTTATCTGACTCATCCAACGCTTCCGGATTCCTGGATGTCAAGTCGGGCGAACGCGTCGCTGACGTTCTTGATGCGGCCGCAAGCCTGTCCGGCATTGATCGCAGCGAGTTCGATACCATCGTGAACGGTGGCGGATCCGGCATCCTACCGGCCGAGGCCGGTGGCAGCTTTGAAGGATGGTTTGAACCAGGCAGCTACAACGTGCAATCCATGACCAGCGCGTCGGACATCCTCAAGGCCATGGTCGACAAGCGCATCGCCAAACTCGATGAACTGGGAGTCCCCAGTGGCAGCGATCGTGAACGGGTGATGATCATTGCATCCATCGCCGAGGCCGAGGTCAATAAATCCGACTACTACGCCAAGGTGACACGTGTCATTGAGAATCGTCTCGATCAGGGCATGGCCTTGGGCATGGACTCTACGGTGGCCTATGGCAATAATGTGAAGTCGGCAGAAGTCACTACTGCTATGACGCAGGATGCCTCCAACCCGTATAACACATATCAGATTGCCGGATTGCCTCCCACTCCGATTAGCAATCCTGGCGACAACGCTATTTCGGCTGCGCTGAACCCCGAACCGGGTGACTGGCTGTACTTCTGCACAGTGAATCTCGACACCGGCGAAACCAAGTTTGCCGCCACTGCCGACGAACACAATCAGAACGTTGCAGAGCTGCGCCAGTGGCAGGCTGCAAACGGGCAGTAGTCCATCCCTGCTAGTCCCTCTAGTGGAGAAAACGGCAGGTGGCCCATTCTTGTAGCCCCCTCTGATGAGGGCTCCCGCGAAGCGGGTGGGGAAGAGAACTTACAAGACAACCCCAACAACAATCGCTACAGCGGCTCCCACCAATATCACCGGTGCATACGGCACTTTGCCCGCATACGCCGGTGATTTGCGTTGCGGGTCGAACCTCGTCCACCACGCGATCCACGCGATACCGCACATACCCATGGCCAGCCACCACACCACCACAGGCAGCAGTCCGAATAAGCCGACGGACAACCCCATAGGAACCAATGCGGTCACGTCACCGAATCCCAGTGATTTGGGCACAATGAGCGCCAATGCAAACTGAACCAAGCAGCACAACACGGTAAACAGCAGTGCCTGTAACAGCACGAACAAATCGTTTGCCACCACGCCATAGGCGAAATCCGCGGCCAGCTGCAGCAACGCACCTACCGCGACCCATGCAATCGGCACCCGCCTGCACCGCACATCTTCAATGGACAGTGCAAGCCCACATAGCAGACCGGGCAAGGTGAACAGGTATGGCATGGCTTAACATTAACCCCTAGTTACTGAACATACGAAACGAGGGATGCTATGTTGCGCTGGCAGACAGCAGGGGAGTCGCATGGAGAGGCCTTGGTGGCCATGATCGAGGGGCTGCCGGCCGGCATTCGCATCAGTACCGACGACATCGTCTCCGCGCTGGCCCGCCGTAGGCTCGGCTATGGTCGTGGCGCCCGTATGAAGTTCGAACAGGATCAGGTGCGACTGCTCACTGGCATACGTCATGGATTGACGCTCGGCTCTCCGGTGGCCATCGAAATCGCCAACACCGAATGGCCCAAGTGGACCGAAGTAATGAGCACCGATGCCCTCGACCACGATTTGCCGCGTGAAGGTCGCAATGCGCCGCTGAGCCGTCCGCGTCCGGGCCATGCCGATTTGACCGGCATGCGCAAGTATGGCTTCGACGATGCCCGTCCTGTGCTCGAGCGTTCCAGCGCCCGCGAGACCGCCTCCCGCGTGGCTCTGGGTGAAGTCGCCAAGCAGTTCCTTGAGCAGGCATTCGGCATTCGTACCGTGGCTCATGTGGTGGCGCTCGGCGGCGTGCAGACCAGCCCCGACCTGCCGCTGCCCACTCCGGATGACTTGGAAGCCCTTGACGCTTCTCCCGTTCGTACCTTGGACAAGGGAGCCGAGTCTCGCATTATAGAGCGCATTGACGAGGCCAAGAAGGCTGCCGATACGTTGGGCGGTGTCATTGAAGTACTTGCCTATGGTGTGCCCGCAGGCATCGGCACCTACGTGGAATCCGACCGCCGTTTGGACGCGGCGCTGGCCTCGGCAATCATGGGAATCCAGGCATTCAAGGGCGTGGAAATTGGCGATGGCTTCCTTGAAGCGGCTCGCCCCGGTTCTCAGGCTCACGATGAGATCGTGGTCAACGCGGACGGCCGCATCGACCGACTCTCCAACTGTGCAGGTGGCATCGAGGGCGGCATGTCCAACGGCCAGGTGATTCGCGTACGTGGCGCCATGAAGCCGATTCCCTCCATTCCGAAGGCTCTGCGTACCGTCGATGTGCTGACCGGTGAATCTGCCGCGGCCATCAACCAGCGTTCCGACAGCACTGCAGTGCCCGCCGCCTCCGTGGTGGCCGAAGCCATGGTGCGCCTGACGCTCGCCAAGTATGCATTGGAGAAGTTCGGTGGCGACAGCGTGGAGGAGACTCACCGCAACCTTGAGGCGTACCTCGCTTCATGGCCCGAGCACATGCGCTGAGTCGCCGGAACACGATCGAGAAGGTTCATACGCTATGACAGCACGTCCCCACGCCGTAATCATCGGCATGATGGGTGCCGGCAAAACCCGTGTTGGCAAGGAAGTGGCGCACATGCTGCGGCTGCCATTCGCCGATGCCGATGTGGAAATCGAGCACGAGGTGGGTATGAAAATTCCCGCCTATTTCGATAAGCATGGTGAGCCCGCCTTCCGCGAGGTTGAGGCCGATCTCATCGCTGATTTTCTTGAGGATTTTGACGGCATTTTCTCGCTTGGTGGGGGAGCGCCCATGACGCCTTCCACACAGGAAGCACTGGTGGACTATATCGCCCAGGGCGGTTGCGTGGTGTATCTCGATGCTGACCCGAAAGAGGCGATGGAACGCGCCAATCGTGGCGGCGGACGTCCCATGCTCAATGGTGACGCCAATGCCCGCTGGAAGAAGCTCTTCAAGGAACGCGATCCCGTGTTCCGCAACGTGGCCAATGTTCATGTGCATACCCGCGGACTTACCCCGCAGGGAGCAGCCAAGAAGGTGATAGATATGGTTTCCCAACGAACGGTGCATGTCGATGGTGCCGCCATTGAACCTTATGACGTGGTCATCGGCGAAGGCGCGATGAACCGTCTGGTCGATGTTTTGGGTTCCAAGCCGGTCCGTATCGCATTGATTCATACTCAGCCGGTGCAGCGGCACTCCGACCGTGCTCGTGCATTGCTGCGTCAAGGCGGTTATGAGGTGTCTGACATCGTGATTCCGGACGCCGAACCCGGTAAGACCATCACTGTGGCCAATCGCATTTGGGAACGTCTCGGCAACGAAGGCTTCACCCGCTCCGATGCCGTGGTGGGGTTGGGCGGCGGTGCCGCCACCGATTTGGCGGGCTTTGTGGCGGCTACGTGGATGCGTGGCGTACGCTATGTAAACTGCCCGACCTCCCTGCTGGCCATGGTCGACGCCTCCACCGGTGGTAAGACTGGTATCAACACCCCGCAAGGCAAGAACCTTGTCGGATCCTTCTATACGCCAGCCGGCGTGCTGGCCGATATGAACGCTCTGGTCACCTTGCCCAACGACATCTTCATCGAAGGTCTCGGAGAGGTCGCTAAGTCCGGTTTCATCCGCGACCCCGAAATCCTGACGATTCTTGAACGACATGCCGCGCAACTGCGCGCTTTCGACGGCTCCACATTCCTTGGCTCGCCGTTGGAAGATGTGGTCGCCGAACTTATCGAACGCACGGTAACGGTCAAGGCCTATCACGTTTCCTCCGATCTCAAGGAGAAAGGCCTGCGTGAGTTCCTCAACTACGGTCACACACTGGCCCATGCCATCGAGCAGCTGGAGCACTTCCGCTGGAGGCATGGCAATGCCGTGGCAGTCGGCATGGTGTATGCCGCTGAACTGGCGCATCTGACCGGTCACATCGATCAGGATCTGGTTGATTACCATCGTTCGCTGCTCACTTCGCTGGGCCTGCCGACTTCATGGAACGGTGGCTCGTTCGATGACGTGCTCGCTTTGATGCACCGCGACAAGAAGGCCCGCGGCAACGAGCTGCGCTTCGTGGTGCTCGACTCAATCGGCCACGTGGTTCATCTCGATAACCCGCCCGCCGATGCCGTGGAAGAAGCCTTCCGCCGTATCCAGCAATAAATCTGAGCAACCGTCCGCTCCTGGCTCCCCTCAGTCTCGCTACGCGAGCCAGCTCCCCTCAGGGAGGGGAACCAGAGAAGACCTTGCCTCCCCTCCCTGAGGGGAGCTGTCAGCGAAGCTGACTGAGGGGAACCTGACGAAGGAGCAAAACATGACCAAAGTAATCGTCGTCAACGGCCCGAACCTCGGTCGTTTGGGCGTCCGTCAACCAGACGTCTACGGCCGTCAGGATCTCGACACTTTGCGTGAACTCTGCACCCAGTGGGGCAAGGAGCTTGGTCTCGAAGTCGAAGTGCGTCAAACTGACGACGAAACCGAAATGGTGCATTGGATGCATCAGGCCGCCGACGAAAAGACCCCTGTGGTCATGAACCCTGCGGCCTTTACCCACTACAGCTACGCTCTCGCCGACGCTGCCCACATGGTCATCGACGAAAATCTGCCGCTGATGGAGGTCCACATTTCCAACCCGTCCGCCCGCGACGAATTCCGCAAACGTTCGGTCATCAGCCCTGTCGCCACCGGCACCATCACCGGCATGGGCTTCTACGGCTACAAGCTCGCCCTCGACGCCGTAGCCCATCTGCTGTCCGAATAGTCGCGATATATCCTTATGGAAAGGCTTTGCCGCCGCGGTGGATGCGGCGGCAAAGGGATTCAACGAAACCGTATGTCGGTAACACGCCGGGTCATACGCGGATGATAGAGTGAAATTCCATGGTTAGAAGAACACATGGTAATTCTCAAGAACACGTCACCAAGCATATTTTCGTCACCGGCGGCGTTGTTTCCTCTCTCGGTAAGGGTCTGACTGCCTCGTCTCTGGGTCGTTTGCTGCGCAGCCGTGGTATCAAGGTGCTCCAGCAGAAGCTTGACCCGTACATCAACGTCGATCCGGGCACCATGAACCCGTTCCAGCACGGTGAAGTCTACGTGACCGAAGATGGCGCCGAGACCGATCTCGACATCGGCCACTACGAGCGTTTCCTTGACGTTTTCCTCTCCCAGAAGGCCAACGTCACCACTGGTCAGATCTATCAGGAGGTGCTGCGTAAGGAGCGCGCCGGCGAATACCTCGGCCAGTGCGTGCAGGTCATCCCGCACATCACCAACGAGATCAAGTCCCGCATGCGCGCTCAGGCTTCCGATGATGTCGATGTGATCATCACCGAAATCGGCGGTACCGTCGGCGATATCGAATCCCAGCCGTTCCTCGAGGCCGCCCGCGAGGTTCGCCGTGATCTCGGTGCCGAGAACTGCATGTTCGTGCATGTCTCCCTGGTGCCGTACATCTCCGCCGCACACGAGCTCAAGACCAAGCCCACCCAGCATTCCGTGATGATGCTTCGTCAGCTTGGCATCTCCCCGGATGCCTTGGTGCTTCGCTCCGACCGCCCGCTCAACCAGTCCATCAAGGACAAGATCAGCCTGATGTGCGATGTCGATGCGGAAGGCGTGGTCAATTGCGTGGACGCGCCGAGCATCTACGACGTGCCGAAGATCCTGTTCGAGGAGGGCCTCGACGCCTATGTGGTGCGTGAGCTGGGTCTGCCGTTCCATGACGTCGATTGGGACGAATGGGCCGACCTGCTGGAGCGTGTGCACCACCCCAAGCATGAAGTCAACATCGCCATCGTCGGCAAGTACATCGACCTGCCGGACGCCTATCTGTCCGTCACCGAGGCCATCAAGGCCGGCGGCTTCGCCAACTGGGCCAAGGTCAACGTCAAGTGGGTTGCGGCCGACCGTTGCGAGACCGAGGAAGGCGCTGCCGCCGCACTCGACAACATCGACGGCATCGTGATCCCCGGAGGCTTCGGCATCCGCGGTATCGAAGGCAAGATCGGTGCGCTGAAGTTCGCCCGCGAGAACAAGCTGCCCGCCCTCGGCCTGTGCTTGGGCCTGCAGTCCATGGTCATCGAGTACTCCCGCCACGTGCTGGGCATCGAGGACGCGAACTCCACCGAGTTCGAGCCCGATTGCGCCAACCCGGTGATCGCCACCATGGAAGAGCAGAAGGACATCGTGGCAGGCAAGGGCGACATGGGCCACACCATGCGTCTCGGCTCCTACCCAGCTGACCTCGAAGAAGGCTCGCTGGTTGCTGAGCTGTACGGCACCACGCATGTCACCGAGCGTCACCGCCACCGTTACGAAGTCAACGTGGCCTACAAGAATCGCCTGCGTGAGGGCGGACTGCGCATTTCCGGTCAGAGCCCGGACGGCGAACTCACCGAGTTCGTTGAGCTGCCGCAGGATGTGCACCCGTTCTACGTGGCCACCCAGGCCCACCCGGAGTTCAAGTCCCGCCCGACCAAGCCGCACCCGCTGTTCGCCGGTCTGGTCAAGGCTTCGCTGGAGCACCAGGAAGCTCGCGGCTGAACCCGGACTATTGACGGCAATATCAACGTGATGTAAATCGCGCCAGCCTATGACAAACCATGGCCATGAATCACTTGGAATTCATGGCCATGGTGCATAATGGCCTCAAATGCATAATGCCGCATATAACCAGTAAACGAGAGAATGTGTAACAGTTCATATGACCGATAATTATGAACAGCCTGTGGGCAGATCGCAGCCGAACATTGCGGGGAGCTTCAGCGATGCCGAAGCAACAGCGGTATTCACCCCGTTCGATGTAGCTCAGCCTATGGATCAGTCGATTGATGATGGCGACGCCGTGAAGGCCAAGCGCCGCAAGCGTCACGTATGGCCTTGGATTGTATTGGGTGTTGTCGTAGTGCTGGGTGCCGGCTTGGGCGGAGGCTTCTGGTTCTTCCAGTCCCACGCCTTGCCGGGAACGACTCTGTGGGGCAACCCCATGATGGGGCGCAGCCAGTCCCAAATCGCTGCCACCATTGATGACACGGTGAACAACACCACTGTTCCGGTATCGTATGATGGCAAGACCGCCAAGATTTCATTCAAGGATCTGGGTCTCAGCGTCGACTCGGATGCCCTTGCATCCGAAGTGGTGAACGCCAAGCGCGGCGACGCTTTCTGGCAGCGTTACGCATTCTGGGTGAAGAAGGACGTGACCACCGCCCCGGCCAATGCTGGTGCCGCAGTCTCCGATACGCTCAACCAGAAGCTCGGCGTCAACGAAGTCAAGCCGGTAGATGCAGCTGTGCAATTGAACGGTGACCAGACCGGTTTCGATGTTGTTGCCGGCGCCCAAGGTGAGGGTGCTGATGTCGCTCCCGTGGCCGATGCAGCAGTAAAGTCGGTGCAGTCTCTTGGCTCATATGAGCCGAAGACCGTCAACGTCAGCCTGAAGGCCACCAATCCGGTGGTGACGGACGATATCGCCAACCAGGCAAAGTCCACACTGGACACCTTGCTGCAGAACCCTGTGGCCATCAAGGTTCAAGATCATCAGATTGCCGCCATCAACGCACCCGCACTTGCCGCGGCTATGAGCATCAACGCGAACGAGAACGCGAAGCTGACCGATGGCCAGACCCGAAACGGTTATGTGGTGTTCGACGCTGGCAAGCTGCAGCAGTATTACAACGACGCCATCAAGGCCAATCTGAAGACCGATCATGAGGACCGCGAAGTCATCGTCAACAATGACGGCGACGAATTGCAGGTCATCAAGGAAGGTCATGACGGAGTCACCCTTGCCGATGGCACCGACTCGAACGTTGGACAGCAGGCCGTCGAAGCGCTGGCCAAGGGCAACGGGGCAGTCACTCTTGACGGTACGGTTGACCCGATGCAGACCAAGGCCACCAAGCGGCATGTGGTCGTAGACCTCTCTGATCGTCTGGTACACGTGTACGAGAATGATCAGGAGATCAAGACTTTCCATGCTTCCGTGGGCCAGGACAACAACCGCACCACCGGTGTATGCCAGGGTGACCTGTGCACGCCGACCGGCGACTTCAAGGTCTGGCTCAAGTACCCCACACAGGACATGAGTGGCAACCTGACCCTGTCCGACGGCTCGGTCAGTCACTGGAGCGTCAAGGGTGTGGGTGACGTCAACTACTTCTCCAAGGATGGTTGCGCCATTCACCGTATCGCCAAGTCGAGCTTCACCAGCGACGCCACCATCGCCAACATGAACAACATCTCCCACGGTTGCGTGGGCATCGGTTGGGATGTGTCCGACTGGTTCTATGACTGGTGCCTGAACGGCACTACCGTGCACGTGCAGCTGTAGCCGTACAATCGCATATGAATCGACTTCGGAGCCCGTCTGCGGACGGGCTCTTGCCATAGCTGTGCACGTGTGCGACACATCACGTATGCGCATAGCCAATATTCAGTCGGGTTGGTAGTGTTTCAGCCTGGGTTCTGTTAGGTTTACGTAGGACTATGTGTGAAACAAGGAAGGCAGGATGGTGACCGAAAACACAGCACCAAACGCCGCCGCTGACGTGGAGATGAGCCAGTATGTGGCTGATCGTACCCGCGTCAACGAGGACAAAATCAAAAAGGATGACGAGATCATCAGCCAGTTCGGCGATTACAGCTACGGCTGGCATGATTCCGACGCTGCCGGCGAAGCCGCAAAACGAGGCATAGACGAAAACGTCGTGCGCGCCATCAGCGCCGACAAGGGCGAGCCGCAATGGATGCTCGACATGCGTCTGCGCGGTTTCAAGGCGTTCCTCGACAAGCCCATGCCCGATTGGGGTGTGGATTTGTCTGGTTTCAATGCCGATGATTTCAAGTATTACGTCAAGCCGATTGAGAAGCAGGCTAAAAGCTGGGACGACCTACCCGATGACATTCGTTCCACCTACGACCGACTCGGCATCCCCGAAGCCGAGAAGAACCGTCTGGTCTCCGGCGTCGCTGCCCAGTACGAATCCGAGGTGATTTACAACTCGATTCGCGAGGACCTGAAAAAGCAGGGCGTAATCTTCGTCGACACCGATACCGCAGTGCGTGAATACCCCGAACTCGTCAAGAAGTATTTCGGCACCGTGGTACCTCCGGAAGACAACAAATTCGGTGCGTTGAACACTGCTGCATGGTCCGGTGGCTCGTTCGTGTATGTGCCGAAGGGCGTGCATGTGGACATCCCGCTGCAGGCCTACTTCCGCATCAACACCCCGGCCATGGGTCAGTTCGAACGTACGCTGATCATTGCCGACGAAGGCTCCTACGTGCACTACGTGGAAGGCTGCACCGCTCCGATTTGGTCCGAGGATTCACTGCACGCCGCCATCGTGGAGATCATTGTCGAGAAGCACGCTCGCGTGCGCTACACCACCGTGCAGAACTGGTCGAACAACGTGTACAACCTGGTCACCCAGCGCGCCTACGTGCGCGAGGGCGGCACCATGGAATGGGTCGATGGCAACATCGGATCCAAGGCCACCATGAAGTACCCGGCTTGCATTCTCGCCGAGCCGTATGCCAAGGCATCCACTATGTCCCTTGGCTTCGCCGGCAAGGGCCAGTATCAGGACACCGGTGCCAAGATGATTCATCTGGCTCCTCACACCAGCTCCACCATCGTGGCCAAGTCCATCTCCCGTGGTGGCGGACGTTCCGCCTACCGCGGCCTCGTCAAAATCGTCAAGGGCGCCTATGGCTCCTCCAACTCGACCGTGTGCGATGCTCTTCTGGTCGATGACTTCTCCCGCTCCGACACCTACCCGCATGTCGACGTGCGTGAAGACGACGTCTCGATGGCCCACGAAGCCACCGTCTCCAAGATTTCCGAAGACCAGCTCTTCTACCTGATGAGCCGAGGACTCACCGAAGAGGAGGCGCGAGGCATGATTGTGCGCGGCTTCGTTGAGCCGATCAGCCATGAGCTGCCTATGGAATACGCGCTCGAACTCAACAGACTTGTGGAACTTCAGATGGAAGGATCGGTGGGCTGATTCCAATGACCGATAACACAGCACCCGTCAAGGAAATCCAGATTCCGGTCGCCGACCCCAACGACCCGTACGCGGTTCCGGCCGCCATGCCGTCTTCCGTGGATCATGCCGTACGTTCCTTCAACGCCAGTGATTACCCCGAACCGAACCGCAAACAGGACGAATGGCGTTACACGCCGATTGAGCGCATCAACGAATTCTTCACCGTGTTCAAACCCTCCGGCGAAACGCAGATCGAAGTCTCGATGATCGACGGCTCACCACTCGCCGAAGGTATCAAGCTTACCCAGGTCAAGATGGGCGAAGGCCTGTCCGGTACTGTCTCCAAGCCGAATGACCGCGTCTCTGCGGTCGAGTGGGAGTCCGGCGCCACCGCCACCATTCTTGAGCTCACCGGCGAGATTACTCAGCCTGTGCTGGTCAAGGTGCACGGCGCAGGAGCCGATCTCGATGCCTTCCATCTGGTGATCGCCGCTGCCGACAAAGCCCATGCGGACGTCGTCGTGGAACACGACGGCGACGCACGCCTGGCCGAAGGTGTGGAAATCACCACCGGCAAGGACTCGCATGTTTCCACCACGTTCATTCAGGAATGGGCCAAAACCGCCAAGCATGTGGGCAACCATCGTATCCACGTAGGCAAAGGCGCATCCCTGCGTCACTCGGTCGTGACCCTGGGCGGCGATATCGTGCGCATCCGTATGGATCAGGACTTCGGTGGCGAACAGGGCGACCTCAACATGCTCGGCATCTACTTTGTCGATCCCGGCGAGCACATCGAGCACCGCACGATGGTGGTGCACAATCACCCCGACTGCAAGTCCCGCGTGGTCTACAAGGGCGCGCTTGACGGCAAGGGCGCACACTCCACCTGGGTGGGCAATGCGCTCATCCAGCCGACCGCACCCGGCACCGACTCGTACGAGCTCAACCGTAACCTGGTGCTGACTCCGGGTGCCATCGCCGATTCCGAACCGAACCTCGAAATCGAGAACGGCAACATCATCGGTGCCGGCCATGCCTCTTCGGTGGGACGCTTCGATGACGAGGAGCTGTTCTACCTCGAATCCCGCGGCATTCCCGAAACCGATGCCCGCAAGCTTGTGGTGCGCGGCTTCTTTGGTGAACTTGTTGAAGAGATCGGCATCCCGGCCATCTCCGAACATCTGATGACCGTGATTGACCGACGACTGGCACGTGGCGAGAACGATGCCATGGCTCAGGTCCTCGAAGACAAGTAAGAACAGCATTTTTTAGGAGCACAACAATGTCAACACTCGAAATCAAGGACCTGCACGTCCACGTCGAAACCAAGGAAGGCATCAAGCCGATCCTCAAGGGCGCCAACCTGACCGTTCACTCTGGCGAAACTCACGCCATCATGGGTCCCAACGGCTCCGGCAAGTCCACCCTCGCTTACACGCTGGCCGGTCACCCCAAGTATGTGGTCGACTCCGGCGAGGCCCTCCTTGATGGCCAGGACATCCTCAAGATGACCCCCGATGAGCGCGCCAAGGCCGGTTTATTCCTTGCCATGCAGTACCCGGTCGAAGTGCCGGGTGTCTCCATGACCAACTTCCTGCGCACCGCCAAGACCGAAATCGACGGCGAAGCTCCTGGCATTCGCCAGTGGGCCAAGGATTTGTCTGCGGCTATGAAGCGCCTCAAGATGGATCCGAAGTTCGCCTCCCGTTCCGTGAACGAAGGTTTCTCCGGCGGTGAGAAGAAGCGCGCCGAGGTCCTCCAGCTTGAACTCCTGAAGCCGAAGTTCGCCATCCTTGACGAGACCGACTCCGGTCTGGACGTGGATGCCCTGCGTATCGTCTCCGAAGGTGTGAACCGCGCCAAGGAAGCCAACCAGTTCGGTATCCTTATGGTCACGCACTACACCCGTATCCTGAAGTACATCAAGCCGGACATCGTGCATGTGTTCGCCGACGGCCACTTCGTCAAGACCGGCGGCCCCGAGCTGGCTGATGAGCTCGAAGAGAACGGCTACGACCAGTACCTGCCCGAAGGCGCCGACTCCGAGTCCGCACTGGCCTGATTTTGACCGATTCATGTAGCTGACGCGTTGGGCCGTGATGTTCTGTTCCCGGGACCGCTCCAGGCCGCTCGGGCCATGCTTTACGCCCGGGAACAGAACATCCCGGCCCAACGTTACCTGTAGGAAAAGCTATATCTCGTAGGAATTGGAAACATCGGAGGGGAAAAAATGGTTGATTTTAAGGAGATTCGGGCACAGTTCCCGATTCTGGATCAGGAGATTCATGGGCATCCGTTGGTGTATTTGGATTCTGCGGCCACCTCGCAGAAGCCGAATGCGGTGATTGATGCCGAAGCGAATTTTTATCGTACGATTAACGCCGGCGTGCACCGCGGGGCTCATGAGCTTGCCGCACGCAGCACTGTGGCCTTTGAGGAGGCCCGCGCCAAGGTAGCCAAACTCGTTGGCGCGAATACGGCCGAAGGTGAGGAAGAGGTCGTCGTCACCGGAGGTGCCACGGCCGGCCTGAACCTGCTGGCCACTGCCTTCGGCAACGCTTCGCTGGGCCGTGGGGGAGCAGCCGCCAAGCGTTTTGCCTTGCAGCCAGGCGACGAGATCGTCGTATCCAAGGCGGAACATCATTCGGTGCTGCTGCCATTCCAGGAGCTGGCCTACCGCACCGGTGCCACCTTCAAGTGGATTGACCTGACTGAGAATGGCCGTGTGCGCACGGACAATCTCGATGAGGTCATTACCGAACGGACCAAGGTCGTGGCCGTCACCCATGTGGGTAACACCACGGGTGCCATCACCAATATCGCTCCGATTATCAAGCGTGCGCACGAGGTCGGCTCGATCTTTATTCTGGATGCCTGCCAGTCAGTGCCGCATCTCAAGGTCGATTTTCATGCTCTTGATGTGGACTTCGCCGCTTGGAGCGCACACAAGATGTATGGCCCGACCGGCGTGGGCTTCCTGTACGGCAAGCGTGAGCTGCTTGAAGCGCTGCCTCCGGCCAACTTCGGTGGCTCCATGGTCGAGCTCGCCTACATGGACCATGAGGCTCAGTACATGGCTCCTCCCGCCCGTTTCGAGGCCGGCACCCAGCCGGTCGCCCAGGTGGTGGCCGCAGGCGTCGCCGCTGAATGGATGATGAACATCGGGCTGGAGAACATCGAAGCCCATGAAAAGACCATCGCGGCCGAGCTGCTGAAGCTTGGTGACATCGAGGGCATCCGTATTCTTGGTCCGCGCGAGAACGTGGACCGCATCGGCACCGTGGCCTTTGACGTGGCAGGCGTGCATCCGCATGACGTGGGACAGTTCATTGACGCCCAGGGTATTGCGATTCGTGTTGGCCACCATTGTGCACAGCCAGTACATCGTCACTTTGGACTGTATGCTTCTAATCGTGCCTCGTCCGGTGTTTACAATTCGGTTGAGGACGCGCAAGCGTTGGTCGAAACGGCCAAGGGCATCCGCAAGTTCTTCGGAGTGGAGTAAAACGAGAGAACATGAATGATTTTGGCATGAGTGGCGACGACCTCGAGCAGATGTACCAGGAGGTCATCCTCGAGGCATCCAAACATCCGCACGGCAGAGAGTCCTTTGCACCTGACGCCGCATCCGAGCAGTCCGGTGAGGCAGCGGCGAATATTACGGTTCGCGCCAGCCACGAGTACTGCACGCCCGGCGAATCGCACCAGTTCAACCCCACCTGCGGCGATGAGGCAACCATCCATGTTGAGGTTTCCGACGACGAGCCGTACACCATCAAGCGATTGGTCTGGGACGGCCATGGCTGCTCCATCTCACAAGCCAGTCTGTCCGTGATGGTCGATTTGGTCGACGGTAAAACCGTGGACGAGGCCATGGATTTGGAACAGACCTTCCATAAGCTGATGGAATCACGTGGTGCCGGTCTGGACGATGATGCATTGGACGACAAGCTCGGCGATGCCGTGGTGTTCCAAGGTGTATCAAAATACCCTATGCGTATCAAATGTGCCCTGCTAGGCTGGGAAGGGCTCAAGGATTCCATTGCCAAGGCCCTAGCCGCCAAGAACTGAGGAAACAATGACCAACGATAATCTGGTTCCCGAACCGCAGCCTTCCGTCTTCGACGCTGTCAATGGCGTACTGCAAGACGAAGAGGCAGCGCGCCGCGTAATGGCTAATCCGGCTTTGGCTAAAGGCTTCCCCAATGGTCGCCCGGTTGAGCGCACATCAGATGACGATACCTGTGCCTGCGGCAATCATCACGGCAAGTGCGGCTGCCAGGATGACGAGTCCGATGGCAGCGACATTCCGATTAAAGCGATTGATGACATCGGCCGCGCCACTGCCGAGGATGTGCGCGAGGCGCTGCATCAGGTCATCGACCCGGAACTGGGCATTGATGTAATCGATCTGGGCTTGGTCTACGGCATTGAAATCGACGAGCTTGGCCGTGCCATCATCACGATGACGCTGACCACACCGGCTTGCCCGCTGACCGATCTCATCGAGGACGAATGCGCTTCCACGCTGGCTGGTCTGGTTGAGGAGTTCCGTATCGACTGGACGTGGGATCCGCGTTGGACCATGGAGCGTATTACTCCCGAAGGCCGCGATCAGCTTGCCGCGCTCGGCTTCAACTTCGAAAACATGCCGAAGTACTGAGTTTGATAGTTCTGCCCCCCCTTGAGGGGGGCTGTCAGCGAAGCTGACTGAGGGGAGTCGACTACCAATACGAGAAAAGCCCCGCATTATGCGGGGCTTTTCCATACCTAGACCGTCAATCAGTCATCGACAATGGTGTTCTTCGGCACGACCGTGATGCCGTCCGGCGTGACCGTGAAACCACGGGCCAGATCGTGCTCGGTATCGATGCCGACGGTGGAGTTCTCGGTGAGCACCACGTTCTTGTCGAGAATCGCCTTGTATACGCGGGCACGACGGTTGATGACCACGCCGTCGAACAGCACGGAGTCAACAATCTGGGCCCAGGAATGAATGTGCACGTTGGGGGAGAGCACGGAGTGGTGCACTTCACCGCCGGAGACAATCACACCGGGGGAGACGATCGAGTCGGTGGCGTGGCCCAGGCGGTCACGACCGGCATGAACGAACTTGGCCGGCGGCAGGTTGCCGGACATCGTGTAAATCGGCCAATCCTGGTTGTACAGGTTGAACTCAGGCACATAGGCAATCAAATCCATGTGCGCATCGTAGAACTGCTTGATAGTACCCACATCGCGCCAGTAGGCGTGATCGGTGGCGGTGGAGCCCGGAATCTCGTTCGAGTTGAAGTCATAGACACCGGCTTCGTTACGGGAAGCGAAGTATGGCGCAATATCGCCGCCCATGTCGTGCTTGGTATCGGGAGCCTTCTCATCGAGCGCCAATGCCTCAAACAGGGCCTTGGTGTTGGCAACGTAGTTGCCCATGGAAGCCAGAATCTGGTTGGGGTTGTCCGGCAGTCCCGTGGTGGTGGCTGGCTTCTCCTGGAAGTTCTTGATCATGCTCGGGTGGTCCGGGTCGACCTCGATCACGCCGAACTGGTTCGATTCCTCGATGGGCTGGCGGATACCGGCCACCGTGAACTCGGCACCGGACTCGATGTGCTGCTGCACCATCTGCTCGAAGTCCATGCGGTACACGTGATCGGCGCCCACGATCACCACGATGTCCGGCTGGACATCCTCGATGATGTTGATGGTCTGGTAGATGGCATCGGCGGAGCCGAGATACCAATGCTTACCGAGACGCTGCTGAGCGGGCACAGGAGAGACGTAGGAGCCAAGCAACGGCGAGAAACGCCAAACCTGGGAGATATGGCGGTCAAGCGAATGAGACTTGTACTGGGTGAGCACCACGACCTGACGGTATCCGGAATTAACCAGATTGCTCAACGGGAAGTCGATCAAACGATATACGCCGCCGAAAGGAACGGCGGGCTTCGCGCGATCGCGGGTTAACGGCATCAGACGGGTCCCCTCGCCGCCTGCAAGCACTATCGACAGAATCTTAGGATTCTTGGCCATCGTAACTGTCCTCTCTGTTACCGAGCGTCTTTTGACACCGCACTGCTTGCCGGATGCTTCATTGCATTCGGTCTACATAGTTAATAATTGCAGAAAAAATCGAACACGCAAGGCTTTCGCTCCCGCGTGCCGTGAACTTGCGATGAACAGTTATGGGATTTGCTGGTGGTTTGGCGAATCGAGCCGATAAAAAATGAAGAAAGCTACCTCGTGGCATAGAATGCCACTGCGCTGGATGCGGCTACGTTGAGACTGTCGACTCCATGGCTCATGGGAATCTTAACGGTCAGGTCGGCGCGAGCGATGGTGTGGTGGGACAGCCCATCGCCTTCGGTGCCGAAAATCAATGCCAGTTTTTCGATATGCGTCGGATCTTCGGCCGGGGCGTGCAGGCGTCTGGTCAGTTCGTCCAGCGAGATCGAGCGATCCTCGAGTGCCATCGCCACAGTGGTGAAGCCCAGCGACTTCAATTCGTCGATGCCTTGGAATGGCCAGTAATGTTTGTTCTCGGTGCCGTCTTCATTGCGTCCGGTGATACGGGTCCAAGGAATCTGAAATACCGTGCCCATCGATACGCGGGCGGCGCGGCGGTAGAGCGGATCACCGCAAGAGGGCGTGACCAGCACGGCATCCACATCGAGCGCGGCCGCGGAACGCATCAGCGCACCCACATTGGTGTGATCCACAATATTCTCCATCACAGCTACGCGACGAGCATCCTTACAGACCTCGGCCACGGAGGGTAGCGGCCAGCGGCGCATGGCGCACAGAGCTCCACGATGCAAACGGTAGCCGGTCAGTCGTTTGAGCTGTTCGGGAGAGGCCGCATAGACGGGGATATCGGCACCCCAGCGGTCATCGATGAAGTCGAAAGTCTCCGTCATGCCTTCCAACCAAGGTTCTTCGACCAACAAAGAGAGCGGCTCACGGCCGGCTGCCAGAGCACGGTCAATGACCTTGGGGGATTCGGCGATGAACACGCCTTTGGCGGGCTCGAGCCGATTACGCAGCTGCATTTCGGTGAGGCTCACATATGCCTCAACGCGCGGATCGTCAACGGTATCCAACGTGATGAACTGCATGGTGGCCTTTCGTGTGAGCAGATAACGAAAAACCCCTTGCAATGCAAGGGGTTTATCTGTGCCCGAGACGGGACTTGAACCCGTACGCCCGTTAAAAATAGGCACTAGCACCTCAAGCTAGCGCGTCTACCATTCCGCCACCCGGGCAGGTGTCGTTGAGACAACGAGAGATAAGCTTAGCATCAAATCACAGGTATGCAATTCGGGTGTGTGCCGCGCGTGTCGCGTGTAGCCTAGAAACCATGACCGATGCCCTTTTTCTCTTCAACCCGCAGGTCGATGACGTACCGGTGAACAGTGACGAGCTGCATACCGGGTGGAAACTGACCCTCCCCGCCCATATCAAACGCCATGCCGTGCAGGCCATGAGGCTTAAGGCGGGAGACAGCCTCCAGCTCTCCGATGGTAGGGGACTGCGTATCCACGCCGTGATGGCGGATCCTGAAGCGGGTCTTGCCGAAGTGGTCACCGTTGGCCGTGAGCCTGAACCGTTGACACGTCTTGCATTGATTCAGGCGTTGGCAAAGACCGGGCATGATGAACAGGCCGTTGATATGGCCACGCAAATCGGCGTCGACCAAGTGGTGCCATGGCAGGCGGATCGATCCATCGCCAAATGGAAGGCCGGGCGCACGGATAAGAAGTGGAACGCGGTGCTGGACGCCGCTACCGAGCAGGCGAGGCGCGCGTACAAGCCGCAGCTGGAAGCATGTGCAAACAGCAAAGAGGTCGTAGCGATATGCCGCAGGGCATGCGTGCACGGTGACTTGGTCATCGTGCTGCATCAGGATGCCACCGATACCTGGACTGGTGTGGAGGCCAAAGTCGCACAGCTGGTGGAACGTACGTTGTCGGACGGCAAGCCGCGCACGGTAAGCGTGGTGGTCGGTCCGGAAGGTGGCATCAGCGAACAGGAAGTGGCTGACTTCACCAAGGCCGGGGCGGTGAGCTGCGTGTTGGGCAGCAATATTCTCAGGGCAGCCACTGCAGGGCCCGTGGCCCTTTCGCTGCTGTCACGCGCGCTTGGCCGGTATGAGTAGCGGCGAATGCCTCTGCGGACGCTGTATTGGCTGAAAGCCGATTCATGCAATGCAGAGTAACGTCCCCGCGCTAAGCTGGTGCATAGCAACACAGTAAACCAAGGAGCATGATGAGCGAATCCGACGATTGCCTGTTCTGCAAGATCATCGCAGGGCAGATTCCCAGCAGCAAGGTGTACGAGGACGAGACGACCTACGCATTCAACGACATCGATCCCAAAGCCAAAGTGCATGTGCTGGTAGTGCCGAAGAAGCATTATGCCAACGTTGCTGAACTTGCTGCCGCAGATCCGGCCGAGCTGGCTCATATCGTTTCGGTCGCCCAAGGCATTGCCGATCATGAATTCCATGGCGCGTACCGTTTGGTATTCAACACAGGTCTTGATGCGGGTCAGACCGTGTTCCACGTGCATGCGCACGTGATGACTGGCGAAAAGCTCGACGAGTAGTAGGAGAATTTCCGCTTCGTGGCAACGACTACACGCACCATCACCATTCCACCTCAGCTCGATCCCGTAGCCGTGCTTGGCCCGGTTGACGAGGTTCTTCGTGAGGTTGAGCGCGCTTTCCCTGAGCTGACGATTATCGTGCGAGGCAACCGCGTGGCAATTGTCTCGCGGTCTAAGCAGACCGAGGCTCAGGCGGCACAAGCCGAGGATCTGGTTAACACCATTATCCAAGCCGCTTACACCGCTCCCATGGACGCCGATACCGTGAGGCGTATGCTCGATCAGAATGTGCTGAAAAATCGCGTTCGACTTGAGCACCCCGGTCATGGACCGGCACATGACAAATTCGTGCAATCGGCCACTGCGGCCGATCGTGGCCATTCGCGTGGCTCGGGCACGCATGACCCGTTGTACCGCAAGCCTTCGGTTCCCGGTGTGATCACGTTTGCCGCAGGTGTGCCGGTTCGTGCCAAAACCGCTGGCCAAGTGGCCTACGTCAATGCGATTGAATCGCATACCATCACTTTTGGCATTGGCCCTGCAGGTACCGGTAAGACCTATCTGGCCGTGGCGAAAGCAGTGCGTGCTTTTCAGGACAAGCAGATTCGTCGCATCATTCTCACCCGTCCGGCCGTGGAAGCCGGCGAAAACCTCGGTTTCCTGCCCGGCACGCTCAACGACAAGGTCGACCCATACCTGCGACCGCTCTATGATGCGCTCGGCGATATGCTTGGAGCCGACCAGCTCAAGCGGTATATGGATGACGGCACCATCGAAGTGGCTCCTCTGGCGTATATGCGTGGTCGTACCCTGAACGATGCGTTCGTGATTCTCGATGAGGCGCAAAATACCACCGAACAGCAGATGAAGATGTTTCTGACCCGATTGGGCTTCAACACCACGATGGTCATCACCGGTGATATCTCCCAGGTTGATTTGGCGGTGCCTCGTTCGGGTCTGGCCACTATTGAGCGGATTCTGGAGGGCATCGGAGACATCGCATTTGTTCATCTGGGAACCGATGATGTGGTGCGTCACCAGCTTGTTGGACAGATCGTGGCCGCTTACGATCACTATGATGCCATCGCCGGCGATCATCGCGACATTGAGCGCAGGCTGCGTGGACGCAAACACCGTCAGGAAGCGGATAACGGCAACGATAAGCAATCCATGAATCGAAGCGAGACAACCGATGAGCGTTGATGTCACTAATGAAACCCAGTGGGTCATCGATCCCAAGGTGTTCTCCGACCTGGGTATTTGGGTGCTTGATCAGATGCGTGTCAGCACACAATCCGATCTGACCATCATGTTCGTGGACCCCGATCCCATCGCCGAACTGCATATGCGTTGGATGAGTCTTGAAGGGCCGACCGACGTGATGAGTTTTCCCATGGATGAGCTGCGCCCCGGCGACGGCAAAACCGTGATGGAAGGCGTGCTCGGCGACATTGTCATCTGCCCGTGGGTGGCCGCCCAACAGGCCGCCGCAGCCGGTCATAGCACCATGCAGGAAATGCTGCTGCTCACCATCCACGGTATTTTGCATCTGCTTGGCTATGACCATGTGACTCCTGAACAGGAACGACAGATGTTCGGACTGCAGCGGCAGTTGCTATTGACTTTTTTTGCCCTGCGAGGCGATGCAAACATGCAGGCTACTCTTCCATCTGGCACTCCCGATGCGCTGGCTCTTTACGATGCCGCGCACGGCAAGGGCCGTGACCTCGATTCCAGGAAATAAAACACAAGGACACCAGAAACCATTATGGAGTATTCCAGTACCACCTTGATCGTTATTACCGTCATCCTCGTTGTGGTGGCGGCACTGTTCGTCTGGTTCTCGTTGACCATGGCCGCTGCGGAAGGTGCCGTGGCACGCGTGACACGAGCCAGCTTGAACAACCTCATTCTTGAGGTGCAGACTGACTCCGAGTCGAGCCAGTTCATCAAGATGAAGAAAATCGACAAGATTCATCGCGTTCAGCGTCTCATCGCCGACCGGTATGCCACGGCCGGCAGTTGCGCGTTCTTCCGCATCGCCTGCAATGTGCTCGATGGTGTACTCGTCTCCTCGATTGCGGCTCTATGGGGCGCCGAGCTGTGGGTTGGTCTGCTCGCCGGTTTCCTGTTCGCGATTATCGTGGCCGTGGTCTCCGTACTGGTGCGCCCGCGTACCGCCGGCATGACCAAACCGGTCGACATCATGATTGCCCACTCGCGCATTGTGGACCTTGGCTGCAAGCTCACGCCGTTCGCTCGCATTGGCGGCGACAAGTCTTCAGTCAAAGGCCCTGGTCGTCGTTCCAAGGATTCCAGCTTGTCCGATGACGAGGAGCTGGAGAAGATTCAGCTTGAACAGGGCAAGGCCGCGATTGATCGCTTGGTGGAATCCAACGATTTCGATCCGGAAGTCTCCGAGATGCTCCGCAATGTGCTCACTTTGTCGGATACCTTGACCCGCGAAATCATGGTGCCTCGTACCGACATGATTTGCATGGAGCGGGATACCACGCTTGCTTCTGCTCTGAAACTGTTCTCCCGCTCCGGATTCTCCCGCGTTCCGGTGATCGGAGAGGACGTGGACGATCTGATTGGTGTGGCCTATTTGAAGGATGCGGTACGCGCCACGGCCTTCAACCCGGCCGCTATGGAACGTGATGTGGAGTCCATCGTTCGCCAGCCGATGCTGGTACCTGAATCCAAGCCGGTGGACGACTTGTTCCATGAGATGCAGCGTTCCCGTCAGCATGTGGCAGTGGTGGTCGACGAATATGGCGGCATCGCCGGCATGGTCACCATCGAGGATGCCATCGAACAGATTGTCGGTGAACTTGAGGATGAGCACGACCGTACGCAGCACACCGAACCGGAGAAAATCGGTGAGAACAAGTGGGAGATGCCTGCGCGAACGCCGATTGCCGATTTGGAAGAGATCTTTGAGATCGACATCGATGAGGACGACGTGGATACCGTGTACGGTTTGCTGACCAAGATTCTTGGTCGTGTGCCGATTGTGGGGGCTTCCGCTGTGACCCGCGGCCTGCGTCTGACTGCCGTGGATTCGGCCGGACGCCGTAAGAAGGTCTCCACCATTGTGGTTGAGCCGGCCCACGTCGAGGGCAGCAAGGAAGATGGCAAGACCAATGAAGAAGCCGGCGGTGAGACCGCTGAGAGCGATGAAACCGCCGACAAGGAGTGATATGGACGACCGAAACATCTCAAACGATGGCGTTGCCGCCGCTACCAGCGAGTCAGTGAGGCAGGAAGTGCCGTACCGCTCTGGCTTTGTGGCTGTGGTCGGCCGACCGAACGTTGGCAAGTCTACGCTGATTAATGCTCTGATCGGCAAGCAGATTGCCATCGCCTCCTCCCGACCGGAGACCACGCGTAAAGCCATTCGCGGCATTCTGACCACTGATAATGCACAGCTTGTACTCGTGGATACGCCGGGCATTCACCGTCCGCGCACGCTGCTCGGCCAGCGTCTGAACGATGTGGTGGAGGAGTCGCTGTCTGACGTGGACGTGGTGGCGTTCTTGTTGCCGGCTGATCAGGAAATTGGCCCTGGTGACAAGCGTATTTTGTCCCGTCTGCGTACCGACTTTGCCACCAAGCGAGAGGACGGCTCGTTCGCGTGGCGCATCCCGCTGATCGCCATCGTCACCAAGATTGATGAACTCGGCCGTCAGCAGCTCATCAACAAGCTTATCGAGATCAACGAGTTCGCCGACTTTGCGGACATCGTGCCGGTGAGCGCCCTGAAGCATGACAATCTGGCCGAAGTGCGCAACGTGCTCATCGACCACACGCCCGAGGGACCGCAGATGTATCCGGACGACCAGATCAGCGAGGAGCGTCCCGAGGACACCATCGCCGAACTCGTGCGAGGCGCGTTCCTGGAGACGTTGGATGACGAGTTGCCGCATTCCCTGGCCGTGGTGGTCGATTCCATCGACTATCCGGAAGACAACGAGACCGGTCAGGGCTACGATGGCAAGGCTCAGGTCAATGTGTCCATTTATGTGGAGCGCGACTCCCAGAAGCCGATCATCATCGGCAAGGGCGCCTCGAACCTCACCTACGTCAAAAAGAAGCTGCGCACCCCAGTCAACCGCATCGTCGGCCAAAAAGCCAAGCTCGACCTCCACGTCAAGGTCGCCAAAGGCTGGCAGTCCGACCCCAAGCAACTAGAACGCCTCGGCTTCTAGGAATCGGCCTTCGACCGGTTATAACAAAGGGAGATTCCAATGGAATCTCCCTTTTGCTGTACTCGAGCCCTGCTTACTTCTTCTTGGTGTACATCTGGGTGTTGAGGAGGGTGGAGTAGCGCTTGATGACCTTGGGGCGGATGACCTTCATGGAGGCGGTCATCAGGCCGTTCTCCTGTGTGAACTCCTCAGGCAGGATGATGAACTTACGCACGGATTCGGCGCGGGAAACGCCTTCGTTGGCCTGATCGATCCACTTCTGGACCTCAGCGCGTACGGCGGCGTTCTGAGAGGCGTCCTCCAGAGACATGTTCTCGTCCAATCCCTTGGCGGCCAGCCAAGGACGCAAAGACTCCTCGTCCAGCGTAATCAGCGCGGAGATGAACGGACGCTTGTCGCCCAGCACCAGTGCCTGGGACACGAACTCGCAACGCTGAATGGCCTCTTCAATCGGACCCGGCGCCACATTCTTGCCACCTGCGGTGATGATGAGATCCTTCTTGCGGCCGGTAATGTACAGGAAGCCATCGTTGTCGATACGGCCTAAATCTCCGGTGGCATACCAGCCATCTTCGGTGAACGACAGCTCGGTGGCCTCATCGTTCTTGTGATAACGCGGGAACACGGCGCGACCCTTGACCTGGATCTCGCCGTCCTCGGCAATACGCAGCGAGAAGCCGGGGAACGCGACGCCCACGGACCCGGCGTGGAACGGGGTTCCCAGCGGGTTGAACGCGCATGGTGCGGTGGTTTCGGTCAGACCATAGCCCTCGTAGACGGGCACGCTTGCGCCGCGGAAGAACGCAAGCAGTTCAGGATCAAGCGGCGCGCCGCCGGCCACAATCCACTTCATGCGTCCACCCAGCACCTCACGCAGTGAGGAGTAGACAATCGGATCGAAGGCCGCGCGGCGGGCACGGGTCAATGCACTGGCCTTGCCGTTGGCGGAGATTTCCTTCATGTAGTTCTGGGCAGCCACCACGGCGGAGGCGAACACCACGCCCTTGGGGCCATGGCCGGCCTTCTGGGAGGCGGCGTTGTACACCTTCTCCAGCACACGCGGCACCACAATCATGATGGACGGCTTAGCCACCTGCAAATCACTAATCAGCGTCTTGATGCCGGCGGCGATGTAGATATGCATATTCGAGGCCACGACGATGTAATTGATGGCGCGGGCAAAGGAGTGGGCCTGCGGCAGGAACAGCAGGATGGTGTTCTTCTTGTTGTGCAGCAGCTCGGGCATGTAGTCCGGCAGGTTCAGCGCGGTCTGGCAGTAGTGCTCGTGGGTCATCTCCACGCCCTTCGGCGCGGCGGTGGAACCAGAGGTGTACACAATGGAGCACAGATCGGTTTTCTTGACCGAATCAATGCGCTTATCCAGTTCCTCGTCCGAGATGCCGGCACCATAGGCCTTGATCTCATCAAGAGCGCCGGTCTCGATGCATAGGATGCGCTCGAGTGAGGGGCATTCCTCCACGGCGCCTTCCGCCTTCTCTCGCATGGCGGAATCCTGCACGATGAGCAGACGCGCGTCAGAATTGTTGACGATATTGCGGATCTGTTCGGCCGAGTCGGTGTCGTAGATGGTGGCCAGCACGCCGCCGCAAGCCATGATGGCCGCATCGGTCAGATCCCAGTCATAGGAGGTGCGGCACATGAACGCCACGCCGTCGCCCTTCTTGATGCCGTAGTGCAGCAGGCCCTTGGCCACGGCACGCACTTCGGCGAGGAACTCATTGGCGGTGACGGTCACCCATTCGTTGTCGGACTTGTAGGTATACAGCGGTTCGTCACCCATGCGCTTGGCGCGATCCGCATACAGGTCGTAGATGGACGTGCCGTCGTCCAGAGGCGGATTGCCGGCAGTGGACGTGGTAAGCAGTCCGGTTTCCGGGTCGATGTCGGTGACGGTCAGATGGCCGTCATCCCAATCGTCGCTGTGCGGCAGTTCGATGTTGGCTTCCTGCGGCACATCGGCATTGGACAGATAATCGGGCTCGTCCGGAGTGTCGTCGTGAACCGGGTGAACGAAGTCGGATCCCAACCTGAGTGCCTTGCGGGTCAGATTGATGGTGTGCTGCGTAAAGGAATTGATAACCGACAACTCTTGCTCCTGTAAACCTTTCAGTGCCGTTCGAGCATAAGCCGAACGCTCTCAAACCTTAGATTGTAATCGTTCACATCGAACTCGTCACCTTACGCAACCGTAGGAAAAGCCTACGCAACCGTAGGTTTTGGGAGGTTCTATGTGGTGGATGGACACTGGCGCTCTGATTGTTGGGTAACAGACTGCCGATAGTGGTTGGAGATCGTTCGACTACTGCCTAGATGTCATCCAATCGAGTTGACGCAGCAGGGATGCGAAGACGAAAAATGCGGGTCTTTTGCCCCGATTGTTCCGCCTAACGAGTCGAATCGCCCATATCCTTCACTCTTCGGCTACAATTGCGCATCGGATAACCATGTCCATTCAAAGTAGAACAAGAAAGGGCTCTCATGGCGCAAAACCCAGAAGCCACCGTGGTGTTCGGCGTTTTGAATGAAACGTCTGAAACGGAATCCCGCGTCGCGTTGACGCCGGATATCGTCACCCGGCTGAAGAGGAGTGGAGTCTCCTCGATTATTGAGACCGGTGCCGGCATTGCCGCCGAATACACCGATGAGGATTACGAAAAGGCCGGCGCAAAGGTGACCAGCCGTGACGAAGTGCTCGCTCAAGCCGACGCGCTCGGTTTCGTGGACCGTCCGTCCACCGATATCGTGAGCAAGCTCAAGGCAGGCCAGTGGGTGATTGGTATGCTCGGTTCCTTTACCGACGCCGATTACGTGGCCGCACTCGAGCAGGCCGGTCTGGTTGGTATCGCCATCGAGAAGCTGCCCCGCAAGCTTTCCAGCGCCCAGTCCATGGATGAGATGACCTCGCAGAACTCCGTCATGGGATACAAGGCCGCTATCACCGCCGCCGATGCCTATGGCGCATTCCTGCCGATGATGACCACTGCTGCCGGCACGATTCGCCCGGCCAAGGCTCTGGTGCTCGGTGCAGGTATCGCCGGTCTGCAGGCCATCGGTACATTGAAGCGCCTTGGTGCGGTCGTCACTGCATACGACGTGCGTCCCGCTTCTCAAGGTGAGGTCGAATCCCTGGGCGCCAAGTTCCTTGATCTGGGACTTGACTTTTCCAAGGGCCAGGACGAGGGTGGTTACGCTCGTGCGCTGACCCCCGAAGAGCAGGCCCAGCAGCAGGCGGCTGTCGATGAGAAGGCCGCTGGCTTCGACATCATCATCACCACCGCCAAGGTTCCGGGCCGCAAGCCTCCGGTGCTGCTCACTGCGGCCGGTGTCAACGGCCTCAAGCGCGGTGCCGTGATTGTGGACTGCGCCGCTTCTGATCTTGGTGGCAACGTCGAGGGGTCCGCCGTAGGCGAACAGGTCACCGAGGGTGGCGTCAAGCTGATTGGCGCCCCGTACCTGGCCTCCGGTGTGGCCACCACCGCGTCCAACCTGCTTTCACGTAACGTGGCTGACATACTCGTGCACTTCGTGCGTGACGGCAAGCTCGGCCAGGATCTTACCGAAGAGCTCGACGACGCACTGGTGGTCGCCGGTCGCGCAGGGGCTCCGGCTGCTGCCGCCGAGTCCGAGCAGTCCGAGAAGTAAGGAAGAAGGAATATTATGCCTACTCTCGTTGTTTCCATTACCCTGTTCGTCCTCGCGCTGCTTATCGGTATCGAGGTCATCGGCAAGGTGCCCGCCACCCTGCACACGCCATTGATGTCCGGCGCAAACTCCATCCACGGCATCGTCATTGTCGGTGTGGTGATTGTGGCCGCCGAGGCCAACACCCCGCTGGCTTACGTGTTCATCTTCCTGGCCGCAGTGCTCGGCACCATGAACGTCGTCGGCGGTTATGTGGTCACTGACCGCATGCTCGAGATGTTCAAGTCCAGCAAGAACGAGAAGAAGGGGGAGTCGAAGTAATGACCTCCGCAACCGTTGGAGCCATCGACATCGTCGCATGGTTCGTCTACCTGTTCTCCGCCGTCCTGTTCGTGGTCGGTTTGCATTTTATGAACTCGCCGAAGACCGCCCGAAAGGGTAACCAAATCTCCGCGTTCGGCATGGTCGTGGCCGTGCTCATGGCATTCATCGTGCTCTTCGCCAAGGGCTTCGTGAACGTCGTGGCCGTGGTGGTGCTGGTCGTCGGCATCCTGATCGGTGCCGTGGCCGGTGTCGTCTCTGCCAAGAAGGTGAAGATGACCGACATGCCGCAGCTGGTCTCCGTGTTCAACACCGTGGGTGGTGGCGCCGCCGCGCTCGTGGCCCTGAACGACATCCTGACCAAGGAAGGCACTCCGGACATCGTGGTGCTCATCACCGCTGGCCTAGGCATTCTCATCGGCTCCGTGACCTTCACCGGCTCGCTGATCGCAGCCGGCAAGCTGCAGGGCATCAAGTGGGTCAAGAAGCTCACCATGCCGGGCAAGGGCGTGTGGAACATCCTGTTCATCGTGCTGACCATCGTCAGCTTTGTCATGCTGTGCATCCAGCCCGAGCAGCGACTGCTCTGGTCGATCCTGACCACCGTGTTCGCCCTGTGCTACGGCCTGGTCTTCGTGATCCCGATCGGCGGCGCCGACATGCCCGTCGTCATCTCCGTGCTCAACGCCTGCACTGGTACGGCCGTGGCCATGTCCGGTCTGGCGATTGACAATGTCGCCCTGATCGTGGCCGGCGCGCTCGTCGGTTCCGCCGGTGTGACCCTATCCATTCTCATGGCTCAGGCCATGAACCGTCCGCTGCTGTCCGTGCTGGCCGGTGGCTTTGGTGGCGGCTCCGATGCCGCTGCTGCTGGCGACGGTCCGGAAGGCACCATGAAGGAAACCACTGCCGACGATCTGGCTGTTCAGCTTGTTTACGCGCAGAAGGTCATCTTCGTACCCGGCTTCGGCTTGGCTCAGGCCCAGGCCCAGCGCGAGCTCGCCGACCTCGGCGAACTGCTCAAGGGCCACGGCGTGGAAGTCTCCTACGCCATTCACCCGGTCGCAGGCCGTATGCCCGGCCACATGAACGTGCTGCTGGCTGAAGCCAACGTGCCTTACGAAGAGCTCGTGGATCTCGATGAGATTAACCCGCAGTTCCCGCAGGCCAACGTGGCCTTGGTTGTGGGCGCCAACGATGTGACCAACCCGGCTGCCCGTCGCCCTGGCACCCCGGTTTCCGGTATGCCGATTCTCGACGTTGACAAGTCCCAGAACGTCGTGGTCATGAAGCGTGGCCGTGGTATGGGCTATGCCGGCATCCAGAACGAGCTGTACTTCGAAGGCAACACGCAGATGTTGTTCGGCGACGCCAAGGCCAGTCTGCAGGCCGTGATCGCTGCGGTCAAGGAGCTCATCAGCTGATGGTGCCGCGACGTTCGCGCATTGCCGCATGAGAATATGAGTGGGGGTGTGCCTTCGCAAGAAGGCACACCCCCACTCATATCAATGGGCGGTCACATAAAGCCGGTCAGTTCGATTGAGCGGCGGCGCGCTTGCCCTTCGTGCCGAGCACCACGGCGATGATGGACGCGAGAGCGATGGCGTACAGCACGGTGATGATCGGGATCAGCGCGCTGTAGCGGTGGGCCGCGTCCGCCGTATGGGAGACGACGAAGGACGCCAGCTGGTTGCCGGACAATCCGGCGAACGCCCACGCGCTCAGAGCCAGCCCGTGCACGGTCGACACCGACTTCATGCCGAAGTGCTGCTCAAGCAGCACCGGCAGCGTGGAGAATCCGCCGCCGTATCCGGCGTTGACGAGGAACAGCATCGTCACGATCAGCCACAGGGTGCCGTTGTCGATCGAATGCGTGAAGATCTGCAGCGCGCACACCGCGGTGGACATGATGAAGATCACCAGATATGCGGTCTCACGGCGCTTGCAGTGGTCGGACAGCGTGGAGAACCCGACACGTCCGGCCGCGTTGAACACGGCGTCGACGGCCAGGACGACGCTGATGCTTCCCGCGATGGCCGTGGCCAGCTGGGCCGCATTCAGCGATGCGTACTTCGGAAGAATGGACAACGCATCATGCAGGATGTCCTTCTCCTGGGAGATCAATGCCAGACCGCAGGTGATGTTGAGGTAGAAGGCCAGCCAGATCGCCCAGAACACCGGCTTCTTCATGATGTCGCGACGACGGATGCGGGTCTCAGCGGAGTACACGTATCCGGCGGGGCGCTTGATCAGCGCGAATCCCAGCAGCATCATCATCGCATAGACGGCTGCGAGGATGTAGAACATGGGCGCCAGTCCGACGGTGGAGATCAGCCACTGCATGACCGGGCTTGCGATGGCCTTGGCCAGACCGAATCCCGCGACGGCGATGCCGGTGGCGAGACCCTTATTGTCGGCGAACCACAGCATCAGGTTCTTCACCGGCGTCAGATAACCGACGCCGAGTCCGATGCCCATGATCACGCCATAGAAGATGAACACGCCGGGGAGCCATCCCGCCGCGATGCTGACTCCGGTGCCGGCGAATCCGCAGACGAAGCAGACCGTCGAGATCAGGGCCGATTTCTTGATGTCCTTTTCGACGAAGGGTCCAAGGAAGGCGGCCGACATGCCAAGGAAGAAGATGGCAAGCGAGAAGCCCCATTCGACGATGCCTGGCGCCACGTGCATCTGATCGGCGATCAGTTGTTTGAACACGCTCCAGCAGTATACGGTGCCGATTGAGATGTGAATGAGCAACGCCGGAATAACGGCGCGCACCCAGCGGTTTTCCCCATGCTGTTGATTGACCATGTACTATTCGTTCCTCTCTTGTTGTGTTCGCCCTGCGGCGAACAAGCAACAACGTAGTTGGAAGAGTGGCCCGCCTCGATATGCGTGGACAGTGGCGGAGGGGGGCTTGTGAAACGTTGGTATCACTGGGTTTTTTGGAAAATGAACATCGTTGATGTTCGCTCCGGGAGTAATCATGAGGAAAATCTCATGTGAGTATCGTCACGGTTCTCGCGGGGCGCGTCGGGCCGTCGCCGCCATTGTCCGGCGCGTGCGTATAATTCATCAATGTTGTCTTGGCGAGGGAGGCGCATGCTTCCGTAATCGACTCGGCGTGTGGTTCGCAAACCCTCTTGGGTTTTCTTCACGGCTCGTTGATGCGCCGAAACACCATGAACGAAACTCTCAAGGAGATATATATGGCTACCACCATTAAGCTTGAAGGCGAAGTCCGCAACGAGTTCGGCAAAGGCGTTGCCCGCCGTCTGCGCGTTGCCAACAAGATCCCGGCCACCATTTACGCCGGTGGCGCCGACCCGGCCTTCGTGACCCTGCCGATGCGTGAGACCACCCTGGCTCTGCGCCACACCAACGCCCTGTTCACCATCGAGTTCGGCGGCGAGTCCAAGATGGCCGTTGTCAAGGACGTGCAGAAGAACCCGGTCAAGCGCATCATCGAGCACATCGACTTCTTCGAGGTCAAGGCCGGCGAGAAGATCGACGTTGAGGTGCCGGTGTTCGTTGAGGGTACCCCGAAGGGTGCTGCAGTGGCATTCGTCGACATTCAGGAGCTCAAGGTTCGCGCCGACATCTCCAACCTGCCCGAGAAGATTGTGGTCAACGTCGAGGGCCTGACCGACGGCACCAAGGTCTTCGCCAAGGACATCGAGCTGCCGGAAGGCGCCGAGCTGGACGTCGAGCACGCTGAGGAATCCGTCGTCACCATCGAGGTTCCGGAGGACGCCACCGAGTTCACCTCTGCTCCGGAAGCTGCTGCTCCGGCTGACGCCACTGCCGCTGCTCCTGCCGCCGACGCTGACGCCAAGTGATGAAACCGGTCGTCTTCATGGCGGCCGATCTGAATCATAATTGCAACAGAGGAACCCGTAACCGTGGAAACGGTACGGGTTCCTCTGTTTTCACCATGTGAACTCTGCCACACGAGCAACACATGGGTGTGTAAAAGTATGCAACAGAGCTCGCGCCACAAGCGCACAGCACATACCCCATCTGGTGGCCTTCGGGCCGCCAAAGTCAAGAAGAAGTAGCCAAATGACTGAAAACACGCACCACGATCCGGCAGCGCTCGATAAGCTCACCGAACCGTTCACCGTACTGCCGAACGACAACCCCGCATCCGATGAGAAGCGTCAGTCCCTCATCGACAAGCCGGCTTTCGGCCAGGTGTTCTCCGACAACATGACCCACATGACCTGGACCAAGGGCGAAGGTTGGTCCGACCGCCGCGTCGAACCGTACGCACCGCTCAAGATGGATCCGGGTGCTTCCGTGCTGCACTACGCACAGGAGTGCTTCGAGGGCCTCAAGGCTTACCGTCATGCCGACGGCTCCACCTGGCTGTTCCGCCCGGATGCGAACGCCGAGCGTTTCCAGAACTCCGCCAAGCGTCTGTACCTGCCTGAGCTGCCGATTGACGACTTCCTCGGTTCCGTGGCCGCGCTGGTCAAGCGCGACGCCAACTGGGTGCCGTCCCGCCGCGAGTACACGCTGTACATGCGTCCGTTCATGTTCGCTTCCGAGCCTTTCCTCGGCGTGCGCGCTCCGCAGGAAGTCGACTACTGCGTGATCGCTTCCCCGTCCGGCCCGTACTTCCCGGGCGGCGTCAAGCCCGTGAGCATCTGGGTCGAAGACAAGTGGTTCCGTACCGGCCCTGGCGGCACTGGTTTCGCCAAGTGCGGTGGCAACTACGCCGCCTCCCTGCTCGGTGAGTATAAGGGTATCGAGAACGGCTGCGAGCAGGTCTGCTTCGTGGACGCCGCCACCAAGACCTACCTCGAAGAGCTCGGCGGCATGAACATGATGGCCGTGCACAAGGATGGCCACGTGGAGACCCCGTCCCTGACCGGTAACATTCTGCCGGGTGTGACCCGTCGCTCCCTGATTCAGCTGCTGCAGGACAAGGGCCACGACGTAGTCGAGACCATGATCGCCCTCGACCAGCTGCTCGAGGACATCAAGTCCGGCGAAGTCACCGAGGTGTTCGCTTGCGGTACCGCCGCCATCATCACCCCGATCGGTCGCTTCAAGTCCGAGAAGTTCGATGTCACCGTCGCCGACGGCGGCTCCGGCGAGCTGACCGTTGCCCTGCGTGACGAACTGCTCGGCATCCAGCTTGGTGAGGTCGAAGACCCGCACAACTGGATGTGGAAGGTGTGCTGAAACAGCGCATTTTATTTCTGACTAAGACCCCTTGGAACAGCAACAATTCCAAGGGGTCTTGGCGTATTTAGAATATTCTGTATCTGGAGAGATTCAGATGAGGGAAGCAATATTTCGCAACAAATAATATGATTTAGGTTTCTGTGCGTTGCGGAGGCTTGTTCTGGTGCGTCCAGATGAGAAAAGGAGCAAAAAGCTATGAGTAAGATCAGTGGCGAGACTGGATACCATAACTCAGACTATCGTCTACCGGGAGGCTTCGAACACTGCTCGAAGTTGAAGCCGGTGGTTGAGGCAGCGACGGCGTTGGACCGGGTCAAGGCTGTGGTGGATGTGCTGTATTCGCCGGGCGGTTGCCCGTGGGATGGCAAGCAGACGAATGAGTCGCTGCTCAAGAATCTGCTCGAAGAAACTTACGAATACATTGACGCGGTGGAAACTCACGACCGCGACAATATGCGCGAGGAACTGGGTGATGTGTTGTTGCAATCCGTGTTTCAGGCACGTGTCTGTGAATCGGATGCTGAGGATCCGTTCGATATTGATGAGGTTGCCGACCGTCTGGTGAACAAGCTCATTACCCGTCATCCGCACGTGTTTGCTGCTGATGATGTTGCTGATTCCTCTGATGCTGATGGCAATGGTGGGGAAGCAGCCTCCCAATCCGAATCCCCGGAAGCCGTGCTGGCACTGTGGGAAAAGATGAAGCAGCAGGAGAAGCATCGTAAATCTGTATTAGAAGGTATTTCTCGGGCTCAAGGTGCATTGCCGCGTGCCGCCAAGGTAGTCTCGCGCATCTCCAAATCACCGAATGCTGATGAATTGTTCGCTGCATTTGTTGATTCGTCTTCGGCTAGCACGCAGCAAGATGTCGAGCAGACCCAAGCGGCAAATCAATCCGAATCGAACGGAGGCAATTCCGTTGAACGGGGAAAGGCCGATGCCTACGCGGATGAAATTTTTGCTATCGTGCGCGAGGCCCGTACCGACGGTATCGATATCGAGGCAGCGCTGCGCAACCGCTTGCGTGATATCGAAGAAAAAGTTGCCTTGATCGAATCAGAAATCAACAACGGTTAAGTCGTGATTGGCTTTTGATTTTGATTAATTCACCTAGCGGTGCCTTTCTGCCAAAGACTGGCATGTTAGCACCGCTATACATGCCTCAATGGTGCTAACTTGTCAGTGCTTGGCAGTTTGGCATTATTGCGAACCTCTCAGTGGCGTCATGTTGCCAGTGCTTGGCAGGTTGGCTTCATTCCTAGGCTCGTTCATGATTCATTCTCGGGCTTTTTCTTCCTTATCCTGTCTCGGGCAAGGCTTGGGGTAGGCTCGGGCACGGCGGACGGCAGCGCCGAATGAGGATAAAAGAGAACAGAACGAAGACGGACTGAGACGAACCGAAGTGGTACAAGAGGGGAGCGGCTCATGCAGGTGGCGTTGGAGAACAACATCGTTTTTGTGGTCATCGACTACCTCGCTATTTTGTGTTGGGGACTGTCCGGCGGACTTGCCGCCATTCGCAAGGGCTATGACATCTTCACCATTATGCTGTGCGGCTGGCTGACTGCACTCGGCGGAGGTCTCGTGCGCGATGTGATGCTCGGTGCTCTGCCTCCGGTCGGCATCACCGATAAAGGGTATGTACTCACCACGCTGTTCTCTGGCGTCATCGCGGTGGTGGCTCATCCGGAAATCACCAAACTCAAATGGACGATGACTGTCATCGATGCCTTGGGCCTCGGTCTGTTCGCGGTCAACGGCACTGCCAAGGCACTGGCCTACGGATCTTCAGGCATGACCGCCGTATTCCTCGGCATGTTCACCGCTCTCGCCGGTGGCCTTATTCGAGATCTCTTCATCGGTGACGTACCGATGATTATTCGTGATAAGCATCTCTATGCCGTACCTTCGTTCATCGGCTGCATTCTGACCGTACTGGTATGGCGTGGCGTGAGATACGGCTGGTTTGATATGCGCTCGGAAATGCTGCTTGATGTGCTGATTGTCATCATTGTGGTGGCATTGCGACTGCTTTCGGTCGGTTTCAATGTCACCTTGCCCGGTGCCATCGAACGGCGACATGTGTATTTGCCTAGCGAAAATCGGCATATTCAGCAATCAGGTGGCCGAGGTAACGCTAATACCGTGGATGATGAGGATACGCCTCAGGATGGTTCAAGGCTATCTCAGGGCTAACTGCCTTCAAAGAGGTGTCTAAAGCACGAAACGTTGAGTATAAGTGTTGCAATGACGGTGTTTATACTTGGGTTTTCCGTATTCGGTACCTCTTTGAACGGAGATATCATTTCGCAAGAATGTCAATGTACCTCTTTGAACGGAGATACAAAAAGTCCCGCAAATCACATGACTTGCGGGACCTTCTAAAACCTCAAGAGGTTTATGCTCACAGAGCGTTGATCGCAACAGCGAGGCCGGACTTGCGGTTGGCGGCCTGGTTCTTGTGGATCACGCCAGCGCCAGCAGCCTTGTCGAGCTTCTGGGCGGCAACCTTGTAGGCGGCCTCGGCGGCAGCCTTGTCACCGGCGGCGATGGCTTCGCGGGTGGCGCGGATGGCGGTCTTCAGGCCGGTCTTCACAGCCACGTTGCGAAGGTGCGCCTTCTCATTGGTGAGCACGCGCTTCTTCTGCGACTTAATGTTTGCCACGTTTACTCCAAACGATGTGTGTTATAAGGACATACAAATAAAAGAGGATAGCATGTGCCCCGGAAAAACCCGTGCAATGCCACGCCGAATACAGTCCCTCGGCTACACTAGGTGAAGTTTGAGTATATGCCAAGAGGAGGAATGCGTTGGTCGTCCAACACAATCAGCCGGGTTCCACCGATCAGTCGGTGATTCGCAACTTCTGTATTATTGCGCACATCGATCACGGCAAGTCCACCGTGGCCGACCGCATCCTGCAGCTGAGCGGCATCGTGCCTGAGCGTGAGATGCGCGACCGCTTCCTTGACCGTATGGATATCGAGCAGGAGCGCGGCATCACCATCAAATCCCAGGCCGTACGCGTGCCGTGGACCTTCGATGGCACCGAATACACGCTCGGCATGATTGACACCCCCGGTCACGTGGACTTCACCTACGAGGTGTCCCGTGCGTTGGCCGCGTGCGAGGGTGCGGTGCTGCTCGTCGATGCGACCCAGGGCATCGAGGCGCAGACCCTGTCCAACCTGTACATGGCCATCGACCATGATTTGGCCATCATCCCCGTGCTCAACAAAATCGATTTGCCGTCCGCCGAACCGGACAAGCACGCCGAGGAAATCGCCGGCCTGATCGGTTGCGAGCCAAGCGACGTGCTGCGCGTCTCTGGCAAGACAGGCGAAGGCGTGGCCGATTTACTTGACCAGATCGTCATGGATGTGCCTGCTCCGCACGGCGATCCCGAAGCGCCCGCCCGCGCGCTTATCTTTGATTCCGTCTACGACTCCTACCGTGGCATCGTCACCTATATTCGTATGGAAGACGGCGAACTGCGCGACCGTGAAAAAGTGCACATGATGGGCATCGGCATGACCCACGATCCGATCGAAATCGGCGTGATCAGCCCCGACATGACCCGTACCAAGGCACTTGGCGCCGGTGAAGTCGGCTACATCATCACCGGTGCGAAAGATGTGAGCCAGTCCAAGGTGGGCGACACCCTGACCTCGGCCGTCCGCCCGGCCGCCGAGCCGCTGCCCGGCTACCGCGACCCCAAGCCGATGGTCTATGCCGGCTTGTTCCCGATCGACAACGCCCAGTTCCCCGAACTGCGCGACGCGCTCGACAAGCTCAAGCTCAACGACGCCGCCCTGATCTACACGCCGGAAACCTCCGTGGCGCTGGGCTTCGGCTTCCGCTGCGGCTTCCTGGGTCTGTTGCACATGGAAATCGTCAACGAACGACTGTCACGCGAATTCGGCCTCGACCTTATCCAGACCGCTCCGAACGTCACCTACGACGTGACCGCCGAGGATGGTAGCGAACACCACGTGACTAACCCGAGCGAGTTCCCGGACGGCAAGATCAAGAAGATCGTCGAGCCGATGGTTGCCGCCGACATCATCACGCCGAAGGAATTCATTGGCGCGGTGATGGATCTGTGCCAGGACCATCGCGGCATTATGGGCACGATGGAGTACATTTCCACCGAGCGCGTGGAAATGCATTACCGCATTCCGCTGGCTGAAATCGTGTTCGATTTCTTCGATCAGCTGAAGTCCCGTACCAAAGGCTACGCCTCCCTTGATTATCATGAGGACGGCGAGCAGTCCGCCGACCTGGTCAAGGTGGACATTCTCATCCAGGGTGAGAAGGTGGACGCATTCAGCGCCATCGTGCACCGCGACAAGGCCTACAGCTACGGCGTGATGATGACCAAGAAGCTGCGTGGCCTGATTCCGCGTCAGCAGTTCGAGATTCCAATTCAGGCCGCAATCGGTTCGCGCATCATCGCCCGCGAGAACATTCGCGCCCTGCGCAAGGACGTGCTCGCCAAGTGCTACGGCGGCGATATCACCCGTAAGCGCAAGCTGCTCGAAAAGCAGAAGGCCGGTAAGAAGCGCATGAAGATGCTCGGCCATGTGGAGGTGCCGCAGGAGGCGTTCATCGCAGCCCTGTCCACCGGCGAGGACTCCAACGACCGCGACACCAAAGACAAGATCCGCGCCGCTCAGAAGACCGAGGGCTAGTGTTCGAGGTCTACATCCACGTCCCGTTCTGCTTGCGGCGCTGCGGTTACTGCGACTTCAACACCTACACGGCTACGGATCTTGGTGCGGGGGCCTCGCGCGGCAACTATGCCAATATGGTCATTCGGGAAATGAAATCGACCAAGCAATGGCAGCTCGATCACGGCATCGCGGAGCCGCCGGTTTCTACCGTATTCTTCGGGGGTGGTACACCCACGATTCTTGCCGCTCGTGACTTGGTAGCCATGCTGGATGCTATCCGCAAGACTTGGGGTATCGCGTCCAACGCGGAAATCACTACCGAAGCCAATCCGGACACCGTCAACGAGTATTACATCAATGAGCTCGCAGCCGGCGGCTTCACCCGTGTTTCTTTCGGTATGCAGTCCGCCGTACCACATGTGCTCAAGACTCTCGACCGCACACATACGCCGGCCAATGTGGCCGCAGGCGTCAATGCGGCGAACAAGGCTGGGCTGCGCTCAAGCGTGGATTTGATTTACGGCGCTCCGGGGGAGAGCCTTGACGATTGGCGTACCTCGGTTACGGCCGCCATCGATCTTGGCGTGAACCACATCTCCGCCTACGCACTGACCGTGGAGCCGACCACGAAAATGGGCCGTCAGATTGCCGCCGGCACGTTGCCCAAACCCAATGACGATGACGAGGCCGCTAAATACGAGATCGCTGACGACCTGTTCGCCGCCGCCGGCCTCGAATGGTATGAGGTCTCCAACTGGGCCCGCCCCGGATACGAAAGCCAGCACAACCTAGGCTACTGGCGCAATGTCGACTGGGCTGGCGTAGGGCCGGGTGCTCATTCTCATTACAACAATGTGACTGAGATTGACCGCCCCCAGTCAGCTTTGCTGACAGCCCCCGCCAGCGGGGGCACAACCGAGGCCATCGCCCCCGCTGGCGGGGGCTGTCCGGCGGAAGCCGGACTGGGGGTGGTTCCCGTCTCCCACGGCCTGCGCAGCTGGGATATTGCGCACCCGCGACTGTGGGGAACTGCCATCAACGAGCATCGCATACCGTGGGCCGATAGCGAGGCAATCACTGCGGAGGAGAACCTCGAAGAGCTCATCATGCTTGGCCTGCGTTTGCGCGAAGGCCTTGACCTCGGCCGCATCAATCAGGCCATCGCAGCCAACGAGAACACTTCATGGCAGACCATTGCCGTCGATCCGCTTCGGCCGATGGTTGACGAAGGTCTGATCACCATATCCGGCAATCGTGTCATCCCCACCCGCCGAGGGCGCCTGCTCAATGATTCGGTTATCGAACGGTTCTTCGGCCTTGCCGGCATCTGACCGGCTCGTCCTCGATTGCAGTGGAATCAGGGGAGAATCACGGATGCCATTGCCAACGCCATGGCTTGCCTCTGATTACAGTGGTATCAATTGTCGGATGTCTTTTTCATAGCAGGAGATTTCTTGCTTACCGATTCATAGGGCGGAGTCGGCGTAACGAAATGAAGATGCCGGTTGGAGAAATTCACAATTACTAAGAAATAGAAAAGTATATATATGGACACCGTTGTCCGGTTATCGTTCAGTTATTGCGATATTCAATTATCGAATTGGCGAATTGACGCCGGGGGATTGACGCTCATTAATAACGTGCAATCTCATATGGAACGCTGTGCTGAAGTGATTCAGCGAGCGTCCTTGTCGTCACCCTTCATGAGGTCAACGAACACCTTGGAGCTGGCGTGACCGCACTGGCTCATGGAGCTCAGACCGTACATAGCGAAACCGCGAATCATGGAATCCTTGAAGGACATGGCTGTTTCCTTTCATTGGTCAAAGCCTTGCAGCTTTGATTTATTTCTTTGGCTTCTTTCTGAAACCGGTTTCAGAATAACGCATATCAATGACGAATGCAAGAGATACGGCCAACCTTCGGTGTTTCTCGCTGGTTCCGCGCATGCTACGGAGTCAGCACCCGTTGTCTTGCGTGTACATTTGTATGAGAAGCGTAACGACTGAGACGAGTCGGCGAACAATGGGGGCTCGAAAACAATGGCGAGAAGTACGGGACGCACTCGTCCGGTAATCAAAGACGTGGCCAAGCTGGCTGGAGTTTCAGCTCCCACGGTGTCTCGTTATCTCAATGGCACGGTCAATGTGACCGAGGACAGGCGTGCGCGCATCGCCAAAGCCATCAAGGAACTGGGCTATGAACCCAGCATCGTGGCCCGTGCCTTGTCGAACCGGGAAATGGATTCGGTAGTGGTATTCGCTGCCAATCCCGCCGCCTTTTCCACCTCCGAAACGAATCATGGCGTTGAGGCCGCCGCCCGCAAACGTCGATTCCTGCTCAACATCGTGTCCCTGGATGAATCCGACATGGAATCCGTCGAGGCACGTGTGCGCATGGGTCTGTCGATCAGACCGGCTGGAGTGGTTGTTTACGAATACGATCAGGCCGGTATCGCGGCACTTGACTATATTCCCAAGGATATGCCGAAGGTCGTGGTCGGCGGCAGTTTCGGCGACGGCGACTACCAGATCATCAACGCCGAACGAGATGGTGGTCGTTGGATGACCATGCACCTGTTGGATCTCGGCCACAAAACCGTCTTCTACGTTGGACGGGTGCAAGGAGCTACTGACAACACCCGTGCCAATGGATGGAAAGATGCGTTGGAGGAGCGGGGGATTGAGGCTCCCGAACCCATTGTTGTATCCGACGGCAATCTGGAGAAGGCCGTCAAGGCAGGGCATGAACTCGGCCGTCGTGGCGAGGCGACCGCGATTTTTGCCGACAGTGACGAAACCGCGATCGCTGTGATTCGTGGTTTGCGAGAAACCGGTCGACGTGTGCCGGATGATGTCAGCGTGGTCGGATTCGACGATCGTAATTTCGGTGCCCTATGGGAACCCTCTCTGACCAGCTATACCCAGAATTTCTTGGACATGGGGGAGCGGTCATTCCGCATGCTGTTTGAGCAGATTCAGGCCAAGCGTATGGGTGCCGACATGCCACCTTCCCAGATTGAAGTAGTGCAGGGGCAGCCTTGCCTACGCGCTTCCGAACGAGAGATCTGAAGGGTCTGGGGTTTTTCCCGATTACTACTTGCTCTGCGCTGCAGAGTTAGATATTCGCGCTTGACGTGCGCGGTATCACCTGGAATCGAATGTGATCGTGCATGGCGTTAGGCGGCAGCTCGTGACGCGCTGCGGATCCAATCATGTCAACCATCCGATCGATGACCGTGCGCGTCATGGCCGGAACGTCCATTGCCACGGTACTGATGGCGGGATTAGTGCATTCGGAGAACGGGATACCGTCGAATCCCATGAGCTTAGCGTGCTCAGGTATGCGGATGCCGTGCTCCATCAGCTCGTGCAATGCGCCGATCGCGATGGTATCGGACAAACACAAGATGCCGCATTCTGGGGTTGGCGGTGCAGTCTGGAACTCGCGATCAAGCAATCGCCACGCAGCCTCGCGCCCGCCTTCGAGTGTGCGTTCGCAATCAATGCATTGGTTCGGCGGAATCGTGATGCCATGCCGATTCAGCGTCTGCGGAATTGCGGTCAGTCGTCGCGGACCGAAGCCGTTGCCATTGCCGTTCCGCTTGGTGTTTTGCTCATCAGGGTGTGGCGCTCCCAGTACAAAGAAGCGCCGGCAGCCGGCCTGCCATAGAGGCTCCGCTGCCGCCGCTGCGCCTCGCGCGCATATAGTATCCATGGAGTTGATGTTGACAAACGATTCGCGATTACCGATGACCAATACCGGCTTGCCTGAACCATGATGTAGCACCTGTTCCTCGTGACCGGCCTGCACATGATGATGCAGTATGACGGCGATCACCTCCGTCGGTTTGCTCGACATTCATTGAGCGAACTGTTGATTGCTGTTCACAATACGGACGTTTCTGTGTCGAATTTTTTGTGGTCTAGTAGACATTGCGAGCTAAAACGCCCGAAACACCCCATAATTGGCTATAACAGATTGCTTGAGAATCACTATTGACTTTTATGGCGACTCGGTATATGGACACGCGAAACGTAAATGACATGACGCAACGGTACTGTGTCAACAGCAATGAACGAAGAGGCACGATTCCCTTACGTGCCCACAAGCAATTGAGGTGATTTCGGTGACATTCAAAGCCCCGCTCGATCTCACGGTCCACGCTCCGGACGGTATGTATGACCCCTCCAATGAGCATGACGCCTGTGGTGTGGGTATGGTCACCACTTTGAACAAGCGCCCCGAGCGCAAGATCGTCACCGACGCCATCGAGGTGCTGGTCAACCTCGATCACCGTGGTGCCGTCGGCGCCGAGGAGAACACCGGTGATGGCGCAGGCATCCTGATGAGCATGCCGGATGAGTTCATGCGTGCCACTGTGCCCGCCGAACTGCCGGAAGCCGGTCACTATGCCGCAGGCATCGCTTTCCTTGACCGCGATATCGAAACCTCCGGTCAGCAGGAACAGGCCATCGCCAAAATCGTGCGCGAGGAAGGCCTTGAAGTTCTCGCCTGGCGAGTAGTGCCCACCAACCCGGACGGCCTTGGCCTGCAGGCCCTTGCCGCCATGCCGGGATTCAAGACTCTCGTGGTCGCCTCTCCGGACGGTGCTCTGGCCGGCGTGGACTTGGATCGCAAGACCTTCCGCATCCGCAAGCGCGTCGAGCATGAGGTAGGCGTCTACTTCGCTTCCCTGTCCGCCCGTACCATTACGTACAAGGGCATGCTCACCACCATGCAGCTCACTCACTTCTTCGAGGATCTGAACGACGAGCGCATGAAGGCCACCATCGCCATCGTCCACTCCCGCTTCTCCACCAACACGTTCCCGAGCTGGCCGCTGGCTCAGCCGTTCCGCCTGCTGGCCCACAACGGTGAGATCAACACTATCCAGGGCAACCGCAACTGGCTCTCCGCCCGTGAAGGTCGCCTGAGCAGCGAATTGCTCGGCGAGTTCGAGCCGCTGCTGCCCATCACCACCCCGGGCTACTCCGATTCCGGCACCTTCGACGAGTGTCTCGAACTGCTGCATCTCGCCGGCCGTTCCCTGCCGCATGCCATCTGCATGATGCTGCCGCCGGCGTGGGAGAAGAACCCCGACCTCGACCCGGACGTGCGCGCCTTCTACGAGTACAACAATACGCTGATTGAGCCTTGGGACGGCCCGGCCGACATCGTCTTCACCGACGGCACTCAGGTGGGTGCACTGCTTGACCGTAACGGCTTCCGCCCCGGCCGCTGGCAGCTCACCGACGACGGCTACATCGTGCTGGCCTCCGAGGCCGGCGTGATTCCGGAAATCGAGCAGGAACACATCGTGTCCAAGGGCCGTCTTGAGCCCGGTAAGATGTTCCTAGTCGACACCGCCGAAGGCCGCATCATTCCCGATGAGGAGATCAAGAAGACCCTCGCCTCCCAGCACCCGTACCGCAAGTGGGTGGAAGGCAACTCGGTCGAGATGAGCGACCTGCCCCGCCGCGAGCACGTGAGCCACTCCGGACAGTCCGTCCAGCGCCGTCAGCGCGCCTTCGGCTACACCGAAGAGGATCTGAAGCTGCTGCTCACCCCGATGGCCAACACCGGTAAGGAACCGCTCGGTTCCATGGGTAACGACACCCCGATGCCGGCCTTGTCCAGCCGCAGCCGCATGCTGTTCGACTACTTCACCCAGAAGTTCGCGCAGGTCACCAACCCGCCGCTGGATTGGGAGCGTGAGGAAATCGTCACCTCGCTTGAATCCGCCATCGGCCCTGAACCGAACCTGCTGTCCGATTCCGAACTGCACGCCAAGAAGATTCTGATTCCGCTGCCCGTGGTCAACTCTGATGAGATGGCCCAGCTCAAGCGACTTGACAAGGCCCGTATCCTCGGCGGCTACTACCGTCCGTACGTGGTCAAGGGCCTGTACCAGGTCGCCGGCGGCGGCAAGGCCCTCCAGGAGCGTCTTGACGAGATCTTCGCCGAAATCGACGAGGCCATTGATAACGGCAAGAACTTCATCGTCCTGTCCGATCGTGAATCCAACCACACTTGGGGCCCGATTCCGTCCCTGCTGCTGACCTCCGCCGTGCAGCACCACCTGTTGCGCCGCCACACCCGTACGCAGATCTCCATGGCCGTCGAGGCCGGCGACGTGCGCGAGATTCACCATGTCGCGCTGCTCATCGCCTACGGTGCCGCCTGCGTGAACCCGTACCTGGCATTCGAATCCGTGGAAGACCTGGCCCGCAACGGCTACCTCAAGGTCGACGCGGACACCGCCGTCAAGAACCTCACCAAGGCCCTGTCCACCGGCGTGCTCAAGATCATGTCCAAGATGGGCGTCTCCACCATCATGAGCTACCGTGGCGCACAGCTGTTCGAAGCCGTGGGCCTGAGCAAGGAAGTCATCGACGAATACTTCACCGGCACCACCTCCCGTGTGGGTGGCGTGGGCCTTGACGAAATCGCCGAAGAAGTGGCCATTCGTCACCGCGTGGCCTACCCGAACCAGTGGAGCGCATCCCCGCACCGCAACCTGCGCACTGGCGGCGACTACAAGTGGCGTCGTACCGGCGAGGACCACCTGAACGATCCCGAGGCCATCTTCCTGCTCCAGCAGTCGACCCACCGTGGCGACTACCAGATGTTCAAGAAGTATTCGCACCACATCAACGACACGTCGAACCGACTCATGACCCTGCGCGGCCTGATGAAGTTCAACAACAACCGCAAGCCCATCGACATCTCCGAAGTCGAGCCGGCCACCGAAATCGTCAAGCGCTTCTCCACCGGTGCCATGAGCTACGGTTCCATCTCGCAGGAAGCCCACGAGACGCTCGCCATCGCCATGAACTCGATTGGCGCACGCTCCAACTCCGGCGAGGGCGGCGAATCCGACGACCGTATCAACGATCCGCAGCGTTACAGCCGCATCAAGCAGATCGCATCCGCACGTTTCGGCGTCACCTCTGATTACCTGGTACACGCCACCGATTTGCAGATCAAGCTCGCCCAGGGCGCCAAGCCTGGTGAGGGCGGCCACCTACCTGGAGCCAAGGTTCCGCCGTGGATTGCCAAGGTCCGCCACGCCACCCCGGGCGTGGAACTCATCTCCCCGCCACCGCACCACGACATCTACTCCATCGAGGATCTGAAGCAGCTGATCAACGATGCGAAGATGGCCAACCCGAAGGCACGTATCCACGTCAAGCTCGTTTCCGAGTTCGGCGTCGGCACCATCGCCGCAGGTGTGGCCAAGTGCCATGCCGACGTGGTGCTTATCTCCGGCTATGACGGCGGTACGGGTGCAGCCCCGCTCAACGCCATCAAGCACGCCGGCACCCCGTGGGAGATCGGCCTGTCCGAAACCCAGCAGACGCTAATCCTGAACGGTCTGCGCTCCCGCATCGTCGTCCAGTGCGACGGCGAGCTCAAGACCGGTCGTGACGTGGTCATCGCCGCCCTGCTTGGTGCCGAGGAATTCGGCTTCGCTACCGCAGCCCTGATCGTGGAAGGCTGCGTCATGATGCGCGCCTGCCAGAAGAACACCTGCCCGCAGGGCATTGCCACCCAGGATCCTGAGCTGCGCGCTCGTTTCCGTGGCAAGCCTGAGCATGTGGTCAACTTCTTCATGTTCATCGCTGAGGAAGTGCGCGAGATTCTCGCCCAGCTCGGCTTCAGGACTCTTGAGGAGGCCATCGGCCACGTTGAGTGCCTGGATCAGGACGAGGCCATCAAGCGCTGGAAGTCCGGCGGCATCGACCTGACCAACGTGCTCAAGCAGGCTGGTCCGGTACCCGGCACGATCCTGCACCAGACCATCGAGCAGAACCACGAGCTGGAGAAGGCGCTGGACAACAAGCTCATCGAACTTGCCCGGCCGGCCCTCGAACGCAAGGAGCCCGTGCGCATCGAAATGCCGATTCGCAACGTCAACCGTACGGTCGGCACCATGGTCGGCTACGAGATCACCCGCCGCTACGGCGAGGAAGGTCTGCCGGACGACACCATCGACATGACCCTGCACGGTTCCGGAGGCCAGTCCATCGGTGCGTTCATCCCGCGCGGCGAGACCATGCGCATCTACGGCGAAGTCAACGACTACGCCGGCAAGGGCCTGTCCGGCGGTCGCATGATCGTGTGTTCCGAGGAAGGCGTCACCTTCGACAAGCACGAGAACGTCATCGCCGGCAACGTCACCGGTTTCGGTGCCACCTCCGGCCAGATGTTCGTGGCAGGTCGTGCAGGCGAACGCTTCGCCGTGCGTAACTCCGGTGCCACATTCGTGGTGGAAGGCGTGGGCGACCACGGCTGCGAATACATGACTGGCGGCACTGTAGTAGTGCTCGGCCCAACCGGCCGCAACTTCGGCGCAGGCTTCTCCGGTGGCAACACCTACGTGCTTGACCTCGACATGAAGAAGGTCAACCCGGGCGCCATCAAGTCCGGCAGCCTCCTGTTCAAATCGCTGAACGCCGAAACCGCCAAGCTGGTACACGATCTCGTAAAGCAGCACGCAGAAGAGACCGGCTCCCAGTTCGCAGCAGCCCTGCTTGAGGACTGGAATGAAACGGTCAAGCGCTTCACTCATGTGGTGCCGAAGCAGTACTTGGCCATGACCAAGGCTATGGAAGAAGCCAAGGCCAACAACATCGATTTCAATTCGCCCGGAGCCTGGGAAGAGGTTTACGAGCACGTCACGGAAGGAGTGCGCTGACATGGGCGACCCAAGAGGATTCCTGAAAGTCCGTACCCGCCGCGAGCTGGCTGAACGCCCCATCGAGGAACGTATCAAGGACTGGTTCGACGTGCACGCCGAATCCGGTCTGCAGCCGTGGACCCGCGAACAGGCCGCACGTTGCATGGATTGCGGCACCCCGTTCTGTATGACCGGCTGCCCGCTCGGCAATGTGATTCCTGAATGGAATGATCTGGTCCGCCAGGGCAAGTGGGAGGACGCTTACAACCGTCTTTCTCAGACCTCCAACTTCCCGGAGTTCACCGGCCGTATCTGCCCGGCACTGTGTGAGCAGGCTTGCGTGCTTGGCATTCACCAGCCGCCGACCATGATTAAGAATGATGAGGTCACCATCATCGATCAGGCATGGGAGCTCGGCTATGTCAAGCCTCTACCGCCGCAGCGCCTGACCGATCAGACCGTGGCCGTAGTCGGCTCCGGCCCTGCGGGTCTTGCTGTGGCACAGCAGCTGACTCGCGCCGGCCACACCGTGGTTGTCTACGAAAAGGATGATGCTCTCGGTGGCCTGATGCGTTACGGCATTCCGAACTTTAAGCTCGAAAAGGGTCTGATTGACCGCCGTATCGAGCAGATGGAAGCCGAAGGCACCCGCTTCCGCACCAACGTGGAAATCGGCAAGGACATCTCTTGGGATGAGCTGCGCGATCGTTACGATGCTGTGGTTGTGGCTATTGGCTCCCGCGTGCCTCGCGATATGAAGATTCCGGGCCGCGAGCTCGATGGCATCCACTTTGCTCTCGACTTCCTGCCAGATGCTACTCGCCGCGTCTTCGGCGTCAAGCCCGTCAACGACATCACCGCAAAAGACAAGCATGTGGTGGTCATCGGCGGTGGCGACACAGGCTCCGACTGCCTTGGTACTTCCATCCGTCAGGGTGCCAAGTCCGTCACCGTGCTGCAGATCATGCCGAAGGAACCGACCTCCCGTCCGGATAATCAGCCGTGGCCTACCTTCGCTCGTCTCTACCAGAAGACCACGTCGATGGCCGAAGGCGGCGAATATCTGTACAACACCGATTCCGTGAACTTCGTCGGTTCTGAAGAGGAACAGTCCAAGGTCACCATTGAGGACTCCGCTACTGCGGAAGGCTTCGTGGCTGATGAGCGTGGCCATGTGACCGGCTTGAAGATTGTGAACGTGGCTCCCGGCGAGAACGGACCGTTCACCCGCCAGCCCGGCACCGAGCGCGTGATTCCGGCCGATCTGGTGCTTATCTCTGTGGGCTTCCTGCACCCGGATACCACCACGCTGGTCGACCAGCTGCCGGTCGAGCTCGACAAGCGCGGCAACATCGCCCGCAACGACAACTTCGCCACTTCTCAGGATGGCGTGTTCGTTTGCGGTGATGCCGGCCGTGGCCAGAGCCTCGTGGTCTGGGCCATTGCGGAAGGCCGCTCCTGCGCCTCCGCTGTGGACGAGTACCTCACCAAGGAAAAAAGCGAGCTGCCGGCCCCCATCAAGGCCAGCCAGCGCCCCATGATGCTGCCTCGCTGAATACTTTCCTAACAAAAGTATGAAAATCCCCTCTTTGGAGGGGATTTTCGCGTTTCTTGGATTAAAGATTGCCTTAATCCTTAAGTAATGTCTATATTTCGAGAATATTGCATACATGGTTAATATGAAGCTCCTATGGTGGCTTTCGTCGCTACAACGCGACAACAACACTGTGGGAGAGAATTATGAAAATACGCCACATCACCTCATTGGTTGCGGCCGGAGCGGCTATCGTCATGCTGCTCAGCGGTTGCGGATCGACTGGTTCATTCAGCAACGCCAGCAGCACGTCAGGCTCCAATATCATTTCCGTCTACGGCAGCGAACCGGCACACCCGCTGTTCCCAGGCGCTGTGACCGAGGCAGGCGGCGGCAAGGTCGTCGATCAGCTGTTTGCAGGCTTGGTTACTTATGATACCAAGGGCGGCATTCACAACGAGGTGGCTGAGAGCATCACCTCCAGCGACAATGCCACGCATTACGTCATCAAGATTAAGAAGGGATGGAAGTTCACCGACGGCACGCCGGTCACCGCTCATTCATTCGTTGATGCCTGGAACTACACCGCCAACAGTGCCAACAAGCAGGGTAGCGCCAGCTTCTTCAGCACCATTCAGGGTTATGACGATTTGCAGAAGTCGGATGTTGACCCGAGCGCAACGCTCTCCGGTCTGAAGGTTGTGGACGATTACACCATCGATGTGAAGCTCAGCCAGCCTGATTCCGCATTCCCGGTCAAGTCCGGCAGCCACGCGTACATGCCGCTTCCGGAATCCGCGTTCAAGGATCCGAAGAAGTTCGGTGAGAACCCGGTTGGCAACGGCCCGTACAAGTTTGTTTCCTGGAGCCATAACCGCAGCATCAAGATGGTCAAGAACCCTGACTACAAGGGCAATCGCGTGGCCAAGAACGATGGCCTTGACTTCATGATTTACACATCTCCGGACTCCGCCTACGCTGATTTGCGCGGCGGCAACCTGGACTTCACTCACGCCATCCCATCCACCGCACTGAAGACCTTCCAGTCCGATAAGTCAATCAAGGCTTACAATCAGCCCGGTGGCAACACCCTCACCTTCACCATTCCGGAATGGCTTGACCACTTTGGCCAGAATGAGGAAGGCAATCTGCGTCGTCAGGCCATTTCCATGTCCATCGATCGCAAAACCATCGCCGAGAAGATCTTCAACAACACGTCCACGCCGGCCGTTGACTTCATTGCAGCGCCAATCAGCGCCTACTCCAAGAACCTTAAGGGCAATGAAGTGCTGAAGTACAACCCGAAGAAGGCTAAGGAACTGTGGGCCAAAGCCAACGCCATCTCCCCGTGGAGCGGTGAGTTCGGCATTGCATACAATGCTGATGGCACTGCGAAGAACTGGGTTGAGGCAATCTGCAACTACGTCAAGAACACGCTGGATATCGATGCCAAGAGCATCCCGATGTCCACTTCCGACGAATTCCTGTCCAATGTGGATTCGGGTAAGATGACCTCCGCATACCGCAGTGGTTGGGGCCCTGATTATCCATCCGCGGACAACTATCTGGTACAGCTGTACGATTCCAGTTCGGCCGACGGCAAGGGCGGCAACAGCGGCAACTACAAGAACCCCGAGTTCGATGCCATGATGGACAAGGCTCTTTCCGCCCCGTCCACCGAGGAAGCCGACAAGTATTATCAGCAAGGTGAGGAGATTCTGCTGCAGGACCTTCCGGCTATCCCGTTGTGGAACCAGAATGCCACCGCAGCCAGCACCTCCGCGGTCTCCGGCGTTGAATTCGATTACGGTGGCGGCCCAGTGTTCACCGCACTGACCAAGAAGTAGTAAGTAATAAACAGACAGCGCTAGCCCCCCGCTGGCGGGGGCTGTCGGCAAAGCCGACTGGGGGTGGTCTCAAAACAGCAGACCACCCCTAGTCTTGTTATATGAGCGAGTTCCCATAATCGGGAGCAATCGAGAACATACAGGAGCACTTTAACTATGGAATTCACCGTATCCGGCACTACCGTGCGATTCGATGAACGAACAATGCAGTTCGCTTTTACGCGCGACGGTGCCGAATGGAATACCTGCGCTGATTTCAAGCCGACCCTGCAATGCGCGCAAGGCACCTTCGCGTTCGCAGATGCCACTTCCATCACCCATCAGCAGCGTGAAACCGGCACGGGAACCGGCATTCGCAGTATTTTCAGCGGCTTTGGGCACAGCGCATACTCCTTTGAAACCTATGTATGGGTGGAGCGTGCCTCAGGCGATGTGCTCTTCGAATGGATTCCGCTCAATGAGCAAGGCCTGAACATCACCAATGTGACGTGGCCCGCAGCCATGGACTTCGATTGCGCCGACGACCGTGACACGACACTCATCACCCATGAGCAAGGTGTGATGATTCCCAACACATGGCCTACCGCCGTGAGCACCAAAGATATCACCTTCGACGGCCGCTTCGAAACGGCTGGCGGTTACATGCCGTGGTTCGCGCAGCTCCGCGCAGACGGACACGGGTATATCGCCATCTGCGAAACTCCATGGAATGCCGGTTACGGCATCGACCATCCCAGCAATGGCCCGTACACCCATATCAATACTTGGTTTGAGCCAAGCCTCGGCACAATGAATTATCGCCGCGTGGTACGCTACCAGTTCCTCGACCACGCCGATCATACGGCGGTGTGCAAGGCCTATCGTTCGTACGTCAACGAACGAGGTCGCTTGCGTACACTCGCCGAAAAGGCGGCGCGCAATCCCTCCGTGCGTGACCTGATTGGTCGTTCATGGGTGCACGTCGGCATCAAAACCAAAGTGCAGCCCGACTCGTTCTACTATGACAAGGACCACCCCGAAAAGAACGATTCATTGGTCACCTTTGCGCAGCGCGAAAAGCAAATGCGAACATTGCACAGCATGGGTGCAGGCCGACTGTACATGCACTTGGATGGTTGGGCACAGCCCGGATACGACAACGCACACCCCGACTATCTGCCGGCTTGTCAGGAGGCAGGCGGCTGGGAAGGCATGAAGTCGCTGGTCGACGCCTGCCATGAGCAAGGCGATATTTTCGGCACGCATGACCAGTACCGCGATTACTACTTCACCGCGCAAACCTTTGATGCCAACAATGCGATTCGGCTGGCAGACGGTACGATGCCCGAACACGCACGCTGGGCGGGCGGCCACCAGACCTACCTGTGCGCCGAGCTCGCACCGGACTACGTGCGCCGCAATTTCGCTGAAATCGCCGCACACGGCATCAAGCTCGACTGTGCATACTTGGATGTTTTCACCTGCAACGAAGGCGACGAATGCTCGAACCCCGAACACCGCATGACCCGCCGCGAATGCTTTGACCGCCGCGCCGAATGCTTCGAATATCTGCTCTCGCACGGCATCCTCTCCTCGTCCGAAGAGGTATCGGACTGGGCAGTGCCAAGCCTGATATTCTGCCATTACGCGCCATACGACTTCCAGATGCGCTCACCCAACGAGCCGCGCCAAGGTGTACCGGTGCCGCTGTATAACCTCGTCTACCATGATTGCGTTATCGAACCATGGATGATGGAGCGTGTGGTGAATGGCGACGATTACATGCTGTACGCCCTGCTCAACGGCGGAGCTCCATACCTGATTCGCGATGCCGCATACATCGGCGTTGACGGCGACATGGACGACGAACAGCGCGCTCGCACGGAAAACGACATCGAACGCTGCCATACGGTCGCTGCATTCCATGAGCGGGTCGGCATGCAGGAACTGGTTCGTCACGAGTTCGTGGATGATGATCCGCTGGTGCAGCGTTCGGTATTTGCGGACGGCACTGCGGTCACTTGCGACTTCCATACGCAAACCTATCGCATCACCGACTGCCCGCATCACTGACTGAAAATACAATGACACACAGTGGGTTCCGATGGACTGGTGGCAAATTGCCGCCGATAAGCGAGTAATATAGCCAACAGTGTCACCGTCGAAACAGGAGTAGTTGAATGCCGAATCGTGCAGAACGCCGTGCCCAAGCCAAAGCAGGCCGCAGGGGAGTGCCGTCGCAGTACGACCAGACCCAAGGCCGCGGTCGCTCGGGAATGATTGACGAATACCAGCTGCAGCAGAAGTCCCAGCGTCTGCAGGACGGCACTGACGGCACCGAATGGAAGCCCAGCGGCGGTACGATTGCGGACACCGAAACCCTGCTGACCACTAACCCGAACTACACGAATCCGAAGATGTTCAAGGCACCGCATTCGCTGCGTCAGTGGTTCCGTGTGGGCAGCTGGACGCTGATCGCCATCGCGATTATCGCGTTCTTCGTGGTTATGTGGCTGCCAAGCCATCCGATGTGGCTGATCATCACCGTTTCCGCGGTGTTCATTGTGGGTGTGCTGAGCCTGTTCTTTACGGCTGGCGATTCCAAGCACAATCCGAATTTGGATCAGAACGGCACGGCAGTCTGATCTTTTGCCCGGTAAATCCGGCTTGAAAAGCAAAACGCACGACGGAAGTTGTGCGTTTTCTTGTATGCGGTGCCCTAAAGTAAGAAGTGCTTGAGTTTCTTTCTGACGCACGAAGGAGAGGCAGTCCGATGAAAGTTGATATTCTAACCCGCGAATACCCGCCGCACGTGTATGGTGGTGCCGGCGTACACGCCGAGGAGCTGTCCAAGGTTTTGGCCGAGCGCATTGACGTGACCGTGCGTGCGTTTGACGGCAAGCGCATCGAGGCGGACATTCCTGCTATCCCGAATGCTGCCGATGCTAAGGGCAGCTTGAAGGTCGTCGGCTATGACACGCCTTCCGAGCTGGCTGATGCCAACCCCGCATTGAAGACCTTCGGCGTGGATTTGCAGATCGCCAATGATGTGGACGCCGACATCATCCACGCGCACACCTGGTATGCCTGCTTGGCGGGCTACATGGCCAAGATGCTGCACGGCACTCCATTGGTTATTACCGCGCACTCTCTGGAGCCGTTCCGCCCGTGGAAGCGTGAGCAGCTCGGCGGCGGCTACAATCTGAGCTCCTGGGCTGAGAAGGATGCTTACGAGCACGCCGACCGTGTGATCGCCGTGTCCGGTGGCATGCGCAAGGACATTCTGACCGCCTACCCGAACCTCGATCCGAACAAGGTGGTTGTGGTGTACAACGGCATCACCATGGCCGACTTCGCCACCCCGGCACCAGACGATCCGGGTTGGAAGGTGTTCGAGCGTTACCACATCGACCGTTCGAAGCCCACCCTGCTGTTCGTGGGCCGCATCACCCGTCAGAAGGGTTTGCCATACCTGCTCAAGGCACTGCACCTGATTTCCAAGGACATTCAGGTGGTGTTGTGCGCCGGTGCTCCTGACACCCCGGAAATCGCCGAAGAGGTCAAGATCGCGTTCGCCAAGCTGGATGAGGAACGCGGCAACATCGTCTGGATTGAAGAAATGCTGCCGAAGCCTGAGCTGAATGCTTTGGAACACGGCTGTGATGCCTTCATCTGCCCGAGCATCTACGAGCCGCTGGGCATCGTGAACCTTGAGGCCATGGCCTGCGGTCTGCCGGTCGTCGCATCCGCCACTGGCGGCATTCCGGAAGTCGTGGTCGACGGCGAAACCGGCTATCTGGTCCCGATCGATCAGCTGCACGACGGCACCGGCACCCCCACCGATCCGGACAAGTTCGTGCATGACATGTCCGCCGCCATCGACAGGATCATGGCCGACCCCGAACTCGCCAAGAAGATGGGCCAGGCCGGCTACGAACGCGCCCGTGACGTGTTCAGCTGGGAGACCATCGCCGACAAGACCGTGGAAGTCTACCAGTCCGTGCTCGACGAGCAGAAGAAGTAAGTAGCGCTGCAACGAGTGCCCCCTCAGTCCGGCTGCGCCGGCCAGCTCCCCTCAGGTACCGGTTTCTTGGCTCTCCTCTCTGAGGGGAGTGACGAAGCGGACTGGGGGGAGTCCTCAGACCGCGAATCATAGGTAGTATTTCACTCATGACAAACACCGTCCTCCAGCTCGACAACGTCGAATTCCGGCGCAACCGTCGTGTCATCATCACCGACGTGAACCTCACCATCAACGCGGGGGAGCGTTGGGTGCTGTTCGGTCCGAACGGCATCGGCAAATCCACCGCGGTCGACATGCTGGCCACCCGCACGTTCCCCTCGGAAGGCCGCGTATTCATCCTCGGCCATCAACTCGGCAAATACGACGTATTCAAACTGCGCACCCGCATCGGTCTCGCCTCGGCCGACCTGGGCCGGCAGTTCCCCGAGTTCGAGGACCCGTTGGACGCCGTGGTCACCGGCCTGTCCGCCGTGACCGGGCGCTGGCGCGACACCTACACGCAAGAGGAATACGCCCGCGCCCGCCAGCTGCTGCGCGATTTTCGCGTCTCCTATCTGGAAGGCAAGGAGATGTGGCGACTGTCCGAAGGCGAACGCACCCGCGTATTGATCGCCCGTGCGCTGATGGGCGATCCTGAGCTGCTGATCATGGATGAGCCGACCACCGGCCTTGACCTGGGCGGCCGCGAGCAGGTGATGCGCACATTGAGCCGAATCGGCGAAGAGAACTCCGAACGTGCCGTGGTGCTGGTCACCCATCGCTTGGAGGAGATTCCGGCCGGTTTCGACCACATCGCCATTATGGGACGCAAGCCGATTCCCGCTGAGGACGCCACCGAAGCGGGCGTGGACTCAATGGGTAATCCCGGTGCTGGCACCATCGTCTACACCGGTTCGTTGGAGAATGGCCTGACCGACGAACGCTTGTCGGAATTGTTCAGTATGCCCATCGAAGTCCAGCACACCCACGGCCGCTGGGCCGCCTACGCCGTGTGATGCTTGTAGGTTTTTAGGCGGGATTTTCTTCGCCCCCCTCTGGAGAGGGGCTGTCAGCGTAAGCTGACTGGGGGTCCAACCAGTTACGAAGGCAACCATGACAACCAATAGCAAACTCGTATTCATCGATATCGACGGCACCCTAGCCGACGAAAACCACGTCGTACCCGAATCTGCCAAAATCGCTTGCAAACAAGCCCAGGCCAACGGCCACAAGCTCTTCATCTGCACCGGGCGTTCCGTGCCGAAAATCGAGCGCAGCATCCTCGACCTCGGTTTCGATGGCGTGGTTTCCGTGGCGGGCGCTCAGGCGAATATCGGAGACAGGCTGCTGTTCCAGCATCTCGTCCCTCCTGAAGCGGTCGATGCGGCGATGGCGTATTTTGCCAAGCATCATATCGAGAGCTACCAATGGCAAGGTGCGGATGGCATGTACATCTCGGAAGGCTACCGTCAACATCTGGAATCGAAAGGCAAGACCTGGAATCGTGGCGAATTCGCGCGATTCTGGCACCTGTTGGATGAGGTGGAGGTGCCGGCTGGCTCGACTTTGGGACAGACGATTCGTGTGAGCAAAGGGTCATACTTCACCTCGCCGAATCCTGACGTGACTTTCGAGGAGACTCAACATGATTTGAGCCCATGGTTTGAGCTCGTGCATGGTTCGTATGACAAGCTTTCCCCGAACAATGGCGAGTTGCTGATTAATGGCATCGACAAAGGTACCGCTGTGCGCGACGTGGCTTCTTTGCTGGGCTATGCCATTGCCGACACCATCGCCATCGGAGACTCCGACAACGACACTGCCATGCTCAAGGCCGCCGGCACATCCGTAGCCATGGGCAACGCCATTCATGGCATCCAAGCCTTCTGCGACTTCACCACCACCGACATTCACGAGGACGGCCTGGCCAACGCCTTCAAAACGTTGGGACTGGTGTGAGGCTATGTCGTTTGCTCTCAGACGAAGGATCCTTTCGTGCTGTAGTATTGCGACGCGGCACAACGTATGCTGCGCCGAGCATAGAGAATTGTGAATTCAAAATGGTTTGTTCATCATGCGAAAATAGTGGTCATCTGTCCGTCGCGGTTGCGCAATTTACGGTGGCGGAGGAGCCGGAACGGAATCTGGAGATCATCGACGGATTCGCGCGTGATGCTGCGGTGGGCGATAGGGAAGCCGATCTCATTACTGCTGAGCTGAGTCGTGAGTGTCTTGATTCCGCGCATCGAACATTGCCGGTGTTGCAGAATCGCCGTTTTGCCGATCCGCAGTTGTGTGACTGACCTCTGAATAACTTTACTAGCGCTGTTGATAAGGGTTCTATGATGGGAATCATGACCACTACTGTTGATAGCTCTGATTCAATGCCGGAACGTCTGCAAGAGGGGAGCGCGGCGCCCGATTTCACTCTGCCGGCGGTTATACCTGGGTTTACAGAGAGCGGATCAATCAACCTGTCTGACGTGCTCGATGCCGGCCGCAGGGTTGTACTGTACTTCTACCCGGCCGCGATGACGCCCGGATGCACCACTGAGGCTTGTGATTTTCGAGATAATCTTGCTCGGCTGGAATCGCAGAATGTTGTGGTGCTAGGTGTGTCCAAGGATTCGCTCGATAAGCTTCGCAAGTTTGCCGAGCGTGATCATCTCACGTTCCCGCTGCTGTCTGATCCCGACCTGACCGTGCACAAGCTGTACGGCGCATACGGCGAAAAGAAGCTCTACGGCAAGGTGCACGTAGGCGTGATCCGCTCGACGCTCGTCATCAATCCCGATGGCTCCGTGGCGATTGCGCGCTACAACGTGCGTGCCAAAGGACATGTCGATTCGCTGTTAAAGGCACTGGAAAAAGTTGGAGAAGCTGGAGAAGTAGTGCGTTCTCGTTGTTCGGACACAGTGGTTCGTGCATAGCAGTTCCGTGCGACATGTGCCGTATGAACCACTGCCGTATGAACCACCGGTTGACTTCTCGGACTCACCGGTAAATAGTGAGACCATGGGCGCGCAGTACGTCTATGGCTAGCATGTAATTGAGCGATGTTGCGGTGGGATTGAGCATCAGTTCGCGGATGGCGGCGGATGCTGAGGACTCGCTCGTCTTCGAGGATTCTGCGGCCGGGAAGAGAGCGTCGGCGATTAGGGAGATGATACGGGAACGTGCATCGCCGGCATTGGCATTGTTGCTGCTGTTGCCGGCGTCGGTAGTGGCGGAGTTGCCAATAGTAGCGGAGCTGTTTTGTAGAGTCGTATCCAACGCTGTGACAAGCGGCTCCAGGTTGTTCTTTGTCGCCTCGGCAATGTCATCGAGCTGATCGAATAAGGCGAACAGCCATGCACGACTTTGCTCCTCATCGTTGCCGGTCGCAAGCCTTTCATCGGTGACGCGCACGAGTTCGTCAATCGGTACTGCTGGCGTCTTTGCCGGATCGCGATGCTCACGGTTGTCTTCGATATCGCCCATAAGATGCTGGATTTCGCACTCGTCCTGCAATACGGTGGTCTCGGCAAATGCGGTGGCGGTGGCGTCCGCGTCGATGAACTTTCCTCCCTCGGACTGGAAACGCACGCGCTTGGGCTCACTGTAATAATGCGACATGCCGAATGTGATGTACTGCGGCATCTCGTCCTGCAATTGTTTGACTGCATCCGCCACCTTGCGCATGTCCGCAAGCTGCTGATGCACCACAATAAAGGCAAGCACTGCTTTGGCGTCGGCGAGCGTGAGCGGCTGGCCAATGCGGGTGCCATGATGCTCGTGATGCGCGAACACGTTCTTCAGCGAATCAAACAATCCCATGATGTCCTCCTTCGGACTGGGCGTAACCGGCTACATCTGCCGTTTACTGTAGTCCGGAAGACTTGAGATTGTTCACGGAACGCCGAGAGCGAATACCGAGGTCGCGCAGCAATGTACAGGAAAGCTCCTGATAGCGAGGAGACTGAGCGCACCGCTAATTTGTTGGGGCATCATATCGGAATTATGTCTAGACAGAAACATAGATGTCGGAGCAGATGATTTGCGCGGTAACAGTGAGTATGCTGGTGATGTTCAATTCAAAATGGTTTCAGAGAGGAGCCGCCTATGCATCAAATCAACAAAACAGAAAAGAAGTGCGCGCGAAGGCCAAAGCATGTTTTGCGAAGACTAGGCAAAACAGTATGGAACATGACTGATTCGGTAGACACCGTTGCCAAGCCGATTACTGTCCAGTATCAGCGAATCAAAAAGGAAATATTGCGTATTCGGCAATTAGAAACCCGTGGATTCACGGACATGGATGTCTGGTATCTGGGAAGTAGGGAAATCATAAGAATGTCCCAGTTGCTGACCGCAATGGAGAAACACTGTATGAGTAGCCCATCAGGATATGACGACAGCTCTCGCTGGTTGAAGCAACGCACTGATGACGAGTTATCGCGTTGGCTCGAATCCACGCCTTTTTGGACATTCCTAGACGCGTTGGAGCATAATGACAGAGGCAGCACGAGGAAGACAGTACGTGAACTCGGTATTGGATACTGTGCATGGCGAGAGGATCTTAAGTATGCGGCTGCCGTGCTCGTGCTGACCGATAAATGGCGACCTAATTCATCGGATTCCCATTACCGTCCTTACCGTAATGTTTTCGGGACAGATGCAGCATGTGCGGTAACTAAGAAAACTGAGGCCGAGTTCCGTCGCGTATGGCGGTGGATTGGCGACAATATCTACGATTTGTGGGACTGAGCGGGAAGGTGACTGACCATGGCGGAGTAGCCGCGCAAGTGCTGATTATTGCACGGCGCTTGGCAAGACTTTTACCGTCACCATTGCTGACGCCAGTGACGATACTGCTGATGAATAGTGTTGTTCGATAATGAGTTTGCCGGTTGGATATTGCGTTTTGATGCAATATCCAACCGGCAAACTATCACGAAGCGTCAATCCAACGTCGGCGACGCTGCTAAGACACAGGGTTATCCCAGTCGCTCATGTCATGATCGGAGTTAGCTCGATTTGCGGAGTGATTTCATCGTCACATTGAAAGGGGTGAGACGGCGCTTTGTGTCAATGTGCATGAGACGGTCGCTGCGCTCTTTCATGCATTTGTCGCAGATGAGTGCGGCGACTTGTGTACCGTCGTCGCATGGATCGAAAAAGGTGGTTCCGTAATGACCGTAGGAAGTCATTTCGATGGCATCAAGGGGCAGGAATCCGCTGTCGTTGGCGCTTTCGACGAGTTGTTCCATCGTGCGTTGGTGGTTTTCATCGACGATTTCGGCAGTTATCATTTTGCCGCATATCAAGCACACAAGATTAAACGGTGATTCATCGACGTTGCTCATGTCATTCTCCCGGTTCAAGAACCTACATATCTGGCTCGCTCAGGTTTGGCCATATGAGAGAACCGCACCAGATTACAACGTGGATGATTTAGACACGTCGCGGTTGCTGAGGCTACCGGGAACATCAGCAAAGAGTTGCATCTTAAGAAAGTCCCGGGAACTATAACGTTATTGGTGCTTCAGGAAAGGCTCCGGTGAAGTAGCAAGGGCTGTCTTTTGATGATTGGACCTCTATGGTGCCAATGCGTCCGCAGATGTGGTTGGTGGTGTACTGCTGAGAGACTGATTCGGTGCGGTTGGAAGTGTCGCTTCCCGCAGGTGTGGATTCTAATGGAAAAATCATTGGCTGGGATAACCGACTTGTGCTGGATGAAGTTAATTTGACCGATCAGTTTGTGGAGGCACGTAACGATGAGCGTGGTGAAGATGGAGTTGCCGTCGCCATTTCCGCGCGATGAGCAGAAGGCTTCGCTGAATCCAGAACGTATCCGCTGTGCCCGTGAAACGGCAGGACTGAGCAAGGTGCAATTGGCCGAATCTCTCGGTGTGACTTCGCGGACGGTTGCCAATTATGAAGAAGTTGGAGCGCCGGTGTCTCAAGCAGCGGTACTGGCTGATGCGTTGCAGGTTATGCCGTCGTTCTTTTCCGTGTCCTCTCATGCTCCGCTAATCGAGGATTTATCGGAAGGACAGGTATGGTTTAGGTCGTTGAGAAAATCGACGGTAAGGCAGCGTCGTTCGGCAGTGGGCATGGTCGGAATGCATTGCTGTTCTTCAAATGGATTGAGGATCACTTCCGGCTGCCTGAATGCGATTTGCCCTTTGCCGATAGCGCCGGAATGCGTCCGGACTTGGCAGCGACTATGCTGCGCGCGATTTTGGGATATGGCGAGAATCCGTTGCCTGAGATGACGAGTCTTGCAGAAGCTCATGGCATTCGACTGTTTAGTCTACCGACTGTTGGGCGAGAGGTCGATGCTTTCAGTTTTATGTTCGATGGTGTGCCGTATGTGGCGGTAGACACCAGCAAGACCGCAGAACGTGTCCGTTTCGATATTGCGCATGAAATTGGACATCTGATGATGCATGAAATGGTGTCTGAGGATGTAGCAGCTGCCGGAACGCGCGATATCGAAAGTGAAGCTCATTCGTTTGCCGCAGATCTTTTGATGCCGAAGCGCCGTGTTCTGGGCATGGTGCCGACTCACGCTTCAGTGTCGCAGATTTTGGCTGCGAAACATTATTTCAAGGTTTCCGCAATGGCTATGGCTCGCTGGGCCTATGAGCTGGGCCGATTGTCTGAATGGGAATATCGGCAGGCTTGCTCGGAACTGACGGTTCAGGGCTACAAAAATGGGGAGCCTCGTGGCCTGCGTCCAGAACGGTCAAAGGTATTCCACTTCGTGGCCGATACGAATAGACAGAAAGGCATATCGGTTTCCACGGTGAGTGAGGAGACCGGGCTGGTTCCTAAGGAATTGCATGGATTGTCGTTTGGAAATATTTGGGCGGTTACTGGTGGGAGTAGCCTGAGTCAGAGAGCCGTCTTGGGTCGAAATGAATCTGTTTGAGTTGACATCGCAATCTGGGTTGTGCAATGACTGAGTAACCCCTTGTTCTCTCAGAGAGTTGGTTCGTCCGTCATTCTCTATTTCATTAGTTGTGTTTTCGTTGCAATCATACCATTTTAGTGACAATCCGCAATATTCGTTGATTGCCGATGATTTCACTGTTCTCGTCGGTCATTGTGTCCCAGTTGTGTCCAGACCAGCGCAGATGTTCCCCAGCCGAATGGGAAGGAACGACTGAGGTACATGGCTGTTTTCTTAATACACACGCTTAATCGACAAGCGGTTCTCCAGAATGAGTTTATGCAGAAGATTCTTGCCGTGATCCTTGTTGTCGAGCGTATCGCCATATCTGTTAATCAGCTTTGTGACCTTGAGATATAAGTCGGATCCGTCATACCGTGCATCAGGGCGGTATAGGAACATGAGCGCAGTTGTTCCCCCATATAGACCCACATGGTCGAATATGGATTGGAAGTACGAATAGTCAGCTTCGGATAGAGAGTGCCCAAAGAACTTGATGCAATCCGGTGGCTCGTCATTGAATACATCGCTGAACGCGTCGTAGTGGGACGTGGATTCCAAGGTGCGGAATGTCTTGGTGAAGGGAATTACATCCTCGTCATCAATTAGTGCACGCTGTCCCCGCGGTCCTTGCTCCAATGCGTCAATGCCGATGATGATGTCGCCCTGGGCAAGGGATCCGTGAATGAATCGGACGGAATCGAGACCGGGAAAATATCCTTCATCCCGCCTTTGGAACGGTGACGTGTAGTTGAAGGTCAGAATGGTGTTGTGATGCTTCTCCAAGACACTCGCATCACTGAATGCCGGCATTCCGGCGATGCTCTCATACAGGCCATCGGAGGAAACCGTGTACTGCCACGGATCGTCATTCTGGGACTGCTCAACTATTTTCTTCAGATAGGAGTGCAGAGAATGCTCGAACAATGTCAATTCTTTGCGCATGAACCGCAAATAAACCGTGTTCTTGTGATTGATTGAAGATTGCAGAAAACCGACCGTCTGAACCTCATCAATCATCGAAGCCATACGCTTGGCGATATAGGTTCCCAGCAGATTGCTGGTATCCAGAACATTGGGGTTGTCCAGCCCCTTCCTGACCCGAGCTAACGCCTCGCGCTCTGTGACTTGTTCCCGGATGGCATGTTCCACGTTCGCCCACTCGCTGTGGTTATGCAGCTTTCGGTCAAACAGCACCATGTCCCAAGCGTTATCCATCGAATCCATGGACGGGCTGTCACCATACTTGTCCCTGAAATAATCCGCATACCCAGTTCTTAAGCCTTGCGCAAGGTCGAAGCCATTGCCAAGTACGATGAGCTGGTGTTTGTATCTCTCTAAAGATTTCTCCATGCTCGTCTCTTATCAGTAGGATTCGGGATCGCGCATATCGACTTCGCGTACTTCTCCATAGATGGCAGCGACGTCATTGAGGTTGATGCGGAACTGGCTACGGGCATGTGGCGTCCATTTGCCATTAGTGAGTGTGGCTTTGTCACCGGGGTCGTAGACGGCCTTGCCTTCTTTGAAGGCTTGGAGGAATAGGCCGAAGCTGGTGGAGATGCCGAGGGTGATGAGCGGGCCGAACTCCACAGAGGTGTTGCCGTCCTCGCCCTCGCGCAAGTAGGGCACGTATGCGGCGCGGTTGTGCTTGCGCTGCCAGTGGCCAAGCAGTTTCAGATATGACCATCCTGCGGCGAGGTTCCTCGTGCCCTTCTCGTAGAGGGCGATCATGCCGTTTGGGTCGAAGTGTTTCGCGTCGGTGAATCCTTCCAGAACCAGTTCGAGTTTCGCGCTTGGTTTGTCGTCTTCGTTCTCGCGTTGGATGTCGCCGGAGGTGAAGTAGTAGCTGGTCGGGTTGCCGCCCTCGTCGGTGGTGTGTATGTGCCCGTATTTGAGTACGAAGTCCACCGTGGACAGACGACCCGTTTCAGGGAGATCGGGTTGCGGGGTGAAAAGCGTGACCTTGTGGTTGTATCGGCGTTCCAAGGACTTTTGCTTGATGGCCTTGAGCTCCCAGACGTCGAAGTCTGGTCCGGGGATGGCGTTCTCGCCCACGCCCAGTTCCGCCTCTAAGGTGAGACCTGGTGCGTTGGGGGCGATGTATGGTTTGACGATGGCGCCGTCGTTGTTGAGCCGCCAAGGGGTGATCTTGCGGCCGACGATGTTCGCGAGGGCCTGTTCGAGTACGGAGAACTCATCGCGTTGCCGTTGTGACTGGTAGACGATCGGGCACAAATGCCCGGCCTCGAAGGTTTCCATGCTGAGCACGTACCGTGCCGCCGGGGATTCGGCGCCGACTACGAGTGCCACCACGCGGATGACCTCGCCAGAACCGTTCTTTACGGGGCCGAGGAACAGACAACGGTTGACTTCGTGGCCGCGCTTCGTCTCGTTCAACAGTTCCGAAGGTGCTTCCCTGCAACCGTGTAGGAACCCGGAGAAGCGTACCTCGGGGTATTGCGGGTAGTAGCAGAGTTTCGCGTCCGGGGCGTCGAACCGGCCGTTCGGTGTGACCCATTGCCATGTCACGGGAATCTGGATGACCGGATTGCCGGCTTTCCTCTTCTGCGATTTCGTCGGCGTATATGATGGCGCGCCCAATGGCAGGAACGACAGGTCCGACGGATCGTTGGCAAGCCATATCTGCTGCTTGGAGTTGTTGTTTGCGACGAGTCGTTTGACCCAGATGCTGCTCGCGCCAGCGTTGGCGAGTAGTTCGTTGACTTGGTTGATGTCGGCCGTGTCGTACCACTGGCGGGCTTCATTGACGTGGGTATCGCACATGCAACCACGATACCCACGAACAACGGACATTGGCCGGCGCGACACGGGCCATTGTCGGCATCAGTCTTCGCCGGCTCCGGCGATGGCCATTTCGCGGGCCTTCTGGATCTCGTCCACGGACTTCTCCGAGTCATCAAGGATAAGGTCTTGATCGCCTTCGGCCATGACCTTGAGGATATGTGGGCGCATGATGCGCGCGACCTCGGCGATGGCCGGCACGACCACGCTGTTGCCGAACTGGCGGTAAGCCTGCGTGTCCGACACCGGGATGCGCAGCTCGTCCGGGTAGCCCATAAGCCGGGCGCATTCACGCGGCGTCAGACGGCGGGGCCGTTCATCGCCTTGGGCGACGAGGATTTCGCTGCCGTCCTTGTGATAACGGGCGGATAAAGTGCGTGACACCATGTCGGGGGTGACGAGCCCGTAACCGAACCCGTGTCCCAAGGCTTCGTGCTTCTTCTTGTAATCCTGAAGGTACTGCCACAGGCGTGGGGTGAGCGTGTATTTGTCCTGTACCTTGTTGTGCTCGAAGTCGAAGTATTTTTCACCGTCCCAGGGCAGGTAGGGCTCGGTGCCGTCGGTCTTGTGGAGGATGTCGGCAAGTACGGGCTGATGGTCGGGGTATTTCAGATCATCCCAAGTGAAGTCGGTCTTGGAGCGGAAGCCGACAATGTAGATGCGCTCACGGTGCTGCGGTACGAAGTGCTGGCCGTCCACGACCTTCCAATGCACCTCGTAGCCAAGCTCGTTCTGCAATGCGTCAAGGATGACCTTGAACGTGCGGCCCCGGTCGTGGCTGGTAAGGTTTTTCACGTTCTCCAACAGGAACGCGGCGGGACGCTTGGCGGCGATGATACGGGCCACGTCAAAGAACAGGGTGCCCTGCGTCTTATCGCGGAATCCGGTTTCACGGCCGAGACTGCGCTTCTTGGACACGCCGGCCAGACTGAACGGCTGGCACGGGAAACCGGCGAGCACCACGTCACAGTCCGGGATGTCGTTCGCGTCCACCTGTGTGATGTCGCCGGCCATGGTCTCCGCGAACCCGTAATTCGTGCGATAGGTGCGCGCAGAGAACTCGTTCCACTCGCTGGAGAACACGGCATGACCGCCGGCCGACGCGAAGCCGCGGCGGATGCCGCCGATGCCGGCGAACAGGTCGATGGTGCGGAAGTCCGTGCCGTCCTCGTGCGTGGTACCGTAATACAGCTCCTTCAGCGCCGGCACGGATACGGGCTTGGGCTGGACCTTGCCGGTCTCCCACCGCTCCACGGTCGAGGTGGACAGCCCCAATGATTCGGCCAGCTGCCGTCTGGTCATGCTTTCACGCAACTTGGCGATCAATGCGTTGGCGTCGTCGATTTCCTGCGGTTCCGAATTACTCATAGGGACAAGTATATATCATTCTGATATGTAAAACTCCCTTTTTGTACATCCACGAGATCGACTCGCTAGATTTTGGCTAATTGACGGATATATATCCGAAATGTAGAATCAAGACATGGTCGAAACGAAGAGCGAACGCTTTCGACGGCTTGCCGAAAGCCGTGGGAACCGGCTGATCAGGGAGATCCAGATTCTGGGGAACCTGTCCAACCGGAAGAACTACGAATACACGCCCGAGGAGGTCTCGGCGCTGTTCGGCCCCATCGAGGACGAGCTGGCCAAGGCGCGGGATCTTTTCGACAAGGATAGGCCCGCGGGCGGAAAGGTAAGGCTGTCATGAACGGCATCGGATATGGCTTCCTATTCAAACCGAACGGAAACGAGGAGCAGGGGCCGTCGAACTCCGGTGAGGAGATCTTCAGCGACGATACCGTGGCCCAGGCCCTCGCCCGGGAACTGGGACAGAACTCCCTAGACGCGATCGCCAAGGACGGCGCTTGGCCGGTGATCATGGTCTTCGAGCTCCGCCGCATGAAGGTGGCGGACATCCCCGACGTGGACAATCTCAGGAGGCATGTGAGGGCCGCGCTCGATCGGTATCCTGACAGCCCGAGACTGCGGAAAGCCGTCGCCACGCTCGAAGGCGAATCCATCGACGTGCTGCGCGTGAGCGATTACAACACGAAGGGCCTTGCCGGCAGCGAGTCTATCGCCGACAGCGGTTCCGTGCTCACCGCCCTGACCCGAGGGTCCGGTGTGAGCGTCGGCAAGACCGACGCCGGTGGCTCGTTCGGCATCGGCAAGTCGGTCGGTATCCTCTCCTCCCTCGTGCGCACCGAGTTCTGGACCACACGCACGCCGGGATCCGATGAGACCGTGTTCGCCGGATGCACGCAGCTGACGACCCACCGGACACCGGGCTCCCACGATCCGCGCCAGCTGCTGGGTCCTATGGGAACGTATACGATGATCTCCGACACGCAGGACTACCACTACCTACGCGACCCCGAGCCATTGGGACCTTTCACGCAAAGAACCGAACCGGGCACGGACGTGTACATCGTCGGATACTCGGCCGCGCCGGACGACCCGGGACTCGAACAGGTCAGGGACGCGATGATCGACAACTTCATGGCGGCCATCATGCGCGGTCATCTCGTCGTCGAAGGCATGACCGACAAAGGCCGGTGGCGCCTCGCGTCGGACAATCTCAAGCACGCCATCGACTCGATACCGGACCCGGAGCGCAGGACCGTCATGCAGGCGTTCCACAACGCCCTTCTCCAGACGCCCATCGTCAGGAAGGATTCACGGCTCGGGGAGATGAAGCTGTACATCAACGTCGACGACGCCCTGCCGCGCAAACTGAACACGGTCGTCATGCGCAAACCCCTGATGAAGGTGCACACCTACACCAACACATCCATCGCCGCCAAATACGCGGCCGTACTGGAATGCTCCTCACCCGAGGGTAACCGCATCCTCAGGGGAATGGAACCGGTGCGGCACGACGACTGGCAGGCGGCACGCGACAAGGAGAACGGCAAGGCCGTACTGCGTTCTATTAAAAAATTCATCCTCGAGGAACTGCGCAGCAGGGTCCGGCGCGAGCTCGGCGACGAAATCACCATCAAGGGGCTCAACACCCTTCTACCGGCCGAACTGCAGATTGACGGCAACCCCGACCGCCACGGGGTCCGTCCCACCAACGGTCCGGGAAGCGAACGCGAATCCGCCTCCCTGCAGGGACGCGAGACCGATCCCGAACCGGTCTCCAACACCGGCGGCAAATCCGTGAGCATCGCCCTGACGAAACCCGCGGTCGCGGACGACAGTGGCGAGAGCGTGTCGACCGGACGGCAACGCGGCGGGGAGACAAAACGCGGCAAGCACGCCGCCGGCATTTCCGCGTTGGGCCGTTCCGGCGACGGGGATTCCGTCATCGACGGCGGCAGCCTGTCCATGCGCTACTGGTTCGACGCGAGAAGCGGTGACTACATCCTCGTGCTGCGTTCCAGGACCGGAGGGACGGAAAAGGGCGCCCTGCGTCTCACGGCGGCGCTCGACGGCGCGTTCGGCAACTACACGCCGCCCGTCGAGGAGGCCGCGGACATCAGCGGCACCGCCCCGCGCCGGCTCAACGTCAAGGAAGGAGCCATATCCAACGTGAAGGTCACAGGCAAACATCCCACCCGTCTCCGGGTGCGCATCAAGGGCGGCATCAGGCTCCAGTTGGGGGTGAAGTGACATGGCCACGGCATCGTTCCCGATCCCCGTTCTCGGCAATGGCCAGGGCGACGAACGCGACGTCGCCTCCGAATGGCGGGTCGGCAACTTCACCTTCGCATCGGGCACCGAGGACGTCGTCATCCGCTTCCGGGTGTTCCACGACGACCCCGACCTGAAGCGGCTCCTCGACGAAGGATCCGTACGGGTCATGGCCAGGTGGAAGTGCTCGTCCACGATCTTCTCCGGCTATCTGGATCTGGTGAAGGACACCCCGCACGCGGACGGCGCCACCTACCGTTCCTCGCTCGACCAACGGGACGTGCTCGGACCCGTCACGGTCAGCGTGTTCGCGGTCGCGGTCCGCCCCATCTCGGATTTCCGGTGGTCTCGGCAACACGAGGACTACGGCGATGAGACGTTCGACGTACGCACGGGAGACCTGCTGAGCGTCCCCACGGACTTCACGTTCGACCCGGCCAAGCTCTACGACCCGCAGAACCCGCCCCTCAACTCGATCTTCAAGATCGTCAAGGACGACCGGGCCAAGGCCAAGGGAGTCAAGGTCAGCTACATCGAGGACGAGCAGATCATCATCACCCTGCCCAAGACCCTGTTCGACCGCATGCAGCTGATCGACTCCGCGAACCTCAAGCTCACGGCCCTCGTCCTGCCCGTGCTGGTCGACGCCATCGCCTTCATCCGCGCGAACGAAAGCCAAGGCGACGGCGAGGACCTCACGGACCGCCAATGGTGCAGGACCATCAAACGACTCATGGACGCGAACGACCTGAACGACGACGACCGTCCCCTCGCCATCGCCCAACGACTGCTCGCCAACCCCATCGACGGATACGCGGCCGACGTGTACGCCCAGCAGGACAACGAGGAGGTGCAGGCATGAACGACCTGACATGCGCGAAACAGTTCAAGCGGGACAGCGTGAGCCTGATCCTGACCAAACTGGACTCCGCCAAGACCCCGGACGACTTCCTCGCCCAGATCGACGAGTTGTCGACCGACCCCGACCTCCTGCTCGACAGGGATCCGATCGATCTCGAGGAGCCGCTGTCCGTCGAAAGTTCGGACTCGGACAACGCGAGAATCCTCTTCGAGGCGGTCGGCCAGATCGACCGCGTCAACGCCGCACTGCCGGGACTGTGGACTTACATGGCGTTCAACACCTGCCGCCGGTACATGACCGACCGCTGGCCCCTGGACGGCGTACGCAACTGGAAGAACAGAGCGAAGCAACGCTGGATCCTGCCGACCACACCCAGCCGTGGCCGTCTGATCCGGCACGGCATCGCACGCCTGTGGTGGGCCGCCGAACTCACCTACGACGGTTCGCTCGACCATGCGTTGAGCAAGGCGAACGATGACCGGTACGCGTACACGAAGTGGGTGTTCGGCGTCGAGAACCGCCTGCTGCAGCTGTTCGATCGGTCCGTAGGCGAGAACCCGGACGTCATGTGGGCCGTCATGGACTCCATGCAACGCGGAAACAGCAACACGTCCGACGCCATAGCCGACGTCAGCCGCGACGTGCTACTGGAGATGTCCACCAGACAACTCGGTCTTCTACCACCGGACGAGCTGGCAAAGGCCATCGACTCAATACGCGACAGCTTGGATGACGGACAACCGAAACAGTAAACGAAAATGCCGGTGCACGTCATCCTTCAGGATGGTGTACACCGGCACAAACGAATCATGCCTGAGTCTCGTCTTTTCTGAGTTGCCGCTGAACGCTTGGTTGACGAGCGTGTACACGGCCTGTGCGACGCCGATGACACCGGTGAGGACGATGCCCCATCCGTAGCCGTGGAAGCCGTTGGTGGCGGCGATGGCGATGACGCCGAGCAGGACACTCACGCCGAGGGACGTCAGGCCCACGTAGTCGGCGGGGATGTACTTCTTGAACGTCTGAATCAGCGCAGGCGCGACGAGGGCGACGATGCCGGCGGCAAGGGTGGTTGCTGCGGAAATATCCATGAGTGTTCCTTCCAGATAGGTGGATTGACGAAAGGCCCCGACACGATGCCGGGACCATAGTTGGGTGATGGTCAGTAGCGGAGCTGCTGACCGGGATAGATCAGGTTCGGGTTGGTAAGACCGTTGAGCTGAGCGACACGCTGCCAACCGGAAGCGCCGAAGATCCCGCTCAGCGTCTCCCCGCTCCTGACGATATGCATGTGGACGGCCGTGGTGGATCCGTTGCCGGAGCCGGCGCCTCGGTAGGTGACGACGTTGCCCGGATAGATCAGATTCACGTTGCCGGAAGGCACGCTCCACGCGGACACCGGCCACAGTCCCGTGCGGGCGGCGATGCCGGATATCGTGTCGCCGCTACGGACGGTTGCGGTGTTGGAGTTGGAGTGGAAGATCCGCCGTTGGGGTTGGCGTACTTGTTCCACTGCGCGGTGGTACCGCGGAAGTAGTTCAGATCCAATGGGCCGGCGTATCCGGGGATGCGGCCGTTGCTGGTGTACTGGCGCATGGCCTCGCCGTATCGCCCGTAGTTCCACGGTCTCGTCTGGTATCCGGTGGCGTTGTTGTTGGCGTACTGCGCGACCCATAGGCCGCAGTGGCTGCGCACGTCGGCTGGGATCTGGTACAGGTAGGCGGCGGACGTGTAGACGAGCGGCCATACGCCGGTCCTCGCGTGGACACGGTTGACGAAGACGCGCACCCAGTTGGAGTTGCCCCATGCGGCGTTCTGATAGCCCTCCCAATCGAGCACGAGGACCGCTGTGCCGATGTAGGGGCGGACGGTGTTGACGAAGTAGTCGGCTTCGGCGGTCGCGTTGCCGCCGCCCGGTAATGGTAGAAGCCGAGGCTCTTGCCCCGCTGCCGCACGCAGTTGGCCTGGCTGGTCATGTACCCGTTGGTGAAGCCGGTGCCCTGCGTGGCCTTGACGACGGCGAAGTCGTAGTCGGCGGTGCACGTGACGCTCGGAGACTGCACGGCCGGATACGTTGATGCCGCGCATGTCGGCCATCGCGCTGGGCATGACGGTGAGCATGGCGAGCAGCAGCGCCATTATGGCGAGTAGTCGGTGTCTGGTCTTGGACATGCCTTTGTCCTCTCTTTATGAGGAAAGCCCCAATGCGATGGCGTCGCATGGGGCTTCCTGGTTTGCTGACTAATCAGTCTGTTCTGTTGTTCTTCAGTTATGCGGTGCGTGGTGTGGTCGGTAGTTCCAGTCGTCGGTGTCGAGCCGGTGCCGGTAATCGTCTTCGAGCTGCTGGCAGCGCACGTGGCCGGGCCCGTTACCGCCACGCTCCGTGTATGCCTTGCCGGCGTCGAGCTGGTGTTCGTGCCGCATCCGACTCGTGGTCGGCAGGAACAGGGATTGCCGGTAGATCTCCAGTTCCAGTCGGCGGATGGCCGCGGACTCGGCTATCGCCTGTTCAAGATTCCGGCGCTGGCCGATACGGCGAAGCAACCATGAGACGAGCGAGGTGACGGCGCCGCTACCGATGACCGCGCACAGGACGAGAATCAGCGGATGCGTAGTGGTAAGGCTCGTGGTCATCCCATCGCATGAACGATATAGGTTCCGATTGGAATGGTTACGCTTTCCTTCGCGGTCCAGGTGATTTCGGTGGCTCCGGCTGCTATTGCGGCGCGTGTGGCGCTGATTTGAATTTCCTTCTGGTAGTCGGCAGCTGCGATGGGTATGTAGGTAATGCTGCAGAAGCCATGCTCATTCGCGGATATCGCGGGCACATCCCCTTCCACCGTGATTGAGAACGTCTCCCCGGCAGGAATCGTGTAGTTGCTGCGGACCTGCGCGAGTCCGAGTTCAAGCGCAGTGTTCTTGATATCAGAGACCATCATATTTACCGCTTTTCGGGAGATGCTTCCGCATAGCACGAAGTATGAGCGGAATCCTGTCGTCCATGGGATGTTTAATTGTCCGCTAAAAAGTCGTGGCTGTTGGACGGGGTGCTGGATACGGTCGAGAACTGTGCCGGATGTATGCCGGAACGCATACCCCGTCTCCCTACAACGCAAACTCCAGCTCCTCGCGTAGCGCAGTGCGATTCGGATAACGCCCGACGATCTCGTGTGCCAATACACAGGTCTCCTCATCGCCAAACACTGCGGCGAAACGGCGCAGCTGTTTGGCGATTTGCTGGTATGTGCTGCGGCGCGCCGTCAATGTATTGTCGACGCCACGTTCCACCGTAAACCGGAACGCGGGCGTGCCCATGGTGCCGTATGGCATCGCGTCGAGGATTATCGATTTTGCCGATTCGGGGTGTTCGATGGCGATGGTGCGCAGCAATGGCAGCGGCGGGTAATCGACCATGACGCAATAGGTCAGGGCCGCGTCCGAAAGCCGCTCGTCCACGATGAGCTTCTCGTAAGCGGGATTGCGCCAACTGCTGTGACGTTGTGTGCCGCCTTTGGTGGTCATTTCCGGCTGGTACTTGATGCGGTCGATGATGTTCCGGGCACAATCTCTGGCCAGCCCATCAGCCACGTCATGCCATTCGTCTGCGCTAAGACCGCCGTAGATGCGTAACAGATTGCGTAGTTTACTCACGTAATGGGTATCGGATCTGTCGTTGCAGGAAAGAATGTAGTACCGATACACGTTGGCGAGCAGGCCAACGTCATTGAGTCCCTCGGCGCAGCATTCCATGATGGTATGCCATCCATGGGGCAGCAGGTCCGGCAGCAGACCGTTATGCCGGGCATCGATATCGACATCTTCCATATCCCGGCTCGACAGAAGGAAACCTTGTGCGAGCATGTATGCGGAACGCAAGTGCCCTTCATGAATCATGTTCGCAGCGTTCATCAGTGTGAGGGCCATTGACTCCGAGTATTCGCTCAGAAGCTGCTCGCGTCCAGCGTCATCGTCGGACAGAACATACAGATCGTAGGCGTTCATTAGCGTGAACAGTTGCAATACGTGCAACGATTCATCCGAAATGAAGTCGGTTTCGTCGTCTACTTCGCTCGTGTCCTCGTTATCCTCATCCTCGTCGTCCTCGTCGCTTTCTTCGCTCTCTTCGTTGAACGAGTATTCCAGATTGCGCGTTATCGCGTTCTCGATCACGTCATAGGCCCATATGCGTTTGTTATCATATTGGGCGAAAGCGAGCGCGCTGGAAATCAGCAACATACGGTTCAATGGTTCGCATTGCCGCATGTCCTTGTCGTTCGCGGCCTGCGCAATGGTGTTCAATGCCTTGTCGGCGGTAGAGGAGTCGGCGAATTCCGCCACATTCTCCATATAGCATCGCACGCGCATCGCCAGATCATCCATAAGCGTGAGCAAAGGTTCGGAGCCATCGTCGTTCTCGGACGAGAGCAGAAGCGCGTGGGCTTCGTGTATGCACAGTCGCAGGTTGCCGCATGCGCTCGCGTAATCACTGGATTGCAGGGCATTGCCCGCGATAGCCTTCACGGTTTTGATGAATTCTGTGTAGTCACAGGATTTGCTGTACGTATCGCTGTGCTTACTGATATGAATAATGAAACGTTCATGGCATCGGCGGATTGTGTAGGAGAGTATGGTTTGTGCGTCGATCAGCGGGATTAGCGGTCGTTCTTCGTCTGGCTGGGCGCAGAAAGTCTTTGCGGCTTCGCGCAGTTGGGTGGAACACAGGAACGGCAGATGGCCTTTGCCTTGCTCTGCGCGCGCGTCGAGGTGTTGCTGGATGGGATCCAGCACGGTGCGGGGGAGTGCGATGACGCCATCGTGAGCGTTGGCGGTGTCATCATTGTGGTGATTGCCGTGCGCGCCAATGAGCTGTTTGCGCAGTTCGTAAAGCACGGCACCTATATGCTTGCAATATGGTGTTCTCTGATACGGGCAGGTGCACGCGGCGGATTGTACGCGAATCGAATTGTCGTCGGTTGTGGATTCGTGGTCGGTGTTACTGCTGGTAGTGGCTTGGTCATCGGTGTTTGCTTCATTGGTGTTCTCGCCGTGAGCGTCTTTGCCGAGGCGGATGTCAACGTCGTAATAGTCATCGTCGCTGCCGACCACCCGCGCGTGATACAGCTGCGGCGCAATCTCCTGCACCGAACTCACTCGGCCCGATTCCCAGTAATCGGTGGCGCGTTCGAGAATCAGCGGCGTGCCTTCGAACATGACTTCGAATTGAGCCAACGCTGGCTTTTGCGGAACAACTATACTGCTGATTGTAGCGGGTGGAGTGTTACTCGCCGCTTGGCGGTGCATACTGGTCTGATGTAGTCTTGTTTCCACTGGGTAATCGCATTCGGGGAAGAGGCGTCAATGGCTGTACTGACAGATGCTGAAGCTCGTCGTATGCTGGAACTGCTGAAGGAAGCTTTGTCTCCGAAGTCCATCACCCTGAATAAAGGCGAGAAGCAATTCCAATTGCATCAGATAAGTTTGTAGTCAAATGAATCGTGGTGTTTACGACGAGAAGAAAGTATGACGAGTTCTGATTTTGACTCATTAATTCGTAGTTACGGAAAATGGCTGTCTGATAACACGACTTATACGCAACTGGATGAGTGGTATGAAGTTAATGTTCCGCTTCTGGATGAAGACAACGACTATACGCAGTTCTACGTGAAGCCTTGGGAGAACAGCGTGACGTTCTCTGATGGCTGTGCCACATCACGCCGTTTGGAGTCGCATGGGATGACTGTGACGGAATCGCGTTTGGCAGTGCTCAAAGATATTCTGAATCAGTTTGGTATTGAACGTAACGGCGACGAGCTTACTCTGACGAGCGATACTGCTGATTTTGCTGATGCCAAGAATCGGTTCCTGCAAGCTATCATCAAAGTTGGTGATATGTCTATGCTGGCCAATCCCATGTGCAGACGTATTTTGCAGATGACATTCGTATGTTCCTTAATGCGAACAACATACGGTATGTGGAAGACGTTCAATTCCGTGGCAAGTCTGGTTTGCTGTGCCCGTATGACTTTGTGTTGCCGTTCACGAGTAAACAGCCGGAACGATTCTGCACATCTATTACGCGGCCTTCCCAGCGACTCATTTCCAGTACCTTATTTCATGGGAGGATACGCAGGCGGCACGAAAGACACCAAGTGAACTGGTTGTTTTCCTCAATGATTCGGATCGGCGCATTGACAATCAGCTAATAACCGCTTTGGAAAAGTACAATGCGTATCCCATTAAGTGGAGTGAGCGGGAATTTAAGGAGAACTTGTACAAGCTTGCTTCGTGAGTGGTGTTTGTGGCTTTGGTCGGGAGCGAGGTTTCTGCTGTTTGCCGTGTCGACCTCCCCTCAGTCGCCTACGGCGACAGCTCCCCTCGGGGAGGGGAGTTAAGGAAGCGCTTAACGTGCGTGGGGCTTCAGCCGCTCCCAATACGCCCAAATCGCGCCGAACGAATACACCGCGATCGCGACCCAAATCACCATGAACGCCGCATAGCCCTGCGCGCGCATCGGTTCGTGCAGCAGGAGCACAGCCACACAGAACTGGATCAGCGGGTTGAGATATTGGATGAAACTCACGGTCAGGTAATGGCTGTGCTGCACGCCGTAGGAGAACATGGCCAGCGGAATCGCGGTGGCCAGGACGGAGAACGCCACTAACAGCGCGACCATGGCCGCCAACGTGGCGACCAAACGATACGCGAGCACGCTGATGGCATTCATACTGGACAGTGCGCGCCAGTACAGCGGCAGCACGCCCCAGCCGATATTGGACACGAGCGGCGCGGCTATCCCATTCGCGTCTGCTCGACGGTACGAACCGAAGTCACGTCTCACCACCATAGCGACTGATCACATGAGTGTCCCGCACCTGGTCACATGGCATATTGGACTTGCTGATGATGAACAGTACCAGTTATTGTTAGAGTCTTTTCCACAGGACACGGAGATTGAACAGATGATTCGGCCTTTTCTGAGGGCGCGAATCAGATTCGTAACGCAGTGGTTTGCCCCAGACTCTGTTACGGTGATAATAACTTCATCGTTGATAAGGGAGTCTTCATGGCAAGCAATGGCAACACGGCATTTCGTTTCCGAGTCACTTTGCGCCTTGACGGGCGTGAATGCTGGCGGGAGATTCTGGTGCCGGCATCATTGACGTTCTTCGATTTGCATGCGGTATTGCAGGAATGCTTTATGTGGTACGGCGAGCATCTGTTCTGCTTCTGCGCCGCATTTCCGAATGGGAAGCAGGTGCAAGTGGAAGAATTGTGGGGAGAAGAGCCCTCATACCATGAGGCGAAATACGAACAATATATGCCGGTGGAGCCGTTGCCGGAAGTTCGCATTGCTTCGGAAACCGAGCTGGGCGACGTGTTTCCCAAGGCGCGTACCGCTCGCTATTACTACGATTATGGTGACGATTGGATCCATGATATTAAGCTGCTGCGTACCTACCGCAGCGTGCACGTTGCGGATCCTCAGCTTTGGGATGGGGCGGGGGATGCGCCTCCGGAGGATGTCGGCGGGGTGTATGGGTTCGAGCGGTTCCTTGATACCTTGGGCAATCCCGAAGATGAAGAACATGATGGCATGGTTGAGTGGGCCGAGGACCAGATGTGGGATCGTTTCACGCTGAACCGCCATCGTGAGCGTCTGTTCCGTTGGCACAAGCACCGTGACATGATGTTGCAGTAGATGGCGTGGCTACAATATGAGCAGCTGTCAGCGGAATAGCCGTTTGTGGCTTGCGGGCTAGGGGCTGAAAATGCTATAAATATATTGCTTTACTCGGAAACGAGAAAGGCTCCAAGTCGCCGGGGGGCTCCCCCGGCATTTTTTGTCAACGGGGACGGGGGTGCGATGCCGTCTGTATTGAGCATCTTCGCTGATGAGAGCGGTGAGTGGGGTAAACGATCAGAATATTATTTAATTACTCTTGTTTTTCATGACCAGTCTAAGGATATTAGTCTTGCCTTAGAGCGGTACCGCCAGTCGTTGGCTGACTATGGACTTCCTGATGTCCCTTTCCATGCTGGGCCGCTGCTTACCGGGCATGATGCTTACGAAGGGATGAGCCTATCGGAGCGTAAGAGGCTTCTGGGTTTATTCGTTATCATGACTCGGCGGCTGCCGATTACATATCGGACGTTTGTGCATCGTAAAAGTGATTTTGACGATAACCGCCAACGTTTTGAAGCGCAACTCAAACGCGATATTGTTAATCTACTTTTGGCGCATCTTTCGGATTTCCATTCTTATGGCACTGTCAAGGTGTATTACGACGGTGGCCAACAGATAGTTACTGATGCCCTGCGAGGCGGGATTGAGTATGCACTCTCCATAGATGCCATTGTCTATCGTGACGCTTCTCCACGCGACTACCGGCTTGAACAAGTTGCGGATTTTCTATGCACCCTTGAATTGACCTGTGAGAAATTCCGGAATGGGGAACAAACTGAAACGGACAACAAGTTTTTTGGTGATTGGAAATCCTTCAGAGTCAATTATCTTAAGCCGATCCGCAGGAAAAGATTGGAATCATAAATTTGGCAGTGCCCATATATATTCGGGACACAATTGAATAACACGAAATAGCAAACAAAATCCCCGGACCTACACAATCATCGCCACGACAATCTCAGAAAACACCGTTACGGCAATCAGTGGTGCGGTGCCGTCGATGAAGGCGGGCATGGGTGGCAGATGGCAGTAGGCGAGGTAGCAGGCCATGTCGGCGATAAGCAAAATCAGCAGGATGATGGCCAAAACGATGGCGGCGGTTGCCCCGAGAGCTCCGGAACTGTGCAACATAGTCAGCGCACATAGTTCCAGCGTGATCCACATGACGATGAGCAACAGTTCCGTGGTAGTCGGCCGTTGCAACAGTCGCGAAGTAAGCACGGCCAGAATGGTATAGGCGGCAACGCCACCGACCGCGAACCGCTGAATCTGCTGATTTCGCCGGCCCTATTAAGTCCCTCAACTCCATCAATCGCCGTCTGACCCATCACATCACGCTTTCATACACATTGCCGATTGACAGTCTTAGAACACAGTCTAGAACTGTCATGGCATGTTCACGCAGACAGGGGCTCCAACAAAATTGGCTAAAAGAGAACTCGGCAACCTATAACAAGGACGCGCCCGTGTGCCCTTACGTTCAGCTCCGCTCACGAATGAAATCGAAGATCACGTCGAAGACCTGCTGGCTCCAGAAATCGTACTCATGTTCGGCGCCGTCGACTAGCACCAGCTGCGCGTCCACGCCGTGCTCGACCAGCCGGTCGCGCATCTTGACGGATTGATGGTAGGGGACCACGGTGTCGGCGGTACCGTGCAACAGGAGCATCGGCGGATACTGTTGGTCATCCCGCACCTGCAGGTAGGGGCTCATGTCAGCCGCGCGCTGACGGACCTCGGCATTGATGCCGGTCTCATGGGTCGCGCCCACCACGGCCGCGAACGGGCCGAAATAATACAGCCGGAATGGATTGGTCTCATCGTCGAATGCGTCGACAGCTTCAAGCATGTCGGTGGGCGGGAAGCAACTGACCACGTACTTCACCGCATCGCTCTCATCGGCATTGGTGCCGTCCGCATACCGCGGATCGTCGGCGGTCAGCCCCACCAACAGTGACGTGTTGCCGCCGGACGACGTGCCCCAGATGCCGAGGCGGTCGGGGTCCACGTGCCATTGACGCGCGTTTGCCCTGAGATAGCGGATGGCTGCTTTGACGTCCTCGAGATATGCGGGGAACACGTCGTGGGGATCGCTCGAGGCATCGCGATGATTCACCGTGGCCACCACAAAGCCTTCGCGGGCCAAAGCCGAGAGCTGCGGGATCTCGTAGTCGCGATGCGGCGTGGTCCAGGCGCTGCCTTGCACGAATACCACGGTGGGGTAGCGGCGGTTATCGTCATCGCCGGTGGATTGCGGGGCGATGATATCCATTACCAGATCATCGGCCCCGGTCTTGTACGCCACGTTGCGGGTCAGCGAGGCCAGCCCGGCAAGCGTGGGATTAGATGGAATATGGATGGCACCGTCCGAGCCAGTGACGTTTTCGGCGGCTTTGGATGAGTCGATGGTCTGCATGGAATCCCCCTGGTTCTGTTGCAATACAGGACATCATACAGATGATACGAGGCCGATCGCTGATGATCGCTCGACTACCGATACAACGCCAGAAATACGGAACAATCGGAGTCTCCTACGCCCTGCTCGGACTGTCCGCCTGAATGATTGCGATTGTTGGTGGCGAGAAACGCGTGTATCTCATCCCTAGCTACCGCGAGCGCTGCATCCCGCGGATAGCCGTAAATCCCGGCGGAAATCAGCGGGAATGCGATGCTTCCGCAGCCGAGCGACACAGCAAGCTCCATCGAATTGCGATAACAGGCGCGCAGCAGTTGTTCCTCACCGGCATCACCGCCCTGCCAAATCGGGCCGGCGGTGTGAATCACGTATCGGGCGGACAATGCGAAGCCTGGTGTCGCTACCGCGCAACCGGTGAGAATAGGGGAAAGTCGGTCACAGGCCTCCTGCATATCCCGAGCTCCCGCCGCACGGAAAATCGCGCCGCACACGCCGCCGCCCATCAACAACCGCGTGTTCGCCGCGTTAACAATCGCATCCACCTGCATGGTGGTGATGTCCTGATGCACAATTCGCAGTGGCATGACTGCTATCCCTTTATTCTTTAGAACGACGGCATATCAAGCGACGGTGCTTGACCTGTCGGGCTAGCCGATGCGCTGCCATCGTCATGTTCGCGGAACCAATCGATAACCTGCGCCTCGCTCACCGGCATCAAGTCCCATGCATCCAATCCGACGTTCAGAGCCTCCGGACGGCCCCCATCGGGCGAAAGCTGATGCGTGTGACCATACAGCAGCTTGCGACCGTCAAACGGCAGGGCCTTACCGCTGAACTTTGCCACATCGTCGGGCCAGCTGTACGACAAATCCTCCCGATATGGGAAGTGGGACAGATTCACTATGCCAAGTCCTTCGATTTCGACCGTATCGTTCGGCTCAAGGCTCTCGAACAGGTTGAGTGCGGGCCGATCTTCAAGCCACCAATCATCGTGATTGCCGATCACACCATGCAAATGCTTGCAATTGAGCGCGCGTAGACAGTTCTTCAAATGCGTCAGTGACGTGCGAAAACCGATGTCGCCCAGAATCCACAACTCATCGTCCGGCCCGACCATCGCATTGATATTGTCCACGATCGCTTTGTCGTGAGCATCCGTATCGGCTGCCGTGCGGAACGTCGGCCCCGAGTCCAGCGTCGTCTCTTTGGCCCAATCCTCAGCGGCTTTGCGCCCATGCGCGCGCAGTATTTCCTCATAGCTTGAGCGCGTTGGATCGAATGTCGTAAAACCTCGTAACACGGTGACCAGCGGATGCCCGAAATGCGTATCGGTGGTGAAATACTTCATTGACGGTCCTCCTGCGGTGCTGTCCTTGCCGCAACCGGTGCAAGGACATTACGAATGACTCCATCCTAAGTCCATAAGCGCCATGTGAGGAGTCGCAAGGATGGCCATCAGCCCGTGTCTGTTCGTGTTGCCATAATAAGGCGCATTGCAGGGGAACCCGTGCACCAAGCCGATACCAGCCGAGCCGGTACGGGGCCATTCGCGCCGAGACCGAATCAATCGCCGACATGCGGGTTGAGAAAGGCATAAGGCCTGACCCTTGGAGCCTGTTGGCCAACACCATCGGAGGGAGCAAATGATGACTTTTGACGCCGCCGCGTTCGGCCCGATCACCTTGGACCATCTGCCGCCGTTCGCGCAACGACTGCGCGAGGCCGCCAACTTGGTCTGGGAGGAGGGATACCGGCAGCCGTTCCTGCGCGAGCTGGGCAACGGGACGCTCGATCGCGAGCGCTTCGCATTCTATCTGCTGCAGGACTACCGTTACCTAAACGACTACGCCAAGGTCCACGCTCTGGCCCTCACCAAAACCCAGGATCCCGAAGTCATGCGGTTCATGGCCGACGTGCAGAACGGTATCTTCAATGTGGAGTCCGCGATGCACCGCAAATACATGGCAAGCTACGGCATCAGCGAGCAGGAAATGAACTCGGTTCGTCAGTCCGCGTTCGCCCGCGCCTACACGTCGAACATCCTTTCGATCGCATATGGCAATCCTTTAGTCGATGTTCTCGTGGCCGTGCTGCCCTGCGCATGGGTGTACGCCGACTACGGGCAGCGTCTCGCCGCCGAATTCACGGACACGCTTGATTCCAACCCGTACAAGAGCTGGGTGGACATGTACAAAACCGAGGAGTTCTGGAGCAGCTCCGCATGGCTGATCGAACATATCGAGCAGCTGACCGAACACCTGAGCGCAGAACGCAAGGACGAACTCGTGGACATCTTCGTGACCGGCGTGCAGAACGAATACATGTTTTGGTCGAGTGCCTACGACATGCAGTACACATGGAAGCCGGAATGGGATGTGTGAGGAACACGATGGATGAGCGGTGGGCGCGTGCCCTGCGTGCCAAAGGCATCAATGTCGGAGAGGGCAGTCAACACGGCTCCAGCGATAAGACGGAAACAGGGAAATTCCTCGAATCCAAAATCGTTGCGGCTAAGGGCAAGTCCCGACAGGCAGCGGCGAATACCGTATCTCGCGCCACACCATTCAAAGCCACCGGACATAAGGACGGCATCAGTCGGCAGGGGAATTGACCCTGTTGCGGGGCTGTTTCGAGATGAATGGGCTCGGGATGGGTGCAGCCAATGGGCTACTCCAGCTTCAAGGGGCTGATTGCGTGCTTTCCGGAGGTCCATCTCCGTTTCAAGGGGCTGATGCCCAAGTAGATGGAGGGCAAAAACGGCGGAATGACGTGGGCATGAGGCTGTTATTATGCTTCGTCCGGAGGATGACCAGCCCCTTGAAACGGAAGTAGACCTCCGGAACGGTTCAGATCAGCCCCTCGAAACGTGTGTTGCAGATTAAAACGCCGGTAACTCGGTTCAGAGAGGTACATTCGGCGCTTTGCAGAATGGTAACTGCCTTCGAAGAGGTACTTTGTTCGCGAAACCATGAGTATAATCGGTCAGACACCAACGCCATTCCGCCGTCTCTGAGCTGCTTCCACTTGGCTCGGTACCCCTTTGAACGGAAATGACATTCCGCAAGAGGCCAAATGCACCCCTTTGAACGGAGATATCCAATATCGGGCTATGCCGACATCATATTGCGCGCAGAAAATCACGAATATCAGCAATTTCCTCGTCGCAAATGGCGTGAGCCATGTCGGGATACTCGCGATAGGTCAGAAGCCCGGCCCGTTCAAGGACCTGATGGGCCGTCTGCTGGTCGGGCGCGGGGATTGTGCGGTCATACGCGCCATAGGCCAGAAAGAATCGGGTAAGGGAGTCAAGCGCCGCCTGCTCCTCGCCCATGAACGAAGGGCTGAGCAGAATCGCCGAATCGAACACGGTCGGATACGCCTTGACCAGACGGTACGACAGGTAGCCGCCTTGGGAGAACCCGATAAGAATCTTCTTACGGTTTGCAAACGCCGAGGCGTCCAGCAACGAGGTCACCGCTTCGCCGACCGCCGCGCATTCCCGTTGCCGTTCTTCCACGCCGCAGCCGTCCGGATACCAGTAATTGCCGCCCATGTAAGGCCTTGGATAGGTGGCGCGGAATGAGATGTAACTCGGCCCGGTCTCACCATGTGCGGATTCAGCGTGATTGACTGAGTAGTCGGAATCAGCGAAATCAGAGGAACCAACGGGAGCGGACGAAACTGATAAATCCGTATGGAACCGTGCCGGCGCATATACAGCGTCGAGAATCCGCACCATTTCGCTCTCATCGTTGCCATACCCGTGAAACATCAAGAAAATCGGGTCGTCGCCGCCGGCATTGATTCGGCTCGTCATCTGCAGTCGCATCGTCATCACCTCACTCAACGAGCTTACATGCATTCTTACATGCATTAGACTTGTATCGTTTGACCGACCAAGAACACTCAAGGAGCAATCATGGGGCCGAGGCGCGGGGCGCTGACCGCAGGCGAGAAGGTGCAGTTCACCGACCGCAAGGGCAAGAAGATCACCGATCAGCTGGTTGCCGGCGGCTCCACACAAACCGAGCATGGCTTGATTCTGCACGATGATGTGATCGGCAGGATCGAAGGCACGGTCATCCTCACCGTACACGCCAAACGAGAGGCGCAGGTCAATCAGGTCTACCCCGAAAAGGACAGGAACAAGCCGTGGAAGTCCTCGCGCGCCATCGGCGGCTGGGAGTATGCGGTGATGCGCCCACGTCTGGCCGACTACGTGCTCTCCATGCCGCGTGGCGCGCAGATCATGTATCCGAAAGACATCGCCCAGGTCATCCAGCTTGGCGACATTCGCTCCGGCATGCGCGTGCTGGAATCCGGCGCCGGCTCGGGGGCGATGAGCGTCAACCTGCTGGACGCCGTAGGACAGGATGGCCACCTGACCACCATCGAGCTGCGCCCCGAATTCGCCAAGGTGGCCCAGGCCAATGCCACGCTGTACTATGGCGAGCAGCCGCAATGGTGGGACCTCAAAACCGGCGACTTCGATTCCGTGGCCGCCGAACTGCCCGAACATTGGTTCGACCGTATCATGCTCGACATGCTCGATCCGTGGAACAGGCTCGAACAGGCCTATCGCGTGATCGCCCCCGGCGGCGTGTTGGTCAGCTACGTAACCACCACCACGCAGATGAGCCGACTGGCCGAAGCCCTGCGCACGGCCGGCTGCTGGACCGAACCGCAGATCCAGGAAACCCTCGAACGCACATGGAAGGCCCAAGGCCTCGCCGTACGCCCCGACCATCAGATGATCGGGCACACTGGTTTCCTTGTCATTTCGCGCGCCATGGCCCCCGGCTTCGAGGCACTGCGCAAACGCGACCGCGTGACCAAGGACACGTCCACCGACATCGACTCCCTCACCGAAGAGCAGCGCGAAGCCCAGATCGAAGAGCTGGAACTGCGTGATATCTCCGATCACAAACTACGTAAGGTGCTGCGCGATCTCGACCGTCAGGTCGGCCGGCTCGCCGACACCGACGAATAAGCGCCGAATGATGGGTCGCCGGCCGTTTCGACGGCCCTATACTGGAAGCGATACAGGGCCGAGCAGCGGTTCGTGAAGGGAGCCACGGATGGGCATCAAGCTGAACAAGGTCGCCAAGGCAGCCAAGAAATATGACCATGTCCTCATCATCATGAGGCATGCCAAGGCTGAGCCGTTCGGAGACAAGGGCGATGTCGAGCGTGAGCTCACCGAGAAAGGCCTCAAACAGGCCAAAGCCGTGGGCAAGGGTGTCGAAGCGCTGGGATTGGTGCCCGACCGGATTTCCTGCTCGTCCGCCACCCGCACCCGGCAGACGCTGGATCGCATGCTCAAGACGTTCGGTGACAAGCCGATCGTCGATTATCGCATCAGCCTGTATGACGGGGGAGTGCAGGCCGTGTTCGACGAACTCGCCCACGTCAAGGACAAGACCCATGTGTTCATGATCGTCGGCCATGAGCCTACCGTGTCCATCAGCGCGCAATGGCTCGCCTCTGCCGACTCCGATTCGGAACGTCTTGATCTGCTGAATCTGGGTCTTTCGCCGGCCTCCATCGTGATTATGGGCTCAGATAAGCCGTTCGATGAATGGCAGGTGCACAGTGGCGAACTGCTCGCCGTCATCAATGCGAAGGACTTCGACTGATTCCATCGCGTCGGCTGGTTTCCATGGTTCGGTGCCACCGGTGATGATGAGGCAAGTCCGCCAGCAATCTGGCGGACCGTTCGTGTTTTCCGGCATGAGGTGTAGTCTCGGCTTTACGCGATGACGCGAGGCCAGTACATGATGCTATAAGTTCCATCTATAACGACACTCTACGATCATTTATAAGCTGTGAATCCGGGCGTTTTGCTACCCTAAGTCGGGTTACGAACGCTTACATTGGAGGATTCATGTCCACTCTGACTTCCGTCTCCGGCTTTCCCCGCATCGGGCAGAACCGCGAACTGAAGAAGATCATCGAAGGCTACTGGAAGGGCGCCAACGACCTGGCCGCCGTCAAGGCCACCGCCGCCGAACTGCGCGCCAAGCACTGGAAGCTGCAGCAGGCCGCCGGCATCGACCTCATTCCCAGCAACGACTTCAGCTACTACGATCAGATGCTGGACACCGCCATCCTCCTCAACGTGATTCCGAAGCGTTACGAGCGTCTCGCCTTCGATAACCAGGAGGACACGCTCTTCGCCATGGCCCGCGGCTACCAGGGCGACAAGGGCGACGTGACCGCACTGCCGATGAAGAAGTGGTTCACCACCAACTACCACTATCTGGTGCCCGAAGTCGAGTCGGCCGCGGAGATCAAGCTCAACTCCACCAAGCCGTTCGACGAGTTCAACGAGGCCAAGGCGCTGGGCATCGACACCAAGCCCGTGTTCATCGGCCCGTACACGTTCCTCAAGCTCGCCCGCACCCCGGAAGCCACCGAACTCGAGCTCGACAAGGGCCTGGTCAACGCCGTGGCCGCCGTCTACGTCGAAGTGCTCGCCAAATTCAACGAACTCGGTGCCGCATGGGTCCAGCTTGATGAGCCGTACCTCGTGCTCGACAAGGAGCCGGGCGATGTTGAACTCTTCAAGACCCTGTACACCAAGATCCTGTCCGCCAAGGGCAACGTCAAGGTGCTGCTCAACACCTACTTCGGCCACATCGCCGACGTGTACGAGACCGTCAACCTGCTCGGCTTCGACGGCATCGGCCTGGACCTCAACGAAGGCCGCGAGGAGAACCTCGAAGCCGTCGCCAAGTACGGCGTGGCCTCCAACACCACCATCTTCGCCGGCGTGATCAACGGCCGCAACATCTGGCGCAACAACTACGCCACCTCCCTCGGCCTGGTCGATGCCCTGAAGCAGGTCACCGCCAACGTGGCCGTCTCCACCGCATCCTCCCTGCTGCACGTGCCGTTCAGCACCGAAGGCGAGACCGGCATCCCGGCCGAAGACCTCAAGCACTTCGCGTTCGCCGTCCAGAAGCTCGACGAGCTCAAGGAAGTCGCCGCCCTGGCCGACGCCACCGAGGACGAGAAGAAAGTCTCCGCCGCCCTCGCCGCCAACCAGGCTCTGTTCGACGGCACCCGCGTGGCCGCCGACCCGGCCGTCGCCGAGCGCGTCGGCAAGCTGTCCGACGCCGACTACGTGCGTCAGCCTGCCCGCGAGGAGCGTCAGACCCTGCAGCGCGAGGCCCTCGGCCTGCCGTTGCTGCCGACCACCACCATCGGCTCTTTCCCCCAGACCAAGGAGATTCGCGCCGAGCGCGCCAAGCTGCGCAAGGGCGAGGTCACCAAGGAAGCCTACGACGAGTTCATCAAGGCCCAGATCGACGCCGTCATCAAGAAGCAGGAGGAGATCGGCCTCGACGTGCTGGTCCACGGCGAGTTCGAGCGTAACGACATGGTCGAATATTTCGGCCAGAACCTCAACGGCTTCCTGTTCACCAAGAACGCTTGGGTTCAGTCCTACGGCACCCGTTGCGTCAAGCCCCCGATCGTCTGGGGTGACGTGTCCCGCGCCAACCCGATCACCGTGGAATGGTCCGCGTACGCCCAGTCCAAGACCGACCATGTAATGAAGGGCATGCTCACCGGCCCGGTGACCATCCTCAACTGGTCCTGGCCGCGCGAGGACATCACCCACGAGGAGCAGACCAAGCAGCTCGCCCTCGCCATCCGCGACGAAGTGCTCGATCTCGAGGCCGCCGGCATCAAGGTCATCCAGATCGATGAGGCCGCCCTGCGTGAGAAGCTGCCGCTGCGCAAGTCCGACTGGCACGTCAAGTACCTCGACTGGGCCGTTCCGGCCTTCCGTCTGGTGCACTCCGCCGTCAAGCCGACCACCCAGATCCACACCCACATGTGCTACTCCGAGTTCAACGACATCATCCGCGACATCGACGCGATGGATGCCGACGTGATCTCCTTCGAAGCCTCCCGTGGCGATCTGGTGGTGCTCGACGCCATTCACGACGCGCACTTTGAGACCGAGGCCGGCCCGGGCGTCTACGACATCCACTCCCCGCGTATTCCTTCCGAGAAGGAGATCGAGGATCGTGTCTACGAGATCCTTGACAAGATGGATGTCAGGAAGGTGTGGATCAACCCCGACTGCGGTCTGAAGACCCGTGGCAACGCCGAAACCTGGCCGAGCCTTGAACATCTGGTCGCCGCCGCCAAGGCCGTGCGCGCCAAGCTCGAGAAGTAGGACCTTATGAGGCCCCCGCTGGCGGGGGCTGTCGCCACAGGCGACTGGAGGTGGTAATGACGCAATTCCAACCACCCCCAGTCCGGCATCCGCCGGACAGCCCCGCCAGCGGGGGCAACTTCATACGTGTAGTAAGGAACTCAATATGCATTCCCCGATGTTCACTCTCGAGGTATTCCCGCCCAAGCGCAACGCGCCGGTCGGCACCATCTACGACACCCTCGACGGGCTCGAGGGCCTGAACCCCGACTTCATTTCCGTGACCTACGGCCATGGCACCCACTCCGACCGCACCGCCACCGCACGCATCGCCCATACGATCAGCAAGGAATACGGCATACCAGCAGTCGCCCACCTCACCGCTCTGTACTCCGACAAGGCCAAGATCGACGAAGCGCTTGACATGTTCGAAGAAGCCGGCGTGAGCGCCGTGCTCGCCCTGCGCGGCGATTACATCGACGGTGAGCAGGCGGTCGGCGAATTCAACCACGCCAGCGACCTCGTATCCTACATCCGCTCCGTGAAGCCGGATCTCAAGGTGTTCGGCGCCTGCTACCCAGAAGGCCATTACCAGGCCGACACCATCGACCAGGATATCGAGAACCTCAAGATTAAGGTCGATGCCGGAGCCACCCATCTGATTTCCCAGTTGTTCTACGACAATGAGGACTTCTACCGTTTCCTCGACAAGGCGCGCGCCGCCGGCATCACCGTGCCGATCGAGGCGGGCATCATGCCGGTGCGTGGCGCCAAGTCCGTGCGTCGCATGGCCGAGCGCAACGCCTCGCGCATCCCGGACAAGCTCAACACCCTGCTGAACAAGTGGGAGGACGACATCCAGTCCCTGCGTACCGCCGGCATCCTCTACGCTTCCGAGCAGATCGCCGACCTCGTGGCCCACGGCGTGGACGGCGTCCACCTGTATTCGATGAACCACCCCGCCACCACGCGCCGTATCTGGCGCAATACGGAACCGTTGTTCCTCGGTACGCAAGGTTGACGCATATCGCGGCGCGGCGCATCTCAATGCGTCGCGCCGCGACGTTAATCCGCTGGCGAAACCCAGAGTTCCCCCAGCGGCCGATGGGTATCATGAACGTGCAAGCCAACCAAAGCGATGGAAGGAAGTCCGTTATGTGCACTGGTGTCCGTTTCTCCGATGATGAGGGCAACACCTATTTCGGCCGTAATCTCGACTGGAGTTTCTCATATGGGGAGACCATCCTGGTCACTCCGCGCGGCTACCACTATGACACGGTGTTCGGTGCGGGCGGCAAGGCGAAGCCGAACGCGGTGATCGGCGTGGGCGTGGTCATGGCCGATAGGCCGATGTATTTCGACTGCGCCAATGAACATGGTCTGGCCATCGCCGGCTTGAATTTCCCCGGCTACGCCTCGTTCGTCCACGAACCGGTCGAAGGTACGGAAAACGTCGCCACGTTCGAATTTCCGCTGTGGGTGGCACGTAATTTCGACTCCGTCGACGAGGTCGAGGAGGCGCTCAGGAACGTGACGCTCGTCTCCCAGATCGTGCCGGGACAGCAGGAGTCTCTGCTGCACTGGTTCATCGGCGATGGCAAGCGCAGCATCGTCGTCGAGCAGATGGCCGATGGCATGCACGTGCATCATGATGACGTCGATGTGCTGACCAATCAGCCGACGTTCGACTTCCATATGGAAAATCTGCGCAACTACATGTGCGTCAGCAACGAGATGGCTGAACCGACTTCATGGGGCAAGGCCTCCTTGACCGCCTGGGGTGCGGGTGTGGGCATGCATGGCATCCCGGGCGACGTGAGCTCCCCGTCGCGCTTCGTTCGTGTGGCCTACACCAACGCGCATTACCCGCAGCAGAACGATGAAGCCGCCAATGTGTCGCGTCTGTTCCACACCCTCGGCTCCGTGCAGATGGTGGACGGCATGGCGAAGATGGGCAACGGCCAGTTCGAACGCACGCTGTTCACCAGCGGATATTCGTCCAAGACCAACACCTATTACATGAACACCTATGATGACCCCGCCATCCGTTCCTACGCCATGGCCGATTACGATATGGATTCCTCGGAGCTCATCAGCGTCGCTCGATGACTCCTTCCCGGCTCATGCCCCATTCGGAAGGGCATGAGCGTATATAGTGGAATCTTATGGAATCGTCGATGTTCAAACCCAGCTCCATGGACCTCATCAGGGCAGGTCTGCAAGACCTCGACAAGGCCCGCACCTTGTTCGACCAGCTCAAGGCGGACGACATTCCCGATGAGCGATGCGCCGAACTGCTGAGCGTGCTGGCCCACGCCTGCGACCCCGATGTGGCATTGAGCAATTTCGTGGATATCGTCAACGCGATGCAATCCAGCCAGCGCGATCTGAAACACGTCATCCCCGACAACAACGCCCTGAAGCGTCTGGTCACGGTGCTCGGCGTTTCCGACGCGATGGGCAAGTTCATGCGCTTCAAGCCGCAGCTTGTGGAGGCCGCAGCAGTCGACAACTGCAACAGCCATCTGTTCAATCACACGCAACGCCGTGCACGTCTGCTCAAGGCGGTCGGCGCGGACCCGGACGAACCGGCCATGCCCGTCGCCTCCAAGGATCTGGCCGAAGCGGCCACGGCCTTGCGTTCCAGCTACCGGAACCAACTGGCCGCCATCATCGCCCAGGATGCCGTGGCGGACGACCCGACCTCCATCCAACCGACCATCAGCCGCGAACTGTCCGATCTCGCGGACGCGGCGCTCGAAGGCGCGCTGGCCATCGCCCGTCACGAAACCGAGGGCAGCGAGCATGTGCGCTTCACCATCATCGGCATGGGCAAACTCGGCGCACAGGAACTGAACTACGTTTCCGACGTGGACCTCATCTACGTGGTCGAACCGGTCGACAAGGACGTGGACCATCAGACGCTGATTCGCGTGGGCACCAAGATGGGCACCATGCTGCAGCGCGTCTGCCAGTCCGCCATCATGGGCGTGGCCGAGCAGCCGCTGTGGCAGATCGACGGCGGCCTGCGCCCGGAAGGCAAGGACGGCGCGCTGGTGCGCGTGCTCTCCTCGCACAAGAACTATTACGAGCAGTGGGCCGAGAACTGGGAGTTCCAAGCGCTGCTCAAGGCCCGCCCGGTGGGCGGCGACCCCGACCTCGGCCAGGCCTACATGGACATGACCCGGCCGTTCGTGTGGAGCGCGTCCAAGCGCAAGAACTTCGTCTACGACTGCCAGAAAATGCGCAAGCGCGTGGAGGATTTGATTCCCGCACCCCTGAAGGACCGCGAGATTAAGCTCGGCCGCGGCGGTTTGCGCGATGTGGAATTCACCGTGCAGATGCTCCAGCTCGTACACGGCCGCACCGACGAATCGCTGCGCACCAGCAACACGCTCGACTCGCTGCAGCGCCTGTCCGAAGGCGGCTATGTATCGCGCAAACAGGCCGTGCGCATGTCCCAGGACTACCGCTTCGAGCGCGTGATGGAACATCGCCAGCAGATCTGGTCCCTGAAGCGCACGCACCTGTTCCCGGACCTCGGCCGGGCCTCGGTCGGAGGCCTCGAAAAGAAGCGCGACATCGACGTGGACGAGTTCAACCAGAACCAGGAGCTGCGCCGACTCGCCCGCGCATTCGGCCTGCACCCGGAAGAACTCGTCGACAAGTATGACGACACCCGCCGCGAAGTGCGCCACTTGCACCTCGACATCTACTATCGCCCGATGCTGCCGGTCAACGCCCAGATGGAGAACGACCAAATCGTCCTGAGCGTCGAGGCAGCACAGGAGCGATTCGAATCCATCGGCTTCGGCGACCCGGACGCCGCCATCCGCCACGTGCAGGCGCTCACCGCCGGCGTGGGGCGCGCGGCCAAAATCAACCGCATCATCCTGCCCGCCGTCTTGCAGTGGTTGGGCGAGGGCCAGAACCCGGACATGGGCCTGCTCAACTGGCGCAAACTGGAGGAGAACTTCGGCACCGAATCCGGCTATCTCGGCTTCCTGCGCGACTCCACCTCCGCCGCCCAGCGCCTGTGCCACATCCTGTCCAACTCGCGATTCCTGGGCGACGCACTCAACAAGTCGGTCGAATCGATCAGTTGGCTTGGCGACAACGACAATCTGCAGGCCCGCACGCGCGAGGCCTTGGACGTGCAGACCGGTTCGGCGCTGGAACGCTTCGGCTCGAACATCAACGAGTTCGCCACCTCCATGCGCGCCATGCGCCGCCACGAAATCGAACGCATCGGCCTGTCCTGGATGAGCGGCGTAATCAGCGATTCCGACAGCCTCAAAGCCATGACCGACGTGTACGACGCGATCATCGACGCCTCCCTGACCTGGGCCGTGCGCCACCAGATCGCCGCGTTCGGCGTCGAAACCGCGCCGGCCGGCATCACCGTCATCGCCATGGGCCGTTACGGCGGGCGCGAAGTGAACTTCAGCTCCGATGCGGATGCCATCCTCATCTACCGTCCGGCAGACGACGCCGACGACGGCCAAGCCAACGCTTTCGCCAAAAAGGTCGTGGAAGACCTGCGCAACATTCTGCAAGGCCCGACGACGCTGGAGCCCAAGATCGAACTCGACCTGGACCTGCGCCCGGAAGGCAAGAACGGTCCGCTCGTGCGCTCCTACGCCTCCTGCGAGGAATACTACGAATCCTGGGCCTCGACCTGGGAGCGCCAGGCACTGCTGCGCGCCCGGTACGCAGCCGGCGACGCCGAACTGGCGCGAGACTTCCTGATCAACATCGCCGACCCGCTGCGCTACCCGACCACGGAGCTGACCGAGGCCGAGTTGCAGAACATCCGCAAGCTCAAGGCCCGTATGGAGGCCGAGCGTCTGCCGCGCGGCGTGCGTCGAGAACGTCATCTGAAGCTCGGCAAGGGCGGCTTGTCTGACGTGGAATGGACCGTGCAGCTCATGCAGCTCCAGCACGCCAGCGATATCAAAGATCTGCGCGTCAACGGCACGTTGGAGGCATTGGACGTGCTGGAAGCCAAGAAGCTCATCAGCGCTATCGACGCGATTCAGCTGCGCAAGGCATGGACGTTGTGCACCGCGGCCCGCAACGGCAACTATCTGTGGAGCGGGCGCGCCAACCAGGCCGATATTCTGCCTGATGACATCTATTCGCTGGGCGGCATCGCCGTCTACCTCGGCTACGGCGCCCGCCGCGGACAGCATTTCGAGAACGACCTTTTGGCCGTGATGCGCAAGTGCCGTGACGTCTGCCAGAGGCTGTTCTACGGTCAGGTTGACGAAGATGCCCAGAGCGGCGGTACGCGTATGCATGTGCTGGCACCGCGATTGGAGCATAATCGACGCCTTGCACAGCGGTGAACGCCACAAGCTTCACATTCATTAGGTCGATTTGCCGTTCATTAGGTCGGTTACTTCTGTAGAGCGGTGTTGGAATGGCGCCATTCCAACACCGTATGAAGTGAAACACTGACCTAATGAACGGCAAATCGACCTAATGAATAGTTTTTTCTGCATGCTTCACCACGCAAATTCAGTAATTCATTGTTCCCAAGGGTGAACACTCCGTGAACGCGGCTGTCCGAAAAATGGCGTAAGTTAAATTAGGTCACACAAGAGTGGCCACCTGAAACCACGAGCGAAAAGGTGAGCCTTGTCTGAAGAAACACCCATGGTCGGCAAAAGCGTTGTGACGCTGGACGGCCTGTCAACAAACCAGATCCTCGATATTTTGCATAAGGCCGCATATATTGACGGCCATCGTAAGGAAGTGGCTCACACTTGTGACGGACGCGTGCTCGCCACATTGTTCTATGAGCCCTCCACCCGCACCCGTTTGAGCTTCGAGACCGCAATGCTGCGTCTCGGCGGCAAGGTCATCGGCTTCGCCGGCGCGCAGCTGGCCTCTGTGACCAAGGGTGAGTCCATTGCCGACACCTTGAAGACCGTGTCCAACTATGTGGACGTGGTGGCCATCCGCCATCCGAAGGAAGGCGCCGCTTTGGTGGCCTCCCGCGCCGCCTCCGTGCCGGTGATCAACGCCGGCGACGGCGGTCATATGCACCCCACCCAGACGCTGGCCGACCTGGCCACGCTACAGTCGCGCTTTGGCCGCATCACCGACCTGACCGTGGGTCTGTGCGGCGACCTGACCTTCGGCCGTACCGTGCACTCCCTGATTGAGACCCTGTGCCGCTTCGGTAACGTGCGCTTCGTGCTCATCAGCCCGGACGAGCTCAAGACTCCGCAGTATGTGATCGACCGCATCAACGCTACGCCAAGCTGTTCCTATGTGGAAGTGCGTGACCTGGCCTCCGTGATGGGCGACCTCGACGTGCTGTACATGACCCGCGTGCAAAAGGAACGCTTCTTCAACGAAGACGACTACCTGCGTCTGCGCGATACCTACATTCTCGACGAAGAGAAGCTGCAGCTCGCCAAGCCGTCCATGGCCGTGCTTCACCCGTTGCCGCGCGTCAACGAAATCGCCGTGGACGTGGACGATGATCCGCGTGCCGCCTACTTCGAGCAGGTCAAGAACGGCATGCTCGTGCGCATGGCCCTCGAAAGCACCGTGGTGGGCGACGAACTGCCCGGATACGAACCGCTCAACCCCAAGGAGGTTCAGGCCTGATGGAAGTCACCAGCATCCAGAACGGTATCATCATCGATCACGTGCCGGCTGGCACCTCGCTCAAGGTTCTCGACTATCTGAAGATCGACCCATCCAAAACCAAGCTGGCACTCATCATGAACGCCGACTCCAAGCGCTACGGTTCCAAGGACATCATCAAAATCGAAGATGACAAAGACATCGACCTCGACGTGCTCGGCTTCGTGGCCCGTCAGGCCACCGTGGATGTGGTGCGCGGTGGCAAGATCGTCGAAAAGAAACAGCCGAACCTGCCCGAACATATCGTGGGAGTAATCTCCTGTGTGAACCCGCGCTGCGTGACCACCACCGAGCCTGGCATCAAGCAGATGTTCCACCTCGTGCACTCCGAACGACTCGAATACCGCTGCGACTACTGCGACGAGGAAGCCAAACTGTGAGCATAACCCTACGCAACATCAAGGTCTGGAACACCGGCGAGATCATTGACCTCGTGGTGCCCGGGACCGCTGCTGCCTACTTCGCCGACACTTCCTCCGTGGTTGATGGCGCCGACATCGATGCCACCGGTCTGACCTTGGCTCCCGGATTCGAGGATCCACACGTCCACTTCCGCGACCCCGGCCAGACATACAAGGAATCGATGGTCTCCGGTTGCCGTGCTTCGGCGTCCGGCGGATACACGAACGTACTCATCATGCCGAACACGTTGCCGGCATTGGACGGCCAGACCGTTACTGATGCTTCCGCTCCCGGCGCGAAGGAAGTTCTGGACGCCGGCTTCGACAACGTCATCGACTTCCTGCAGCAGTACGATGCCGCGCATAATGTGAAGTTGCCGGTCCGTTACGACCTGTGCGTGTGCGCGTCCAAGGATCGTGCCGGTCACGAGGCAAGCGATGTTGCCGATTGGCTGAAGTATGTGCCCGGCTTTGAGGACGACGCCAAGACACCCGCCATGCTGGCCCACCCTGTCACCGCAGTAAGCGATGACGGTTCTGCCGTGACCCCGAAGATTCTGGATCAGGTGCTGGAGAACGTCAAGACTTCCGATCTGTATCTGATTGAACATTGCGAGCATCACGATACGGGTGCCGTCAACGAGGGACCGGTTTCCCGCGAACTTGGCGTACCCGGCATTCCGGAAGACACCGAACTCAAGATCGTGGCTCGCGACATCGAAGCGGCCCGCCGCACCGGTGTCCACGTGCACTTCCAGCATGTGAGCACCGCGATTTCGTTTGAAGCTATTCGTAAGGCCAAGGCTGAAGGACTGCCGATCACTTGCGAAACCGCGCCGCATTATCTGGCATTGAGCGATGAGGCGTTGCTCAAGTACGGCACGTTGGCCAAGATGAACCCGCCGCTGCGCTCTGAAGCGGATCGCAAGGCCACCATCGCGGCCATCGCGGACGGCACGGTTGACCTGCTGGCCACCGATCATGCGCCGCATACATTGGAAGAGAAGGAACTCGGATTCCTTGAAGCGCCCAATGGCATCATCGGCCTTGAATGCGCGTACGGCGTGTGCCACAAGGTGTTGGTGGACGGCGGCTTCATCTCTGATGAGCGTTTGATTGAGCTCATGTCCGTGGGGCCGGCCGAACTCATGGGCCATGCACCGACCGATGTGGCTGCGCTGGTCGAAGACTATGCGGAACCCGCGCCTACCGGTGAAGACCCGGATGGTGTGATTGCGGGGGAGCAGGTGGCCGACGCCGCCGAATCCGGGGCTTCGCAGCGTGAAGGCGTCAACCGGCTGCTTGATTTCAGTCATATGGACGATGCCGATGCGGTCGACCTCGTGGTTCTTGACACCGCCGAGGAATGGACCGTGGATCCCGAGCAGTTCCACTCCAAGGCTCGTAACACCCCCTTCGGCGGCTGGCAGGTCACTGGACGTCCCCTCGCCACGATCATCGGCTCCAAGCTGATGTTCAGCCGTTTGTAGACAACACAAGGAGCAGCATGGATCGCCTAATCGAAGCTATCGACAACACCCAGAACCCCAGCGTCGTGGGCCTTGATCCCACCGAGGCGTTGGTGCCGCCGCAGGTCGTGGCGAGCTTTGCCGACGAGGTACGCGATTCCGTGGAATCTCCGGAAGAGCTCGAATCCGCTCAGCTGGCCGTCGCCTACTTCGAATACAACCGCACGATTATCGACGCCATCGCCGATATCGTGCCCGCCGTCAAACCACAGATCGCCATGTATGAGGCGCTTGGCCCGGCCGGTGTGGATATCTACACAATGACCTGCGAATATGCGACCCAGCAAGGCCTCTACGTACTCGGCGACATCAAGCGTGGCGACATCGGCTCCACCGCGGCCGCCTACGCCCATCACCTGAACGGCGTGGGCGATTTCGACCCGTGGCATGAGGACGCGGTGACCGTCAACCCGTATCTCGGCACCGACGGCATCACCCCGTTCGTCGAGGCCGCCACCGAAGCGGACAAGGACATCTTCGTGCTCGTGCGCACCTCCAACCCGTCCTCCAGCGAACTGCAGATGCTTGATCTGGCCGACGGCACGAAAGTCTACGAACATGTGGCCGATCTGGTGGAAGGCTGGGGTGCCGAGACCATTGGCGACCACGGCTACTCCCGTGTGGGCGCGGTGGTCGGCGCCACACATCCGGAAGAAGGCAAGGCACTGCGCGCGCGCATGCCGCACACGTTCTTCCTCGTGCCGGGCTACGGCGCTCAAGGCGGTACTGCCGCGGATGTGGCCGGCATGTTCGATGAGCAGGGCAGCGGCGCCATCGTCAACTCGTCGCGCGGCATCATCGGCGCGTGGAAGAAGAGCGGCAAATACTCCGAATCCATGACCGCCGACGAGGCGCTTGGCTTGGTGGCGGACAGCGCACGCCAGGCGGCACTCGACATGCGCGATAATCTGCGGGTTGCCGTATACCGGTAAGTAGACGAGTGTACTCCCGCCCCCGCTGGCGGGGGGCTGTCGGCAAAGCCGACTGGGGGTGGCCAGTCGTGGTCATAGAGAACCACCCTCAGTCTCGCTTCTCGAGCCAGCTCCCGCCAGCGGGAGCAATGCAGATGCTGAATAGGAACAACATGACAACTTTCACCCCCACTCATGATGTGGTTGCGGAGGCGACTGCGGCCGGATTCTTTCCGCCGCGTCACAACGTTGAAATCACACAGGTTGCGGAACTGACCGACCGCGTGATGCGATTGACGTTCCGCGACCCGTTCATCGTCTCCCACGCCAAGCCCGCCCAGTTCGTCAATCTGTTCACGCACGACGACTTCATGCTCATGCCGCGTCCGTTCGGTGTCAGCGAGGTCAACGGTGATGAGGTTAGCGTGATCTTCGCCGTAGTGGGTCACGGCACCGAACAGCTGGCACAGCTGCAGGCCGGCGACACCGTGGACGTGCTCGGCCCGCTCGGCCGCGGCTTCAACCTCAAGGAAGACGCCAACTACATCCTCGTCGGCGGCGGTCTTGGCGTACCACCACTGATCTACGCCGCGCAGAGGCTCGCCGAGCACGACGCCTCCTTCGCCACCGCCGTCTTCGGCTATCGCAACGACCACTTCGCCGAGGAATACGTTTCCCGGTACGCGGACTGGTCGTGGAGCATCGATGACGCCGAAGGCAACGTGGTCGACCTGCTCAACAAGCTCGAACAGGACGACGATTTGAAAGCCTACGATCGCAAACCGATCATCCTGTCCTGTGGACCGCTGCCGATGATGAAAGCCGTGGCCGCATGGGCCGCCGAACGCGACATCCCCGCGCAGCTGAGCATGGAACAGCGCATGGGCTGCGGCTACGGCACCTGCGTGCTGTGCACCATCGACACCGTGGACGGCCGACTCAAAGTCTGCTCCGACGGCCCGGTATTCACCCGCGAACAGCTCGGATGGGGGGAGTGACGATGAGCGCAAACAACCAGTCCGTGCAGGGCAACGACAACCACATCAACCTGTACGAACCCCACGTGTGGAAGCACCACACTAAGGTGGCCGGTCTGGAATGGAAGAACCCGGTCGGCACCGCCTCCGGCACATTCCAGTACGCCGCCGTCCGCTGGTTCTACGATGTCAGCCAGCTCGGCGCCGTATGCACCAAGGGTGCATCGCCCGTGCCGTGGGAAGGCAACCCCTCGCCGCGCACCGCTGAATCGCCGGCCGCGAACATCAACGCCGTGGGCCTGCAGAATCCCGGCGTCGACCACTATTTGGCCGAAGACCTGCCCAAGCTCAAGGCCGCGGGCGCATTCGTCATCTCCAACGTCGCCGGACATTGTGACGACGACTATGCCGAAGTGGTGGAAAAGCTCGCCGACTCCGACGTGGACATGCTGGAAATCAACGTCAGCTGCCCGAACGTCTCCGCCGGCGGCATGAGCGTAGGCGCCGACCCGGTGGCCCTCGCCAATCTGATGGACCGTCTGCGCCCATTGACCGACAAGCCGATGATCGTCAAACTTACGCCGAACGTCACCGACATCACCGTGCCGGCCCGTGCGGCCGTGGAACATGGCGCCGACGCCCTGAGCATGATCAACACGCTCAAAGGCATGCGCATCAACATCCGTAACGGCGAGCCGATAATCGCCAACGTCACCGGCGGCGTATCCGGTCCGGCCGTATTGCCGATCGGCCTGGCCGCCGTATACCACACACGCACTGTGCTGCCGGACATTCCGATCATCGGACTCGGCGGCATCGACAGCGGCGAAAAGGCGCTCGAATACCTGTACGCCGGCGCGAACGCCGTCGAAGTGGGCGCGGCCGCGCTCTTCGACCCGGTAGCCCCGCTGCGCGTCGCCCGCGAACTGGACGACCTGCTGGACAGCCGTCCCGAACTCGCTGCTAAACTGGCCGCAGGACAGACCTGGAGGTAAATCATGGCAGAAACACTCGCACATCGTTTCACGGAATTCCTGCTGGAATCCAATGCGTTGAAGTTCGGCGACTTCACACTGAAGTCCGGCCGTAAGAGCCCGTACTTCATCAACGCCGGCGCGTTCGACGACGGCAAGAAGATCGCCACGCTCGGCGCGTTCTACGCCGAGAAGATCAGCCAGGCCATCGTGCACAACACGATTCCCCGCAACATCGACACCGTGTTCGGCCCCGCCTACAAAGGCATTCCGCTGGCTGTATCCACTGCGATCGCACTGACCGCCGGCCACAACATGACCGTCGGCTACACGTTCGACCGCAAGGAGAAGAAGGACCACGGCGACGGCGGCTGGATGGTCGGCACCCCGCTGACCGACGGCATGAAGGTACTGCTCGTGGACGACGTGATGACCGCCGGCACCGCCGTGCGTGAAGTCATCCCCAAGCTCAAGGCCGAGGCGAACGTGGAAGTCGTGGGTCTGGTACTTTCCGTGGATCGCATGGAGAAGACCAAGGACTCCGACTTGTCCGCCGTCAAGGCCGTGGAAGCCGAGTTCGGTTTCCCGGTGCTTGCCATCGCCAACGTGCGTGAGATCTTCGACGCCGCTGCCAAGATGAAGAACGCCGACAGCACCCCGCTGCTCAGCCACGACATCCAGCAGCGCGCCGCCGCCTACCTCGAAGAATACGGCGCCTGATCGTCTTCAATCTAAAACCAAAAGCGGGCTTGCGATCCCGCTTTTTTATTACGATTCATGAACAGCAGCACCATATTAAGGCAAAAGCTTTGGCAAGGAGCGTGCTATGAACTGGTTAGTTGGTATAGGGCTGTTTGTGCTCGTGGGGATATGCAGTTACTTCGGTATCGAGCATCATCTGGACAGCAGAGCGAACAAGTTGTCGCAAGGTAATGAAGAAGACCGCCGAGATGCTGCCGAATTACGTGATATCGCCGCCAAAATCGATCACGGCAAGTATTACCCGATGCTGTAACGGGCAATCTGGGCCTAACTTGATGCTATCTCCGTTTCGAGGGGCTGATGTCGTGGTTTCCAGAGATCTACTTCCATTTCGAGGGGCTGATGCCCAAGTAGAAGCAGCATGAAAATGGCGGAATGACGTTGGTGTGATGCCGCTCATACTCGGGATATGACGGATGAACAGCCCCTTGAAACGGAGATAGATGTCTCCAGAAGGCCAAATCAGCCCCTTGAAAGCAAGATAGGGTTCTAAACTCCGGAACCGGGTCGCCTGTGATGAAAACCCGCGCGGCGTAGAATTACCGTAGGTTCGTTGCATTCGAACAAGGAAGGCCGCTATGGGGAACATCACCGACGATATTCGGCAACATTTCGACACTTTCGCCGAACTGCCGTTCACCGAGGCGGATAGCCTCGCTTTGTCCCAGTTGGCCTATGCGCGCATGCCGGATAACGTGCCGCGCTATCACGAGAATGCAGAGACCGCTGACGGCATGATCGTCACGGTTCCGATTCACGATTTGCTGCGTGCCGAATGCTATGACGACATGTTCGGCAAGGTGTGGTCGCCTTCGATGAACGTCGATCTGTTACGTGCGATGAGCGAGAGCCCACGTTGGAGGAACCTACGCGTAGGCGCATATGTGGACGAATTCGATGCCGAAACCACCAAGCAGTTCTCGGCCTGCGTGTTCGAACTGGGTAACGGCACGCTCTATGTGGCTTTTCGCGGTACCGACAGCTCGATCGTCGGGTGGAAAGAGGACTTCATGATGGCGTTCCGCCGCCCGGTCGCCTCGCAGGAGGCCGCCGCGTGTTATCTGACCGAGCTGGCTGACCATTGGGCCGGGCCGATTATGGTCGGCGGCCATTCCAAAGGCGGCAATCTGGCGGTATATGCGGCGGCCAATGTGCCTAGCGAGATTCAGGAACGCATCGCGGTCGTATATTCGCACGATGGGCCTGGATTCGATGAGGCGTTCTTCGATGAAGACGGGTACGTGCGCATTGCGTCGAAGATCCATAAATCGGTACCGGGCTCGTCGATTATCGGCATGCTGTTTGAGACTCGTGAGCATGTGGAAGACGGCTATACGGTGGTCAGCAGCGATGGAGCCAGCATCATGCAGCATTTCGCATTGCACTGGCAAGTCGATCATGGCCAATTCGTACAGGCTGATGGACTGACAAGTAGCGCGCAATACCTGGCACGCACGATCAACGGATGGATGGCAAAATACGACGACGAGCATCGCCGCAAGTTCATCGAAAACCTGTTCGCGATCTTCGAGGCCGGCGGATACGCCACATTCGGCGACCTCACTTCGCATTTGGCACAGTCACTGCCGATTATGCTCGCCGCGGCCCGCAACATTGATGTCGAAGATCGCGACGTGATGATCGAAGTGCTCAAAGGCTTCGCCGCGACAGCCGCCACGTCGGTAATCTCGGCCAAGTAGTCGGAGGCCATCAAACTGGTTTTGCCAGTCAGTCTCAATAGCGCAAGAGCCGGCCCCTGAGATACTCAGGGGCCGGCTCTTACTTCCATTTCCCCAGCGGGGTTGGCTTAATCGCAGTATATCTCACTGCTGACCATACCTGTTTTACTTACTCCTAATCAATGAGTTTGTAGCCGTGATCGGCGACTACGGACTTGAGCTTGGTGAGGTAGGTTTCGGCGGCCTTGGAGAGCTTGGAGCGCTCGTTGGTGATCCAGCCGACCAGCATCGTCTCATCGGTGTCGAGCGGCACGGTGACGATCTTCTCGTTGTTGAGGTCGCCGTTGTCGATGCCGGTGCACACTGTGTAGCCGTTGAGGCCGATGATGAAGTTCAGGATTGTGGCGCGGTCGGTCACGTTGATTTGCTTGGGGGAGTACTCCGGCCAGACCGCTTCCTCATAGAAGTAGAACGAGCCTTCCTCGCCCTGCTCGTACTGGATGAACGGGTATGGCTTGAGGTCCTCCATGGTGATGACCTTCTTGGAGGCCAGTGGGTTGTTGCGCGAGATGAACACGTGCAGCGGCGCGCGGAAGAGCGGATGGAATTCGAGGTGCTTCTCGCGCAGGAGCTTACCGATCACATCCTTGTTGAAATCGGACAGGTAGATGATGCCGATTTCGGACTGCATGTTGGCGACCTGGTTGATGATGTCGCGCGTACGGGTCTCGCGGATGGTGAACTCGTATTCGTCGGACTTGATGGAGTTGATCATCTCCACGAACGCTTCGACGGCGAACATGTAGTGCTGGGTGGAGACCTGGCACAGCTGCTTGCGCGGCTTGGCGTGCTTGTAACGCTCTTCGAGCAGATCGGCCTGATCAAGCACCTGACGGGCGTAGGTCAGGAATTCCGCGCCGTCCACGGTCAGGGCGATGCCCTGCGAGGAGCGGGTGAAAATCTCGATGCCCAGCTCGTTCTCCAGTTCCTTGACCGACGAGCTCAGGGCCGGCTGGGAGACGTACAGAGCGTGGGATGCCTCGTTCATCGAGCCGCACTCGACGATTTTGACGATGTATTTCAGCTGCAGCAGTGTCATAAGGTCTATTTATAGCCTGAGGGATAGTCGGGAGAAGGGTTTATAGCCGTACTCCGAGCTGGGCGAGGGATTCGCGTGCCTGCAGCGCGTTTTCGAAGAGAAGTCCGTGGATGCCGACTTCGTTGGCTCCGACGATGTTCTTGGCGGTGTCATCGAAGAACACGCAGTTGCCTGCGGTCAAGCCAAAGTGGTTCAAAGCCAGCTCGTAGATGTCGGCGTTGGGCTTGTGCATTTTCTCCACGCCGGAGACCACCGTGCCCTGCAGCAGTTCCTCGAGACGCGGGAATTTTTCGAATGCCAGATGGAACGTCTCGTGAGACCAGTTGGTCAGCCCCCACACGCCGTAGCCATGGGCCTTGAGATCTTCGAGCAACTCGACCATGCCCGGCAGCGTGCGGGGTAGCGCGTCATCATAGTGCGCGATGTAATATTCAAAGATCGCGGCAAGCTCATCGCCTTGTTCACGACGGACGTCGGGCAGGATATCGGCCAGATCCTCGCCGGCATCCATGCGATCCTCGTAATGGAAAAAGCCACATGGATCATCGTTGGCACAAATACGGTTCACCACGTCGTCGGGAAACTTACCTTCGAGGCATGCGCGGGTATTCCAGTCCAGCAGCACGCCGCAGAAGTCGAAAATCACATCGGTGATGGGGGAGTTGGCCATGATGCTCCTTGGTTTGTGGGCTATCTTCAGTGGTTCCTGTAATTAGTGTACGGGTTGATTGCCCAAATTGGGGTACATGGAGTTTAATTCTTGGCTCAACCTTTGCCAGGCTTTTCTCTCCCTCCGTCTCGGCTTCGCCGATCCACCTCCCTCATCAGAGGGAGGTCATATTATTCGGCGAGGCCAAGAACTACGCAATTACGTCGGCGATGGCTTCGGGAATCGCGCGAATCACGTCACCGGCTACAATCGGGTGTCCGAGCGTCATGAAGCGCTGATGATGTTCCTGGCCCACCAGTTCCGGTTCCTGCCAGCCCTGCTGCTCGGATTCCGAAGCGATTGCGGCGGCCATGCCATGCAGATAGGCCGCGGAGGCGACGGTCTCCGCTGTGGTAATCAACGCATCCTGCTGGGCGAGCAAGGCACCGGTAAGACCTGCCAGCACATCACCGGCACCAGCGGCGGCCAGCCATGCCGGCGCGCTGCCAGAAACATAGACATGATCCTCGTCCACCACAATGGTCACCGCGCCCTTCAGCAGCACGGTCGCACCGGTCAGCTCATGCGCACGCAGAGCACAAGCCAACAGATGAATCTGCACATCGTCAACGGTGTAAGGTTCACGCGGCTCAGCATGTTCGGCCGCATCCTGCCGCGCTTCCAGCCGATTCAGCAACTTGGCCATCTCGCCGGCGTGAGGCGTAATCACCACCTGCCCTGGCACACGTTCGGGCAACAAGTCAAGTGCGCCGGCATCCACCACGATTGGTGGCATGTCATAAGCATTGCCGGCATCGTCTTCAACAGACGCATCATAATGCTTGAGCAAGGCCGCTATGGTTTCGCGTTGCATATCCGTGCCGGCACCATCGGCATCGGCATCCGGTACACCGGAGCCGACGACCCAGGACTGTACATGTCCCTTGCCGATCACGGCTTCCGGCAGCGCGGCAAGCACCATATTCTGGGCACGTTCCGGTCCGAGATAGCGGACCATGCCGGTATTCGCGCGTGCGGCCGCACGGGACGTCAGCACCGCGGCACCCGGATAGGACTGCGAACCAGTGACCAATCCGACCACGCCGCGTGAATACTTGCCATCCTCAAAACGAGGAAGACGAATCGAGTCGGCGGCGAAGGTGTTGTTCACGACTTCGACCGCAGGTTCACGCTCGTCAATATCGAATCCAAAATCGACCAACTCGATTCGACCACACGAGAACGTTGCGGGAGGCAGCACGGCGCACGGTTTCATCGCACCAAACGTCGCCGTGACTGTAGCCGGAATGTACGGGCCGGGCAACGAACCGTCGTTGACCCCGATGCCGGACGGCGTATCCACCGCGAGCACCAGCGGAAAGTCACCGGACGATTCGCGGTTGGGAAGAGCCGGCTCATCAGGGACCTCACCGTCAAGACCCAAGGCGGAAGCCAACGCTGCGGGGATTCCACGCAATGCGTCTTCGATGCCGATGCCGGTCATCGCATCGATAATGAGATGCGACTGCTGAGCCACGGACACCGCGGTTTGCAGGCGTTCGCCCGCCTCGCCAGCGGAGAAGCCGGACGAACAGCCGGGAATTTCGGCGGCCGGGTCAAGTACCAAGACTTTGCCGCCAGCGCGAACGAATGCGGCGAATCCGGCCTCATGCAACGACTTGCCCACGGCTATTGCAGTAACCTTGGCCCCCTCCTGCGCCAGAGCGGCGGCGGCGAACAGCCCATCGCCGCCATTGTCGCCGGCCCCGGCAAGCAGCACGATGGAAGTATCCTCGAGCGCCAGATCCTCGTCATCCAGCATGCCGGCAGCAATATGGGCTGTGGCCTGTGCGGCCATGCGCATCAGCGGCACGCCCTTATCCAGCAGCGGACGTTCCATATCCCGCACCGTGCCGGAGTCATAGGCACTATGCAATAACAGTTCACGGCGATCGACGTCATCGGCGTATTCCATGGCAGACCCCTTTGCGGTGCTTACGAACGAACACCATTGATTTTAGCCCGTTTGCCGAGTCACGCCGATAGCAAACATGAACATTCATGCTGTCGTCCACCTTCTTCATGGCTTCCGTTACTATGGTCTGTTGGTTTAACAGGACTCTATACGGAAAGCAGCAGGTGAAGCATGGCGATCGAGGCACAGGGTCTGGAGATTCAGATCGGCGCGCGCACCCTGCTCCATCCCACCAATTTCCATGTGGCCAAGGGAGACAAGATTGGTCTGGTGGGCCGCAACGGTGCCGGCAAGACCACGCTGACCCGTGTGATCACCGGCGACATGCTGCCGACCGCCGGCAAAGTACGTGTTTCCGGCAAGCTTGGCTACCTGCCTCAGGACACGCACGCTTCCGAGCCCACGCAGACTGCGCTCGACCGCATGATGAGCGCGCGTGACATCGCCACCATCATCAACCGTATCCGCAAGGCCGAGAAGGAAATGACTGACCCGGATCCGGACGTGATGACCAAGGCCATGAACCGTTACGACAAGGCCATGCAGGACTTCGACAAGGCCGGTGGCTATGCGGCACAGTCCGAGGCGATTTCCATGGCGACTTCGCTTGGCTTACCGCAGGAGGTCATGGAACAGCAACTTGGCACCCTGTCCGGCGGTCAGCGCCGTCGTATCGAACTGGCGCGAATCCTGTTCTCCGACGCCGATACGTTGATTCTCGACGAGCCCACCAACCATTTGGACGCGGACTCCATCGAATGGCTGCGCGGCTACCTGAAGAAGTACGAGGGCGGCTTCCTGGTCATCTCCCACTCCACGGAATTGCTGGATGAAGTGGTGAACAAGGTGTGGCATCTGGACGCGCAACTCGGCCAGATCGACATGTATTCACTGAGCTGGAAGGCCTATCTGCACCAGCGCGTGGTTGATGAGGAGCGTCGCCGCCGTGAGCGTGAAGTGGCGGAGAAGAAGGCCGAACGCTTGATGAAGCAAGGCATTCGTCTGCATGCCAAGGCCTCCAAGGCGGTGGCCGCGCAGAACATGATGCGCCGCGCCGAGAAACTGCTGGAGAACACCTCGGAGGCGCAAAAGGCCGAGAAGGTGGCGGATATTCGCTTCCCCGAGCCAGCACCGTGCGGTCGTACGCCGATTATGGCCAAGGATATTTCCAAGGCGTATGGTTCCAATATCGTGTTCGCCGGCGTGAATCTGGCTATCGACAAGGGCTCACGTGTGGTGATTCTCGGCTACAACGGCGCCGGTAAGACCACTACGCTGCGTCTACTGGCCCACATCGAGGAACCGGACACCGGTTCTGTGGAATACGGTCACGGCTGCAAAATCGGCTACTTTGCGCAGGAGCACGATACGTTGGATCTGAACGCCACTGTATTAGAGAACCTGCAACACGTGGCTCCCGAGCTCGACAACACACAGGCCCGTTCTATTCTCGGCTCGTTCCTGTTCTCCGGCGATGACGCGATGAAGCCGGCTCATGTGCTATCCGGCGGTGAGAAGACCCGTCTGGCCTTGGCCACGCTGGTCACCTCGCGCGCCAATGTGCTGCTACTCGACGAGCCCACCAACAACCTTGATCCGGCCTCCCGCGAGGAGATCTTGAAGGCCATCGCCAAGTACGAGGGAGCAATCGTGCTCGTCACCCACGATGAGGGTGCCGTCGAGGCTTTGAACCCCGAGCGCGTGCTGCTCATGCCTGACGGCGACGAGGACCTCTGGAATGATAGTTATTTGGATCTGGTTGCCGAAGAATAGTCCCATCTTGGCTCCCTCGCTGAGGGGAGTGACCTAACGAAAAGCAAAGGAGCCACCTGCCATGGCCACCACAACAGGCAAGAACATCGCCATCGTCACCGGTAGTGCCTTGGGCCTCGGCTACGAACTAGCCAGCCAGCTCATCGACAAAGGCTGGCTCGTAGCCGGCATCGATTTCAACGCCGAACGCCAGGCCGAGCTCACCGCACAATGGCCCGCTGATTCCTACCGTGCCTACATCGGCGACATCACGGATGAAGCGTTCGTCAAGGAATCCGTGGCGGATATCGCCTCACTTGGCCACATCGACCTGCTTATCAACAACGCCGGTCAGCCCTCGTTCAAAGTACCCACCGCTTACGAAGCCGCCGACATCGACAAATGCCTCAAGGGTCTTAAAGGCATGATCCTGTGGACCGTGGAAACCCTCAAGGTCTGCGGCGAACGCGACGTGAAAATCGCCCAGATCATGAGTACTGCCGCCACACGTGGCAATGCGAACGAGAGCGTGTATTGCGCCACCAAGTGGGGCGAGAAGGGCTACACCAAGAGTCTGCAGGCCGCATACAAGGGCACCAGCGTCAAAGTGGTCGCCATCTATCCAGGTGGCATCGACACCGCCTTCTACCGCGACAGCCACGATTACGTTTCCGAAGACAAGCAGCACACCTTCATGCAGCCCGGTCCACTGGCTGAAGTCATCCTCTTCAACCTGATCAACGAGGCCAACCTCACCGTCACCGACATCGAAATCAATCGCAACAGCTGACTGTCAAAATAATCAGCCAAGAGCCACCGGAACCTCGTATAGGCGCCCGGTGGCTCTTCTGCTATTTACTGCAAGTGATGCAGGGCTCGGATGATGGCGCAGCGGTCCTCGGCGGTTCCCTCATTAGCGCACATGGTGGCGTACCAGCGTGGGTTGCGCAGGGTTTCGGTGCCGGTGGCCTCGTCCGTGGAGACGAGCGTGTGCGAGTCATTGGCGTACTGGAAGTGCAGGTGGCTGAGCAGACCGCCGCACATCAAAGCCGAACCAATGATGACCCGCTGCTTCTGTCCGCCGGACAGGTGAAAAATGCTGCGATTCAGCAAGTGCTTGATACCGAAGCGCTCGGTCACAGCCGTGATACGGCGATTAATCTCTTCAGCTGGAAGTCCCATGTTTTCGACAGGGAAGCAAGTTCATCGGTGACGTTCGCGTTGAAGTACCGGGTTTTCGGGTTTTGGAATACGCTGCCGAACAGCGGGGTGGGCCGGTCGATTGGCACGGTCTCCACGTCCATTCCACACGTGGTCTGGCGGCCGGCAAACACGCCATGGGAAAACGAGGGGATAAGTCCGTTGACCACGCGCGTGTAGCTGGTCTTGCCGCAACCGCTCGCCCCGCACAGCACAATGCACTCGCCTTCAGGAATGGTCAACGTGACGTCGCGCAATGCCGGTTCTATGGCATGGTCGTAGGTAAAGGAGATATCTCGAGAAGCGATGGTTTCCGCGAAAGCCGTTGCATTCGACTGAGGCTGCTTATCTTCCATCACATCACCCCCGTAATATCCAGAGCGAGCGGCACGGTGACCACAATCATGACCAGCCAATCAATCACGGTCATGCGAATTTTCGTGTGCGAAGTGTGCTCGCCCTCACGTCCGAGCCCCTTGGTCAGCGCCGCCACCGACAAATCCTGCGCCACATTGGTGGCATTCATCAGCAGTGGAATCAGAATGTATTCCAATGACTGTGTTGGGTGGCGCACAATACCCCAGCCACCGGAGGAGATGCCTCGCAAGGCCATCGCATTGCGGATCTGCCGGTAATCCTCAGCGATGGTAGGGAAGAAGCGAATGACCACCACGCAGGGAATCACCACAGCTTCAGGCACGTGCATGCGCCGCATCGCGCCTGGCGGACGTGGTGGTGAACGCATACGCGCCGGTAATGGAGCAAGGTAGCATCATCGTGACACCCACGGCCAGAGCGGAGACCACATGCAGCCACGGCAGGCCCAAAGTATCGGGGTCAAGCAATCCCAGAGTGGTAAGCACAGCGTAGGTCACGCCGAAATTCAGCGCAGTACGCCAGCGGGCGGCCGCCAGCAACGGCAATAGAAACAGCACGACCATGACGATTTGCGTGGTAAGCCCCACATGAAAGAACAACATGAGGTTCGCCACCAGCAACATATACAGCTTTGCGCGCGGATCGAGCGTTTGGCGGGCGTGTTCGGTGCGGTCACGATGTTTTCCGTTTTATATGATTGACAGATTTTCCTCTCGCCAATCTAACGATGATTCCACGCAAAGGCAATACCTTTTCACGAAGTTATTAGTGACTTCAATCATTCGTGTCCATAATGCACGCGGAATAACAAAATCGTCCGGCATCTTCAAGACACCGGACGATTCAAGAAACTAACGGTCTGAGCCCTCAGAGCCCATACACCTCGTGGGCGAACTTCTCGAACACGGGGATCGAACGCTTGACCTTCTCGGTGTCGATGCAGTAGGCCATGCGGAAGTAGCCGGGCACGCCGAAGCTGTCGGACGGCACGAGGATCAAGTCGTATCCTTTGGCTTTCATGCAGAACGCCACGGCGTCGTCCTCGAGCGCCTTGGGGAAGATGTAGAACGTACCGCTGGGGCGCACCACGTCGAAGCCGATGCCGGTCAGCGCATCGTAGAGCAGGTTCATGTTCGTCTCGTAGACGTTGAGGTCGGCGGTCTGGTCGATGACCTTGGCCACGCCCAGCTGAATCGAGCTCGGCGGGCAGTTGTGGCCGGTGCCGCGCGAGATCTGGCCCATCATCGGCACCAGTAGATCGGCGTCGGTCGCGTCCGGGTTAACGGCCACGTAGCCGATGCGCTCGCCCGGCAGGCTCAGTGACTTCGACCAGGAGTAGCAGGTTAGCGTGTTCGCGTAGAAGCTGGCCGGATAGGGCTGGGTACCGCCGTCGAACAGAATCTCACGGTACGGTTCGTCGCTGATCAGGAAGATGTCGTGGCCGTATTCGGTCTGCTTGGCGGTCAGGATCGCGGCCAGGCGCTTGAGCGTGTCCGCCGAATACACCGCGCCGGACGGGTTGTTCGGGGTGTTGATGAGCACGGCCTGCACGTTCGGGTTGAGCGCGGCCTCGAACGCCTCGAAGTTGATCTGGAAGTTCTCGGTGTCGGCCGGCACGATGGTCAGCTTGGCGCCGGTGCCCTTGACATACGGCCGGTATTCGGGGAAGTAGGGGGCGAAGGTGATGATCTCGTCGCCTGGCTTGGTCACCGCGCGCATCGCGTGGGACAGCGCGCCCGCCGCGCCCGTGGTCGGGAAGATGTGGTTGCCGGTGTATGCCATGCCGAAACGTTCGTTGAGGTTCTCAGCGACCGTCTCTTTGAAGGACGGGATGCCGAGCGAGGGGGAGTAGCCGTGGATGGCCACCGGGTCGCCGTTCTCATAGAGGTCAATCATGGCGTCGGCGAAGGATTTCGGGGCCGGTACGGAGGGATTGCCAAGGCTGTAATCGAACACATTCTGGTAGCCGATTTCGGCACCGCGGCTCGTGGCATACTCGCTCAGCTCGCGAATCACGGACTTGCCGCCAAGCATGGCCTTGTATTCCTCATTGATCATGGCATTCTCCTCGTATATACGTACTGATGCTTATCCCACTACTACCACCATGTTCCGTTTTGTGCCATCTGCCGCGCCGGACACACCCATCGAACATGTGTTCGAATTTGGTCGTGTGTTCGGGTATTCTTGGGGCAGGCTTTGATACGTGCGGTGTGATGCACGTGGAAAACAGCGAGACGGAAGGCGGGGATTGTGGCGGCAGCGCAAACTGGCACAAAGCGCGCAACTGGCGGAGCGGGCGCGAAAACCGACAAGGGCAAGAACGGCAAAGTCATCGTGGAAAAGGTGATGACCAGCGACTCATTCCTGAGCCGCGAAATCAAAAAAGCGCCGCTCGTCGAGCATGACGGTTCGCTGGTAGCGGACATCTCACACATCCCAAACGACCTCAAGATCACCATTCAGGGCGCACGAGAGCACAACCTGAAGAACGTGGATCTTGCGATTCCGCGTAACCGCATGGTCGTGTTCACCGGCCTGTCCGGTTCCGGCAAATCATCGCTCGCGTTCGACACCTTGTTCGCCGAAGGCCAGCGCCGGTACGTCGAATCCCTGTCCGCCTACGCCCGCCAGTTCCTAGGCCAGATGGACAAGCCCGACGTCGACTTCATCGAAGGCCTGAGCCCAGCCGTCTCCATCGATCAGAAGACCACCAACCGCAACCCGCGTTCGACCGTCGGCACCATCACCGAAATCTACGATTACCTACGACTGCTATTCGCCCGCACCGGTATTCCGCACTGCCCTGAATGCGGCGAGCCGGTCGCATCCCAGACCCCGCAGCAAATCGTCGACACCCTGCTCGATTACCCGGAACGCACGCGATTCCAGATTCTTGCTCCCGTGGTCAAGGGCCGCAAGGGCGAGTTCGTGGATATGCTTGAACTGCTGCGCTCCGACGGTTATGCCCGCGCGCTCATCGACGGCGAAATGAAGCAGCTGTCCGACGACATCAAACTCACCAAGCAGAAGAAGCACACCATCGAAGTGGTGGTCGACCGACTTGTGGTCAAGGACGGCATCCGACAGCGCCTGACCGACTCGGTGGAAACCGCGCTGAAGCTCGCCAACGGCAGCATCGTCATCGACTTCGTGGACGAGGAGGAAGGCAGCCCCGCGCGCCGCCGCCCGTTCTCCGAACACCGCAGCTGTCCGAATGGTCATGTGCTCGAACTCGATGAGGTCGAACCGCGCACGTTCTCCTTCAACGCCCCCTACGGCGCCTGCCCGGCCTGCACCGGTCTCGGCTTCAAACTCGAAATCGACCCGGAGCTCGTGATCTCCGACCCGGATAAATCCCTGGCCGACGGTGTCATTGAGCCGTGGAGCGGCACCAAGATGACCTCCCAGTACTACGGCCACATCCTTGAAGGTCTGGCCAAGGAAATGGGTTTCTCCATGAAGACCCCGTGGAAGGATCTGCCGGCCGACGTCAAGCACGACATCCTCTACGGCCATGACTTCAAAGTCAACGTCTCCTACCGCAACCGTTGGGGTCGCCTGCGCGAATACTCCACCGGCTTTGAGGGCGTGGTGCGCACGCTGATGCGCCGCCACGACGAAACCGACTCGCAGTCCATGCGTGAATACTACGAGTCCTACATGCGCGAGGTACCTTGCCAGGTCTGCCAAGGCCGCCGCCTGAAGCCCGAAGTGCTCGCGGTCACCGTGGATGGCAAATCCATCTTCGACGTGTGCGATATGCCCGTAGTGCACGAACTCGCCTGGGTCAACGGGCTCAAGCTCGAAGGCTCGGCACAGATGATTGCTGGCGAAGTCCTGAAAGAGATCAAGGCGCGCCTCGGCTTCCTCAATGACGTCGGACTCGACTATCTGACCCTTTCACGCGCGGCAGCCACCCTGTCCGGCGGTGAAGCGCAGCGCATCCGACTCGCCACGCAGATTGGCTCCGGTCTGGTCGGCGTCATGTACGTGCTCGACGAGCCTTCCATCGGCCTGCACCAGCGCGACAACGAACGACTCATCGAGACCCTGCATCATCTGCGAGACCTTGGCAATACGCTGATTGTGGTCGAGCACGATGAGGACACCATTCGTCAGGCCGACTGGCTGGTCGACATCGGCCCCGGAGCCGGCGAGCATGGCGGCGAAGTCATCTACTCCGGTCCAGCCAAGCACCTCATCGAGGCGAAGCGTTCCATCACCGGCGACTACATCGCCCACCGTCGCGAAATCGCCGTGCCCGCCAAGCGCCGCAAGGTGCGCAAGACCCAGATGCTCAAGGTCGTAGGCGCACGTGAGAACAACCTCAAGAACATCGACGTGAGCTTCCCGCTCGGCGTGCTCACCGTGGTCACCGGTGTCTCCGGCTCCGGCAAATCCTCGCTTGTCAACTCGATCCTCTACCCGGTGCTCGCCGACAAGCTCAACGGCGCACGCATCGTGCCCGGCAAGCATACGCGCGTCGAAGGCGTCGACCAGGTGCGCAAAGTGATCCACGTCGATCAGAACCCGATCGGCCGCACTCCACGCTCCAACCCAGCCACCTATACCGGCGTGTGGGACAAGATTCGTGCACTCTTCGCCAAAACCCCCGAAGCACAGGTGCGCGGCTACGGCCCCGGCCGATTCAGCTTCAACGTCAAGGGAGGCCGCTGTGAAGCCTGCCACGGCGACGGCACGCTGAAGATCGAAATGAACTTCCTGCCGGACGTCTACGTGGAATGCGAGACCTGCCACGGCAAACGATACAACCGTGAAACCCTCGAAGTCACGTACAACGGCAAAACCGTTTCCGATATTCTCGATATGCCCATCGAAGAGGCAGCCAACTTCTTCAAGGCCTACACCGGCATTTCCCGATATCTGAAGACCTTGGTGGACGTCGGCCTCGGATACATCCGGCTCGGCCAGCCCGCGCCCACCCTGTCCGGCGGTGAATCGCAGCGCGTCAAACTCGCCACCGAACTGCAACGCCGTTCCGACGGCAAGACCGTGTACATCCTCGACGAGCCGACCACCGGTCTGCACTTCGAAGATGTAAACAAGCTGCTCAAAGTGCTGCAATCCCTAGTGGACAAGGGCAATACGGTTATTGTCATCGAACATAATCTGGACGTGATCAAGGAGGCCGATTGGTTGATTGATCTTGGTCCGGAAGGCGGTGACGGCGGCGGCACCATCGTTACGCAGGGCACTCCTGAGCAGGTTGCCGAATGCGACGAATCCTGGACCGGCAAGTTCCTGAAACCGATGCTATAGCCTTTCAATTACGGCTGACCTTGGGTGGGCTGGGGTGCGCGTCGCTGGACACGCTCCGGGCTGCTCAGGCCAAGTCTTTACGGTCCAGCGACGCACACCCCAGCCCACCCAATCCTGAATCAATTATCTGCTGCTACTTGCGAGAGGAGGATTATGACGAACGATATCGAGCGGCATAGTCCGGACGAGTGGCGCAAGACTGCGGCGGCGTTGATGCCGGAAAGCTCTAGTGCAGGAGCCGAAGAAAGCGCAGCTACGGCGAAGGTGAATGCGAATGGGGCGCCTTTGCTGGGGGATTCTCGTGATCTGTTTCGGCCTAAGACTTCGGACATTCCGGCCAAGCCTGGTGTGTATAAGTGGCGCGATGGGCAAGGGCGCGTCATTTATGTAGGCAAGGCCAAGAACCTGCGCAATAGGCTTACCAATTATTTCCAGCCACTGTATCTGCTGCATCCGCGCACACAGACCATGGTGCTTACGGCACGCAGTCTGGAGTGGACGGTTGTTGCCACTGAGTTGGAATCGTTGACGCTTGAGTACACGTGGATCAAGGAGTTCGATCCGCGGTTCAACGTGCAGTTCCGCGACGACAAGACCTATCCGTATCTGGCGGTCAGCACGGGGGAGCAGGTTCCCCGCGTGTGGGTCACGCGGTCGCGCAAACGCCGCGATACTCGTTACTTCGGCCCATACGCCAAGGTGTGGGAGCTGAGGCACAGCCTCGATCGGCTGCTGCGCACCTTTCCGGTACGTACCTGCACCACGAATGTATTTCATAAAGCTCAGCTGACCGGCCGGCCCTGCCTACTGGCCTCTATCGGCAAATGCTCGGCTCCCTGCGTGAATCAGATTGAAGCGGACGAACATCGACGGCTGTGCGAACAACTTGTTGGCGTCATGACCGGACGCCTTGGACGGCCGTATATCGCGCAGTTGACCCGCGACATGAAAGAGGCCAGCGCCGAGCTTGAATTCGAGAAGGCGGCCCGTCTGCGCGATCAGATTCAGATGCTGGAGACCGTGGTGCAGCAGAACGCCGTCGTCTTCGATCAGGACGTGGACGCCGACGTGTTTGGCTTTGCCAGCGACGAATTGGAAGCCTCCGTGCACGCCTTCTATGTGCGTGCCGGCTCGATTCGCGGCGAACGCAACTGGAGCGTCGAACGGGTCGAGGACATCGCTGATACTGACTTGATGGCGGATCTTCTGGTGCAGGTGTATTCGGATGAGGCAGGGAATGACCACCCCCAGTCGGCTGCGCCGACAGCCCCTGCTAGCGGGGGCGAAAATGCAGCCGTGCTCCCGCTGGCGGGGGCTGGCACGCGAAGCGTGACTGGGGGTGGCGCTGCAACCATTTCCACCAGTCGCGAAGCCATCGGCTCCACGCAGACCCTTACGGCCATGGACGCGATTGCTCGCGCCCAGGCCACCCGCGAACGCAATACCCGTCAGGAAACCACCGGCCGCGTGGATCTGCTGGCTCCCATTGCGCCTGTGCCGCGCGAAATCATCGTGCCGATCGAACCCTCCCGGCGTGCGGAACTCGAAAGCTGGCTGACCGACCAGCGCGGGGGAGCGGTGACCATTCGCGTGGCCTCCCGAGGCGACAAGAAGCAGCTCATGGATCGCGCCAACGAGAACGCCAACCAGGCGTTGCAGCGCAGCAAGATGAGCCGCATCTCCGATATGGGCGCACGCACCCAGGCCATGAACGACGTGGCCAAGGCCCTGGGCCTGAACCAGGCGCCGTTACGCATCGAATGCTACGACATTTCGAACACCGTGGGTGGCGCCTTCCAGGTGGCTTCCATGGTGGTGTTCGAGGACGCCATCGCCAAGAAATCCGAATACCGTCGTTTTTCCATTCGCGGCAAGGACGGGCAAGGAGCAGTGGACGATCTCTCCGCGCTCTACGAGACGCTGACGCGACGTTTCAAGCATGGTAATATCGCCGGGGATTCCGGCGAGAGCATCGACGCGGAGCAGCGCGCGGCCAAGGCTGAGCAACAGCAGGAACAATCCGCATCCGATGTAAATGGCACCAGCAGTACGACGCCGGCAGCAATTACCGATGCCTCATCATTTGCCGATTCATCTGAAGTGGTCCAGCAGAACACGAATCGTCATCACTTTGCATACAAGCCGAATCTCGTGGTGGTCGATGGCGGCAAACCGCAGGTCATGGCCGCGGCCAAGGCTCTCAAGGATTGCGGCGTGGATGATGTGGCCGTCTGTGGCTTGGCCAAACGCCTCGAAGAGGTATGGGTGCCGGATGATGACTATCCGATCATCCTCAAACGCCAGTCCGAAGGCATGTACCTGCTGCAGCGCGTACGTGACGAATCGCATCGATTCGCAATCACCTACCATCGCCAGCAGCGCCGCAAAGGCGCGCTGCGCAGTGCGCTCGATGAGATTCCGGGTATTGGAGAGAGCTATCAGAAACGGCTGCTCAATCATTTCGGTTCGGTCAAAGCCATGCGTATGGCCAGCGTCGAGGACTTCGAGCAGGTCAAAGGTGTTGGCCACGCCAAGGCCGAGGCGTTGTATGCCGCGTTGCATGACGAGTAGGTAGACTCAACTGATTCTCTTCGGGACCTCCCCTCAGTCACTTCGTGACAGCTCCCCTTCTGAGGGGAGCCAGTGCAGCAACAGCCCATGACAGTTTCCCATACACAGTCGCGATAATCTCCTTCCCGGAGCCAGTGCCGTCACTCGGCATGAATTTTCGATTACGAATTGCGTAGCGTGACCACACCACGACAAGATGTCGGCTAGCATAGGAGAAGATATTCAAGGAGGGGATATGGCCAACCATCGCTGCGCAGTACTTGGCAAACCGATTGCGCATTCTCTGTCTCCGGTACTGCATAACGCAGCCTACCGGTCGCTGAATCTCAATGATTGGCTGTATGACAAGCACGAGGTGGGGGAGGATGACCTTGATGCTTTCCTCAAAGGTCTTGACTCCACTTGGGCCGGCCTGAGCCTGACCATGCCACTGAAACGCACCATCCAGCCGTACGGCACCCCGGAGAACCTGTGGGCCAAGGAGCTCAGGGTGGCCAACACCGCGGTGTTCGACTGGAATGACATCACCGATGATCCGGCCTGGCCTCACGGAAAGCCGGCCATCAAACTGTACAACACCGATGTCATCGGCATCCAACTCGCCTTCGACCATATCAACCGGGAGCTCGGCAACCATCATGCGGGCGATCGCGCCGGCACGGCCCTCATCATCGGCAACGGCAACACCGCCACCTCGGCATTGGCTGCGTGCTGCATGATGCCGGAGATCGGCCATATCACCGTCGCCGCACGGCATCCCGGTAGGAACGCCGGATTGAAGCCCGTGGCCGAAAAATTCATCAACACGCATAACCCGTACGACGAAATCGAACTGAGCGACACGTCGGCCCTGCTCAACGCCGCACGCACCGCCACCTATGTCATCAATACCATTCCCGGTTTGGCGGCAAACGGCATCGCGAATGTCATCAACACAGACAGCGAATCGCACGCGGAACCGTATTCTGGCCTGTTGCTGGACGTGGTATACAATCCACGTCCCACCAGACTCATGCAAGCATGGCGGTCCCACGGTGGCCGCGCCATTGGCGGCGAGGAAATGCTGCTGTATCAGGCACTTATCCAAGTGCTGCTGATGACCGGCATATGGGACGACGATCCGCCCAGTGACGCCGACAAGCGGTTGCAAGGCACCACCACCGAGGACGATCATCTGGAAATCGCGATGCGCAACGCGCTCGAGGAGGCATTGTGATGAGTCAGCCATCTTCCATCCACGATTCGGAAAATCAGGTCGACACCCATTCCGATTCCGCCGCTGCGGATAATCAGCCCAATCCGGCCGACGCATTCGAGGTATTGCTCATCACCGGCATGTCCGGCGCAGGCCGTTCCCGTGCCGCCGATTCGGTGGAGGATATGGGCTGGTACGTAGTCGACAACCTGCCGCCTAAATTGCTGGTTCCTCTTGTCGATATGATGACGACCTCCGGGTCAGACAGCGGCGTTCACAAGCTCGCCGCAGTCATTGACGTACGTTCCCGCAGCTACTTTGACGATCTGGCAGCCGTGCTCGGCCACTTGGATGATCTCGGTGTCAAAACCCGCATCCTTTTCCTTGATGCCAACAACGACGTACTTATCAAACGATACGAATCCGTCCGCCGCCCGCACCCATTGCAGCACGGCAACCGTCTTATCGATGGCATTCTCGAGGAACGCCATCTACTGGAAAACCTCAAAGAGCGGGCCGATTGGGTCATCGACACCAGTTCCTTGAGCATCCATCAGCTGTCCACCAAGCTCTACGAGACAATGTTGGGATCCGGGCCCACCACCGTGGCCGTGCACATCTTCAGCTTCGGATTCAAATACGGCATGCCTATAGATGCCGATTTCGTGGCCGATGTCCGGTTCCTGCCCAATCCATTCTGGGTGCCCAGCCTGCGCGAGCTTACCGGAGCCGACAAACCCGTCGCCGACTATGTGCTGTCCAGCAAAGGCGCCAAGGAATTCCTTGATTCCTATGAACGCGCCATTGAAACGGCCATCGAAGGATATGCCCAGGAAGACAAGCACTTTGTGACCATTGCCATAGGTTGCACCGGAGGCCAGCATCGATCGGTCGCGATAAGCGAAGAACTGGCTCGCCGACTACGCGCACACGGCCTGAACGTCACCGTTTCGGCACGGGAACAACACCATCGACGCTCATCCTGAGTGACCACACTGCGAGAAAACAAAGCCCAAAATATATATCAAACGGGTTCGGTTGTCCACCAGATTAGGTATCACAGAAAGCCGATGGCTTCCGACTGCTTGATGGCCGAGGCGCCTAAGGCATTGAGAAGAACGGGACTGTAGGAGGTTGGATCTTTGGCTCTTCTGGACGATGTTAAAAGCGAGTTGGCTGCCTTTGAAGGTGACTCGCCTGCCGCGATCAAGGCCCAAGCAGCGGCCATGATTCGTTTTGGCGGTGGTTTGCGTCCTGTGCAAAACGCGTATGTGATTCAAGCCGTATTTACCTCATTGGATGCAGCCGAGTGGCTTCAAAACACCCTGAAGAACGTATTCGGTCATGAGGCAGAGGTCAATCACCTGACCCGCCAGACTCCGAATGGGCCGGTGGAAACCTATGTGGTGCTTGTCACCCGCAACGTGGTGGCTCTTGCGCTGCAGACCGGTCTGGTCGACCGCCGCAAGCAGCAGGTGCGCGGACTTCCCGCCGAAGTGGTCAACGGTTCCATCGCCCAGATCAAGGCCGCATGGCGTGGCGCTTTCATGGCCCGTGGCTTCCTGTCCGACCCCGGTAAAGCAAGCTTCCTGGAAATCGCCTGCCCCACCGAAGAGGCCGCCATGGCCCTGTGCGGCGTGGCCCGTCGTCTCGGCATTCAGGCCAAGCATCGCACCCTGCGCAGTTCCGAACGCGTGACGCTCAAAGATCCCGACGCCATCGAGCGCATGCTCAAGCTCATGGGTGCCACCCGTTCCGCCCGCGAATGGACCGGCAAGCGTTCCGACGGCGAAGCCCGCGGCAAGGCCAATCGTCTGGCCAACTTCGATGATGCCAATATGCGCAGGTCCGCCAAAGCCGCCGCCGAGGCCAGCGAGAAGGTGCAGCATGCCTTCGAGGTGCTGGGCGACAACATTCCGGACAATCTTCGTCAGGCCGGCCAGCTGCGCATCGACCACGTGGACAAGAGCCTCGAAGAGCTCGGCAAGATTGCCGAACCGCAGATTACCAAGGATGCAATCGCAGGCCGTATCCGTCGACTGCTCCAGCTCGCCGAGAAAACCGAAAAGGCCCGGGCCGCCGAAGGACGGTAATGAGGCAGACCGTCAAGATCGTCCAGCATATGCAACGACTTACGAAACACCGCATTCAGTCATCAGACGAATGCGGTGTTTTGTTCTGGAATGCCTGTAATATGCAAAGTGGCAAAAATTGGCCACTTTGACGTGAAATTCGTCAAGGAAAGGATATTCATGAAGACACTCAAGGACCTTGGAGATCTCAAGGGCAAGCGCGTTCTGGTTCGCGCTGATTTCAATGTTCCGCTGGACGGCACCACCATCACCGATGACGGTCGAATCAAGGCCGCTCTGCCGACCATCAAGACCCTGCGCGAAGAAGGTGCCAAGGTCATCCTCATGGCCCACCTCGGCCGCCCGAAGGGCAAGGTCGTCCCTGAGCTGAGCCTGGCCCCGGTTGCCGCCCGCCTCGGCGAGCTGCTGGGCACCAACGTGCCGCTGGCCAAGGACACCTACGGTGAGGACGCCCAGGCCAAGGTCGCCGCCATGAACGATGGCGACGTTGTGCTGCTCGAGAACGTTCGCTTCAACCCGGAGGAAACCTCCAAGGACGTCGCCGAGCGCGCCGCCTACGCCAAGAAGATCGCCGCCCTCGGCGAGGCCTTCGTTTCCGATGGCTTCGGTGTGGTCCACCGCGCTCAGGGCTCTAACTACGACGTTGCCGCCGATCTGCCGGCCGCCGCAGGTCTGCTGGTCGAGAAGGAAGTCAAGGCCCTGTCCAAGGCCACCGAGAACCCGGAGCGTCCGTTCACCGTGGTGCTCGGCGGCTCCAAGGTCTCCGACAAGCTCGGCGTCATCGAGAACCTGCTCGACAAGGCCAACCGTCTGGTCATCGGCGGCGGCATGGTGTTCACCTTCCTCAAGGCCAAGGGCTACGAGGTCGGCACCTCCCTGCTTGAAGAGGACCAGCTTGAGAAGGTCAAGGGCTACATCGAGACCGCCGAGAAGAACGGCGTTGAGCTCGTACTGCCGACCGATGTCGTCGTGAACGCCGGCTTCCCGGCCGGTGACACCCCGGTTGCCCCGGAGGTCGTTGCCGCCGACGCCATTCCGTCCGACAAGATGGGTCTGGACATCGGCCCGGATTCCCAGAAGCTCTTCCACGACAAGATCGTCGACTCCAAGACCGTCGTGTGGAACGGCCCGATGGGCGTGTTCGAGGTTCCTGAGTTCGCCGCCGGCACCAAGGCCGTGGCCCAGGGTCTGGTCGACGCCACCGCAGCCGGTGCGTTCACCATCGTCGGTGGCGGTGACTCCGCTTCCGCCGTGCGCAACCTCGGCTTCCCGGAGGATGGCTTCTCCCACATCTCCACCGGTGGTGGCGCTTCCCTCGAGTTCCTCGAGGGCAAGGAGCTCCCGGGTCTGAAGGTGCTCGAGTAAGTTTTATTCTGGCTCCCCTCCTCGAGGGGAGCTGGCTCGCGTAGCGAGACTGAGGGGAGTTACGGCGATGTCGGGCTCCCCTCAGTCAGCTTTGCTGACGGCTCCCCTCACTGAGGGGAGCCAAGGAACGATAATGAGAGGGGAAATCATGGCGTCCAAGCGCATTCCTTTGGTAGCCGGCAACTGGAAGATGAACTTCGATCATCTGGAAGCCACGTACTTTGTACAGAAGCTGGTATGGCTACTGCGCGACGCTCATTTCGACTTCAAGCGTTGCGAGGTCGCCCTTTTCCCGTCCTTCACCTCGCTGCGCAGCGTGCAGGTGCTTGTCGAAGCCGACAAGCTCCGCCTCACCTATGGTGCCCAGTCGGTATCCGTGACCACGCAAGGCGCCTTTACCGGTGACGTATCCGCCGATATGCTGGCCCACCTTGGCTGCTCGTATGTCATTGTCGGACATTCCGAGCGCCGTAAATACCATCCCGAAGACGATGCCAATATCGTCGATCAGGTGCGTGCCGTACTTGCCGCCGGCATGCAGCCAATACTGTGCGTAGGCGAAAGCTACGAGGAACGCCGTAAGGGCATTGAGCTCGACTTCGCAGTCGGCCAGGTGCGTGATGTCACCCGCGATCTTTCCGATGAGGAAGCTGCCAAACTCATCGTGGCCTACGAACCGGTCTGGGCCATCGGCACCGGCATGGTCGCCACTCCGCAATCCGCTCAGGACGCAGCCAACGCGATTCGCGATGATTTGAAGACCACGTTCGGCCAAAAGGTGTCGGACAGCGTACGCATTCTGTACGGCGGCTCCGTCACCTCAAAGAACGCGGCAGAACTCATCTCCCAGCCCGATGTGGACGGATTCCTCATCGGCGGCGCTGCCCTGGATGTCGAGGAATTGTCCAAAATCGCCCGTCTTGCACTGAAAACAACATCTTCACGGTCGTAATACACCGGTTTTCCGATATGTGCGCTATGCTTATCAACAGTAAATTCAACTCGGAGGTACCCTGTGACCGCTCTTAAGATCACGCTACAAGTCATCGTCGTGCTGCTCAGCTTCGTGCTGACCCTGCTCATCCTTATGCACAAGGGCAAGGGCGGCGGTCTGTCCGACATGTTCGGTGGCGGTCTGACCCAGAATGCCGGCACCTCTGGCGTCGCCGAAAAGAACCTGAACCGCTGGACTGTCATCATCGCCCTCGTATGGGTGGCTCTGATTATCGGCCTCGACATGATGACCAAGTTCAACCTCGGCTGATTGATTTTGTAAACTTTTCACGACCCATGACCGATATACCGGTCATGGGTCGTAGTTTTTCCATCGTTCATGGCTTGCAAAGGAGTGCACTATGGTCACTATGAACCGCAACAAAGTCGTCATTGTGGGCACCGGACAGGTCGGTGCGACCACGGCGTTCAGCATCGTTACACATGGTCTGTGCAATGAGCTCGTGCTCATCGATCATTTTGCCGCCAAAGCTTTGGGGGAGGCCCGTGACCTTGACGATGGTAGCGAGTTCCAAGATCGTCACGTCAAGGTGCGTGCCGGCGACTATGCCGATTGCAGGGACGCGGATATCGTCGTCATCACCGTGGGCCGCAAGCCGCCGGCCAATTCCAACCGTATGGCCGAGCTCGGCTTCACCGTCGGGCTCGTGGGCGAAGTGGTCGACAATGTCATGGCCTCGGGCTTTGACGGCGTAATCGTCATGGTTTCCAACCCGGTCGACGTAATGGCCTGGTACGCATGGAAACGTTCCGGCCTGCCGCGCACCCAGGTGCTTGGCACCGGTACCGCGCTCGATACCTCACGCCTCAAGACCATCATCGGCGAGGAAACCGGCCTTGATCCGCGCAATGTGAGCGGCTTCGTGATGGGCGAGCATGGCGACTCCCAATTCACCGCATGGTCCACCGTCTCGCTCGGCGGCAAGCCGTTCGCTCGCTTCCTGGCTGACAACCAAGACCGCTTCGCCTCCGTATCCACCGCCGAAGTCGAGGAAAAGACCCGTACCCGCGGCGACGAAATCGTGGCGGCCAAGGGCGGCACCAACTTCGGCATTGCTTCCACCGTGGCCGGCATAGTGCAGACCATTCTGTGGGATGAGCGTCGCATCGTCCCCGTCTCTACGCTGCTGGACGGCGAATACGGCGAACATGGCGTGTTCCTTGGCGTGCCCACCGAACTGCGTGCCAATGGTGCCAATGAAATCGTGGAACTGGAACTAAGCAACGAGGAAATGGCCAAAATGCATCACTCCGCCGAACTCGTCCGAGACCATTGCAAGGGACTGCTGTGACCACAACCATCAAGACGACAACTCGCCCCGAACTGTTGGTCGCCGACCTCGACGGCACTCTATTGCATGACGCCGAGGTCTTTGAGGATCGTTTCATCACCCAGCGCAGCATCGACACCATCGCTCGGGCTCACGACGCCGGCATGAAATTCGCCATCGCCACCGCGCGACCGGTGAGTACCGGACTGCAGTTTGCCGAGAAACTGCCCGTTGATGCTGTGATCTATCTCAACGGTGCCCTCATCGATTTCGACCCGGCCAATTCCGATTTCGATATGCTGACATCCGACTCATCACAGCAGAGCGAGAATCATCTCATTAAAATCGGTTTCTCCTCACAGCGCGCCTGCGAAGTCTGCCTGTTTCTGCTCGACCGTATGCCAAACCTCAAAATCGGCATCGTGATGAACGACGTGCGCTACACCAACTTCGATGTGCGCGTGTATTGGAAGACTCAGGCTTTCCAATACACGAACTTCCATGACGTTCCTGATGGAATCGCAGACAAAATCACCATCTTCCCTGAACCGGAACAATGGAATGAACTGCGTGCGCTGATTCCGCCGGACTTCGACATCTCCATCAGCGAAGGCGTGATGTGGATGCTCATGAATCCTCAGGCCAACAAGGAGCATGCGCTGCGCTTGCTGTGCGATCGTCTCGATGTCCCGCTTGAGCAGACTGCGGCCTTCGGCGACGATCTCATCGACATCAATATGATGAGCGAATCTGGCAGAGGAGTGGCCGTGGCCAACGCGAATCCAAAAGTGCTGTCCATCGCCGACGAGATTTGCCCTCCTAACAACGAGGATGGCGTCGCTCAGTGGATCGAGTCACAGCTTCGATAATTGCTGTGCCGTTCGAACACTGTAAACACGCCAAAAATTGAACACATATTGAACTAGGCGTATGCTTTGAACCGTTGTTCAACAAGACAATTGAACTTCCGGTTGGAGGCATAGGACTATGAGCGTATCGGCGTTTGCGGAACGACTGCGCAATGCGATGAACAGTAGGGAATTGAAGCAGGTAGATCTGGTGCACGCCGCCGAACGCCGCGGTGTCAAGATGGGCAAAAGCCACATCAGCCAATATGTTGCGGGCAAGACCATGCCGCGAGAGGATGTGCTGCTGTTTCTGGCTGACGAACTTGATGTCGATGCGAACTGGCTTCGTGGCCGATCCTCGGAAACAAAATTGAACTCCGACGCACAACCCGCTTCCCATATTGACACACCGAGCGGAGCTCCCACGTCGGCGGAAACGGAAATTCCTGCTGCTCGCCGCCGTACCTTTGGCAAATCACACAAGCTTGATGACGTACTCTACGATGTTCGCGGCCCAGTGGTTGATGAGGCGGCCCGCATGGAACAGGCCGGCACCCACGTACTGAAGCTCAACATCGGCAACCCTGCACCGTTCGGCTTCCGTACGCCGGACGAGGTCGTCTACGACATGGCGCAACAATTGCCTGAAACCGAAGGCTATTCGGCTTCCAAGGGCCTGTTCTCCGCGCGTAAGGCCATCATGCAGTATGCACAGCTCAAGAACATTCCGAACGTCACCATCGAAGACATCTACACCGGCAATGGTGTCAGCGAGCTCATCAACCTGTCTATGTCCGCGCTGCTCGACAGTGGCGATGAGGTGCTTGTGCCATCTCCGGATTACCCGCTGTGGACCGCCTGTGTGAATCTCGCCGGCGGCACCGCCGTGCATTACCTGTGCGACGAGAAGTCCGACTGGTACCCGGATATCGACGATATGCGTAAGAAGATCACCGATCGTACCGTGGCCATCGTGCTCATCAATCCGAACAATCCGACCGGTGCGCTGTATCCAAAGGAAGTGCTGCAGCAGATTGTCGACTTGGCGCGTGAGCACCAGCTCATGATTTTCTCCGACGAAATCTACGATCGTCTGGTTATGGACGGGCTCGAGCATATTTCCATCGCTTCCATGGCTCCGGATCTGTTCTGCGTGACCTTCTCCGGCCTGTCCAAGTCGCATATGATCGCCGGCTACCGCGTGGGCTGGATGATTTTGTCGGGCAACAAGGCCATCGCCAAGGATTACATCGAGGGCATCAATATGCTCACCAACATGCGCATCTGTTCGAACGTGCCCGCGCAGTCCATTGTGCAGACCGCGCTGGGCGGCCATCAGAGCGTGCACGACTATATCGTGCCCGGTGGCCGTATCCATGACCAACGTGATTACATCTATGACGCGTTGAACTCCATTCCGGGCATCACCGCGGTCAAGCCGAAGGCCGCGTTCTATATCTTCCCGAAGATTGATATCAAGAAGTTCAACGTACATGACGACGAGCAGTTCGCCCTCGATCTGCTGCATGACAAGCGCATTCTCATCACGCGAGGCGGCGGCTTCAACTGGCACGAGCCGGATCACTTCCGTATCGTCTACCTGCCACGCATCGAAGTGCTCAAGGATGCCACCAACAAGCTCTCCGACTTCCTCAGCTACTACTGGCAGAGCTGATTTTTTCAATGCCGACGAGTCCACTAATGTGCACTCGTCGGCATATCTTTATATGAATATCGATGTCGACGAACTGTACGGCACCGTAACCATCGATGCACCCCGTCTTTCTGCAAATCTACATCCCATTGTCGATGCCATCGACTGAGCGTGGGGGCGTAACGCCGAAACTAATAAAAATATGAGCCCGAGTGGGACCGTCTCCACATGAGGTCTTTATCGCACCAAAATACCTGCAATGACAATGAGGCCGGCCTTGATTCGTATGGTTTGCAGGTATAAAGGGTCGATTTGGAGTATCTGAACAGCGCTATTCGGGCTTAACTCCATAGATTGCAGGTATAAGGGGCCGTTTTGCGAGCGGAAATTGCAGGCAATTAATGCGATTGCAGGTATAAAGGTGCAAGTTAGAGCCGATTGTGCGCCGTAACTTGCACCTTTATACCTGCAACGCCGCTAACAAGTACCGAAATACCTGCAACTGAATCGGGTTATGCCAAGGTGAAGGCGATGATGAACGCAGTGGCGGACAGTACAGCTGTTAACAGCAGGTAGAATATCGCGGCCTTATTCTGAAAACCAGCTGAATTAGCCGAATTATGACTGTTGCTCATGCTGCCTGTGGTAGCCATAACGGTTGCGATGGCCGAGACGAGGGAAAATATTGGCAGCACGTACAGCAAAACGGCTAGTACGATGAGAGGTCCTGAACCGGTGCAAAAAGCAATAAGTCCTGCATTGTTCGTTGCTGCCAGCGCGGGGCAAAAATCGGTATGGCCGCCAGTGCCGTAACTGTAGGTCAGAAAAGTGATTACTGCCCAAAACAGGCCAAGAGGAACCGATACATGACTTACGGCAGACGCATTGATACTGATAACCCGAAACAGCTTATGCACAGATACAGGTCGTATATCGCGAATCGTCGGCAGTGCTGAACCAACGTTATCTCGTGGAGTATCGATAGAGATGAGATGCACCAGCGCATATGCCGCAAGTCCAAGTCCACAAGCGATGGTCACACCGCCGGTGGAATTGACCTCATCGGACACCGAGTATTCGGTGACGAGCACCGGCATCACGCCAATTTGCCACACGAGCAGCAGCCGCGTCACCAGAGTCCAACCACCGCGCTCGGAGGCAGACTTATCCGAACCCGTCAGATTAGTCAGATCGGCTATATGCTGCTGCTGGATACTAGTGCTGTTGCGCGAATAGGCGGCAAGTATGGCGTAAACCAACCACGTTGCCGCATGTATCGCCCACAACATTACAATTTTGATATTCGCGCTCAGCACCAATATGAACGCAACGGCCACTGCCGCAAGAAAAACACAGATGACCGTGCGAAGACGATGACGAGCAAAGCCCTGTACTCCTGCAACAGTCAGACAAATGATTGCAACGACGCTCAGCGCAGTCACCGCCAGAAACCACAGTGGCGAAGTGACGCAGGCTCCGTAATCACCAGTTGCCTGGCCAGACAGATAATAAGTCATTCTGCCAATCGTCGGACAGTTCGGATGCAGCATCATGCCGCCCCAGATTCGCTCATATAGTGGCGCGAACGATACGCCAGCACCGCTGAGCGCCGCAATAATCGCCATCACCATGGCCGGAATCAATCCAAGCTCGCGATTCCGGTCGGTTTCCGTTATCTGCCTATCACTGGTGTTCATGACGCACTCCGCCTTATGCCGTTATCGATGATGTCAGTATGACTATAGTAGATGAGCGAAGGCCAGCAGTATACAGGAATTCTGTATGCCGCTTTATAGGCGTGATGCTGTGACAGCTAACATGACAACCGCTATCACTGGCCGACCGTCAAACTCCGTGCACACCGGGCAACTACCGCCGGGGAGCATCGGCGATGCCGATGGCGAGACCAATGATGGCCGGCATAACCCAGCCGAGTTGGTATTGCTGCAGGGGGAGCATGGCCAGTGCCGCGTCCAGCCAACCGATGGAACCGCCGAAGACGGCGGCCAGGCTGGAGATGCAAGTGGCGAAGGAGGCGATGCCCACCAGCAGTACAGTCCAGAAGTAGACACGCGGGAATCGCGCGCCAAGCTTCTTATGGGTAAGCGCCAGCAACACCAGCACAATGGCAATCGGATACAACGCGGACAACACCGGCACGGAGACTTTGATGATCGCGCTCAGCCCGGCGTTGGACACGATGAAGCTGAACACGGTGAAGATGATCTGCCAAGTGCGGTAGCTCAGCGTTCGTCCGGCGACGGTCTGGAATCGAGTATGGAAGTAGGTGGCGCAGGTGCAGATCAATCCGGTGCATACGTTGAGGCATGCGATGACGAACACGACGCCAAGGAACGCGGTGCCGAACGTGCCGAACAGGGAAGAGGTGAGGTTGGTGAGTACGGTGGCACCTGTGTCCTTGGCCGGGTCGATAGAAGCGATGGCGCCAGACACCACGCCCACATAACTCAGGGCGCCGTAAATCACGATAAGCAGCACGCCGGTGCCGAGCCCGGCATACGCGGTTTCCTTCTGCACTTGCGATTCATCATCGACTTGCTGGGCGCGGATATTCGCGGAAATCACGATGCCGAAATAAAGCGCGGCAAGCAGATCCATGGTCTGGTAGCCGTCGAGGAAGCCGCGTGCGATTTGGTTTGTGAAGTAATCGCCCATCGGTTTGGCCGGGGTACCGATGCCGTGGATCAGGCATGCGATGAACAGAACCGCGATAAGCACCAGCAGTAAGGGTCCCATGAATCGGCCGAGCACTTTGGAGAGTTTCTCAGGATGTTGGGCGAACAGGAACGCCAGCGCGAAGAACACGAGCGAGTAGATAAGCTGGGCTAGCCAGTCATAGGAAGTCGGCACGAAAGGTGCCACCATCATTTCGAATGAGGTGGTGGCCGTACGCGGAATCGCAAAACAGGGGCCGATGGTGAGCATGATCGCCACGCCGAGGAACAGGGCAAATTTGGGGGAGACCCGGCCGGCGAGCTTGTCGAAGCCTCCGGCGAAAGTGACCGCCAGTACGCCGAGAATCGGCAGGCCGACCGCGGAGACGATGAAGCCAATGGCCGCCGGCATGGTTGCGGAACCAGCTTGCGCGCCGACGAATGGTGGGAAGATTAGATTGCCCGCGCCGAAGAACATCGAAAAGAACGTGAAGGTCATGACCAACCGCTGGCGTGTGACAAGTTTGTTCAAGGTTCTCCTCTTTCTCTGTGTGCCAGCTACCCACTCTAGCAAGTTCGCCTCTAGTGTGGTCCCTTCGCACCATCCATATGCCGTCATCCACTCCCTAGCATACGTTTTTCTAGATTATTTTCTCCATCATCTGGAAAAACGTACACTGACCGACAGTAAGCGTACATTTTTCCAGAGAAGGCCTGAAATAGTCTGGAAAACCGTACGCTCAGGGTGAGTAAGATCCGAATATGTCGTAACAAAAGAAGGACGAAGCCCTATCCAATACGCAAAAAGCCCCGACCGGTTGGGGTCGGGGCTTCTGTGAGCTAATCAGTTAATGCGCTAGGCGCATCGACTAATAATCTCAGGCGTTCACGCGGTCGATGCCGGACTGGACGTCAGCCAGCACGGAATCCCAGGACTTGATGAAGGCGGCGACACCGTCGGCCTCCAGCTTGTCGGTGACGTCCTTGAGGTTGATGCCCAGCTCAGCCAGCTTGTTGATGACGGCGTGGGACTCCTCGTAGGTGCCCTCGATGGACGGAGCGCCGTTGCCGTGGTCGGCCAGAGCGTTCAGGGTCTTCTCCGGCATGGTGTTGACGATGTGCTTAGCAACGAGCTCGTCAACGTACTTGCAGTCGGAGTAGGCAGCGTTCTTGGTGCCGGTGGAAGCCCACAGCGGGCGCTGAACCTTGGCGCCCTTGGCAGCCAGGTCGGCCCAACGCGGATCCTCAGCGAACTTCTTCTCGAAGAGCTCGTAAGCCAGGCGAGCGTTGGCCACAGCAGCCTTGCCCTCCAGAGCCTTGGCTTCGTCGGAGCCGTTGGCTTCCAGCAGCTTGTCGACAGCGGTGTCCACGCGGGACACGAAGAAGGAAGCGACGGAGCCGATGTGCTTCAGGTCGTGGCCGTTGGCGTCAGCCTGGGCGATGCCCTCGATGAAGGCGTCGATGACCTGCTCGTAACGCTCGAGCGAGAAGATCAGGGTGACGTTGACGGAGATGCCCTTGGCCAGGGTGGCGGTGATGGCCGGCAGACCTTCGAGGGTTGCCGGAATCTTGATCATGGCGTTCGGGCGGTTGACCTTCTCCCAGAGTTCCACAGCCTGCTTGGCGGTGTTCTCGGTGTCATGGGCCAGACGCGGGTCGACCTCGATGGAGACGCGGCCGTCGACGAAGTCGGTAGCCTCAGCGATCTCGCGGAAGATGTCGGTGGCGTTGCGCACGTCGGTGGTGGTGAGCTCGCGGACAGCGGTCTCAACGTCAACCTTGCCGAGCTCCTTGAGCTGAGCGTCGTACGGACCGACCTGGCTCAGGGCCTTCTGGAAGATGGACGGGTTGGTGGTAACACCGACCACGTTCTTGTTGGCGATGAGGTCCTGCAGGGAGCCGGACTCGATGCGGGAGCGGGACAGGTCGTCCAGCCAGATGGAAACGCCGTTGTCGGACGTACGCTGAGTTGCTTCAGTCATTTATTTCTCCTTATATTCCGTTATGGAACAAATCTTGTTAAGCCCTCCCTCTTAGTGAGGGAGGGCAATGAAATCACTTGGCGGCTTCGACTTCGGCGATGGAGGCCTTGGCGGCTTCCACCACGTGCTCGGCGGTGATGCCGAGGTCGATGAGGTTCTGAGCACCGTCGCCCTGCAGACCGAACTGCTCGATGGAGACAGGCTTGCCGTAGGAACCGAGGTACTTGTACCACGGCATGGCAACGCCGGCCTCGACGGAGACACGAGCCTTGACACCGGCTGGAAGCACGGCCTCCTTGTACTCGGCGTCCTGCTCCTCGAACCATTCGAGGGACGGCACGGAGACCACGCGGGCCTTGACGCCTTCCTCAGCGAGGGTCTTGGCGGCCTTGACGGCCAGCTGGACTTCGGAACCGGTGGCCATCAGGATGACATCCGGAGTGCCTTCGGTGTCGACCAGGACGTAAGCGCCCTTGCGGACACCGTCCTTGGCCTTGGCAGCGGTCTCGGCGAGAACCGGGACGCCCTGACGGGACAGCACCATGGCAGCCGGCAGCGTGTTCTTCTTCTCGAAGAAGTAGCGGTAGGCTTCGGCGGTCTCGAAGGCATCGGCCGGGCGAACGACCTCAAGCTGCGGGATAGCGCGGAAGGAAGCAAGGTGCTCAACCGGCTGGTGGGTCGGGCCATCCTCGCCGACGGCGACGGAGTCGTGCGTCCACACGTACAGGTTCGGAATCTCCATGAGGGCGGCCAGACGAACGGCGGAACGCTCGTAGTCGGAGAACATGAAGAAGGTGCCGCCGAACGGACGGGTGTGGGAGCCCAGCAGGATGCCGTTGGTAATGCAGCCCATGGTGAACTCGCGCACGCCGAAGTGCAGCTGACGACCGAACTCGTTGCAGACCGGCCACTGCTTGGTGGCGCACTCAGCCGGAGCGAAGGTGGCAGCGCCCTTGAGGTCGGTCTTGTTGGAGCCACCGAGGTCGGCGGAGCCGCCCCAGAGTTCCGGCATGACAGCAGCGATGGCATTGAGCACAGAGCCGGAGGCGCCACGGGTGGCGACACCCTTTCCGACCTCGAAGGTGGCCTCAAGGTCATCGATGGCCTTGTCGAAGCCTTCCGGCAGCTCGCCGGCCTTGATGCGGTCGTACAGGGCAGCCTTGTCCGGGTTGGCCTTGCGCCATGCGTCGAACTTCTCGTCCCATTCCTTGTGGGCCTCGAGACCGCGCTCAGCAACCTTGCGGGCGTGAGCCAGAGCCTCTTCGTCAACGTGGAAGTTCTCTGCCGGATCGTAGCCGAGGACTTCCTTGAGGCCGGCAACGGCCTCGGTGCCCAGCTTGGAGCCGTGAGAGGACGGATCGTTGGTCTTGCCCGGGGTCGGCCAAGCAATCAGGGTGTCGACCTTGATGAGCTTCGGCTGATCCGGAGCAGCGGCCTCGGCCTTGGCGATAACGTCGGCCAGACCCTCGACGTCCTCCTTGTAGGAGCCGTCGGGCTGGATGAAGCTGAACTCGTCGGTGTACCAGCCGTAGGCCTGGAAACGCTTGAGCACATCCTCGGCCAGCACCAGGTTGGTGTCGCCTTCGATCTGGATGCGGTTGGCGTCGAAGATCACGGTGATGTTGCCGAGCTTCTGGTTGGCGGCAAGGGCAGCGGCTTCTCCGGAGATGCCCTCTTCGATATCGCCTTCACCGCAGATAGCCCAGATCTTGTGGTAGAACGGGGAGTCTTCCTTCGGGGTTTCCGGATCGAGCAGACCGCGCTGGAAACGCTCGCCGTAGGCAAAGCCGATGGCGGAAGCGAAGCCCTGGCCCAGCGGGCCGGTGGTCATTTCGATACCGGGGGTCAGGCCGTACTCGGGGTGACCCGGGGTACGGGTGTCAGCGCCACCACGGAAGTGCTTGAGGTCGTCCAGGGTCAGGCCATAACCGGAGAAGTACAGCTGGACGTACTGGGTGAGGGAGGCGTGGCCACCGGAAAGGATGAAGCGATCACGGCCCTCCCAGTTGGGATCGTTCGGATCGTGCTTGATGAAATGCTGGTACAGCGTGTAGGCGATGGGCGCCAGGGAAACGGGGGAACCGGGGTGGCCGGAACCGGCGTTCTCCACCGCGTCAGCCGAAAGGGCCTTCGCCATCTTGATGGCGCGCTCGTCGAGCTCGGTCTCCTTGAATTCGGTCATGGATTACTTTCCTTCCAATTGGTCGGGCCGCGTATCCGGCTTGTGCCGGGCGCTTGACGCCCTCACATTGCGCTTACCATGCTAGCGATGGTTTGCGACGTTATGGTGCAATTTTGGCGTGTTTTGGTAGTTTGTGTTCTGTTAGCGTTCACAATTCACATCACTTCGCCGCAAATGAACGCATTAGCACTCGAAACCAATGAGTGCTAATACAATGAGAGCAGATTGCATACTGCAGATGTACATATAAGGAGGCGCGCATGACGCAATCACGTCGCATGCTGGTACTGCGCGCTGTGGTGGAAGATTACATCCGTTCGCAAGAGCCCGTAGGCTCCGCGGCATTGTCCAAGGAACGCGATTTAGGCGTCAGCTCTGCCACCATTCGCAATGATATGGCCGCATTGGAAGATGAAGGCTACCTGATTCAGCCGCATACGTCCGCCGGTCGCGTACCCACTGAAAAGGGATACCGTTATTTTGTAGATCGACTGGCTACGGTTGTGCCGCTCAGCGAAGCTCAACGCCGCGGTATCAATAGTTTCCTATCCGGCTCGGTCAGCCTCAAGGACGCACTGCAACGTTCCGCACGACTGCTCTCGGAAATCACCGGTCAAGTTGCCATAGTCGCATCGCCTTCATTATCCAAGGCGACGTTACGCCACGTGGAGCTGGTACCAGTGGCCATGAGCACGCTACTTGCCGTGGTAATCACCGATACCGGTCGCGTGGCACAGCACGGACTGACCGTCTCGGCCATGCCCACGGCCGACGACATCAACCGCCTGTCCAGTGCAGTCAATGAACAATGCAACGGTCAGTCCTTATCATCCGCATCCGAAACCGTGCGCGCCCTTGGTGGCGGCACCGGATTCGAGACAGTGCGGGAGGCGGCCGACGCCCTGGCCGACGCCTTCGCATCGATGGCATTGGACGAGCGCGCCAACGAATTGTATATGTCCGGCACATCGCATCTGGCGCATTCCCGTTCTCTGACCGATCTGGCACCGCTCTTCGACGCGCTGGAAGAGCAAGTGGTGCTCATGAAACTGATGAGCAACCTCAGCGAAGAGCCAAGCGCCACTGGCGTAGGCGTATCCATTGGCTCCGAAAGCCACACGCCTGAACTCTTGCATGCCTCGGTGGTCAGTAGCGGTTACGGACGCAGTACTTCGCCCGTAGCGAACGATTCGGAACGCAACGAGACATCGCCCGATCAGGACAGCGCCAACGAACCCATTGCTTTTGTGGGATCCATCGGCCCAACCCATATGGATTATGCGGCTACCATGGCCGCGGTCAGGGCAGTGGCAAGGTATCTCACTTTTTTTGTCTCGGAAAGCGGCTCCGGCGACTGACCGCAGGCTATGGCACAATAACCCGCAGACCAACGAATACAAAGGAACAGACAAGTGGCAGATTATTACGAGACGCTGGGCATCGACCGCAACGCGAGCGACGACGAGATCAAGAAGGCGTACCGCAAGCTCAGCCGTAAGTATCACCCTGATATCGCGGGACCGGAGTTCGAGGACAAGTTCAAGGAAGTGAACAACGCCTACGATGTGCTGTCCAATCCGGATAAGCGCCGTATGTATGATTCCGGCGTTGACCCCAACGATCCGAACGCCGGTGCTGGCGGCTTCTCCGGCGCGGGATTCGGCGATATGGGAGACGTATTCTCCACGTTCTTTGGTTCCGCATTCGGTGGCGGCTCACAGGGCCCGGTGCCGCGCACACAGCCTGGACGCGATGCGCTGGCTTCCGCTTCCATCGACTTGAAAACCGCCGTATTCGGCGGCACGGCGCATGTCAAGATCAATACGTTCTCCCTGTGTCAGGAGTGCGGTGGCTCCGGCGCACAAGGCGGTGCCCAGCCGGTCACTTGCCCGGACTGCCATGGACAGGGCTTCATGCAAAAGGTCGTGCGCACTATGCTTGGCCAGATGATGACCTCCGCTCCCTGCGAGCGCTGCGAGGGTCACGGCACCATCATCCAGAATCCATGCCCGAGCTGCATGGGTCACGGCCGCGTTCGCACCACGCGTAATGTGGGTGTCACTGTGCCGGCCGGTATCAACGACAATGCTCGACTGCGCTTGGCCAACCAGGGTGAAGTCGGTGAGGGCGGCGGCGCTGCCGGCGATTTGTACATTGATATTCGCATCAAGGCAGATAAGCAGTTCACCCGCGACGGCGATGACCTGCATTGCTGGATTCAGGTTCCGATGAGCTGGGCCGTGCTCGGACACGATCTGTCCATTGATACGTTTGACGGCGAGCAGACCGTATCCATTCCGGCGGGCTGCCAGCCTGAGGATACGGTGACGTTGAAGGGTCTGGGCGTTACCAATATTCGCAATAAGGATGAGCGCGGCAATCTGGTTGCCCATGTGAACGTACTGATTCCCACCAAGCTCAGCGAGTCCGAGCGGGGACTGATTGAACAGTTCGCCGCCTCGCATGATTCCGATGCCACGCACGTCTCCCAGGCTTCCCGTCCGCAAACCGGTCAGAAGAAGGGATTCTTTAGCAAGTTGAAGGACGCACTGAGCTGAGAGTGGGTTGGAAAATGGCCGCTTTGCCTTGCGGGAGTAGGACTGAGCGGCTTTTTTCGTTTTAACCGGTTTTAACGGTTTTTAACCTGTTTTTACGAAAAATGTGGGCAAAATGTGGGCAAAAAATGAGCCTCGGAAAGCTGCTCCCAAAACGTGAAAACCGCCCCTCCGTCCAGCGTTATGCCGGATGGAGGGGCGGTGTTTTTATGGTTATTCGGTTTTGGATGCCTTGGCCTTGAGGGTGCTTGCGCCGATGACGACGCCGATGGCCAGGGCGACGGCGTTGATGGTCGTCGCGGCCTGATCGGCCCACGTCCAGCCCCATACGGGGCCGAGGGTCTGCACGAGCACGCCGATGGCCGGCAGCACGATCAGCGCGAGCCATTTGAGCACGTCATAGGCTCGGTTCGGCAGCAGCCAATCGGGCACGGTCGGCTCCGTGCCGGCGGTCTTGGGTTCGGTGTTTTCGTCGGTCATATTGTCCTCGATTCTGCAGTTGGAACCTGGGAACCCCGCCCGGCTAAGGTGCGGGGTTCCCAGGTTGGGTTCGGGTTCTCAGTAGTTCAGTAGTGCAGCACTTCGCCGGGGTAGATCACGTTGGGGTTGCCGCTGCGATAGCCGGTGAGCTGCGTGTAGCCGATGCCGAGGCGGGCGGCGATGCCGCTGAGGGTGTCGCCGCTGCGCACGGTCACGGTACGGGTTGCCGGCGGCGCGTTGCTGCCGGTGGCGACGCTGCCGCCGCCGTTGTAGGTGACGACCTGACCGGGGTAGATCAGGTTGAGGTTGCCGCTGGGCACGCTCCACTTGGACAGCGGCCACAGGCCGGTGCGCGAGGCGATGCCGCTCATGGTGTCGCCGGAGCGGACGGCCACGCGGGTCGTGTTGGCCTGCGCGGCCTGCTGCGGCGCTACGGTCGCGGTGCCGGCGAGGCGCTGGTTGACGATCGCCATGACCTTGTCGTAGTTCGCGCCGAGCGCGTCGCGCCGCTGCTGGCCGTTGCCGTAGTCGCCACGGATGGTGGCGGTCGCGAGTGCCTGTAGGTCGATGGTCTGGGTCGGCGGCTTCTCGGTCTGCGGCGGGGTTGCGGGCTTGGCTGCGCCGGCGGGGTTGGCGTAGGCCTGCCACTGGCTTGCGTCGCCTCTGAAGTAGTTGAGGTCGAGCGGCCCGTTGTAGCCGCTGATCCAGCCGTTGGAGGTGTACTGGCGCATGGCCTCGCCGTAGACCGCGTAGTTCCACGGTCGGCTCTGGTAGCCGGTGGGCGCGTTGCTGGCGTACTGGGCGACCCACAGGCCGCAGTTGGCGCGCACGTCGCCGGGTATCTGGCCCAGCGCGCTGGCCTGCACGTACACCATCGGCCATACGCCGGTGAGCGTGTGGACGCGCTGGACGAACCGGCGAACCCAGTCGGAATTGCCCCACTGGGCGTTCTGATAGGACTCCCAGTCGAGCACGAGCACGGCCCTGCCGATGTAGTCCCTCGCCCGGCCGACGAAGTAGTCGGCCTCGGCCTCGGCGTTGTTGCCGCCGGCGTAGTGGTACAGGCCGAGGCTCTTGCCCCGGTCTGTCACGCACTTGGCCTGCGTGCGCCAACTGGAGTTCTCGAAGCCTACGCCCTGGGACACCTTGACTACGGCGAAGTCGTAGCTGGCGGTGCAGGTCACGTTCGAGGCCTGCCAGCCGGACACGTCGATGCCGACCATGTCGGCCATCGCGATCGCCGGCGTGCACGCGAGCAGCACGGCGACGACGACCGCGAGGATCCGCATTACCAGGCTCGGCTTGCTCTTGTTCTTGATGTCCAATTCCTCTCCTTACTGTTGATGGATATGGAAAAGCCCCACCCGATCGGGCGGGGCGGAATTTCTGATTGGCTGGCTGTTACCAGCGGTCGTCGCCGCCGCGCACGAACATCAACACGACGGTTACGGCGACTATCATCACGATGACGATCATCGATGCCTCCTCAGTTCGCGGATGTCCTCGCGCAGCTCCAGATGCTCGCGTTCGGCGTTGGCGACGCGTTCGTTCACCGTCTTGAACTCGCAGTTCATGGCGTCACGCAGCCCGTCGATCGCGTCCATGACCTTCTCGTGCTTCTCGTCCATGTCCACGCGCAACGGCGCCTGATGGTCGTTCGTGATCTCCCACTTCGTGGCCGACTGCTGGTCGCGCAGCCCGCGGATCTGACGGGACTGGATCACCGCCACTATGACCGTGGCCAGACTCGGCACCACCGCGATCAGGATCACCGCCCACAACGGGGTACCGGCTGGCGGATTCATAGGCTGTCCTTTCGACGTATATGCTCGGGGTATGGGCAACAGGTTCTGCAGGATTTGCGGCGAACACAAACCGCTGACGCTCGAGCACATCCCTCCCCGGTCCACGGGCAACGACCATGTGGTGGTCGTGCACCGCGGGGATGAGGCGGTGATGCACTCGTTGTTCGACATGGAGGTCCGGGACGACGACGGATACAGGCAGTCACACGGGATGACGTTCAAGACGCTGTGCGAGGACTGCAACGAGTATCTCGGCGCCAACTACGTGGAAACGTTCAAAGGCCTGTACCTGGATTTCGCCCATGAATCCGGCGACATCCTCGACGGGCTCGACCGTGACCGGAACGAGTCCGAGACCGACGGTGTGGAGCGGTACTGCCGGTTCGATCTGAACGAGGGGTTCCGTCCCCTGGCGTTCGTCAAGCAGGTGGTGTCGAACTTCTGCGCCACGACGGCGCCGGGCAGCATGCTCGACTGCAGGGACTTCCTGCTCGACCGGGGGAACACTTCGTTGCCGGCACGCTACCGTCTGCACATGGCCGTCCTTCCGAAGCTTGACGGGGAGAGCGTGTTCTCCGGGTGGATGCGGGTCCTGTTCGACGACGGGACGTTCTGCGACATGGCGTTCATCCGCATGCCGCCGTTCGGTTTCGTGCTCTACGACACGGTATCCAGCACCTATCTGCCCGACCGCGCGGGCGACATCACGCCCATGTCCCGCATGGGCTGGGACCTGACCGGGAGAATCACCCTCGTCCTCCCGACGGTCACGGGAAGGAACGCGTCGAGACCTTACCTGTGGGGCCGGTACCAGAACGCCGTGTGACGGGACGCGCCCCGCCTATCGGTCGGGTTCGTCGAGTGGGACGCTGCCCGTGAGCTGGATCCATCCCTTGTTGTTCCGGATGGCGCCGGGGTCGATGGCGATTCTCCCGTACGCGTCGATCTTCCAGCACCGGTCGACGCGGTCCATGATCTTCGCGGTCACGTCGACATCGACCCGGCATCACCACCTCCACGAGGTACACGATACTTCCTTACAGGGTTCTGAGGAAGTGTTCGATGATGGTGCTCCGGTATTCGTGGGCCTTCTCGTTGGGATGAGCATCGGAAGCCGCGAAAGCCTTTTGTCTAAGCTCTGTTGCTTTACTCGATACCGACCCAGAAGGAAGACGACCTTGAAGACCCATGGGAATACGCGGGTCTCCCTTCAGATCAAGATATGGAATCCCCCACCACTCCGCGATTTCCACCAATGTGTCATGCATCGTCTGTGACGTCCATGCATCCGCGATTATAATGCCGATTTTGGCGTAGGGCATATTCGTAATCAGATATTCCAATGAGAAATTCCATGCCCCCCATAACGTATCGAGTTCCGTTGATTCTTTGGTTCCGATATGATCCGGAATCCTCGACTCCTCGTTTAGACCATAACATAACGTAATGTAATCGGCATCTGTCGGAACTTCCTTGTACCGATACTGACAGAAGTTGTTGGATGCGACACCAGTACTCATGGTTGTTCCGGCAATAGCCAGATTTACATACGTCATATTGTTACGATCGGCAATGAATTTACCATATGGATGGTGGTTATTGGAACCGATCTCCGCAGAGAAGCTGTCGCCGCAGATCACGTATTTCTTTCCGTACAGGACGTTCGATGCATAGGCCGCCACGGCCCTGGAATCGATGTAGTCGCCGAGTGCCACCGGAGCCGTCGAGACGACCTGGAATTTGTTCGCATCCGGAACGATGTATCCCAAGAACCCGAACCGTATGTACGCGCCACCGATCCTCCTGCACTCGCGCAGGGACACGGTAAATTCCACGCTCGTGATTTTACTCGTGTCCTCGTTGTCGCCGAGGATGCGGATGAATTCGTAGTCGCGATTGTAGAGCGCGGCGGCGCGCGACTCATACGCCACCATGGTCCTCACGGTGATGTACGTGTCTCCGAGCAGGTCGAGGTCGATGTAGTCGGACGTGTACCCAGAGTCAAATGGGGTGGCACCGCCCGATGAGTTCAGGAACGCGCCGGACGTCATCTCGTCGTACCTCGGGCTCAGCACGGTCTCGTCGCCGAGGAGAAAGCCACGCCCGTACACCAGGCCTTCCACGTCGGACAGGACGCCGCCGACGGCGTCCGACACCCTGCCGACGTTAAGCGCGGTCGCGTACCTGCCGTCCAGCATCCACCGTATGGCCTCGCCGTCCTTCTCGCGCAGCGACAGCGTGACGTCCGAGGTTGAATCCGTCCATGCGAACGACTGGGCACGCATGTACGAGGCGCCATCCGGCACTTGGAACACGTACTCCCCGTTGAGGTTATCGGTTCTAACGCTCCCGACATTGCGCATCAGCGAATCGTAGAAGAATACGAACGGCGCGCCGTTGGCCGATCCCGTGTACACGTACTCCTCGCCGGCCGACGCCATGACCACGTCGGTCACGTAGCATAGGACCCCGTCGACGGTTTTGTATCCTATGCCGCTGTCGTGCAGTACCTCGCCCCTGTGTAATATGACGCGCACGCCCGACACGCCCGACGCCGACGCCTCGCTCACCGAAACACACAATCGCGCCTGCGCCCTGACTGCCTCGCCGGCCGACCCGTACGTTGTCCCGTCCGCGCCCACGCGCACGTCCCTCAACTCGGTTCCCACGTCCCCGCCATCCGACCCGGACGCGACGACCACGTCCAAACGGGACGACAGGGCGTTCAGACGGTCACGCATGTCCCCGGCCAGTTCGGAGGCCGCCGTGCGACCCGCCTCCAAACCCGCCGCGCCGCCCGCCGACCGCGCGGCGACGACCACATCCGAAGATGCGGGCATGGTCGCCTCGATGATGTCGACTATCTGCTCAGCCATACCAGATCCTTTCCGTTAGTAGTTCAATCCGACAGGGCGTAATAGCCCCAGCCCAACGTGCGTCTGGTCCCGCCGTCCGGCGACGTGACCGTGACCTTCCACTGACCGCACCGGCGCGACGCCCACACCGCGTCCGCGAACGCCGAAGGCGGGATGTCCGCAATCGCATACCCGTCCGATGTCATCTCCCCGCACGCACGCGAATACCACAACTCCGAACCATCCGGACTGCGCAGTTCGACCACGCCGCTCCACGAGCTCAGATCCACCGCCTTCACGGTCCCGTCCGGATACCTCTGCCGCCACCGGCCACCCAAACGCTCGCTGTCCCCACGCACCAGGCGCACGTCCAGACGCCCGACCTTCCTACCCATAGTCGCCATACGTGTTTCTCCCGTCTATTCGAGCGCCGGCTTGGAGCCGGGCACGTAGCCTTCCACATAGCTCGAGATCGCCCCGAACTGCACGTTGCACCAGTTCAGCAGTACGCTCGTGTTCCGCGCCTGCTTCTGCAGGTCGGTGGTCACCGTCTGCAGGGACGCCACCGTTTCGCCCTGCTGGCCCACGATCGATTCCAACTGCTTCTGCTGCGACTGCAGGGATGCCTGCTGCTGGCGGAGCTGTTCCTGCTGGGTCTCGAGCTGCCTCTGCTGCTTTTCGACCGTTTCCTGCTGTTGTTTGAGATGGCCGAGCATCTGCTGCTGGATGGCCTGCATCAGGGCCTGCCCCTTCGTCACGTCCTCCAGCTTCGACGTGATGTTCGAAAGCTCCGTGCCGGTCGGACGGTTCGCCTCCCTTTTCTCGGCCTCGCGCCGCCTGGACTCCCGCAGGGAGCGTGACAGCCAGTCCCCGCCGCCCGACGCGACCACACGCGTCAGATCCGCGATCGGCTGGTCCAAAGGCTCGCCCTGGTCCTCGCGCACCGACGCCTCGATGGACTCCGCGAGCAGCGCGTGCCCGTCGTCGTTCGGCAGCCTTCCCGACGAGCACAGCGCGGGGTCGCTGCCGCACACCTTCCACAGTCCGTCGCACACGAGCGCGCCCGCGTCCTCGGCGCCTAGGCGGATCGCGGTCCACACGAGCTCCATGCGTTCGAGCGCGGTGTCGTCCAAGCCGGTCAGGCAGCCCGGCGCGACGCCGGCCACCACGCGGGCCCCGGGCCATGCCTTCGCCGCCGCACGGACGGCGGCGGCTGTGGCGGAGCGCATGCTGCCGAGCGAATCGTAGGAGTCCGTGATGCCGGCCATGAGGAATACGTACTCCACGCCGGCCAAACCGAGTTTCGAGGCCGTGTCGACCTGCGAGCCGACGTCCGGCTTCGTGGCGAATCCCACGCCCGTGGCGGCGTGGTTCGCCTCCACGAGTCCGAGCGCCTTGCTCGTGAGCGTGGAATACCGGTGCGCCGCGTCGGACGCGCCGCCGCCCGCGCACGCGCCATCGCCCAGCCACAGCGCGGTCCCCTGGGACGCGTCCGTCGAGACGCCCGCTTCATCGTCATCGGCCATTTTCAGCTCCTTTCCTGAGCGCCGACCGTCACCCAGTCGGAATCCGACGTGCCGGACACGTCGGTGACCTTCAATTGGAGCAGCGTGTCTCCGAGGAAGTCGTCGGAGACCGTCACGTCGATGTTGTCGCCCACGTGTGGCGCTCTCTCCTCGCCTACGCGGAATTCGAAGGTCTCCGCTGGGAAGGCGTGTCTGCGCAGGTCGGACACGGCGTGTGACTGCAGTGTTTTCATGCTCGATACGGTCGTGTGCTCCGTGTCGACGGATTGCATGAACATGCATCCGCGTTTCTGTGGCAGTTCCGTGCTTCTGCGGCACATGAGCGTTTTGTCGTTGTCCTTGCCGCCGGTGAGCCAGACTTGCGAGGTGAGGTCGGCTCCGTCGTCGGTGAGGGAATCGAGGATGATCCGGCTGTCCGGGATGACGGCGTTCCATCGGCCTGTCGCTGCCCGGTCGGCCAGCGTCTGGTCGGTCGCGGTGAAGTCGAATGTGATGGATCCGTCGTCCCTGATGCGAGGGGCGAAGCGTATCTCGATGCCGTTCTCGAGGTTGGTCAGGTCGGAGAGCCGGTCGGCGACGGTGGCCAGATCCCACGCGTAGTAGGTACGGGTCAGGCTGCCCTTGCGGACGAATCCGGGCAGGGTGATCGGCAGCATGCCCCACTGCAGGGCCTCGTCGACCAGCTGGCAGGCGATGTCCCTGTAGTACGGGCCGCGCAGGGTGAGCGCGAGGTCTCCGGCTGGCTTCTGCTCGTCCACGACGACGCTGTGGTCGCGCCAGGACGCCGCGAGCTGGCGGCCGATGACAAGGCGTTTCGTCAGGAGAGTGAGACCGCCGCCTACGGTCAAGGTGACTTTGCGGTCGGAAGCCGCCCATTTGACATACGTCAGCGGTCCGGCGTGAGCTGGCCCTTGTGCCGGCAGGTAGGCGATGATGACGCGCCATGGCTGCAGCAGTCCCCGAGCCCCCATATCGCGCAGCACGTCGGTCATCGCGAGTTCGGCGCTCATGCCGCCCTCGCGGTTGCAGGATTCCTGCCACGAGCACAAGGTAAACGGCAGGCGCGTCACATGTTTGCCGGTGGTGATGTCGTACACGTGCATTTCGGCGGCTTCCATGCTTCCTCACTTCCATGCCGGCCGCAGCAACACCACGGCCTTCGCGTCGATGTTTCCGGTCTCGACCGTCAGACGTTGCGTGCCTGGCGGTATCGGGAACGCGTGGTCGTCCGTGACGGTGCCGCGGCTGGGGACCATGTCGCGGAAGTCGAGGTCGAGGCCGTTCTTCTCGTCCCCCTGCCAGACGACCAAGCCATCCGCGCCGGCGTCGGAGAGCCGGATCTTGAGCGTCTTCACCGGCCCGTCGATCCTGACCCGCGGCCATGTCGGCGCGTTGCCGCCGTTCACGACCAGGCACGTGGACGAGGCCGCCTGGAACGACTGTTCCGGCCCGTATTTGAGAGGGTCCGGGCAGGTGACGATCAGTGTCACGTCCGTGACGCCGAGATCGCTCGACCAGCTCATCTGGCTCGAGAGATAGCAGTCGGATTGCCGTCGCCCGAGCGCGTCCTCCACCTGGAGGGTAAGGCGTTGGCCGACCATCGCGTTGAGCCGGTCGTTGAGCAACGCCAGTTCAAGCGAGCTTGACCCGTCGTGCTGCACGACACGGCCGCGGATTGTGACCACGCGCGGTTTCAACGTCATTCTGGACGGCCAGTAGGCGCCGTCCGCCTGCGGACGATCGGTCGGCGATTCCCGTACCTCGGCCGCCGTATACCAGCCGTCCGTCGAGTTTCTTGCCAGCGTGACCTCAAACGGATCATGCAACGTGGCTAAGCGGTTCTGCGGACTGCCATCCACGAATACGACGGGTTCCAGACCACTGTCCATCGGAGGCGACAAAGCGATCCTCACTGCCTCACCCCCAGCTCTCGTCGGATGATCTCCACCGTCTCACGTGCCACGACCTCCGGGCTCTTCGACCCTGCAACGTTGACCGTGACATTGGTCACCGATGGCTGCATGGCCCGACCCTGGGGGACGGTCTGCGCGGCGGGAACCTTCGCGAACACCTCGCGTGGAATCTGACGGCGGTTCATGGCCGCGTACAAATCGGCACCGTAATAGCCGACCGATTTCACGTTGCTGACGAATTCGCCGCTTTTGACGCGCGCGTTCAGCAATGTGATGTTGTCTTCACCCGTGTAGGTGGCCTTGCCGGGCATCAGGCCCTCGATGACACGGCCGCCAGTGGCGTAGCCGCGCATCGAAACCCCGTAGCCGGTGAACAGGCCACCGGTCTTGCCGGTTGGTATGTTGCCCATCGCGCCCTTCGGGCGATAACCGCTGCTGGAATACGTGCCGCCTGAGGAATCCTCGTATTTGCCATGGATGGTGAACCATTTGTCCGCGATCTGCATGTTGTTCAGGCCTTGGAGCACTCCGATGGCCTGATCGTCGTTTGCATAGATATAGCCGGTTTTCGGGTCGATGGTCCAGCCGTTCGCTTCGGCCACCTTGGCCAGCATGTCGCTGTTGTCCCCCTGCAGCAACCCGGTTTTCGGGTCGATGGTGGCACCTGCGGCGATGGCCATCGCATAATCGAACTGGGTCTTGTCCAGATCGAGTTTGCCGGTTTTCGGGTCGATGGTGGCTCCGGTGGCGTCTGCGATCTTCTGCATCAGGTCGGTGTTGTCGCCGCTGATGCGCACGGTCTTGTCATCGATTTTCTCGGCCTTCAATTTCACGTCATCGAGCGCCTTGCTGGCATCATCGGTGATCTTGATTTTCAGGTCGATGCCCTTGGCGGCGGCATTGCTCAGCTTCTCGACGCCCTGACGTAACGTATCCGCCTGCCCACGTGTCAGGCCATAACGGTCGGCGAGCGCCCCTGCGGCCTGTTCGCTCATGCCTGCGGCGTGGGCGTTTTCGATGAAGGCTTTGCGGGCCTGTTCGAGTTTGTCTCCGGCTTGTTGGGTTGCTGCTGCAGCATCGCCGTTGGCCTGGCCTTCCTCAATGATTTTTTGAGCGGTGTCCTGTGCGGTGGATGCCAGGGATTGCAAGGCGGATCGTGAATCGTATGCCTGTTTTTCGTGGCCTTGGAGGGCGTTGCCGCTCTCGTCGAATACGCGGCCGTTTTCCTGGATGCTGCCGTTGAGGTTGAGGATTTCCTGATTGAGCTTGGTGATGGCCTGATCGGTGGTCAGGTAGGTTCCCGGTAGGCTGAGGAAGCCTTTCACCAGAGCGTCAATGTCGTCGGCGAGGTCTTCGGTGCTTGTGGTGGCGTTGTCGGCGCTGTCGGCGTAGTTGTTGGTGCCTTCGGCGGCCGTGTCTCCGCTGTCCTTCGCTTTGGCGACTTCCTCATTGGTTTTGCTGACCTGTTCCTTGGCTTTGCCGACCTGGTCGGAGAGCTTATTGTAACTGTCTCGAATACTGTCTGTCTCCATGATGGACATGCTGTTTCCGGCGTTTTTCAGCTGTTCGTTGAACAGTTTTTGCGCTTCCTTGGATCCGTTGACGGCCTTTGCGAACGTGCTGTAGTCGATGCCGGCTTTGTCGAGTGCGTCTCCAAGGGAACCTAAGCCGGTGGCGAACTTGTCTCCGAAATCCCATGTCTTGTCCTCGCCGCTGGCGATTTTCTTGATGAGTGTTTCGACGGTGTTCCCGGACTGGTCGATTGCGCTGGAGAATTCCTTGATATTGGCTTTAGCGTCCTGCGCGGATTTGGCGAAGCCCACCAGCAGCGCGCCTGCGACCGTCAAGGCGATGCCCCATGGGCCGCCCAGCGCGGCGAACAGGCCGCTGCCGATGCTTTTCATGCCGTTCATTGCGGTCTGGCCTCGCGTCAGGCCGTTGGCGAGCGTGCCGGCGTTGGTGGACGTGCCGAGCATGGATGTGCCGAGCTGGATGATGCCGTCCTTGAGTAGTGGTGCGGCGGTGATGGCCCGCTGGAACGGGTCCAGCATCAGGCCGAAGTTCCGTGCCGTCTGCGAGCTGCTGGCGTTCAACGGTGCCATGGCGGAGTGCAGGGCGGTGAAGCCGCCACCCAACGCGGTCAGCAGCACGATGGACTGCTGTACGGGCGCTGGCAGTTGGCTAAACGCGTCCGCCAGCGTGTCGAGCATCTGCACGACCGAGCGCAATGGGCCCTGACCGCCCTCGCCCAAAGAGATCATGAGGGATTCGAACGAGCCGCTTAGGTTCTCCAAGTCGCCTTTCAGGTTGTTGTTCTTGGCGGCGGCCTGCTCGGCGGCGAAACCGGATTCGCTTACCGCGTCGGTCCAGTCGGCTATGCCGCTTTCACCTTCCTTGTAGAGCACGTTCGCGGCTCGTACCGCGTCGGCTCCGAAGATGGTGTTGAGCGCGGCGTTGCGCTGCTCCTGGCTCATGCCGGACAGGCCCTGCTGCAGCTGGCCGGCCACGCCGGCGAGTCCGATGAATTCGCCGTTGGCGTCGTACACGTTGATGCCGAGCTCGTCCATGAGGCTCTGTGCCTTGTCGGTGGGGCTGGCCAGTCGTTGGAGCATGGTTTTGAGGCTGGTGCCCGCGTCGCTGCCGATCATGCCGGCGTTGGCGAACGCGGCGAGCGTGCCGGTGGTCTCCTGCATGCTGATGCCCATGCTGTTGGACACCAAGCCAGCCTGGTTCAACGCGAGGCCGAGATCGTGGGCGGAGCCCACGGCCTTGCCTGCACCGGCTGCCAGCGCGTCGGCCACCTGGGTGGATTCCGCTCCGGTCAGGTTGAACTGCTTGAGCGTGGTGGCCATGAGCTCGGCGGCGTCGCCGACGGCCATGCCGTCGGACGCGGCAAGGTTCAGCGCGCCGCTCAGGCCGCCGGAGAGAATATCCGAGGTTGATAGGCCGGCTTTGCCGAGTTCGTTGATGGCGTCGGCGGATTCGGTGGCCGAGTAGATGGTGTCGGCACCAGCATCGATGGCGGCCTGACGGAGCTGGTTCATTTCATCGGCGCTGGCTCCGGTGTTGGCCTGCACGGTACTCATGCTGGCGTCGAAGTCGGCGGCCATCTTGACCGCTGCCGCACCCAGTGCGGTGGCGGCGACTCCGGCCGCGGCGATGCCGGTGGTGATGAGCTTCGATTTGCCTCCGGCGGCTTCCATGGTGGTCGCGGCCTTCTGGCTTTCGCCCGACACCTTGGCCATGCCGGCGGTGAAGTTGCTGGTGTCCGCGAGCAGGCGGACTGTGATGTTGCGGTTCAATCCGCCTGCCATAGCGGCCTCCTGAGATTCATCTTGGTTTGATTCCCACCGTCAATGCGGACTGCTTCAGCTCGTTCTCGTTCGCATGGTCCTTCTTCCACTCCTCCAATCGCACGGATTGGAGCAGGGAGATCTGGCAGACGCCGACCTCGGCCGTGAAGTGGAAGGGTGTCTGCTCGTCATGGCAGACGCTGATGGGCATGCCGCATTGGGGGCATAACGAGTGTTCGTAGTCGTCGAGGGCGAGCATCCACTCGCGTTCAGTCTCGTCCCATTCGGTTTCCGGCGTGTAGCCGGTGATGCGCCTATGCGAGTCGCGTTCCACCCGATACGCTGGTTCCCAGCCGAGCCACCTTTTGTAGCTGATGCCGAGCTGGCGGCAGATTCGCAGTTCCCTTACCGTCTGCGGATTATCCGCGAGGCTGATTCGAGTGCGTCTTTTGGGTCGATGAGCTTCGCGTTCAGGTCACGGATCGCGTACCAGACCGGGCTGATCTGGCCGTCGGACAGTTCGGTCATGACGTTCGCCAGATCCTCAACCGGGGTTTCCGGCACGGTCTTCCTGACCATGAGTTTGATCGCGTCGGCGCAGATGTCCTCGATGCGCTGCTTCGGGATCCCGTTCTCGGTGACGGTGTTCGCCTCGAGCACCTGACGCCACTGGGAAAGAGGCAGCGCCTCCAAGGTGATGCGGATGGTGTCGTCCTTCACCTCGTCTCGCAGTTTGTCGATCTGTTTGGCGATGCGTTTGGCGGCGGCGTTGCCGCCTTCGGTCGCATGCTGCGCCATGGCGCGCTCCAGGTCGGCCCCCAATGCGGCGACCTGTTCGGCCTTCTCCTGATTCAGGATCAGATCGACGTCCACGCGCTTGCGCTTCACTTCCAGAGCCATGATTATCCCTTTCTAAAAGTTTCAGATCGCCTTTCTGGGAATGAGAAGAGAGAATGTCCGTGCGGGGCCAGAAAGGTAAAAGTCCCCGCACGGAAGATTTGTCAGCCGCCGGCAGGCGGTGTCGGTGCCGGCAGCGTCGCCTCGCCCTTGGCGCGTGCGTTCGCGCCGCTCGGGGTGTTGTCAACCACGGTGACGATCTGGCCGGCGGTGCCGGACACCTGCCCGTTGGCGGACACCGCGATCCAGCCGGACGCGGCGTCCACCACGGTGTCGTAATCCACCATGGGCTTCGCATTGGCGGCGGTGATCTTGTAGCGCCTCTGGAGGCCGGCTGCAAGGGCCTCTTTCACGGTGGCGGTCTGCCCGCCATTACGGGCCGTTGCCGTCACCGTCAGAGGCGTCGGCCTCTTGCCGAGGCCGCGATCTCCGCCGTCTCGGACTCCCAGCCGGGTGCCTTCGCGAACAGTGGTATCTTGCTGCGGATCATGGTGTTCGCGTCCGGGTTGATGACCTGCTTCTCACCGCAGATCACCGATACGACGGTGAGCTTCTGACCGGCGGCGAGCGGCGCGTCGGTGGCCATGCCTCGACGGCGCACGATATAGCCGGAGGCACCCTCGTGCATGAGTGTGACGGCCTCGTTCTGTTCCTCGTGCTCGGTGTTCGTGTTGTCGATGACCTCGATGCTGATGTCGCCGGCGGACTTGCGGCCGGGGGCCCCGAAGTCCTGCACGGCGTTCTCGCGCTGGTCGGATACGGTGTCCTGTGACGGTTCGAAGCTCCAGCCGCCGAGCATGACGTAGTTCGAGATGTCGGTGCCGGCGTTGAGTTCGGTCAGCGTGGGGGCCTTGATGTTGACGATGGTCGGCACCCAGATGGTGGTGATGTTGCCCTCGGCGCTGGTGCCGGGAATCTCTGTACCCAGTTTCATGGTCATAATGTGCTCCTTGAAGACTTTTGGTAAATGATTGGTTGACTATGGTCGGCTCCACGTGAAGCGGAACCTCAGGACGCGCACCTGGTAGCGGCGCGCGGTGTCGTCGGCGGTCAGACCGGCCGCGTATGCGCCGGAATCCTCGTACAGGGTGAGCTGGCCGACCGTGTAGCCCGGCGGCCGGGTGGGGGAGCGGTTCGCCAACGCGGGAATCAGCATGTCGTCACACCAGATGTTCACGCTGTCGGCGGTGGTGCTGACGGCGCGAACCTCCAACAGGGCGGAGTGGGCGGTGAGCCGCATCGTCTCCGCCATCACATGACGGTCGGTGGAGACGTGCGCGATGATCCACGGCGGCATCTCCGACTCCAGCGGCTCCTCCTGCCTGTACACCTTCACGCCGGACGGCATGGAGGGCAGCAGATCGAGAACCGCATTGGTCAAGTCCATGACGCTCATAATCCGATGGCTCCTATCAGCATGTCGTCGGCCGCGTCTCCCACGTATTCGGCGAGCGTGGGCAATTCCTGTTCGGCGAACTGGTAAAACCAGTGGGTTCCGCCGCCTTTCGCGGTGCCGAAGAACGCGATGTTGGCCAAGTCGGAGGCCCCGCCGTCGCGGGGGCTCACATCCGCATAAATGGTGGTGCCGGTGCTGCCCATTTCGTAGCCGATGCCGATACGGCTGATCGCGTAGTTCGATGATGTCTGCAGGTCGGAGATGACGCCTTCCTTGACGTTTTGCGCGCCCTTCTTCACCGCCTGCGCGACCTTGACCGAAGCCATGGCGTGCGCGGCGGCGACACGACGGCCGAACGCGGTCAGCTCCGAAGCGTCTATGGTGATGTCACTCATTGCTGTTGCCCACCTCCTTCACATTCCACCGGCATGCGGTGGAGTGTGTCTTCTCGGACTGCATGTTCAACAACCGGAGTTTCCTGCCCTTGAGATTCGGGTCATCGGCCTCGGTTATCTCGCACACGTCACCCGGCAATAAACCCATGGTGCCGTAGGGGAAATGCACGTACATGCTCCACACGGGAGTGACGGCACCCAACGCTTCGACGATGCCGCCCTCCGTGTTCTCGGCAGCCAGACCGCCCGAGGTCTGCACCTTGCACTTGCCCTCATACACGGTGTTCGCAGCCGGTTCCACCAGTCCCGTTTCGGGGTCGGTGACCGGTTTGCCCATGTGGGTGACGCGGCATTGGTCGGTCATCAATGATTCGGCGAGCTGTCGGCCTCGATTGAGGATGTGCTGCACGTTCATCGGAACACCCCTATGGCGATGCCTCGCATGCCGAACCTGTTGCGGAGGGCTCGTTTCGTGCCCTCGGGCAGTTCGAGTGCGTCGATGATCTCGGAGTCGCCCTGACGGTAGCCGATCTGCACGTCGTCGATTCGCGCGTACGATTCGTCGCGGTGAGCGCCGGGGCCGCCGTTCGACTGCTGGACGAGTCCGGCTGCGACCATGCTGCACACGAGGCGCACGATGTCCGGGGGGATCGGGTCATAGCCGGCGAGCATGGTGACGGTGATGGAGCGGGGGACCATGTTCGGCAGGCTCCACAGGCTTTCCCTGTACAGGGCGTTGCCGAGCAGTTTCCAATCACCGGTCTGCTCGCCGTCCATGAGCACGCGGCTCACGGAAATCACGGGGCGCATGGGCAGGTCGAGCCTGCGTGAGGTTTCGCCGGGGATGGTCACCGTGTATTCGCCGCGTGTGATGGGGCACCCTGCGGCGTCGCGCACCGCTGCGGAAACCGATTCGAGCAGCTTGCCCGCGAGCTTTTCGTCCGCGTATTCGATGCCGTATGAATCAAGGTCCTTGATCGTTGCCAGCGTGTCCATGAGCCCCCCTTATGCGGTTATTCGGCTTCGCCCACGTAGGGCATGGCCTCATAGCTGCCGGCCATCACTTGCCCACCTTGAAGTGTACGGTGGCCAGCGCTTCGGGGCGCACGACCTTCGCGCCGTACAGGTGCAGCCCCTTGACGATGTCGTCGAAGCCCTTCTCCTTGCGGGTGGCCTCGACCTTGGCGATCTGCTCCGCGAACGTGGTGGCCGCGTTGGTGCCGGCGATGATGACGTTGCCCTCATCGGTCGGAGACTGGGTGGAGCCGCCCTTGGCTGCGGGAGCGTTGTTGGACTTGAGGATGGTCATGCCCGCGGCCTCACCGACCACGCCGTTGAGCAGCGTGGAATGAGCGGACTCGGCGCCCGCGACGAAACGGCTGTCCTTGCGCAGCAGACCGTAGAAGTCCGGGGTGACGATGACCCAACGGCCCGCGTCGGGCACGTTCTGCTTGTCCAATGCGGTGGCCAGATCCACGATTGTGTCGTACGCCTTGGTGGCGGTGGCGCCGGAAATCGGGTCGAGCTTGCTCTTCGCGCCGGCTGCCATCAGGCCGGCCAGGTACTGGTCGGTCAGGTCGCGCAGCTTGTAGGCGGCGTCCTGGGAGTATGCGGCGGTCAGGTTGTTCATGGCCTGGCGCTTCTCCACGTCGTCGATTTCGAACGCGAAGTACTTGCTCTGGTTGATGACGAGTTCGCCGGCGTCCTTGTCTGTGGCCGGTTCGATGGTGATGTCGGTGTGGGCCGTGTAGTCGCCGATGCTGATGTGCGCGATGCCGGTGATGTGCACGGTGTCGCCGTAGTTGGCGATGTCGCCCTCGTAGTCGCGGTTCACTGCGGAACCGTAGACGAGGTTCTTCTGGAGTTCCAGCAAGATGTTGGCGCTCCACAGTTCGGGGATGAAATTGGTGATGGCCATTTAAGGCCTCCTTCCGTTAGTTGGCTCCGAGCAGGTCCTTCAGTCGTCCGTCCTGTTGGGCTTTGACGATTTCTGCGGGGCTCATGGTTTTCAGGTCGTCTCGGGTGAGCTGACCCTGATGGCGGTCGCCGTCCCGTGTTCCGCTGGGCGGCGTGATGTTCGCACCCGAGGGTGCTTGCTCGGCTTTCCCGAGATAAGGTTTCTGTTCCAGCAGTTCGCCGATCGAATTGGCGATGGCCTGGCTGTCCACGCCGCCGTCAGCCGTGACGGTGAATTTGGACAGGTCGAGGTAGCGCAGGGCGTCGGCCGGGTCGGTGAGCTTGCCGCTGGCTGCGGCGCGGACTTCGGCCTTGAGGATGCGCTGGTTGGCGGCGGCAAGGGCCTCGTCCTTGACGGCCTGCTCCTTCCGGGCGGCCTCGTATTCGGCCTCCTTGCCCTGCAGGGCGGCGATCTGTTTTTCGAGTTCGTCTACCTTGTCGGCCTTGGCGTAGGCTTCGTTCAGTTTCTTTTCGAGGTCGCGGTTGACTTTCCGCTGGCCCTCGAACTTCGACTGCCAATCCTCGCCGCCGGTGTTCTCCGGCTTCTTGGCCTCGTTGTCGTCCGAATTCTGGTTCTGGTTTGCGGGATCCATGTTCTTCCTTTCGATTCGCTGGATCATTGCTGGAAAATCTGGCCGCCGGAGGTGACCCATCGGCGGTATTCGCGTTCGCACTGGGCCGCGATTTCGGGGGTGAGGGGCATGCGGCCATCGTTGGGGTTGCGTCCCTCCAATACGGCCTCGTAGCGGAGCTTCGCGGTCTGAACGCGCTTCTCGGCGGCGGTCAACAGTTCGACGCGCCCCTGCCGGTACGTGTTGTCGTGCAGCCACATGCCCTTGCGGATCTCGGGCACCTTGCCGCGCCAGTCGTTGTCCACGAAATATCCGTTGGCCTTCAACGCGGCTATGGTCTTCTCCCGGTCGCCTCCGGTCAGCGAGTAGATGCCGTCGATGGACAGGCGGCGTTTCATCCTCCGTCCGGACTGCTGGGCGTATTGCATGCTGGCCCACCCGTATCGGGTGGTGCCCTCGCTGGTGGTCAACGCCGTATAGCCTTTGCCCACCCTTTGCATGCCGCGTTTCGAGTTGACGACCTGGTAGATGTCGGCGCCATCGCGGATGGCCTGCGCGTAATTCGCGCCGAAGCGCTTGTCCTGCTCCTCACGGGAGAGACTTTTGAAACCCTCCATAGGGTCGCTGATCCACCCCTGCTGTTTGGCCATGCCCTGGCTGCAGGGCACGTGGCGGCCGTGGCAGTGAGGGTGGCGCAGGAACCCCTCGTTGAATCGGAACCATTTGCCGGCCAATATCATGCACCTGTCGCAGCAGGTGGCGGATTCGACGCGGATGTAGCCGACCTTGGGACGGCTGGTGATGTCCAGTGACTCCGCCTGGCGGGCGGTGTCCATGACGGCCAGAGAGGTGAGCATGACCAGCAGGTTGCGCCCATATTCCAATGCCTCCAACGGCGAGCTGCCGGTGCGTATCGCGTGCAGGGCGGCGAACACGGGGGATTGGAAGTAGGATGCGATGTCGAGGCCGGACGGAGCCCAGCCCGCGAATGCGTTCGGGTTGGCCAAAGCATGGGGAGTGACGTACACGCCCTGTTCGGCGAGCATCATGCCGCTCGCGTCGATGGCCGTCTCCGCCGACTTGGTTTGGATGGTGGAGAACAGGGTGAGGAAGTCGCGGCTTATCGACTTCCACGACGCCTGGATGTTATTGGCGTCGACCCTGTTCCATGTTCTGCGCGCGGCCCTGTCCGCCGCCAGCTCCAACGTCGCCAGCCGTTTCTGACTGTAGGCCAGCACCTGCGATTCGACCGCCATCAGCGCCTCCGATCTGCAGGGCACGGTTCAACGATTCGAGTTCGGGGTCGGCCATCTCGTCGGCGCGCATGCGCATGATGCGCTGCACCTCGTCCGAGCTTTGCCCCATCTGCTCCGCGACCCATTGGATCGGGAAGCCGAGCTGCTTGTACTTGAGCATCGCGTCCGCCATCAGCGTCTCGCTGCGATACTGCGGGGTCGCGAACTGCACCTTTGAGTCGGCGATGATGTCCGCCTCATTCGCGTCGTTCTCGTAGCGCATGGCGATGCTGCAGATGTCGCGGATGGGGGATTTCAGGAAGCTGATGCGTTCGATGGTCTTGGATACGAGGCCGGCTTCGGCGACCTCGTATCCGGTGGCCGGAACCTCCGCGTTCGTCAGCAGGTAATGGCCGGGGGTGCGTGTTTCGGCGGCGATATGTTCCACGGCCTTCTCGATGACCGGGATGAACACGTTCAGGTTCGAGCTTGACCATTCGCCCAGGTTCACGTTGTCGCCGGTGAACTGGTAAATGCGCTCCAGCACCTGCTTGTCGAGTTCGATGGGCTTCTCGCCGACCTGCTGCCCCTCCTCGTTGTAGACGGGCTCGACGAGCGGGTCTCCGCCGAGGATGACTCGTGCCGGCAGTGAGGCGTAGTCCAATGCGTTCAGCAGGTAGGCCCATACGACGTTGACCGTGTCCTGCATCGATTCGACGTGCGCGATGTCGCTGATCGGCGCATTGTCCAATAGCATCTGGTTGCGGAACTCGCGCAATGGAATCGTGTCCAGACCGGTGGGCTGAGGGTCATTCATCTTCCAGCCATACACGTCGGGCGGCACGCGCTGGTCGGTCAGACCGAGCATCTTCTTACGTTCCATGCTGACCGTCCAGCCGGGCACCATGAGAGTGCCGTACTCCTTGTCGTCGCCCTGCTGGATGAGGAACCCGGCTGACGGCTGGCCGGTGCGCGCATCGTAGATGACTGCGGCGCTGTCCGGGTGCTCGAACGTGATGCGGGCCCTGCCATCGACCTGCGTGACCAAAGCGAACGCGCGACCCGTGGTGGTCATCATCAGCGCGGCTTCCTGCAGTCCGCGTTCGAAGTCGTTGCGGTCGAGGCATTTCATGATGCCGGTGCCGAGCTTCACGTCATCATAAGGGACGAAGCCCTTGAACTTGATGCGTTCCACCGGGGCCTGCGCCACCGGGAGGCACCAGTTGTCCGAGAAATCGGAGAACCGGTCGCTCATGTAGCGCTTGAATTCCTTGGACGCGAACTTGAGCTTGCCGCGTTTGCCCAAGACGTAATCGGTGTGGGTGCCGATGCTGGGTCGACGGAACTGGATTTTGTCGGCCATACGGTTCGCCAATGAGGACAGTTCCTGCTGGCTGTAGTCCATCAGTACCTCCTTCTGGTCGATGATCCGGTAAGCATGTAATTGTGTTTGCGAGCGCCCCAGCCGGCGGCTCGCGCGTCGCATGCGGCTTCGTGGGCGAGCACGCTGGTCACGGCGGCGTCTATCTTCCTGTTCTGCTGGGGTTTCGCCAGTCCGTAGCGTTCCAGGGTCTTGGCGACCTTTCGCGCGTTCATCATGTGGGTGCGGGTGACGGGGCAGCCGTCCTGTGTGATGCGGTGCGTGGTCAGGTCGGCTTCGAATCGGCGCAATGCCTCGTAGACGGCTCCGATGCGGGAGCTGCCCGACATGCTCCATGGCATGAATTTCTTCGGCCCGTAGGCGCGATCCCATGCCTCTATCTCCGACTCCCACGACAGTTCGTCGCGGAAGCCGGGATCGCAGTAGGCGCGTTCTATCCTGTAGCGGTCGTTGAGTTCCGCCCATGCTGCGGATACCTCGGCGCGGGGGATGCGCCCGCCCCACTGCTTCGGGTTCCAGATGGTCGCACGCTGGTCGGGCCCGTATCGTGGAGTGAATATCAGCCCGTCGAGGGTCTCCATCTTGATGCATGTCCAGTCGTCGTTCTCCGAGCCGTCGAAGCCCGCGCATACGCGCGTGCCTTTTGGCGGGTTCGGCAACCAGAGTTCATGCGTCGGCATAGCAGCTCTCCCACAGTCCGTCTTCGAGCCATGCGCCGCCGCCCTGCACCAGACGGTTCCCGAAGAACCGTTCCGCTTGGGTAGGGTCGGTCTTCATCAGCGCCTTGGCTTCCGATTCGATGGAATTCAGGTCGACCCACGGGGAGCCGCGATACACGTATTCGAGCATCTTCAAGCGTTCGGATTTCAGATTGAAGTCCAACGGCCGACCGTCGCGGTGACGCAATGATTTCGCGAGATCGGGGTTCCGGTAGAACACGAACACGTCGTCCTCGGCGTTCTCGAACACCTGCTGCGCGTAACTGTCCTCGCCCGGATCCCATGCGTTCGTCCACGCATGCGTGCGGCCGCCCATGCCGGCGGCTCCTCGGCGTTGCGTGGTGGCGACCGCTATCATGCCGTTCGATTTCGTGTACAGGCCGGCCTCGTCCTGTTCGGCGTCCGTGATCGGATTGCCCAGACGGGATTTCGCCGAGGCGGTGACCACGTCGATGCGATCCAAGTCCAAGGCGTCGGCCTCGCCCTCGCGCCCCGGCTGCAATATGCGGATGAAGGTGTCCCTCACGCGCATGAGCTCCTTGAGCGGGCCCAGCAGGATCGTCGCCACGAGAGGACGGTAGATGTTGCGTACCTGCTCCTCGGAATTTGCCGTCAACTGGATGAGCGGCGACGGATGCCGACGGCCTTTCGGCTCGCCAGGATTGTACGGCCACTCCCAGCCGCACGGACAACCGTTGTCAGCGCAACGGTACACGTCGCCTTCTCGCGCCCAGCCATCGAAGATGGTGGGCCCGCAGCCCTCGGCGGCGGTGAAGAACGCCGTGCATGGCCCCTTGCCCCATTTCTGCGGTCCGACGGTCAGCGTCATGCGGTATTCGAATGCCTGGTTGAGCACCATCGGGTTGTCGACGGTGACTTCCTCGGGCGGCACATATGGGGCGTCCTCGCGGATGCGCCAACGGTTCGCCGCCAGCCAGTACTGCCAGTCGGACAGCACCACCGGACGGCCTCGCAACGGGCCGTCAGGCTGCCGGCAGTGACGTTCGATCCATGCGCACACCAGATGCCCCAACGTGGGGAAGTCGATGAGCCATGAATCCTCGTCAGCCATTGCCGCTCATCCGACGCTGGTACACATGCCTCGTCTCGTCCATGGGAGAGCGTTCGGCGGCTGATTCCCGGTTCAGCTCCTTGGCCCTGCGGCGCGTGAACTCCGAATCGACTGGCTTCCGCTCGGCCTCCGCCTCGATTTTCCAGCCTAACGCCTGCAATCCGGCGGCGCTCATGCCGACGCGGTCGGAGATGCGCAGCAGCACGGTCAGCGCCGTGGGTGCCGGCGCGATCTCGCATGCGGTGGAAAGCCGCGCGTACAACGCCAGTTCGTGAATCATCCACTTGAACTGGGGCAGATGCCAGGCGCGTGCCTGAGGCAGCTTCCACAGCCATCCCCACTTCTCCGCCTCAAGTTCGCGGACGCGCTCGTCATCGGCGGGCTCCAAGGGCCATTCCGGCGGCTTCATCCGGCACTCGGTGTTCGGCAGGCTCTGCAATGTGTATCCGAGTCTGCGGCTCTTCTCGCTGTTCGGGTCCTTGGCCGGCCCGGAGCGTACTCGTTTGCCTCCACTTGGCATGATGTTCACCTCTCGTCATGGCCTTGCGCCCTAGCGACAGATCGACGGGACCGCCATCGCGGCGGCCCGCCAGTGATGTTTGAACCCTGCGCACCCGTCAGACAGCTCACCGGCGGTTCAGGCAGGGGTGGTCGATACCCCACCCCCCCTGGGTGTTGCCGGTCGTTTTTTTTACTGTTTGGTATTGAAGCCTGCTGGTCTTGTTCTGCCGGTTTTCACGTCGTGGCATTGTTTGCACAATCCTCGTCCGAACTTCGGGTCGTTCGGATTGAGTCGCATGTCTATGAGTTCGATTCGCTCGTATGGATAATGATCCGCGATTGTGCTTGGTTTTCCGCAGAGCCCCTTGTGTTTGCCGCAGCCTCCGTGCTCGGGGTCGCCGGGGCATGTGCAGTATGGGTCTCGTGCGAGCACCTGCCTGCGAAACGATTGATGTCCCTTGGTGTTGTATGGGTTGCGTCCACGGGTACGGGTGCGGTCCCGTTGGGCTCGGGTGCAGGCGTCGCATTTGCGTGCCGGTGTCTCGATGAGGTTCGGACATCCGGGTGTCGAGCAGACTCGCCAGCTCATGTGTGCCTCGCAGTCATTGTGTCCGTTGGCGTGTCTTGGTGTCCTCGGCTTGCATATCTATAGTTATTGTGTTACTATAGATATGTCAGCCAAGGAAAGGAGGTGAACATGGAACAGATCGCGGAGCTGCTCAAGGCCATCGGGGAGTTCCTCTCCGGATTGGGTGCGGCACTCGCACCCATCGCCGCCGTGGCCGTCGCATTGATTGCGAAGAGCAAGCCGCGAAAGCCGCTGAACAGACGGCGCAAGCGGTAACAAGAGCCGTGGATTCCGGATAATCGTACTATCCAGAGCCACGGCTCCACTCCCAACTATTCCATGGAACATCATGAACGGCAAGATAGGAATCATCGCACTCATGTTCGGAGTCGTCAGCCTCGCGCTGGCCATCGCATCCCAGAGCGTACCGGCAGGTGTGTTCGGAATGTGCTCGGGCGTGCTGGGTTATCTGGCAGGAAGGGCAAGCAATGGCGACTGAATATCTCGGCGTCAAACAGGTCGCAGAACGCCTTGGCATCACCAGTGGCGGCTTGCTCAACCTCAAGCTCCCTGAGCCCGACGCCACGATAGGGCGCACGCGCGGCTGGTTGCCTGAGACCATCGATGAATGGAACGCTCAACGTCCGGGACGTGGTGTCGGAGGGGGGAGACCACGCAAAAACAAAGCATAGATACGCGAAAACCCAGCCACATGAGCTGGGTTTTTCGATACTAATCCACTGACATTATGCGGTCACAGTCAGCTCTTTGTCAAGTCCGCCACTGATGACGAGCCGGTAGACGCTGCTGTATGAAATGCCTTGGGGCGTGACATCAAGCTTGCCTCGGGATTTCCACACGGTGAGCGTATGCCTTTTGACGGTGATTCCCGCGTCCGTGAACACCTTGGCTATCTCAGCCGCAGACCCGCGCCTGGAATCATCCCAACACAACGTCTTGAGCCTACGCAGTTTAACCGTCTGCGCTCGCTGTTCCCTCCCGCAGACCGGGCATGTCACCCACTGGTCTGCTGCCCCAGCGGTGAGCATGGTCTCGCATAGTTCGCAGGTTCCTATCTCGCGGCGTTGCTCCGGCGGGTCCAGCGCAGCATCGACTTTGCGTGCGATGCCGTCAACGACGTGCATGTAGAAGCCCGCGTCCGCGAACGTGGCGAGCCTGGGGTGGCCTGCGCATGCGATGAGCGTGGCCTTCAGATCCTCGTTGCGTTTGTCTTTGCGCCAGTCCAGGGCGTCGATGCCGTCGAGGCAGCGCCATAGTTCGCGGACTGAGGCGTCGAGCATGTCGATCAGGTCGAGCACGTCGAGCCTGATTGGCGTCGGGGGAGTGGCCGTCTGGATTCTGACCGGCGAATGCCCTCCCGGATGCAGTGTCGCGTCCAATGAGTCGTGCAGTGGCGTGATGTCTCGCGCGAGTCGCAGGAGCGTGCCGGCGAAACGCAGCTCGCATGCCTCGCACAGCGCGTACCCGTTTTCGATTATGGTGTTGCAGTTCTGGCAGTTCACGAAATCCCTCCACATCGGCTAAACTGGTTGCTTGCTGACATGCCCTCCGCCTCGTGTGGAGGGTTTCGTTTTTTTATCTGGTATTTCAGTTCATTCCTCGAACAGCGGCGGTTCAATGAACTCGACCTTGCATGGCGGTTTCGGCCGACCGTCACCCTCGCGGATGATCGCGCGCACCTCCTCCAACGGCAGGCCCAATTGACGGGCCGTATCCGTCGCGCCGTAGCCGCGCCCATGCCATGCGAGCACCTTGTCGCGTATCGCCTAACTCGTCACTTCGCAACACCTCCCGCATGCGGATCAATCAAATCGCATGACATGGCATCGACGCGCTCGCCGGTTCGAGCCTCGATGCACAGGCGGCGAACATCGCCCGTGGTCTCCACCTGCTGCACGATACGCTGGCTGGGACCGGTGTCCATAGCGGCGTACGCGGCCAGGCCGATGGCGGATACGATGGCGAGCGCCAGTATCGCGATGATGATGGTGAACAGGAGTCCGATGGTGGATTCCACCGACCAGTTTCCGCGCATCCTCGGGTGCCTCCGGCGAGCGCGCTAATGTAAAAACCGGTGGTGGTTAATGTAGTTCTGTGGTGGACTAATGTAGTTTTTTGCATGGTCTTATTTCCTTGAGTACGTTGATGGAGCGGAAGAGTTCGGTGTTGAGTGTTGGGTTTCCGTTGGCGTCCGGTTTGATGACGGTGGCGAGATTGTCGGCGTCGGTGAGTGTCCACCGGCCGTTCTGTGTGAAGCAGGAGAGATAGCCGTCCAGTGTTTGGCCTCTCCTCGTGAGTCCGATGAACCGGTGCAGGTCAAGCTCTCCCGGCGTGGAATGCCGCCAGTCGATGCTTTCGCTCACGTTCATTCCTCCGGCTCCTGTGATTCGTTGTAGAAGTCTTTGGGAGTGATGGTCACGCTGATCTGGCATCCGGCGGCGAGCGCCGCGCTGATGATGTCGGTGAGGTTCGTGTTCTCGTTCATTCTGCTGTTCCTTTTTTCTGGATTGTTGTGATGATTGTGCGCACCCGGTTGCGGTAGATGGCTTTGTTGCCGTCCGGTAGTCTGTTCCAGTCTGAGTCGAGGAGCAGGCCGGAACTGTTGCAGTCCGAGTAGTAGAGCTGTTCGGCGGCGGCTTCCACCTCCAAGCCGGTGGGCTCCCGTTCCGCACCGGTCATGTACGCCTCCTGCAAGTCGTCACTGGTGTAGACCTGGGCCAACGTGTCGTGCACGTCGTCCACCGTGCAGTTGGGGTAGCGGAAGCACGCTTCCTTGCTGATGATGCTCATGATTCCTCCTCGGTTTTCATCGTGTTGACGGCGGCGAGCGCTTTCTTGGCCGCGTGCAGCCATGCTTGTTTTGAGTGCTCGCTGACTGCGTCCCAGTTGGTGATGCCGGGTGTTCCCTCGAAGAATCCTCGGGCGCAGGTCTCGATTTCTTCGTCTGTCGGCTCATTCGAGTTGAGATGGGTTTCTATGCTGATGGCCAGAGTGAGCGCTGCGTCATAGCCCGCCTGATATCCGATGACGAACGATTCGGCCGCCGACTCGTTGCCCAGTCCCGCGTCGGCGAGCGCCGTCAATGCCTGTTGGGTGAGGTCAATCGGTTCGGCCATGATTTGCCTTTCTGTGTTGGCGTTCCTGCCTCCACACTGAGTGGTGCGAGAAGAACATTCCGAGCGTGTTTATCGGATCCCAGAATTCGGTTGGCGGGTCGTACCGCCACCATTGACCGCAAATCGGGCAACGGTAGTAGCAGCCGGGCCCGCGTGGAGTACATCTCTGGCTCATACGGTCTCCTTGGGGTTCATGAGGGTGAGGTAGTGCCGGTATTCCGCGATGTCCCTGTCCAGGCAGTCGTGGACCCGGTGCGTGGGCTTGGCCCTGTGCGTGTAGGGGTCTCGGCCAAGCGCCTTGGCCGCGAGCCTCAGCGTGGTCACGTCCAAGGCCCGGTAGGAGAGCAGGTCGTTGACGCGTTCCACGGGTTCGCAGAATCTGAGGATCATGGGCAGGTCGAAGCGTTGGATGTTCGTGCCTGCGGGGTGCAGCGTGTACATGCCGCTCATGTCCTTGATGAATCTCACGGTTTCCAGTGCGATTGCCTCTGGCGAGCAGTGGGCGGGGTCGCTGGTCTCGCATTGGGCGAGCAGCCCGTTGTTCAGATGCAGGTCGAGGGCGGGCAGTTGCGCGGAGAGCATGGTCTCCCGGCTGATGTGGACGACCGCTTCGAGGCGTGCGTGCTCGCGCATCGCGTCCATGCTGGTGCAGCGCAGGCCGATCTCCAGTATCGAACACTTGTTCGTATCCAATCCGGTGGTCTCCACGTCCATCCACAGCAGGGCATCGGGTTTCTCGGGGCTCATAGTTCCTCCCCGTGGTCGGCGAGCGCATCCTGTATGGCCTCGCGGATGATCCGGTGTTCCGCGAGGGTGAAGCCTTGCGGGATGATGATGGTGCGGGTGCCCACCGGGGTGTCTGGCGGGATGAGCATGGTCACGCTGGTGCCGTCCTCGCGGGTGAAGTCCACGTTGTCGATTTCGCCGGTCACGCAGGCCGTGTTGGTGGTGTTGGTCATGGTTGTTCCTTTCGGTTGATGGTGGGATGTTCGGGCATGCCCTCGGGTGGCGGGCAGTGCGTCCATTGGCCGTCGGCGTCGAGCAGCATCCAGCCGCGCCGGCAGCTGTACACGGGCACCGTGCTGGGTGCCGGGTCGTAGCTTCTGAGCAGGTATCCCAACGCCCTGGCCTCGATGGGATGCCGGTGAATCCACCCATGGCATCCGGTCGAGTTGTCCATGCCGCACACGGTGACGATGTTCGACGCCGCGTGTCGTTCGGGGTCTCCGTACGTCTGGCTGCGGCGTTTCCTGTGGTGATGGCTGCTGCCGGGCCATTCGCCGCCGCGCAGGTATCGGTCGCAGACGATGCACCGGTTGTTTTCGCGGCCCTCCACGAGGCGCAGGGTCGCGGCTGTGGGTTGGTCGCTCATGCTTGATGCCTTTCGTTGATTTCCGTCACGAGCCGTTGCGCCACGGTTTCCGGCTCTTCGCCGGTTTTGACGTGGGCCCAGAACGTCTGTTCGACGCTGTCCGTCCACGAGCCTTCGGGGACTTGGCTGATGGCGTGCTGTTGGAGCCATTGGCGGGTGACGCCGCCCCATTCGGTGCGTTTCGGCACGCTTTGGAGCCATTGCGTGTATTGCCGGTTTTCGAGCCATTTGCGCATCGACGGCACGAACCGGTCGCCGTCCTGGCGCACGGTCTGGGCGTAGCGGATGACGGCGCCGAGCAGCTGGCTCGGCTCGGCCTGGGGCATGGTCGGGTCGCTGCCGCTGGTGACGGCCTGCCACAGGTTTTGGGCTTGGTCGCGGCTGCCGGTATGGCTCGGGTACCGGTCCCAGGCGAACGCGAACGGGTCGGCCTCGGCCAAGGCCTCGGCTTCGGCGAGGCTGGACACCGGCCTGGCGTGGCCGGATTCGGCCACGGCTTGGCTCGGCTCGGCCGGCTCCGGCTCGGCGTTCGGTGCGGAGGGGGCTACAGGGGAGGTAAGGCTAGGTATGGTTAGGTTAGGACCGGTTGCTTCGTTTGCTTCGAAGCAATTGCTTCGTTTTGCTTCGGACGTTTGCTTCGGTTTTGCTTCACCGTTTGCTTCGTCTTTTGCTTCATGGTTTGCTTCGGTCTTGCTTCGCGGTTTGCTTGAAGCACTTGCTTCGTTTTGCTTCGAAGCATTTGCTTCGCGTTTGCTTCGCCGAGACTCGCCCGAAGCGACGCCGCCGGCATGCCCGGCCTTGGCTCTTTTCTCCTTGAGTTCGCTGCCGGCAGTGCCGCCGAATTTCATCAGGGTGTCGGCCTCGACCACCATCCACCGGCCGGCGGCGAGCGCCGGTTCGAGCATTCCCGCGGCCTCCAGTTCCGTCACCTGCCGTGCGTTGCCTTTCAGCGAGCGCACGACCGTGAGGTCGAATGCGCCGTCGAATGCGGGAAATCGCAGCTGGTACGCGGTGTGCACGCAGAGTCTGACCCATAGGCCCAACGCGGCGTTTGATACCGTGCCGGGCATGGTCTGCGGGCTGAAGTTGAGCCCGTCGTCTATCTGGGTCCATGTCATGGCTCACTCCGCCTCGTCGTCTTCGGGCAGGAAACACCCGTTGAGTGCCTTGTTTTCCTCGTCGCTGGTGGGGTATCCGAGGTCTGCGAGCGTGTGGTAGTAGGCTTGGGCGATGGTGATGTCGCACTCGTCGGCCCATGTGCCGGGTTTGATGAGTGCTTCGATCTGGGCGCACAGGATGAGCAGGAGTTCCCTGTTCGCGGCTCCCTCGACGTGCTGGCGGCGGTGCAGTTCCGCGAGGTTCGTTTCGCGCCACAGTCCCCTATCGCTCGTGTCGTCGCATGGCAGCGGCGTGGCGGCGAGCAGGTTGTATGCGTCGAGCACGTGGTCGAGGTTGTTCCATTCGGCCCCTGCGATCAGGCCGTCGCATAGGTTGGTGCCGGTCAGGGCGAGCAGGCTCAGACGGGTGTTGGCCTTGCGCAACTGGCCGCCGTTGAATCCGGTGGCGTGCTTCCTGATCCAGTCCGTGCGCAGCGTGTACACCAGCCTGTCGAATTCCTTGCGGGCGGCCAGCGCCTCCTGGAATGCCGCCTGCTCCCGTTCCCTCCGCTCGCTCTTGGCGTCACGTTCGGCGATCTCCTCAGGCGACAATTGCGGGAAGCACAATACGGTGCGCTCGGAGAATCGGATCACCGGCCCGCCGTACGGGTTCTTCTCGCGCCACTGCCCATACCATTGCTTGAACTCGTCGGGCTCGCCGCTCCACGTGTTGAAATACCGGTAGCCCGCCGGAGTCGTCCATATAGACGGCCCGGGATCCACGACCAGGCCCAAGCCGTCAAGCACTTGACGCATACGCTTCTGCCAGTCCTCGACGCGCATACGACTTCGCAGCTGGCCGCGCTTCCAATCCCAGTTCTTGGTGCCCGCCATCGAGGCCAACTCAGCCATCATGTCGGGATAAGCCTCGAACTCCGCAAGATCATCCAGCTGGGAAAGCGACAGCTGGGCGAACGAATTCGACTTGGCACGCACCTCGGCGGGGATACGCGCAATCCTCAAACGGCCACGCACAAACGACTCGCTACGCCCCGTCTTCGAAGCCAGCTCACCCACGTTCGCACCAAGGTCAAGCAACCCCTGATACCCGTCAGCCTCCTCCAACGGCGTCAAATCGGAACGCTGGCAATTCTCCACCAGCATCAGCTCACGCTCGGTCTTCGCATCCAACTCACGCACAACACACGGCACCCGCTCAATGCCAACCAACTTGCACGCCGCCAAACGACGATGACCAATCACCACACGAAACAGGCGCTCGCCGTGCTCCTCATGGTCGGGAGTTACCACAAGCGCCTGCTGCAATCCCTGTTCGCGGATGCTGTCGGCCAATTCGGTGACATCGCCCACGTCCCTGCGGGGGTTGTTCGGGTTGGGGATGAGGTTGGTTACGTTGATGTCGATGATGTTGATGGACAATTCGTCGGGTCACTGCTCCTTAATCGATGTGCTGAGATTCTGGTGCGCGGGCAGGTGCGGCAGACGCTTCCTGCGCCGGCGTTGACGCTCATGCTCCAGTTGCTGGCGTCCGTGCTTGCGTTTGCTCATGATTCAGTCCTCCTTGATTTCGCCGGTCTTCGGATCCACACCGCCAGTGGGCAGGTCACGCCACGGATCCAACAGACTGCGCTCGATATCCGCCTTCACCACGCGCTCGCTGGCCTCGACGGGATAGTTGATGAGGTCGTTGACCGCGTTGGCGGCGTCGAAGATGTGCTGCGAGAGGTCGCAGGCGTCGTACAGGGCGTCGGTGATGGGGTCGATGTTCTTGTATTTCTCGATGTATTCGTCCTTGGTGGCCAGGTCGAGCATCTTGCTGGCCGCGATGCGGAACGCGGCCGCGGCGTCCTTCATGCGTGATGCCTTGGCGGTCAGGGCGAGCAGCATGAGCGGTGTGATTTCGTCAGGAATCAGCGCATCCTGCACGCCATCGGTCTTTTTCTTTCGTGACATTGAATCTCCTTAGAATTCAGGGTCGGAATCGTTTGACGGGAAATCGGTGGAAGCGCCGAAGCCCGAGCCCGGCGTTGCGGGCATCGTTTGGGCCCACGGGTCGCCTTGCTGCACGCCCGGCTCCACAGGCGACGCGGGAGCCTGCGATTGCGCCGGTGCGGGAGACTGCGGCTGTCTGTTCTGCCAGCCGTTCTGCGCGGGTCCTCGGTTGGGGTCGCCGTACGTGCTGCCGCCCGCGTAGCCGCCTCCGGCCTGCACGCGCGTGACCTGCGCCGTCGCACGGGTCAACGCGGGCCCGATCTCCTCCAACCGCATCTCGGTCACCGTGCGCTGAGAGCCGTCCTGCGCCTGATACGAGCGTTGCTGGAGACGCCCGCTGGCGATGACCCTCATGCCCTTGGCCAGGGTGGCCACGATGTTCGACGCGAGCTTCTGCCTTTGGCTGTCCCATGCGGAGCAGTTCATGAACAGCGTGTCCCCGTCCTCCCACTGGTTCGATTGGCGGTTGAACTGGCGGGTGCTCGATGCGATGGTCAGGTTCGCGACCGTGCTGCCGTTGCCCAGGGTGCGCAGCTCGGGGTCGCGCGCCAGGTTGCCGATGATCGTGAGCATGGTCTCGCCGGCCATCACGCCTCACCGTCCAACGCGCGCAGCAACTCCACCGCCGCGCCTCGCACCTCGTCCGCCAAATCGAACAGCTCCCAGTCGGCGTCGTCCATCACGCCGTCCGCGAGCATGGAAGCGGCGCCGTACGCCTCATGCGCGAGTTCACGTCGCGCATCGGCCAGCTCGGCCTCCACATCGGACGTCTTGGATTGTGCGGGCGGTGCCGGCGGCTGGGCGAAGGCGCGCACCAATATCACGTCGTTGGCCTTCAGCGCTTCGGCGAGCATCGCCTCCAACACTGGCAATGAGGGCTTGTTCGGCCCCGCGTCCAACGCCAGCAGCAGGCTCTCCGCCACATCCGCCGCATTGGATCGCTCCGGTTTTTCCTTGGTCTCACTCAATTCGGTTTTCCTCCTCTGTAATCGGCTTTGGACGCGTATTCCACCAGCGCGCTCACTTTCCTGTTTTGACGGTCCACGTCCACCTGCTCCGCGTAGGGCAGCAGGTAGATGTACGGGTTGGCCGTCTGGCTGTTGCGGTCGCATATCCTGTCCCAGAACTCCTCGATCAGGTCGGCCGGAGGCCATGACATGCCCTCATCGGTGATGGGGCACCACATCTCTATGCGGCCACTGTCTGCTGCTGGAGCCCGTTCTGTTCTCCCCAGGCGATCACCTCCCTGACCGGGTAGGCGACGCGGCGGGTATCGCGTTTGCGGTGCTCGCGTTTGCCGCCGAGCTTGACGAATTTCGGGCCTTCGCCCCGGTATCTCCATACGCCGAGCGTGCCCACGGTGGGCGAACCCCCGAAATAGGCGCTCACCTTGTCTGCCTTCCAGTAGGCGACGCCGTCCTGGACGATGTCGGGCGGAATCATGGCGCTCATGGTGGTATCCTTTCTCCTGTAGCTGTTTTGCTTCGCCCACGTTGCCGCGTGGGCTTTTTCTTTCCCCGAAGGGCGTGGACCGTGCCGAATCGAACGGCTTCCCGCTGTTTGCCGCGCGTACATGACACCGCGATCTCCAGCGGGGGCGAACCTGCCGGCCCCGTGCGCCGCACCCGCTGGGGATGGGGTGCGACGCGAATGGTGTTAGCGACTGTCCTTGTCGATTGCCGGGGAAGGAAGAACCCCGGCAAGCCTTTATTCGTCGACTCCCGCCTCGCTTGCCACGAGGCACAGGAGCCGCAGGGGGACTCCCAGGAACGCGACCAGCGAGCAGGCACCGTTGGCGAGGGGAGTGGCACAAGCCAAGTGCGTCATCAGCCAGACAAGGCAGACCACGAACGCGACGGCGCAGATTGCCAGCCCGCGCATGAACCGTTTCGACGGGCCGCCGTCGGCCTTGCGATAGCCGGACGCGTGGTGGCCGTATTCCTTGGTGTTCATGGTTCGCCTCACTTGGGTTGGACGAGGGTGTTGGACCCCTCGGGCGTGACGATCAGCTGGTCGGCATTCTGCAATGCGTCGATGTAGTGCTGTCTGAGCACGTTGTCGGTCAGCGAATCGTTCAAAACCTTGTTCGCGTCGGCCTCGCCCTGCGCCTTGATGCGTTTCGTCTCGGCCTTGGTCTTCTCGACCTCCTGCTCGTTCAACGCCTTCTGCTTGTCGATCTCGGCGGCCTGCGCCTCCGCGTACTTCGAGGTGATGGACTTCGGGTAGCGGACCTCCTGCACCGACACCTGTTCGACGCGCAGACCCATGCCCTTCCATTTCGCGGTCAGGGCCTTCTGGATGGCGGCGGTGTACTTGCTGCGGTCGGTCAACAATTGGATGGTGTCGAATTGGCCGGAGACCTCGCGTGGCACGCTGCGCACGTCCACCGCTGCCACCGATTTCACGAATGTGGTCTGCTTGCCGTAGTCCTTGTACAGGTCCATCGCGTACTTCGGGTCGAGCGAATAGTTGACCTGGATGTCGATGTCCGCCTGCGCGCCGTTCTTGTCGTTGACGGTGACCTGCGGGCCTCGTGCGGAGCCTCCGTCGTAGTCCTCCTTGCCCTTGGCCACGTAGCTGATGACGTTGTTGCGGGTGTCGTATTTGACGGTGGACTGCCACGGGAGCTTGCCGTGGAATCCCGCGTCGGCGGAATAGCCGGCGATGGAGCCGCCCATGTTCTTCAACACAACGACCTCTCCCGCGTCCTGCGAATACAGACATGCGGGAATCATCAGCAGACCCGCCACGACGATGGGGACAAAGCCGAGGGTCGCGCCGTCGCCGCCGGTGGCGAGGGCGACGGCGATCATGCCGACTCCGATGAGCAGGAGGATGATTGCGATGATGAACCAGACCATGAGGTTCCTTTCCTTGGATTATGTGTTGGCTCACCTCCCCTAAGCTGGGTATTGCCTAACTACCAGCCTTGAGAGGAGGTGAAAACTAAATGACCAATCGTTTGCATTTGGGATATGAGGACAAGATTTGGCTTCTTGCCGATTCCGTGGATGTCAAGGATCTGCTTGAGGATCTTTCGGAAGCCGCCAAAACCGGTGCCGTGGTGGAGACCTCGGTACGGCGTTCGTCGAATTCCACGGCCGATACGAGCCTCGTGATCAACCCGGCCGTTATTCCGTACTGGTTCGTCGACGAGTCGCAGCCACAGCGGGTGGGGCGTATCTACTGACGTAGCTGTTCCTCGATTCGTTCCATAAGGCTTTCGTCGTGCACCATCACATACCCCGTGAGGTGCACGGCGATTGCCCCGCCAACCAACAGCAACGTCACGCCGTACCCGATGAACCGAACGGCCAGCCTGTACATGTCGCGGACTTCCATCACTTCACCTCGCTTTCGGCGAGCGCTGGGATGGTGTTCTCGGCAGCGAGCGCGGGATCGGTGTTGTCGGCGTTGAGCGCGTTGGCGAGTGTTTCGAGTGGGTCGCCGCCTGAGAGTTGTTGTGCGGCGATGAAGGCTGCAAGGCTGATGTCGTCGCCGTCGAGCCATTTGGCGACGGTCATGCGGTTGCGGCCGCAGGCCTCGGCGATGCTGGTCATTTTGGTTTTGGACAGGAGCACGCGGGTGCGGGTGTCGTGCACGGCACGTTTCGTGGCTTCAACTGCTGGTAGATTAGGCATGTGTTGACTCCTTTGACTGGTTGGAGGTTATGGTGAATGCGGCTGAGTATCTGATTGGCTTCTTCGAAGCCGGGACGACTGACGAAGCCGACAGGCAGGGGTATCGGTTTCCTGATGTCGTGCAAGCCCTCAGCGAAGTCGAGTCAGCGATTGACTCATGGGAGTCCATGGGTGTGGATGTGCATCTGATGAGGTCATGCCTTGAACGGTGGAAGAAGTCGGCATTAAACACGTTCATGGACATTGATGAGCTGCGGTGGGACATGTCGATGTTCACCCATGCGAAAACGCAGGAGAAACTTACCGACGGCGATCTCATGGGACTGCAATCCGTAGCCGAAAAACTATCGGCTTCCACCGTCTCGTACTCCGAGGATGCCCGGCAAAAGATGAGGAACATGATCGAGGAAGCCGTCAAATGCGTCCGTGCGGATGACAGTCTGCCCTCCGACTTGCTGGCGTACTTGTCCCGGTTGATTCGCGAAGCCCGCGAAGCGTTGGACGAATACGAGCTGACCGGCGACTTCAAGCTGTCGGTGGCGTTCGACCGACTGTGCAACGCATTACGAGTGGCCGAAACAAAAACGAAGAAGCATCCCGTGTGGGAAAAGTTCAATGAGCAGTTCATGGTTCCTCTTATCGCTCAGGTCGGGGTGAATGCTGCGGTGTACGGTCTGACCGTCGCTCAGGTGCTGCCTGCGATCGGTAGTTGACCTCGGCAATCAGGTTGTTGACCGCCGTCATCTCGTACTTGTCAATTGCCTCGGCGGTCAGATTCCTCTCGCGCAACAGGCGACGCATATCCGTGCAGAAACCCATCACGAGATTCATGTACAGATACAGCTCCCTGACCGGAATCTTCCTGTAATCGATCCGTGCCATCTCAACCACCTCCTATAGCGTTTGCTCTAATGAAATTGAATATAGCGCCTGCTATATTTTGTAGCAAGTGCTCGGCGTGTCTGCTATAGTTGAGCTCATGAGCACGAACAAGCGAGAGCGAACCATCGTCGATGATGTGTCCGCAAAAATACTCGACAGAGTAATCAATCGAGCGGGTATGAATAACTCAGCAATTGATCGAGCGTCGAAAAGCGCAATCGGGTACAACCGAGTACGTGATATTCGCAATGCCCTTAAAGCGCCAGTGAGACTATCCGAGTTTCTTATAATTTGCGACGCTTGTGGTGCCGATCCGGTGCAAACCCTACGCGAGATCATCACCGAGGCAAGACGCATGGAACTCGAACAACAAACCGCAACGACAAAGAAACCCGCCAGCGAGCGCTTTGTTGTTGATGAATCTACTTCGGAGCCTGACTGGCTGTCCATGGCCGCGAAGCATGGTGATATTGAGGCCGAGCAGGAAGCCTATGAGGAGATGCCATGAGCGAGGACGCTTTGGAATACATCGCCCTGCAATGGGCGAGCCGAATACACGACCGGCCACTACCGGACAAGCTCGAAGGCGTGTACGACGCGGAGCATAACGAGATCATTCTCAGCGACAAGCTCTCGCCTGTCCAGCGCCGGTGCGTGCTGGCGCATGAGATTAGTCACGCCAAGCACCACGACATCGGGTGCAAGACCGATGCCTACACGGAGCAGCGGGCGGACGTTGAAGCCGCCAAAATGCTCATAAGCCAGACCGACTACGTCACTGCCGAAATCCTGTACGGCAACGACGAATGCGCAATAGCAAGAGAACTGAGCGTAATGCCATGGATAATCAGGGCATACAAACAATGGCTGCACGATAGCGTAGCCATCTGAAGAAAGAAGAAATAATGACCGAGCCAGCACCCATGTCGGCACAACCACCGGCACCACAAGACGAACAGCCGGAAACTGTATCTCCGGCACCACACCCGGCAGCGAAGAAACTTCCGATACCCGCCATCATCGCCATCACGGCGGTCGTCGGACTGGTCATCGGACTCGCTGGCGGGATTGGCGGCATGTACCTGTACACCACCCCGATCATCGACAATCTTCGCGAATCTTATTCACAGTCGGAGGCGAAGGCGCAGACCCTGACGGAGCAGCGCAACGAGCTCAGCGGACAAGTGGAAACGCTCCAGCAGCAGGTGGACGAACTAAAGCCGCAGGCCAACGAAGGCAGCTCGGGCCTGACTATTCTGGAGAGGAACGTGCGCGACACAAGCGGCACCCGCGTGGTCGAATACATCGTCCGCAACGACACGAACAAAACCCTTGACGACATCATCCTCGACTTCCGGTACCTCGACGCGAACGACAATGTCGTGGACAGCATGTCGATGAGCAACAATGCCAGTGTGGAGCCCGGCAAGACAGGCATCGTCACCGCATACGTCGCCATGGAAGCGGAACGGCAACCCACCGCGAAGAAAGTTCAGGTGGAAAGCGCGGCCGCCACCATCAACGGGCAACGCTATACCGTGGAAATCCCACAAGACCCAGCCGTGGAATTCTAACGAATAGATTCCAGCCGAACCATGGCATTGCGACAGAGAAAGAGCAGACAATGAAAAAAGCCGTTATGTTCCTGCTAAGCGCGGCAATAGTTGTATCCCTGACAGCTTGCGTCGGATCCGCGAAAACGCATGAGCTCAGCAAACAGTCATTCATTGACGATTATGGGTATTCGGAAGAATACTGGCCTTGGTCGGCGGACGATACGACCGTCGAATGCAAGGATCACAACGCCGTCATCATGACAATCGACGGGACGACGTACCCGCTCAACGGGATGGCGAAGGATTGGAAATACGCCAACGGCGATTTGAACAACGTATGGAAAGACAACCCCGATGTTGACGGGTTGAAGGTTGACGTCAGCGATTACAACCACATAGCACTCGGTTTCTGCGGCATCGATTCACCGTCGCTACATGATTCGACCAATTAAAAAGAATTGCCCTGCCGGCGTTGCAGCGCCAACAGGGCGAGTGAAACATCGACCAGCTTGCTTATTGGAAAGGAGGACGCTTCGCCAACTATCCTACACGGGGCGAAGCCATACCCGAAATGTCAGTTCTTATCGTCCTCGTCAATCATGATGGGGGAGTAGAAGTAGAGTCTGTCCGTGGCGAGCGGTTCGAATTCCTTCGACCAGATGTCGAATTCGGGGTCGTTCTCATCCCGCCCCTCGTTCTCGAAGCCCGCGCCGGAGAAAAGGTGAACGCTGGCCTCGTTCCGGGGGTCGATTTGTGTAAGCACGTACGGGGTGCGCCCGTGTCTGGCGGCGTCGTTCGCCATCCATCGCAGCGCGCAGTCCAACAGTATCGCACCGAGATGCCGGCCGCGTTCGCTCAACGCGGTGGCGATGAACGATATCGCGTAACCACTGGATTCCAGGGCGGCGGGGTCGTATCCGAACTCGCAGAAGCCGACGATGGGAGCGTTCGGGGTTTCCCCGTACTGGAGGACCATCCGGTACATTCCCGGCTCGTCCTTGACGCGGAGTCCGCGGATATAGCGCTGCACGTCCATCGCGTACTCCGGGCCGTTCGGCTCGCAGCAGACGAAGCGGCGCAATGCGAGCTGGTCGCCGGAGTCGCACAGGCGACTAGTGACGATCGCTATTCTCAATCTTCTGCGCCTTCTTCGCGAGTCGTGCCGGACGGTTCATCATCGCGCGGTGCAGTCGCATCCATTTCTCGTCCACGGCGTTGCGTGGCTTGCCGTCCTCGGACGGCGCGTACGCCGGTATTGGCTTCACGCCGGTATCCGTCATGGTCATGGCCGCCTCCTTTCGATTTTGGCGTAAGGGGATAGCTTATGTGTTTCCCTTCCCCTTGTCAAATCCCATTAAAACACATCAAAACCGGTTAAAACACGTTAAAACCGGAAAAACAGTGCAAGCGAGTGAAAATCATGGCGAACGTCACCAGATACAAGACCAGCAAAGGCGAAACGCGCTATCGCGTCCGCTACCGCAAACCGGATGGCGCCCAGACCGACAAGCGTGGATTCAAGCGCAAGATCGACGCGGAGAACTGGGCGGCCGAACACGTCACCATAGCCAAGGCCACCAACAGCTATGTTGACCCGGAGGACGGCAAACGACGCGTTGGAGACCTCTACGAGCAATGGCTGAAGGAGAAATGGCCCTTTTGGAAGGAAACCACGCGGGTCAACGCCACCGACTCATGGCGGCTCTACTGCGAGGAGCGTTGGGCCGACCGTCGAATCGGCACCATCACCCACGCCGAGGTCCAGGCGTGGATCAGCGACATCATCGAGAACTCGGGTGCTCCATCCGTGAGACGCCCGTACCAGACCATGCTCGGCATCTGCCGCATGGCCGTCCGGGACAAGCTCATACTCGACAACCCCTGTGAAAACGTTGAACTCCCCAAACTGCCGAGGCGCAAGAGCCGTCGCGTGTACCTGACCATACCCCGGCTGCTCGCATTCGCCGACGAATGCGCCAGAGGAAAGCATCTGGGAGCGGAGCGGCAGGCGCTCGTGCTGACGTTGGGCTTCTGCGGATTGCGCTGGGGCGAGGCGGCGGCGTTGAAGGCCCGTGACCTGGACTTCGATCGGGGAGTGCTGCATGTGGGCGGCAACCTCGTGTACGTCGGGGCAAGATGGGTCGAGGGCACTCCGAAGAACAGTGAGGAACGCGACGTGCCCGTGCCTCTCATCGTCATGGAGGCGTTGAAACCGATATGCGGGGAACGCGAACCGGACGAAAGAGTGTTCCGTGATCTGCGGGGCGGCCCGATCATGAAGCAGAGCACGGCGAAGACGACCGGCTGGTGGTATCACGCGCTGGTGCGCCTGGGCTGGCCGAAGGAGGAATGGCCCACGCCTCATGACCTGCGTCACACCGCCGCCTCGCTGGCCGTGCACGCGGGCGCGAACGTCAAGGCCTTACAGAGGATGCTGGGCCACAAGAATGCCTCGATGACGTTGGACGTGTACGCGGATCTGTTCGACAGCGACCTGATGGACGTGGCCCGTCTGCTCGATGCCGCCGTGCAGGTGGAGACGGGCGTGGAAGAATGTGGGCAAAATGTGGGCAAAAACGTTTTGGAACATGCTTGAAACCCTCAGAAACGTTGGAATCACGCCATTCCTGCGAATGGTGGTTCTTCAGCAAGTTAAAGGATGTCTTGAGCTGATTCGTTCTTGGCGCCCCTCTTCGAGGTAGGGGAGGAAACTGGCAGTGAAGCTGACTGAGGGGGGGCTCGAGTACATCCGCAAGCTCCCCCTCAGTTGTCTAGCGACGACAGTTCCCTTCAGAGAGGGATGCCATGTGCCGCTAACTATTTCAGCAGTGAGCGGCACATGGAGCGATATTCGCTAACGTAGCCGCCGCCGAAGAACACACAATGGCCGGCAATGGGGTAGAGCTGCCAGAGCGTGATGCGATCCTGCCATCCAGCCTTCAGCGGATGCACCGACTGATAGCCCTCGGTAATCTGCGTCAAATAACTCATACCGAACAGGTGCAGCATGGCCAGATCCTCTTCACGGTGACCACCATGTGCCGCCGGGTCGATGAGCACGGCCTCGGTCTGTCCGGAATCAGCAGTCCACATCACATTGCCACTCCACAAATCACCGTGGATGCGGGCTGGCTTGTCTTCGGCGGCACGGCCCATGATGTCAGGCAATGCCTCGATTACCTTTTCCGTCAGATCGACATCACGCTGGTCAAGTTCACCGCGCTTGACGCCAAGCTCGACCATCGGGCGCAGACGGCCATCAGCAAAGTAGCTGATGGGATCGGTCCATTCGCCGGTATCCATCTTTACCGGATCCTGCAACGGCCCGAAGTAGCATGTGCCGTCATATCCTTCCGGCGCAGAACCGAAATATTCGGCACCGGCATCATGCATGCGTGCGAGCGCCGCGCCGAATTCCAATGCGGCCTTGGCCGTGGGGGAGGAGCTGTTCACTCGCTCGATGTCGAGATAGTCTTTGCCCCAGTCATAGACCTGCACCACACGCGGGCCACCCTGCGCATGCGCGGCACCCAACCATTGCAGTCCGCGTCCTTCGCATTCGAAGAATCTCTGAGGAGCAAAAGCCCTGCTTTTACGATATGTACTCATAGCCGTTCCCTCCAGCATGGTTGTGACGTTTTGCACTCGTATTCATTGTAGAAGCCGTGCATGTTACCAATTCTTAGTGCTGTTCTACACCCCAACCGGTAGGGTGTTCAACGTCATAACACATTACGTATAGAGAAATCTCGAGGAATTATGAACCTCTTCCAAGCGATTGTTCTCGGCATCGTTCAGGCACTTACCGAGTATCTGCCGGTATCGTCCAGCGCGCATATCCGCATCGTCGGTGATTTGATGTTGGGCTCCGACCCCGGCGCTGCTTTCACTGCCATCATCCAGATTGGTACTGAGCTGGCGGTTATTCTGTATTTCCGCCATGACATCGCCAATATTCTTACTCACTGGTTCGCATGCCTGTTCGGCAAGAACGGCAAGGACTGGAAGGCCCGCATGGGCCGTGGCGACAACTATGCCACGCTCGGCTGGAATATCATCGTCGGCTCGATTCCGATTGTGATTCTTGGCTTCACTCTGCAGAACGTCATCGAGACCACGCTGCGTAACCTGTGGATCACCGCGACCGTGCTGCTGCTGTTCGGCATTCTGCTGTGGGTTGTGGATGCCCGCGCCAAGCAGACCAAGACCATGGACGATATGACGTATCGTGATGCGTTCCTCTTTGGTCTAGGTCAGTCCATGGCCCTGATTCCTGGCGTTTCCCGTTCGGGCGGCACCATCACCGTGGGCCGTGCGCTTGGCTATGAGCGTGAGGCCGCTGTGCGTTTGAGCTTCCTGATGGCCATTCCCGCCGTATTCGGTTCCGGTCTGCTTGAGGCCGTCAAGGCTGTCAAGGACTACAAGACCGATGCGATGTTCCCCGGCTGGGGTCCCACACTGATCGCCATGGTCATCAGCTTTATTCTGGGCTACATCGTGATCATCGGATTCCTGAAGTTCGTTTCCACGTTCTCCTACAAGGCGTTCGCCATCTACCGCATCGCCTTGGCAGTGGTGGTTGCCCTCCTGCTGATCGCCGGTGTGTTGCCGGCCATCGACCCGTCAGTGGCCGCAGCGGCTTAAAGAAACACTGCATCGTCAATCATGCTCCCGCTGGCAGGAGCTGGCTCGCTTTGCGAGTCTGAAGGTGGTTCTGTCTGGAATGCCCAGTGACCACCCTCAGTCGGCTATGTCGACAGCTTTCGCCGGCGGGAGCATTATTGTATTCTCAGGTCAGCTACCCATTTGGCGTAGGAACGCCTCGGCCTCTTTGACGAGCTGTTCCGCTTGGGGCGCGCCCAGCGAGGCCTCGGCGTCGGCCTTCTGCTTCAGGTCATAATCATGCTCAAGATGGGTCACATAATCCTGCAGCTGCTCGTTGCAACGCACTAGTACCGATGCCTGTGATTTCCATTGTTCAGCCTTGCGTTCCAACTCGCTGACATCAAAAGAGAAACCGATGCGATGCCCCAAAGCATCAAGCAGGCGCATGGTGCCCGCCGCGCATTCGTCGCTGCCGAGATATTGGGGGATGGAAACCCACATGGAGGCATGGAACATGCCACGTTCCGCAGCGAAAATATCCAGCACGGTGGGGATGCCCACAGGACCGTTGTATTCCCGGTCTCCCTCACACTGGCAATTGCCGTCGCTCACGGAAATGGGCAGAGGCCTGGTATGGGGGCAATCAGAGAACATCGAGCCGAGAGTAATCACACCATCCACATCGAGTTCTTCAGCGATGGCGAGACTCTGGCTGCAGTATTCCTTCCAGCGGTAGTTAGGCTCAGGCGCGATTTGGGCAAATATTCGATGCCCCTCATCAAGCACAATCTCGTAGAATGTAGTCTGCGGCCAAATAAGATTAGTACGACCGGATACATGGCACAGCATGGGACGAGACACCTGATAGTCATAGAAGGCGTCGCAGTCTATATGGCGAATCTCACGGGATTCGTAATGCTTGACCAGATAACGGACGACGTTCGAAGCCGCCTGGCAAGCATCATTCCATCCCTCGAAAGCGGCGATCATCACCGAACTTGGGGTATTCGCATCTTCACTCATACCTCTAGAGTAACGTGGACTTGATATCATATATGTTTGCTTCAGCCATAAGCGAGGAGTCAAGAACGGCACACCAGAAACGACACGCCGCAGCTGGACGAACTACACGCTTGTGAGTATAGTAAACACTCGTGCTTTGAGCGAGGAATCCTCGTGAAGCACATGCGGACATAGCTTAGTTGGTAAAGCGCAACCTTGCCAAGGTTGAGACCGCGGGTTCGAGTCCCGTTGTCCGCTCTAGGTCCGATGAGTTGACAGACCTTACGGTGGGTTAGCCAAGCGGTTAGGCAGCGGCCTGCAAAGCCGTATAGACGAGTTCGACTCTCGTACCCACCTCTCAGGCAGACGAAGAAATTCGCTTGCAGGAGCATGACCCGGGCGGTTGGCGCAGTGGTAGCGCACTTCCCTGACACGGAAGGGGTCACAAGTTCGAATCTTGTATCGCCCACTTGATGGATTGCCGGCAGGTGACTGCCGGTTTTTTCATCACTGCCTCGGGCGATTGGCGCAGCGGCTAGCGCACTTCGTTCACACCGAAGGGGTCGTAGGTTCGATTCCTACATCGCCCACTGGAATCCGCTTCTCACGGCGGAATCCTTTGCGGACATAGCTTAGTTGGTAAAGCGCAACCTTGCCAAGGTTGAGACCGCGGGTTCGAGTCCCGTTGTCCGCTCCACCAAAACCTCGCTCCGGCGAGGTTTTTTCGTATTTGTCAGGCTTTGCCAAATGTCGCACACCCAACCTATCGTGGCCTACGTTGATTACCCAGTCCAGGCCTGCACATTAGTACCGCGGACCCCGATAGCAAAGGACAAATCATGGCGCAAGCTACCATCTCCATCACAGTCAACGGCGAAGCAAAGGAGGTGGAAGCAACCACTACCGGCGTCGAATTGTTCGCAGAAGACAAGAACATCGTTGCGGTCAAGCTCAACGGCGAAAACCGTGACCTGTACACGCCGCTTGCCGACGGCGACGCCGTAGAGCCCATCACGCTCGACTCCGAAGACGGCCTCGCAATCATGCGTCACTCGGCCACCCACGTCATGGCCCAGGCCGTGCAGGAGGTCTATCCGAACGCCAAGCTCGGCGTCGGCCCGGTGATCAAGGACGGCTTCTACTACGATTTCCAGGTTGACAAGCCCTTCACCCCGGAAGACCTCAAGGACATCGAGAAGCGCATGCAGCGCATCATCAAGTCCTCCCAGTCCTTCCGCCGCCGTTCCGTGACCGAGGAAGAGGCCCTGAAGGAAGAGGCCGACCAGCCCTTCAAGATCGAGCTGATCGAAGACAAGGAAGCACACCTCGACCCGGCCGCCGCCACCGAGATTTCCGAGAAGGAACTCAGCTTCTACGACAATGTCGACCGTGACGGCAATGTGGTCTGGAAGGACCTGTGCCGCGGCCCGCACCTACCGAACACCCGCTACATCAAGGCTTTCAAGATTGAGCGTTCAGCCGCTGCCTACTGGCGTGGCAGCGAGAAGAACCCGACCATGCAGCGCGTCTACGGCACCGCTTGGGCCAACAAGGAAGATCTCAAGGCATACCAGACCCGTCTGGAGGAAGCCGCCAAGCGAGACCACCGCAAGCTCGGCGCCGAGATGGACCTGTTCTCCTTCCCGGACGAGATCGGCCCCGGTCTGGCTGTGTTCCATCCGAAGGGCGCTGCCGTGATCAACGCGATGGAGGACTACTCCCGCGAAATGCACCGCAAGCACCACTACAGCTTCGTGCAGACCCCGCATATCACCAAGGGTGGTCTGTACGAGACTTCCGGTCACCTGCACTGGTACAAGGATGGCATGTACCCGCCGATGCACCTCGATGAGGAGTACGACGAGGACGGCAACGTGACCAAGCCCGGCTTCGACTACTACCTCAAGCCGATGAACTGCCCGATGCACAACCTGATCTTCAAGTCGCGCCAGCGCTCCTACCGTGAGCTGCCGCTGCGCCTCTTCGAGTTCGGTACCGTGTACCGCTACGAGAAGTCCGGCGAGGTCCATGGCCTGACCCGTGTGCGTGGCTTGACTCAGGACGATTCCCACATCTACTGCACCCGCGAGCAGATGAAGGACGAGCTGACCAGCCTGCTGACCTTCGTGCTGAACCTGCTCAAGGACTTCGGTCTGTCCGACTTCTACTTGGAGCTCTCCACCAAGGATCCGGATAAGTACGTCGGCTCCGACGAGATCTGGGAGGAGGCCACCCGTACCCTGCGTGAGGTCGCCGAGGCATCCCACCTCGACCTCGTGGCCGATCCGGGCGGGGCCGCCTTCTACGGCCCGAAGATCTCCGTGCAGGCCCGTGACGCCATCGGCCGTACTTGGCAGGTCTCGACCATCCAGCTCGACTTCAACCTGCCCGAGCGTTTCCAGCTTGAGTACATCGCGAAGGACGGCACCCATCAGCGTCCGGTGATGATTCACCGCGCCCTGTTCGGCTCCATCGAACGCTTCTTCGCCGTGCTGCTCGAGCACTACGCTGGCGCTTTCCCGGCGTGGCTGGCCCCCGTGCAGGTGCTCGGCGTGCCGGTTGCCGACGAGTTCGCCCCGCATCTGGCCGGTTTCGTCAAGTCCCTCGAGGATGAGATGGTCCGTTGCGAGATCGACTACTCCGATGACCGCTTCGGCAAAAAGATTCGCAACGCCTCCAAGTCCAAAGTGCCGTTCATCCTCATCGTCGGTGAGGAAGACATGAACAACAACGCGGTGAGCTTCCGCTTCCGCGACGGCAGCCAGCTCAACGGCGTACCGGTGGACAAGGCTCGCGAGCAGATCCTCGCCGTGATCGCCAAGCGCGTCCAGGTGAACTCCGCCGACGACTTCAACGCCGCTGTAGCTGAGTAAAGGAATACATGATGGCTGACGTGCGTGTCGATGATCCGGCGGACTTCCCGCCTCAGGAAGACACGGTCGAACGACTGTGGACCCCGCAGCGCATGACCTATGTGCTGCGCAACAGCGAGGATCGTCCGACCAAACCCAAGTCGGAGGAATGTCCGTTCTGCGCCGGACCGAAGAAGTCCGACGAAGACGGCCTCATCGCCTGGCGCGGCACGCACGTGTTCGCCATCATGAACCTCTACCCGTATAACGTCGGGCATCTCATGATTTGCCCGTACCGTCACGTCGGATTCATCACCGAACTTGACGACGCCGAATTGTTCGAGTTCGAGAAGGCCACCACCCTCGCCATGAAGGTGATGGAGACCGTCTCCCATCCGGACGGATACAATATCGGCATCAATCAGGGCGAGGTAGCGGGCGCAGGGGTCGCGGCCCATCTGCATCAGCATGTGGTGCCGCGCTGGAACGGTGACGCGAACTTCATGCCCATCGTCGCCCAAACGCGCACCATGCCGATTCTGCTGTCCGATCAGCGGGATGCGTATGCCAAAGCGTTTGCACAGCTGGCTTCCGACTACCATCTGCCGCTCGTCTGATACCGGCACGATACCCTCATGCATCTGGTCGAACCAGCGCATGATTCAAAAAGACAATCGAAAACATCACGGGTATGTCTGATTAACGGCCTACAATCGTTTCGTTTGACATCATCCGTTTATTACTGCTAGGAGCATTATGTCAGGTCATTCCAAGTGGGCGACCACCAAGCACAAGAAGGCCGCCATCGACGCCAAGCGCGGCAAGCTCTTCGCCAAGCTCATCAAGAACATCGAAATCGCCGCCCGCCTCGGCGGTGGCGACCCAGACGGCAACCCGTCCCTGTACGACGCCATCTACAAGGCCAAGAAGGCCTCCATGCCGGCCGACAACATCGCCCGCGCCGTCAAGCGTGGTGCCGGTGACGAAGACGGTGCCGCCAACTACGAGGACATCGTCTACGAGGGCTACGCTCCCGCTGGCGTGGGCCTCATCATCGAGTGCCTGACCGACAACCGCAACCGTGCGGCCGCCGAAGTGCGTTCCACCCTGACCAAGGGCAACGGCTCCCTGGCCACCTCCGGCTCCGTGTCCTTCAACTTTGAGCGCAAGGGCCAGATCGTGGTTCCGTCCGAAGGCGTGGACTTCGACAAGCTGTTCGAGACCGCAGCCGAGGCTGGCGCCGAGGACGTCAACGATGACGATGAGGTCTACACCGTCATCACCGGCCCGTCCGATCTGTTCACCGTGCGCAAGGCTCTGCAGGACGCCGGTTTCGACTACGATTCCGCCGACCAGGTCATGCAGCCAAAGAACGAGGTCGAGCTGAGCCTCGAGGATGCACGCAAGGTGTCCAAGCTCATCGACAACCTCGACGACCTCGACGATGTGCAGAACATCTACTCCAACTGGACCGCCTCCGACGAGGTGATGGCCCAGCTCGACGAGGAGTAATCCTCGTGATTATCCTTGGCGTCGACCCCGGGCTTACACGCTGCGGGGTCGGCGTGATCGAAGCCGGCGAGCACCGCCGGCTTTCGTTTATTCACGTGGACGTGGTGCGGTCCTCGCCGGACATCACCCAGGATCTGCGTCTTTTGGCCATCTATAACGGCCTGTCCGAGAAGATGGATCGCTTTGCACCCGATGCCGTGTCCATCGAACGTGTGTTCGCCCAGTCGAATCGCAACACTGTGCTCGGCACCGCACAGGCCGCCGGTCTTGCCATGCTCGCAGCCGCGCAACGCAATATTCCCGTGGCGCTGCATACCCCGACCGAAGCAAAGCTGGCCATCACCGGCAATGGCCAAGCTCAGAAGATACAGGTCGAACGCATGGTGACGCGCATTCTCAATCTGACCAAGATGCCTACGCCCGCCGATGCCGCCGACGCCCTGGCCTTGGCTATCTGCCACGCACTGCGCCCAGCTGGAGCTCTGCAGGGCGGCGAGCGCGAGCAACATCTGACCGCCGCGCAACGTCAATGGGCCGAGGCCGCGCAGAACTCCGCGCGCCGCCGCATGAACCACGACCGAGGCATGTAGTATACTTTCGAACAGTTGTTCGAAGCCTTAAAGGAGCGTCTGTATGATCGGCATGCTGACCGGGCGGGTCGAATCGGTTGAAGCCGATACCGCATTGATCGATGTTGGGGGAGTGGGATACGAGGTACGTATGTCCGCCACCGACCTCAGCCGTCTGCACACCGGAACGGAGGCGCGCGTCTACACGTATATGAATCTTTCTCAGGATGCCGTCACGTTACATGGCTTCCTTGATCAGGCCTCCAAGAAAACGTTCCTGCAGCTCATCAAAGTATCCGGCATCGGACCAAAGGTCGCGCAGTCGCTGCTCTCCACACTGACGGCTGGCCAGCTTGCCCGGGCCATCGCCGACAACGATGCCGCCGCGCTGGCCAAGGCACCGGGATTGGGCAAAAAGGGTGCCCAGAAAATCATCCTCGAACTCAAGGGCTCCATTGACCTGAGCCAGATCGAGGGAGCTTCACCGTCAGGCGCCAAAGTTCAGGCGCAGGTGGACACCGGCATGGAGCAGGTCATTGAAGGTCTGATTTCGCTGGGCTGGCGTCAGCAGGACGCCCAGCAGGCCGTGGCTGAAGCCTGCGAGGACAACGACATACCGACACCGCTTGCCACCGACGATGTGCCGCGCGTGCTGCGCCTAGCACTCGCACTGATGGATAGGGGCCGCTGATGAGCAAGGACATGAACTACGGCACATCCAACACTGGAGCCAATGAAGAATCATTGCGCATGGTGTCTTCACAACCGATAGGCAACGAGCCGGTCAGTGATGAAGAGCTCCGCCCGCATGTGCTTGAGGGGTTCATCGGGCAGCCCCGGCTCAAGGCCCAGCTCCAGCTGTTTCTCGACGCAGCCCGCAAACGTGACGTGCCGCCGGATCACATACTGCTTGCCGGCCCTCCAGGCCTCGGCAAGACCACATTGGCCATGATTGTGGCCAATGAACTTGAAGTCCCGATTCGCGTGACCTCCGGCCCTGCTGTGCAGCACGCCGGCGACCTGGCTTCGATCTTGAGTTCGCTGGATACCGGCGAAGTGCTGTTCATCGATGAGATCCACCGTCTGCCGCGCGCAGCCGAAGAGCTGCTGTATATCGCGATGGAGGATTTTCGCGTGGATGTGATGGTGGGCAAAGGACCGGGCGCCAGCTCGATTCCACTGACTCTGCCTCGCTTCACCGTCATTGGCGCCACCACCCGCGAAGGTATGTTGCCCAGCCCGTTGCGTGCGCGCTTCGGCTTCACCGCACATCTTGACTTCTATCCGCATGAGGAGTTGGAGAAGCTTATCGAACGCTCGGCAAGCGTGCTGGGGGTCAACCTTGATGAGGGTTCCGCCCATGAACTCGCATTGCGTTCCCGCGGCACGCCGCGTATCGCCAACCGTCTGCTGCGCCGCGTGAGGGATTGGGCCATTGTGCATGACCTTATCGTCGTGCACCCAGCTGATGTCAAAGAGGCCTTGGCGCTGTACCAGATTGATTCCGAAGGCCTTGACCGGCTGGATATCGCCGTGCTGGACGCCATTGTTCGCAATTTCAACGGTGGTCCCGTCGGCTTGAACAACCTCGCGGCCATGGTGGGCGAGGAATCGGAAACCGTGGAAACCGTCTGTGAGCCGTATCTGGTGCGCGAGGGATTCATGGTGCGCACGCCTAAAGGCCGCGTGGCCACCGAGAAGGCATGGCAGCATCTGGGCATTACGCCCAAGGATGATGTCAGCAAGCTCTTCTAGACTTTTCGTGTTTGCACACCTGACGGTTCATAGCCATAACCGTTCGTTTTGAAGGAGTTTGCCCATGGATGGTTCGTCATCTTCCTACATCATGCTTGTCGTCATGATCGTCGTCTTCGGCGGCATGATGTGGTGGCAGTCCAAGAAATCCAAGCAGGCCCAGCAGGAGAAGCAGGATTTTCGTCGTAACCTGCAGCCCGGTACTGAAGTCATCACCATCGGACAGGTGATTGGCAAGGTCGTCGAAGTCGATGAACAGTACGAGGAGATCGTCATCGACTCCGAAGGCTCCAGGCTTCGCTTCGGTTTCAATGCCATCGCCCGCGAGTATGTGCGTCCTGCCTACGTGTCTGACGACGAGGTTGACGAGAACGGCAACCCACTGACCGACGAGGACGCCGAGACCCCCGCGAATGACGATGCCAGCCAGGTTCCGATTGAGGCTTCCATCGAGTCCTCTGAGGCCACGGATGCTGAGGCGGACGGCGGCAACGAGACCGAGACGAAGTAAACTGTTCGATTCGGTACCCCATAAGTACGAGAAATACGAGGCGAGCACGCATGGCACAGTCTGATATCACCATCGACGCATTGGACAAGGTAGGCAAGGAGGACGCCGAATATCTGGTGTCTCTAGTGCGTTCCGTGCCGGGCTTTCCCAAGGAAGGCATCATTTTCCGTGATTTCATGCCGGTGCTCGCCGACGCCAAAGGGCTGAGGATTCTGCTCAATGCGCTTGAGCAGGCCCTGCCGGTTCCACCCAGCGAGTTCGATTCCATCGCAGGCCTCGAATCCCGCGGATTCCTGTTTGGCCCGGCCATGGCCGCTCATCTGGGCAAAGGATTCATCGCCGTGCGTAAAGCAGGCAAGCTGCCGCCCGAAACCATTGGCGAATCCTACGACCTCGAATATGGCACGGCAAGCGTTGAAATCGAGACCACTGCCGTTTCCAAGGGCGAACGCGTATTGATTGTGGATGATCTCATCGCCACTGGTGGCACGGCCAAAGCGGCTACCGACCTTATCGAAAAGGCCGGCGGTACTGTTGTGGGCTTCAGTTTCGTGATGCGTTTGGAGGGTCTTGACGGCCTGAGCAAGCTTGGTTCGACACCAAGTAGCTCGTTGATCTCCATGCCGGCCTAAGAATTCGCATAGTTAGTTTTTCGGGATTCGGCATGGATGCATTCGCGCATCAGGCCGATTCATTATCTAGTCAGGGAAGGATCCATGGATCTTTACGAATACCAGGCACGTCAGCTGCTTGAGGAGCAGGACATCCCCACCCCGGGTGCCATCTTTGCTCAGAACTCCCATGAAGTCGCCGAGGCTGCGGATAAGATCGGCTACCCGTGTGTTATCAAGGCGCAGGTAAAAATCGGTCACCGAGGCCAGGCCGGCGGCGTCAAGATCGCGCATAACCGCGATGAGGCCATCCTGGAATCCGAATCCATCCTGCCGATGACCATCCACGGCCATAAAGTATCCGGCGTGCTGGTGGCCGAAGCCAAGAACATCCTGCACGAATACTATGTGTCCATCTCCGTGGACCGCACCTCCCGAGACTTCGACGTGCTGGCGACCGCCAACGGCGGCACCGAAGTCGAGGAAATCGCCAAAGAACATCCCGAGGCGGTCAAGCGTCTGCACATCGACGCGCTCGACGACTTCGATCTCGAGGCTGCGACCAAGATGGCAGCGAGCATTGGTTTCTACCATGCTGATGTCGATCAGGCGGCGCAGATCCTGCTCAAGATGTGGCAGTGCTTCAAAGACAACGATGCGACACTGGTGGAAATCAATCCGCTCGCAAAAATCGGTGACCCGGATGACGAATCCACCAAGCAGCTGAGCGCGCTCGATGCCAAGATTTCCTTGGATGACAACGCGGCATTCCGCCACGACGGTTGGGCCCGTTTCGTTGATCCGATCGTTCCCGACCCGTTCGAGCAGCGCGCCCGTGAGCATGGGCTGCATTACGTGCATCTGCACGGCGAAGTCGGCGTAATCGGCAACGGTGCTGGCCTGGTCATGAGCTCCCTGGATGCCGTATCCGGCGCGGGTGAAGAGCAGGGGAGCGGCATCAAGCCTGCCAACTTCCTGGACATCGGCGGCGGCGCATCCGCGACTGTGATGGCCGAAAGCTTGGAAATCGTGCTGTCCGACCCGCAGGTCGAGTCCGTGTTCATCAACGTGTACGGCGGCATCACCTCCTGCGTGGAAGTGGCCAACGGCATTCTCGAAGCGGTCGCCAAGCTCGGCGGCTCCAAGCCCATCGTCGTCCGATTCGACGGCAATGCCGCAGCCGAAGGCCTGCACATTCTGGCCGAAGCCAATAATCCGAATATTCACGTGTCCGAGACCATGGAGGGTGCGGCGCAGAAGGCCGCTGAACTCGCCGCTGAGTCGACCCAGTCCAAGGAGATTCGCTGATGCTGTTCGTTGAAGATAATACCCCCGTTATCGTTCAGGGTATGACCGGTCATCAGGGCATGACCCACACCGCACGTATGCTCAAGGCCGGCACCAACATCGTCGGCGGTGTGAATCCGCGCAAGGCAGGCACGTCCGTCACGTTCCCGGCCGCCAAGAACGGCACCGACGTGGATGTGCCTGTGTTCGCCACCTGCGACGAAGCCCGTGAAGCCACTGGCGCCAAAGCCAGCGTGGTGTTCGTGCCGCCGAAGTTCGCCAAGTCCGCCGTCGTCGAAGCGATCGAGGCCGGCATCGAGCTTATCGTGGTCATCACCGAAGGCATTCCGGTAGCGGATTCCGCCTACTTTGTTGAGCTCGCCCTGCGCAAGGGCGTGCGTATTATCGGCCCGAACTGCCCCGGTCTGATCACGCTCGGCAATCCGGGCGTCAATCTGGGCATTATTCCTGATGACATCGTTGGCCGCGGCCCGCTCGGACTGGTTTCCAAGTCCGGCACCCTGACCTACCAGCTGATGGGCGAACTGTCCGATATCGGCTTCACCGCATGCCTCGGAGCCGGTGGCGATCCTATCGTCGGCACTACACTGCTCGAAGCGCTGCAGGCTTTCGAAGCCGACCCTGACACCAAGGCCGTAATGATGATCGGCGAAATCGGCGGTTTTGCCGAACAGGATGCCGCTGCTTGGGCCAAGGAACATATGACCAAGCCGGTTGTGGCCTACATCGCCGGTTTCACCGCCCCCGAAGGCAAGCAGATGGGCCATGCCGGCGCCATCGTCTCCGGCGGCAAGGGCACCGCTCAGGACAAGAAGAACGCGCTCGAAGCGGCCGGCATTCCCGTGGGCAAGACCCCGGGCCAGGCTGCCCAGATTATGCGTGACGTACTTGCCAAGGCTTCCATCAACTGATCGGCCACAACCCATCGTGATGAAAGACAGGATTCGCCAATGGGTACGAGGTGCGGCAGCCGCCCTCGTATCCATGACCATCTATGCCATCACCTTGGGCTGTTACATCGCACTGATGTTGCTCGTCATCTCCATGGAGGAGGGGGGCGACAATCTTACCGCTGGCACCACTAACCTGACGCAGGCCATCGTGCTGCTCAGCGAGGGATCGGGGTTCAGCACCGACTCCTTCACGCTCACCATCACACCGTTGCTGCTCACCGTGCTGCTCATATGGCTTATTGCCACTTGCATAGCACGATTCAAAGCATTCGCTGTGCATTCCTATGTTGTGGGATTGGTGGTATGGCTGGCCATCAATGCGGTATTCGCTTCATCGGTGCAGGTAAGTCTGAGTCTGGTTGACGAGCAATGGATGATATTGCTCAAGAGCGCCGCGACATTCACTGTGGCGTATCTTGGAGCCGCTCTGCCACAGTCCAGTAGGGTCAAAGCGGCAATCGCATGGATGCGCGAGCAGGTTTCCGAGCAAGTGGTCAGATGCCTGAAATCAGGCGTTATTCTGGCATTCGCCATACTCGCTATCAACCTGCTCATCGGTCTGATTACCGTCATCACATGGACCGTACGCAATCATGCCGCAGTGGTATCCGTATTCGAATTGTCCGGCATGGAAAACGGATCGCGCATCCTCACCACGCTTGCCATGCTGATTTGGCTGCCGAATCTCATGCTATGGGCGATCTCTTGGTTGTTCGGAGCAGGATTCTCCATTGGCGAACTCGCCAACTTCACACTCTGGATGGGGCAGTCCAACGGTCTGCCCGCAGTACCGGCCTTCGGCATACTCCCTGAGCCCATTGCCGATAATCTATGGCGCACAGTAATGCTGGAAATTCCGCTGGGCATCGCCTGCATTGCCGGCCTACTGATGATTATCCTGCCGCAGGGATTCGCCTGCCGTCCACTGAATATACGAGATGCTTCCAAGCGCGGCTCCGTATTGGCATCCCTCATTTATGCCGCTGGCTCGTTCTGCTTGAGCGCCATGCTCACCTCACTGATCGCAACGCTGCTGTTCGCCATTTCCAACGGATCATTGGGCCAGCATAGGCTCGCCCATGTCGGTGTGGATGTCATGGCCTCCACGCGTGCCGTAGGCCATCCTATGGCATGGGGACTTGCCGTGGCCTGGCTCATCGCAATAGTTGGCACAGCGCTTGTTTTTTCGATAGGCTGGATAATCGAGAGAGTCAAGGCTTCTCGCACCACGTCCCGTCAAACCGTCAATCCCCGTCAGACACGGTCTGATGTCAACGTGCAACAATCACAAGAATCCAAGGAGGAACAGGATGACAAACACGAACCGGCCGATACGTCGAGCACTGGTTTCCGTCTTTCATAAGGAAGGCATCGAAGTTCTCGCCGACGCGTTCGTGAAGGCAGGCACCGAGGTTGTGTCCACCGGTTCGACCGCCAAGAAGCTGGCCGAACTGGGAGTTCATGTCACTGAGGTGTCTGATGTCACTGGATTCCCCGAATGCCTCGATGGCCGCGTCAAGACGCTGCACCCATACATTCACGCCGGCATTCTGGCCGATATGACCAACCCTGAGCATGCCAAGCAGCTCGAGGAGTTCGGCATCAAGCCGTTCGATCTGGTGGTTGTCAACCTGTATCCGTTCGCCGATACCGTGCGCTCCGGAGCCAATGAGGCCGACACCATCGAGAAGATCGACATTGGTGGCCCGTCCATGGTGCGAGGCGCCGCCAAGAATCACGCCACCGTGGCCATCGTCACCGATCCGGCCGACTATGCGCTGGTCGCTGCCCGTGTGGCCGATGGCACCGGTTTCTCCCTGGATGAGCGCAAGTGGCTTGCAGCCAAGGCCTTCGCCCACACCGCCGCCTATGACGCCACCATCAATGAGTGGACCGCCAAGCACTGGCCGAAGCCGGCTTCCCTGGACGCCGTCGAAGTGGACAAGGACGATCAGGGCACCGAGGTCGATCCAGCCAAGTTCCCGGCCCAGTTCACCCGCACGTGGGATCGTGCGCACACCCTGCGCTACGGCGAGAACTCCCACCAGCAGGCCGCTCTGTACGTGGACCCGCTCAACCAGACCGGTTTCGCCCACGCCGAGCAGCTTGGCGGCAAGCCGATGAGCTACAACAATTATGTGGATGCCGACGCCGCATGGCGTACCGTGTGGGACATGGCTCCCTCCATCGCCGTGGCTGTGGTCAAGCACAACAACCCGTGTGGTCTGGCCATCGGTGCCACTGCTGCCGAAGCCCACAAGAAGGCCCACGCCTGCGACCCGATGAGCGCCTACGGCGGCGTGATCGCCTGCAACTCCACGGTCACCCTTGAAATGGCCGAGAGCGTGCGCCCGATCTTCACCGAAGTCATCGTCGCCCCCGACTATGAGCCGGCTGCTCTTGAACTACTGCAGACCAAGAAGAAGAACCTGCGCATCCTCAAGGTGGCCGAGCCGCCGAAGGGCCACGAGGCCATCCGTCAGATTGACGGCGGTCTGCTCGTGCAGGACACCGATTTAATCAACGCCGTTGGCGATGATCCGGATGCGTGGAAGCTTGTGGCCGGTGAAGCCGCCGATGATGCCACGCTCAAGGATCTTGTGTTCGCATGGCGTGCGATTCGCTGCGTGAAGTCCAACGCCATTCTGCTGGCCCACGATCAGGCCACGGTCGGCATCGGCATGGGCCAGGTCAACCGTGTGGATTCCTGCCATCTGGCCGTCGAACGTGCCAACACGCTGGCTGATGGCGCCGATCGCGCCACCGGTGCGGTTGCCGCTTCCGACGCGTTCTTCCCGTTCGCCGATGGCGCTCAGGTGCTTATCGATGCGGGTGTCAAGGCCATCGTGCAGCCCGGCGGTTCCATCCGCGATGAGGAGGTCATCGAAGCGGTCGAGCAGGCCGGCGTGACCATGTACCTCACCGGTACCCGCCATTTCTTCCACTGATCGGTACTTCTGGCTCCCGCTGGCGGGAGCTGTCTCGTGAAACGAGACTGGGGGTAGTCCACCGTGAACCATCCCCAGTCAGCTCCCGCTGGCAGCTCCCGTTAGCGGGAGCCATAGTATTAAGAGAACCAACACATATAAGAAAGCCACCGCAATGCACAATCATCCATATGTTTCCGAAGATCACGAGGGTAAGCCCTGGTTTGAGTGGATTGTGCTTGGCGTCGTCGTTGTCGCCACGGTGGTTGCCGCTTTCGGATACACAATGGCCGCCACAGTAATCGTTGCTGTGACGGCCATCATTACCGGGCTCATTCGCTTGACATTGCGAGAGAAGAGCCCCTGGAAAGTACGCTCAGTCGCGTTCGATTCCTTCATCGGCATTGCTCTCGGCATCGGCCTGCTGATCACGTACTTCAGCTTCTACGGCCTGCTCGGCAACGCCATCTTCGGCTGAGTCCTCTGCAGCCTGCTCATCGGCAGCTTCGAGATCAGCCATGTCGCCCTCGTCAGTCGGCTCAGCCTTGGGCTTGGCGGTGGTGGCCATCTGCACGATGATCATCACCAAAGCCACAACCGCAGCAGCCAGCACCGGAGCGATCCAGAACACCCACAGCTGCTGCAGCGGGTTCTGCGTCAGACCCTCATTCACGGCGGCCACGGCGATACCGGTGGAACGGGCCGGATTCAGACCGGCGCCGGTCACCGGGTAGCTGATGGCCACGGCAATGGCGTAGGCAATGCCCATCGTGGCTGTATAACGATCGGAGCCTTCACCGTTCTTGCCCATGGTGGACATGGCGGCAGCCACCACAATCAGCGAGGCAACGACTTCGACGACAATCGCCAAGGTGATGGAGAACGTGATGCCATACTGGGTGAGCAGCGAGTAAGACACGGAGCCCTTCTCGAATCCGTTGACAGCGGGGGAGAGCCAGACGGTCGAAGTCACCTGCTCGGAGGTCGGCAGCAGCTTGACCACGGCAAAGCCTGCGGCGATGGCGCCGATGACCTGGGCAATCACATACAGGATGCCGTCAACCAGCTTGGTCTTGGAAGCCAGTACGGCGGCCACAGTCACGGCCGGGTTGAACTGTCCGCCGGAAATGCGGGAGAAGATGGCGGTGACTACCGCGTAGGCCAGGCCAGTGGCCACAGCCATGAATACCACGTTGACGCCGTACACGGCGGAGCCCCAGGTGGAGAACGCATAAATAGCAAAGCACAGCAGGAAACTTCCGGCCAGTTCAGCGCACACGCGCAGGCCCAGCGGCTGTTGCTTGGTTTCTTCCATGATTCAATATCCTTTTCATCGATATACGAAAGGCGGCGAACCGCACAAACGTTTGCAAGTCTAGCAGTAGTCCGCCGCTGCGGTATGATATATAGGTTGGAATTGGCTGAGAAAATCGGCCAGCCAATCAAATATCACCATCAGAATTGACAGTAACGTTCAAACTGTCCGGCCACGTTGGGAGAACGATGCCAAACGCATATTCCCGCGCCAGAAGCGCGTATGATGATTCCAATGCCATTCGACTGCAGAAGCTGCTTGCTCAAGCGGGCTTCGGTTCCCGCCGCAAGTGCGAGGATATGATCACCGAAGGTCGTGTTGAGGTCGATGGCGAACTTGTTACCGAACTCGGCACCCGCGTCGACCCGCATAAGCAGCAGGTTCGCGTGGATGGTTCCCGAGTCCGGGTCAACCCAAATCACGTTACCTTGGCTCTGAACAAGCCCCGTAAGGTGCTTTCCGCCATGGATGACCCGAAAGGTCGCTACACGCTGCGTGACATTGTGGGCGACAAGTATGAACGCATTTTCCACATGGGCCGTCTGGATTACGATTCCGAAGGCCTTATTCTCATGACAAATGACGGCGAATTGTCGCAGCACGTCATGCACCCCAAGTACGAGGTGGAAAAGACTTATATCGCCACGCTGGAAGGCCGCATCTCCGGCACGGTGTGCCGCAGGCTCGTGACCACCGGTGTACAGCTCGATGATGGATGGATTAAGCTCGACCACTGCGCGATCATTGATTCCTCCCGTGACTTCACCATGGTCAAAGTGGTGCTGCATTCCGGCAAGAACCGTATCGTGCGTCGTATCTTCGGTTCCATCGGCTTCCCGGTCAAGCGTCTGGTACGCACCCAAATCGGCCCGATCAAGCTTGGTGAGTTAAAGCCCGGCTCATACCGCGTGTTGTCTCAGGCCGAGGTTCGTTCGCTGTCCAAGGAGGTCGGACTGTGATTCGCGTTGCCATCGACGGCCCCGCCGGCGTGGGCAAATCATCCACGTCCAAGGCGCTGGCCAAGTACTTCAACTATGCATACCTGGATACGGGCGCAATGTACCGCGCCTGCGCGTGGTGGTGCCTGAAAAGCGGCATCGACCTCGATGCCGAGACCGTGGATGAGCGTGTCATCACCGAAACGGTGGGGGAGTTCTTCACCGGAGACCATTTCGATATTTCCGTGGATCCTGACGATCCCCGCGTGTACGCCGATGGCGAGGACATCTCCGAGGCGATTCGTTCCACTGAGGTGTCCACGCACGTGTCCAAAGTGTCGAACGTCATTCCGGTCAGGAACGTGCTCATTGCGGCGCAGCGCGCGTACATCGCACGCGAGGCGTCGCTCGATTCCTTCTCTGGTGGACTGGGTGTTGTGGCCGAGGGCCGTGACATCACCACCGTGGTGGCTCCTGATGCCGAAGTGCGTATTCTACTGACCGCCCGTGAGGAGGTCCGTCAGGCTCGCCGCACCGGTCAGGCCGTCAAGGGCGTGGGAGCCGAGGATGTTGCCGCACGAGATAAAGCCGATTCCAAGGTCACCAGCTTCCTGAGCGCCGCCGACGGTGTGACCACCATCGACAACTCGGACATGGACTTCGAACACACACTGGATGTGATGATCAAGCTGATCGAAGATGCCATCGAGAATCAGGAATATGAGCGCTATGCCGCCAATCTTGAAGGCTACGATCTCGATGAAGGCGACGAGGATCTGATTTCCGGCCGTGGCTTTGAAGACGGAGCCCGCAAGTCCGGCCCCAAGCCGGTCGGTGTGCTGGCTATTGTCGGCCGCCCGAACGTGGGCAAGTCCTCTCTGGTCAATCGCATTCTTGGCCGCCGTGCAGCCGTGGTGGAGGACACCCCCGGCGTGACTCGTGACCGTGTGAGCTATGACGCGGAATGGGCCGGAACCGATTTCAAGCTCGTGGATACTGGCGGCTGGGAAGCCGATGTCGAAGGCATCGAATCGGCCATCGCCTCACAGGCTCAGGTCGCCGTGACTTTGGCCGATGCCGTGGTGTTCGTGGTCGATGGCCAGGTCGGTATGACCACCACCGACGAGCGTATCGTCAAGATGCTGCGCGCCTCGGGCAAGCCGGTCGTGCTGGCCGTCAACAAAATCGACGACAACGCCAGCGAATACCTTGCCGCTGAGTTCTGGAAGCTCGGTCTCGGCGAACCGTACTCCATTTCTGCCATGCACGGCAGGGGAGTGGGCGACCTGTTGGACGTGGCCCTTGGCAAGCTGAAGGAAGCGGAGAAGGCTTCCGGTTATCTCACGCCGTCCGGTCTGCGCCGCGTGGCTCTAGTGGGCCGCCCGAATGTGGGCAAGTCCTCCCTGCTGAACCAACTGGCTCGTTCGGAACGTGCCGTGGTCAACGATCTTGCCGGCACCACGCGTGACCCGGTCGATGAGATCGTCGACATCGACGGTGAAGACTGGCTGTTTATCGACACCGCTGGTATCAAGCGTCGCCAGCACAAGCTCACCGGCGCGGAATACTATTCGTCCCTGCGCACGCAGGCCGCCATCGAGCGTTCCGAACTGGCATTGATTCTGTTCGATGCCTCGCAACCCATCTCCGATCAGGATTTGAAGGTCATGTCCACCGCCGTGGACGCTGGCCGCGCCATCGTGCTCGTGTTCAACAAGTGGGATGCGATGGATGAGTTCGACAAACAGCGTCTGGAACGTCTGTGGAACACCGAATTCGACCGCGTGATGTGGGCCGAGCGTGTGAACTTGTCCGCCAAGACCGGTTGGCACACCAACCGTCTGGCTCGCGCGATGAACACTGCTTTGGAATCCTGGGATCAGCGTATTCCCACCGGCAAGCTCAACGCGTTCCTCGGCAGGATTCAAGCCGCCCACCCGCACCCGCTGCGTGGCGGCAAGCAGCCGCGCATCCTGTTCGCCACGCAGGCGTCCACGCGCCCGCCGCGCTTCGTGATCTTTGCCACCGGCTTCCTTGAGCACGGTTACCGCCGTTACATCGAGCGTCAGCTGCGCGAGGAGTTCGGCTTTGAAGGCACTCCGATTCAGATCTCGGTGAATATTCGAGAGAAGAAGAAGCGCAAGTAGCGGTTATCCCTTGCGGTGTTGTCTCCGTTAACCCATGGGCGCAGCACCGCAGGACACGCAAGACGTACGATGATTTGCCAAATCGTATCCATGTGGTAAATTGTCTACTCGGTGCTTTTGCACCATCGGGCCGTAGCGCAGTTTGGTAGCGCACTTGACTGGGGGTCAAGGGGTCGCGGGTTCAAATCCCGCCGGCCCGACTTTCTAAGTCCGGAATCTTAGTGATTCCGGACTTTTCCTTTTCTCTGACAAGGAGTACGCGATGTTGGCAAATTTCACCGAGGACAAGGATCTGGGCCAAATCAGGGTCATTGCCAGTGATATGGACTGCACGTTGTTGGCTGACGACGGCTCCATGCCACCCCACATGGATGCTCTCATCCGCAAGCTCGATGCGGCAGGCATTACGTTCTGTGCGGCAAGCGGCCGTCCGAACTACACATTGGCCGAGATGTTCCCGGAAATCCAGAACCAGATGGCGCTGATGTCGGACAATGGCGCGGCCATCTACTGCCGCGGCAAGCTCATCTATGAGAGCCTCATTCCCGTTGAACAGTACCAGGACATGATTCGTTACACGCTGGCCGACGGACGCGGATGCCCAACCGTCTGCGGCATCGAAGCCTGCTATATCCGCTCATGCGACGAGCGATACGACAACTATTTCCGCACGTTCTACAAAAAAATCGTCTACATGGACGACCTCACCGAACTTGACCGCGATGTAAACAAATACACGGTATTCTTCCCTGATAACAATTCCGAAGAGGTCTACCGCGAGACCTATCGCGATGCGTGGTCAGACCGTTACACGGTAACGAACGCCGGCAAAATGTGGATCGACATGATGAATCCCGGTGTGGATAAGGGCTCGGCGCTTGCTCGCCTGTGCGAATACCTAGGCGTGGATATCGCGGATTCCTGCGCGCTCGGCGATACCTACAACGATATTCAGATGCTTGAGGCGGCCGGTCACGGCTGCGTAGTGGCCAATGCCGAAGAGCACATGCACGCGCATGCCGACTGGCTGGCACCGAGCAACAACGATAGGGGCGTCGCCACCGTGATTGATACCATTCTGCAAGCCCAGAAAGCCGCCTAATTCACGGATTATTCACTGGTGAACACGCACCTTGTGTACTGTCCTGAGCCATACGGGGTTACACTTGTTCCTTGGAATATGACGAAAGGGACCTGAATTGACCGAACTGAACAATGAAGCCCAGCTCAGCGTAAATGATGATGCCACCGCCGAGAACACCGCGGAAGCCCACATCGAAGAGGTTTTCTCACATTCCGCCGCCAAGATGCGCGAGAAAGGCATGAGCGAAACCGCCATCAATCAATTCCATCATCTCTATAGCGTATGGCAGCACGAAGAGGCATCAAACTGGATCCGAGAGGACGATGTGGAGCCGCTTGAGCAGGTTCCCAACTTCCACGATGTTTACGAGACCATCAATCACGACAAGGCCGTGGACGCGTTTGCAAAAACCGCGTTCCTCAAGCTTAACGGCGGTCTCGGCACCTCCATGGGTCTGGAATGCGCCAAGTCCCTGCTGCCTGTGCGCCGCCACAAGGCCAGGCAAATGCGCTTCATCGACATCATCATCGGTCAGGTGCTGACCGCCCGTACCCGTCTGAACGTCGAGCTGCCGCTGACCTTCATGAACTCCTTCCGCACTTCGGCTGACACCGTGAAGGTGCTCAAGCGCAACCGCAAGTTCACGCAGCACGAAATCCCGATGGAAATCATCCAGCATCAGGAGCCAAAGCTGGTCGCCGCCACCGGCGAGCCCGTCAGCTTCCCGGAAAACCCGGATTTGGAATGGTGCCCGCCGGGTCACGGTGACCTATTCTCCACCATCTGGGAATCCGGTCTGCTCGATGTGCTCGAAGAGCATGGCTTTAAGTACCTGTTCATCTCCAATTCCGATAATCTCGGTGCTCGCCCCTCCCGCACGCTGGCCCAGCATTTCGAGAACACCGGCGCACCGTTCATGGCGGAGGTCGCCACCCGCACCAAGGCCGACCGCAAGGGCGGCCACATCGTGCGGGACAAGTCCACCGGTCGACTGATGCTGCGCGAGATGAGCCAGGTGCATCCTGACGATAAGGCAGCGGCTCAGGACATCAAGAAGCACCCGTACTTCAATACGAACTCCATCTGGATTCGCATTGACGCACTCAAGGCCAAGCTCGCTGAATACAATGGAGTGCTGCCGTTGCCGGTGATTCGCAACAAGAAGACCGTTAATCCCACCAACCCGGATACCGAGCAGGTCATTCAGCTCGAAACCGCGATGGGCGCGGCCATCGCCCTGTTCAATGGTGCCATCTGCGTGCAGGTGGATCGTATGCGCTTTCTTCCGGTGAAGACCACCAACGATCTGTTCATCATGCGTTCCGATCGCTTCCATCTGACGGACAACTACGAAATGGAAGACGGCAACTACGTCTTCCCGAATGTGGAACTTGATCCGCGCTATTACAAGAACATCCATGACTTCGACGAACGCTTCCCATACGCCGTGCCATCATTGGCCGCAGCCAACTCGGTAACCATCCAAGGCGACTGGACGTTCGGCCGTGATGTGACCATGTTCGCTGATGCCAAACTCGACGATCAGGGCGAGCCGCGCTACGTGCCGAATGGCGCATACGTAGGCCCGCAAGGCATTGAACCGGACGATTGGGTCTGATTTCAGCAAGCATCTTGGAAGAAAAACGACGTTATTTTCGTGAAATGGTGTGCAGTCGCGGAAAAAGCCTCTAAGATGGGGGGAGTATGAGACAAACTCATGCACACTTATAATGAAACAGTAACTACACGTGAGGACTAATGGCAGAGGGCACAAGCGGACGTCGTCGTTTTTCCGACAAATGGGGCAAGCACGAGCTGGATGTACTGGCCGTACTCTCATCCGCATTCCCGCAATGGCTTACTTCCCGCCAAATCGCACAGCGAGTCAAGGCTTACGCCGATTCCTATGGGGAGCTGGCCGATCAGGCAGCTAAGGCGGCATTCGCCAAGCAATTCCAACGCGATCGCGCCAAGCTCGCCGCCATGGGCATTGCCATCGAATCGCGCCAGCCTGAATATTCCTCCAAGTCCGAAGGTCAGGATTTCGCCTCGTACCGCCTGCAATTGGGCGATGAACCTCGCATCCGTCTGATGTTCGAAGCCGAAGATATGCCGGTATTGGCCGCCGCCAACTATCTGGCCCGTTCCATGTCTATCTCCTCCGAGCCCGATCAGGCTCAGGTTGCGGCACGTGCTTCACGCACCACACCTCGTGTGCCTCAGACCCCGATTCCGGGTCTTGGTCTCGATTCCATCGCCCCAGGCCTCGGCACCCAGCATATTCCGGACACCTTGGTCAAGGTCATCGATTCGCGTCGATTCGCTGCGACCATCGATGTGGACGGCGAACACCTGAACGTGGCATACACCGATTCCGATGATCTGGCCATGTTCGTACTCGAACACCCAGGTGCCACCATCGTCAGCCCGCAGGAAGCCGTGGATGCCTATCATCGTCGTCTGCACGCAGCCAGTCAGTTCACGCTTGCCGACGAGTCCGCAAGCCCGGTCAGCGCTTCGGTGGTCTCTCCCGCAATCAGCCGTGACATCAGCGAACCGGGTGATCCCGAATCCATCAAGGCCCAGAACAAGAAAAACGGTTCCGCATTCCAGACCGGCAGCGAGGTCGACCGTCGACTGCGTCTGATGCTGTTCCTGTCCGCCCATCTTGGCGAAGAGTTCTCCATGGGGGAGCTGGCCGAACGCTTTATCGGCAAGCCGAAGAACGACGATGAACTCAAGAAGTTCGTCAACATCATTCATAAGGACATCAACACACTGACCACGGTGTCCGATGATGGGGAGATGGCCGGCAGCCAGTTCTTCGACATCGACTGGCCACTGTTGGATGCCGAAGGCATCGTGTCCGCCACCAACTCGCTGGGTCTTGAGCGTCTTGCCGGTATCTCACCGCAGTACCTGAGCATGCTCACCGCATCGGTGAGCTATCTGGCGCATTCCCCGTTGCTGCCTGACAAGCAGCGCGCCCAGGCCGAAGACCTTTACGAGCGTCTGCGTCAGCATGTGAGCCCCGGTCAGACCCCGTGGCTGAGCCTTACCGGTTATGAGCTTGAACCGCGCAGTTTCTCCGTGGTCAAGCGCGCTATCAACACCGACTCGCTGCTGGATATGGAATACACCGACGGCACCGGACGCACCCGCCGCAAGCTGGTGGCTCCCTCCAAGATTTTCATCGACGAGGGTGTCTATTACGCGGCTGTCTACACCGATGTCGGTTCCGCGGCGCCCAAGGACAAGAAGGCCTACGTCTCCAAAGACAAGACCATCGACAAGGCCAACGGCAAACCCCGCACCTGGCAGGTGCTGCGTCTAGCACGCATCGAAAAGGCCGAACTGGTCAAGCCGACCAAGAAAATTGACGTACCGAACATGCCGGTCAGCGAGCTGCGCAAGTGGAGCTTTGACAACGGCACCGAAGCGGTGTTCATCACCGATCAGCGTGAGTTGCCGTTCATCAAGACCCTTTCCGGTGCCACCGTGGAGCAGTGCGGTGCGGGGGAGAAGGTGCATCTGACTGTGTCCTCCGATTCCTGGTTCGTGGCATTCTGTATCGCCCATGCGCGCCACATCACCGCAGTCGCCCCCGAAACGCTGCGCACGATGATTATCGCCCGTGCCGAGCGAGAGCTCAGCATCAGCGAAAACAAGTAAGGAGCAGACGTCATGCCTTGGTGGATATGGCCGATTCTGGTTCTGTTCATGTTGGCCATGATCGCGGCCGGACTAGTATACGCGGGACTACATGGATTCCATGCCGTGCAGGATATCGCGGAGATTGGCGGCAGACTTGGCGAGCGCGTCTCCAAAATGGGGGAGCCCGGCGATTCCACAGAGGAGAGCGAACCGCCGCTGTTCACGCAGCCGCTGAATGTGGCGCAGGAACGCTATGTCGACGCCCATGCAGAAGTGATACAGCGCAAGAACGTCACTCGCGAACGCCATATCGCGGCTTGGAACAGGTGGAAGCAGTTCAACAAGTAGACGACTAGTCGGAAAGCATCATGGCACGTCACCCTCACCATCAGGAAGGCGATTCTTCCCGAACGCTTAGTCCTGCCCAGCGATACGCATCATTCCAGAAAGCCAATAAACACAGAGCATCGGTCGCGGCTCGTTTTGCCGCTACACTGCCGTTCGATCTTGACGATTTCCAGACCGAAGCCAACGACGCATTGGAGGCCGGCAGCAATGTGCTGGTCGCCGCACCGACCGGCGCAGGCAAAACCGTGGTAGCCGATTTTGCCATCTATCTGGCTCAGGAACGCAACGTCAAAGCGTTTTATACCACTCCTATCAAGGCTCTCAGCAATCAGAAATACCATGATCTGGTAGACGTATACGGCCCGGATAAGGTAGGCCTGCTCACCGGTGACACCTCGATCAATTCCGAGGCGGACATCGTGGTGATGACCACCGAAGTACTGCGCAATATGCTCTACGAGCATTCCACCACGCTCACCGCACTGCGGTATGTGATTCTGGACGAGGTGCATTACCTTGCCGACCGCTTCCGCGGTCCGGTTTGGGAAGAGGTCATCATTCACCTGCCCAAGACGGTGAAAATCGTGGGATTGTCTGCCACGGTGTCCAATGTGGAGGATTTCTCCAACTGGATCGCATCCGTGCGCGGCGAGACCAAGCTGGTCATCAGCGAGCATCGCCCGGTGCCGCTTGAACAGCACGTCATTGTGCAGGCGGATGAACAAACCGAGCCGGAGGTGCTGGATCTGTATCGCAGGGACGGCAACGGCAACCAGACCACGAAGCTCAACGCCGAGTTGATCAACCGACTCGACCAACTGGACCGCAAGGCGGCACGCCGCCGTGGTGAGGAACGGCCCGACAAGCGCAGGGGATTCAAAGGCAAGGGCGGAAAGGGGCACAAGGATCGCGTACCACACCCGGAGCGACACACGCCTCGCCGTTGGGCCGTGGTCGACGAGCTGAACTTTCTGGGCATGCTACCCGGCATCTACTTCATCTTCTCGCGCAACGGCTGTGATCAGGCGGTCGAGCAGTGCATCAATGCCGGACTGGAACTGACCACCGATGAGGAAGTGACCAGGATTCGCCGCATCGTGGACGAGATGATGGAAGGTCAGCTCACCCAAGAGGATCTGAAGGCGTTGCAGTTCTCCAAGTTCCGATTCGCTTTGGAAGAAGGATTCGCCTCACATCATGCCGGCATGATCGCCCTGTTCCGCCAAATTGTCGAGCGCCTGTTTGAAGAGGGCCTCGTCAAAATGGTGTTCGCCACGGAAACGCTGGCGCTGGGCATCAATATGCCGGCACGCTGCGTGGTGGTTGAGAAGCTGGAGAAGTTCGACGGCACCGGTCACGTGGGTTTGACTCCCGGCGAGTTCACACAGCTGACCGGACGTGCCGGCCGACGCGGCATCGACACCATCGGCCATGCCATCGTGGTCGACCATCATGGATTCGTGCCCGCCACGGCCGCGGCATTGTCTTCCAAGCGTGTGTATCCGTTGCATTCCAGCTTCCGTCCGACGTTCAATATGGCGGTGAATCTGCTTAATTCCAGCGACTATGGGACCGCACGAATCACCTTGGATCAGTCTTTTGCCCAATGGGAAGCCAATGAATCCGCCTGGCAGCTGGAATCGCAGATCAACACGCTCACCAATGCATTGGCCGGATACGAACAGGCGTTCGCCTGCAATCATGGCGATTTCAAGCAGTTCATGACGTTGCGTATGGAGCTCAGCGACATCGAGAAGGATGGCCGCCGCAAACTCAAGCACGAGGTGTTCCTGACCGATCAGGACAGATCTCGCGCTTTCCAGGACCTCGACAAGCGCATCCAGAAGCTGCGCAAGGCCGAGCACGCGCATCCATGCCGCAATTGCCCCGACCTCCAGCAGCACCTCAAATGGGGGCACCGCTGGGCCCGTGAGACCCGGGAACTCAATCGGGTGAAGTATCGTTATGACTCGCGTACCGGCTCTGTGGCACGTCAGTTCGACCGTATCTGCGACATCCTTACCCAGCTCGGCTATCTGGAGCGGCATGATGACGGCAACGGCCGTATCGACGTGACCCTGACCGAAAAAGGCCTGCTGTTGCGCCGTATTTACAGCGAGCATGATCTGGAACTCTGCGAGGCGCTGCTTGCCGGCACTTTCGACAAGCTCGATGCCAACGGGCTGGCCGCGGTACTTTCCTCGCTGGTGTACGAGGCCAGGCGTGGCTCGGACGGCGAACCACGGCATTATCCGGGCGGCATTTCCGGCCCTATCGCCATCGCATCGTCCAAACTGCAAGGCATCTGCGCGGATATCAACATCCTGTGCGAGGATCACAGCCTGGAAGAAATGCACCAGCCGGACTTCGGCATCGTCGACATCATGTACGAATGGGCCGACGGCGGTTCGCTGGGTGCATGCCTGTACGGCACGGACATGACCGGCGGCGACTTTGTGCGCACCGCCAAACGACTGGCCGACGTACTGCAGCAAATCGCCGTGGCGCAGCCATTGCCGTTCGATGGGGGAGAACGGTTGGCGGATATCGCCCATGAAGCGGCTGATCGTGTGAACCGCGGAGTCGTGGCCTATTCCGGCGTCGATTAACCTTTGCTTGGCCGGCTACACCGGTCAGTCACCAGCGAACAGCGGAATAGAAGCCAAGTCCGAACTGTTGCGTAAATTAGTACGGTCGAAGATTTTTCAAGGAGGATGCCAATATGGCAGAACGTAGCCTCAGGGGCATGAGCATCGGCGCGAAATCGCTGGAGTCCGATGACAACGTGGATTTCGCCGCGCGAAACGATGTGGCGTATGTGTGCCCTAAGGGTCACCGCACTATTCTGCCGTTTGCGGAAGGTGCCGAGATTCCTGACGAGTGGGAATGCCGCTGCGGTTCCGTGGCCCATCGCGAAGGCGATGACGACCGTGAGGCCGATGAGATCACCAAGCCGACCCGTACGCACTGGGACATGCTGCTGGAGCGTCGTAGCGAGGAGGAGCTCGCCACGCTGCTCGAGAAGCGTCTGCAGATGCACCGCGACGGTTGGATTCCCGATTACGAGTGAGCCAACAACACGTGAACTTGATGCCCAGTCAAACCGACTGGGCATAATCATTGCTGAAGCAATCTTGCGAACATGAACACCATAGTGAAACAGGGGAGTGGACCTCATATGGCACAGCATCCGAGGAACGTGGTCCTGCTGGACCTCGACGGCACGCTTACCAAGTCCGACGGCGGCATCATCGCATCCGTCATCAAGACGTTCGAGGAATTGGGTCGCCCGGTTCCCGACGATGCCGAGCTGCATCGTTTCATTGGTCCGGCCATCATCGAATCGCTGCGACGCAACCATGTGCCGGAGGAGGAGCTTGACCGGGCGGTCATCATCTACCGCAGCTACTATGCGGATCGCGCCGTGTTCGATGATCCGAACGAGCCCGGCAACAAAGTTCCCGGCCGCTTGGTGAACGTCGTGTTTCCCGGTATCCGCGAACAGCTGCTCAAGCTGCGTGCCGACGGCTATTATCTGGCGTTGGCCAGCTGCAAGCCCGAGTACCAATGCGTTCCGATCTGTGAGCATTTCCATCTGACCGAATTGCTGGATGGCATTTATGGCGCTTCCAAGGACAACTCTCGCTTGGATAAGGATCAGGTCATCCGTTATTGCTTTGACAAAATCGGTTTTGATGCTTCGGCAGGGGATAAGGCCGTGATGATCGGCGATCGCTACACCGACATCGATGGCGCACACGCCTGCGGGCTGGACACCATCGGCTGCCGTTGGGGTTACGCCCCGGCCGGCGAGATGGAAGAACACGGCGTTTACGAGATCATCGAGAAGCCCGAGCAGATCGAAGAAGCCGTAAACCGTTATTTCCAAACGCACTGAAACACAACGGCGAGGACTTCTTCATGATGGGATGCGATGAAGCCTGCGCCGCGGCCTTCGACCTGGTTTTCATCGGTTTGCCGTTGCTGTCGCTGTATGAGATTCCCATGCTGATATGGTTCATTTGGCGAGCATTCCACTGGAAACGAAATGACAAGGATTGGCTGAAAGGCACGGCGATTCTTGCAATTGCGGTGGTCGCTCCGGTGCTCCTTTGGCTGTCGGCCTGGTATGCTCCGGTGCTCCTTTGGCTGTCGGCCTTGGTATGCGTGGACTAGTTGATACAGGCGACTGAATCCTCGTCAAGGATAACTAATCTGACATAACGTACATTATCGGATTCCAGTGTCATCGTCGTTCTTACGTACAGAGGCACCAATACGCCGATCCATTGCAGTCTCCGAAGCGTTGCGCGCCTGGAAATACATGGCGACGTTCTCCAGCAACACCAGAACGAATACGATGACAGCTGCGGGCAACTGCGCTGCGTCGCAGAAATCTCTCAGACGCACATCCATGGAATCCGCGAGAAAAACGAAGACAGGAAACGGTATCAGCGCCATTACAAACGACAGAAAATGCATTTTGACCATGGACCAGTCAACCGGCTCAGTCGCCGGACGCTTTGCCCGCGGCGTGAATATGTGGCCTCGACCTATCGTGAACGTGATAATGGCGACGGCCATAATGACGGCGACGAGCCAGAGCACGATTGGCAGGAACCCAATGACTATACCCATTGCATCAATCCTTCAGCACTGTGTTCTGCAAGATTACTCGATCATTGCACGCCCATAATGAAAAAACGACCTGCCGGAAACCCGGCAAGTCGCCATCATACAAACCTGCTGCGAAATCAAGCGGCCTCACGCTGTAGACGCTGCGCCTCAAGCTTCTTGCGCATACGCATGGCGGTCAATTCGTCAATCGGACGATTCATGGAAACCGTCATCGGCTTGTCATCAAGATCGACGTAATCCTCATCCTCCAGAGCGGTTTCAATCTGATGCCACAGTGAGCCGACAGACACGGCGAACACGGCCTTGCCGCTTTGCAGCAGCTCAAGCATCTGCTCGCTGGTCGTGCATTCGTGCACGTTCTGGCCGTCGCACATGATGGTCACGTTGGCCAGCTGATCGGTGGTGTGCTGGGTAAGGAAGCCGATGGCTGCAGTCACGTTCTGCAGATTCACGCCGGCATCCAGCAGCTTCTTGGAGACGGCCAGAATCACCACGTCCTTGAACGAATACAAACGACGGGAACCGGATCCGTGCGATGGCGTGATGGACGGTTCGACAATCTGCTTGCGTGCCCAGTAATCGAGCTGACGATACGTGATGCCCGCAACCTTGGATGCCACGGTACCGCGATATCCACGCTTGATTTCCTCGGAATCGGCGTTGGCGAACAACTCCCCCTGGATAGCGCCATCATTGAGATCTTCACGCTCATCAAGCGGAATATGAAGATGCAGCTCGGTCCGGCTCATCTCGGCTCCCCTAACTCACACTGGTGTAATCACACGATTGCAATTCTTCACCAAGTGTAACCCCACATAATGTGTCGGTTATTGGGAGACAAAGGCAGATTTCGTGAAGAACACCAGACGGAACTTGCCAATCATGATTTCATCGCCGTTTTTAAGCACCGCCTGATCAACGCGCTGACGGTTCACATAAGTGCCATTGAGGCTTCCGGCATCGATAACGGAATACTGGCCATTGACCCGGCGGAACACGGCGTGCTGCCGGGATACGGTGGAATCGTCCAGCAGAATATCCGCTCGGGGATCGCGACCAACAGTGATTTCATCCTCATCAAGCAGATACCGCGAACCAGACACCGCTCCCCTGGTCGAGATAAGCAACGCCGTCCCCTCGGACAGGCGTGTAATGGTGTCCAAATCCTCCTGAGTCAGAGGACGGTCGCCGGTTGCGGTAACGGGCAATACGTTAATAGCAGGCAATCCAATGATGGTGGTTTCGCCTGCGCTAGGAATCGGATCAGTCATAGCTTCCTATTCTACCGTCTTTGCATACTTATTTTGCGTAGCTTCACGCACTTCATCAATAATGACGTTATCGGAGGCTTCGACATTAACATTAGCTCCATACTTGACCTGCAGCTGGGCGCCCACTCCCCCGGCGATGTCAACTGCGTTGGAAAGCTCCTGCGGATTGCCGATGGCCTTGACCACGTACGGAGGTTTGATGGCCGTGCCATCGGAAATCAGCCCTTCGTCAGCATCTTGAATATAGGTCGATGCGACAACGCGAACCTCGTTGATGGCAATGACTTCGGCGCCGGCATTGCGCAGCTCCTCGATGAGGTTGAACATGATCGAAGCGTCGATTCTGGATGTCGAACCGCGGCTGACCGTAACCGTAATACCCTTGCCCTTGGCCGGGAGCCGGCCGGAAATCAGACCACTGGTTTCCTCGTTCTGCTTGGCGATCTTACGCGCCTGTTCCTGCTCGTTGGCAGCCGACTTCAACGAGTTCAGCTGGCTGGTCAGCTGGGTTTTGCGCTGCTCGAGGTTGGATATCTGCGTGTTCGACTCGTTGAGCAGACGAACCAGCTCGTTCTCATCCATCGTTTCATAGGTGGATTTGGTGTTGTTGATCTGACTCATGTAGGCAAAGCCCAGCAATGCGCACATCAGCATGATGAAGATCGACGATATCAGTCGGGAACGATCGGAATTCCGGTTCAGGTTCTTACGCGGCTTTTTGCGTATAGCGGGGAACGAACCGGTTTCCATGCGGTCGTTCGCCTTATCTTGGGCATGCTGGTCATGCATTTTGTCCAGCATGTTGTTTGATTTAGCTCTTCGTACCATATCAGCCTCGGAAGATGAACCGGCGAATGGCGGACACGTTGGAGAAGATACGGATGCCGAGCACTACAATGACGGCGGTCTGCAGCTGCGAGCCGACGCCAAGCTGATTGCCGAGGAACACCAGCAAGGTTGCCGTCAGCACGTTGGCCAGGAACGATATGACGAATACACGGTCAGAGAAGCTTCGTTCAAAGTACGCGCGTGCAGCGCCCAGCAGTGCGTCGATGGCGGCCACCACCATAATCGGCAGATAGGGTTGCAAGACGACCGGAATGTCCGGCTTGACAAACACACCGATTACCACGCCGATAATCAGACCTAGGACGGCTGCCATTATTCGTTCCTCTCTGCGTATTGGGTTTCGCCAGCCACTGCTGCCTCAAGTGTAATCGAATTGGACTTGTTTACCTGCGGATAAATACCTGCTTGTTTGAAGGAATCGTACAGGCTTGCCAGATTCTTTGATCCCATAGCTTCGGCCAACGTGTTCTTGTTTCCGATGGCTTCAATGGTATACGGGCTTTCGATGGCATTCACGCCAATGAGAATATGTCCACCCGCCTTACGGATGGAGGTCTGTGCACCGAGTCTATTGCCGTTGATGGAGATGGCTTCGGCTCCATTTTGGAACATCAGCGATACCAGCTGCTGCAAATCAAGATCCGTGACGACGCGAATCTTGCTGGTGGTACCCACTCTGGTGGAGGTGGATTGGTCGGACTGGCTCGCCGCAATAGGATCGGCCAATGTCATGGTGATGCCTTCACCGGTGACGGCCACGGCACCGGTGACCAATTCATCCTGAATCAGCGTGTCGCTTTTGACCTTTCCGGAGACCTTCTTCGACTGCTCGTCGACTTGGGCCTTGACTGCATTCACATCTTTGGTGAGCTGTTCGATTTGCGCATTGCGGTTTTCGAGTTGGTCGGCCAACGTCTGACGCACCTGTTTGCGCGGATCGGACTGCAGCTGCTGGACGAACAGGCACCCCGCAAACCCGACACCGACGCAAATCAGGAAAACGATAATGCGATTGAACCAGATGGAAAATGCAGATCGCTGCTCATGGACCAGTCTCGAATCGGAGAACATGGGATCCATCGGACGGTTCACGAGATCGTCGATGAGTTGCAGGGAATCATCGTTGGTTTTACGGCGACGACGTCCGCGAACGGCCGCGGCATCATCGGGAGACAACGCATGGTGGGATTTCACAGACCGAAATGCACGGGAAAAAATGGCACGACGGCGTACTGGCTCATTCTCCTCTGGTACGGGGAATGAGACCGGCGCTGTGGAATCAGGCTCCATGCCGCTCCTCCAATTCCTTGCGCAACAGGCTCACACCTTGCTTGGTGTAGATATATCCGGCCAACCAGTACATGGCAATGCCCCAAATCCCTGCGGCAAGCGCGGCAAGATAGAGCAGGTGGAAGAAGGCGTTGGTGCCAAGATCAGCGAAAATCAGGCCGACGATGGAAATCATCAATAATGCGGTGCCCGCTTTGCCCACGAAATGCACCGGCAACGGACCATATCCATATTGGGCAAGCCACAGCACCTGAATTGCCATCCACAAGTCGCGCAAACCCACAATGATCAGCATCCACCAGGGGATGACGCCGGCGACGCCGAGAGCCAGAATCGAGCAGAAAATCAACAGGCGATCGGCTACCGGGTCAAGAATCTGCCCGATTTTGCTGACTTGGTTGAATTTGCGCGCGATGATGCCATCGAGTCCGTCAGAAGCGGAGGAGATGGCGATAAGCGCCAACGCCGCAATCATCTCATGCCGAGAGATCAGCGCGGAGATGAATGGAATCGAGATGATTCTCAACGCGCTGATCAGATTCGGCACAGTGAAATACAGGTCACGCGCCTCTGGACTGTATCTGCTGCTGAGTTTGTGGTCTGTCATATCGACGAATAGTCTACATGGTTTACATGCGAGAGGCTTGCAATGCGGTGACGATGATGCCTCGAGCACCGACTTCGTACAAATCGTCCATCAGCTGGTTGACCTCGGCCTTGGGCACCATGACGCGCACGGCGTTCCACTGCTTGTCGTGCAGCGGGGAGATAGTGGGGCTCTCAAAACCGGGGGTCACGGCCACGGCTGCAGACACCTTGCTTACGGGGATGTCGTAATCCATAAGCACGTACTGGTGTGCGGTCAGCACGCCTTGCAGACGGCGGGTGAGTACGGCGAGACGGGAATCCTTCTCGTCCAGACGCGGAGAGCGAATCAGGCATGCTTCGGAGTGCATCAGCGGGTCGGAAAAAACGCGCAGACCGGCGTTGCGCAGCGTGGTACCGGTGGAGACCACGTCGGCGATAAGGTCGGCCACGCCCAGCTGCACGGAAGACTCCACGGCGCCGTCCAGGTGGATGGTTTCAGCTTCGATACCGTGTTCGACGAGGTAGTCATGCACCAGCTTGTCGAAGGTGGTGGCCACGCGCTTGCCCTGAATGTCTTCCAGAGTGGTGATCGGGGATTCGTTCGGAGCCGCGAAGCGGAATGTGGAGGAGCCAAAGCCGAGCGGCATGTGCTCGAGTGCGGCGGTGCCGGAATTCTTCAGCAGATCCTGTCCGGTGATGCCCACGTCAATGGCACCGCGACCCACGTACACCGCGATATCCAACGGACGCAGGTAGAACAGCTCGATGCCGTTGTCTTCGTCCTGGACGACGAGCTGACGCGGATTGGTGCGCAAACGGTAGCCGGCCTCGGCCAGCATGTTCCACGCGGGTTCTGACAACATGCCCTTGTTGGGCACTGCGATTCTCAGCATGAATGCTCCTCTCCCCTGTTGGGAGTTCGATGCGCTGCGGTTACTGCGTTTTGTGGGGATTACCGGCGGAATTGCCAGCGAATCCCTTGTGCTTGGTTCAGTGTTCTGCGGCCGCGGAACGGCGATCACAGGTGCTTGTAGACGTCCTCGAGGGTCAGGCCGTGCTTGATCATCATGACCTGAACATGGTAGAGCAGCTGGCTCATCTCTTCGGCGGTGCGATCCGCGCCCTCGTACTCGGCGGCCATCCAGGTTTCGCCGGCCTCTTCGATGATCTTCTTGCCGATGAAGTGGGTGCCCTTGTCGAGCTCATCGACAGTCAGGGAGCCTTCGGGACGGATCTTGGCCTTTTCGGACAGTTCGGCGAACAGGGATTCAAACGTCTTCATGATTATCTTTTCTTTGTTGCTTCTGCTGAGGTAATGGGCGCGCTGCGGCTCAGGCCTTAAACGCGGCCTCGGCCTTGGCGCGGATGTCATCGACGGTCTGGGCGGGGTTCTCAGCGCCATATACGGCGGAACCGGCCACGAGCACGTCGGCGCCGGCTTCGGCCACGATGTGCGCGGTCTTGGGGCTCACGCCACCGTCGACCTGAATGCGGGTCTTCAGTCCGCGACGGGTGATTTCGTCGCGTAGACGGCGAACCTTGGCCATCTGGTTGTCGAGGAACTTCTGGCCGCCGAAGCCGGGCTCCACGGTCATGATGAGCACCATGTCGAACTCATCGAGGATGTCGAAAATCGGCTCGACCGGTTCGGCCGGACGCACGGCGAAGCTCGCCTTGCAGCCCATTTCGCGCAGCTGGCGTGCCAGACGTACCGGGGCATGGGTGGCACCCATGTGGAAGGAGACCGAAGCGGCACCGAGCTTGGCGTATTCGGGGGCCCAACGATCCGGATCCTCGATCATCAGGTGCACGTCGACGGGAAGGTCGGTGACCTCGCAGATGCGGCCAACGATGGGCTCGCCAAGGGTCAGGTTCGGCACGAAATGATGATCCATCACGTCGACGTGAACCAAATCGGCATTGGAGATGGCCTTGAGGTCACGTTCGAGGTTGCAGAAATCAGCGGACAGGATGCTGGGTGCGATTGCGATATTGCTCATGGTTTCCTACCTTATCTGTGCAATGGGACTTGGAGCCCCGTGTTTCGTGCTGTTTGGACGCTGTTCTTTCCAGTGTTACTTATTGCATATTGCCGCGCTGGGCTTTCTTCTGGCGCAGTCGTTCTTCTTCGATGCTCTGGCGTTCGAGTTCGTCGGCGGTGACCGCCGCAAGTTGCCGGGCCTGTACCTTGGAGTCAGGGCCATGCTGGTAGAGCACGACGAACAGGATGCAGCCGATCACGAAGACGATGATGGCGGTCCAGACGTTGGTGCGCAACCCCAGAATCACTGTGGAGTAGTTGATGCGCACGTTTTCGATCCAGGTGCGGCCCAGTCCGTACCACATCAGATACATGGCGAACTGCTGGCCAGCCCTAAGGCGGTCGGCGAGCTTATGGCCAAGGTAGATGATGATCGCGGCGCCGATGAGGTTCCAGATCATCTCATACAGGAATGTGGGGTGGAACAGGGTGGTTTTGTAGTCGGGGCACTCAGCGCCGGAATAGCAGATTTCGGATTTGCCGATGGCGTCCGCGTCGTTGAGTTTCAGACCCCAAGGCAGGGTGGTGGGCCACCCGTAGAGTTCCTGGTTGAACCAGTTGCCGAGTCGGCCGATGGCCTGGGCCACGGGCAGCGCGGGGGCGATGGCGTCGGCGAAGATCGCGAACGGGTAATGCTTGTGGCGGCACCATAGGAACGCCACCAGCGTGCCCACGGAGATACCGCCGAAGATGGCCATGCCGCCTTCCCACACCTTGAGGATATTGATCAGGTTGCCGGTGGGCGGGAAGTAGTCGGCCGGCGTGGTGATGCAGTGGTAAAGGCGTGCGCCCACCAGAGCGCAGGGCACGGTGACGAGCGTGGTGTCGAGAATCTGGTCGAAGGTGCCGCCGTAGCGCTTCCAGCGCGTGGCGAGGATCCACACAGCCACGCAGATGCCAATCAGGATGCAGATTGCATACATGTGGATGGTAAACGGGCCGACCTGGAATTTAGAGAAGGTCGGCGAGGGGATATAGGCCAGATTCATCGTGCCTCACTTACTCGTATTCGCTAATGCCGCCTGCCATACTACCGCATGGAAGCCGGGACTCGAGGAACGCCTCACGCTTTGACAGCGTACTCGTTTCATATGTGTCGAGCCTCAGGGTCCAAGCTTTTCCTCGATGGCTTCGATGGCGGATAATCCCTTTACCAGGGCGCATGCGGCAATCCATGACGGAAGCAGGTGCCGAATACACCCTGATTCTAGGGGCGGCAGGTCTTAGCGTGCGTTGTGGATGCCTTCGGCCAGTTCCTCGCTCTTGGCGGCGAGCAGCTTCAAGCCTTCCTTCGGGTCGCGTGCGGTCTTGTTGTCGTCCGCGAGCAGGGTGTGCACGAGCGCGGAGCCGACGATGACGCCGTCCGCGTAGGAGCCGACCTTGGCGCCCTGTTCGGCGGTGGACACGCCGATGCCCACGCACACGTTCTCGGCACCGGCCTGACGGGTACGTTCCACGAGGAGTTCGGGCGAGGCGTCGATGGTGGCGCGTTCGCCGGTGACGCCCATGCGGGCGGCCGCGTACACGAAGCCGCGCGCGTTGCGGGCCACGGTTTCGAGGCGCTCGGTGGACGAGTCCGGGGAGACCAGGAAGATGCGGTCGAGTCCGTGGCGGTCGGAGGCTTCGATCCACTCCCCCGCCTCGTCCGGGATAAGGTCCGGGGTGATGAGACCGGCGCCGCCGGCGTTCTCGAAGTCGCGGGCGAAGCGCTCGACGCCGTAGTGGTACACGAGGTTCCAGTAGCTCATGATGAGCGGCACGCCGCCGGCGTTGGCCACGGTTTCGACGGCCTCGAACACGCGCTTGATGGTCTCGCCGTTGTTCAGGGCGATGGAGGCGGCAGCCTGGATGACCGGGCCGTCCATGACCGGGTCGGAGTACGGCAGGCCGATTTCCACGGCGTCGACGCCGTGCTCGACCATCGTTTTGAAGGCGTCAAGCGAGACGTCTGGGTTGGGGAAGCCATAGGGCAGGTAGCCGATGAAGGCGGGCTTGTTCTCGGCCTTGAACTTGGTGAACATAGCGCCCGACTTGCTGGGCTTGTGGCTGATGCCCAGCGGCTGGCCGGACGGCGTGGTTGCTTCGTTGGTCATAATCAACAATCTCCTCTTCTTGTCAGGCGACGGTGTCGCCGTGGGCGCCGGCCACATCGAGCGCGGCGGCCTGATCGTCGGTCAGGTAGCCAAACCACTTGCCGGCGGTGGCCATGTCCTTGTCGCCCCGGCCGGAGATGTTCACGATTATCACGGCCTTGTTATAGCCCTTGGCCTTCAGATCCGCGGCGGCCTTGTACGCGCCGGCCACGGCGTGCGAGCTTTCGATGGCGGGGATGATGCCCTCGCTCTGGCTTAGGTCGCGGAAGGCGTTCATGGCCTCCTCATCGGTGGCCCAGCTGTAGTTCACGCGGCCGATGTCCTTGAGCCATGCATGCTCTGGCCCCACGGAAGCGTAGTCAAGGCCTGCAGAGATCGAGTAGGTATCGAGCGTCTGGCCTTCGTCGGTTTCCAGCAGGTAGCTCTTGGCACCCTGGAACATGCCGAGCTGGCCGGTGCCGGGGGCGAAGCGGATGGCGTGCTGGCCGGATTCGGGGCCGTTGCCGCCGGCTTCGTAGCCGTAGAGGTTCACGCGGTCATCGTCCAGGAAGGCGTTCATCACGCCGATGGCGTTGGAGCCGCCGCCCACGCAAGCGCAAATCGCGTCCGGATGGTCGATGCCGTACCAGTCCTGAAGCTGCTGCTTGGCTTCCTCGCCGATGATCTTCTGGAAGTCGCGCACCATGGCCGGGAACGGGTGCGGGCCTGCGACGGTGCCGAGCAGGTAGTGCGTGTCCTTGACGTTGGTGACCCAGTCACGCAGGGCCTCGTTGATGGCATCCTTCAGAATCTTGTCGCCGAGGGTCACCTCGACCACTTCGGCGCCGAGCATACGCATGCGGGCCACGTTCAGGGCCTGGCGGCGGGCGTCGATCTGGCCCATGTAGATGCGGCACTTGAGGCCAAGCATGGCACACACGGTAGCGGTGGCCACGCCGTGCTGGCCGGCACCGGTTTCGGCGATCACGCGTGTCTTGCCCATGCGCTTGACGAGCAAGGCCTGTCCGAGCGCGTTGTTGATCTTGTGCGCACCGGTGTGGTTCAAATCCTCGCGCTTGAGGAAGATACGGGCGTCGAGGCCGGTCTTCTCCTTGACGAGTGCGGCGAAGCGCGGGGCTTCGGTCAGCGGGCTCGGGCGGCCCACGTAACGCTGCTGGAGCGTCATGAATTCCTTGTGGAATTCGGGGTCGGCTTTGGCTTGCGTGTAGACGCGCTCAAGCTCGTCGAGGGCGGTGATGAGGGCCTCGGGCACATAGCGGCCGCCGAACTGACCCCAATACGGTCCCTGATGTTCGCTCAACGGGGTGGTTTCGGATGCTTTCACTTGTGCTCCTGCCTTTACTAGTCGTTCCACTGCAAGTTCATGATCGTCGGCGGTGGCCACGCCCTCGCCGACCAGTACCGCGTCCGCTCCCGCGCGGGCGTAGTCTTCGACCTCGACCGCGCCGAATACGCCGGATTCCGCCACCTTGATGACGTCATCGGGCAGATCGGCCGCGAGTTCGTTGTATTTGTTCACGTCCACCTTGAGGTTCTTCAGGTTGCGCGCGTTGATGCCAATCACCTTGGCGCCGGCCTGGCATGCGCGTTCGATCTCCTCGCGGGTGTGCGTTTCGACCAGCACGGTCATGCTCAACTCGTGCGCCAAATCCAGCAGGTGTTTGAGCTGGGCGTCGTCCAATGCGGCGACGATGAGCAGCACCAAATCGGCACCGTGGGCGCGGGCTTCGTAGATCTGGTAGTCGGTGACGATGAAGTCCTTGCGCAGCACCGGAATATGCACGGCGGCGCGAACCTTGTCGAAATCATCGAGGCTGCCGAGGAATTTGCGACCTTCAGTGAGCACGGAAATGGCGCTTGCGCCGCCCTTCTCGTACTCGCGGGCCAACGCGGCCGGGTCCGGGATGTCGGAGAGGTGGCCCTTGGACGGGGACGCGCGCTTGATTTCGGCGATCACCGGGATGCCATCGGCGCGCTTGAGCCATCGTGTCGCATCGATTGGAGCCGGGGCCGCCAGCGCGGCCTTCTTCACATCCTCAAGAGACACGGTGAGCTCGCGGGTTTGCTGGTCCTCCAGTGCGCCCGCCACCAATTCGTCCAAAACCGACATGGTCCTCCCTTTGTTGGTATGCGATCATGCGTCACTCTAGGTCACGCCCTGCCCTTATTGCCTTGTGCGTCCTACATTCTGGGCTATTCCTCGTTGGTTCGTATCGCTACGGAACCAGAGCGGCCAACAAAAAGGAAAATCGCCATGAATATCGGTCATACGGCCTGGGATTGATTCCATTGATGGCATAAACTGGGCGCATGTGCAGGAGATTCGCGCTCGACTTGGATTGGGATGCCGTGGCCTCACAGTTCGCGGTAGACGAGGATGACGTGCGCGTTGACACTCTGCCACAGCCTTCCTACAACATCGCACCCACGCAGAACATTGGCGTGGTGGCACAGGGCAAGGATGGCCGCCGTCATCTGACCGGTGCCTATTGGTCGCTGGTGCCGCGATGGAGCGCCAGCAAAGTGCTGAGCTACCCCACATATAATGCGCGTGTGGAGTCTGCGCATGTCAAGCCGGCGTTCGCCGAATCCACAAAATCCATGCGAGCCATCATCCCCGCTTCCGGCTACTACGAATGGAAAGGTCGCAGGCCGTTCTATTTTCACGCGCCACATGATGAACTATTGTCTTTGGCCGGCCTGTACTCATGGTGGAGGTCGTCTCCCGCATCGCCATGGCAGCTGACCGCAACCATCATCACCTGTCCTGCCGCGGACGAGTTCGTCAAGGTGCATGATCGCATGCCCCTGCTGGTTCCTCGGAATATGGTTGCCTCATGGCTGGACCGCTCCGTTGACGGAGCCGCACTGTTAGATTCCATGCGGGAAGCGGGTACCATGCTTTCCCGGCGTCTGCAATTTCACGAAGTCGCGCCACTGAACAGCGATGGCAAACGTCTTATTCAGCCATTGGATTCCACCGAACCCATGCGTCTGTTTTGAGCTCTTGCAGCTGGAACCGGCTATGCAGCTGTATATGAAGACGGATCAATCAACGCCCCGCTGATAGCTAACCTCGTATGGCCCTCAGTCAAAAACAGGTCTCTTCTGCTCGACATTGGTCGACTACGACTACTTTTGCACCAATCCGCGCAACAACTCGATCTCGTCGCGATGCGTGGCGGGCGTCTGCTCCTTGGTTTCGAGGATCATCGGGAGCTTGGCCATGATCGGGTCGTTGACCAGTCGCGTGAAAAACGGGATGCCGAGCTGACCCTCCCCGATGTTGGCGTGACGATCCTTATGCGAGTCGAGGCCAAACTGCGAATCGTTCACGTGAATCGCCTTGACCTTGGCCAATCCGATCACCACATCCAACTGGCGCATCACACCGTCGTAGTCGTTCACCAAGTCGTATCCGGCATCCAGCACATGGCAGGTGTCGAACGTGACGCCGACGTTCGCCTTGTTCTCCACGCCGTTCATGATCGTGGCGAGCTCCTCGAAGTTGCGCCCGCATTCCGTGCCTTTGCCGGCCATGGTCTCCAGCAACACCATAACGCCATCCGCACGCTCAAACACCTGATTCAGCCCCTCGCTAATCAGCCGGCAGCCGGTCTCGGCGCCTTGGCCCACATGCGCGCCGGGATGAATATTGATATACACCTCCTGGCCGGCCTCGCGGATGGCGGTCAGCAGCTTGATATCCTCGGTCAGCGCCTCGATGGCGAATGCGCGCTTGGCCTCATCCTTGCCGGCCAGATTGTAGACGTACGGCGCATGGACGACCAACGGCCCATAGCCTTCGGCCCTGAGCTGTGCGCCGAACGCCGCCGCGCCGGCCAGGTCGAGCGCCTTGGAACGTTTGCCATACGGAGATCGAGGGAAGAACGCGAACGCGGTGCCGCCCTCCTCATGGGAGCGTTTCAGCAGCTCGTTCCAGCCACCGGCCGTCGACAAATGCGATCCGATAAGCAAACCCGTCATTTCACTTCCGCCTTTCGTGAGCCGTTTCATCTACCGCTATCATATGGTAGGCAGCATCGAGTGCAGCCCGCACAACCGACATGAGGCACAACCCTCTGACCATCCGACCATCTGACCGAAGGAGACCTAAGCATGGCGTCAGCCGGCAATCCCAAGGACGACACCGGCCTCGAACGGAAAATGGAGTCGCGCCACCTGACGATGATCTCCCTGGGCGGCGTAATCGGTACCGGCCTGTTCGTCAGCTCCGGTTACACGATTCATCAGGCCGGACCTTTGGGCGCGATCCTCGCCTACGCGGTCGGTTCCTTGCTCGTCTACTGTGTAATGGTCTCGCTGGGCGAGCTGTCCGTGGCCATGCCGTATGCCGGCAGCTTCCACATGTATGCGAAGCGATTCATCGGCCCCGGCACCGCATTCACCATCGCCATCCTGTATTGGCTGAACTGGGCGGTGGCGCTCGCCTCGGAGTTCACGGCGGCAGGGCTGTTGATGCAACGATGGTTTCCTCATTCGCCGTCCTGGGTGTGGTCGGCCGTGTTCATTGCGGTGGTGTTCGCGCTCAACATCATGTCCGTGCGGCTATATGGTGAGGCGGAGTTCTGGTTCGCGTCAATCAAAGTGTTCGCCATCATCGCGTTCATTGTGATCGGCCTGCTGGCAATCTTCGGCTCTATACCGATTGCCGGCCATGCTTCCGCGCCGTTGCTGGGCAACTTCGTGGCCGATGGCTGGTTCCCGAGCGGCATCGCACCTATTTTCTCGACTTTGCTGACCGTGGTGTTCGCGTTCTCCGGCACCGAAGTGGTGGGCGTGGCGGCCGGCGAAACCAAAGATCCATCGCGCGCGATTCCCAAAGCCGTGCACACCACGGTGCTGCGTCTGGCAATTTTCTTCATCGGCTCGATTCTGGTGATGGCGGCCTTGATCCCCTGGCATCAGGCCGGCGTGGACACGAGCCCGTTCGTGCTGGTGTTCCAGTCGATCGGTATGCCGTTCGCCGGCGACATCATGAACTTCGTGGTGTTGACGGCCGTGCTTTCTGCCGCGAACTCCGGCCTGTACGTGTGCTCGCGCATGGTGTGGTCGCTGGCCAAGGAGCGGCTGATCCCGGCGCGCTTCGCCAAGACGAATTTCCGCGGTGTGCCCGTATGGGCCGTACTGTTCAGCATGGCGGGTTCGCTGCTGGCGCTGCTGTCTTCCGTGATCGCCGCTTCGACTGTGTATCTGGTGTTGGTCGCCGTATCCGGCTTGGCGACGCTGGTGGTGTGGTTCTCCGTGTGCGTGTGCCATATCCGGTTTAGGCGTGAATGGACGCGGGACGGGCACAGCGCCGACGAACTCGGCTATCGCGCTCCCGGTTTCCCGGTGCTGCCGTGGCTGGCCATCGTGATGTGCATCGGCGCGCTGGTGCTCGTGGTGCTCGATGAGACGCAACGTTCGACCCTGTATTGCATGATCCCGTTCGTCGTCTGCTGCTACGCGGCTTATTACGCACTCGAACGGCAGCGTAAACGCGAAAACAACGCCTAACTCGATTTCGAGGGGCTGATTTGGCGCTTACCGGAGATCTATCTCCGTTTCAAGGGGCTGATGCCCAAGTAGACAAGGCTCCACAATGGCGTCATGTCGTTGCCACAAAGCCGTTTATACTCGCGGTTTGGCGTTTGAACAGCCCCTCGAAAGCCAAGTAGATGTCCCCACCGGACGAAATCAGCCCCTCGAAGCCGAGAAACCATTGATAGCCGATTATGTTGCGCCCAGTGACGTGCCTGGTTCCGTGCTCGAACTGGTACAATAATCGGAGTTTGTTTTTTGCAAAGGTGCATTGTTATGTACAAGGTGTTGGTGTCGTTCGCAGACAGCTAATGCGCGTTGACTCGTCGTGCTAAGCCGTGGTCACCGTTTGGGCCCACGGCGCTTCTGTTGTGCCATTTCCCACGCACTTGGTCGAAGGCTGGCGATGGGCCCTGACCAAAAGGAATTTCCTCTCCGAATCATGCTCGGCGCTATGGTGACATCGCCTGCGTGGCCAGTATCACCGGCGCGCAGATCATGTTGGCCGCCCGTGGCACCAGCGCGATCATGATCGGACTGCTCGGCACGGCAATGGGCGTGAGCACGTTGGTCGGCTCGCTGCTAGCCAACAAGCTGGTCGACATCATTCCCACCGGTATGCTGATTGCGGACGCGCTTGTGTTGTTCGTTGTCAGCCAAGTGCCGCTGCTGTTCGTGCAAAGCTACGCGGCCATCCTGATCTGCCAGATTCTGGCCGGCCTGCCGTTCCCCGCGTTGAACGCTGGTCTGCTGGGCTTTCTCTACGGCAAGACACCCGACAACATGCAGGGGCGGGCTTCCGCCGTATTCGAGACCACGGTCGGCATACTGGGCGCGGCATGCCCGGCGATGATGGGCGTGGCCGTGGCCTGTTCCGTAGCGGGATTGGCCATATCGTTGGCCGGCCCGCTGCGCAGCATTCCGACTCCCGAACGATGGTCGGAGGTTGCCCTGTAACGCCAGACGGCGGAGCGCCGGTCTTATATGAGGTCGTACGGCATCTGATGCTTGACCAGCCAGAAGATGCCGAGGCCGATGAACACCAGCAGATTGAATCCGCCGCTATGCCATGGCAGCACGATGATTAGCGTCGCCATACGCGCCACATAGAACGCCGCACGCCGCCAGCCTTCTCGCGGCCGGGTTTCCACTGTCATGTGCGTGAAACTGCCGCCGAACGTGCAGCCGCCGCGCAACCATGGCACCACGCCCTCGAAGAGGATGAGCGCCGCCAGGAAGAGGATCGAACCGGTCCAGTCGAACGGTTCCATCGACTGCCATGAGCCGTTGGAGCCCGAGGGCAGGTTCGAGCGGACGATCATGACGAACAGATGCGTCGGCATCACGGCGAACCCGATCAGCGTCATGTCGATGATGAACGTGATCAGCCGCCTCATGAAGCCAGGTGTGGTGGTCGGCGTCATATCGGCGACCCGCGCCGGAATCAGGCGCAGCGAAAGCATGGCCAGCGCGAATCCGATCAGCGCGCCGGTCGTGTTCCACAGGAGATCGTCCACGTCGAACAGACGGTAGGCGCACGGGAACACGCCCATGAGGCCGGTCAGCTGCATCGTCTCCAGAAACAGCGACGTGGCGAATGACAGTACTGCGGTAACCGGCAGCGGCCAACGCCAGATACGGCCCATGATGAAGCCCAACGGCAGGAAGAACACGATATTAAACGCGATTTGCAGTACGGCGGTGAGACCATCGGTACGGATGTCACCGATGAACTGCAATGGATTGAGCTGTGGCGTCAGATGGTGCGCGGCGCAATAGGCCGCCGCATCGGCCGGCATCGGATACAGTGTGAAGCACAGCAGGCCGAGCAGGTACAGCACCGTGCCATACGCCACTATGGCCGACGACAGTCGGATGCGATTGTCGCGATGATATAGCAACGCCAGCACCGGCACCGTCAGCAGCATGGACACAAACGGCCACAATGCCAGCGCGAACGCAAACGGTTCGGAAAAGTTCTTGAGAAATCCCATCTTCAATGCTCCCTGCTTCGGTCCGCTCCATTCGGTTTCGGACCATATCTCTCGACTTCTGATTCCAAGGTACGGAACATGACGGCACGCGGGTATCGGCCACGAGAGCGAAATCATTGGAATGAAAGGCGATTCGTATCATTCGCATGGATGAGGAAGATGCACCAGTTACCATTGACGCCGACGAGGATGGCGTGGTCGACGCCGTGACCGCGCAGATGAGCGAGCATACGTCGTTCATCGTGTTGGACCAGATTATTTCCGCCACCGCTATGCTGTTTACGGCCCAGCGCATCGCCGCCGAAGCCCATCGCCGCGGCATCCGCTTTTTGGTTGATGGCGCGCACGCTCCCGCCCAACTGGCCGATCCGGTCGGCGGACTGCAGCCCGATTGGTGGGTCGGCAATTTTCATAAGTTCCCGTGTGCGCCGCGTGGCACGGCATTGCTGGTGATTCCGCCCGAAGGCGGTCAGGATGGTCAGGATTTGTGGCCGCTGATCGACTCGTGGGGTTTCGCCGACCCGTTCCCGGAGCGATTCGACGAGCAAGGCACCCAGGATTTATGCGGTCCGATCGCCGCGCCCGAGTCCTTGCGCGATATCGAGCGCCTGTGGGGCTGGGATGTCGTGCGCCGGTACATGTCCGATCTTGCCGATTACGCGGAGCGTCGGGTATCCGAGGCGGCCAGCGAGGTCGGCGGCGAGGACTGCTCGTCGCCGGTGCGCATTCCCTCCCCCGCCATGCGCCTGGTGAAGCTGCCCCACGGAAACCGCACGCCGCAGGAACTGGACGCCCTATGCCCGGTATTCCGTGACCGAATCCTCAACGAACTGCACGCCGAAGTCGCGGTCACCCAGTTTGACGGCGAACTGTACCTGCGCCTCACCGCCCACGCCTACGTCACCGCCGACGCCATAGACCGCTTCGCCGAACAATCTATCCCGACCATCGTCGGATGGCTGCGTGGGTAAGCGAATCGTATGTTGCATTGGTGCCTTAACTATGGATGATTAAGGCGCCAATGCAACATTATTAGAGTTTTGCGGGTTGTAGAGCTGCTTACAGGAAATTTGCGGTCGAACGGCAGCCCCAATCTTCCGTCACAGTGGCTTGACGAAATCTTCGCCATTGAAGTCGCCGGCGATGGTATCCGTGGATTATCCGCGCCTATCTGCTGAGCAAAACCGCGGCGCAGGGCGTGGAACTGACGCCGTTCACGGCGCTACGCGGAAATCCGCACGATTATTGGTTCCTCGACGGCGACTTTATCGACCGAGGCGAAATCGATTAAAACCGATTGATAATCGGCCATTTACACGCAAGAGGCGCCGTCAATCGCCTCGCGCATAGAGGCCATCGCTCTCCGTGCAGGTGGCGATGCGTGTGTAGTATTCCGTCTTGTCCTCATGGTCGATACGTGCGCCGCAATGCTGCTGCACCGCAAGACTTGCCGGATTGGTTTTGTGGACACTCAGGTAAGCCTCCTTGATGCCGAGCTCGCGGGCCTTGGCAAGCGTGAGCTTGAGCCCGGCGGTTGCGTAGCCGTGACCGCGGTATTCGCGGGCGACACCGTAGCCGATGTGGCCCGGACCGTTGCGCAGGAAGTCGGTGAGCCGGTGACGCAGGTTGAAGATGCCCACATAGTCGCCCTCATCGTTGACGAGAATGTATTTGGTGGCTGGCACCCAGCCGTCCGGCAAGCCGACGCCAAGCGACTCATCACGCAACCCTCGCACATATGCGGCGAACCGTTCACGATTCATGCCGGCCGCTGGGTTCTCGAATCCCGTCTCCTCCGCCGGGAATTTCGCGAACAAGTCAAACGCGCGTTCCTGGTCCGCCAGCCATGTCTCAATCAGCCGCATTGGTCACACTCCTCCTGTTGACACAGCAGACCACACTACTACTGTGCTCGGCCAACGGCCGCAAGCCTTATCTAGGGTGTGTTTACAGATAGGCAGCAAGTGTCTGCCAATGCGTTTATCGCAGGATATACCAGGTTACTTTCCCCGATACACGGCAGCGACGCCGAAGACAAATTGTATGATGAACAATCCCAGCAGGAAGATCAGAGCTCCTGGCCGGTACATGCGGTAGAAGTCGACCATATCCGGCTGCGCCAAAGGCGCTGCCATGATATACACCAGCGCAGCGAACACGGCGCCGAGCGCGGAAACAACCAAGAACGCGCCTACGGCAAAACGCAGCAGGCCACGATCCGAGGTCCTCCGGCGCAGGCCACGGCATCCCACGAAGACGAATACCGAGATCAGCAGGTAGAACAGCAGCCCGTACGTGGGCAGCATGTCGATAATCAGCAGATCGTTCATGGCATATCCTTTCGTGGCGCAATCCCATTCAACCTGCGCATGGCCGCAAGCGCAACATCGTGTCAAGTAATCGCATGATAGCAGGTTTTGTCCGGCTGCGACCGTGGCCACGATGAGCGGCATGGGACATGATGACATGACCGGGGCTGCGGCGCGGTCGATCCGTATCGCCCGTATTGGACAATGATCCGTTCGCCCTGGATGCGATGTGCGCGATGATCTCGGCCGTATCCAAGGACTTCCATGTCATGCGGGGGCACGGGTTCGCCCGCAGTGGCGATCGAGCACTGCCATAACCCGCATACCAGGCCGGACGTGCCGGTGTCGGATCCTAAGGAATCTGTTGGTGTCGCTGCAGCTCATTGCCATTCCCACTGAAGAGATGATTGGCGAAAACGATACTCACTACCTATTCATTAGGCTTCAGCTCGTGTTCGAGCACAAGTTTCATCTTGCTGTTATCCATCAACCATGCGTGTAGGTCTCGGTCCAGGATCATCGCCAGAGCGAAGCACGCCTGCGTCGCATTCTCCAATGCAATCCGTCGATTCTCACCCGGCAGAGGTATGCCGTTGACAAGCGGCTCATGGTGAGCGACCCGATTACGCAGGGCATGCACTGTTTTTACGATATCCAGCGCGTACTTTCTCGTCCAGCGTTCTTCCACTGCACGGGCATACTGGCGCCCATTGGAGAATGTCTTATCGAGTCCTTTGCGCCATAAATCGTTCTCATAATCTGCACGGCGCTGGTCTGGCCACTTCGTGTGGATTGTTCCGCCGTCTTCCAAGAGATTGCGCCAAAATCCGAATGTCAATGACGCTATGAGATGGCCATGCGTATGATTTTTTCGCTGGTGCGGGGTGAGATGGTTCCACGCTTCACGAATCTGGTACTGGGTTCGGTCATCGAATTGTAGCCCTGCCATATACCAGTCTTCAGTGCCATTCTGCTCCAGAGCGAGGAGGGAGAGTTGCCGGTCCATGCGGTTGCGCAGAGCGACCTCGAGGATGGCGATGTCGCCCATACAGGCGCTGGCCATGTCGTGATCCCACAGGTACAGCTCTAGCGCTGGGCATGAACGTCTTTGAGCCTCATAATTGTAGGTGGCAAGCCGTTCATCGGTAATGCACGCGCGCAGCGCCTTCTCCCGCGGACTTCCTTTCCTTGGAGTCCGTGAGAGGAAATCAGTTGTTGAATTTGACTGTCGGCTCATGGCTCATTATGATATATCAAGAATTCCCCCAAAGGGCCTCTCCGGACGGTCTTCGACTCAGCCGTGATGCACTGGGGGTTTCTTTTTATCTGGATAATCGGGGCTTGGTTGGTCTGGGCTCTTCTTCAGGACAATCGCATATGTTTCGGGAGTGCTCAGCTTTCAGACGAGGCATTCGAAGAAATGCCATTCCGAGGAATCGGCATCATGGATGATGATCAGCGTGCCGCCCGGCCTATAGGAACTTTTGTGGTGCTTTAGGTTTGTCCTATCTCCGTTCTGAGTGG